>OKWA01000025.1_pt1 | contig 124177 bp, 109 predicted proteins | sample 1606861 | NCBI WGS metagenome assembly OKWA01 (sample SAMN03281007, study PRJEB24777) | human gut metagenome | isolation source: fecal sample PR166 from 1 month old female Malay infant, vaginally... | reverse complement strand
GCTTCATTCGTCTTGGGAGCCAGTGACATCCACCAAAGAAGCAACATAAGCAGCATGAGATCTTTCGAGTCCAGGTGGGGGAGCTTGTTAGGATAAAAGCTCCTGCAGAATCAGTCTGCAGGAGCTTTTATCTTATCCGAAAACGCAGCAGCGGAAAGCGCAGCGGCATTCCGGGAAAAATATTCGCAATACAAAAAATTTGCGAGGTGCCCTCCCCATATGGAGCGGGCACCTCGCAAATGCACCTATACACACCTATGTCAGGCAAACAAGAAGCCCTGGCCGTGGTGTTCCGGGTAGGTGTCAAACAGTTCGGCCACGGAGCCGTCTTCGAACACGGCGCGGATGGCGCTGGCCAGAAGCGGCGCAATCGATAGTACGGTCAAACCGTCCCAACGCTTCTCTTCAGGAATCGGCACGGTGTCGGTAAGCACGACTTCTCGGGCGCCACAGTTCTTCAAACGTTCTACAGCCGGACCAGACAGCACGCCATGCGTAGCGACAACGGTCACCGACTTGGCGCCAGCGTTCTTGAGTACATTGCAGGCGCCTGCGATTGTTCCAGCGGTATCGATCAGATCGTCGACAAGCACGCAGTCCTTGCCTTCGACGTCGCCCACGACTCGGTTGGCGACTGCCTGATTCGGACGGGTGATGTCGCGCGTCTTGTGCACGAACGCGAGCGGGCCGCCGCCAAGACGCTGCGCCCACTGTTCCGCAACACGAATGCGTCCTGCATCCGGGGACACGACAGCGACGTTGTCAAGCTGGTTGGCGAAACGATCACGAATGTAGTCCACAAGCACTGGCATAGCAATGAGATGGTCGACCGGACCGTCGAAGAAGCCCTGGGACTGTGCCGCATGCAGGTCGACGCTCATAATGCGGTCGGCGCCCGCAGTCTTGAGCAGGTCGAACATCAGACGGCACGAAATAGGCTCGCGGCCGCGATGCTTCTTGTCTTGGCGGGAATAACCCAACAGTGGGCAGACCGCCGTAATGGAACGTGCGGAGGCACGCTTGAGCGCATCAATCATGATGAGCTGCTCCATGATCGACTGATTGATCGGAGCTGCGTGACTTTGCAGTACGAACACGTCCGCGCCACGCACGGATTCGGTGTAGCGCACGTACATCTCGCCGTTGGCGAAGTCGTATGCTGTGGTTTCCAGAACATCGATACCGAGTTGTTCGGCGACTTCCGCCGCCAGTTTCGGATGTGTTCTGCCTGTGACAAGGATAAGGTTTTTATCCGGCTTTCCTTCAAGGATTGCGCTCACCATGTCTCCAAACGTCTGTTTTTGCGTCAAGTGGACGTGACCCATACTAACCATCCGCGCAGACCGTCTCATCCGCGCGTGTTCACCTGAAATTTACCGGTACAGTCCGTGCTTGCCAATATATTGCACCACGCCGTCCGGTACGAGGTACCAAACAGGTTCCCCGTGTTCCGCGCGCCGACGTACATCGGTCGAAGAAATCGCCAGCGCCGGTATTTCCAACGTATCGACCTTGCCTTCCGGCAGTTTCACCCCTTCTGGAGATGAGTATCCGGGGCGGGTCACGGCCACGAAGTGGGCCAGATCCCACATTTTGTCGGCATCTTTCCATTGCATGATTTCCGCGACCGCGTCGGCTCCGGTGATGAAGAAGAGTTCCGCGTCAGGATGTTGCACACGGATATCTCGCAATGTGTCGATGGTGTAGGTGATTCCCGGACGGTCGATGTCCACACGTGATACGGTGAATTTCGGATTGGATGCGGTGGCGATGACCGTCATGAGATAGCGGTCTTCCGCGTTGGTGACGTTCTTGTCGAGTTTGAATACGGGGCGTCCTGTCGGCACGAAGATCACTTCGTCGAGGTCGTACACCCATGACACTTCTGACGCCGCCACCAAGTGGCCGTTGTGGATGGGGTCGAACGTACCGCCCATAATGCCGATGCGAGGCCTGCTATGCCAGTTGCCGCGCGCTGAACGTCGACCCGTGGACACTGCGGAACCTGCTGATTCCACGGAAAGGCCGGACATGCGCCGTTCCGGTTCCACCACATAGCTGATGGCAAGTTCGGAATCGGCTTCGGCGGATTCGGGCCGCATGCGTTTCGGACCGGTCATGAAGCGTCCTCGCTCTTCTGCTCCTGATCGGCGTCCGCGGTTTCACGTCCGATGCTGTCTGCCGTGGGCGAAGCGTTGTCAGGATCGATCTTGTCCATATCCTCGTCCCACTCGTCCTGCACAACACGTCTGATTTCAGCGAAGGTCGGCAACGGGAAGTCCGGCTGGTAGGCACGTCGCACCTCGGCCACACGTTCGGTGACACGAATCAGCGTATCGGTCATGCCGTCGATATCCTGTTCGCGTTCCATGGCACTGAATTTGGCGATGTACTGTTCCATAAGACGCATCTGCTCGTCGACGTTCCTGAGTTTCTCCTCGCTGAGTTCCACCACGTCGTCGGCGCCGGTTTCCGGCCAGCCAATCAACACCGCATCGGCATATTCGAGTGACGCGCGCTGTGCCGCCGAGGCGATGCCGTCCTCGATTTGCACAAGGAACACGTATCGTACAATGCTTAATCGTTCGGAGGCGAGCTTCAATCCCAGATATGGATCATTGAGATCCGCATTCCATGGATTCTTGACGTCGGTCATTGTTCCCTCCATCTGACTGTCGTTTTCGTTGATACCGTTTTGTTCGCTCATGCTCGCACCTGCCCCGTTCCGTAACCGATCCACTTGGTCGTGGTCATTTCGCGTAGTCCCATGGGGCCGCGTGCGTGCATTTTCTGCGTTGAGATGCCAAGTTCCGCGCCGAAACCGAACACTCCCCCGTCGGTGAAGCGTGTGGATGCGTTGACCATCACCACCGCCGAGTCGATGCGTGAGGTGAATTCCTCGATGGCCGAATAGTCTTCGGCGATGATGGATTCCGTATGTCCGGTGGAATGACGGTTGATGTGTTCGATGGCTTCGTTGAGTGAGTCGACCACTTTGATGCCGATTTTCAATGCCAGATACTCGGTATCCCAGTCTTCATCAGTGGCATGCATCAGTTCCACTCCGTCGATACCGGCTTTATCGATGATTGCGTAAGCTCGCTCGTCGGCATGCATTTCAACATTGGCGGCGGCGAGTGCGGCTGCGGCCTGCGGAAGGAACGTTTCGGCAATGCCCTGATGCACGAGGAGTTTTTCGGTGGCGTTGCAGACGCCGACACGTTGCGTTTTGGCATTGAGGATGATGGGGATGGCCTTGTTTTGGTCGCCGGTTTGGTCGACGTAGATATGTACGTTGCCAGCTCCGGTTTCGATGACCGGCACTTTGGAGTTTTGCACGACGGCTTGAATAAGACCCGCTCCCCCTCGCGGAATGAGTAGGTCGATGTGACCTTGGGCTTGCATCATGGCGGCGGCGCCCTGGCGTCCGTATTCGTCGACGGATGCGATGAGCGCAGGGTCGTATCCGTATTCGCGTAGCACGTCGGCGATGATGCCGAGTGTGGCTGCGTTGGTACGTTCGGCCGCGTGTCCGCCTCTGAGAAGCACCGCATTACCGGATTTGATGCAGAGCGATGCGACGTCGACGGTGACGTTGGGGCGTGCTTCGTAGATCATGCCAAGCACTCCGATGGGCACGCGGGCCTGTTCGAGTCGTAGACCGTTGTCGAGATGGTATCCGCGTACGATTTCGCCGATCGGATCCGGCAGGGTAGCTACGTGGCGTACGCCTTGTGCGGCTGCGTTGACTCGGGACACGTCGAATTTGAGTCGGTCAAGCTTGCCTGCGTCCATACCATGTTCAGCAGCTTCCTGCATATCGATGGCGTTGGCTGCGGCAATTTCTCCGGCACGCGAGTCGAGTGCGTCCGCGATGACGTTGAGAAGCTCGTTTTTACGTTGCGTGTTGGTTTGGGCAAGTTGCGCTTGCGCGATTCGTGCGGCGTCGGCTTTGGCGCACACTTCGTTGAGCACGTCGATTTCCATGGCGTTGGCTTGGATCTGTGGGTTCGTCATAGTTTCCTAGATTAGCGCGAAATCGCGCCTTGTTCCGCAGCTTCGACCATTATTTCGTCGTAGCGTCGGGAGCAGGGCGCGATTTCACATGTCGTGTGGCTCCAGAGATTCATGTCCGGAACCGTTCTCGATCAACTATTATTCGACATGGAATCAGTGGATCTGGTCGAGGCCCGGATACAGCGGGAAGTCTTCGGCGAGCTTGTCGACGCGAGCCTTGAGGGCTTCCACGTCAGCGTCCTTGCCTGCCGCAAGTGCGATGCCGATGATGTCGGCGACCTCTTCGTATTCCTTGTTGCCGAAGCCACGGGTGGCGAGCGCGCTGGTGCCGATACGCAGGCCGGAGGCCACGCTTGCCGGACGCGGGTCGAACGGGACGGTGTTGCGGTTGATGGTGATGCCGCATTGTGCGAGGAGGTCTTCGCCCTGCTGGCCGTCCATTTCGCTGTTGCGCAAATCGACCATGACGAGGTGGACGTCGGTGCCACCGGTGAGGACGCTGATGCCGTTGTTCTTGACGTCGTCGGCCATAAGACGTTCGGCGAGGATCTTGGCGCCGTCGAGGGTGCGCTGCATGCGGTCTTTGAACTCCGGTGAGGATGCGACCTTGAATGCGACGGCCTTACCTGCGATGACATGCATGAGCGGACCACCCTGCTGGCCCGGGAAGACTGCGGAGTTGAGCTTCTTGGCATAATCCTGCTTGGCGAGAATGAAGCCAGAGCGCGGGCCTCCGAGAGTCTTGTGGGCAGTGGAAGACACGACATCGGCATATGGAACCGGACTCGGATGCAGTCCCGCGGCGACGAGTCCCGCGAAGTGTGCCATGTCAACCCAGAACTTGGCTCCGACCTCGTCGGCGATCTCCTTCATGGCCTTGAAATCTTCGATACGCGGGTAGGCACTCCAGCCACCGATGATCATGGCAGGGTGGGTTTCGAGCGCACGCTGGCGGATGATTTCAGGGTCAATGCGGAAGGTTTCGGGGTTGACTCCGTAGGCTTCGGCATGGTAGAAACGCCCGGAGAAGTTGATCTTCATACCGTGGGTAAGGTGTCCGCCATGGTCGAGTGCGAGGCCGAGCACGGTGTCACCCGGCTTGACGAGCGCCTGGTAGACGGCTGCGTTGGCCTGCGCGCCGGAGTGGGGCTGCACGTTGACGTATTCGGCGCCGAACAGGCTCTTGGCGCGTTCGCGGGCGATGGTTTCGATCTTGTCGACTTGCTCGCAGCCGCCGTAGTAGCGGCGTCCCGGATAGCCTTCGGCATACTTGTTGGTCAGCACGGAGCCTTGTGCCTGAAGCACTGCACGCGGCACGAAGTTTTCGGAGGCGATCATTTCCAAGCCGTTTTGCTGTCGGGACAGTTCGGCGTTAAGCACTTCGGCGATTTCGGGGTCTGCTTCGGCAATGGGTGCATTGAACATGTCGTTCGGGGTTTGCGCGAGAGGTGATGCGGTCATTGAACTCTCCTTGGCTTGGAGGATAACTACGTTGCCCGCACGAGCATGCGGGCTCCACGATGAAGTGTACGTGCATAAATCGTATGGGAGAACAGGGCGTTTCGAAACATGGCAGCAATCACGAAACAAGAAGGAAACAATCGCCTATTTGCAAATCGCATGTCGTCCCATTCCACGGACGCCAAGCATGTTTCTTCCCGCCCATAACGCTACACTTAATACTGTTTGACGTTATTGCCCGTTCTATTGCTAAGGAAATCCAGTGACCACGTTCCACAGCACCCGCAGCACCACCGATTCGCTCACCTCCAAGCAGGCCATCCGCAAAGGCATCGCCGACGATGGAGGCCTGTTCGTAACCGACTCACTGGGCGAAACCCACGTGGACATCGCATCCCTCGCAGGCAAGTCCTACCAGCAGATCGCATTCGACGTGCTGAGCGTGTTGCTGCCCGACTTCACCGAAACTGAACTCAAAGCATGCATCAGCGAGGCATACGGCGCGCAGTGGTCCGACGAAAAGATCACCCCGGTCAAGCCGCTCGGCGATGACTACGTGATGGAACTATTCAACGGTCCGACCTCCGCATTCAAGGACGTCGCATTGCAAATCCTGCCGCGTTTCATGGCACGCACCACCCCGACCGATGGCGACGACAACGAGAAAATCATGATCGTGACCGCCACTTCCGGAGACACCGGCAAGGCAGCACTCGCTGGTTTCGCGGATGCCGAGGGCACGGGCATCACCGTGTTCTATCCGGAAGGCAAGGTCAGCCAAGTGCAGGAACTGCAGATGAGCACGCAGGCCGGTTCGAATGTGAACGTGTGCGCGGTCAAGGGCAATTTCGATGACGCACAATCCGCGGTCAAGCGCATTTTCGGCGACCGCGAGCTTGCCAACCGCTTGGCGTCCGACTCGCATGTGGTACTGTCTTCCGCAAATTCGATTAATGTGGGGCGTTTGGTGCCGCAGGTCGTCTACTATTTCTCCGCTTACGCGCAGCTACTCGAACAGCAGGTCATCAATGTTGGCGATGAGGTCGAGTTCGTGGTGCCGACCGGTAATTTCGGTGATATTCTCGCCGGATATTATGCGAAGTTGCTGGGCCTGCCGGTCAAGCATCTGGTTGTTGCGTCCGATAAGAACAATGTGCTGTTCGATTTCCTGACTTCCGGCACGTATAACCGTCAGCGTCCGTTCTATCAGACGATTTCCCCGTCGATGGATATTCTCATTTCCTCGAATCTGGAGCGCATGCTGTATTACATGTCCGACAAGGACACTCGTCTGATCGCCATGCTGATGAACGATCTGAACCAGTGGGGCGCCTATGAGGTTCCCGAACCGATGCTGGCTAAGATCCGTTCCCTGTTCGGCACTGGCTGGGCCGACGAGGATCAGGTGCGTGAGATGATCGCGGATTGCTGGAACAAGAACCATTACGTGATCGACCCGCACACCGCGTGCGGCTATTACGTAATGCAGCAGATGCCTCGCGATCCGCTGACGCCGCGCGTGCTGTTGAGCACCGCCAGCCCGTACAAGTTCCCGCGTGTGGTCAACGAGTCCTTGGGATTGGACGCTTCCGGTACGGATTTTGAATGCATGGACGTGCTTGCCGAAGCGACCGGCACCACTGCCCCAGCCGCATTGCGCGGATTGGAAACCGCCAACGTGCGTTTCGACCATTTCGTTGACATCGACGGTATGGAAGACTTCGTCGAGCAGGCCGCCAAAACCCTGTAAACGAAGCATGTCTTCGAACCGTTAGTTCGTCATTATCGGCCGTCCGCAATATGTGGACGGCCGTTTTTCGTCAAGACTGCTACAGTTGCATGTTCGGAGGCGAACGAGCATGACATTACCGACGACATCCGCATCTGAATCAATGCAGCAGGAACAACCGGCACAACAATCAAACAAGCCGAAGCAGCTACAACGTAAGCATGATCGTCTCATCACCCGTGACATGGCGTTGGTCATGCTCGCGACCTTCTGTTTCATGTCGAGCAATATGCTTGCCAATCCGATTGTCGCCGGATATGCGGAATCGTTAGGCGCGTCCGGTATGTTGATGGGGGTGGTGGCAGGGTCGATGAGTTTCACCTCATTGTTCTGCCGCCCGATCGCAGGCAATCTTTCCGACAGAACCAGCAAACGTACGCTTGTAACGGCCGGCACAGTGCTTTATTTCACCGCGGGACTGCTGTACTATTTCGCGAACTCCCCCATCATGCTCATCATGGCGCGTGTGATCAACGGTGTCGGTTTCGCATGCTGTTCGGTCTGCTTGGCCACGTGGATGTCGCTTCTGCTGCCGATTCGCCATATGGGTGCCGGCATGGGGTTGTACGGCACAATGAACGCGCTAGCCATGGCGGTCGGCCCGGCATTGGGTATTCGCGCGCAGAAGTACATCGGCTACCGACTGACGTTTTTAAGTTCGCTGATATTGGCGGTGATCATGCTGATTGCCACGTTAATGGTGAAGAATGGCGGACAGCCGGTACGCAAAAAGCAGCCTTCCACAACGGAGAATCCCTCCCTTGCCGTAGACATTGACGGTTCTGCTGGCGCAACCAAAAAACATCATCTTTCGATCCGTTCGATTTTGGAACCACGCGTGGTGCCGTTGTCGTTGACGTTCATGATGTTCGCCATAGCGTATTTCGCGAACCAATCATTCATAATGAACTATGTCGAGGCACGTCATCTGCCGGTGTCGGCCGACCTGTTTTTCATGTTCTATGCGGTCACGTTATTGGTGTTGAGGCTGGTGTTGCGTGACCTATTCGACAGTAAGGGCTTCCGTTCTTGGCTTACGCTCTGCTCATTGGGCATGCTGGCGATGCTCGCGTGTATGACGTTCCTGTTCAACGATTGGATGCTGTTGTTGGCTGCGTTTTTCACCGCCGTCGGATATGGCTTGATGAGTTCAGTCACGCAGGCGCAGGCCGTAGTGATCGCCGGCCGCGAGCGCAGTGGTATTGCGAATAGTACGTATTATGCGGGTATTGATTTGGGTATGTCGGTTGGTCCGTTTGTGGGTGGTTTGGTGTATGGGCGTTTGCCGGTTGTGTGGTTTTATCCGGTGTTTATGTTGACGGTTCCTGTTGCTTGGTTGATTTATTGGTTGTGTGTGAGACGTGTTTCGCGGTAGTTGTTGGATGATGGTGTGAAGTTTCTGACTTGCTTGTTCGAAACTTCGTTGCCGGATTTCGGATTACGGAAGTGAGTGGGAGTTTACTTGCGTTTTTGAGCCGTGGGCTGAACGGTTGTGTTTCGTATTTGCGATTGCGATTGGGGTTACTATGGCGGGTAACGTAGAACGGCCGTTGTCAGGAGGCGACTTATGAAGACGTTGGTGTTGGTGTTTCATCCGCATGTGGAGGATTCCCACGTTAATCGTAAGCTGATGGATGTGGCCGAAAAGGTCGATGGCGTGACTGTGGTGGATGAGTATGCCGCCTATCCGGATTTCAAAATTGATGTGGAACGTGAGCATGCGTTGCTGCAGGAGCATGACCGCATTGTGTTGCAGTTCCCGTTTTACTGGTATTCGGCTCCGGCACTGCTTAAGCAGTGGGAGGATGACGTGTTGAATATCGGCTGGGCTTATGGTGATTATGCGTTGGAGGGCAAGGAGATCATGGTGGCTGTTTCCACTGGTGCACCGGCTGAATGCTATACGCATGATGGTAGTCAGGCGAGAACTATGGAAGAGCTGCTGTCGCCGTATGAGGCCATGTCTCGTTATGTACACGCCTCCTATCGTGAACCGTTCCTCGTGCATGGTGCGGCCACGTCCACTGAAGAGCAGCTCGATGAAATCATTGCCCGATATCCCACCTTCCTAACTGGGCGCTGAAAACGGTTGTAACTCGTACCGTGTCTCCAACATCTCACGGTACGAGTTTCTTTCCGTACTCGCTCGAGGAGCGTGGCTGGGTGGAAGACGGGTTCGACGGGTTCCTATTATCCCCTGCCCAGATGGCTGGTCTACATGTGCGTGGGCGGCTGAGCTGGCGGACTGCTGTACGGCGGCAAAACGGACTGAAGGGGCAAGTTCGACCGGATCCGAACGCCAGTGCCAGATCGCGGGGGACGATCCGCGGTTCGGTCGGTCCGACGTCGGCGAACGGCCTCGCTCAGACGAATTCGAGCTTCTTATGTTCCCGGGCGCATTGCACCAGATACGGATTGATGAGGTTCTGATATGGAATGCCAGTCTCCTTGGACATGTCTTTGAAGTATTCGATCGCTTACCCCGCGAGGTTCATGGTCACCGGCCTGCGGGCCGCAACGGCATAGGGGTTCGCCTTCGCGTCGCTAAAATCATATTCGTCGCGCGTGTTAACGTCCTTTTCTTGCATATTGCCCGCTCTCGCGGCGGGTGGTCTTCATACCGGATACTTCTTTCACCTTCAGCATGTAGACACCTTGCTTCGGCTCATGCAGCATTCCATATTTACCCCCTTCATAATCCACAAGGCTTTACCCGCCAATACCTGCGAGCGCTATTTTGTATGCGTTGCGGGCCGTGCTGTAACTGCTTGGCATTTTGCCGACTTTTTGTGGATCGTATTGGCATGCTGTCAGGTTCATGTAGTATTGGCGCATGATTTCGTCGAAGTGTTGTTCGACGAAGTTTTGTGGGCTTGTTTTCCATTGTAGGGTGTTTGCGTCGGAGACTGGCGGGATTAGGGTGAGTGGGATCCATGTGAGTGCTATTAGGTTCTGTATGGGTGCGTCTCCTCCGTCGTTGCTTTTCCATTCCACTCGGTCGGCGATTTGTTTGTTTTGGAGGCGTAGTTGTTGTGAGAGTGTGTCGAAGTATCCTTTTTGGTTGGCTTTTGTTCCTGTGGTCAGCTGTGCGTTGTTGTTTCTCGCTTCGCAGATTTCCAATAGATTGTTGCGGAATTCCGTCACGCACATCCTGTCGTCCGGATCAGTCGGGACGATGAGTTCCATTGGAACATAAAAGGATAGGTCTCCTTCGGCTGTCGTTTCGGGCGCAGTCCCATCTTCGTCTTTGCGGACGGCTTTCTGATATTCGTCGATATTGGACCGGTATTGCGTCCAGAAAGCCTTGAATATGCCTCATGTCTTTTGGCCGCGAGGCAGTTTCCCTCCGGTGAAGTCCAAGGCACGCTTCAGGATCAGCAGTCCGATGACGAGGGTATTGTGCCCGCCATCGAGGATTCTTTCGATGTTCCTGCTGTCGAAATGTATGCGCACCCGGTCCCTATCGAGGTTTTCGTATCTCGACGAGGCAAGCAGAATGCCTTTGGTCTTGAAGGGAAAAAGCTCCGGCCCACATTCGATGGAATCCTGAATGGCTTCGTGACCTGCCCTTTGTTTTGCGAGCAATCATCCCACTTTTCTTCCGCGGGATCAATCCCCTACAAGCGCGTGTCGCCCTAGTTTTTGCATTCGATTGCATTTTCCCTATATGCGGCAATCCGAACAACCGGCGCCCATCTTGGCCCACGCAAGGCATCCCCACTGAAGGACACGCAAGAATCAGCCCATGCCGCCGTATTCCGTTCCAGCCTTTCCGGCTATTTGACTTGGTGGATTTTGTTGCCTTTGACCATGTAGGCACGTCGGGCCATGTCGATCATGGGCTGGTCGAATCGGCTGTCTGTGTAGAATTCGTCCACTCGAACGTTGTCTCCGTAGAGTTCGCGGAATCGTTTGGGCTTGTTGGTGTTGAAGTTGAGGTAGTTTACGTTCAACGTGTTGCCGTCGATGGTGGACGAGACCAAATGTTGCACGCCAAGCCTGCGGCAGGCCTCGCCCACGGTGATGTCGAACGAGGCGGTGAGGATCACATCGTCTTCGCGTGGCTCATACCAGGGTTTGATGCGCTTCATGTTCTGATCCCAGAAGGTGTTGACCAATTCTTCGAATTCCAACGATTCGGCAAGTTCGCTTAAATATCCGTGGCATAGTTTGCCCACACCGTATTCCATTTGGTCGAATGTGGCTCGTCCGAGCTTGTATTTGATGGCGTACCGCAGTACCGGGGCGATGTACCGCAATACCTTCGGATTGTATTTGGCCGAAAACAGGTACAGGTCGAACAGGCTTTCTCCGTCATAGATGGTTCCGTCGAAATCGAACACACGCATGTAAGCAGCTCTCACTTCCTCGTACGCGCGCATCCAATACGCGCCATTGCAACTCATGCTAAAGCCCGAAGGCTGATTCCTTCTTACATGAAGGTGAACGGCCGGCGACCGCAATGTGCATGAATTGCACATCTCAATGCACATTCGGTTCATGTCACGTTCGGAAGGAGAAACCACGGCAACATAGTCGGACCGTTACTCGCCCCATAGAAGCCGTTCGCGCTGCTGATACTCCTCATCGAACAACGGCTGGGCCTTCGTGTCGATGAGCTTGGCGAATTCCAGATCCTCATCTCGTTCCGCTCGACTATCCTCCCATGGTAATTCATTTAGGCTAGAAACCGTGGTGGATGTCGTATATCCTGCAGGTTGGTTCCATGTCGAACGTGACCGTGTCGAACTGTTCGGGATGGTGCACGAACGTATCGATCAGCTTCCATTGACGACGGCTGATGCCGATACGATAGTCCGGGCGAACCATAAGCACCGGCGCTTTCGGCTGGAGTTCCTCCAAGAGCTGCGCGCGCTGTTCGAAGCATTCATCATCGTCGATCCATACGATCGGCGCGGGTTCATTCTCTTCGCATTCGATGCGTACGCGTCGTTGGATGGTCTGCCATTTGCCCGTCTCACGTCCCCATTTGGTGACGGGATCATACCAGGTGACGACATCGACCAGCATGGGATCCCAGCCGAGCATCAGGTCGAGGATCTGATTGCAGTACGGCTGCCAGGTGGACAGCCACCACAATTCCACGATACCGTCGACCGCCAACGCATACATCGCGTCGGACAGTTCGCTGGACCAATGAATACGCCATGATCCTACGGGCGTGTGGGCTTTTTCGTTGCCGTCCAAGTGGAACGCTTTTTCCGGATCATACATTTTCACGTAGGGACTGTCGGGCTTCGCCCAGGCCATGACCTTGTTCACGCCGCCCCTGCGCAGAAGCTTGTCATTCGGGAATGCGTTGAGCACCCCATCGAAATCCGTGAACACCACGGGTTTGGAAAACATTTTCAAATCCGCCATCACCACCCCCCTTTTGATCGCCAACCATCTTCTGGTCTTGACTCTACGGCTTCCTCACTACGTTTTACCTGACAAATACTGACAGCATCGCCATCGTTTTATTTGCTACACTCGAATTGGTTCGGCACGAACGCCGAACGACCGCAGGCACGAGCATAGGCAACCGCAAACATGGTCCATAGATGCGCAAAACATGATGCGCGGACGCATCCAAAAAAGCGGTCACCATCACGCAAAGGAGCGAAACATGGCAGACGAATCATCAAAGATTCCAGAGAAAACCGTCGAACAAATCTTCGACGAACGTTATCCCCTCGACAAATGGAAGGATTCAAACTACTCGATACTCGATAAATTCTCAATGCGCGGCCGCAAAGGCTTCGTCACCGGAGCCGCAGGCGGTCTAGGACGCAACGCCGCAGCCGCACTCGCCCAAGCCGGAGCAGACGTCGCACTAGTCGACCTGCCCAGCCAAGAAGACAAGCTCACCGAACTGGCGAAAGACATGAGCGAACGTTTCGGCACCAACGTCATCGCGCTCACCTGCGACGTCACCAACGTCGAACAAGTAGCCGAACTCAAAACGCAATTGGTGGAACAGCTGGGCACCGTCGACTTCGCGTTCCTCAACGCCGGAGTCAACGTACCGGGAGATGACCAAGACGCCACCGAAGAAGTATGGACGCGCACCATCAACATCAACCTCAACGGCACCTACCGTACCGGCCGCATCGCGCATGAAATCATGCGCGAACACGGTCATGGCGGCTCACTGATCTTCACAGCCTCCCTGTCCGGACATAACGCGAACTATATGATGGGAAGTCCGACGCCGGTGAACGCGTATGGCGCCACCAAAGCGGCCATCATGGAACACTCACGTTACCTTGCTGCCGCGCTCGCCAAGGACGGCATCCGTTCCAACACCATCTCCCCCGGATACGTGTGGTCTGGAATTTTCAATGGCCGTATCGACATGCCTGGCCACGACGCCATGCTCGAAGTCGTGCCAATGCACCGTTTCGGCACGAATGACGAGATTGCCAGCACGGTACTCTTCCTCGCCAGCGACGCCTCCTCGTACGTTACTGGCACTGATATTCGCGTAGATGGCGGCTACAGCGTCTTCTAACCTCTAACAACCATCTAGCACGTTGAGGCCGGCCGTGGCTCACAGCCCTCCGACCGACCTCAACAGGCGCCTATTCGCGCTTTATATCGGCACGAAGTCCGAAGAACCGTAAGAAGCAATCACGTCGGCATCAATTCGCCAGTAGCCCGACAGCATTTGACATTTCCGTTGTTGTCGGATGCCGATCTGACTGTGCATCGTTTGTATGGTGCGTATGGTGAGAAGAAATTATACGGCAAGGTCTATGAGGGTGTGATTCGTTCGACTTTCGTGATCGATGGTGATGGAGTGATTCGTGTGGCCCGAATCCATCCTCGCTACAGCAATCACGAACGCTTCTTGGGAATCCTTGTACAAGCCGGTTCCCACGGCGGAGCACATCGCGCCGCCAAGGCCGCCGAACTCGTTTACTGCGACGTTTTCGACAGGGATGCCCAGCACGTCGGCAAAGACAAAACATCATCACCTCGATGTGCATTGTCCTCATCTCGCTTATGCATGGCAGATTCGCGGACTTGTACGGAGGCATCTCAGCTATGCCACAAGTCATCGCTCAACCTCTTTCCAACCATGATTGCGGCCAAGAGAACGCCCACTTGGCCGCAATCACAAAACCTACACATCGAGAAAACCCGAAGAATGATACGAGCTGTCATCCGCAACCGGAACATCATCCTGTTCTTATCCTGCAACAACAATCACTGCTATGTTGCCGAAGCCTACGACTACAGACCAAGCAAACGGTTTCCGGAATCACTCCCATCTTGCTGATACGACGCTTCTCACACGCGTACCCCGCCTGTGGATGCTCTCGGAAAGAACACTCTCATTCACAAGAGATGCAGGAATGTAATCACCCGTCCGCTCATCTTTCTTGTTCACCTGTTCCGACAAGCCCAACGCCCACCGCTCATCACCAGCAAATAAAATCAAGCCACTTTTCGCAGATTCCACCACATAGGCAGCACTCGCCACATGGTTGAAGGCCTCACCTGCTATATCCAGTTTTGATTTTGTATGACTCCGCCGCTTTTCGTATGACGTGTTCCTGTCGCTATGTCTATGGGTGTAGTCCACGCGCTTCGCCGTAAAATTCCTTCGTATGATGTCGTCATAGAAATCCGATTGCCGGGCACGACGTCCCTTATGGAAGTCCATGTAGTATTCAAACCCACATAGATGGGCAAAACGCCTTTAGTAAACCTGATGGCAACTTCGCTACCGTCATCACATTGAAGAATCAACCGTCCCGAGGAAAACAACCGGGCATATGCGGGACGGATTTCGTCCCTTACTTTCCGAAGCCACTCCGCCTTCTCTTTGCTGTGGTCAGCCATCATTGCCCTCCGAATAAAAAGAAGGGAACAGATCTTTTCGGATCTGTTCCCTTGACGGGTCTGACGCCCACTGCTTGGGCGGTTCGCCACGCTCTCGCGGGACGTTTCGCTCACCCTTCCGCTTTCCAACGGTTTCGCACGGGTGGTATGCTACGCCTCCCTTACGGTTTCCACGTCTCCGACGTGGCGGAGGTATCCGGCAGTGACCTCTCGCAAGCCTTCCGCCGCCCCGACCGACAGCAAGCCGGTTTGGGGAATGGCACAAAACTTGTCATCCCAATAATAGCCCATGCACAAACAAAACCGTTCCGCTCACATCGAAATATTCGATACCGCGCTTGCTTTGGAACGAGAAAAATAGATCGTCGCGCAACGAGTCAAGCAAGCCGCGCGCACGTAAGGCGGGTATGATGACACCTATTCGCGCTTTGTATCGGCACGAAGTCCGAAGAACGGTAAGGAGCAATCATGTCCGACATCAATTCGCCAGCAACCCCAGCAGCGCAGGACTCCCGTACATCTGCACGACTCGAAGCGGGGCAGACGGCCCCGGACTTCACACTTCCCAGCGACAACGGCGATAGCATCGCGCTCTCCGCATTGCGCGGCCAGAATATCATCCTATACTTCTACCCTGCCGCGATGACTCCTGGCTGCACTACTGAGGCCTGCGACTTCCGCGACAACCTCGCACGCCTGCGCTCCCGCGGATTCACTGTGCTCGGCATATCAAAGGATCCGCTGGACAAGCTCGTCCGGTTCCGCGAGCGCGATCATTTGACGTTTCCTTTGTTGTCGGATGCTGATTTGACTGTGCATCGTTTGTATGGTGCGTATGGTGAGAAGAAATTGTACGGCAAGGTCTATGAGGGTGTAATTCGTTCGACTTTCGTGATCGATGGTGATGGAGTGATTCGTATCGCTCGGTACAACGTGCGCGCGAAGGGTCATGTTGATTCTTTGCTGCGGGCGCTCGACAAGCTTGATGGTTCCGTTTTCTAGTTTGGAATGCGATGCCGCTTTGTTTATAGATCAGCTTTTTCATGCGAATGACGCAAGCAGCGTCAGTAGCGGGTAGATGCCGAATTCCTGATAGCGGTCGTGCAGTGTGCCGATGTCTTCGAATATGGTCTCTTCGACAAGCCTTTCGAAGGTCTCGTAACGGCGCGGGGCACGGCCTCGTAAGAGAAGAGGAGAAGCGCGATGAGACTCAGACTTCCAACAATAAATCATCGTCTTCCGACATGTCAGTCCACGGCTCGCGTGTGCGGTTTGCTTGATCGTGTTGGCGATGCGTTGGCTGAGGAGCGTGAACGTTTGGAGTTGAAGGCGATTGAAATGCTGAAGGGCCGAAGCGTCTTGCGCAGCCGGAGCCGGTGGATCATGCTTGGTGGGATGATGGTTCCGGCGTGTACAGCATCGGCCGAGGGAGCCGGTAGGCTGGGTGTGTAAATCCAGCAGAGAGGAACGTGCCATGGTGACGCGTCGTAATGATGAGCGGACGGTTGCGGGAAGGCATCGCATGATGAGGCGTGCCGACCGTGAGGTAACCGAACCACAGCAGATTGATGCGATTATCGCAACGTGCAAGATCGTGAATATTGCATACACCGATGCGGAGGGCATCACCATCGTGCCGTTGAATTTTGGATACGTATTCGACACGGAATCCAATCATCTCACCTTGTATTTCCATGGTTCTGCGACCGGGCGCAAGATGGACGCGGTCAAGGCCGCGGGCAACGCGCTTCCTGTAGCATTCGAAATGGCGACTGACTGCGAGGTGGTCGAGGGGCGCACGCTGTGCAATTGGGGCGAGGCGTTCAAGTCGATCGTCGGCAATGGTACCGCGTCCATCATCGACGATCTTGACGAGGCGCGCCAGGGGCTCGCACTGCTGATGAGACAGCAGGCCGGTATGGAGCATGTGGAGTTCACCGACCAGCAGGTATGCGCCGTCACCGTATGGAAGGTGGAAGCGGACTACTTCACCGCCAAAGTGCGCGAAAAGCCCCAGCTGCATACGCACTGACCTCATACCTCACCTGACGCAATGATGCGCTGCTTCCAAGCCCGAGGATGGGAATTGGGAACAGCGCATCAGATGTAAAACGCTAGACCGAAGTCCGGCTGCGGCCAAGTTGCAAGTCAGGCCGTAACCCGGTCGAGATAAGGTTTTAAATCAAGCCTTCCGGCGGGAACGCCGCGCGTAGCTTCCTCCAAGTATCGCGGAGGACACCATCACGACGGTCGCCACGATGGCGGGCGTCACGTTCGAACCGGTTTTGGCGAGCTTGACTGCATCGCCGCCGTTCGCGGACGATTTCACCGGATGCTCCCGCTGGCCGTTCGCATGATTCGCACCCGGAGCCTTCTGCGAATCATCTGGTGTCGATTCATGGCCTGGCGTTTCAGTCTGATCTTCCTCATCCGTCAGTCGGGCATCAACCGTGGTTCCCTTACCATTCAGACAGCTTTTCAGCTCGCTTTCCTTATACCAGGTCGAACCATCCGCAATTGGCGTGCAGGAATCGTTGAATCCGATTTCCGCCTCGTTGTACAGCATTCTGACCAACGGCTGATACGGCTGCCCCGAAGCGTCCGTACCATCACGCACAACCACATCCCACTGCACATTCGCAGCCATCGGCGTCACACTTTCGCCACGCCACGGATTGTTCTCATACGTGTACAGTTCACTCGCCTGCTGCTGCGATCCAGGCAGCTTCAGCAATGCCGCAAACGGAATAATGGTTTCGGCATGTGCGAATCGGAACGTCGCGGCGGTGCCGGCCCGCTCCCTCGTGTCGATCGCATTGAAGAAATCGTCGAGCAACGGCTGGGCGATGCGGTAGGTCTCATCCTGACCTGCGCGCCCCGGTCCCTTCTCGTAGAAGTCCTCGGCATCAAGCGACCAAGCAAACGTCTTCGCATCCTGGGCGTGCTGACCTTGGAAGTACTGGTCGAAATTGAACGTGTGGGATCCGGTGTTCTCCTGTTCCATATCGGCCGCGATGATGTACAGATTGTACAAATCCATTGCCGCGTCCTGTTCCGACGCGATCTTCTTCTTGGCGTCACCGCACGCGTTCGCATCCTTGGCAGGGTCGGCGCCGGCAGCGCAATTGGCCGCGCCCTTCTTCGTGCCGTCAGCCGTGTTGTACCAGATGCGCTGGCCTTCCTCCTTGCCGATGGACGCGAGGAAATCGTCAGTGAAGATTTGAGAGAGCAGATCATGCGAAGCGGTGGTCATGGATGGATCGTTCGTCACGTTTTCCTCAGCTTTGGCGATGCCCTCATCATTCGCGACGAACTGCTGGTAACGTTCCGCGCGCTCCTTGGCCTCGCCCGTTTTCTGCGTACCATCCGGATTATCGGTCTTATGGAAATACAACGTGGTGGTGTTCTTGTCGAAATCCTTGCCGGAATTGTTATCCGCAGGATTATTCGGTGCTACAACCGCATTCGCCAGCAAACCGTTGGAAGCCTGATCGAATCCTAGTTTGAAATTCTCTCCGGATTCGGTTGCACGAGGCTCACCCGAGCTCTGGTACGAGACGCGCAGTCCCTGATTTGCGGCATTGGCGAACAGATCAGCATCACGCTGGTATATTCTCTCACCAATGCCCTGATGCTGTATGGCGCCCTGACCAGAGAGCATGCCATACCCGTTGCCTACGTTGGCCGCGGTAATGGCATTGACATTGTTGATGAATTCCTTGCCAACCTCTGGGCTAACGAATCCAGCATAATTGTTTTCCGCAGCGGACTGAGCCATCAGCGCCAGCAAAGCGTCATACTTGTAGCTCGACAGGCCACGCGAGCCATGCCTTGCCACAGACTCGGTGTATGCAAGATGGTATCTGTTCGGAATTGCTGAATATGATGTGCTCGCCGGTGCAACATACGGCTGCTTGCTGCTGTAATACCGAGCGGTTCCTTCCCCAGCCAAAGCCGCTGGCGTTGCGAGCATGGCCGCTGCCACTACAGCGCTTGTCAACGCGAGCATGCCACCGCCCACCGATTTGGTACCGCGTTTGCGCCAGGCTCCTACCTGCCGCTGTCCCTTTGTTGCCGTATGGTTTTTCGCCATTATCCTCATTCTTCTACCTCTTCTGCTTTGCCACATTGAAGCTGTCAGACAAGCCAGCCCGGGCGACAAAATAGGCTTGGAAGGCGAACACGCAACGCCTTAAACGTGAACGATCAACAAACAATCCGCGAACGCAAGTAAATATCGCTTCCGTCAATCGCCGACCGCAAGAGACGTTCATGGAGCGGCGGATTCCCTTATATTCCGACAAAACCCGTACTGTTATGCGACACGCAATAACAGTACGGGTTTTCTGTGTTACTGTTATATATAACAGCTAAACAGTTTGCATCTAACTGTTCAGCTGGGAGATATATCACCTACGGAATATACAGAAAAAGAGGCACAGATTGAAGCTGATCATCTCATCCGTGTCCGGAGAACCGATTTACGAACAGATCAAGAGCCAAATCAGGTCCGTGATCATGTCGGGTGAGCTTACGGCAGGCGAGGCGCTTCCCTCACTGCGCAAGCTCGCCAAGGAACTGCGCGTCAGCGTGCTCACCGTGACCAGAGCGTATAACGAACTGGCCGACGAGGGGCTCGTGGAGAATGTGCAGGGCAAAGGCACATTCGTGATGGAACGAGGCAACGAACTCATGAAGGAACGTGCGCGTGAACGCATCATGGACAAGCTCCGTGAAGTTTCCATCGAGGCCAAAGCCGCCGACATCAACCTGCTTGATCTGCTTGGCATGTTCGAGAAAGCGTACAGGGAACAATCATGAACGATTCCTCACTCCCCCAAGGAACACGGCCAACCTTGGCCTTGAGCGTAACCGGATTGACGAAGCATTATGATTCCGGCTTCACATTGGATGACGTGACCTTCGACCTGCCGTCCGGCTACATCATGGGTCTGGTCGGTCCGAACGGAGCCGGCAAATCCACGTTGATCAAACTAATCCTCAATATGACCACGCGAGACGCGGGACGAATCGAAGTGCTCGGCCTTGACGCGATGGCCGATGAGGAGCGGGCCAAAGAGCAGCTGGGCGTAGTGCTCGACAGCAGCTATTTCATCGAATACATGACGGTCGACGCGGTGGAACGGACAAGCAGCCCAATGTACCCGCTGTGGGACCACAATCTGTTCGACGCATACCTCAGACGGTTCGGACTCGGACGGAACAAGAAGATCAAGGATCTGTCGCGCGGCATGCAGATGAAGCTCATGCTCGCCGTGGCGTTGAGCCACGATGCGAAACTGCTGATTCTCGACGAGCCGACCAGCGGTCTGGACGTACTGTCCCGCGACGAGCTCATGGACATCCTGTCCGATTATGTTGCGGATGGCGGACACAGCGTAATCTTCTCCACGCATATCACCGCCGATTTGGAGCGCTGCGCGGATTTCCTCGCGTATATAACGAACGGCATGCTGTATTACAGCGGGCCGAAAGACGAGTTCGAAGACGCGTTCCGTCTGGTCAAGGGCGGTCCGGATGAGCTTACTGATGGTCTGCGGCGGGCAATGGTCGGCATCCGCACATACGCAACCGGCTTCGACGCGTTGGTCCGCACGCAGGACATCCCACACATCGGCGGCACCGACGGTCTCCTGACACAGCATGCTTCGATTGAAGATGTGATCAGACTGACCAACGCCGCGGCACATACGGCAATCGGCAATACCAACGAAGGAGACGTACGATGAACACGACAGCGAACGCGGACGCCATGACCGCCATCCTTAGGCAGATTTCCTTGGACTGGAACCGTACCATCAGCTACGGGCGGTCGTACATAGCCATCTTCTTCGCGTACGTTCCAGGTTTCACATGCCTGATGGCGGCCACGGGGTCCACTCTCGCTAGCGTTGCGGGAGCCGCCATCGGCGGAGCGGCCTCCGGCTTCCTGATGCTTAATATCACCTTGTTCTCCTATGAACAGATGAACAACCATCATTGGATGAACGGCATTGTGCCCATCAGCCGCAACCACCAGATCCTCGGACGATTCGCATTCCTTATCGTCTGCGATCTGGTGGCGGGATTGGAAGTGGCCGTCAGCATCGCCTGCGCCGGCATCATCATGCACGAGCCAGTTAAAGTGACTGATGCGATCGGCTTCGCCGCGATGACCGTGCTGACCCTCGTTCTGCTCAACGCCATCGTGCAGCCGTTCCTGTACCGGTTCTCCCCTTATCGCGCCATGGCCGCCATTATTCTGAGCATCGGCGTGATCGGGGGCACGGTCATCGGACTGTGCAAGGCATTGCCGGAACTCGAAAAGACCGTCGAACAGCTGGCCGAGGCGATCAGCCGGCACCAAGCCATTGCGTTAGCGGCATTCTTGATCATCGACGTACTCGCCTTGGCGTTCTCCCGCAAGATATCGCTGCATATTTACGGCAGCAAGGACATCTGAACCGAGCCAGCCGGTAGACTCTTATGGAACGTATTTGGGGTCTTCCGAATCAACGGAAAGCCCCAAATGCATATATCCCCGTACGACGCCGGTTCCTACAATACGGCAGGCGCGTCGTGGAAGTCGAACATGACACCATCTGCCAGACCGCAAATCGCCGGCCAATCGGCATCGGACGAATCGTCGTGCATGGCCCATACCTTCATGCCAACCGACTTGGCGGAACGCATGCCGACCAGCAAATCCTCGAACACGGTGCACTCCCCCGGCTCGACTCCGAGACGAGATGCAGCCAACAGATACACGTCCGGCCGGTCTTTGCCGACATCGCCGGCATCATCGACGCTGACCACTTCATCGAAGTAGTCGAAAATACCAACATGCTTCATCGCCGGCTCTCTCATCATCGGCGGCAGCGATGTGGCAACGGCAAGTTTCGCTCCGCTCCCCTTCAATTGAGCGAGATATTCGCGCGCATATGGCTTGGCTTCGACCACTGTGGAATACATGACGCGAGCCATATGATCCCACTCGTCCATCAGCTCTTCGGGAGTGTCGGATAGATCAAAACGCGCGATCGTATATTCGGCGATCTGACGGAATTGCATGGCTGCAACTTTCGTCATGTAATCGTCCGGCACGTCAATGCCTCGTTTTGAAAGAAAATCGATGTCAACCTGATCCCATACGCCCATGGAATCAAGTAGCGTGCCGTCAAGATCGAAAATGGCGCCTTTGCCTTGGTTGCTTGCCATCGATATCCTGCCTTTCGATTCTTATTCAAAACTGCTCACGCAGTTTTTGATGGTCGATTCCTGTTTCACGGGGTCCTTTATTATTGTGCGTCCTACGTTAATCGAGAACCGATGATTTGAGCAGTTCTTCGGCATGTTCCAGCGAGGCTTCGCTTTCGCTGCCGGACAGCATGCGTGCGATCTCATGCACACGATCGCTGCCACGCACCTGTTTGATGGTGGTTTCGACCGACCCATCTTTCGTTTCGCCTTTCGCGACAACATATTGCTCGTCGGCCCAGGATGCGACCTGCGGCAGATGGGTGACGACTATGACCTGCGCGGATTGAGCGAGTTTCGCCAATCGCGCGCCAAGCTCCACCGCGGTTTTGCCACCGACACCCGCATCGACCTCATCGAAAATGAACGTCATGGGAGGCACGGAACCGCCCGCCACCACATGTTTTTCCGCCGCAACGAGTTCGAGTGCCAGCATGAGTCGGCTCAGCTCGCCACCAGACGCGCTTTTACCCATAGGCATTTGTGGTGAGCCGGGAAACGGTGTGAACAGAAAATCAATGTCGTCAGCACCGGAGGCGTCCAAATGTTCACGTTCCGATACGCGGATTTCCAGCTTTGATCCACTCATGGCCAGTGATTCAAGTTCCGCAGTGACTTTGGCGGCGAGCTCTTTCGCCGCGGCGGTACGTCTTTTGCTTACCGCACGTGCCGCTTTCAACGCTTCACCAAACAGTTTCTCGCGTTCCTCCTGCAATTGGCCGACTTTTTCCGGAGATGCATCCAAGTCTTCCAAGTCGAACACCGCTTGATCCCTCCACGCGATCACATCCGACAATTCCGGGCCCCAACGACGAACCAATTCGTCAAGCTCATGGATACGTCCATTGATGGCGTCCAAGTCTTCCATGCCGAGATCATTGTCGACTTCGCCCGACAAGGTAAACACCACATCAGACAAATCAGTACTGATGGAATCAAGCCGATCGGCCAATTCCGAAAACACGCCGTCCACGTGAATGGCACGAAGCGCCTGCGACGCGCGATCAATCAGATCGGTGGCGCTGGATGATTCAACATCGTCAACAACCTGCGAAGCATCCAACGCACTCAACGCACGGTTCACCCCTTCGGCAATCTCGGCCGCGTTCTCAATGCGATCACGGCGAGCACGCAACTCGGCCATCTCCCCCGGCTGCGGATCGATGCGGTTGATTCGTTCGATGGACTCGCGCAGGTAGTCCGCCTGCTGACGCATGGACGACTCCTGACTCGACAATCGCTCCAACCGATCATCCATGGCACGAAGCGCATTCCAAGCTTTGCCGTATGCGGCCAACGCCACGTCATCGCCGGCATAGCGATCCAAAAACTCACGTTGTCTTACGGAAGAAGCGATACGCAGCTGGTCTGCCTGACCATGAATCGTCACCAGCTCCGCTGCGATCGACCCCAGTACGGAACGAGGCACGCTACGCCCTGACAGCATGCTGCGGGAACGACCGGAGGCAGGCACCTTGCGAGACAGGAACAGTTCTCCGTCTTCAGGTTCGAAACCCGCCTCGTGCGCCGCGGCAACCGCCGCAGGCGATGAGGCGACCTCGAACACGCCCTGCGCCCACGCTTCGTTCGCTCCAACCGATACGCGGCCACCGTCGGAAGGGCCGCCGGAAATCAGCCGGATCGCACTGAGCAGCATCGATTTGCCGGCACCCGTCTCACCGGTGATCGCCGTCATACCGCCGGCAGGTGCGATCAATGCCGAACGGATCGGCCCAAGATTATGAATCTCAAGTTCTTCAAGCATCAGTGTTTTTACTCGTTCGCTTCTTTATCTTCCGGAGACACGTGGCCGCGATGTACTTCCCCGGTTTTACGTGCCTGTTCGCGCCATCCGACAACAGGAAGATCGAATTTCGTGACCAAGCGATTCGTGAAGGGCACGCCGGAAAGACGGGCCAGACGCAAGGTGCTCTTCGATTCGCGCACTTCGACGCGCGTGCCTCGTGGCAATGCGCGTTGGCGGCGGCCATCGCAGCAGATCCAGCCGTCCGACGTGGAATCCTCGAGAATATCGATGGCGAACGTGGAACCGGAACCAATAATCAACGGACGGGCGAACAAGGCATGAGCCGCCAATGGCACCAACTGCAACGCCTTCACGTTCGGCCACATGATCGGCCCTCCTGCGGAAAACGCATACGCAGTGGAACCGGTCGGCGTCGATACAATCACGCCATCGCAGCCGAAGGAGCTCATTTCCACATCATCCACGCGAATCGACAATTCGACCATTTTGCCACGGTCGGCACGCTCCAGCGTGATGTCATTCAACGCCCAATCGCCAATCGGCTCATTCGCCCCCGGCAGCCACACGTCAACATGCGCGATCATGCGTTCATCGATGGAATAATCATGCTCGGCAACCCTGCGGATCGCCTCACTCATCTGGAAGCTTTCAAATTCCGCCAAAAAACCGACATGTCCCAAGTTCACGCCAAGAATCGGCACGCTGGTGCAGTGCACCAGTTCGGCCGCTCGAAGAATGGTGCCATCCCCGCCGAGCACCACCACAATTTCGGTTCGTTCGGGAACCACCGGCGACTGCCTGCCGAAGTCCGGCGCCTCGATATTGTCGATGATCGACACTTCGAAACCGGCCTGGGTCAGCTGCTCGACCGCCTCCTCAACCACCGTTCCGCTCTCTCTCAGGCGACTATGTGTCACCACCACCGCATGACGGGTACCGAACATCGTCAATCCCTTTCCAGCAAAGGAAACGTCCTATGAAAAACGCCTATGAAGACGCCACCGACCTCCAGTGTAATCGAACAAATGAACGAAAACCGGCAATGCGCGTCGGAAACATGCCAAAACCCGCGGAAATACCCCAAATCCGCCTCCAATGCAAGCCACGAATCAGGAATGTCAGCCGTCAAGTAGCCTGTTAGTCGCACATATGCTTACAATAGCTCACAGGAAAGAAGACCAACACATCATAAGAAAAGGAGAGAGGAACGGCATGTCAAACCTCGTCTTTGACGAGTCCTCCTCCAATCGTGAGGCCTCGCATGGCTACGCATGGTGGTTCTCGGGAGATACTTTCGAGAAGGCCATGGCGGAAGACCGCAAGCCGCGCAAACGCGGCCTCGTGCACCGACTCGTCAACCATCCGGGCTGCCTGACCATCTTCTACTTCCTGACGCTCGCGACGTTGTCCACTACGTTGCTGATGACACCCATCGCCACACCGAAAGACGAAACCACCACGTTCACCACCGCGTTCTTCACCGCGGTATCCGCCATTTCCACATGTGGCATCTCCATCGTCAACTCCACCACGCATTGGACCACCTTCGGCCAAGGCGTGCTCATCTTCGCCGTGCAGATGGGCGGCCTTGGCGTCATGACGTTCGCCTCCTTGATCGCATTGGCCGTGAACCACCATCTCAAGGCCACGCAACGCATGCTGACCGCCAACGAACTCGGCACCACGAAGCTCGGTGAAATCAAAGGCGTGCTCACCGTGGTCATCACCACCGCGTTCGTCATCGAAGGCATCACATTCGTCGCATTGTTCCCCGGCCTCTACAAAGTCAACCACGGCAATGTGCGCCACACATTGTGGGAATCGCTGTTCTTCGCGGTCATGGCGTACAACAATGCCGGCTTCACCCCCGACGGAGCCGGGCTGCATGTCAACAACTGGGCGGTCGGCCTGCCGATCCTGGCCAGTGCTTTCTGCGGAACCCTCGGCTTCCCGGTGTTGTTGAACCTGATGCGCTCCTGGCGCATGCGCCGTCCTCCGAAGCGCTGGAGCCTGCACACCAAGCTCACACTGACCACCACGTTCTGCATTGTGATCGCCTCGTTCACGTGGTTCCTGCTGATGGAATGGAACAACAAGCTGCTGTTCGCCGGAGACGGCATCGAGCCGCGCCTCTGGCACGCCATGGTCGCGGCCGTCATGCCACGAAGCTCCGGATTTGACCTGTCGTGGATGCCAGGCGTCAGCGACGCAACCAAAGTGTTCCTGTCCATCGTCATGTTCATCGGCGGTGGCAGCACCTCGACCGCAGGTGGCATCCGCGTCACCACGTTCGCGGTGATTCTGCTGACTTGTCGTGCCGCATTCACCGGACGCCACGACATCAACGCGTTCCACCGCCGCATCCACACGCAGGCGGTTATGACCGCCGTGGCCGTAAGTACGGCATGCCTCATGCTGGTCACCGTGGTGTCGATGGCGCTGATGATCATCACCGACTGCTCGCTGTGCGACGCACTGTTCGATACCTGCTCCGCGTTCGGCCTAGGCGGCTACTCGGTGGGCGTGGCCAGTGAAAGCAGTCCCACGGTGCTATACATTCTCGCCGCCACCATGTTCATCGGGCGTCTCGGACCGCTCACCATCGCCTACGCGATTTCGCGTCCACACAATCTCGAGGCCGTCCGCTACCCCACCGAGCAGATCGTGGTCGGCTGACGATACGGCTTCATATACTTGCAGTTGCCTGCAATCACACATGAATATAGTTTTTTGAAGACGGAATTTCGAAAGGTGTATAACATCATGGCTAACAACACCAGAAGCGTTCTCGTAGTTGGTTTGGGGCGTTTCGGCAGCTCTGTGGCCACCACGCTCGACATGATGGGCCAGGATGTGCTCGCCGTCGACAAAGATGGCGAACTGGTGAACCGTTGGTCTTCGCAGATTCCCACTGTGCAGGCCGACATGACCGATGTGATGGCGTTGGAGCAAATCAACGCATCCGATTTCGACACGGCCGTCGTGGCCATCGGCGACAGCGTCGAAGCTTCCGTCATTACCGCCGGCAATCTGCTCGACGCCGGCATTTCCGACATTTGGGCCAAGTCCGTGTCGAAGGAACACGCCCGCATTTTGCAGCGCATCGGCGCACGCCACATCATCAACGCGGAAACCGATGCAGGCAAACGCGTCGGACATCTTGTGTCCGGCAACTATCTCGACTACATCGAACTTGAAGGCGCATACAACGTCGTCAAAATACATACCCCCGCACACGTGGTCGGCTACACAATCGAAGACGCTCGCGTGCATGAACGTTTCGGCATCACCGTGGTCGGTATCAAATCCCCGGGCAAGGAATTCGAATACGGTTCGAAAGAGCTCATCATGCACCGCAACGACGAGCTCATCATCATGGGCAAGCAGGACCAGATCGACCGGTTCCTACGCGGCTGACATGCTCGTTCCATATGGAAAAATCCGGAATTTCATAATCATGATTTCCGGATTTTCTTTTACTTACCTTATTTGCCTTGCTTACACTGCAGACACGGTTTTCTCAATCAGCCACTGTTTCATTGCATGACCGCGTACAGCAGATATTCGATATTGCCATGCGTGCCTTCAATGGGAGATACCGTTGTGGCGCGCACGTCAAGCCCGTTGCATTCCGCGCATGCCACGACGGATGCCAACGCCTGTTCGCGTAATTCCTGACTTTCGACAATCCCGTTTTTCCCAAGGTTGCCTTTGCCGACCTCGAACTGCGGTTTGACCAGCAGCACGATCTGCGCCTGCGGTGCGGCGATTCTTGCGATCACCGGAATCACATATGTCAGCGAAATAAACGATACGTCGGAAACAATCATTTCCGGACGATACGGCAAATCCTCCGCATACACGTCGCGAATATTGACGCCGCTCATTTCGATAATACGGTCGTCATGCGCGATTTTCGGATCCAATTGCCCATGGCCGACATCCAAAGCGATGACCTGCGCGGCATCATTGCGCAATAGCACGTTGCAGAAACCGCCGGTGGACGCGCCGATATCCAAGCAACGTAATCCTTGCGCGGAACGCAATCCGACGTCGGCGAACCGTTCGAACGCGCCGACAAGCTTGTATGCGCCACGGGAAACGTAGCCGTCTCCCCTATCGGCGGCGATGGCGTCATCGCAACAGACTTTCGTTGACGCCTTGGTGACGGTGACACCGTTCACACTGACTTTGCCGTCCGCGATCAGACGTTGCGCTTTGGAACGACTGTCGGTCAGACCTCGTTCCAACAACGCAACGTCAAGACGAACCACTTGAACGGAATCACTGTTTCGCAATGGTTTTCCAATAATCGGCATGAACTGTTCGTTAGGAAATACGGAGTTCCGGAACGATGATGCTGCTCACGTCGCGTCCGCTGTCAGCAGCGGCCCACATGGCACTGCATGCGGCACGCAACCCGTCGACGCTGGTGACGTCGGTGACATACAGACGATCGCCGTCAACACGAGCCTTCGCATCGCGGCACAGCCATGCGCCCTCATCATGCACCACTTCAGGAGCAGGCTCGTTAAGGCCGCGCAAATCCTTGGCGATGTAGGTTGGGCGAAGATGCGCCGGCGCGAACATGAGTTCGTTCGGATTAGTGACGCCGGTCAACACCGCAAGGGAATCATATCCTCCACGATTGCCCGCCTCGATATCGGTGTCAAGACGGTCTCCAATGGCGAGGCACAGTTCCTTGGCCACCGGATCGTCACCATCATGGGCTGCGAGAACGCGCGCTTCATCATACATGGCGGATTCCGGCTTGCCTGCGGACGAGACCGGTTCCACACCGGTGGCGTTGATCACCGCCATGATCATGGAACCGCATCCCGGGGCGATGCCAAGCTCGCGGGGAATGGTCAGATCACGATTGGTAACGAAATAGGTCGCGCCATGCTCGACTGCATAAGCAATCTGCGCCATCTCATTCCATGACATGTCGGGATACCAGCCTTGAATGGCGGCAACCGGCTGCTCTTCCGCACGATCGACGACCTCAAGTCCCTGCTTGGACACTTCCTCACGCAGATGTTGGGCGCCAAGCACGAAAACCTTCGAGCCTTCAGGCACGGCACGCGCCACCATTCGTGCGGCGACAACCGACGAGGTGATGACCTGCCATGGTTCGACTTCCAGATCGAACCCTTTCAGCTGGTCCGCCACCACGGACTGCAATCTGGACGAATTGTTGGTGGTGTATTCCACCGTCATGCCCAAGGATTCGGCCTTGCGAATATTCTCGGCGGCATGTTCCACAGGGTTCTTACCACGGTAAACCACACCATCAAGATCGAGCAACGCCAGCTTGTATGTCTCACTGAGCGGCTGATTCGTGGACTTCAGCATGTGGGCCACGCACCTCACTCGTTGTCTTCGGAGGCTTCGGAAGATTCCTCGGCCTCATCTTCGGCGCTGTGGGCTTCGTTTTCCACGATTTCATCCGCTTTGTCGGCTTCGGATGGTTCAGCGTCGGCCTGAGTCGCCGGCTCGTCATCGGATTCCGCGCCAGCTTCCGCCTCCTCGGCCTCAAGCTGGGTTTCATCGCTGGTTTCGCCGTTCTCGTCGATGGCTTCGGATTCGCCTTCCTCATCCTCAGGATCTTCCGGGGCGTACTGCGCGTCATCTTCGGAAATGCCAAGCACATCCATGAGTTCGTCGTTCAGCTCCTGCATATCGTATTCGACAACAAGATCATCGGAAGTCTCATCATCCTCAACATCGGCATACTGCAGTTCGAGCTTGTCAAGCAGACGATCCAATGCGATGGCCTCATCGGTACGACCGGCCTCTTCAAGGAAGTACTGTTCGGCCTGCACCGCACGCATGCGGTATTCGCCGGCCAATCCCTTGGAACGACCCAGCGTATGCACGATCTCAATGGCCTTGTCCCACATCTTCAGATCGCCCAAGGCGCCCGCGTAAACCAGGAACATTTCAGCCTTGGCTTCGCCGCGCAGATACTTGGCGTCGTCGCTCGCTGCCACTTCGATGGCCTTCTTCGGCTCGCCCATGCCACGCTCGCAGTCGGCGATGAACGGCAGGTAATCCAGGAAACCGTTCATGCGGAACGCGGTACGGAACTCGCGTAGTGCAAGCTTATAATCACCCTGACGGTATGCCACGAAGGCGAGCGTCTCACGAGCAAAATCAATGCGGGAAGCCTGACGCGCCACCCACTTGGCGTGTTCGAGAGCCAGTTCCGGATTGCTTTCCTCAAGCGTGTATGCGGCAAGAATGTGCAGACCGATGTTCTCCGCGTGCTCCTTCGACAGTCCACGCAGGCGTTCACGATCGTCGGTGGTGAGCATGCGCCATTCGATACCCTTCGGCATCTTCGGCTCGTCAGGACGACGATGCGTATATGGATTCTGAGAGGGGAAGCTCACCGTACCATCGGAATTGCGGCGTGGCTTGGCCATATACTCGCCACGCTTCTCCTCGCGGTAAGCCATCTTCTCTTCGCGGGTGAACTCGCGGCGTTCCTCACCCTGCTGCTGGTTACGATCCTTGTGGAAGTCGCGGCGCTGGTCGTCACGATGGAAGTCCTTACGATCGCCATCACGGAAATTACGGCGGCCGCCGTCACGACGATCATTGCCACGATGGTCATCGCGGCGGAAGTTGCGGCGCTGGTCGTCACGATGGAAGTCCTTACGATCGCCATCACGACGATCGTCACGATGGAAGTCACGACGCTCGCCATCACGGTAGCTGCGGCGTTCACCGTCACGACGGAAGTCCCTACGTTCACCGTCACGATGGAAATCTCTGCGATCGTTGTCGCGGCGGAAGTTGTGGCGATCGCCGTCACGATGGAAGTCCTTACGATCGCCATCACGACGATCGTCACGACGGAAACCGGAACGCTCGCCATCGCGCTGATAGCGCGGATTGTCTCCACGACCGCCACGATAACCGCGATGATCGTCGCGACGCTCGCCGTCACGGTTGAACTTGCGTGGACCGTTATGGAAGCGGCGCTCCTGACCTTCCCCCTCACCATCACGACGGAAATCGCGGTCGCGGTGGAAATTGCCGCCATTGCCCTTGCGGTATCCGCCCTTATGGTCGTCGTTGTGGAAGCCGCCGGACTTGTGGCCGTAGGACTTGCCGCCATTGCCACGCGGCTTGAATCCCTTGCCGCCGCGATTGCCCGGCCTGCCCGAGCCGTAGGACTTGTGGTTGCCGTAGGACTTGCCGCGCGATCCGCGCTGTTCTTCTGCCATGCTGTTCCTTATATTCCTTGTATTTTTTGAGGGTGGTCTTCGTTTGTTCTTTGCTTACGCTTGTTTGCGCCGTTCGCGATCGCTTACGCGTTTTCGACGACGCCGAGGGCCTTCTTGCCGCGACGAATCAATGCGAAACGGCCATGCAGGAAGTCGTTTTCGTTGAGGATCTGCTCTTCGTCTTCAACACGGTCGTTGTTCAGATACACGCCGCCGGCCTTGATCGTCTTGCGCGCTTCGGAAATCGACTTGAACAGTCCGGCCTTCATGCCGGCTTCCGCCACACGGTCGCCCACCGCAGCCTTGGCGAACTCGCCGTCGATCTTCACGCCGTCAAGAGCGGCTTCAAGCGTGGACTCGTCAATACCTGCAAGATCGCCGCCACGGCCGAACAACGCGCCGGCGGCCTCAATGGCCTGTCGGGTGGCTTCCTCACCATGCACCAGGCTGGTGACCTCCCAAGCCAAGGTGCGTTGCGCCTCGCGTGCGCCCGGATTGGTCTTGCTTTCCTCCACAAGACGTTCGATCTCCGCCTTCGGTAGGAACGTGAACACCTTCAGCAGGTTCTCCATCTCGCTGTCGGGGCGGTTGAACCAGAACTGGTAGAACTTGTACGGGCTCAGCATAGTGCCATCAAGCCAGACGGCGTTACCTTCGGACTTGCCGAACTTCTTGCCTTGAGCGTCGGTGATGATCGGACTGGTGAACACGTTCACATCCGCGCCACGTACCTTGTGGATCAGGTCAAGACCGGACGTGAGGTTGCCCCACTGGTCGGATCCGCCAAGCTCCAGCACGCACTGGTATTCGTCGAACAGATGCAGGAAGTCGTTGCCCTGCAGCACCTGATAGCTGAACTCGGTGAAGGAAATGCCCTCTTCAGAATTCAGTCGACGGGCGACGGTGTCTTTGGCAAGCATGGTGCCTAAACGGAAGTTCTTGCCGACGTCACGCAGGAAATCGATGACGTTCATGGAGGCGGTCCAATCATAGTTGGATACGAAACGAACCGGATTGCTGCCTTCCACTTCGAGAATGCCGCCGATCTGCGCCTTCAGACGCTCGGCCCAACCAGCCACGACATCCTTCGGGTTCAACGTGCGTTCGCCCGACTGGCGCGGATCGCCGATCAAACCGGTGGCGCCGCCGACCAAAGCAATCGGATGATGACCCGCAGCCTGAAGATGGCGCATATTGATCAGCTGCACCAGATTGCCGATATGCAGGGAAGCTGCGGTCGGATCAAAACCGCAATAATAGGAAATGGGATCTCCATTCAACGCTTCGGCGAGTCGATCCCTGTCAGTGGACTGGGAAATCAACCCGCGCCATTCCAGTTCATCGAGGACGGACTCGAAACCGGCCTCCTTGAAATCGATGACGTGAGCCATAGCTGTGCTTTCTCCCTATTGAATTGCGGATGATACTGCGTTTTACGCATCCTACAGTTTCGCAGAAGATGAAGACAGCCACACTCGGCGTTTTTCGTGGAATTATTTGATGTCGGCATTATTGTGCGATTGCCTGCGACGCAGCATTTCACGTACGGTTTCGATGATCTTGCTGTATTTGGTGGAATCCGTGGAGCGCAAACGCGGGAACGCACTGATCATACGACGCTGCTGTCTGTTCAAAATGGAAGTTGCAGTGGCCTGCATGTTGGCAAGAGCCTCAAACGCCTCCTGGGAGGATTCCGACAGGCCTTGGAACGTACCACGGAATTTATCTCGGAAAGCATCCCTACCCCATTGCAACGAGTCGCCGGCCTTTTCCGCATATGTTTGGACGGTTTCGCTGAACTTCGCAAGATTGTCGGCAAGATCGATGACGCCAAGCACTGTGATGACGGTATCTGTAATAACGATCACAGCGAAAATCGCACACATCCACTGCACGGCCGGCAAAGGAATCATCCGTGTTATACGTTCCACCACCGGCTGGGTGACGTCAGTGATGATCACGCCCGCAAAGCCGAACACCACGGCTCCCAGTAGGCAGATTCGCCCCTGAATGTTGAACCGGTAGTGGCTGTAGTCCCACCATCGGGCGTGGAACAGCTTTTCCATACCCCAAGAGGTAACGTATTCGAGCGTGCATGCGCCAAACGACGAAATGAAGAAAATCACCACGGGGTTATGCAGATCGCGCAACAGCACAATCGCCAAAACCGCGCCGCAACCGTAGATCGGACAAAGCGGACCGTTGAGGAAACCTCGGTTCACCCAACGATGTTCCGAAATGGATACCAGAATCGACTCGTACACCCATCCGACAAATGCATACAGCAGGAACCATAAAAACAGGTATTCCAATGCAATCATGCCATGCATTTCACTTTCCACTCTCCGGATTGCCAAGCGCCGGCTTGTTGAAACGGTCCAGAGAAAGCGTCTCCTGCGTGGCGCTGATCTTGTCAGCCACAGTCACCAGATATCCTTCGATATACCTTGGTGGGCAAGGCGTCAGCGGGAACATATGGTTTTCGATGCTGTCGCGTTCCACACGATTGAGGCGGAAATCGCGCATGGCATTGCGCATGGCGGTGCCACCATGCGTGAAACCATGCATGCGATGCACACCATCGTCCCACTCGTGCCAATCATAAAGAAAATAATCATGCAGCAAAGCGGCGCGAATCAGCGAACGCAAATCCACCCTATGCCATAAGTGCAGCCTGTCTGCGATCCATACGGCCAGACAGGCCACACGGATGGAATGCGCGAATGTGGTGACCACGCCATGCTGGTAGCATTCTCTCTCGATCCGCATATGTTCATGGTTAAGGATTTCCCGCCCGTGAATACGGACAAGATGTTGTATCTGCATGCGTGTCAGCAGCACCGCTTTGCCTTGCCTATTCGATTGGTGTCGATTGGTTTTCGTTTCGTCGACTTCGGAATCGTTTGTTTGGGATCCGATTAAAGCTCACTTGAGCAATGATTCCGGCGTCTTGTATGCAGGGCCATCGCTGACGGAGTTCGCGAACGCGCGCAGCTGTTCGATGGCGGTTTTCGCGGAAACGATCTGCTCGCGCACGCGCAGCGGAGACGTGCCTCCCTTGCCGTTACGGGCGGAAACCGAACCTTCGGTGGACAACACCTCACGCACTTCAGGTGCCTTGTCGGCCGGAAGGAATTCCTTGAAGACCTCGACGAAGTCATCGTCGGTCAAATCCCAAAGTTCCTGACCACGGTCTTCGGCGATCTTCACGCATGCGCCAGAAAGCTCATGCGCATGACGGAACGGCACGCCATTCTTGACGAGCCATTCAGCGATGTCGGTGGCAAGGGCGAAGCCGGTCGGAGCTTCCGCTTCGAGGCGCTCCTTGTTGAAGACCATGGTGCCGACCATACCGGTGAAGGCCGGAAGAAGCACTTCCAACGTGTCGACCTGGTCAAACACCGCTTCCTTGTCTTCCTGCAGATCACGCGCATAAGCGGTAGGCAGGCCCTTTAGCGTAGTGAGCAGACCAGCCAGATCGCCGATGAGACGGCCGGACTTGCCTCGTGCGAGTTCCGCGATATCCGGGTTCTTCTTCTGTGGCATGATGGACGAGCCGGTGGAATAGGCGTCGTCAAGGCGCACGAACGCGAATTCCTGGGTGTTCCAAATGATGATCTCTTCAGACAGTCGGCTGATGTCGACGCCCGCCATGGCTGCGATGAATGCAAATTCGGCGACCAGATCACGGCTGGCGGTGCCGTCGATGGAGTTCGCGGTCACCTTGGAGAAACCGAGCTCGCGGGCCACGGCCACCGGCTCCAAGCCGAGAGTGTTGCCGGCGAGGGCGCCGGAACCATACGGGCTGGCGTCGATGCGCTTATCCCAATCGGCAAGACGTTCCACGTCGCGCAGCAACGGCCACACGTGGGCCATGAGCTGGTGTGCGAGCAGCACCGGCTGGGCGTGCTGCATGTGGGTGCGGCCCGGCATGACGGTGCGTCCGGCCTTTTCGGCCTGTTCGGTCAGTGTGGCTGCGAGACCAAGCAGCATTTTGGCGATGACGCGGCTGTGGCGGCGGAGCCACATGCGAATCAGCGCGGCGATCTGATCGTTGCGGGATCGACCGGCGCGAAGCTTGCCTCCAAGCTCATCTCCGGCGATCTGAAGCAGCCCACGTTCCAATGCGGTGGCCTCGTCCTCATCGTCTTCGATCGGAGCGAACGCACCGGAGTCCACACGGCGCTGCAGTTCGTCGAGAGCGTCTTCCATACGCTGCAATTCATCGGCGGTCAACAGTCCTGCACGTCCAAGCGCACGGGCATGGGCACGTGAGCCTGCGATGTCGTCATCGGCAAGACGCCAATCGAATTGGGTGGACTTGCTTAGTCGCGCGAGTTCCGGAGACGGGCCGGACTTGAAACGGCCGCCCCACAGGGCGAGGTGTTCACCATTGGTTGTGCTCTCGGTCATTGTTACTTCATTCTCCTTGCAGATATGACTGAGGGAGAGAATACCAGTCAGGATGGTCCTAACGGTACGCTCTCCCCCATTATCGAGACGATTCGGTGTAAAACCCGCTTACTCGACGCTGTTTTCCGGAACCTCGATTCCATTGCCGAACTTGACGTCGCGGGCTGCGGCCACACGGCTCGGCAGACCGTAGATGTCGATGAAGCCGTTGGACGACTTCTGATCGAAGCTGTCGCCGGAATCGTAGGTGGCCAGATTGTAGTCATACAGCGAGGTGTCGGAACGACGACCGGTCACGACGGCGCGGCCACCATGCAGAATCATGCGGATTTCGCCGGAAACATACTTCTGGGTATCTTCGATGAAGGCGTTCAGGGACTGCGTCGCCGGGGAGAACCACTGCGCATCGTAGACGAGTTCGGCCCAGCGCTTGTCGATATCACGCTTGATGCGATGCTGCTCGCGTTCGAGACAGCAGTTTTCGAGTTCCTGGTGGGCGGTGATCAGTGCGATAGCGCCCGGAGCCTCGTACAGCTCGCGGGACTTGATGCCGACCAGACGATCCTCGATCAGATCGATACGTCCGATGCCCTGTGCGCCTGCGCGACGGTTCATCTCTTCGATGGCCTGCAGCGGAGTAACGTCGTGACCGTCGATCTTGACAGGGATGCCCTGCTTGAATTCGATGACGACCTCATCTTCGACCGGCGGGAATGCCGGATCATCGGTGTAGGAATAGCAGTCCTTGGTCGGGCCGTTCCACGGATCCTCGAGGAAGCCGGTTTCGATGGCACGGCCCCACACGTTCTGGTCGATGGAGAACGGGCTCTTCTCGGTCTGCACAATCGGAAGCTTGTGCTCCTTGGCGAAGGCGATTTCGACGTCGCGGGTCAACGACAGGTCGCGGATCGGGCTGATGGCCTTCAACGTCGGGTCGATGGAAGAGATGGACACCTCGAAACGAACCTGATCGTTACCCTTGCCGGTGCAGCCATGGGAAATGGTGTCAGCACCAAACTGATGTGCGGCACGTACAAGATGCTTGGAGATGAGTGGACGGGAAATGGCGGAAACCAGCGGATACACGCCTTCGTACAGCGCATTGGCCTTCAATGCCTTCATGCAGTATTCATTGGCGAATTCGTCACGGGCGTCGACCACGTAGGCTTCGACGGCGCCGCAGGCAAGCGCGCGCTGCTTGATGGTTTCGAGGCTTTCGCCACCCTGACCGACGTCGAGGGACACGGCCACAACATCCTTGCCGGTGCGTTCCTTTAGGTATGAGATGGCGACGGAGGTATCCAGACCACCGGAATATGCCAAGACGAGACGATTCTGATCGCTCATGGTTTCCCTTTCTAACATCAAACGTTATTCATCAGTATATGCAATGCTCTGTATATTTATGCATATACGGTGCGTCGCGTCCACTATACGGCTATTCAGCCTTTGGACACGACGTCCAACAGCCATTGCGCACGCTGTTTCGCATAATCGTCATCGGCGCAGATCACCATGACGGTATCGTCCCCGGCAATGGTGCCGAGCACGCCATCGATAGGCTGCTTGTCGATCACACTTGCCACATACTGGGCCGCGCCAGACGGCGTGTGGACCACCACCAGATTCCTGGCCGCCGCGACCGAAGTGACCAGTCCCGAAAGCACACGATTCATCTGTTGTTCCGTTTTTGCATCAGGATTGGCCGACGCGCTTTCCTCCGGCTGTCTGCCCAGCGCATAGGCCACGGTTCCGTCAGCCAAACGGGTTTTGGTGGCATGGATCTCGTCAAGATCGCGGCTCAAGGTGGCCTGGGTCACTTCGATGCCCTGATCCGCGAGAATCTGGGACAGCTGCGACTGCGAGGTGACGATGCGCGTCAGCAACGCCTGCTCGATGGCGCTCAATCGAGCGGCCCGTGTGGCAGGACGTTGCAGCGCAGGTGTTTGGTCCGTCATCAGGCCAGCAGGCTTTCATCGCCGCGGGTCTTGCCGGTAAGCCAAGTCAGCAGTGCCTTCTGCGCATGCAGACGGTTGCCGGCCTCGTCCCACACCACGGACTGTGGTCCGTCGATGACTTCGGAGGTGACTTCCTTGCCACGGTATGCCGGCAGGCAATGCTGGAAGATAGCGTCTTCCTTGGCATAAGACATGAGTTCGGCGTTCACCTGATAATCCCAGAACGGCTTGGAACGGATGGCGTATTCCGATTCTTCGCCCATGGAAACCCATGTATCGGTGAACACACAGTCGGCACCGGCGACCGCTTCCTTCGGATCGGTGGTCACCAACACGGAACCGCCGGTTTCGGATGCGATGGCTTCGGCATCGGCAACGATCTGCGGATCCGGCAGATAGCCGTTCGGCCCTGCGACACGCACGTTCATGCCGGCCACGGCGCCACCAAGCAGATAGGAGTTCGACATGTTGTTGGCCGCGTCGCCGAGGTAGGCGATGGTCTGGTTTTTCAGATTGTCGACGCCACCACGATGTTCTGCGATAGTCTGGAAGTCGGCAAGAATCTGGCAGGGATGGAATTCATCCGTCAGAGCGTTCACCACCGGATGGGTGGAATACTTGGCCATTTCCTCCACACGATCCTGGCCAAAGGTGCGCCACACCACGCCATAGGCCATGCGGTCAAGCACGCGTGCGGTGTCGGCGACCGGTTCGCCACGGCCAAGCTGGGAGCCGGACTTGTCGATGACCAGCGGATAGCCGCCCAGTTCGGCAACGCCAATGGAGAAGCTGGAACGGGTTCGGGTACTCGGCTTGTCGAAGATCACCGCGATGCCCTGCGGGCCGGCGAATGGCTGATGGTAGAAACGATCGTTGTGGAATTTGATGGCGAGTTCGAGAACCTGCTTCTGTTCTTCATGGTTGAGATCGTCATCGCGCAACATGTGGCGCAATTCAGGAGTTGCCATTGTTGGCTCCTTTCAAAAGAGTTTCAGTTCGTTGTGATTGCCGGCTATGTTCAGTCGTTGGGAAGATTCGCGGGGATCTTCGCAAGGATGGAGATGGCCTGATCAATATCCTGTTCAGTCACCACCAGCGGAGGAACAAGACGAAGCGCATCTGGCGCCACCGCGTTGACGATCAAGCCGTGCTCCAACGCCCAATTCATCGCCGCATGCGCACATGGATGGGCAAGTTCGACCGCATCGAGCAAGCCACGTCCACGCACGGAGACGAAAAGCGGATTGCCGCAAGCCATGATGCCGTCACGCAATTGCTGGCCACGCGCCTCGGCGTTGGACACAAGGCCGTCTTCCTCAATGGTTTCCAACGTGGCCATCGCGGCGGCCGCTCCGAGCGGATTGCCCGCAAAGGTGGAGCCGTGGGAGCCTGGGGTGAACAGTGCGGAAAGCTTGGCGCCGAAGGAGATCATGCCACCCATCGGGAAACCGCCTGCAACGCCCTTGGCGAAGGTTACGATATCCGGAACCACTCCGCCCGAGAGATCCTCACGCTGGAACGCGAACCAGGATCCGGTACGCCCGATACCCGTCTGGACCTCATCGATGATGAGCAGCGCGTTGTTGTCGTCGCACATCTGACGGGCCTTCTTCACATAGCCGGCCCCAAGCGGACGCACGCCAGCCTCACCTTGGATCAGTTCCATGATGACGGCGGCGACAGGTCCTTTGCCGTATTTGCCGGGACCGGTTTCGGCAAACGCGTCATGCAATGCGGCCTCGTCTCCAGCTTCGACGAATTCGATATTGGGAACCAGCGGCTCGAACGCTTCTCGGATGGAGGGCTTCCACGTTGCGGACAGCGCGCCCATGGTACGCCCATGGAAGCCGTGGGTCATGGCGATGATACGTGCCGGCTTCCCGCCAATGGCAGGCGATGCGCCCGGCAAGGTGCGTCCATACAGTTTGGCAAGCTTCAATGCCGCCTCGTTGCCTTCCGCTCCGGAGTTGCCGAAATACACATGAGATCCCTCGGGAGCGCCCGCAAGCTCAATGAGCTTCGACGCCAGTTTGATCTGCGGCTCCGTGGCGAAGTAGTTGCTCACATGGGCGGCTTTGGCGGCCTGCTCGCTGACGGCCTTCACCCATTTCGGGTGGGCGTAGCCGAGTGCGTTCACCGCGATGCCCGCAAGGAAGTCGAGGTATTCATTGCCATCGACGTCCCAGATATGCGCACCTTCTCCGTGGTCCATAACGCGAAGCGGCGTGCCGAACACGTTCATATGCACTCGAGAGTACTTCCCCAGCCACTTGGCGTCCTCACTGCCGAGGTTTTCCAATTGTTCAGTTGCCATACGAGCTCCTCATTTCAATACCGTCTTCGGGAACGACCATGGTTCCGATGCCATCTGTGGTGAAAATCTCATTCAGGATGGAATGCGGCTTGCGTCCGTCGATGATATGGGCGCGAGGCACACCTCCGTCGATGGCCCTGACGCAGGCCTCCATCTTGGGACGCATGCCGCTTTCCAAATCCGGCAGCATATCACGTAGGTTCTCCACGCCGATGCGTCCGATCAAAGAGTCCTTGTCTGGCCAATCGGCGTACAAGCCATCCACATCAGTCAACACGACCAGCTTGCTGGCTCCAAGGGCGGCCGCAAGCGCCGCAGCCGCGGAATCGGCGTTCACATTCAACACTTCGGTAGCATCATCCTCATTTGGAGCCACCGAGGAAACAACAGGAATGCGTCCGGCATTGATCAGATCCTCAACCGCGGATGCGTCGACGCTCACCACGTCGCCGACCAAACCAATATCGGTTGGAGAGCCATTGATGATCGGCTTGCGCTGCATGGCGGAAAAGAGCGCACCATCCTCGCCGGAAAGACCGACTGCGAACGGGCCATGGGCGTTGATCAATCCGACAAGTTCACGGGAAACCTTGCCCGTCAAAACCATACGCACCACATCCATGGCCTCCGGCGTGGTGACCCTCAGACCTCCCTTGAATTCCGACTTAATGCCCAAAGCCTTAAGCATGTGCGAGATCTGCGGGCCTCCGCCATGCACCACAACCGGATGCAAGCCGACCTGTCGCAGAAAAACCATATCTTCAGCGAAACAGGCTTTGAGATGATCGTCGATCATCGCATTGCCACCATATTTGATGACGATGCGCTGTCCGGCGAATTCCTCAAGCCATGGCAGTGCCTCAATCAGCACTTCCGCCTTTTGGTCGGCGCGCAAATCGGTATGCACGTCAAAATGGAATCCAGGTCCTTTGAGTTCCTTGGTCATTACCGTTCAATCAGCTTTCGTAATCTGCATTAATGTGTACGTATTCGTGGGTCAAATCGTCGGTCCAGACAGTTGCTTCCGCATTTCCCGCATGCAAATCTATGTCGATGTGCACCTCGCGCGGAGTCATGTCGACTTCGGATCGGTCGCGTCCGGCTCCGCCGTTCTCACAGATACGCACGCCATTGACATCAACCGTGACTTTAGTGGAATCGTATGGCGCGACTTCCGGCGGCACGGTGCCCAACGAGCTGACGATACGTCCCCAATTCGGGTCATTGCCGGAAATGGCGCATTTAAGCAGGTTGGACGCGGCCACCGCACGACCGCAGGCAAGCGCCGCATCCTCCGTGGTGGCGCCGATCACCTTGACACGGATGTCGTGGCTCGCGCCTTCGCCATCGCCGATGATCTGGCGTGCCAGAGACGCCGTGGCCTGCGCAACGAGATCGTTGAATTCGTCCGGATCGGGTTCGATGCCCGAAGCGCCGGATGCGAGCAGGAGCACCGTATCGTTGGTGGACATGCATCCATCCACATCGATGCGGTTGAACGACATCTCCACTCCGGCATTCAATGCCGCCTGCAACTGGCCGGCGCTCACCACGGCATCCGTAGTGATGACGCACAGCATGGTGGCCAACTGCGGGGCAATCATGCCCGACCCCTTGACCATACCTCCGATATGGAAGCCGTTGGAGCCTTCCAACTCAACGGTTTTCGGCTTGGTGTCGGTGGTCATAATGGCATGGGACGCATCCGCACCGGCCTGAGCGGTATCGGCAAGGGCCGCGAACGCTTTGTCTGCGCCAGAAAGCACATGGTCAAGAGGCAGAAGCTCACCGATCAGGCCCGTGGAGCAGACCGCGATATCACTGTCTTTGGCACCTACAAGCGCCGCGACCTTTTGGGCCGTGGCCTTGGACTGCTCATATCCCGGCTGGCCGGTGCATGCGTTTGCGCCTCCGGAATTAAGGATGACGGCTTTCACATGACCGTCGGCCACGATCTTGCGCGTCCACTGCACGGGAGCTGCGCAGAAACGGTTCGAAGTGAACACTCCGGCAGCCATATCCAGCGGACCGTTATTGACCACAAGAGCCAGATCCTTCTTACCTTCGACTGCGGAAATACCGGCTTCCACGCCAGCCGCGGAAAAACCTTGCGCAAACGTTACGCTCATGGCGCCACTCCAATCTTTGTCAGTCCTGCATCTTCAGGAAGTCCCAGTGCTACATTCAACGACTGCACCGCTTGTCCGGCCGTGCCACGGTTGAGGTTGTCAATTGCCGCGAAGGCCAGCAAACGACTTGCCTTGCGGTCGACGGCCACCTGAATATGGGCCGCGTTCGATCCGATGATGTTGGCGGTGGCCGGCATAACGCCTTCAGGCAAAACAATCATGAAATCCTGATCCGCATATGCGTCAGCCCAAACCTGCCTGATTTCAGCATCCGACATGCTCAATGCTTTATCGGTTAGTTTAGCGGAAACCGAGGCAAGAATGCCACGGGCCATTGGCGCAAGAATAGGAGTGAATCCCAGCGTGAACTCATTTGCCGCAGCTGCGTTCTTTCCTGCAGCATGGGCGAAGTTCTGCAAAATCTCAGGAATATGACGATGAGTGCCGCCGACAGAATACGGTAATGCGGAACCGAATGCCTCAGCTGCAAGCAAATTGACGCGCTTCAGATTCTTCCCTGCGCCGGAGTAACCGACCACCAGATCGGCAACAATATCCGTCGGCTCAACAAGCCCTTGGGCAATGCCCGGCTGCAGCGCCAATGTAGTTGCGGTCACATTGCATCCCGGACCGGCAATACGCGTGGTTCCTGGAATCACTTCACGTTGGCGCCGGTAAGAACCATCTTCGGATATGCCGGTAATAAGCTCAGGCATGCCGTAAGTCCAGTGCTCATAGAAGTCACCGCCGTAGAACTCATCCCATGCGGTTTTTTCCTCAAGCCTATGGTCGGCCCCCAAGTCCACCACCACGGCATTCGGATCAAGCTGCGAGGCCAATGCGCCGGATGCCCCATGAGGCAGAGCAAGAATGATGACATCGTGCCCATTAAGAACTTCCGGAGTGGTGTCTTCCACCACAAGGTCGGCAAGTTGCGGAATATGTGGCATATGCTTGCCAAGCTTGTCCCCAACGGACGAATGCCCGGTCACGCACGTCACTTCGAAATATGGATGGGCCGCGAGGATACGGAGGGCCTCGCCTCCCGCATATCCGGTCGCGCCGGCCACGGCTACTGTGTATTTGGCCATAGTCACGTCTCTTTTCATTGACTCACTGAAAACACATTCAGCATACACTTTATGCACTATATTGCATAATTATGCATTCGTTTCGTGTCGCATAGTGGTCATTGCGTGACTATGACGATTATCAGAAGACAAGGAAACACGCCGAATCAGGCGGTGATTGACTCGTCTCCTTGGCCTGATCCCGCACCGCCAAGCATGTACTGCAAGGTCTCGTTATACAGGTCGGCGACGGATAGTCCATGCATCGCCAACCAAATCACGGCCAAAGTATACAGCACGTTGATGATCACCGCGGCGAGAGCCAAGCCATGCCCTTTCATGTGGAGCTTCTTGGTGCGCCACATCGAGATTGCGCCGACCAACGCAGGAAGGACCGGCACCGGCATCAGCACGGCAAACACGAGAGACATGATCGCATAGGCATCCCAATGGCCGTATGCGGGATTCTGCCGGGGATCGTTGAGATCCAGATTCGGCAGATAGGGCATATTGCCCTGTTGTGGATATTGGTTCGGATCATACGGATTTGACCCATACGGATTGGCACCGTATGGATTCTGTTGTCCGTTCGCATTGTACGGAGGCATTGGCTGCTGCCCGTTTGGAGGGTATTGCCCCGTTTGATATTGCATATTCTGCTGCTGGACGGCATCCACAGGTTGCGGTTCAGGTTCAGGCGCGCCATACACGTACGGATCGTAGCCGGCTGGCAGCTGGCTGCTCATCGCGCCATATTCGGGTTGGTTGATTTGACCATACTCCGGCTGTGAAGGCGCAGCGGCACCAGAAGATGACGAAACCGGAGCAGCATCAGCCGTCTCCTGACGTTCGTCGGTGTTGTTCGGCTGATACTGTTCCGGTTCGTTCATAATCATCCTCTGTTCTTGGGAAGGTCGAGATCAGGCGCGCAGCTGCGCACCCAGTTTGGACGCTTCATCCACAATACGCTTGCGGATAGCTTCGCTGTCTTCGGAGGCGAGAGTCTTATCCGGAGCACGGAATGTGACCGCGTAGGCCAAGGACCTCTCTCCTTCGCCCAGCTGATCGCCGGTGTACACATCGAACAGCTCAATGCTTTCAAGACTGTTTCCGGCGGCTTCGACGATGACCTGCTTGAGTTCAGCGGCCGTAACGTCGGTGGACACCGTGAAAGCCAGATCCTGTTTGACCGGCGGGAAGGTGGAAATCGGCTTGGCCTGCACCGGCTTGCCGCTCAACGTGGCGAACAGCGCGGTCAAATCCAATTCGAAGGCCGCGGAATGGGCAGGGAAGCCCAACGCCTCGTTGACATGCGGGTGAAGCTCGCCGACCATGCCGACGAATACGTCACCGGCCATCACGCGGGCTGCACGGCCCGGATGCCATTGTGCCGACACATCTTCAGCCTTCGGCTGATCCAGCGTGAGAGCTGCACCAATACGGTCGAAGATGCGCTGCACCGCCTCGACGGCGTCAGACCAATCCACTGCGCGGCGGTCGCCCAGCCAACCGGAGTCAACGGCGTTGCCGGTCAGAATGCCAGCAACGTGCATCGGCTGTTCCGGAAGACCGGCATCAAGCGCGGCAAGCTGCTCGTCCGTCGGCTTGACGGCACCCGGCAGCGCCGGAATCGCCGGAGCGTTCGGATCCCACAGATACACGTGGCCAATCTCATACAGAGACACATTCTCCACACCGCGACGCAGATTGCGCTGAACGGTCTGTGCCAGCGTTGGAATAATGTCACGACGCAGGAACGGACGATCACCGGCGAGCGGGTTGGCGATCTCCACGCTGATGTTCTTCGTCTCAGCGGCGTCCAACGCGAAGTTCTTGTAATCCTCATCGCCGACGAATGGATAGCTCAACGTTTCCACCATGCCGTATTCGGCAAGTTCATCGGCAACCTGACGCTTACGCAGCTGCTCAGCAGTCAAACCGACCCTGCCTTCGACCGGTGCCGGCGGCACGGTAACGGGAATCTCGTCATATCCGACAAGACGTGCCACTTCCTCAACCAGATCGCACGGCTCGTTCAAGTCGGGGCGCCAACTCGGAGGCACCACGGAAAACTCGCCGTTGCCGCCTCCTGCGACAGAGCAACCGATATCGGTAAGAATGTCGCTGATGGTGTTCACGTCCGTATCAAGTCCGGCCACACGAGCCACTTCCGAAGCTTTGAACAGGATCGGACGGCGGTTAGAGACGGTATTGAAGTCGGTCGGGTGCTCGCTCGGCTCGCCATTGCCGTACTTGACCATCAGTTCGGCCGCCATCTGGGCGGCTGCCGGCTGCAGCTGGTCGTCCACACCGCGTTCGAAACGACGGGAGGCTTCGGACGGAATCTTGTGACGACGTGCGGAACGCGCGATCGACACCTGATCGAAGTGCGCGGATTCCAGCAGGATGTTCTTGGTCTCAGCGGTAACCTCGCCGTACAGACCACCCATGACGCCGGCGATGCCGAGCACACGGGAACCGCGCTCACCGTTCGGGGAATCGGTGATCAGCAGATCTTCGATGCTCAGATCATGGTCCTTGCCATCCAGTGTGGTGAGTTTCTCACCCTCATTGGCGCGGCGCACCACAATCGGTCCTTCGATCTTATCCAGATCGTAGGCGTGCATCGGCTGTCCCAAGTCGAGCATCACATAGTTGGTGATGTCTACAGCCAAGGAGATGGAACGCATGCCTGCACGGGCCAGACGGCGACGCATCCAGTTCGGCGTATGGCTGGCCGGATCGAAGCCCTTGACCGCGCGAGCGTAATAGCGATCGCATCCAACCACACCGTGAATCGGATTATTGTCGTCGACGATCACTTCGATATCGGTCTTGGTGCCTTCCGGCAGACCCTTAGTGATCGGCGCCTTCTCATTCAGAGCGACAGCAGGATCAGTGTAGGCGGCACCGGTGGAATGATGGTATTCGCGAGACACGCCACGGTATGAGAACGCGTAGCCGCGATCCGGAGTGATGTTGATCTCCAGCAGCGGCTCATCCAAGTGCAGCAGGTGCATGGCGTCGTCGCCCGGCTGGAGCTTCTCATACTCTTCCGGGGTGAAGCCGTACTTGCGCAACAGGATGATGCCATCATGGTTATCGCCCAAACCAAGCTCACGCTCGGAAGCGCACATTCCGTTGGAGATATGACCGTAGGTCTTACGCGGCTCAATCTTAAAATCGCCCGGAAGCACAGCGCCGGGAAGCGTCACGACGACCTTCTCGCCTGCGGCCATGTTCGGAGCGCCGCAGATGATGCCGCGCGGCACCTTGTTGCCGTTCTCATCGGTTTCGTTGTATTCGTCACCGACGTCGACATGGCACCAGTTGATGATCTTGCCGTTCTTCTGCGGTTCCGGAGTGGCATCGACCACGTAGCCGACGACGATCGGACCAACCAGCTGGGAGGTGTGAATCTCTTCCTCTTCGAGACCGACCTTCACCAGATCCTTGGCAAGCTGTTCGTACGTAAGGCCTTCCGGAACCTCGACGTGGTCCTTGAGCCAATCAATGTCAACCATTGGCATGGGTCAATCACTCCCCCATCACAAACTGTTCGCTGAATCGCACGTCGCCTTCGACCAGGTCGTGCATGTCGTTGATGTCATGGCGCAGCAGCAGGGTACGCTCCACGCCGACGCCGAAGGCGAAGCCGGTGTAGACCTCGGGATCGAGGCCTGCGGACTTCAGCACGTTCGGGTTGACCATGCCGCAGCCGCCCCATTCAAGCCAGCCTGCGCCACCCTTCTTATCGGGGAACCACAGGTCGAGTTCGGCGCTCGGCTCGGTGAACGGGAAATAGCTCGGGCGCAGACGGGTCTTGGCTTCCGGACCGAACATGGCCACGGCAAGCTTATCGAGCACGCCCTTCAGGTCGGCCATGGTCAGATGCTTGTCGACCGCAAGAGCCTCCACCTGGTGGAACACCGGCGTATGGGTGGCGTCGAGCTCATCGGTGCGGAACACACGGCCTGGGCATGCGATGTACAGCGGCACGCCACGGGTGAGCAGACCACGCACCTGATCGGAGGAGGTCTGGGTGCGCAGCACCATGTTGGATCCGACGAAGCCTGCGGCATCCTTGGCCTGATTGCCCTTGACGTAGAAGGTATCCTGCATCTGACGTGCCGGATGATCGGGACCGAAGTTCAGCGCGTCGAAGTCGTACCATTCGGTTTCCACTTCAGGACCGTCGGAAATCTGCCAGCCCATGGAGATGAAGAAGTCTTCGACATCCTCCATCAGCTTCGGCAACGGATGGCGCGCGCCAAGCGGCTTACGATTGACCGGAAGGGTCATGTCCACGGTTTCGGCAGCAAGCGCACGGGCCTCTTCCTCGGCTTTGACCTGCTGTTCCTTGGTGCCATACGCACGACCGAAATCGGCGCGCAGCTTGCCCATAATCTTGCCGGCGTCTTTCTTCTGGTCCTTCGGCAACGCGCCGATGGCCTTGCTGGCCTGCGTCATCGCGGATTCCGCTCCGGCGTACTGCGTCTTGATGGCTTTCAATTCCTCCATGCTGGAGGCGTTTTCGATTTTCGCGATGCCCTCGGCAACCGCATCGGTTACCGCTTGGGCGTCGAATACCGCACCTTCTGCCACGAGATACCTTTCTCATTTCCCGTTTGTTTTACGCGAAAAACGCGCAATTTCAACGTTTTCCGACTTTACATTCTTTCAACATGACTCGACATAGCCAAGCTCAGCAGCATTACCGCCGAACTGGTGCCGAGGTTCAAGGATTCCGCTTTGCCATAGAGCGGTATGGACACGATCCTATCGGTTCGTTCCAAAACTTCCTTGGTCAATCCACGCGCCTCATTGCCAAACAACACCGCTTTGGCTCCGGCAAGCGTTTCCGGCGCGGCGATTACATCCGTCAGGGATTCCGGCTGTCGGGAATCCGTGCCATATACATCGGCCGCATACACTGCCAGCTCGTGAGTATCGCACCATGCAAAGAAGTCGTCTGTTCCCATGGCCAGAATCGGAAGGTGGAACAGTGATCCCGCAGTGGAGCGGATCACTTTCGGATTGAACACGTCCACGCAGTCGTCGACCAATACCACGGCGGAGCAGCCGGCCGCATCGGCGGAACGGATCACGGTTCCAGCGTTACCGGGATCGCGGACCTGCCAAAACGCGGCGACCATCGCATGTCCGTCGAAATCGTCTGGAACAGCGGACGAATCAAGGAAAGCCTGCATGTCTGCGACGGCAAGCACGCCTTGCGCGTCGGCGCTCATACGGTGCATCACCGCATGAGTGACCTTGTGCACATACACGCCGGATTGCATGGCCTTGCCCGCCATCTGCGCGACGACAGGTGTCGCAAACGAGGCATCGGGCTGTGCTGACTCGACCTCAACGTAAAGGTCCTCGACAATCCCAGGATGGTATGTCAGCAGCTCACGCACCGACTGCGGGCCTTCCACCATGAAATGGCCGGACCGTTTCCGCCCTTTTCGATCGGCAAGTTCGGACACGCGGTGGACGCGCTCCGACTTGGTGTTCGCAATGACTTCGGATTTTATAGGCATACGCGTTAGCCTAACACCATTGCCGCAACGAATGCCCCGTTCATGTCGTGTTTTTGATTCAGAAAAGTGGAGAATCGCGAATCCAACCTGGTACGCTCAACAACCTGTCGAAGTTCGCGTTGACGCTGCTCATTGTGGTGCTGGTGGTCATCACATTGCTGAACGTACGTGAACGTAAGTATGAGATCGGCGTACTTACCGAGATCGGTGCGAACAAAGTCAAGGTTGCGGCGCAGTTCGGTCGCGATATGCAGGGTGTCGTTGGACGCTTCGCTCCCCTTATTTCGCCCCGTATTCGGCATATCATGAATTTGGCAGGCCGAGTATGAGGCTTTTGCACATCCATGAAAGATATGCACAGCTTGCGAGTGTGTCTCACCGCTTTCGATTGGTTTGCGAACATCGGTTCGTTACACTGATTATCTGACTTATTGTCTGATTACGGTTGGGCGCGCGACATCATCCCATGAATGTTGGAGGTACAAGCATGAACGTCACGGTGTATTTAGGAGCTCACGAAGGCAACAACCCCGTATACAAGCAGGCCGTGGCGGAGCTGGCCATATGGATTGCCGAGAACGGGCACCGTTTGGTGTATGGCGGTTCCAACGAGGGGCTGATGGCAGTCATCGCCGACACTGTGCTTGAGCATGGCGGCGAGGTGACCGGCATCGAAGCGCAAATGTTCGTGGACAAGGGTGTCGCGCATAAGAATCTGACCCAGCTCACCATCGTGCCGAACATCACCGAACGACGCACGCGCATGATCGAGCTTGGCGACGTGTTCATTGCGTTCCCCGGGGGCACGGGAACGTTGGAGGAGATCAGCGAGGTCGTGTCCAAAGTCTGTCTTGACCAGTTGGCACAGCCTTGCATTTTCTATAATCTCAACGGTTTCTACGATGATATGAAGGCGTTGCTGCAGCGCATGATCGACGATGGCTTCTCCACAGGGGAACGCCAGCATGGTATCTATTTCGCTTCGGATCTTGCCGAGATAGAGCATATTATCGCCATGCACAAGGCATAGGCGGCTCAGTAAGGCCGTTTTTATTCGACAGGTTTTTCAAGAAAACGGGGACGCCCAAACGACCCTCATAATCGGCCGGAATATCCTCCAACCGGCCCATCACAACCAACATGCACCCACATGCCCCGCAGCGCATCCGGTCAACTCCGGGATGCTTTGTTTGCCGAACTTACTGATCGGATGGAACCCGTATCCGTCGGCCACGCGAAGAATGGATTTGCGTTTTTATTGTCTGCATGATTTACAGTTTCGTTACCATGAACATCCCGTTTGTCCTGCTGTACATTTTCCTCGGCGGCGTACTCCTGTTCTCCGCCTATTCGCTCTGGAAGAAAGACAAAAACAATCGGAGGTAATGCAGAATGGACAGCAAGGCACTTCTTTCCTTGAACCATTTAAGCGTCTGGTACACCGCAGATCACCCCTTACTTTCTGATTTGCACTGGATTTAGGGGCAGCGGAAGATCAGTCATTTCAGTATTTCACATTCCGGGAATATCTAACGTATGTGGCGGCGTCCTATGGGGTCCCGCTGCCAGATGTGTCTGACCTCATAAGGGGATTTCACTTTGAGGACTATGCCAATGTTCTTCTATCGGTCGCGGATCTTCTTCCACTGCCTGCCATAGCGCTTGCCCGCGGAGTAGCCGCGCGTGAAATGCTTGTACTGCCGCTCCGCTTCCTTGCGATGCTTCTCACAGTATTGCTCGCCGTCCTCGCAAAGGTTCGGGCAGCCGGGGTGGCGGCAGGGGCGTCTTGGTTTTCTCGGCATGCGTGCCGCCTCCTTTCGGACAATAGAAAAGCCCCGAAAGGATTGCTCCTTTAGAGGCTTGAAACAGGTCGTCCGGACCGCGTTCTCCTTCTTTCGGCTTGTTATCTACGATGGGCGCCATGGGTGCTTATAGAGAGTGGTTCGCGGTAACGCTACGCTTGCAGGACGGTTGAAACCTGAGTATTTATTTAATCCAGTTAGGCGTAGTGCTTTGTGATGCACATTGGCAATAAAAATCTTGAAAGACGATAAGCGGCTATGCGGGAATTACTACATGAGGATGATTTCCTACGATATACCCTGCAGAGCAAAGGCAAGGTATATTTGTGGGAAACGAGTAATCAATATGCATGAACGGCGCATGTCGCCAAGGAGATGGTTTCGACATGGACAAGGATTTCCTTGCGATTTTTAATGCCATAAAGACTGATGGGGCGAATGCAGACTATACCAAGCGCGGCATCGATCCGCTCTACTCCGTCGGGGCTGGCGCTCGCATCGTGGTCATCGGGCAGGCACCAGGCGCGGTGGCGGAAGAGACGCGCATCCCCTGGAACGACAAGTCAGGAGAGCGTCTGCGCGATTGGCTGGGTGTTTCTCGCGAGACGTTTTATGATCCTGAGCGGGTGGCGCTTCTCCCCATGGACTTTTATTTTCCGGGACATGGCAGGTCGGGCGATCTACCGCCGCGCAAGGGATTCGCCGAGCAGTGGCATCCTGCACTCTTGGCGCTCATGCCCAATGTTCGTCTCACTGTGCTTGTGGGCGCATATGCCGTCCGCAGGTACCTGCATCTCAAGAATTCGGACAGCCTTACAACCGTGGTGCGCGATTATGATGCCTATATCGGCCGGGGATTCTTCCCTTTGGTGCATCCGTCGCCGCGCAACCAGCTATGGATGAGCAGGAATCCTTGGTTCGAGGCCGAGACCTTGCCTGTACTCAAGGCACAGGTCAACGCGGCGCTTGAACAGAGGTAAGTGGTTACGAAATCATCTGTGACGATAACTTCCAGCCATACAAGGAGGTTCATTCATGCAGAGAAGGACGTTGGGGACTCGTGAGGCGCTTGAAAGCATCCTCGAAGATGCCACGGCGCCAAGGTGGCGAGAGCGTTCGCGAGTGACTATGGCTATGACCTCGTCAGTCTTCTGCTGACCGGTGATGAATGCTCGTATGTGATGGGAAACCCGCCGTTCATCGGCCATCAGCAGCACACGCAGCAGATCAAGGATGATATGGAACTGGTGTGCGGCAAGGCCGGAGGCTCGCTGGATTATGTGGCTGGATGGTATTTTAAAGCTATTGATTTCCTTGACGGGAATCCCTCCGCGCAATTCGCATTCGTATCCACGAATAGCATCACACAAGGCCAGCAAGTCGCCCCGCTATTCAAGCATGTGATCGAACGAGGGTGGCGTATCCGGTTCGCTCACCGTACGTTCTGCTGGGACGCTCAGACTACGGACAATGCGAACGTGCATGTCGTCATTGTCGGATTCGACAGAGGCACAAACGCTCCTGCGTTGTATGAATACGACGACATTAACGGTGAGCCTGTGGAAGCACGTCCGGCTCATATCAACGGTTATTTATTGGATGCGTCTGATGTGTTCGTGGAGGCGAGGAGTCAGAAGACCGGTCCGTAAGGTCTTTGCCGTCCCGGATGGAAGAAATTCTGTAGGAATAAGGAGAGCCTCCCCAATTTGGAGAGGCTCTCCTTATAACCAATCTGGCTACCTTCTGATTACCCTTGGAGTCCAAAACAGCTTGATTTCAAGGGAAACTGGGTATAGGCCTCAGATGTGGAAGTACAGCTCGTACTCCAGCGGGGTCGGAGCCAGACGAGCCTGGTCGATTTCGCCGCGCTTGATGCCGATCCAGGTTTCGATCAGGTCATCGGTGAAGACGTCGCCTGCGGTGAGGAAGTCGTGATCTTCCTCAAGGGCGTCCATGGCCTCGGCCAGGGAGCTCGGAACCTGCTTGATGCCTGCGTGCTCTTCCGGCGGCAGCTCGTACAGATCCTTGTCGACCGGCTCCGGCGGTTCGATGTGGTTCAGGATGCCGTCCAGGCCTGCCATCAGCTGTGCGGAGAAGGCGAGGAACGGGTTGCAGGACGGATCCGGAGCGCGGAACTCGATGCGCTTTGCAGCCGGGGAGGTGCCGGCCAGCGGAATACGGATGGCGGCGGAACGGTTACGTGCGGAGTACACCAGGTTGACCGGCGCTTCGAAGCCCGGAACCAGACGGTGGTAGGAGTTCAGAGACGGGTTAGTGAAAGCAAGCACAGAGGAGGAGTGCTTGATCAAGCCGCCGATGTACCAGCGGGCGAGGTCGGACAGGCCACCGTAGTTCTTCTCATCGTAGAACAGCGGCTTGCCATCCTTCCACAGGGACTGGTGGCAGTGCATGCCAGTACCGTTGTCGCCTGCGATCGGCTTCGGCATGAAGGTTGCGGCCTTGCCTGCCAGAGCGGCGGTCTCGTGAACGACGTACTTGTACTTCATCAGGTCATCGCCTGCGTGCTGCAGGGAGTTGAAGCGGTAGTTGATCTCCTGCTGGCCAGCGCCGGCGACCTCGTGGTGGGAACGCTCGAGGATCAGGCCGACCTTCTGCAGGTTGGCGACCATGTCGTCGCGCAGATCCTGAGTGTGGTCGATCGGCGGAACCGGGAAGTAGCCGCGCTTGACGCGGTTCTTGAATGCGATGTTCGGGGTGCCGTCGTCTTCGGTGTCGATGCCGGAGTTCCACGGAGCTTCAATGGAGTCGACCTCGTAGAAGGAGCGCTGCATGCTGTTCTCGAAGCGCACCTTGTCGAAGATGAAGAACTCAGCTTCCGGAGCGAAGGAAGCGGTGTCGGCGATGCCGGTGGACTTCAGGTAGGCCTCGGCCTTGCCTGCAACCTGACGCGGATCGCGAGAGTACGGCTCGTCAGTCAGCGGGTCGACGATGGAGAAGGCCACGTCGAGGGTCTTGTGCTTGCGGAACGGATCGACGAATGCGGTGGAAACGTCCGGCACCAACTTCATATCGGACTCGTTGATGGCCTGGAAGCCTTCCACGGAGGAGCCATCGAACGGCATGCCGTCGGTGAAGGCATCCTTCAGGAATTCGCTTGCCGGCACGGTGAAGTGCTGCTGAACACCGATCAGATCAGTGAAGCGAACGGAGACATACTCGATGCCTTCCTTGTTGATAAGGGCCTCAGCATCAGCCTTGGTTTCAAGTGCAGTCACGGGACCGCTCCTTTCGAATAAGTAACTTACAGGCTCTTAGTCTAAGAACGCGCGTTTCGCTCACTCGCCAATTGGGTTACGAGAATGTTTCGTAATGACATATTCGAAGGATGATTTCGCGGAAAACTGGGATTCAATTGTTACGAACACGCATATTCGCCTGCGCAAAACCGTTCAATTTGCGGACACTCGTGTCGTCACACCGTCCGTAACGCCAGTTCTTTTCCAGGCAACACCCTTACGTAGGCTCGTGGAACGATGAAATAAAAAAGAACCTCGATTGACATGCCAATCGAGGTTCCTGCACGTTATATCGGATTATCAGTCCTAGGCATCAGCGGCCGCGCATGGCACGACGGCTGACACGCTGCGGATGCATCGGGTCGACACCCTTCGGAATGCCCATGCCGTTCTTCATCTGCAGAGTGCGCAGACGCTCGTTGAGAATGCTCAACTCGGTTTTGGTGAGCACGAAACGGCTCTTCGGATGGATGGCAGCCACCAGCTTGTTCTTGTGGTGGGTCGGCAGGTAGCTCTTGCAGTCGAGCACGGTCTTACGCAGGTTCTTCAGGCTCGTCTGGTTCTTGCCCTGGCCGACGTAGATGCGGTAAACAGGAATATCGGATCCGGCGGTCACGCCCTTGATGTTCTGTTCCTGACGATCCATGGCACGCTTGACACGGCCGTATTCGCCTTCACCCAACAGATAAATACCGTTGTAGCCGGTACCGCGCCAGATGGCGTCCTTGGTCTTCGGATCAACCCACACCGGTTCCTGCGGAAAGTTGAAGCCAGCCTTGTTGACGTTGCCGAGCACGCTGATGGCAGCTCCATGACGGCCTTCAAGCTTGGCGTATCCAACCTTGTCGGCACGGTTGGTGAGCATCATGGTGGCGAACAGCAAGCCAAGCATGACGGCCAGGATCATGGACGTGACCCATCCGATCACCGACCACTTGAATACGATGCCAAGCACTACGAATACGATGATCGGCGCCACGAACACGCCTCCGCACAGCCACGGAAGAGCCTTGTCTTCGGCATGGGTGTACTTGAAGATCTGAATGACCTGTTTGATGGTGCTCTGCTTCTTCTTTGGCTCTTCTTTGTCTGCCATCGACTTCCTCACTTGGTTATGCGGTTACTCACACTGGAACGGTAGTTTATCAGGAACCATGCCATATCGCATGATTGCCGCCGTTTCCCTTGATTGACGGTGATTATCGGGTGTGCAAAGGCCTGCCATCCGCTTTGAGCAGCGCCTCTCCGAACGTTTCACTGAACGTGGGATGCGGGTGGATGAGCCTCGCCGCGTCGGCAAGCGGCACATGATTGCCGACCAGCTGTTCGGCTTCCGCGATCAGATCGCTGGCTATCGGACTAACGATGTGCACGCCAAGCACAAGAGGAATATCGGGAGCGTCAGCCATCGCACCGCTGACGATGGTCATGGATCCACCCTCTCCACTCATGAGCATACGCGAGTTGGACAGCATCGGATATGCGGTTTCCTGCGGATCAACAATGGTATCACGGGCTTTCGCTTCGCCGAGCGTAAGCCCGACGCTTGCCGCCTCGGGGAAGGAAAACACGACTTGCGGCACGGTTTCGTCGGCAACAGGTTTAGGATCAAGTCCCGCGATGGTTTCGGCGATGGCGATGCCCTGCTCGAACGCACGGTGCGCCAAGGCATGCCCCGGCGTGATATCTCCCAAAGCCCATATGCCTTCCACGTTCGTACGCCCGTACACATCGGTCAGAACATAGCCACGTTCATCCAATGCGATGCCGTTGGATGCGAACCAGTCGACATCGGTGTTCGGCATGCGGCCAATGGCAGCAAGCACCACTTCGCCATACGCGGTGCGCTCCTCACCGCCATCACCCTGCCTGTAATGCACGGTGGCCCCCAAGTTCGTGCCGGTGTCCACATGATTTACCGACGTGTGCGTCACCACATTCACGCCACGGCGTTTGAGCTCACGCGTCAACGTCATCGAAGCCCGCTTCTCCCAAGACGACAGCACGCGGTCCTTGCGAATGAGCAAGGTCACCTCGCATCCCGACGCATTCCACAATGATGCGAATTCCAACGCCACCGCGCCAGCGCCGACAATCACCGCGCTGGATGGGAACGTGTCCAATTCCAGAGCCTGCGTCGAATCAATCAACGCTCCGGAAAACGGATCGTCAGGCAACGGCATCGGGCGCGAACCAGTCGCAAGAACAATATCGTCTCCTGCGATCGTCAGTTCCGACCCTACAGGTTCCTCTATTCCCGCCTTGATGGAACGCAAAACCTGCGTCCCTCCCCCGGACGGCGCAACATGCACCTCATGACCATTTTGCAGCTGTGCCTCGCCATGGAACACGGTGACGCCACGGTGCGACAGCAATCCCGCCAATCCTTTCGTCATCGTCTTCACCGTGGACGTACGGAAGTCACGCAACCTGCCGAAGTCAATGCTCTGCAATGCGGCATTGATGCCCATACGCTCCGCCTGACGTACGTTCTCCACGCTATGCGCGGCCGTCAGCAACGCCTTCGATGGAATGCATCCACGATTGAGGCAAGTGCCTCCCAAGGTGTTGTCACGCTCGACCATTGCCACCGTTTTGCCAAGTTGAGCAGCGCGTAGTGCCGTGGAATATCCGCCCGGTCCCGCTCCGATGATGACGATGTCGAAATGCTGTTCAGTCATGTCTGTCCTCGTTGATTCGTGCGTTACAACTGGTTACATGGTAATGGAAAAGCCGCCGGTTTTCGCCGACGGCTTGAAAAAACGATGGCCGCGATTCCCGGCAGGAGCCGATCACTCCGGCCAGTGTCCACGCTTCGGATAGCGCGGCTTCGGCAGACGCCAACGACGCATCTGGATGGCACGACTCCACGCATAGGAGCCGGAACGCATGCCCTTGGCCACGGACTGCTCGCCGAACTTCTCGATAAGCTTCTTCTTGAGCTTGCGCCACATGATCACCACGTCAATGATCACCGCGAACAGGTACACATACATGAGCACCATCAACGGCAATGCCAGCGCAGGCCACTGATATGTTACGAAAATCGAACCGATCAGAATGACGAACGCAACCGGAATGAAGAACTCACCGAGGTTAAAACGAGCGTCGACGTAGTCACGGATGTAAATGCGCCATGGCAGACGCTCTGCCTTTGGCATGTGGTTGATGTCGCCCTTCTGCATGGCATCGTACTCAGCGTTCTCACGCTCGCGCATACGCGCCTTGGCGGCCTTACGGCTCGCCTCACGATCCTTGGGAACCAACGGGCGAAGATTCTGCGCCTGAGCATCCTTGCGCTTCGGCGTCGGATGACCCTTGCCGGAAGTGGTTTCCGCAACCTTGGTCTCGACAGGCTCCTGCGTCGTCTCTTCCTTCTTGTTAAACAAACTCATGCCTATAGAGCGTAAAGTGACGTATCGACGCTTTAGCCCTGCCCTGTCAACAATTGGACGTGCCGATTGAGACCGATACAATGGTCATTCGTTACACGCATATGATCACGCTGCGTTGTTGTATGGCAGCACGTCTTTGTAAGGAGCAATATGGCAGCTTTACCTGTCGAAGAAGTTCGATCACGAGTCGAAGCGGATTTTGACCGCATCGTCAACGTGCTTAACAAGAAAATCGCATTACAGTCCATTTCGGCAAAAGGCATCACCGCGGATCATATGAAACGATCCGCCGAATTTGTGGCCGAAGAGCTCAGCAAGGTCGGCGTAAACGCCCAAGTGGTGCAGTCCCACAATCCCGATGGCACGCCAGGCGCATGGGAAGTCATCGGATCGAAATTCGTCAACGCCGACGCACCGACCGTGCTTCTGTACGCTCATCACGACGTACAGCCGGTACCCGACGCAACCGCGTGGAACACCGACCCGTTCGTCGGCACTGTAATCGACACCCGCCTGTACGGGCGAGGCGCGGCCGACGATGGCGGCGGCATCGCCATCCATTCAGGCGCATTGCAGGCCCTCGGCGACGATCTGAAAGTCAACATCAAAGTCTTCATCGAAGGCGAAGAGGAAATGGGCTCACCAAGCTTCATTCCCTTCATCGAAGAGCACAAAGACGAATTCGACTCCGATGTGATCATCGTCGCCGACTCAGGCAACTGGTCCGCGGAAATCCCCTCCCTTACCACATCACTTCGCGGCAACACCGACATCGACGTACATGTCAAGGCATTGCACCATCCGGTGCATTCCGGCCAGTACGGCGGACCGATCCTCGATGCGAACACGCTCGCAGCCATGCTGATCGCATCCATGTATGACGAACACGGCGATCTGGCGGTACCGGGCGTCGCCTCAGAAGAGCCAGTCGGCGGACTGCAGAGAGACATGGACGAGACAACCGTGCGTGCGGATGCCGGCATCGTCGGTTCCTACCGTCTGGCCGGCACCGGTTCTTTGGCCGCACGCCTGTGGACCAAACCAAGCGTGACCGTCATCGGTTTTGATGCGCATCCAGTGGAAGGATCCTTCAATGTGATCTCCCCTGAAACAACGTTCCGCCTCAGCCTACGCACCGCTCCGAACCAGCGTCCGGAAGAGGCCCAGGAGGCACTCGCCGCATTCATGGTCGAGCACGCCCCATTCGGCGCCGAAGTGTGGGTAGACAAGCTCGACAATGGCATGGGCTGGGCCATGGATCCGAATGCCGAAGCCACCAAGGACGCCATGGAAGCCATGGAAGAGGCTTTTGGCGTGGCTCCTGTCAACAAGGGCGAAGGCGGTTCGATTCCGTTCATTCCGGAATTGCAGCGTATTTTCCCAAAGGCCCAAGTCTTGGTTACCGGACCGGAGGATCCGAAGGCCAATGCGCATAGCCCGAACGAGTCCATCAGCCTGCCAAGTCTGAAAAACAATGTGATCACCGAAGCGCTGTTGCTTGACAAGCTTGCCAAGTAGCGGATGCCACGCTTTTTATAATAAAAAAAAATACAAAAAAGGACGTTCCATTCCATACAACGAATGAAACGTCCTTTTTGCAATCGCCGCAAATCCAACAATCTCTCGCTATGAGATCATGCGTTCGATCAATTGCCGGTACCGGTAAAAGCCCAATGCCAGTAACCCGTGAAGTAAGCACAAGACAACGCAATCACCGGCACTGCCACACAAATCGCATAAAACAGCCAGTCGACGGCATGCAAACGCGATTCCCGGGCCTGGCTACATGGAGCATCCGCTCCGAAAGCACGCGCCTCCATGGCGGTGGCAAGCTTCGTGCCGCGTCGAATCGACACAACCAATAGGCTGAACGCCTGAGAAAACACGCGCTTGATGGCACTACCGTCACCCAGTCCACGAGAGCGGCGGGATTGTCCAAGCGCATACCAATCATTCTGCAGCAACGTGAACATGCGCATACCAGCCAAACCGCCATATACGAATCGCGACGGCAAATGCAAAATCTGCACCAAGCCATCGGCCAGATCGGTCGGGTCAAGGCCAAGCGCGAGAATCACGCCGGGAACGGCAATGGCTGCCACACGTAGGAACGTAGCCAACGCCAAATACAACGATCCCTGCGAAATCACAATGACATTGCCAAGATTGACCAGCACGGCACCGGAGGTTTTGCCATACAATGCCACGGAAATGAAACTTCCCGAAGCTGCGATCCATACCGGCCAGGTTTTACGAAGCACCGTCCATGGAGCGACGCCTCCAATCCAGAGCAGCAACATCTCCAACACGAACGCCACCGACGCGGAAACCACGTCCAACGTCACGAACATGGGAATGCACAATATCAGCGCGCCGATGAAACGACTGACCGGATTGATCTTCGCGACAAACCATGACGGAGACGCCGGCCTGGCGTCATCATGACGTTCCTTATGCGGCACCACGCTGATGGTTTCCAACTGTTCCATCTCACTCCCCCTCGCTTACGAGAATGCGACGCGCTCCCAACGCTTCGATCAACGGTTCGTCATGAGTGACCATGATGACGGAACAGCCCTCATCGCGTACGCCCGCTATCAACCTGACCATTTCCGTCCATGTGGTGAAATCCTGACCGAAAGTCGGCTCATCCATCACCAACACCTTCGGCGCCGCGGCAAGCATGGACGCCACGGAAAGACGACGCTTCTCACCGCCGGATAACGTGAATGGATTGGCTGGGGCGAACCGTTTGAGGTTCAACCGTTCCAGCATCATATCGGCGATGGCGTAGGCCTCGTCATCGGTTTTTCCCATGGATTTAGGGCCGACCGCCACTTCGTCGCGCACACTGGATGCAACGAACTGGTGTTCCGGCTCTTGGAACACCATGCCGATTCGCCCAAGAAGATCCCTGCTTTTCCACGTGAAGACGTTGTTCTCCCTATGTGCGGGAACCATGCTTTCATCCATACTTACCCGCCCGGAAATCGGTTTGAGCAAGCCAGCCAAAGTCAAAGCAAGCGTGGATTTTCCCACACCGTTTTTGCCGGTCAGGGCAGTAATCTCGCCGGCATGGAACGCGAGGTTCACATGCTCGCCAAGCGCGAATTCACGTCCGAAGCTGAGATCCTCGGTTCGCAGAACAACCTTTCCCGATGACTGCTTGGATTCGGGAATATGGCTTTCAATGGTGCGCCCCGGAACCCAGGCACCGCCTTTTGCCAACACCGTCGCCATGCTGCCGAACACTTCCTCCGGAGTGCCATCGGCGATGACTCCGCTGACATGCGAATCGGCTTCCGGCTTGCCAAGCACAATGACGCGATCCACCAAATCAAGCCATACGTCAATGTGATGCTCCACCACCACCAAGGTTTCATGGGTTCGGTCAAGCACATCACGTACCGCATCATGCACCTCCTTGACGCCTTCCGGATCAAGGTTGGCGGTCGGCTCGTCAAACAACAGCAATCCGGGGTGCATGGCGAGCACGCCAGCCAAAGCCAGACGTTGACGCTGCCCGCCAGAAAGCCTGCGCGTGGAGCGGTCAAGTTTCATATAGCCAAGTCCAACAATGTCAAGTGAGGAACGGACCCTGCTCCAAATCTCATCTTTTGGCAGATTCAGATTTTCACAACCAAAAGCGGTATCGTCTCCCACACGTTCCAGAATCGTCTGTGCATCGGGGTCCTGCAATACCAATCCTGAGCGCCCACGCGAATGGCGGGCATCCGTTCCGTCGATCAGCAGCTCACCCTCGAGTTCACCTTCATCATCACCGCCGAGCACGCCGGCAAGACCGGCCATCAACGTCGATTTTCCGGCACCGGAAGCACCCAACAGCAACACACGCTCCCCCGGCTGTATGGTGAAGTCCACATGCCTTAACGCAAAATCCTTACGTGAGGCATGTCGCCATCCCCAATCGCGTGCGACCACCCCGGCTGCGGAAAACGATTTTTCTGCATCAGTACCCATGAATCGTTCTTTCATTCCTTTTGCATTTGGCGTTCGTAAGGCGAACACGCATCAAAGAAGTCCCGTATCCACCCACCGTGAATGCGATACGGGACTTCACAAACGAATCGTCAGACCAGAGTCTGCGCACGACCGGATTCGAAACGGTCAAGCACGCCTGTTTTGGCGATAGCCTGCTGCAGCAGATACATCAGGACTCCAGCCACCAAAGCGCCGGAAATAACGGAAGTGACGCAGTTGACGGCAATACGCAAGCCTGCCCAGGCGGGGTTTACGGTCCAGTTGTAGAGGAAGCATCCCAAACCGGCGAGGGTGCCGGAAATGGTGGCCGACAGCAAATCCCAACGCTTGTACGCGAAAATCGCAAAGCCGATTTCGGCAGTAAGACCTTGGCAGATGCCAATGATCAGGGAACCGCCGATGCCCCAGGGATTGCCCATGGCGAGTTCTATAGCGGCAGCAAGGGTTTCGGCGAACAGCGCAGCACCAGGCTTTCGCACAATAAGGGCGGCCAGAGGTCCTGCAAATAGCCAGATGCCGTTCAGTAGGCCTTCGAAGCCAGGCGTCACCGCTTCGAACAGCGTGATCGGAGCCGCGCAGATAACATCCCAGCCCCAGAAAATCACACCAGCTGCAACCGCGACGATGGCGGCCACAACGATATCAACGACTCGCCATTTGTTGTTGTGCTTCTTCACCGCGGAAGATTCATTTACGGTCATGAATGTGCCTTTCTTTATGTCAAGGCACGGGAAAAGAGAGACGTCCGTGCGCCGGCATTACCCGGTATACGTTCATACGGTCGAAGCGTTTGCTTCCTCTCAGCCATACGGCCCCCGTGTCTGCGCTTGATACTACACAAGGCACAAGATTTTCACAAGGGCTGTTTCATTTTCGCTTCGTTTCCGGCATAGAACACGCTCGGATTTTTGCAATGGCCTGTCTTCACGGGTTTCCCTCCCGTACTGAATGCAGCACGGAAACACGGTTCCATAGAGTTTTACAGAGGTCTGCACATCAATGATTCAGCTAGGTTCCTGAATGTCTCGCCAATACCGTCGGCACGTAACGAGCCATCCTCATTCAGCACGGCCGGGCGTCCGTCCTCACCAGTCTCCCGCAATTCCGGTTCCAGTGGAAGCTGAGCGAGCAAAGGAACGTCATAGCCGAGGCTTTCGGTCAGCTGTTCCGATACGCGCGTACCACCGCCTTCGCCGAAAATCCGCAGACGTTCACCCTTATGCTCGTAATAGCTCATGTTCTCTACGACGCCGCGCACTTTCATCGGCACCTGCAGTGCCACCAAGCCGGAGCGTACTGCGATGTCGGATGCGGACGGCTGCGGCGTGGTGATCACCACCAGTTCCGCATTCGGCAGGGCCTGGGCCACGGAAATCGCCATATCGCCGGTGCCCGGAGCCAAGTCAAGCAGAAGCACGTCGGGCTCGCCCCACCACACATCCGAAAGGAATTGTTCGAGCGAACGCTGCAGTCTCGGCCCTCTCCAAAGGATCGCACGATCGGCGCCCGCGAACATGCCGATGGAAATCAGTTTCACCCCCCAAGCGGTGACGGGCATGAGCATACCATTCAGATTGGTGGGTTGCGCATGCACGCCGAACAGTCGCGGCAGCGAGAACCCGTAGATGTCGGCGTCAATGGCGGCCGTATCATAACCGAGCGCCGCGAAAGTGGCGGCAAGATTCGCGGTGACGGACGATTTGCCGACACCGCCTTTGCCGGATGCTATGGCGAAAATACGGGTTTTGATGCCCGGCTTATTAAAGGGGTTCTGCTTGCGATCGGCTTTGAGACCTGCAACGAGTTGGGTGAGCTTGTCTTGGCTCATGGATCCGACTTCGATACGCGGCAGCAGCGTCGCATCCGGGTAGGATGCCACCGCTCCGTTGATTTGGTTGGTGATGGTCTGCGATAATGGGCAGCCTTCCACCGTCAGCTCGACTTCCACACGGACTTCGTAAGTGTTCGTTTTGCCTTCCACCGGTATCGCATCGATGGCTGCGATCATGCCCAGATCGGTCACGGACCGCCCCAGCTCGGGATCGATCACCTTGCTGAGTCGCTCATAGATGCGCGCTTCAATGGTACGCTCGTCGGTCATGGTTCCTCCTTTAACCGCGTACCAGACTAGCGTCTTGAGGCGCGGCATGCCAGAGCCTTCTTGCGATTATGTTGCCAGCTTGACGTTCCGACGTCACACCGTTCCGTTTTCCAGCAGTATTTTGAACTGGTCCTCGTTTAACATGGGAACGCCTAATTCCTCTGCCTTGGCGGCCTTGGCGCCGGCGTTTTCGCCAACGACCACCCAATCGGTTTTCTTGCTGACGGATCCTGAGGCTCTTCCACCGCGGGAGATAATCGCTTCTTTGGCGGAGTCACGCGAAAAATCAATCAACGAACCGGTGACGACCACTGTCTTGCCTTCAAGCGTCTGCGGTAGTGTACTGATTTCAGCCTGCTCCACGCCGACTCCAGCAGCCTTCCATGCTTCCAACACCGTGCCACGCCAATCGCCTGGTTCCTTGGCCGATGCGAACCACGTGACCACCGATTCCGCAATCTCCGGACCGATGCCGTCTATCTGAGACAGTTCGTCCACACTGGCGCGTTCGATGGCGTCAAGCGATCCGAACGCATTGGCGATAACACGTGCCGTGGGCGGGCCGAGGCGCCGGATCGACAGGGCTACAAGCACACGCCATAAGTCGGCGTGGCGTGCCTTGTCCATTTCGTCAAGCATTTTCCTTGTGTTTTCCGCAGGGCGTATATATACCGGCTGCACGCTGGATGCTCCGGAACGCGATACTTTGGTTTCCTCTCGGATCACCATGGCATCCTCAGGCACGTCATATCCGGGATATTCCGCGGATTCATCGACTTCGTCCTTACGCTTTCTCGCCGCTGTCGGAGTCGTCCAAAACGCCGGGACCTGATGCCATAGGCCTGATCCGCCGATACGTTTGCGCGTTTTTTTCGGCTTACCGTTCTTGCCGACGGTTTCGTGGATTTCGATGATTGGCGCTTCTCGCCATACGCGAACATCCTGCAGGTCGGAGGCTGTCAGCGAGAACAGGCCGGCCTCGCTGGACAACACCGGCGTTTGCCGGGCCGGCAGTTCCAGCCCTTCCACCGGCTCGTACGGTTCGGGCTCCTGCCCCGGTGCCACCACGATTTCGGTGATGTTCGGCGCGTAGGTCGCCACCGAATCGGGGCGATCCTCTTCCGGATTCGTCAACGCGATGGCCGATTGGTCACCCAGATGTTCGATATCGAACGCCTTTCTGGATGCCAGGTTGATGATGCGTTCGGTTAACTGTGCCGGGCAGGATTCCACGTTCGGACAGCGGATGTCCTTGTCCCCCTCTTTGGCCGGAGCGAGTTGTGCCCCACAGCTCGGGCAATGCGAAGGCATCACGAAACGGCGCAGCTGGTCTTCGCACCCTTCCCTACGCTCCAACACTGGACCTACAAGTTCGGGAATCACATCGCCTGCCTTGCGCACCACAACGGTGTCGCCGATAAGCACGCCTTTACGTTCCACCTCGAACGGATTATGCAAAGTGGTTCTCGACACCGTTGAACCCGCAACATATACGGGCTTCAGAATGGCCACCGGCGTCACGCGGCCGGTACGCCCCACTTGCACGGTGATGTCGAGCAACTCCGTATTGACTTCCTCCGGCGGATACTTGTAGGCGATGGCCCAACGTGGCGCACGCGAGGTCGCACCCAGCGACCGCTGCAACCCCAGATCGTCCACTTTCACGACGATGCCGTCGAGCGCATGCTCGATGTCACCGCGATGCTCACCGTAATAGTCGATCATGTCGAGGATTTGGCTGAATGTGGTGACTTCACGATTGTGCGGAGAGACCGGTATACCCCACTTCTTGTATAGCTCGTACGCCTCGGATTGGTTGTTGACGATATCGTGGCCGTCGCCTCGTTTGGCGCCCCATTGGAGCGTGCCGATACCGTGCGCGTAGAAACTAAGCCTTCTGGTGGAGGTGATGCGCGGGTCCTTCTGACGCAGGCTTCCTGCGGCCGCGTTGCGCGGATTGGCGAAAGGCGCGCGTCCCGCATCCTCGCTTTCCCTGTTGAGCGTGTTGAAATCATCCCATCGCATGAAAACCTCGCCGCGAATCTCCACGAATTCAGGAATATCCTCCTCTGGCCCGGCAAGATTCTGTGGAATGGTGGAGATGGTGCGCACATTGAGTGTGATATCTTCGCCAGTCACACCGTCGCCTCTGGTCAGGCCCTGTTCAAGCACACCATTACGGTAAATGAGATTGAGCGCAAGTCCGTCAATCTTCACTTCGCAGGTCATTGGCAGGGGCTTCGTATCCGACCAATCAAGACCTCGGATGACACTGTCATACCATTCGCGCAATTCCTCAAGCGAAAAGACATCGTCAAGACTCATCATGCGTGACGGATGACGCACTGATGCGAAATCGTTGGAGAAGGTGCCTCCAACACGATGCGTCGGCGATTGCGTGGAGTCAAGGGATGGAAACTGCGCTTCCAAAGCCTGTAAGCAGCGCATTCTCGCATCGTAGGCCGCATCAGACGAGACCGGCGCATCATCGATATAGTATGCGATCTGATCGGATTCCACCCATGCTGCCACTCGCGCCCACAATCGTGCCGCGGCCTCGGCGCTCATCGATGAAACGTCGATCCTGTCCAGTCGCATGGCATCCGCATCTGTCGGCTGCAATGCGGCGATCCACTGTTCGCTTCCCGGTGCATATGAGGCGGCTCCCTCGTCTGCCGACACGGGCGTCGACGTGCCCATGGCGCCGCCATCCGTTTCGGGAGCGTCAAAATCCCATGCGAGCTGTTCGGAATCGTCATGCCTTGTCATTGTCACTACCTCGTCAACATTTTTCGATGTGCTTTCAGTGCTGTCGGTCGGCGACGCTTCGAACAGTATCGCACAAATGTTCGACTAACGTGCCGTCGACGCTGAATTGTTCGCCCCGGATGGTGCCGGTCAGTTGTTCAACGACCTCAGGAACTGCATCTGCACCACATCGGCACCGTCGCGCTCCTCGTCATCCATCCTTGAAGCGGCAACCGAAAGCGTACGTGCCGGCACGAACATGCCCTCGTCCACGCAGACTCGCGCGGCCTTGCGTACCAAGGATGCAACCTGTGTGTTGGGCCATACCGGCAGTCCAGCCTGCGTAAGCACATGCATGGCTTCCGACACATTGGTAGGCACCGGAATGCACTGCGACTGCGCACGTCCGATCAATTCCTGAAGCTCACCCTCCAACATGGCGATACGCGCCGGTGCGATCTCCTCGCTCATGATATATGCGGCGGCCGCGATGTCGAAGTGATCGCACATCCATTCCGCGTAGGCAAGCCTATAGTAGGCGAACGATGCGTCCTCACGGTCAAGTGCGACATGCAACGCGTTGAGACATGCGGCTCTGGCTGGATCCCAATCCTCGGAGCGTGCCAACTGCACCGCCAGTTTGAGGTGCGAGAGCGGATAGGCCGGCGCGTATCGCACCATCGCATTGAGATGCGGCAACGCGGCCTTCACGCCTTTGACCTGTGCGAGCACGTCGGCGAGTTCCATATGCGCGTAGAACAGATTATCCGGAATCAGCACGGTCCGTTCGCCTTCCGTGGCGAACATGCGATTGTAGATGACGCGTTCCGCATACGAGTTGAAATACCGCGGCACGCCCGGATTCGAAGCGAACAGTTGGTCCATTCGTTCCAACGCCGCTTCAGCTAGTTCCACGCTTTGGTCGACCTGTCCGGAAAACAGCAGGTCTCTCGCCTTGATGCGTTCCGCGTCAAGCTCGTCGGCCACGCGGAATGAGAAATCCGGCGTGTCCTTGCCATCGATAAGAGCGCTCGTCACTTGCGGAGCCAAGGCCGTTAACTCAGGGTCGGCGATGGCGTTGATGATGTCCATGGCCTGCTTCGCTTTGGCTACCGACTCCAGAAGGGGATCCTGCGCGATCCTATGGAATTCACCAACCGCGCGCTGCAGCAGGTCCACACGCTGGATGGACAGCCCCGACATGTCGCGGCAGCCGAACAGTTGCGCCGTATTATGGTCGAATGTAACATCGGAAAGCTCGGGCTCCTCTTGGCTTCCCGCCGGAGAGAAACGGCTGTCACGCAGGTTGAGCGCGGCATCCACTGGTTTCAATGCGCCAAGACCATCCACATCCATTTCCGCGTCGAACATGCGGTACGTACCTGTCGGGTCAGACAGTCCGCACTCACCTAACCGTTCCATGAACTCGCCTCTGGTAAAGGTGACCGTCACCAGATTGCGCACGGTCGGATTCTTGCGAAGCTGGCTCAACGGATCGTCGCCATCCCCGTCGAAATCGTTATAGCCAATCAAACCAGCATCAAGACCGTCATGCGTGAAATGCTCGGAATCGCCCTCCTCTCCGGTGGACTCGTTTGCAGCTTCGTCAGGAACCGCAAACGTCATCTCGTCGAAGTCGATATCCTTTATCAAATCCTCGAACTGTCTGTTCAGCGAATCGTCCGCATCATCACCGTCACCGCCATCGACACCCAAGTCAGCGGTTTTCGGCGTCACCGGCCGAGACGGATCCCCATGGAAATCGCCGTCTTTCGGATCGGCTTTGGATCCGGAAACGCCCATATCTCCGGTACGGATTCGTTCGAACGCGGCCAATGCCTCGCTCATCAGCTCGCTGATGGCGGAATCCTGCTCGGCCACGGCCTCTTCCAAACCAATCGAATCGATATGCATCGATACGCGCTGGATGCCTGGATCGGCACCGAAACTCAACGCAGCCATCATCAGTCCGACACGCAGATTGTAGTCCGCGCTCATGCGAGCGCGTTCGGCGTCCGTCATATCCACCCATGCATGGCGTGCCGCATCGTATCTGGTGGACGGCATCATGGAAACGCCTGCGGATGTGAAGCCGATCGCCATATTGCCGTCCTTGAGGCTGCATCGGAAATCCACGTCGAAACGGTACGGAAGGCGCATGCTGCGTAGCAGCCGAGACATTGTCTGGCGGTACACCCATTCCGAACCGCCTTCGCTGCCGAAGGCGACGCTGTCCGTGCCGACCGTCGTGTTTTCGGCAATGGAACGCCTGGTTTCCGAGGCAATGTCCATCAAACGCATGACGGCCTGCACACCATCATCCTGTTTGGAGTCGAGGATTGCGCCGAATTCGTCATCCGGTTTCAATGCGATCAACGCCGGATTTTCCAGCAGCGCCATGTCGATCTGCGCCGCTTCGGCCCGTGTCACGGTGTCTTCCGTGGGGAGCTTGCCGATACGGGCGTTGCGTTCCAACCATGAGCTGACTGCGGCGAAACGGTTGAGATTGCCTTCGATGTTCAACGCACGCAACGATGCTGAGAACGGCAACGTGGAATCCCATGCGAAGAAGTAGCAGCCGGAATAGCTGGACGTGTACAGGTGCAGCGGTTCCGCGCCATGCACGGACTCAAGGCCTTGGTCTTTGTCGAGCGCCCCGGCCTCGCGCATGAGGTCGGCGAAATAATCCTCGAGTCCGGAGGCGCGCATGCCGTGCGAGCGGGCACTCATCGTATCTCTGATGGATCGGCGGATCGCGCCCATAGGCGCTTCTCTGTTGAGTCTGCGGAAGATGTTGCCAGTGCCGAATCCTACGAGTAGTCCGTTCATTTGCGGCAGCATGTAGGCCGCGAAGAACGCGATGGTGATGGCGTCACGGTATTCCAGGTCGAATCGCATGGCTTCCGGCAGGTTGGCGCGCATCTGTTCGAGCGTGTAGCGGTTGCCGACTTTGAGCCAGGATGCGAGCCACATCATGCGTCCTCCGGGCATGCGCCCTACGACACCGCCTTGTGATGCGCGTACCATTTTTGGCGTGCCGTTCGCAGCATGCCCGAATCGTGGGCCGTCCGGCAGAGTGAGGGTCTCCTCTTTGACGAAGATGAAGCGTGGATCCAGTTCCTGCACGTCCATTTCGGGATCGGTGCCTGCGAAGACGCGCGCTTTGCTGTCGGCGAGCGCGATTTGTGCGAAGTGGTTGGTGTCGGTGAATAGGCCGATGGAGAAGGCTTTGCCTTGGGTTTGCGGTAGTTGTGCCCAGCCGAGTTGGAGTGTGTTTGGTACGCCTTCGAAGCCTTTGATGATGTGCCGTTTGATGAGTGGGTTGAGTTTGATGGCGTTGCGGGTGAGTTCGGCGACGATGTCGTCTGGCGTGTTGAGGGCTTTGCCGAAGGGGTTGGTGTCGGTGGTGTTGTGGGGGTGTTTGTTGTGGTTGATGAGTTGTCGTACCCCTTGCATGGCGTGGTTGAGCATGGTCCGTCCTTGGTGTGGATGGTGTGCTGATGGCGATGCTGGTGTGAGGTGTGACATGTGGGCTATTCTTTCAATTCAATGCGACATGCAGCCTTTAGAATAATATTTGTGGTTTTTTCGAAACAGCGTTTTCAGGCGCGTCATCGTGTGCGCGCAGCTATTGTAGTCGCTTTTGTTGTGGTGGCGTTGGTTGAGTGCGTGTTGTGTAATGTGCCTTTTTTCCAGTCGTTGGCGGCGTCGGGTGATTCGGCGGCTGCGTATAACACGTTGGGGCCGGGGCTTGAGCGTCGTGATGATGGGTTGTTGGAGGTTACTGATCCGACGCAGGCGTATTTGCAGGTGGCGGCGGATGGTTCGTCGGATTATGTGCGTGTTGTTCCTGTTTCTGATGAGGTGTTGCAGGGGGCTGAGCGGCAGGGTGAGCGCGTGTTGCGTACGGTGCGTGTGCGTCCTGATGCTGATCGTAGGGCGTGTGAGCTTACTTCGGTGTCGTTGGATTCGTCTCGTTCATTGTATGTGAGGGCTGCGGCTGGTCGTACGGTGCGTGTGCAGGTGGTGGAGCCGAAGGGGTCTTTGATTCCGTTTGAGGCGGTGCGTGCGAATGTGCGTGTGCCTTTTTCGGTGAGTCCGCTGCGTGTGGCGTTGTTGGTGTTGGTGATGGTGTTGGTGGCGTTGTGGCGTCCGGGTTCGCGCTTGTGGAAGGTGCCGTTGGATACGTCGAGTGTGCGTCAGCGGGTGGCGTTGGGCGTGTTGCTGACGGTTCCTGGGTTGGTGACTGCTGCGGTGGTGGTGTGGCAGTTGGTGTATGCCGTGCCGTTGAGCTTTCATACGGATGGCATGTATACGTATGATTACGATCAGTATGATCATGTGGCTCGGGCGTTGCTTGATGGTCATGCGTGGCTTGATTTGGATGTGCCCCAGGGGTTGCGTGATGCGGATGATCCGTATGATGTGGCGACCCGGCAGCAGTTGCTTGCCGATGGCGTGAGTCCTGTGTATTGGGATTATGCGTTTTTCAATGGACGTTGGTATTCGTATTTTGGTGTGGTGCCGGCGTTGCTGTTGTTTGTGCCGTATCGTGCGATGACGTCGTTGTGGGTTGATGGTGGTCTGATGATGCCGTCGGGCGCTGCGGTGCCGTTGCTGATGTTTGGTTTTTTGGTGTTCGCGTGCCTGTTGACGATTCGTGTGATCAAGCGTGTGCGTCCGCATGTTTCGGTGGCTGCGGTCAGCATGTTGTGCGTGTTTGTGTTGTTGGCGTCGAATGCTCCGTATTTGTGGTATCGGACGAATTTCTATTCGGTGCCGATCGCGGCGTCTTTGTTGTTGAGCACGTTGGGCTTGTGGCTATGGTTGGGAGCCGAACGTCCATCCACGGCCTACGCTGGCGAGGACGGCGAGGGGAATGCGGTCGGATCGTTATCGCTGCCTCGTTTGGCTGCCGGTTCGGTGTGCATTGCCGCAAATGTGGGTTGTCGTCCGTCGTTTGTGGTGGTGGCGTTCGCCGCGTTTCCTTTGTTCTGGCCGCAGATTCGTGCGATTGCCAAACAGTTGCGTGATGGCGTGTTCGCTTCCGGTAAGCATGGGCGTGTCTGCGCCATGTTGCATGCGTTGCGTGCGCCTTTGGCCGTGCTGGTATCCGCATTGGTTGTGGTGGTGCCGTTGCTCGCCTATAACATGGTGCGTTTCTCCTCGCCATTCGATTTCGGTTCGTCGTATCAGCTGACGGTCACGGATATGACGAGTTACCATCAATCGTGGTCGAATTTCATTTGGACGGTCGCATACTATCTGTTTTTGCCGTTGCGTTGGACGAATATGTTCCCGTTCCTTGCCGTCGAACCCGCCCCGTTGAAGGATTGGGGGTTCACGGAGGCGATGCCTGGAGGCTTGTTCGTCATGGCACCTCTCGCATTGGCTTCGCTGGCATGCCCATTCCTGCGCCGGCATATGCACGCTCGTGACCATGCCGGCATGTGGCGCACGCTGACGACATTCCTGCTGTTGGGTTTGCTGATTGTGGCGCTTGACGCGCGGCTGGGTGGTCTTGGATGGCGTTACATCGCCGATTTCGGTTGGCTGTTCGCCTTGGCTTCGTTGCCTCTGCTGCTCATTGCGCTGGATTGCGATCGTCCGCGGCTGCGCTGGCTGTTGCGCGTACTGGTGCTGGCGCTGCTGCTGTTCATGTTGGCGGTGACAGTGTTGTCGTTGTTCCTATATGGTCGCGACGACGAAATGATACGCAATGATCCCGGTTTGTTCCACGACGTGCAGTCGTGGTTCACCCTGATATGAGGCACGGCGTTTTCAGGGTTATTTCAGGGTTTTGTTACGATCCGTCCAATAAAATCGCCGGTTTGTTCCGAGTTTTGCGGATAACAGTGGTGTCGTAACTGTTCGCTATGAGATGAACCCTTGTTGGAGACATCAGTTATGAAATCGCTTCCACTTCTGTCGAACCATCCTCGTGTCAGACGCTGGACCGCGGCCGTCGTCGCATTGGCCATCGCATTGGGCGTCTGTCTCGTCAGCTACGACAACGTCGATGCGGCCATCAGACAAAACAGGATCGAACGGCTGAACGCACGTATCGAGAATGTGTACACGGCCGACTATCAGGATATGGCCGACGACAAGCTCGAGCAGGGAAAAAGCAAGTTCGCCGCCACGGAAGACGACATGTTCGTCACCGAGAATCCATATGGCACCAACACCACGTCGCTGTATGTGTATTTCACTACCGACGACGCGGTTGCCGTCTCCTATACCGTGCATGCAGACGGCTACACGGATTTCACCCGTGACGCCTACCAGCAATCGCAATACAGCAAAACCCATGAATTCCAGCTACTCGGCCTTATTCCCGGCGAGAAGAACACCATCACCATCACGTTGACCGACGCCGATGGCAAATCCCGTACACATGTCTTCGAACATAAGGGCGCTTACCTGCTTGGCAATGAGGAAGTGCAGCTGGAGCAGACCGTCGCAGCCGATTCCGGCGAAGACCTGGGCGATGGCCTGTATGCCATTCTCGGCAACGATTCCGACGAACAGGACTTCATGTTCTATTACGATACGAACGGCGTGCTGCGCGGCGAGATTCCCGTGCTCTACTATCGTTCGCATCGTCTGCTGTTCGACGATGACGGACTCATGTGGTTCTCCGCTTCCACGCACCATATGGTGGCGATGAACCGTCTCGGCAAGTTGGAGAAGATCTATGATCTTGGATCCGACTATATTCTGCACCACGATTACGCGATGGATTCCAATGGAGACATCGTGCTGTTGGCCACCGAGATAGGCCGCGATGACAATGCCGTGCAAGATCAGGTCATCAAGCTCAGCACCTCCACCGGCAGTGTGACGAGCTTGGTGGATTTCGGTGAACTGTTCGCCGACTATAAGGGCTCCACCACGCATGCGGGAACCGACGAGTCGGATTCGAGCGCCAAGAATCGTTGGGATTGGCTGCATTGCAACACCATCCAACTGTTGGATGATGGTTCCGCGTTGTTCTCCGCACGCGAAACGTCCACCATCATCAAGGTGGATGATATGGAATCGGATCCGACGCTCGACTATATGATCGGCGAGCCGTCCGTGTGGGCAGGCACCGATGAGGTCAGCAGCTTCCTGACGAAAAACGGAGATTTTTCCGATACCGGCGGACAGCATTCCATCACATACGTCGCCGATGATTCGCTGCCTGACGGCCAATATTACCTGTACATGTTCGACAATAATTTCGGCACTTCACTGACGCGTCCTGATTTTGACTGGACGGTGATTGACGGCATCTCGACCGAACTGTCTTCCGACACGGCGGAGTCGCAGTATCGCAAGTATCTGGTCGACGAGAATGCAGACACGTATACGGAAGTGTCATCGTTCGACGTGCCGTATTCACCGTATGTCAGTTCCGCACAGGAATTGGACAACGGCCAGATTCTCATCGATTCGGGCATGAAGGGCCTGTTCGGCCAGTACGACGAGGATGGCGATCTGTTGGCGCAGTTCCATATGACGTTGAACAGCGCATACATCTATCGCGTGTACAAGTACGATTTCTCGGGATTCTATTTCGCCTGACGCGTAGGCATTCGCGAATCTTGACGGGACTGGAATCTGAACTCCTTGTAGGGGTTTGGGTTTCTGTCCCCGTTTCGTATGTGGCGGGTTCGGCACGCCCGTAGAATGGGAGCATGGGTTTTTTCGATTCGTTGTTCTCATCCAAGCGTCCCGAAGTGGCGCATAATGTCACGTTCACGCTCGACCAGGCTGGCCACACGTATGAGGATGGCAATATCGGTTTGAAGCCGACGTCGTTGACGATCACTCCGGAAAGCAAGCGTGTGGCCGTGATTGGGTTGAATGGTTCTGGTAAGACCACGCTATTGCAGTTGTTGGATGGCACGTTGACAGCGACTTCCGGTTCGGTACGCATCGGTGCGAATGGCGTTGTATGCGATCCGTCGGTGAAGCGTGATCTGAAACGTATCGAGTCGATGATCGGTCGTGTTCGCCGCGAGGAGATTCCGAACAGTTATTACAAGGCGGATTCCATTCGTGATGCGATTGATGAGCCGTTGAAGAAGCATAAGGTGCCGGAAAGCGAACGTCAGGCGATTATCGGCAATCTGTTCGCGCATTTTGATTTGGCTGCGGTCGCGCGCGAGCCTGCTTCCGCGTTGGATAGCGAGAAGCGCCATCTGCTGGCGATTGCTTCCGCATTGAGCTTCTCTCCCGCGGTGATTGTTGCCGACGAGCCGACTAAGGGTTTGGATGAGGTGGCGTCCGCGCATGTGGCGAAGGCCTTGTTCAGTTACGACAAGCAAGTGGTGTTCGCCACGCATGACACGGAACTGATCACACGTGCGGAATATGCGATCGACCGCACACTGGTGGTCGACGACCATCAGGTGGTGTTCGACGGTGATCCACATGAGGCTGTCGCCTTTTACACAGATCTCATCCGAGCCAAATACGAGGCTTCCAAAGCCTGATTCATATTCCGATCGATCGTATTGTCCGAATGGCGTCGTTGTGCCGCCTTTGGCGTTAATTGCGGAACAGCGGCACGGTTCAAGCGATCATTGTGTTGACGGTGTCAAGCACCACTTGCACATTATGTCGGAATTCGTTGGATTCCGGCAGTAGCGAAATCGCAAGATAGCCGTTCGACGTCATATCGAAGAAGTAGCCGGGTTGGCCTGAAATTCCATGGCGTTCGATCATGGCCAATACCAGCTCGTTCTCGTCAAGTACGCTCGGCACGCGCAACAGCACGTTCCATCCGCCCTCGGCACGCAATACACTGACCATGCCGTTTTCGTCGGCGTCCAGCATGGCATGCAATGCGGTGAGATTGGCTTGCACGCGGTTTTTTATGCGCGTAGTCTGTGCTGGAGCCGCCTGCAGCATGAGGGGAATCTGTTTGGCGATGATTTCGCTCATCGGCAGATAGTCGTCGGCGATCACGTCGAGCCGGCGCTTGGCTTCTTCCACCTCTCCTGCCGGGCCGGACACTTGGATCCAACCGACTTTGGCGTGCGGCGCGGCCAACGTTTTCGAAAACCCGTCCAATGCGAAAGTCAACGCACCCTTCTCTCCCGCAAGACGCGCGTTGCCGTCGAACGGTTCCAGATCGTAATCGTAGAACACTTCGTCGGCGATGATGGCTACCTCATGGTCGTGGCAAAGCCGCACGATGGCTTCACGTTCCGATGGTTTGACATATGAGCCAGTCGGATTATTGGGGTTAATGAGCACCAGTGCGCGGATACGTTCGCCTTCTTCACTTTCGAGTGCTTCGCGAAGCTCGGCCACGTCGATGTACCAGGATCCGTCGAATCGCTGCTGGTATTCGATCATGTCGATGCATTCGAGTCGTGCAATCGATTCGATGAGCGGATAGCCGGGTTTCGGTGCGAGCACGGCATCGCCGGCGTCGCACAGGAGTTTGATCAGCCACGAGTACGCTTCGGACGTTGAGCTCAGTATGTACAGGTCTTCGACGGCAACATTATTGCCTTGCCCTTGAAGGAATGCGGCCAGCGCTTCGCGCGCATACTGTTGGCCGCGTGGCTCGGCGCCGTATATGTCTGGCAGAAATTCCGGCGCGAGCGCATGCTTGGTTGGATTGGAGTCGTTGAGTTTGCCGAGCGTGATGCCGTTTGTTTTGGCTTCCGCTTCCGCTTTGGCGATGGGATTGGGCTCGCTGATATCGACTCTGGAGGAAAAACGCATGGTCTCCACCATACTCCTTGGGTTGCGCAAGTCGTTGCGTCAGGCAAGATGGCATGCCTTCGCTGCACAAATGTTGACGGAATAAGCGAGAGCCGTCCGACGATGAAATCGGACGGCTCTCGCTTATACGAAGGTTGGGAACCTTAATGGTTCACGGCATCACTTCTGCTTGGTGCTTGCGTAGTACGCGGCACCGATGATACCAGCCTCATTGTGCAACTTGGCTGCAACGATCGGGGTCTTGATGTCGATGTACGGCAGGAACTTCTCGGACACGCGGGACACGCCGCCGCCGACGACGAACAGCTGCGGATCCAAGTAGAACTCCATCAGGGAATAGTACTTGGTCAGTCGCTTGGCCCACTTCTTGTAGCCCATATCAAGCTTTTCACGGATGGAGGATGCCGCATACTTTTCGGCGTCGCCCTTGCCCTTGAGCAGTTCCAGATGCCCAAGCTCGGTGTTCGGAATGAGTTCGCCGTTGAAGATCAGCGCGGTGCCGATACCGGTGCCCAGCGTGGTGGCGACAACCAGGCCGTCCTGGCCCTTGGCTGCGCCGAACTGCTGTTCGGCAAGGCCGGCTGCGTCAGCGTCGTTCACCACGGTGACCGGACGGCCGCAAGCTTCGGAGAACACTTCGGTGACGTCCACGCCGACCCAGGACTGGTCCAGATTGGCCATGTAGCCGAGCTTCTCACCCACGTGGATCGGAGCCGGGAAGGCGATGCCAACCGGAGCGGATTCGGGAACCTCGAAATGCTCGAGCTGCTGGCGAACGATTTCACCAACGGCCTTCGGGGTGGAAACTTCCGGGGTAAGGATCTTCAGACGCGGTTCGGCAAACTCGCCCTTTTCGAGGTTAACCGGGGCTGCCTTAATGCCAGAGCCACCAATGTCAACGCCAAACGCCTGTGCAGTTTCAATCATCTTCGACCTCTCCTATCAAGGTACATAGTGGGTGTTATCGAACCGGTAAGCGCCATAGTAACTCGCCCCATGCCCCAAAACGCGCCGGAAAAGCACAAATGGTGAATACGATTGCATAATTTTTCGCAATGAAATGATTTATTCTGCAACTTTTTTTCTGCAAACGATTCGCCCCATGTCAATTCAACGCATCGACATGGGGCGAATAGTAAGAAAATGACCGTCTGAAAACGGTGCGACCCATCACTTGAGCGGCGGCATCGGCTTCCAATCCGGATCATGCAGCAGCTTGCGAGAATCCCACCAACCCTTGGCGATCTGCACCAAGCCGGTCTTCACATGCTCTCGGTCCACCATCACCAGACGGATGACTTCCTTGGCGGCGGTCAGCAGCGTACCCAGACCGAACATCAGCGGACGGTAATCGCCGAACGCCATGAAATAGCGCGCCATGTAGCCTCGGTTACGCATGATGTGGTAACGGTTCATGTCGGAGGTGGAGTTGAGCTGGCGTACGCCGGCGATATCCCAATTGCCGATTTCACGAGTGCGGCGCAGAATCACGTCGGGCACCACGATCGGGTTGGTGACTTTGCTGGCGCGATAGCCGTACATCGTGTCGTCCCAGTAGATGAAGAAACGCGGATCCGGCAAGCCGATCTGTTCGACGATGTTGCGGCGGAATAGCCCTCCTTCGAAACATAGGGTATCCATCACGCGGTAGCCGGGGCGTCCGAATGCGGCCGGAGCGATCGGATTGGGGATGCCGAGGGGAATGATGAAATCGTATTGCCAGTAGAACGGACCGCCATCATAGTCGTATCGACTGCCCTGGATCACATCATGACTGCCGGTCCACTTGGCGAGTCGTTCGATGGCTTCAGGCATCACGGCCACATCGTCGTCCATCACCCAGAACCATTCGGCTCCCAGCTCATATGCCTTCTTCACACCCGCGGAGAAGCCGCCTGCGCCGCCGAGGTTGTCGGATTGCGGCGCGTACACCACGCGACTTTCGTTGCCCGACTGGTCGGCGATGGTATTGCCCCACTGCGCGGTGACCGCTTCACGGAAATCGTCGACCATGCCTTGGGTCGTATCGCTGTGCTCGTTGTCCACGACGATGATGCGCCACGGCGCCACAGTGAGTTTTTCGATGGACTCGAACAGGGTGGCGAGCAGCTGCTGACGCTTGTACGTCACCACGACGATAGCCAGCTTTCCGATGGTGTTCTTCGCAACTTGCTTTTCAGTCATGCGTTCCATTCTTGCACTCGCCCTCAACCGAACATCGACGGCGTTCGCATCGTGCGGCACGATTCCATTCTGCGAACAGGTCCTTGCACATTTCGGGCGGCTTTGCCATAATGTACGGCGTAATGCAGGGGAACCCGTGTTTGTCGGGTTGAGATGGGCCAAGTGAGGTCTGAACCCTTTGAACCTGATGGCTAACACCAGCGTAGGGAGGCATGTCTAGTGACTACTGTGACATCAAAAACCGATTTCGATTATGCGTTCGACGCCACCAAAGGCATCCAACGCAACAATCTTCCGCCGTTCGCGCAGCGCATGCGCAAGGCCGCTGACCTGGTTTGGGAGGAAGGCTACCAGCAGCCGTTCATCCGCGAGCTTGGCGAAGGTACACTGCAACGCGAACGTTTCGCCTTCTATCTGCTGCAGGATTTTCGTTATGTGAACGATTACGCCAGAGTGCACGCCCTGGGATTGGCTAAAACCACCGACCCTGAAATCATGGCGTTCATGCTCAAGGTGCAAAACGGCGCCCTGCAGGTGGAGACCGAAGTGCACCGTTCCTACTTGGCCAGCTATGGCATCACCGAAGAGCAGATGAACAATGTACGTCAGTCGGCCTTCGCGCGCGCCTACACGTCGAATATCCTTTCCATCGCCTACGGCAAGGACATTCTCGACATTCTTGTGGCCGTGCTGCCGTGCGCCTGGGTGTATGCGGATTATGGCTACCGTCTTGCCGCCGAGTTTGCCGACACGCTTGACGACAATCCGTACAAAAGCTGGGTCGACATGTATAAGACCGACGAATTCTGGCAGGATTCCGTATGGCTGCTCGATCATATCGAAAAGCTGGTAGCCGACGCGAGCGAGGAGCGCAAGCGCGAGCTGATTGACATTTTCGTGACCGGCGTGGAGAACGAATACATGTTCTGGGCCAGCGCGTACGACATGCAGTACACGTGGAAGTCCGAATGGAATCAGGAGCGCTGACACCGCTCCATCGCATGTCTTCTTGACTTCCGATTGTTTATTTTCATTGCAATAGGGCGGGTGCCTTCTGATTGGTTTTCAGAAAGCACCCGCCCTGTTATGTTTGGTCGCGTCAGTTTCCCGCTTTATTCGCGTACGAGACGAATATGCTCCACGTCATCGCGGTGGGAGCGGCGATAGAGCACGAAACGGTTGCCGATAACCTGTACGAGTTCCGCATTCAGTTCTTCGGCCAACCCCTCGCCTGCTTCCTTAGCCGTCAGTCCGGATCCGTCGAGCACAGAGCATTTGATGAGCTCACGCTTTTCGATGGTCTCGTCCGCCTGCTTGATGGCGTTTTCGCTCAAATCGTTCTTGCCGACCTGGATGAGCGGATTGAGCTTGGTGGCCAGGCCGCGCAACTGCTTGACCTGCTTCTTGGTTAATGCCATAACTAATTCCATTCTTATCTGTGATGCTTGCTCAAGAGTAGCGTGAGGGCAGTAAAACCTTGCATATCACTCCTCCCGCGCCTTTGATGGCGTTCACACCGTTTTCGATGTTCCTGCGCGTGTTCAGACGTGCTTCTTCGGCGATTTCGTTTTCCAATGCGATCAATGGAGTGCCATGCCCGTCCGGGATGGCCAGCAGTGTCCCCGACGCGGGCATACGCGGTCCCGCCATCTTCCCCGCTGCAATTACGTCAAGCAATGCGACGCTCTCATAGCGGTACACCAGTGGATAATGCTCAGCATAGTCCAGCGATCAGAGCCAACGCGGCAATGTACGACACACCCACACCGACTACGGCGATGTCACGTTTGGCGATCCGCATGATTCGCCAGTGCGTGCGCATGATGCCTTCCTCGTAACATCGTGCGTCGAGTGCAAGGCTGAGATTATCGGCATGGCGTATCGCTCCTGCGAATACCGGAATGATAATGGCGGTCATCGCTTTGATCCGCTGCACGAATGTTCCCGTTTCAATGCTGCCGCCTCGGACTGATTGCGCATCCACAATGGCTTTCGCTTCGCTTCCTAACGTGGGCAGGAACCGCAATGCGAGGCTCATTACCAACGCGATCTCCTGCGCATGCATGCCTAATTTTGCGAAAGGTTTGAGCAACGCTTCGAATGCGTCGGTGATGGCCGTGGGCGTGGTGGTGGCAAGGAATACCGCTCCGACGATAATGACCACGACGAATCTGCAGGCGTACAGTATGGCGATACGCACACCGTCGTCGGTGATTGGAATCGGCCCGATGTTCGTAAGAACGTTGCCGGATCGGACGAAGAATATATTGAGCAGTCCGCAGAACACGAACAATGCGAGGAACACGTGAACCGATTTGAACAGTTGTTTCACGCCGATGCCTGATATCGCAACGATCATGCCGGTCAGCAGTGCGGCCACAAGCAACTGCCAGAAGGATCTGATGGCGAACGCGGAGAACATGATCGCCAACGCACTCACCATCTTCACGCGCGGGTCAAGCCGTTCCATAAAACTGCGGTTTTCACGGACGTCTCCCTTTGCACGTCCGGAGTCAATCGCGTGCGGATTCTTCGAACCTGCCGTTTCGGAAGTGCCATTGGCTTCGATATTTCGAGTAGCGACATTACCGTTTTGTCTACGATCAAGCGCAATCACTCGATCTGCGAGCACGTCGATTTCCGTTTGTGAATGGGAAATGATGAGTACGGTGACGCCTTGTGCGTGGAGGGTTTGGATGAGATCGTGCACGCGGGTTGTAGCCGCCTCGTCAAGTCCTGCGGTCGGCTCGTCCATAATAAGGATCTGCGGTTGGCATGCGATGACGCCCGCTATGGCGGCAAGTCGTTGTTGTCCGCCGGAAAGGTCGAATGGCGAACGATCGGCAAGATGCTCGATATGCAGCAGCGTCATGGCTTGATTGACGCGTTCGGATACCTGCGTTTCGTCAAGATGTTGGTTGCGTGGTCCGTAGGCGATATCCTCGGCTACGGTTTCGGCGAAAAGCTGACGTTCAGGATGTTGCATGACGTAGCCGATGGTGGCGTGCAGTTTCTCACGGTCCGCACGTTTGAGCGACTGCATATTGCCGTTGGTGCGTTGGCGTGCGACAGGAATGGTATTGATGGTGATGTTGCCGGATTGCGGCTGGTCAAGCGCGCAGAGAAGACGCGCGAGGGTGGTTTTGCCTGCACCGTTATGCCCTGTGATGGCCACGGTTTCGCCCGCATTGATGGTTATGGAAAGCTTATCGAGCACAGGCTTGTTACTGTTTGGATATTGGTATGTCAGATTACGGATTTCAATGATTGGTACAGCCGATGCTGGCTTTGATGCGCCATTTGCGATATTGGATTTGGCAATTGGGTTGTCTTCTTGCGCCGTGTCTGATTCGTCCATTTCCGGAATACTTGCAGTATCACCGTGAGCGCTTTGCACGATACTCCCGTTATCTAGGCGAATGATGCGGTCAGCATTGGCGAATTCGTCACGATGGTGGGTGACGAGAATGATGGTTGTGCCGTGCTGCTGCAATTCGTCAAGAATATGCATGATGTCGGCGCGGCCTTGCGGATCGAGCATGGCGGTAGGCTCGTCGAGCACGAGGATTTCAGGATTCATGGCAAGCATGCCGGCGATGGCGACGCGCTGTTGCTGACCTCCGCTCATTCGCGTGGGATCGGCTTCTCGCTGTTCGCTCATGTCAACTGCGTCAAGTGACATGGCGATCCGCATATCGATATCATCATGCGCAATGGCAAGGTTTTCCGGACCGAAGGCAACATCATCCTCGGTAATGGTGGTGACGATCTGATCTTCCGGATGTTGGAAAACCGCCCCGATACCATGCCGGGCGCTGCGGTAAGCGTCAGCGTGCGCACCGCTTTCATCGAATACGTTGTTTCCCAACAACGTGACATGTCCGGCATCGGGTGCGGCAAGCCCTGCAATGATGCGTGAAAGTGTGGATTTTCCTGATCCGTTTGGGCCTGCCAAGCATACACGTTCTCCTTGGCGGATGGTCAGGTTCACACCGTCGAGCGCCCAGGTCGCGCCGGCGTCATACGTGAAACGAATATCACGCAATTCGACCGCAACGATGTTCGTGTCGCTATCAGGATTCATGGAATCGTCTTTCATAAACGGAAGGAACCTTCCATACGTCGAAAGGTTCCTTCCTATTCATCAATATGCGGAATCGATATGGTGAACGAGGCTCAGCGGTTCAACAGGTTGGAGATCGGCTTGTAGACCAGGAAGGTGATCACGCCATGGATGGTGAATTTCAACGCGTTGAACGGCAAAAGCGCCGGCACGATCAATGCCACGACCTGTGCGGTGGTCATGTGCGCGTAGAACGGCGTGACGATCAGGTTGCCCACAATCGCCACCACCAAAGCCACGATAGCACCGACGATGATGCCGATGACCGCGCCCTTGCGGGTCTTGTTCCTGCGGTAGATCAGTGCTGCCGGCACGGATAGCGCCAAAGCCACGAGTACGGCCATAAGCGTGCCCCATGGGTTGGTGAACAGGTGCGGCAGGAAACCGAGCACGCTGACGATTGCCGCCGCTGCTGGACCGTAGGCGAAACCTGCTACCAGGCTGACAATGCCGGACGGATCATATTTCAGCCATTCCACGCCTGGCATGATGGGAAAGTCCACGAAGCTGACGGCCATCGACAGCGCCACGAACAGCGCATACATGGCGATGCGTTTGGTGGACCAGCGTCCGGAATCGGCCACGCCTGTGGAATGCGCGTTGTCGGGACGCGTCATGCTTTCGCTGGCGATTTCGGCGGTGTTGTTTTGGGTATTATTTGGTGAGGATACACTCATGTTGAGCCCCGTTTCTTCCATCCGGACTTTGACCGTTGGCCCCGGATTCTCACCGGATCAGCCGCTTTCGCGGGTCGCGGGCTTCGGCATGGGACCGTTATGAACGTCAGTCGTACCGTTACCGCCAGTAAGGATTTTCACCTTCCCTGAAACTTGCACGACAATATATACGCCCACCATGCGATATTCGCAACCTGTGTTCCGTTTTTATCTTGCGATTTGGAACGCAAGATTCCTCCGACCGCACGTCACGACAACAGGCCGAGCAGGTCGTCCTTGCTGAGCGTGCCGACGCCTCCGGATGCGGTACAGTCGGTGAACTGTTGGGCGAGTTCGCTTTTCTTCTCCTGAAGTTTGAGGATGCGTTCCTCGATGGTGTCTTTGGCTACGATCTGGTACACGTTCACATCCTGCGTCTGGCCGATACGATGCGCACGATCGGTGGCCTGGTTCTGCGCGGCCGCGTTCCACCACGGGTCGGCGTGCACCACTACGGACGCACCCACAAGGTTCAGCCCCGTATTGCCCGCTTTGAGCGAGATGAGGAACACGGGAACATCGTTGCCATTGAATTCGTCCACCAGTTCCACACGGCGTTTCTTCGGTGTTTCACCGGTGATGGTGTAGAAATCCACGCCCTGTTCAGCCAAACGTGCACCAATCAGGTCAAGGAATGAAGTGAACTGCGAGAATACGAGAACCTTCCTGCCTTCGTCCATGCACGTAGATACGAGTTCGCAGATGGCGTCAAGTTTGGCGGAAGCGTTTTTCGCATCCGCATAGACGAGTCTCGGATCGCAACAGATTTCGCGCAACAGTGTGAATTCCGCAAGGATTCGAATCTTCTTCGTATTGAAGTCGGCGTCCTTGGTTTTGGTAAGGGTGGCGCGCAACCGTTGCTCGTGCGCCGCATAGAGTTTGCGCTGTTCGCCTTCCAGTTTGACGGTGAGCACGTTTTCGAACTTGTCGGGCAGATCGGTAAGCACGTCTTTTTTCAGACGTCGTTTAATGAACAGTCCGACCAAAGCCTGCAGTTTGTCAGCCATGACGGAATGTTCAGAACCAGGTGCCATGATCGGCTGTTCGTATTTTTCTCGGAACTTCGTGTAGGTTCCCAGCAATCCGGGCATGAGGAAGTCGAAGATGCTCCACAGTTCGCTCAACCGGTTTTCGATGGGCGTGCCGGTTAATGCGAACCGGTGTTCGGCGGTGATTTGCTTGACGGCTTTGGCTAGTTTGGTGGCATGGTTTTTGATGTATTGAGCTTCGTCAAGTGCCATTAATGCAAATCGGCAGTCGGCATAATCATCCACGTCTCGACGCAGCAAATCATAAGAGGTGATCACCACATCGGTTTGCTGCGTTTCGTTGGTCTCAGTCGAATTGTTCCATTGCTGCGCCACGGTTGCGATGAGTTTGCGCCGTTGTGCTTTCGTGCCTGCCACGACTTCGATGGTAAGATCCTGCGTGAACTTCTCGCATTCGGCAGCCCAGTTGTATACCAGGGATGCCGGGCAGACAATCAACGCTGGACCGCTCCCCTTGCGAGCTTCCACCAGTGACAGCAATTGCACGGATTTGCCCAAACCCATTTCGTCGGCGAGAATGCCACCGAAGCCTTTGTCCCACAAGGTGGAAAGCCATTGGAAGCCTTCCACCTGGTATGGGCGCAGTACGTTCTTGAGGTTGCTGGGCACTTCATATCGTTTCGGGTCGATGATTTTCACATCGTTGACATAGTCGACGAACGATTCGCTTTTGCCATCGTCATCAACTTGAGCATCCAAGAGGAACGCCTGATATCCAGGAATGGTGATTCTTCCGGAATCAAGCTGTTGCTCATCAAGGTCAAGATCTGTGGCAATCTGATCAAGTTCATGCAGATCGGCGTTCTTCAGATCTACGAACGTACCGTCCCTGAAGCGATGGTAGCGGCGGTTCCTGCGGTAGGAATTCAGCAACGCACCGACCTCGTTCATCGGCGCTTCGTTGGCTATCGGCGAAATCTCAACCAGATTCGAGTCGATGGACAGTCCGACCTTCACTGTAGGGCTGCTTGGCATCATCATGCCGTCGAACGCGGCCGTGGAGAACACCTGCCCGACCGAGCGCAAAATATCCACGCCTTCGGTGAGCAAGAGCAGAATCGTCTGTTCGTCTTCCTCACGAACCCGCGCCACGTCAATGGAACTCCATGTCGGGAAAAGCTGGCGAACCACCTGCACCGCGAATGATTCGCGAGCCGTATCTCGTTTGATGAGCGCCGCTTTCGACCGCGAATCCGGATTAATCACGCCTCGTAGTGCTTTAGCGGTCGGCACCAACTGGAACACGAAATCACCGTATCGTGCCACAGCCTCACAGGTGATGCCCTGCAGATCACGGTCCAAGTAGAATTCAATCTGGCAGTCGACTCCCATCCGTTCGGCGACTTCCTGCGGAATATCGAAACCAATGCCCGCTTCGGTAAGTTTTGGCAGTATTGTTCGTGCGAACATGGGCCAGTCGTTTTCCGCGATGAACACGCCATCGCTAACGTTCGACGCGCACAATGTCATCAATGCGTCCACTGCGGGAAGGATGCTGTCGGCGCAACGGAAGAGTCCGCTCACTGACATCATATGGGAATCCGTCGGAGTGCCGTTATGCTCGGCACTCATGAGGTACACGCCCCGCTGCCCAACAATCCGATCCGTGATGGTACGGTTCGACGTGATACGCACGCCCGACGAAGCGCCTTCCTTCACATATTCGGCAATGAACCGAAATTGCGGATTGCCATCGAATATGGCGATAGTATGCGATCTGGACTCCCCTGGCGTGGCCACTTCGACATAGTCCGGAGCGGCATCATCCGTATGGGCGAAATCATCCGGAGTGAGCTGCCGCGCCCTCTCACGCCCCTCATGCTTGGGAGCTTCCAACGGCCCACGTGCTATCATCACGTCTTCGATGTAGTCCTGTTGCGGTTCCGCTTCGAACAGGTTCAGCAGATCGCACAATTCCCCATCGGTAAGCATGATTTCACGTTCGATACGCACGTCTGGCGCGTAATAGTAGTTGTTCTGCAGCTGTGCGGCGACACGTGATCCGACAACACCTTGCAGGAATCGGAACAGCTGCAGCGAGAACGGTTCGAGCATGTCCGGAGTGTGGGTGAACGAGAGTTTCTGCCCGTATGACACGTATGCTTCGTCGTGCATGTCGGCTACGAATTTGGAAATGCTTTTGATGATATAACTTGCGTCGCCGCAGCCGATTTTCAACGTCAGGCTCCACAGCTCACGGTTCATGATCAGCGTGGGCTCCAGACGCACGCTTCCCGGTTTCACTATGATGGAACCGCTCTTGCGTTTTGTTTTCGCGGCCCCTTGCGTAATGACGCCTCGTTGCTCGTCGGCGAGACGGCTTTTCGCGTCGACGATGCGCTTGAGCACGTCAAGCTGCGCGCTTTGACCGGTATTGTCATTCTTCGCATCCAGCGCACGCATATAGTCGGAGAGGATATGCGAGGTCACGCCACTTCGCTTGAATCCGTGGAACCGTTCGGGCTGGTCAAGAAACAGCAGCAGCATTGCGGCGACATGCTTACACATGCCGGTATAGCGGCGTCCCCCAGCCGGATCCGAATCGAACTCGTCATCGTCCTGCACGTGACCGAACGTTGATCCTGAACCGAAATCATCATAATCGTCGACGTAATCATATTCATCGTCATCATCGTCGAAACTGCGATAATTTGGATTGTTGCGATAGCTGGGCGAATATGCCGACGAATACGCGCCATAACCATGCTGCGAACCGTTGAACGCGGGGCAGGAGCAATACCTGGCCAAGAAAAGCTCATCATGCAAATCAAGCGTGGCCTGCACATCATACCTGCTGGAGGGCGATGTGCTTCCACGTACGACGGCACATAGGGTGATCCGGTCGGATTCCGGATCGTTCAGGCAGGTCAGGGCGCTCATTTTGCCCTGCCATTGGTTGCGGATTCCGCGTGCGCGTTGCAGTACCGGCGTGCTGCATTCGCTGCGTAGTTCGTCGGAAAGCCATGGCAAAGTATCCGCCAACTGAACCCCAATCGTTCGCACATTTGTTCTTATGAAAGAGTATCAGCACAGCGGAACAGGAAAGCCGTGGCTGCAATCCCAGCCACGGCTTCGCTCCATACCGGTTATATCAGCGGCAACGCTTGGTGAGCGGCTGCCATGGATCGAGTTCCACCGGTTCGGATTCCAGCAGCGCGAGGGTGGCGTCGTCACAATTCGATGATGTCCGTATTGTCCGGATTGCTGGCCGTGGGGTTGGTTGTCGGCTTATCGGTTGGATCCGCGTTGGCCGTGGAACCGACCGATAATACCGTTGCAGGCATGAGAACCGCTATAACCTGCGCAGCTGCGCAATATCATCGCGCAGCTGGTTGACGGTGTCCGTCAGTTCCCGCACATTGTGGCGCAACTGTTCCGTTTCCGATTCCGCCTCATCCGCGCGCTTGTCGGTCTCGTCACGAACACGGTCGACGATCCATGAAGCCAGCGTCGCGGTGACGATGCCAATCAGGGCAACGCCGGTTATCATCAGTCCGATGGCGATGCATCTTCCCTGCCATGTCACCGGGGACAAATCGCCATAGCCGACTGTGGTGACGGTCACGAACGACCACCATATCGCTTCACCGAAATCGGTGATGGAAGCGCCTGAAACCCCACGTTCCACATCCAATTCGGCAAGGGCGCCGATATACATCAGTAGTGTCACGCTGCAGCATGTGTACAGTGTGATGCGCCCACGCACCGCCATGCCACCGGTACGATTAAGCACGTTGAGCACTGCCACCAGACGCAGCAGTCTCAACGGCCTGAAGACGGGCAATGCGATGGACACCAGCATCAGCAGATTGTCTTTGAACCAAGTTTTCTTATCTTCTGCCAGCAGGATCGAAACGACGCAGTCGGCGATGAACACCATCCAGATGATGTTGATCACCATTTCACACAACAGGATATGCGTCCTCGCCAGAACTTCCCACGAATACGCGAACAGGAACACCAACGCCAATGCCGTCATAAACCATTCCGTCGCACGACGCCATTTGTTCAATGTCATACCCTTTCCTTTCTTCCCGACTGCCATCATACGGGTCTCCCCGCACGCGCGACCGTCAGCTTTTGATGGGCATGCGATTGTCGAGCGACTGACCGTTGGCGTAGCAGCGGACGTTGCCTAATGCAATGGAGATGATACTGCGTTCGGTGATCTCAAGATGGTTGCCTCCCGCCACATGTGGGGTGATGAGGCATTTCGGCTCGCACCACAGCGGTGAGTCGGCCGGCAGCGGTTCCGGTTCGGTCACATCGAGCGCGGCGCCATGGATTCGTCCTTCCGCGAGCGCGTCGGCAAGCGCCTGACTTTCAATGGCGTCGCCGCGGCCCGCGTTGATGATGATGGCGTCAGGTTTGAGAGATGCGATGCGTTCCGCATTGAGCAGGTGGTACGTTGTCGGAGTGGATGGTACGCACATGGCGATCACATCGGCGTATTGCAGCACGTCGTCGAGGGAATCGAAACCGACCATATAATCGACGCCCGGCGCTTCGACGGCGGGATTACGGCGAATGCCAATGGTTGTCATTCCGACGTTTTTGCAGAGTCGTGCGAAGTGTGATCCGATGTCACCGGTTCCGATGACGAGCGCCGTTTTTCCGTTGGGGCTGACGGCGCGGCCCGCGTCTTGCCACATGGCATTCGGGTTGCTTGCCGCATAGATGTGCAGGTTCTTCATGATGGCCCACATCATGGCGAACATGTGTTCGGAGACGCTTTGTCCGTAGGCTCCGGTGGCATTGGTGAGCATGGATCCGGGCTGTAAGATGCCGGGTCGCTGGTATTTGTCGACTCCGGCACTCCAAGTTTGCAGCCATTCGAGTTTGGGGCATTGCGCGCATTCCTCGGGCGCGATGTTGCCGATGACCGCGGTGGCTTTGGCTTTGAGCTCCTCCGGTACTGCGGCGGTCCAGCTCATGCTTCCCCGTTGGGTCGAATCGCCGACGAATTCCTGTGGTATGTCTTTCGCAGCACGTATGAATTGCGCGCGTTCGGATTCGGTCAACGGCAGGCAGTTGACGATCAATTTGCGGTCGTTCCATATTCCCATGCGTTTTACCCTATGACAATCGTCGGATATAGGGTTTCACGTTGGGTTCTGGGTCAGACGCCGAGTTCGTCGGTGTCAAAGATGATGGTGACCGGACCGTCGTTGGCAAGCCGCACGCGCATGTGGGAGCCGAATCGTCCTTCTTTTACTTCGAGTCCTTGTGCGCGCAGGGCGTCGTTGAATCCGTGCCATGTCTGTTCGGCGTGTGCGGGCGCTCCGGCTTTCACGAAGCTTGGGCGGTTGCCTTTGCGCACGTCCGCGTATAGCGTGAATTGGGAGATGGACAGCACACTACCGTTCACGTCGTGGATGGAACGGTTCATTTTGCCGTTCTCGTCTTCGAAGACACGCAGGTTGGCGATTTTGCGGGCGAGCCAGTCGATTTGTTTCGCTCCGTCCGTGTCTTCCACTCCGACGAGCAGCACATAGCCGATGCCTATATGCTGTGGTTCGAATGTGGTGTCGACTTCTCCGCTTGTCTCGTCGACCACGTCGACGGATCCTTCACTGACCTTCTGCAATACGATGCGCATATTCCGTCTCGTTCTTTTCAGCCGGCGTAGTCGACGATGGCCTGCGTGACCTGTTTCAGGTAGTCGAGCGACGTCTGCCAATCGTCCGGCACTTCGATGGAATGGTTGGCACCAGCATACGTGCGCACATGGTCGGTGAGCAGATGCGCTTTGGCGTCATCGTAGTATGGGTCGGCGTCACCTGCGCAGATTAGCGGCATCGGGCTGCCGGCAGTTCCCGGCAGCGGCGCGGGAATGACCGACTTGTGCTTGTCGAATGGCGGCGGGTTGAGTACCGGGGTGAGCAACACCACACGCAATCCTAGTTTTGCGGAATGCGGATATGAGAGTGTGGAGAGCGATTTGGTGACGACCAGCAAATGCGGCTCCTCACCCGATTCGGCAGCATGTTCGAGCGCCGCCTTGCGCCATTCGTCGACCACGCGTTCCATGCAGGCGATCATTTCCGGAAACTCGACGCTTTCCGTCAGTTTCAGGTCGAGCCGGTCCACGAACCATCCGTTGGCCGCAAGCGCCTGCGCTGCCCAGTACAGCAGCGGTCGGTCTACGGTGTATCCAATGCCCGGCATGATGAGCACGTGCTTGCTGGTTTCGGTGTTCTTCACACGGTTCTTGCCCCATGGTGTGACCGCCGGTGTGACGTTTTTCGTTGTTGGTTGCGTGCCGTTCTTGCCCATGCTGTGTTTGATTCGCCTTTTCGTGTGTTCCGTCCGTCTTGGCCGGTCGTTGTGGCCGGCGTCATTTCCCATATTGCATGCTAGGCGGCGCCGGCTACAATCGTTTCCGTCAGTTCACCATGCATTGGTTGTTGTGGATTTTCGTGTCCATGTCGTTCGTTTCGGCGTCGTAGATGTTCCAGCTGGGTTTCCTCATCCCGTATTTCATGACGGCCTCCTTTCGAACGGTTATGTATCGCTCAACATTGCATACGCATCGGCTGGATAAACTCAAAGATGAACATCAAGTACAGTCAAGCAATTACTTACTGGCAGCTTCTTTGAGAGCGGCCTGCAGTTCAGGATCAACAGCGAATAAATACAATCCATGCACACCGCGTTTGAGCAGAACATTCAGTTCATTACGCAGATTGGATTGCGCGTAGCTGATTGAGCCGTTCCTCTTACTCACTGCACGTTTATTACAACTTGCCTTTTCGTTAAAAACGATTTTCCCTTCGCGATAGGTAACCGACGGTCCAATGATGACACCTACATAATTAAGATCAAACCCCTGAATAGAGAACGTTGATCCCACTTCATTAAGCGTATGCGGACTTTCCGCCCAGACAGCATCTAGGGAAAGACCCTTATCCCCTACCTTGATTTCGTAATTCCATGGATGACAGAAATAATCAGCTCTTCCATCAGGATTAAACGCATCGTATCCTCTCTGCATTCCCGGAGCCGCTCCCATGCGCCATACTCCCTGTGCATCGCAATGCATCTCAACATTCCAGAGACCATCGGGACTGGAATCGTTAATTTTGCCGCTCTTATACTCCCAATCATACGTAGCAACCACACGAGAAAGCCCGCATCCGTCAACGCCTGAAGCCTTTAGATATGCCTTCTTCTTTATGGCTTTAAACAGTTCAACCGGAGAATCGAATACTCTGATTTCAAATGGCTCACGGACATATTCGCCTGTTTCTCTATCCTTCTCCCCAATATCTTGAGGAATACGACCTATTCTCTTACCATCAGCGAAATCATCAATCCATCGAATCGTCGCATCATCCGCAGCAATGCGAAATTGCCTATGCAAGCATATGCGACTTAGCAAATAGTGATCACCCCACATATTCAATGGCACAAATCGATCCAACTGCCCGCTATAGCCAGCAGCTGCTTTTTGCACGTCGCTTTCTGCTTGCTGCGGAAAGAGCATGCCCTGATCCTCTTCGCTCCAACGTTGTGAAGTTTGCAAAATCTGATTCGGGTCAAATACCGCAATAACCACTTTCGCACGGCGCAATAAATCGTGCAGCATGTTCTTGCCCGAGTATCCTTGGTCACCCTGCGTCAACAGCAGATGCGCTTCATCAACAAGTACTACATCGGCTTTGCCTCGGGGCTTGTCCGCAATAGCTCGATTACTTGCTGTTTTCTCACTAAATCGATTGATGAATCGACTCGGTTTAAGAGCCACCTCGCCAAAATGTTTCTGCAAACCTAATTTGCTTGCAATTTGGTTATAGACGTGCATTTGCTGGTTATGGTTGACAAGAATATATGCTTTTCTGCGATCTTCCTTACTGATTTTTGGCGATGAATCGGTTCCCAGAATATCTTCATCATCTTCGTCATTGATGCGTCCATTGATGTCCATTTCTGTTGCTATGCGATAAAACAGGTGACTTAGCAAAACCGTCTTTCCAGTACCCGCAACGCCTTGCACGAAAATCAGTCTCGATAAACCGGAATCGGCTGAATTACCAGAGCCGGCAAGAGCTTCAGAAAGCGCGTCCATAATCGATTCCTCCGCAGCTATCTGATCATCACTCAATTGGTGAAAAGGCGATGCTTTAAAAAGTGCAGAATCGCGAATAATCTCCTCAGCCGGGAATAGTTCCGGATCCTGTCGGTTCAGTTCCAGCCAGATGTCCGAGAAAATCTGGCTGAATTCATCCTGCGTATAGTAGTCGCCTTGCGCATTGGTGCGACGATTGTTCAAATTCTTGACTGCATCAGAGCCAAGAAGATAATGCATCAGCCGGTTCTCCACGTCCAAAGTCAGAGATTTGTTGAAATGCGGATTGCCAATGACATACTGCCACACAGAACGAGCGTCGCTCTGCAAATTTTCTTGAAATTCCTTCCAATCAACTCTCGTTTTGGGATCTTCCCTCAGATGCTGCATTGTTCGACTACGAATATTATTCGTCTCTCCCACATACACCGTATATTCGGGACGTAAAGTATGCCGATTCCTCTTCTTTGAATGAACCACATACACCGTTGGATAATCGAAAATATAGTGCAAAGTCTCACGCTCAACAGCAGATAATGTCTCGTATCCTAATTGCTCGACAAAGGCTTTCTCTATTTCTGCTTTGTCATCAATGCTCTGATACGGCAAATCTATAATGATTGGCTTTGGAAGCGCGCTCTTCGTCATATGCTCATTATGCACCCGAGAGAAGCCTTCAGAAAAGATTCGACATACACTTACGTATTATGATTTCCGATTCAAGCATCAACGCGATCCGTAAATTCGTAGCAGAGCGGGACTGGTCTCAATTCCACACTCCCGGCAATCTTGCCAAATCTATCAGCATTGAGGCCGCAGAACTTCTGGAATGTTTTCAATGGAACGACGAGCCACAAGGCAGCAATATCGAACATATTCATGAGGAAATAGCAGATGTACTCATATATTGCATCATGCTATCTGACAAATTTGGATTTGACCTTGACGAGATAATCCTCGATAAGCTTGCGAAGAATGCTCAGAGATATCCGGCTGAATTTGCCTACGGCAATAGTAATAAAGCCAATTGACGCTGTATATACGTTCGTAGGTAACACCTGAATAATTGCACGCTGCCCAATCTGCATTCACTATGAGCCACGTTTTCTTCGCGAGCGCGACGGGGGGTCCAACAGATAGAACCTGCATCCAGGTTAGTAATCCGTCAGAATGCGTTCGCGCACTCTCGCGCACTTTCACGCATTCTCGCGTACCAACATCTTGATTACATATTCTGTTCATGTACGGCATGCTCACTTACCCAAGGATGTACAGTCCTGTTCTTCGATGCCGGATTCGCCACCCTGCGAAGATTACGTGAGCAGCTGCAGCAACCCGGCAACCATCTTCGCCTGAAAATCAGTAGCGCATTGAGACGTCTCGCGAGGCGCTTGGAGCGTTCTTCGCTGTCGAAGAACTTCGGCACACGCTTCACCACTTCCAACCGCTCGTTCCGGGGGCGACAGAGGTTTCCGGCAGCGTTTCCTTAAGAGCCGCGGCATACGCAGTGTTCACCCATTCCCTCTTTCAGAGCTCATCGAAAATCAGTTCCTAAAATCTTTCAGATGCTGGGTTTTCCTCTGCAATAGCGTCATCAGAATTCGAATCGCGTCATAATCGCGTCACCAAGACCCGAATCGCGTCGTAATCCCGTCACAATCCCGTCGTCGAAAGCTGTCTCTGATCCATTACGATAGATATTGATACACAAATCCGTATCGCCGCCAAGGAATTTTGATTCCGGCAATCCGGCATCACATACCTTCTGCATCACACGCAGGATGCTGCCCCCATGCTCGATATACCCATGTATCAAAAGCAGAGGCCAAGGTATCGTTACGTATATTTCAAATAGCCCCGCTTCATGCGTTCAATGGTCTACCCATCGGCAAGCGCTCTGGCGAGGTGATTTCAAGCCGATTGTCATAAATTTCAATCTGAATGCTCGAATAGTTGTAGCTGCGATGCACTTGCGTTGACAATCAGCTCGCAAATGGCATCCGACGGAATCTCATATACGTCCTGCCAGTGCACACCCTTGAACCAGACACCCATATGAATGTCGCACAGCACATACTGGTAGGACTCTTCGATAAGCTCCTGCCTAGGCGGGTAATCACAAATGTAATAGGGGCTCCATAATCTCGTGCAAATAAGCGAAATCATCATCAATATCACGGTGCTCATCGGCAGCTTCAACGCCTGCGATGAAATCGGTCATGCCATCTCCCATTCGTACTCACAAGAATGATTCACGCATCGGAAAAAGCCCGAATGAATCCATTTTCTATCATACGGACACGGCATTGCTTGTTCTGGTGAATTGCAAAAAAGAATTGAAGAACCTGGGGTATTATCACGGCTATAAAGGGTACCGATTCGCTGGCATTGCAAAGAATCGCCTTCACTTGCAATCCTTCGAGCAGATTTCATCATTGAATTCTTTTGATATGGCGTTGAAATCTTCAATTTACCCTCGGATCATCGCCGTGGAAACCGCTTTGAAGAATTACACATTGGAGGAAGTTCTTCAAGATGCAGAGTCACCATTTCTTGATCAGATTTTTGCTCAAAGTCTGAATGCATATAAAGAATGCCGTAGTGCTAAGAAGCAATACAAAATAGAGCTGCTGCGCCGATTGAGATTGAGGAATGAGATGGACAGTCTCCTGTCTCAACGTTATAAAAGCTCCGTGCCGGTTATTCAACATTTTTTTGACGCTGATAAGCAAGTACCGATTTGGTCAATTTTCGAGGTGATTACTCTCGGGACTTTCGGAGCGTTCTACAAATGTTTGGATTCGCGTGTAAAGCAAGCGATTGTTCAAGAACTGAACATGCCAAGCAACTTTAACTCGGCTTCACTTCTTAGCGATATTATTTTCACCCTTAAGGATCTACGTAATGCTGTTGCCCATAATGGGATAGTGGTAGACGTCCGTTTCAAAAGCAATTCAGTTAACCAAGGTATCGGTAAGCTGCTAAATGGAGATTCGAGCATAACCGGCATCAATTTCAACGAAATAACAGACTACATTGTATTGCTGGCCTATTTGTTGACGAAACTTCAATTTGCTAGGGCAGACAGAACCAAATTTCTAGATGATTTTCTTGCGATTTTGAAGGAATACAGAGCCTCGCTTCCTCAACCAATTTTCAGCAAACTCGTAAGTTCACAGGCTGTGAGGAAGATCCAGGAGGCGAGGAAGTTTTCAGATGGGAACGATTGAAAAAACTATTCTATCGGCGTGTGACATTTGTTTTCATGCTAAGCTAGCTGGTTAATTGCGGTGGAAGCCTTCGGGCGACACCTAGGAGGAGCCGATGCGTCGGCTCCTCTTTTTTAATATCTTCCAGCCCATCGGTTTTTTCAGTCGTCTATCTCAATCGCGTGAATCGCGACTTCGCCCTCTTCCGAGAACTCGGCTTTTCTGAATTCCAGGCGGAGTTCCATGCCGGTCTCGTCGAACTCACCGTTCAGATTACGCACCAGCGCATCGACCAATCAGCCGCTAGAGCTCTCAGTCATATTCTCCCTACTCCGATAGACGCACTATGCTTAACGCCCATGGTGTTCGTTCCTTTGTCTGTTCGGTGGATAACATGCGGGCAATCCGCATTCACCATGAGTCATGTTTTCTTCGCGTGCGACGGGCTTTCAACAGATAGGATCTGCTTCCAGGTCAGCAATTCGTCAGAATGCGTCCACGCGCCTTCGCGCACTCTCAGCACTCTCATGCATCTACATCTCAATTACATACTTTGTCACTCATGCAGCATGTTCAATCGCCAAAGAATGTACAGTCCTTTATATCAGCGCCCATCCAAGGCTACGTTTACGTCCTGAAATGCGGTGGGCCTCTCTTCTCTACGAGTAGCAGCAACAGCTTCCAAGCCTCTTAGCAATGCTCAAATCCAGGGTCTCTTCCTTTTGCCAAACCGCATAGGCATGTATAAATCAACCAATACCCGCTTTTCCTGAACTACACTGTTCCTAGAAGAGTTTCAGTGTTGAAAGGGGCGCTCAAGGCACCGGTGCCGCCGTTGCCAGGGGAATGCAGGGCGCCGGAAACCAGGCCGCGCACATCGCGCAGGATGCGGGCGACGCCATCACGAAATGCGCTCAGGACGCAGGTGCCGGAATCGCCGACGGAGTGCAGCAGTTTGGCAAAGGAATAGCAGACGGATTGAAACAGCTCTCGGAGATCAAACTGACCAAGTTCGGGTGGGGCAAGAAATAAGCCGGAGAGTCACGCCGTGAGCACCGAGCTTCTTTCGTCGTTTCGTGGGACTCTTCCGTCTGATCATCATCAACACGTGCCACAAACAAGCCAGCAAGCATTTTGGGGAGGGCTATTCGTGCGATGTTGCGCTCTATCATTGATAAAGGCATCCAGCAACCGCATATAGTAAGGAATCGCATGCGTTATTTCACTTCGGACACGCATTTCGGCCATCCACTGGTCACCGCGCTGCGCGGGTTCCTGAACAATGGCAGGCTACGTGCTGAGTACCTCGACATCTGGCAGACGCAGACCCGCGCCGCCGCACACGCGTGGATCAAACAATATGTGCACGACAATCAGACATCGTTCAAAGCGATCTGCGACATCGCACGCCACGAGAACACCATCATCGACAATATCAACGAGATCGTCGGGCACGACGACGAACTGTGGATTCTCGGCGACCTCTCCTACCGTTGCACCGTCGAGCACACACTCGAATGCCTGCGCCGCATCAACTGCCGGCATTTGCATCTGATCATCGGCAACCACGACCGCAACTTCCGTCTCCGATTCAATGACATGCTATACGAAGACGTGTTCGAGACCATCGATGACTACTGCGAAATCGACATGGAACTTCCCGTTCTCGATGAATCCGGCAAAATAACGGTGGCGACCACGCAGCAAAGCATCGCCATGAGCCACTTCCCCAGACTCTCGGCATTGGCCGAAGAACACGGCGATTGGCCGAGCAACTGGAACGAGTTCGCCGATATGGCGCCTACCACCGAAGGCTGGCTGCTCTACGGCCATACGCATCAGGACGTTCCCGACGGCACCGATCCGCGAAGTGTGAACGTGGGACTCGACGCATGGGATTTCAAGCCCGTCAGCGAACAGCAGATCCTCGCCTGGCTTGCATCCCGGAACTCCAACCAATCAAGGTGAATTCCACCCTGAGCATGTATCATGCGTCCAGAGGCGAAGCGATCCAGGACGCCGGATCGCGACAAGGCACGGTACAGGCCCCATGAGCCAAAGCCAGCGAACACCAGCGCGCTCAACAACTCGCACGCCGTTCCAATGAGCCCGCGTGGACTGAAGAATGAGAATGCCTGGTAGTAGAACAACAACAAGTAGAAGTTGTAGACGACGCCGACCGTCAAGGCTGCCAGAATGGTGACGCTGAGTGTCCAACAACGATAACGGAACAGTGCGACACTGCTTCGGCGGCGGCCGCTCCGACGGCGATGTCGATCACACGTCATGTCAATGGTCTACGTTTTTCCTGCGGCACGCCTTTGGCCGCGCGCACGAACTGCGCTTGCTCGGATGGCGTCAACGGCAGGCAATTGACGATAAGTTTGCGATTATTCTCGATTCCCACCTATCCCACCTTAGGACAGACATGAGATAAGCCTTTCACATGTGAGTGGCGAATAGATTCAGCCGGGTCTGACTTGACCCGGCTGAATCACATGTATGCGCCCGTCTGTTCAGGCGAGGGACTCGTACGCTTGCACGTCGACCGGCTCGAGCCATTCGTTGCTCATCGCGCCAGGGTCTCCTGCCGGAACCATGAACGCACGGCATGAGATTCGAATTCCACCCGCAGCACCACTGACGGCATCATGCGCAACAAGTATGATCAGGCGCAAGACCAAGACATGCCCATCGTCGAACATGTGCTTGAAGTAGCCGAACACCACGGAGTGCCCATGGCTCAGGTTGCGCTTGCATGGCACTGGGCCAAGGGCGTGACCGTACCTATCTCGTGGGCTGTTCGCAGCCAGAACGCGTGGATGATGCCATCGCCGCGCTAGGCGTGCAGCTTACGGAAGATGACATAGCCCACATCGAAGAGCCGTATACCGCGCATGAGCTAGTCGGTCCGCTTTCCCGCCCAGGAGAGAAGGCCTTGGCCGGCACTTTGGCTCCCACACTCAAGGAAACCACTCGAAACTAGCTTCTCTTGACTCCGCGGGGTGGTATCTGCCCTTACGTATGGCAGATTTCACCCCGCATCCCCATGCATCTCGCCTATATATGGCAGGTCTTATAGATAAAAAGCGGGTTAGAGGGTACGAAACATACCCCCTAACCCGCTTTTGCTCCTATATATAAGGCAGATAGCATCGGACAGCCTCGTGAATCTGCCATATATACATATATAGCTGAGTTAGAGGTCGAGGCTCTCCACTCAAGAGGAGACTTCACCGGCCGAGGCGTTGGACGAGAGCCGTTGTCCTTCCTGCCAATCACCGGTGCCGACCATGGTCGCCAAGTCATCACCGCTGCTGTCCAGCGGTGATGACGCAGAAGTGGCGAATAGATGACTTTCTCGCCGGTGAAGTCATTGTCAGTCACAAAATGATTGACCGGCCATACGGCCCCGCCCCACCAGATCGGATAGCCGATGAACTCAGTGATTCAATCACTCACCTTTCACAGTGATGGGCAGAAACGTTCAGCAGCGCCCCTCGTACAGGAAGAAGGAAAGCGAACCGTCTTCCAAACCACCTTGAGTAAAGGAATCCCTGCGTATGGTACGTTCCGCTTTACGCGTCAAACCACGGTAATCATAAAAACCGTAATCGCAGGTAGTGTCAGTGAAGAGGAAATACTCGTTCATTCCGGCATTACGAAACACGCCAAGCATGTGGTTGAACAGCTTACGTCCGACGCCCATGCCCCGCGCTTCCGGGGAAACCACAAACAACGTTATCTCAGCCTGATAGCTTTTGCCGGCATCTCGTTTCAACACTTCATCGACCTGCAAAATCGCAATCTGATCGGCAAGTCCTCGACGGCCATCCTTACTTGCCAACAAGGGCAACGCCAAGCAATTTCGCGTAATAGCATGACGTATCCTCTGCGCTGTGGTAACACGGGATCTCAACGAGCCCAATACCACGCCAAGCACCCGACCATCACGTTCAGCGACCGTAGCCTCGGTGGTGCGGGAAAGAAAATCATGCATGTCGATGGCCGCGAGTCGATGCATATTACGCAAGTGAATCGCCTTGCGCAGCTTATACTTACGCAACCCGCGCTCATCGTTCGGAACGTTCCCATTATCATCCGACTCATCATCCACATACCAAGCCTGACGGACAAGCTCTTCAAGCGCGGGAAAATCCGTGCGACGCATCGGTCGGAGCATAATCATTTCTGAAGTCATGCTCCCCCATCCTAGCCGCAGCCATACCAAAACTCCGCTCACGGATGACATAATGCGCATGGTATTGAAATAACAGGAATGCGTAGGATTTGTTGGCATTGGCATGTGAAGCTTGGGGGTCTGGGGGTCACAAGTTTAGGATGAGACAGGATTGCGCGCGACGCGCAATGAATGAGAGGTTCATATGGCAACGTTGGTTAGACGAATTGCGGGCGCGCTATGCATAGTGCTCGCCGCGGTATGTGTTTGTTACTCTTTCGCAGTGCGTAACACGCATTCCGGCACAGTATTCTGGATTGTCTGGCTAGCATTCGCGGCGCTGTTCGCCGTGCTTGGATTCGGAGTGCTCTTCCAATGGTGGGCGATGCTGCCAAGACTGGTCAGAGGTGTGGCGATCGCAGTCGCATGCGTCGGTCTGGTCGCATTCGGCACGGTGGAAGGTTGCATTGTCAGCAAAATGCATGCGCAAGGTGAACCAAATCTCGATTATGTGGTGGTGCTTGGAGCTCAGGTGCGCAAGTCCGGGCCAAGCCTTGTGCTTCGTTACCGTCTTGACAAGGCTATTGAGTATTTGGACGCGAACCCGAATACCACATGCATAGTCTCCGGTGGAAAGGGACCGAACGAGCCGTTCCCCGAAGCCCAAGGCATGGCTGATTATCTTAAAGAACATGGCATTGACGAGCAGCGCATTCTTGAAGAGCCGGATTCGAAGACCACTGAGGAAAACATTGTCAACAGCAAGAAGCTGATCAGTGACGATAATGCTTCCGTAGGGGTAATCACCAACAATTTCCACATGTTCCGCGCGTTGCAGATTGCCGACAAATATGGTTTGGACAACGCCCAAGGCATTGCGGCCGGTTCCCCTCAGGATATGCTTGTCAACAACATGGTTCGCGAGTTTTTTGCTGAGATTAAATTCCTGCTGTAACTCATGTTTCGGCAGTCTCTGTCTTGCCCTGTTAAAGCGCCGAAACCGAATACGAAATAAATTGAGGGGTGGAATCCCATATGGATTTCACCCCTCAACGCTTTAGAAAGATGACTCTCGCGAGTCAGGCATTAAGCGAAGCTCACTCTTCGGAAGCAAGTTCGTCAGCCACAGCGGCGGCTGCGGAAGCAGCTTCAACGCTCTCGGCTTCTTCATCTTCAGCGGCTTCGCCAAGGAAGGCGCTCAGGTCCAGGGTTTCACCCTCGGACTTGAAGGTCACGGCACGCATGCCGGCGAGCAGGCCCTTGGAACGGCCGACTTCCTGCACTGCGGAGCCGAGCTGGCCGTTGCGCATGATGGCCTGGATGAAGGCGTTCGGATCCATGCCGTACTGCTGGGCGATGGAAGCGAGGAAGTTGAACACGTCGGCCTGGGAGACCTTGACATCCAGCTTCTCGGAGAGCACGTCGAGCACCATCTGGTCGCGCAGTTCCTTTTCGACAGTTTCTTCGGCTTCTGCCTTCTGCTCCTTGGTGGCGTTGGCCGGATCAGCGGTCACACCCTTGAGCTGCTGCTCAACCATTTCAGCCTTGACGCCCTTCGGCACCGGAATCTCCAGGCCTTCTTCGAGCTTTGCGATGAAAGCGTCACGGGCTGCGGTAGCCTGACGGCCTTCGGCATCCTGGGAAGCGGCCTTCTTGAGATCTTCCTTCAGCTCGTCGAGGGTATCGAACTCAGATGCTTCGGAAGCGAAGTCATCGTCGAGCTCCGGCAGCTCTTCAGCCTTAACGGAGTTGACCTTGACCTTGATCTGAGCCTTCTCGCCCTCGTGGTCGCCAGCTTCCAGCGTGCCTTCGAAGGTGGTCTCTTCGCCGGCAGACAGGCCTTCGAGAGCCTCATCCAGACCGTCGAGCATGGTTTCGGAGCCGAGCTCGTAGCTCACGCCTTCCTGGGAGTCGACCACTTCACCGTTGATTTCGGCGGTCAGGTCGATGTTGGCGTAGTCGCCCTTGGCGGCCGGACGGTCCACACCCACGAGGGTGCCGAAACGCTGGCGCAGGGCTTCCAGACGGTTGTTGATGTCTTCGTCGGTGATTTCAGCCTTGGCGACCTCAATCTCCATGCCGTCGATTGCCGGCAGCTCGATGTCCGGGCGGCGCTCAACGGTGGCCACAAACTTCAGCTTGGTCTCGTCCTTAGCGGATTCCGGCACTTCCTGAACGTCGATTTCCGGCTGGGCCATCGGGTGGATGCCCTTTTCTTCGAGAGCCTTGGAGTACAGCTCCGGCACACCGTTGTTCACGGCTTCGCCAGCAACGGCACCGAAACCGATGCGCTGGTCGATAATCTTGCCGGGCACGTGGCCCTTACGGAAGCCAGGCACGTTCACCTGCTTGGCGATTTCCTTGCGAGCATTGTCGAGATACGGGTTGAACTCTTCCGGATCAACGGTGATGGTGAGCTTCACCTTGGTCGGCTCAAGATTCCTGACGCTGATTTTCACGCTTGCGCTCCTGAAAAATACGGTTCTTCACATTTCTGCCGTTAGGCAACCTCTACATGATAGCGCGACTCACGGACTCTGCAACCAGCGCGACCTGCCACGCCCTCGCGCCCTGGTCGGTGAGGAATTGCGCAACGTCACGTTTTTGCGGTTCGTCGGTCCAACACAGGTTGCGCAGATACTGCGGTTTGATGATGACGTCCGCAGGGGTACGCGTGTCTTCCGCTATCTGCGCCACCATCTTGCGTGCCTTGTCAAGCGTTGCGAGACGTTCCGGATAACGTTCCCTCCAGGCTCGTGTCGCACGTGGGGCAGATGTGGTTTGCGCCTCTTGGTTCTGAGGATTGTGGTTGTCTATGACCGGCCATTCGCTTTCCGGCAGATCAAGCGCCTGTTGGATTATTCTCTTCCACATGCTTGGCTTGATTTTACGTTGGATCGGCGCGTAACGTTCGAACATTTTCTCCTGTTCGGCACCGGCCTGGATGCGCACACGCTCGTTGATGGAACGAACCGCTCTGAATTGCGCCGCATTGTGCGGTTTGCGCTCCGCCACTTCAATGATGGTGCTGTCGGCAAGCAGCAATGTGGGTGCGATATCGTATTCGCGAGCCAGTTCGTCTCGTTTGAGCCACAGGGCTTTTGCCACGGCCAGAGCCTGGCGGTCCTTCATGATCTCGGTGATATGCGAGATGCGCAACCATGGGATGGGATGCTCTTTGCGCGGCGCGGTTCCTTCGCGCAGCGCGTAATCGAATTCTTCCTCGGCCCATTCGATCTTGCCTTGCTTTTGCAACTCGGCGCGCATGGTCGATTCGAGTTCGATCAGCAGTTCAACGTCCAGCGCCGCATAATTACGCCAGTCACGCGGCAATGGACGATATGACCAATCAGCTGCGGAATGCTCTTTCGCAAGCGTCAATCCCAGATAATGTTCGGTGACAGCGGCCAATCCGAAACGTTTGAGACCCAGCAGCCGCGCGGCGATTTCCGTATCAAACAAACGTTTCGGCTGCAATCCCAAATCAGCGAATCCCGGCAAATCCTGCAACGAATCATGCAGAATCCATACCGCGTCGCCTACGGCAGCATTGAAATCGTTCCAATTAACACCTTCGGCAACCAATGCCTGTGGGTCAAGCAAACCTATGCCGGCACCGTCCCTTTTGAACTGCACCAACCAATCGTCATGACCGTATCGGAAACCGGATGCTCGCTCCGCATCCGCAGCCAAAGACCCATGCGAAGACGCCAATGCGCTGCAGTACTCGCGGAATGCCGGTAGGGTGTCGATCACATCGGGCACGCCCTCACGCGGCTCGGCCTGCAACCTTGGCTCGTCAGTCAACGGGATAATCCTCCTCGGATTGCGTCATGGACCGGAGGAACCTAGCCCACGCGCCCACTTGGGCGCCCGAGTCAAGGCCTCCATCGGCATAGTCTAGTGGCGTCCAAGACACACGAATCTCACACCCGGTTTCGGGAGCGTCGGACTGAGTGCCAAACGTCGTGCTTTTCGTGACTGTGACGGTTCCCGAAACATGTTCGACATCGTACGAGCCGACACGGTCCATCATCGCATCCCAATACATGGACGGTGTCAGACAATCGCCTTCGCCTCCAGACAACGGCAACGCGGCGAAAGCGACGCAACGCCAATGAGAATGCCAGTCATTTCGGTATTTGTGCGAATACAACACCATGATCCAGCCTGTGGAACGCGCCTCGTCGCATTGCATCTCAACTCCAATGCCGAAACTCGCCATGGCGCACGGCACTGGAATCTCACGATACGACACGCTTGGTAATCGAGGCATGCGTTCTACGGAAAGCACGGCGTCCCATACCTTGTCTGGCACGCCGGAGGGTCGGGTCAACATTTGTTCAGGAGGGGCTGCGCAGGCGCACGATCCCCTATCTGTGGTGCGCGCTTCGTCGAGTGCACCCTGAGGAAAAGCATAGATGTCCGCCATGATTCAAGACTACGGCCGTGACACCGTTTTCATGGTATTTCGCAGCATTTCGCCACGCGTCAAATGTGAAGATTTTTTTCCGCGTGGCGAATGCTGGTTCAACAGTTGCGCGAATATTCCTTTTTTCAATCGCTGAGGCACTTTCAAACGACTGATTTGCCTGGGATCGTTGGCTGGAATATGCGAGTCCTCCCGTTTAGTAGACGGTGAAACCATGCGATTGGAATTGTTCCACTACACGCTGTTTCATTGCCGCGGACGGCCCTTTCTGATCTTCCAGCGGGTAGGGAATGCCAAGCATATGCCACTTTGGACGGCCCAGCTGGTGAAAACCGAGCACGTCGATATGTTCCACGGCGTCGCCGAACGATTCGCAGATCTTCGCCACGTTCTCAACGTTTTCCTCAGACGAGGTGAGCCCTGGCACGAGTACGAAACGCACCCAGATCTTCTTGCCCGCCTTGGCCAGTCGCTGTCCGAAATCGATTGTCGGTTGCAGAATGCCTCCGGTAACCTTCTTGTAGGTTTCCTCGTCACCGGACTTGACATCAAGCAGACACAGGTCGATGTCGTTCAGCATGTCGTCGGTGTAACTTGCGCCAAGGAATCCGGAAGTATCGAGGCAGGTGTGCACGCCCATCTCCTTGGCCGCATGGAACACGCGGGAAACAAACGCCGGTTGCATCATGGATTCGCCGCCCGAGAAGGTGATACCGCCATGCGTCGCCTTGAAAAGGTCAGCATAACGTTCGATCTTTTTGACCATGGCTTCGTAGTAGACGGGTTTGCCATCACGCATTTTCCACGTGTCTGGATTCTGGCAGTACTGGCAACGCAATGGGCAGCCGCTCATGAAAACGGTCATACGTGTTCCCGGACCGTCGACGGACGTGTTAATGTCCCAAGAATGCACGAAACCGATATCGCCGCTTTTCAGCGCGTTGATGCGATCACGACGGTCTAATCCGATCGGCGATTCAAAGCCTGACAATCCTCCCATAAGCGTCTGGTTGACGTAGCTTTGCGATTCTCTAAGCATGTGCCTGGTTGTGGAGCGAAAATGTACGTTCTCAGACATCCGTGTCCTTTCGTTGTATCTCTCCAATGGTTTTCCCATATTGCACGGGGAAAACAATGGGGCGGAGCTTTCACACTCCACCCCATTGTCGTCTACCGTTTCACACGGTGCCGTTTAGTCTCAGTCGACGACGGCGCCCTGGTGGAACGTACGGGAGATCACGTCGAGCTGCTGCTCCTTGGTGAGCTTGACGAAGTTCACCGCGTAGCCGGAGACGCGCACGGTCAGGTGCGGGTACTTTTCGGGGTGCTCGACGGCGTCCTCCATGGTCTCCTTGCGCAGAACGTTGATGTTCGCGTGGTAGAGGCCGTGGCCGTTGCCGGCATCCAGGATGCCGACCAGGTTGCCGATACGCTCGTCCTCATCGCGGCCCAGGCCATCAGGGGTGATGGTGTTGGTCAGCGAGATGCCGTCAAGAGCGTCGTTGTAGTCGATCTTGCCGACGGAGAACATGGACGGCAGCATGCCATGGGAGTCCATGCCGTTCTCCGGATTTGCGCCCGGAGCATACGGGGTGCCCTTCTTGTGGCCGGACGGGAAGGCACCGGTGGCCTTGCCATATTCCACGTTGGAGGTGATGGTCAGGATGGACTGGGTCGGGACTGCTCCGCGGTACACCGGCAGGCGCTTGACCTGGCCCATAACGGTGGAGACAACCCACTTGGCGATCTCGTCGGCGCGATCATCATCGTTACCGTACAGCGGGAACTCACCCTCGGTGCGGTAGCCGACGATCAGATCGTCATCGGCGCCTTCGACGTACTCGTCCTCATGGCCCGGAGTGGTCTTGGCGTCCTTGTTGTAGATCGGGTAGACCTTGGCATACTTGCATGCGGACAGGGAGTCGGCTGCGATGGACAGACCGGACATACCGCAACCGAGGGTGCGGTACACTTCCTTGTCGTGCAGAGCCATCTCGATGGACTCATATGCATACTTATCGTGCATGTAGTGGATGATGTTCAGAGCCATGACGTAGGTCTCGGACAGCCATTCGAGAGCCTTCTCATAGTTGGCCTTGACCTTCTCGTAATCCAAGGAGCCGTCGGCTTCCGGCTGAACCGGCTCGATAACGCCCTTGTCGATGACCTGCATGCCCGTCATCTCGTCGCGGCCGCCGTTGATGGCGTACAGCAGGGCCTTGGCGGAGTTCACGCGGGCTGCGAAGAACTGCATCTGCTTGCCCACGCGCATCGGGGAGACGCAGCATGCGATGGCGGCGTCATCGCCCCAGTGGGAGCGGATTTCCTTGTCGGACTCGTACTGGATTGCCGAGGTGTCGATGGAGATCTTGGCGCAGAAGCGCTTGTAGGCTTCCGGCAGCTTCGGATCCCAGAAGATGGTGATGTTCGGCTCCGGGCCAGGTCCAAGGTGCTCGAGGGTCAGGGTGTCGAGCAGACGGAAGGAGGTCTTGGTGACCAGCGTACGGCCATCATCGCCGAAGCCTGCGTCGGACCAAGTCGCCCAGTACGGATCGCCGGAGAAGATCGCGTCGTAATCCTTGGTACGCAGGAAGCGCACGATACGCAACTTCATGACCAGGTTGTCGATGATCTCCTGTGCGTCGGTCTCGGTGATCTTACCGGACTTCAGGTCACGCTCGAAGTACACGTCGAAGAAGGTGGAGACGCGGCCGAACGACATTGCGGCGCCATCCTGGCTCTTGACGGAAGCGAGGTAGCCCATGTAGGTCCACTGCACTGCTTCCTGAGCGGTCTGTGCCGGACGGGACAGGTCAAGACCATATTCGTTGCCGAGGTTGATCAGCTGCTTCAGGGCCTTGATCTGCTCGTCATGCTCCTCGCGGAAGCGGATCCAGTGCTCGATCTCCGGCTCGGTGAAGTCGTTGCGGTACGGCACGGAGTCCTTGTCACGCTGCTTGAACTTGATCAGGGTGTTCACACCATACAGTGCCACACGACGGTAATCGCCGATGATGCGGCCGCGGCCGTAGGCATCCGGCAGGCCGGTGAGAATCTTGTTGTGGCGGGCGACCTTAATCTGCTTGGTGTACACGCCGAAAACACCGTCATTATGGGTCTTGCGGTACTTGGTGAAGATCTTCTTGATTTCCGGATCCGGCTCCTTGCCGGCTTCCTTGATGGCCTGCTCGACCATACGCCAACCGCCGTTCGGCATCATGGCGCGCTTGCAAGGAACGTCGGTCTGCAGACCGACAACCACATTGTCGACTTCCGGAGAGTCGATGTAGCCGGCGCCGAATGCGTCGATGCCAGCAGGGGTGTGGGTGTCGACGTCGTAGACGCGCTGCTTGCGCTCTACTGCCAGATAGTTGTCATCGAGGTACTGCCACAGGTGCTTGGTCTTCTCGGTGGCGTCAGCCAGGAAAGACTCATCGCCCTCATAAGGCGTATAGTTCTTCTGAATAAAGTCACGGACATCAATGTCCTTCTGCCAGTTGCCCTCAGCGAAGCCTTCCCAAGCCTTAGCCTGAAGCTCTTCCGGGGAGACTGCCGTCGCATCAACTGCTGCCATTTCCACTCCTTCTGGGTGTTGGTTTGGCGACGCATCGTTACGTCGTCGCTAGTTATCGATTCTAGCTGCATAAACCTGTATAGAACCTGAGTTTACGAGGAAATAAAAGTGACATATGTCACACTTGCGAAGTATAAAAAATCGCGGTGCCGTAATCCGGACACCGCGATTTCATATATCGAATCAACTACTTTTCATCGGAAGACCAGCGTTTCCATTCGCGATCCTGTTCTTCCCATTTGATGTTGCGTTCCTGTACGATCTTCCATGCATCGAGCGCGTCTTCCCTGGTTTTGTATGGTCCCATACGATGGCTCGCCGGTGAGATCATACCCAGTTCAGGCTGTTCGGTGACCGTATTGAAATACCATTGCTTTTCCATATCACTCCTTACGAAGCGTGTAACGAAACAATAGTTCGTCGCTGTTTTATTCGCGGAACGCGTTGGTGATCGGCAAGCGGCGATCACGACCGAACGCCAATGCCGTCACTTTCGGACCAAGCGGGTACTGGCGTCGCTTCCACTCGGCGCGATCCACCAATCGCATAACCGTGTCGACGGTGGTCTCATCGAAGCCGTCGGCCAGAAGATCCTCGCGACCATGCGCATGTTCAATGTACATTGCCAACACCTGATCGAGCAGCTCATATTCCGGCAGCGAATCGGAGTCTTTCTGCCCCGGGCGAAGTTCGGCGGATGGAGCCTTTTCAATCGAATTGACGGGAATCATCACGCCGTCCGGCAACGGCGTTCCCGCAGACCCCTGCTCGTTGCCCACGATATGCAGTCCGCCAATGCCCATGCCTTCGGCGGCAGCCTTGTTGCGCCAGCGGGAGATCTCCCACACACGGGTCTTGAGCAGATCCTTGATCGGAGCGTATCCGCCGACCGCATCGCCGTAAATCGTGGAATAACCGCAGGCAAGCTCCGACTTGTTGCCCGTGGCGACAGCCAGAAGCCCCTTGGAATTCGAATATGCCATGACAATCACGCCGCGAATACGCGCCTGCAGGTTCTCAGCGGCCACACCTTCAAGATCGAGCTGCTTCTGGAAGGAGACGAACAGCGGTTCGATGGGCTGAATGTCGTAGTGCGCTCCAATATTCTTCGCCAGATCGGCGGCATCATCCTTCGAACCGTCAGACGAGTACATGCTCGGCATGGAAATGCCATACACGTTAGCTCCTCCCACGGCGTCCGCGGCCATGGCCGCCACCAATGCGGAGTCGATGCCGCCGGAAAGGCCAAGGCACACGCCCTTGAAATGGTTCTTGGCCATATAATCCTTCAAGCCAAGCACGCAGGCGGTGTACACCTCTTCGTCCGGATCGGGCTTGGCTGCGATAGATCCAGCTTTCTGGCGTTCGGCAGTGGTGTCGAGGTCGAAGAAGCTCAGATCCTCCATGAACATCGGCGAACGTTCCAGCAGCGTGCCATCGGCATCGACCACGAAGCTGCCACCGTCAAACACCAGATCGTCTTGGCCTCCTACCTGGTTGAGATAGATCATCGGCGCGTTCACTTCGGCCGCACGGCGTACCGCAAGGTCGATGCGGGTGTCGGTTTTGCCTTCCTCATATGGCGAACCGTTCATGGTGAGCAGCAGATCGATGTTCTGCTTGGCGAGTTCCGCCACGGGACCGCCATCCTGCCAGATGTCTTCGCAAATGGCCACGCCGATGCGTGCACCGTTCACGTCGAGCACCATGGATTTGTTGCCGGGACTGAAAATGCGGAATTCGTCGAACACACCGTAGTTGGGCAGAAAGTGCTTGTCGTAGCCGGCCCAAACCACGCCGTCATGCAATACGACGAGTCGGTTGCGAGGCTTGGATGTCTCGCGATCAGTGCCGACCGTGCCGACCACCACAAACAGGTCGCCAAGCCCATCGGCAGCCAGTTCGGCGGCAAGCCAGCTGGCTTTGTTCCACGCGGATTTACGGAAAGTGGCCCGCAATGCGAGGTCTTCAATCGGATATCCGGTAAGCGTCATTTCAGGAAAGACCACGACTTGTGCGCTGTTGCTGGAAGCGAGATGCGCATAGCGCATGACTTTGTCTGCGTTGGAGTCGAGATCTCCCACGCAAGTGTCGATTTGGGCGAGGGCGAAACGAATGTCTGTCATAGTTGACTAGTGTATTGCGATTTGCGTATCAGATATGCAAACGGCACGCATATGGCGAGAAAAACCACATGCGTGCCGAATGATCATCGTGCATATCGCATATATCTTCAGCTATCTTCGATCACAGGAGAATTGGGCCGAAGATCGACCAGCTTACGCAAGTTCGTTCAACACGGTAAACGCTGCGTTGGTATAGAATTCCACGCCCGCCTGCAAAGATTCGTCCAATCCCACGAAGTTCGGGCTGTGCCAGTCGGGGCATCCTTCCTCACCATTGGAGCCGATGAAGGCGAACACGGGCAACGCAACCTCGGTGTATTCGCAGAAGTCCTCCCCCGCCATCGACGGGTGGATCGGCTCAAGTTGCGCATATTCCCGCACATCATCGGCCACGATCTTCGACAGTCCCTCGTCGGAGACCAGCGGATCCTGGAAATCGTCCCAGTCGATGTCGGCGGTGATCCCGTAGCCAGCTGCGATGGCGTTGACCTGTTCCTTGAAGCGTTCACCGACCATGATGCCGTCTGACTTGTGGAAGTAACGCACGGTACCTTGGAAACTTGCCTTGGCCGGCACCACATTCCATACATGACCGCCATGCAGTTCGGTGATGGAAAGCACCAATGGATGGAATGGCGACACATTACGGCTCACGATGGTCTGCAACGCGAGAATCATCGTGGCGAGCGCTTCGATAGGACCGGTGCCCTTGTGCGGGTAGCCGGCATGCGTGCCCGTAGCGTGGAGCGTGACATGGAATTTCACGCATCCGGCCATCATGGGGTCAGGGCCGATGGCAATCTGCCCGGGCGCATAGTTGGGGTTGTTGTGCGCGCCGATGATGGCGGAGACATCGGCCAGCAGTCCCGCGTCGATCATGGCGCGTGCGCCGGTGCCTGTTTCTTCGGACGGCTGGAACAGCAGTTTGATGGATCCCTTGATTTGTTTGCGGTGTTTGGCAAGCCAGAATGCCGCTCCCAGCAGATATGACATGTGCAGGTCATGGCCGCAGCCGTGCATGACTCCATCGTTGACCGAGGAGAATGGCAATCCCGTGTCTTCCTGAATGGGAAGACCGTCGATGTCGGCGCGCAATGCGATGCGCGGTCCGGGTTGTTCTCCGCGAATCAGCCCGACCACACCCGATTCGAGCGGATTGTTCAGGATTTCGATGTCGTGCGCTCTGAGCAGTTGCTCAATGTAGGCGCTTGTTTTGAATTCCTTGAAGCTGCGCTCCGGATGTGCGTGCAGGTAATGGCGGATTTCGATGAGTTCCGGCGTAATTTCGACATGTTCAGTCATCTTGCGTGAATCCCCCTTGGTTGCTTCTCTCCATTAAGATTAAGCGGCTTTCACCGTTGCTGTCAGCGTTTCAGCAGGTGCTTCGCGATGGCATTGGCGACGCCCTGCACCACCTGAACAAGTACAATCATAATGATTACCGCCGTCCAAGTCACAGTCTGGTCGAATTTCTGGTATCCGTAAGCGATGGCGAAATTACCAAGACCGCCGCCGCCGATGTATCCGGCCATGGCCGACATGTCGAGCACGCCGATGAACAGGAACGCGTAGGCGAGAATCAGCGGCGCGAGCGCCTCCGGAATAAGCACGGTTCGCACGATGGTGAATTTCGAAGCTCCCATGGCCCGTGCTGCTTCGATCACACCGGAGTCGACGGGAACCAGATTCTGTTCGACAAGCCTGGATGTGGCCATGGTGCACATGATGATCATCGGAAAGATCGCGGCGGCCGTACCGATGGAGGTGCCGATGACTTTGATGGTCAGCGGCTGCATGGCTGCGAGGAAGATAATGAACGGTATCGGTCGGATGATGTTCACGATCACGTCGAGGATGCGGTAAACGACCGCGTTTTCGAACAGGTTGCCAGGACGCGTTCCGTAGAGTACCACGCCGAGGACCAGTCCGAGAATACCGCCCACGATCATGGTGACGAGCACCATTTCCAAGGTTTGCCCGATGGATTCAAACAGGAGCGGTCGTAGTACCGTCCAGTCGCTACGGCTTGCGAGGGTTACGCCTTCAATTTGTGTCATGCCTGCTCCTGTCCGGCCTTGATAAGGGCCTGTTCATATGGTGTCGGCTGTGCCGCGGTACCGAAATCGACGATATCGCTGTTTTGCGCCAGTTCGTTCAGGAACGATTCGACATTGTCTCCGCCGAATTCGTAGGTGATCGCTCCGATGGCCACGCCGTTGACAGTGTCGATACCGCCGTACAGCAGGCTGCTTCGCACGCCGTGTTTGGCGATAAGTTGTGAGATGTTCTGCCCGGATGCCGCGATGACGGTACCGTCTTCACGCTCTTCGACGTCATGCTGTCGAATAAGCACTGTGACGATGTGTCCGAGATTTTCCTCATGCATGGTGCTGATGCGCGACTCTTCAGGAATACCACTGATGGCGGTGGAGATGAATCGCTTGGTCACCGGCTGTCGCGGGGCCGCGAACACGTCGTAAACGCTACCGGATTCCACTACTTTGCCGGCGCTCATCACCGCCACGCGATTAGCGATCTGCTGCACGACGTTCATCTGGTGGGTGATGAGCACGATGGTGATGCCCATTTCCTCATTGACTCGCTTGAGCAGCGACAATACTTCCGTAGTGGTTTCCGGATCCAGAGCGCTGGTCGCCTCGTCGGCAAGCAGGATCTTAGGATTCGTGGCCAATGCCCTGGCGATGCCGACGCGCTGCTTCTGTCCGCCGGAAAGCTGCGACGGATATTTGTTCGCATGGTCGCTTAAGCCTACGAAGTCAAGCAATTGCGCCACGCGCTTGTCCTGATAATCCTTGCGCCAATGGTCGAGCTGCAACGGATAGGCGATGTTCTGCGCCACTGTTTTGGTGGAGAACAGGTTGAACTGCTGGAAGATCATGCCGATTTTCTGTCGAATCGGACGAAGCTTGGATTCGCTGAGCGACGACACTTCGGTGCCAAGTACCGTGACCGTACCCGATGTCGGCTTCTCCAAAGCATTGATCAGGCGCACCAATGTGGATTTGCCGGCTCCGGAATAGCCGATGATGCCGAAAATGTCACCTTCATTGATGGTGAGGCTCACATCGTCGACGGCGCGAGCAACGGTCGTGCCGCGTTTGCCGCCGTCAGTGCCGCTGCCACGCTGCCGGAACTCCTTGACCACATGGTCGAATGTGATGATCGGTGTGTGTTCTGTCATACTGCCGCTTTCATTAATGGTTTTTCAACCCTTGACCATACAACCACGCCTGACGTTGGTCGCACATACAGGAAAGCCCCCTCCTTGGAGGGAGCTTTCCGAAAAGGACTTACTCGGCGTCCTTGGCTTCCTGTTCGATCGTCTTCAGGTAATCCTGAAGTTCGGATGTGCTGAACTTGTCGGCCAGAACCGCAGTGCCGCCGGAATTCTCCTGCAGCTTGTCAAGCACGCTCGAGGTCTGGAAGATCTCAACGACCTTCTTGTAGATCTCGTTGTTCACGTCAGCCTTGCGAGTGGCAAAGATGTTGATGTACGGACGGGCTTCTTCGGATTCAGCGTCATCCTGATAGATGGCGTCGGTGGCCTTCAAACCAGCGTCGGCGACATAATCGTTGTTGATGACGCCTGCCGCGACCTGCGGGTCCTTCAGGGAGTTGGCGACCTGCTCCGCCTTCAGCGGGGTGACCTTGACCTTGGATTTGGATTCGTCGATGTCCTGCGGAGTAGAGAACGGCGTCCAATCGCCCTTCATCGTCACCAGACCTGCAGCCTTGAGCACGCCGATGGCACGGGCCTGGTTGGTCTCGTCGTTCGGAATTGGGATGGTGCTGCCTTCAGGAATCTCGTCGACGCTCTTGTACTTGGTGGAATACACACCGAGCGGGTAGATTGCCACGCCGCCGATCGGCTGCAGATCCTTGTTGTTCTGCACATTGTAGTTGGCCAGATACAGTAGGTGCTGGAACTCGTTGAGGTCAAGCTCACCGGAGTCGACGGCCGGATTCTCGGAAGTGTAATCCTGGAAATCAACGATATCGACGTACAGGTTCTGCTTTTCGGCCTGCTTCTTGAATTCCACCCACTGCGGATCGGTGGCGCCCACCACACCGATCTTCACCGGGTTGGCCTCGGTTCCCTTTTCTGCGGTCTTGTCGGATCCGTTGAACGCACGAACTCCAAAGAACGCTCCGATCGCGACCAGTGCGACCACCACGACGGCGATGATGATGTGACGTACCGTGTGATTGACGCGGACCGGTTCTTCCGGCAATCCTGCCGGCTGCTGATTTGCTTCTGCCATGATGAATCCTCTCTTCTTCTTCCTCATTGCTTTGCATGGTTTCCAACGTGTCTGTGATGGACTGCATGCCATCGCGTCGTGTCCAACCATACGCGACGCTTCCGCTGCGAGACGCCGAAACCTAAAAATTGCCTTATCGGAGTTCGTTATAGCGGGCGTTCAATCGCAATGATTCCAGCATTTTCATCAATCCTCCGGAATGCATGGAATCATGCACAATAGTGGCATGCACAGGTGTGTCGGCAATCATGTCCGCTCCCTACACTGAAACAAGCGAGCAATTACGAAATTGCATATTCGGAAGGTGTTTTCCATGACCGCAATCGACATTAAAGCGGCGTTTTTCGATATCGACGGAACGTTGACGAGCTTCACCACGCATGTTGTGCCGCAATCCACCATTGACGCATTGCGCGCGCTACAGGCCAATGGCGTCAAGATTTTCATCTGTACCGGCCGCCCTCCAGCACAGATGAGCGTTGTTCTCAATACCATTCCCGTTGATTTTGATGGCATTGTCGGGTTCAATGGCCAATACTGCGTTGACGGCAGCGGATTTTTGGAAAAGCATGCGCTTGACGCAACCGATGTGGCCACGATCGTGCGTTGGCTGGATGAGCATGAAGACATCGTCGCCTGCATCGGCGAAGAGGATTACGTGTATTTCAACCACAGCAACGACCAGATGCGCCGCACATGGGCAAGCTTGGGCAAGACCGCACCGGACGTATTCTTTGACGATCCGCATGTACGCACGGCGGAACATGAGACGTTCCAGATGAGCCCCTACATCAGTCGTGACCAGGAAGCCGAGCTGTTGTCGCTGCTACCGAACACACGTGGCGTGCGCTGGCATCCTGATTTCGTTGATTTGATTCCCGCCGACGGAGGTAAGGATCGTGGCATTCAGCGTTTTCTCGACCATTATGGCTGGTCGAAGGAGCAGACGATTTCGTTCGGCGATGGCGGCAATGACGTGGATATGCTGCGCTTTACCGGCATCGGCGTGGCGATGGGCAACGCCACCGAAGAGCCGAAGGCGGTGGCCGATTACATTACCGATGATGTCGATCATAATGGCATTTGGAATGCTCTCAAGCATTTCGACATCATCTGACGATCTACCGTTGACCGTATTTCATTTCACTGCAGCAAGTAGATGCATGCGGCATCACAAGTTTCCCATCGCTCTGTCTCTGCAATAAAGCAATCGACCAACACTTCCAGATCATCGGAAGACGGCATTTCGGGCTGCGCTCAATGCGCAAATCCTCAAAGTCATGCAAATACTAGTTAACGCAATACTATTTGGTGGATTTTGTTCCCGATGTTTTTCGTATAGCACCCTAGGTCAACCCTTTTTGGTATTTTTCATTGGATATGCCATACGATGGGATATCTTTTCGGAGAATATGAGATTATTAAGGAAAATATGGTCAACTACCATAAAGTGATTAATGCTGCAATCGCAACGCTTGCGACTTGCGCCATGTTGCTGCCGGTAGCGGGCAGCGCCAATGCTGATGAGCCCTCGAATACCGCCGCACTTGGTGCCGGCTATACCGCTACCAAGATTTCGCACCCCAATGCAGGGCTGGGCGAAGACGACGGCATCGTGAACGTCTTGAACGGCGAATCCACTGATGACCTCACGCAGGGTGAGGCTGAGCGTGGTCAGAACTATTCGTGGTCTTCGGTCGGTTATGGCGATTGGATGTACGTGGGCACCTGCTATTCCGCAATGGGTTCCACGCTGAAATACATGGCTAACACCATGGGCACCAAGTATGCCAGCATCAAGGCCGCTTTGGATGTTGCGTTCAACGGCGAGCTGTTCCTCGACAATGGCGAGAACCACAGCTTGCTGCTCAAGATCAACGTCAAGACCGGTGAAGTGAAGATCATCGTCAATGCGATTGGCGGAGAGCATGCGGTCAACGGCTATCGTGCAGCCGTTGAATTCCATGACAAGCTGTACTTTGCTGCCGCCGCAAAGGGTCAGCCGTACCTACTGGAAGTTGATCCGAACAGTGGTGATGCCACTGAAATCGTGTATCGTTCCGCTGCCATGACCACTGGTCTGAAGAAGGGCTACACTGCTGGTATCCGTGGTTTGACCGTGGTCAACAATCAGCTTATCGCCAGCATGATCACCGATAACGGTGCCACTATCGTGGCTTCTTCCAACCCGTCAGCAGGCCAGGATTCTTTCGCCACTATCGCTACCCAGACCGAGGGCCTGTACAACTATCCGGCATGCGCTGTGACTGACAACGTATTCGGTGGCTGCGTGTGGGATATGGTCGGATTCAAGGGTAACTTGTATGTCACCGTGGTGACCGGCAAGGGCAAGAACACCAAGCAGTCCTTCGCTTTGCTCCGTGGCACGCAGGATGCGAGCACCGGCAAGTGGACCTTCAAGCCGCTGGTCGGCAATCCGGCAGACGGCGCCAAGTACGAGTGGGGCTTCGGAGCGAGTCGTTCCGGCGCAGCCAACATGGTGGTATACAAGGGCCACCTGTACATCGGCGGCTACAACGATCCGATGAACGCTCTGCAGAAGGCCATGCAAATGGACTTCTCCGACCTGTACAAGGATCTGGAGAGCCCAGTCAACCTGTGGCGTATGGACGTTGACGAAGACGGCAACGAAAACTTCGAAATGCTCGCCGGCGAAGCCAACAACAAGTACTTCGGCGATTCCAAAGGCACCATCGATGGCAATACCATGCTGTCCGGCTTGGGCGACAGCGACGAGCAGAGCCGTCACCTGAACCAGTATGTGTGGCGTATGCAGTCCTACAACGGCAAGCTGTACGTCGGCACCTTCGACATCAGTGATCTTGCCTACCCGGCAACCCAATTCGCCAACGGCGACATTCTGAAGCGCACTCCGGAAGAGTGGCGGAAGCAGATCGAATACATCAAGATCTTCTTCGACTCTCTGAAGAAAAATGATCAGAACGGCACTTCCAATACTACAGACACGGACTCTCAGGAAGCAACCAAGCCTTCCGAGTCCGAATCTCAGGAAACCACCAAGCCGAGCGATGATGACATCATGCCGTTGAACGAAGGCGAAGCATCTGAGAGCGATCAAGCTGCACAGGCAGTTGAAGAAGCCGGCAAGACCGACGAAGTGGCCGCTGACCTGGCCACCATGCAGCAGCTGCTGGAAGACATGGGCGCTGATCTCAACTCCAAGCAGACCGACGTGGTCTCCCCTGACGGTGTCGCTCCGCAGGCCGCTGAAACCTACACGCTCGACGATCGTTACCAGTTCCTCGCATCCCTGCAGCGGTTGCTCGACCTGTACAACAAGAACAAGCAGTATCTGCCGGAATTCATTACCAACGAGCTCGACAAGTGGCTTACCGAAGAGAATCTGGAGAACTTCACCGACTTCGTGGGCGTGCTCAGCTACCTGCATTACTCCAACGATGCGACCCGTGGCTTCGACCTGATCGTCTCCTCCGATGGTACGAACTTCCAGACCATCAGCCGTAACGGTTTCGGTGACAACAACAACCATGGCCTGCGCGTGTTTGCCGTCACCGACGCCGGTCTGGCAATCGGTACTGCAAACCCGTACCATGGCACCCAGGTTTGGCTGCTGAATGATGGCGAAATCAAGAATGCTGAGCTGACGAATGGCGACGCATTCGACTACGACAAGTATGACAGCGATAAAAAGACCGCCAATGCCAACGGTTTGACCGTTGCCATCAACCCCAATGGCAACACCGTGGAAGACGTGCAGTACGACTACCAGTCGCTGACCGCCGGCACGGATTACACCGTGGCCGATGACGGTTCCATCGTGTTGAGCAGCGCATTCCTCAATGGTCGAGAAACCGGCAGCACCGGTTCCGTGGTGGTGTTCTACAACCAAGGTGCACGTGTGCGCTTCACTGTGGCCATCAAGGACAGCACGCCGAACGCACCGAAGAAGGATGACAACAAGCAGAACACGAAGCCTGCCGCGCACAAGAAGGCAAACACTGCCGACGTTGCCAACACCGGTTCCAACGTGATCGGCGTTGTTGTGGTTGTCGCCGTTCTGGTTGTTGCAGCAGGAGCATTGTTCGTGTTTAAGCGCAAACGTTCCTGAATTGCCAGAACATGTTCTTAGGATTCATTCCTAAGTTCGTTCATAAATAAAATCCCGCATGATCCGGTCCGCCGGAACCATGCGGGATTTTTATTTTGCAGGAATCGCCCATCTCACGTCATGTCAAACTGCCATCACAAGCTGATTTCAATGTGCGATATGCAACCATGTGGAAGTTCCGATACGGGACCCATTGAAAATGGCACGCAATCCTACAAATAACAGATTCACCGCAAGCCACAGCAATGCCATACGCAGCGCGGAAGACGCCTGCATCGCATCGCATATCCAACCAATCGCAGCAAGACAGGGTACATATATTGCAGCTGTCGCTGTACACGTCAATGCAAGATAACGGTAATCCCCTGCCCCAATCAAAATGCCATCAACAGCCCACATCCAACCAGCCAACGGCAATGTCACGCCAACAACCATCATACCGATGGTGATCAGATGCTGAATCTCAGTAGACTGCGAAAACAGCGGGGACGCACACCATCCGGCAATCATCAAACCAATACCGATTACCGTGCCTCCGCATAATCCTGCCCTGCCAGCGATTCTCGTCAAACGCATGGCTTCATCCTCTTGACGGGCACCAATCTGCGCGGCAACCAACGTCTGACCGGCAATACCAATGGCATCAAGCATGTTCAACACGAAATTCCAACTGGAATTCACCACCTGATACGCAGCCAACACTTCCACGCCCATATGCGTAGCCAGCACCACATTCGCCACCAGGCATGCACGCAACGCAAGCGTGCGCAAGAACAACACCGCACCATCGCCAGCACTGTTCAACACTCCTGACAAGCGCGGCCGTAAACGGGCACCTTCCGCACGAGTCCACAACATCGCAGGAACAATAAGCAACACTGCCATGAACCATTGCGAAATCAGCGTGGCCACTCCAGACCCAAACACACCCCAACCGAATCCGAGAATAAACAGCAAATCCAGCAACGTATTGAGTATCGCACCCAGCGTAGCAGCTACCAACGTGATGCGAACCTTCTGCAGTCCGCGGAAAATACCGTTGGCCGCATACACCAGCAACATGCCGGGAATACCGAACACCACGGCACGCACGTAGTCAACCGCATTGTGCAAGACGCTCCCCTGCGCCCCCATGGCCATGCACAACGGGCGTGCAATAACGAACAGCGCCACAGACACCACCACGCCAATGATTCCAGCCAACCACAGGCCATCAATGCCTGCTTCCAAGCCTTCTCTCCGCTTGCCGGCGCCCAAAAGACGTCCCACCTGCGATGTGGTGCTATATGCAAGGAACACGCATAGCCCCACAACAGTGAGCACGATGGTTGACCCGACCGACAGACCGGCGAGCGCCCGCCCGCCAATATGTCCGACGATGGCGGTGTCGATGAGTACGAATGCTGGTTCGGCGATAAGTTGCCCGAATGTTGGTATGGCTAGTGTGAGAATGGTGCTGATGGTGGTGCATGATGCGTTGTTTGCGGTATCTGTTTCGTGAGTGTTCTGCGAAGTTGATGTGGTCATAATCGTAAGAGTCTGGTGTGTTGGGAACTGCATGTGCAGTGTAAGGTCACGTGTTTCATCATCGCCGTTGATTGCTCAGATTTTGGCTATGTCTGTTTTGCGCTGTTGAGAATGTCGTTGAAGGTTTTTCGCTTATTGTCTGCATGAAAAAATAGTCGAATCCGCCTCTACGGAGATGATGGATTCGATTATGTTGAAGTACAGATTGATTTCACCGTCAAGACCTTTGCGGCCGTGGCTCTCTGTGCCGTTCCCGCAATTAGGAGTAGCTATGCGGAACAAGCGTTTTTCCTGGAAACGCGCCTTCGTCTCTCTCACCATTTCGCTCGTCGTCTGTCTGCCCCATCGTCGTTGTCATGGCAATCGTAACGAAACAGGAGCTTCCCGAATTGTTCCTGAGATATCTCCCCGCCGAGACATCCGTACTGATCGTCCTCGCAGCAGCCATAGGATTCACGAACATGCGGAATACCTAAGTTCATCCCGCACCGGAGACCAGGTCAGGAACAGAAGTCAGTATCCGGCCTTGATGGCTGTGATGGTGAGCTCGCCGCGGTTAGTGTATCCGAGTGTGGTGAAGATCTCGGATATGTAGGAGCGCACGGTGGCTTCGCTCAGACCGAGCCGTTTGGCGATGGTCTTGTTCGGCAGCGCCTGGATGAGCAGATCAAACGTGGTGCGCAGATAGCCCGGAAGGCGTTCCACCCTCTCGCGGAAGGCGTCATATTTGGGATCGTTCTTCCCGGAGTTCAGATAGCTGTCGGCGAGGATACCGGTCGGGCGCGGTCCAAACACCGAGTATCCCGCGTGCGCTTGTCTAATCAGTTGGGCGAGTTGCGCGGAGGGGATGTCCTTGGTCAAGAACCCGCGCACGTTCAGAGCCAGCGACCTGGCGAGCGATTCCTCATGCTCGAACACGGTGAGCATCACCACCACGACCGACGGATACAGCCTTGCCATCTCCTTGGCAGCCGCCAGCCCGTCGAGGACGGGCATGTCCACGTCCAACAGGGCCACGTCCACGGCCCGTCTGGAAAGCTCGCGCAGAGCCATGCTGCCGTTCTCGGCGACGGCAACCACGTCGATGCCGTCTTGGCGGTCCAGCAGGCCTGCGAGCCCCTCACGGACGATCACGTCGTCGTCGGCAAGCAGGACGCGGATTGGTTCACTCATCAGCAGCCCCTTCCCCTTGGATTTTCGGATCCGGTATGGACGCGTTGACGATCCACCGTCCGGAACGCGAGACGAAGGACAACCGTCCTCCCTCGGACTCGATCCGCGACTTCAGGTTCGCAAGGCCGAAGCCTCCCGTTAGCGCGCCGTCCGAAGAGCTCCCGCTGATGTCGTTGGCCATCGTCAGCGACAGTCCCCCACCGTCGATCTCCGCGAACAGGTCTACCGTCGTCCCCCTCCGCGCGTATTTCAAAGCGTTCGCGGCGGTCTCGCTCACGAACAGTGATCCCGTGAGAATCGTCTGCCTCGAAATCTCGCCGTCGATGTCGCCCGGCATATGCGCATCCAACTCGAGTGCCCCTGATCGCAGCATCAGTCTGGATTCCTCCACGGCGGCCGCGAGACTCGGCGCTGCGGCGTCGAGGCTGAGTTCCGAGATCATAGGCCTGAGACGGCGTGAGGAATCGTGCGCGAGATCGGCTATCGGAGCGATCTCGCCGGACAGGTCCGGGTGCGCGGCGGCGAGGCTCTCCAATGAGATGGAGATGCGGGCGAGGTCCCTGGCAATCGTGTCGTGCAATCCGGCGGCGAGCTTGGCCCGGACGGATTCCACGGCCCTGACCGTCCCCATCCGGGATTCCTCCAGCTCCCGCCGGGACAGTTCGGCCCCGTCCATGAACTTCCTGACCGCGAAGCCGACGACAACCGCGACGGAGGACAGCAAAACATCGCTGGCCATGCGGGCAAGCACGCTCCCGTTCTGCCAGAACATCAGCAGAACGTAGCCAGCGAGTAGCAGCGCAGCCTGAGCCGTGCGGTGACGGATGATCCACACAGCTGCAACCAGAAATACGCCAAGCACAGGAAATGCAAGCGAAGAGCTAAACGCCCCCATCGCGGCGAACACGGCTACATACAGCAAATCCCCTGTGATACCCAGCCAAGGTGCCACGGACAATAGGGCACACAGCGCGGCAAGTATCAGAATGTCGTGAGTTCCCAGCGGAGCTGAAATCGCATGGAAGACGACCTCCAGAACCACGATAGACACCGACATAAACAGATATGACAGCCTAAACCCACGCGGATACGGACGCACGGCGTCCAAAAAAAACGACGATGGTGATCTCATCATTGCTTCCTGCAGATATCCAAACTCGGGAATAACTTGCACAGCAGATTGTCGTAACCGAGCACGGTCGCACGGGAAGACGAGTCCTGGTCCGGTTGGATAACGGAGGCATCGGCGGCGGGCGCTGCAGTCCCCCACCCCAGCGCGCATGCCGTAAGCAACACCGCAATCCGATAAGCCATGGTCCTTCTTCTTCGCATAACCGTCCTCCATTCCCCTCAATCATGAATAAATGCCTTATTTACCAGATGCTACACGGCGAAAACATATTCCGACACCGACGAACATCAGGGTCGAATCCCGTCACCAGTCAGTGCCGAACTACCCATATTCCATGATTCACTAAAGATATCTCTGCATCACAGCGTTCGAGAGGAGATGCCATGGAAAAGGTACCACTCTTATTGGCTGCGGAACCACACCATGAGCAGCCGAAATCTCTTGATGCAAAACGATATCCCTCTACAAAATCAGTTCACTGTTTCGAATGGTATGCGATTTCCAAAACCGAAGTTGCAATCAGGGAAGGAATCATAATGGAAAAACAAGCATTGGCAACATTGGCGACGATCACAGCAATCAGCGTCGCAATCATCACCCCGACCTCCGCACTGGCAGACGGCATGAAATACAATCAGGCAGTATAATAGGGATGGATAGATCGGAAGTGATTGATTGGGTCCAGGATCCGAAGCGGAATGTATACGGGAAAACCGAGGATGAGACGATGCAATATCTCATTGCGTCGACAAAGGAAGAACAAACGTCCAACATCCGAATGGATACAACAGCCGCACGCGGTTCATGGTCCAATCAATGGTTTGCTAAGGGAGGCTGGATTGCACGTAATGGCATGTGGTCGTTATCCTTACAACCCACTTGGTGGGCAGCAACGGCTACACCGACAAGATACTATTACGCAGAATCAGCATGGGCAACGGTCCCTCCCCAGTTTAGCTCGAGTCGTCATTGGACGGCCTATCCAACAGCTTCAAAAATGATGAAGGAACAATTCGACTGCCATGTCAGGTATGGCAATCTCAAAACACCGTATAACCTCGAACCATCCAGAACATCGATAAGCCAAATTACCTGCAACTGAAGTAAGGACGGAATCATGCGTAGCGAGTTCCCCGGTCTGTTGTATTGCACGGGTGCATTAATCGCAGTGGCCTCTTGGTCTCTTTTTATGTTCTCGAAAAAAGTTCATCGGGAAGGCCGAACGGTATCCATCCTGCGGCTGTCCGTCATTTGGATACCGTTCCTCGTGAGTTCGGCGCTGGCTCTCGCATCGTATCCGGTTTTTGAAATGTACTCAGGATCCATGGAGCCGGATGTTATCGATTTCTACAGTCAGCCGTTCATACGGCTACTGCCGGCAGCGACCTGCATAGTGAATCTGTGCGTATCGACATGCTGCTCCATGGCCCTTGTCAGCAAGCGCAGAAAAACCGAGCATCGAAACATCTGAATCACAGCGTTCGAGAGGAGATGCCATGGAAAAACCGCTGCTTCTGCTGGCCTTGGTGCCGCTGGCCGTCGGACTGGTCCTGATATCCGTCGCAATCGGATCCAAAAAACTGGGAAGACACGCAAAAGGACTCTTTTTGCGTGTTTTCTCGGCGCTCATGGTTATTGCCGGCGCGTTGATCATCGCGAGCCAACTCGCATGACATCTCACGTTGCGGCTCGGCTTCCCGGCTATCGGCCGCGGCCATTCCACGGCTCTCTGCGTCATTACCGCAATCGCACCATCGCCGGTCTCAAGCCCATGAGACACTTGGAGCCATGACTACAGTTATCATGCACACCACTGAAGGCGACATCAAGATCGACCTGTTCGACGACAAGACCCCGGAAACCGTGGCCAACTTCCTCGGACTCGCCACCGGCGAAAAGGAATGGGCCGACCCATTCACCGGCCAGCCGAGCCACAAGCCGTTCTACGATGGTCTGACCTTCCACCGCATCATCAAGGATTTCATGATTCAGGGCGGCTGCCCGCTGGGCACCGGCACCGGCGGTCCGGGTTACAACTTCGATGATGAAATCGTTCCTGGTCTGACCTTCGATCGCCCGTACCTGCTGGCCATGGCGAATGCCGGCCTGCGCCGCGGCATGGACGGCAAGATCCACGGCACCAACGGCTCCCAGTTCTTCATCACCACCGTGCCGACCGAATGGCTCAACGGCCATCACACCATCTTCGGCGAAGTCGCGGATGACGAGTCCAAGGCCGTTGTCGACAAGCTCGATTCCGTGGCAACCGATCGTTCCGACGCTCCGCTCGAGCCGGTCGGCATCACTTCCATCGAAGTGTTGAAGTAAGTTTCGCATCAACAAGCTTCATAGCAAAATAATGAAAAGCCCCTCACTTTGAACCGCACCCCGATTGTTGGACTGAAGAAATTCAGATTCGATGATCGGAGGTGCGGTTCTTTCGTATGCGTGAGG
>OKWA01000023.1_pt1 | contig 132713 bp, 137 predicted proteins | sample 1606861 | NCBI WGS metagenome assembly OKWA01 (sample SAMN03281007, study PRJEB24777) | human gut metagenome | isolation source: fecal sample PR166 from 1 month old female Malay infant, vaginally... | reverse complement strand
GTCGCCGATATGACGCCGACCACCACACCTGGCTTCATGAGGCGGCTGATCACGTTCATCATCGACATGACGCTGATTGCGTTCGCCGTGATGCCGACGCATCTGTTCGTCATGATCGTCCGCTCGAACCTGCCCTCGGGCTCCAACGGCTCATGGCAGTCGATGGAACCGTTCGACTGGACCGGTTCGATCCTCTTCCTGGCGGCGCTCATCCTCTTCGAGGGCGTGGTGCCATGGTTGCGCGGCGGCTGCACGTTCGGCGGCAGTTTCACGCACATGACAGTGGAAACCCGGCCGCGAGAAGGCTGGCGGCGTGCGGCGTTCTATGTGGCGCGTATGGCGACGCTAATCATCGTGCTGCCATGGCATAGCGGCGGATTCAATCTGCTGGTGTTCATCGGCCTCGGCATCTTCTGGCTGGTCAAGCATCAGATGCCGTACGACCTGATTTGACATGGCTGATAATTCGTACTGTGAATTCCATACCATCCAGCAGTGGTATGAATCATGCTAGTGGATGACTCAACCACCGTATGCCAATAATATGACCGTCAGTCAGCAGGAGTGTGTCCGTCTGGCTGACGGTTGAGTACGTTCCGCACCGACATCCGGGCGCGGAGTATGCGTTCGCTGCATTCACAGCTCGGATTCGCTCCACCGGTCGGGGGTCGAGATCCGACGCAGCGGACCAATCAATGCAACGACCAGTCTAGCCATGGCACAGACCACAGCCATGCCCATCACCGCCGTGAAGCCAAGACCCGGCTGTTGCAGCAGCCAGCCGACCGCGGCCGGGACAATCGCGCCCAATATGCCGACCGTGGTTTCAAATACGGCAGAAGCCCGACCCTGCATATTGTCGGGCGTCTTGCCGTAGAGAAAGCCGAGCAGACCGGCGTTCAGCGCGGGGAACGGCAGGCCGGCCAGAATCTGGCAGATCAGAATGGCCGCGTAGCTGTGCAGGAATAGCAGTGGCATCTGGCTGACCGCGAATAACGCAAGTGCGCCCGCAATCAGTCTCCCAGTGGGAACCATATCAACCAGTTTGTTGGCCAACAGCGAGCCGACCAAAGTACTCACGCCCATTGCCGTGCCGAGCAGTCCGATCATGACCGCTCTGGTGCCACGGGCGGCCAACATGATCTGCGCGCCGGTGATACTGGCTACGCAGGCGATGTTCACCATTGCACCGAGTATGATCGCGGATAGGAAGACGCGCTTGGTCAGGGCCCAAACGGTGACCACGGCTTAGCGCGACGAGTCAACGCGCATTAGCTGTCTGCGAACGACACCAACACCTTGTACATAACAATGCACCTTTGCAAAAAACAAACTCCGATTATTGTACCAGTTCGAGCACGGAACCAGGCACGTCACTGGGCGCAACATAATCGGCTATCAATGGTTTCTCGGCTTCGAGGGGCTGATTTCGTCCGGTGGGGACATCTACTTGGCTTTCGAGGGGCTGTTCAAACGCCAAACCGCGAGTATAAACGGCTTTGTGGCAACGACATGACGCCATTGTGGAGCCTTGTCTACTTGGGCATCAGCCCCTTGAAACGGAGATAGATCTCCGGTAAGCGCCAAATCAGCCCCTCGAAATCGAGTTAGGCGTTGTTTTCGCGTTTACGCTGCCGTTCGAGTGCGTAATAAGCCGCGTAGCAGCAGACGACGAACGGGATCATGCAATACAGGGTCGAACGTTGCGTCTCATCGAGCACCACGAGCACCAGCGCGCCGATGCACATCACGATGGCCAGCCACGGCAGCACCGGGAAACCGGGAGCGCGATAGCCGAGTTCGTCGGCGCTGTGCCCGTCCCGCGTCCATTCACGCCTAAACCGGATATGGCACACGCACACGGAGAACCACACCACCAGCGTCGCCAAGCCGGATACGGCGACCAACACCAGATACACGGTCGAAGCGGCGATCACGGAAGACAGCAGCGCCAGCAGCGAACCCGCCATGCTGAACAGTACGGCCCACACCGGCACGCCGCGGAAATTCGTCTTGGCGAAGCGCGCCGGGATCAGCCGCTCCTTGGCCAGCGACCACACCATGCGCGAGCACACGTACAGGCCGGAGTTCGCGGCGGAAAGCACAGCCGTCAGCACCACGAAGTTCATGATGTCGCCGGCGAACGGCATACCGATCGACTGGAACACCAGCACGAACGGGCTCGTGTCCACGCTGGCCTGATGCCAGGGGATCAAGGCCGCCATCACCAGAATCGAGCCGATGAAGAAAATTGCCAGACGCAGCACCGTGGTGTGCACGGCTTTGGGAATCGCGCGCGATGGATCTTTGGTTTCGCCGGCCGCCACGCCCACCACTTCGGTGCCGGAGAACGCGAACACCACGGTCAGCAAAGTCGAGAAAATAGGTGCGATGCCGCTCGGGAACCAGCCATCGGCCACGAAGTTGCCCAGCAACGGCGCGGAAGCATGGCCGGCAATCGGTATAGAGCCGAAGATTGCCAGCAGGCCGATCACAATGAACGCGATGATGGCGAACACTTTGATTGACGCGAACCAGAACTCCGCCTCACCATATAGCCGCACGGACATGATGTTGAGCGCGAACACCACCGCAATGAACACGGCCGACCACACCCAGGACGGCGAATGAGGAAACCATCGTTGCATCAACAGCCCTGCCGCCGTGAACTCCGAGGCGAGCGCCACCGCCCAGTTCAGCCAATACAGGATGGCGATGGTGAATGCGGTGCCGGGTCCGATGAATCGCTTCGCATACATGTGGAAGCTGCCGGCATACGGCATGGCTACGGACAGCTCGCCCAGCGAGACCATTACACAGTAGACGAGCAAGGAACCGACCGCGTAGGCGAGGATCGCGCCCAAAGGTCCGGCCTGATGAATCGTGTAACCGGAGCTGACGAACAGGCCGGTACCGATTACGCCGCCCAGGGAGATCATCGTCAGGTGGCGCGACTCCATTTTCCGTTCGAGGCCGGTGTCGTCCTTGGGATTGCCGGCTGACGCCATGCTTAGGTCTCCTTCGGTCAGATGGTCGGATGGTCAGAGGGTTGTGCCTCATGTCGGTTGTGCGGGCTGCACTCGATGCTGCCTACCATATGATAGCGGTAGATGAAACGGCTCACGAAAGGCGGAAGTGAAATGACGGGTTTGCTTATCGGATCGCATTTGTCGACGGCCGGTGGCTGGAACGAGCTGCTGAAACGCTCCCATGAGGAGGGCGGCACCGCGTTCGCGTTCTTCCCTCGATCTCCGTATGGCAAACGTTCCAAGGCTCTCGACCTGGCCGGCGCGGCGGCGTTCGGCGCACAGCTCAGGGCCGAAGGCTATGGGCCGTTGGTCGTCCATGCGCCGTACGTCTACAATCTGGCCGGCAAGGATGAGGCCAAGCGCGCATTCGCCATCGAGGCGCTGACCGAGGATATCAAGCTGCTGACCGCCATCCGCGAGACCGGCCAGGAGATGTATATCAATATTCATCCCGGCGCGCATGTGGGCCAAGGCGCCGAGACCGGCTGCCGGCTGATTAGCGAGGGACTGAATCAGGTGTTCGAACGTACGACCGGCGTCATGGTGCTGCTGGAGACCATGGCCGGCAAAGGCACGGAATGCGGGCGCAACTTCGAGGAGCTCGCCACGATCATGAACGGCGTGGAGAACAAGGCGAACGTCGGCGTCACATTCGACACCTGCCATGTGCTGGATGCCGGATACGACTTGGTGAACGACTACGACGGCGTGATGCGCCAGTTGGATGAGGTGATCGGCTTGGCCAAGGTCAAGGCGATTCACGTGAACGATTCGCAGTTCGGCCTCGACTCGCATAAGGATCGTCACGCCAACATCGGGGAGGGCCAGCTCGGCATCCCGTTTTTCACGCGACTGGTCAACGACCCGATCATGGCCAAGCTCCCGATGATCCTCGAAACCAAGGAGCAGACGCCCGCCACGCATCGCGACGAGATCGAGTTGTTGCGCGGATTGGTGCAAAAGTAGTCGTAGTCGACCAATGTCGAGCAGAAGAGACCTGTTTTTGACTGAGGGCCATACGAGGTTAGCTATCAGCGGGGCGTTGATTGATCCGTCTTCATATACAGCTGCATAGCCGGTTCCAGCTGCAAGAGCTCAAAACAGACGCATGGGTTCGGTGGAATCCAATGGCTGAATAAGACGTTTGCCGTCGCTGTTCAGTGGCGCGACTTCGTGAAATTGCAGACGCCGGGAAAGCATGGTACCCGCTTCCCGCATGGAATCTAACAGTGCGGCTCCGTCAACGGAGCGGTCCAGCCATGAGGCAACCATATTCCGAGGAGCCAGCAGGGGCATGCGATCATGCACCTTGACGAACTCGTCCGCGGCAGGGCAGGTGATGATGGTTGCGGTCAGCTGCCATGGCGATGCGGGAGACGGCCTCCACCATGAGTACAGGCCAGCCAAAGACAATAGTTCATCATGTGGTGCGTGAAAATAGAATGGCCTGCGACCTTTCCATTCGTAGTAGCCGGAAGCGGGGATGATGGCTCGCATGGATTTTGTGGATTCGGCGAACGCCGGCTTGACATGCGCAGACTCCACACGCGCATTATATGTGGGGTAGCTCAGCACTTTGCTGGCGCTCCATCGCGGCACCAGCGACCAATAGGCACCGGTCAGATGACGGCGGCCATCCTTGCCCTGTGCCACCACGCCAATGTTCTGCGTGGGTGCGATGTTGTAGGAAGGCTGTGGCAGAGTGTCAACGCGCACGTCATCCTCGTCTACCGCGAACTGTGAGGCCACGGCATCCCAATCCAAACCGAGCGCGAATCTCCTGCACATGCGCCCAGTCTATGCCATCAATGGAATCAATCCCAGGCCGTATGACCGATATTCATGGCGATTTTCCTTTTTGTTGGCCGCTCTGGTTCCGTAGCGATACGAACCAACGAGGAATAGCCCAAAATGTAGGACGGGTTCGGCAATCGGGACGGGGCGTGACCTAGAGTGGCGCATGACCGAACACCAACAAAGGGAGGACCATGTCGGTTTTGGACGAATTGGTGGCGGGCGCACTGGAGGACCAGCAAACCCGCGAGCTCACCGTGTCTCTTGAGGATGTGAAGAAGGCCGCGCTGGCGGCCCCGGCTCCAATCGATGCGACACGATGGCTCAAGCGCGCCGATGGCATCCCGGTGATCGCCGAAATCAAGCGCGCGTCCCCGTCCAAGGGCCACCTCTCCGACATCCCGGACCCGGCCGCGCTGGCCCGCGAATACGAGAGGGGCGGTGCAAGCGCCATTTCCGTGCTCACCGAAGGCCGCAGATTCCTCGGTAGCCTCGATGATTTCGACAAGGTTCGCGCCGCCGTGCATATTCCGGTGCTGCGCAAGGACTTCATCGTCACCGACTACCAGATCTACGAAGCCCGCGCCCACGGTGCCGATTTGGTGCTGCTCATCGTCGCCGCATTGGACGACGCCCAGCTCAAACATCTGCTGGATTTGGCGCACGAGTTGAGCATGACCGTGCTGGTCGAAACGCACACCCGCGAGGAGATCGAACGCGCATGTCAGGCCGGCGCCAAGGTGATCGGCATCAACGCGCGCAACCTGAAGAACCTCAAGGTGGACGTGAACAAATACAACGAACTCGCGGCCGATCTGCCCGATGACGTCATCAAGGTGGCGGAATCCGGCGTATTCGGCGCGGTCGAGGTCGAAGACTACGCCCGCGCGGGAGCGGACGCGGTACTGGTCGGCGAGGGCGTGGCCACCGCCGACGATCATGAACTTGCAGTGGAACGACTAGTAAAGGCAGGAGCACAAGTGAAAGCATCCGAAACAACCCCGCTCAGCGAACATCAGGGACCGTATTGGGGTCAGTTCGGCGGCCGCTATGTGCCCGAGGCCCTCATCACCGCCCTCGACGAGCTTGAGCGCGTCTACACGCAAGCCAAAGCCGACCCCGAATTCCACAAGGAATTCATGACGCTCCAGCAGCGTTACGTGGGCCGCCCGAGCCCGCTGACCGAAGCCCCGCGCTTCGCCGCACTCGTCAAGGAGAAGACCGGCCTCGACGCCCGTATCTTCCTCAAGCGCGAGGATTTGAACCACACCGGTGCGCACAAGATCAACAACGCGCTCGGACAGGCCTTGCTCGTCAAGCGCATGGGCAAGACACGCGTGATTGCCGAAACCGGTGCCGGCCAGCACGGCGTGGCCACCGCTACCGTGTGCGCCATGCTTGGCCTCAAGTGCCGCATCTACATGGGCCAGATCGACGCCCGCCGCCAGGCCCTGAACGTGGCCCGCATGCGTATGCTCGGCGCCGAAGTGGTCGAGGTGACCCTCGGCGACAAGATTCTGAAGGATGCCATCAACGAGGCCCTGCGTGACTGGGTCACCAACGTCAAGGACACGCACTACCTGCTCGGCACCGTCGCAGGCCCGCACCCGTTCCCGGCCATGGTGCGCGACTTCCAGAAGATCATCGGCGAGGAAGCCAAGCAGCAGCTTCAGGACTGGTACGGCATCGACCATCCGGACGCGATTTGCGCTTGCGTGGGCGGCGGCTCCAACGCCATCGGCGTGATGAACGCCTTCCTGGACGATGACCGCGTGAACCTCTACGGCTACGAAGCCGGCGGCAACGGCCCCGAATCCGGCCAGCACGCCATCCGCTTCGCCCCCGGCACCGGCCAGCTCGGCATGTTCCAGGGTGCCAAGAGCTACCTGCTGGAAACCGACGAAGGCCAGACGCTCGATACCTACTCGATCTCTGCAGGCCTTGACTACGCTTCCGTGGGGCCAGAGCATGCATGGCTCAAGGACATCGGCCGCGTGAACTACAGCTGGGCCACCGATGAGGAGGCCATGAACGCCTTCCGCGACCTAAGCCAGAGCGAGGGCATCATCCCCGCCATCGAAAGCTCGCACGCCGTGGCCGGCGCGTACAAGGCCGCCGCGGATCTGAAGGCCAAGGGCTATAACAAGGCCGTGATGATCGTGAACATCTCCGGCCGGGGCGACAAGGACATGGCCACCGCCGGCAAGTGGTTTGGCTACCTGACCGACGATCAGGCCGCCGCGCTCGATGTGGCCGGCGCCCACGGCGACACCGTCGCCTGACAAGAAGAGGAGATTGTTGATTATGACCAACGAAGCAACCACGCCGTCCGGCCAGCCGCTGGGCATCAGCCACAAGCCCAGCAAGTCGGGCGCTATGTTCACCAAGTTCAAGGCCGAGAACAAGCCCGCCTTCATCGGCTACCTGCCCTATGGCTTCCCCAACCCAGACGTCTCGCTTGACGCCTTCAAAACGATGGTCGAGCACGGCGTCGACGCCGTGGAAATCGGCCTGCCGTACTCCGACCCGGTCATGGACGGCCCGGTCATCCAGGCTGCCGCCTCCATCGCCCTGAACAACGGCGAGACCATCAAGCGCGTGTTCGAGGCCGTCGAAACCGTGGCCAACGCCGGCGGCGTGCCGCTCATCATGAGCTACTGGAACCTCGTGTACCACTACGGCGTCGAGCGCTTCGCCCGCGACTTCGAGAACGCCGGCGGCGCCGGTCTCATCACCCCGGACCTTATCCCGGACGAGGCGGGGGAGTGGATCGAAGCCTCCGACCGTCACGGACTCGACCGCATCTTCCTGGTCTCCCCGGACTCGTCCACCGAGCGCCTCGAAACCGTGGCCCGTAACGCGCGCGGCTTCGTGTACGCGGCCGCCCGCATGGGCGTCACCGGCGAACGCGCCACCATCGACGCCTCGCCCGAACTCCTCGTGGAACGTACCCGTCAGGCCGGTGCCGAGAACGTGTGCGTGGGCATCGGCGTGTCCACCGCCGAACAGGGCGCCAAGGTCGGCTCCTACGCGGACGGCGTCATCGTCGGCTCCGCGCTCGTGCACACCCTGCTCGCGGACGACAACAAGACCGCACGCGACCCGAAGGAAGGCTTGAAGCTGCTCGCCGCCAAGAGCGAGGAACTGGCCGAAGGCATCCACAACGCACGCTAAGACCTGCCGCCCCTAGAATCAGGGCGTATTCGGCACCTGCTTCCGTCATGGATTGCCGCCTGCGCCCTGGTAAAGGGATTATCCGCCATCGAAGCCATCGAGGAAAAGCTTGGACCCTGAGGCTCGACACATATGAAACGAGTACGCTGCCAAAGCGTGAGGCGTTCCTCGAGTCCCGGTTTCCATGCGGTAGTATGGCAGGCGGCATTAGCGAATACGAGTAAGTGAGGCACGATGAATCTGGCCTATATCCCCTCGCCGACCTTCTCTAAATTCCAGGTCGGCCCGTTTACCATCCACATGTATGCAATCTGCATCCTGATTGGCATCTGCGTGGCTGTGTGGATCCTCACCACGCGCTGGAAGCGCTACGGCGGCACCTTCGACCAGATTCTCGACACCACGCTCGTCACCGTGCCCTGCGCTCTGGTGGGCGCACGCCTCTACCACTGCATCACCACGCCGGCCGACTACTTCCCGCCCACCGGCAACCTGATCAACATCCTCAAGGTGTGGGAAGGCGGCATGGCCATCTTCGGCGGTATCTCCGTGGGCACGCTGGTGGCGTTCCTATGGTGCCGCCACAAGCATTACCCGTTCGCGATCTTCGCCGACGCCATCGCCCCCGCGCTGCCCGTGGCCCAGGCCATCGGCCGACTCGGCAACTGGTTCAACCAGGAACTCTACGGGTGGCCCACCACCCTGCCTTGGGGTCTGAAACTCAACGACGCGGACGCCATCGGCAAATCCGAAATCTGCTATTCCGGCGCTGAGTGCCCCGACTACAAAACCACCCTGTTCCACCCCACATTCCTGTATGAGATGATCTGGAACCTCATCGGCGCCGCGATCATCATCTACCTTGGCCATAAGCTCGCCGACCGCCTTAGGGCTGGCCAGCAGTTCGCCATGTACCTGATGTGGTACGGACTGGGCCGCACCTGGGTCGAAAACGTGCGCATCAACTACTCCACAGTGATTCTGGGGTTGCGCACCAACGTCTGGACCGCCATCATCGTCTTCGTGATCGGCTGCATCCTGTTCGTCGTGCTCTACCAGCATGGCCCTGACTCCAAGGTACAGGCCCGGCAACTTGCGGCGGTCACCGCCGACGAACTCGAACGCCAGAGCATCGAAGAAGAACGACTGCGCCAGAAGAAAGCCCAGCGCGGCAATATGCAAAATAAGTAACACTGGAAAGAACAGCGTCCAAACAGCACGAAACACGGGGCTCCAAGTCCCATTGCACAGATAAGGTAGGAAACCATGAGCAATATCGCAATCGCACCCAGCATCCTGTCCGCTGATTTCTGCAACCTCGAACGTGACCTCAAGGCCATCTCCAATGCCGATTTGGTTCACGTCGACGTGATGGATCATCATTTCGTGCCGAACCTGACCCTTGGCGAGCCCATCGTTGGCCGCATCTGCGAGGTCACCGACCTTCCCGTCGACGTGCACCTGATGATCGAGGATCCGGATCGTTGGGCCCCCGAATACGCCAAGCTCGGTGCCGCTTCGGTCTCCTTCCACATGGGTGCCACCCATGCCCCGGTACGTCTGGCACGCCAGCTGCGCGAAATGGGCTGCAAGGCGAGCTTCGCCGTGCGTCCGGCCGAACCGGTCGAGCCGATTTTCGACATCCTCGATGAGTTCGACATGGTGCTCATCATGACCGTGGAGCCCGGCTTCGGCGGCCAGAAGTTCCTCGACAACCAGATGGCCAAGGTTCGCCGTCTACGCGACGAAATCACCCGTCGCGGACTGAAGACCCGCATTCAGGTCGACGGTGGCGTGAGCCCCAAGACCGCGCACATCGTGGCCGCAGCCGGCGCCGACGTGCTCGTGGCCGGTTCCGCCGTATATGGCGCTGAGAACCCCGCCCAGGCCGTCGATGACATCCGTGCCAAGGCCGAGGCCGCGTTTAAGGCCTGAGCCGCAGCGCGCCCATTACCTCAGCAGAAGCAACAAAGAAAAGATAATCATGAAGACGTTTGAATCCCTGTTCGCCGAACTGTCCGAAAAGGCCAAGATCCGTCCCGAAGGCTCCCTGACTGTCGATGAGCTCGACAAGGGCACCCACTTCATCGGCAAGAAGATCATCGAAGAGGCCGGCGAAACCTGGATGGCCGCCGAGTACGAGGGCGCGGATCGCACCGCCGAAGAGATGAGCCAGCTGCTCTACCATGTTCAGGTCATGATGATCAAGCACGGCCTGACCCTCGAGGACGTCTACAAGCACCTGTGATCGCCGTTCCGCGGCCGCAGAACACTGAACCAAGCACAAGGGATTCACGGGCAATTCTGCTGGCAATCCCCGCACAATGCAGTAACCGCAGCGCATCGAACTCCCAACAGGGGAGAGGAGCATTCATGCTGAGAATCGCAGTGCCCAATAAGGGCATGTTGTCAGAACCCGCGTGGAACATGCTGGCCGAGGCCGGCTACCGTCTGCGCACTAATCCTCGTCAGCTCGTCGTCCAGGATGAAGACAACGGCATCGAGCTGTTCTACCTGCGTCCGTTGGATATCGCGGTGTACGTGGGCCGCGGTGCCATTGATGTGGGCATCACCGGACAAGATCTGCTGAAGAATTCCGGTACCGCCGCACTCGAGCACATGCCGCTCGGCTTTGGCTCCTCCACATTCCGCTTCGCTGCTCCGAACGAATCCCCAATCACCACTCTGGAAGACATTCAGGGCAAGCGCGTGGCCACCACCTTCGACAAGCTGGTGCATGAATACCTCGTCGAACACGGTATCGAAGCTGAAACCATCCACCTGGATGGTGCCGTGGAATCCTCCGTGCAGCTGGGCGTGGCCGACCTCATCGCCGACGTGGTCTCCACCGGTACCACGCTGCGCAACGCCGGTCTGCGCGTTTTTTCCGACCCGCTGATGCACTCCGAAGCGTGCCTGATTCGCTCTCCGCGTCTGGACGAGAAGGACTCCCGTCTCGCCGTACTCACCCGCCGTCTGCAAGGCGTGCTGACCGCACACCAGTACGTGCTTATGGATTACGACATCCCCGTAAGCAAGGTGTCTGCAGCCGTGGCCGTGACCCCCGGTTTTGAGAGCCCCACTATCTCCCCGCTGCACGACAAGCAGTGGAACGCCGTGCGCGTCATGGTGCCCAAGGCCAAGGTCAACCAGCTGATGGACGATTTGTACGAAGTCGGTGCTCGAGGCATCATCGTCACCGCATTGCAAGCCTCTCGCATGTAAACCATGTAGACTATTTGTCGATATGACAGACCACAAACTCAGCAGCAGATACAGTCCAGAGGCGCGTGACCTGTATTTCACTGTGCCGAATCTGATCAGCGCGTTGAGAATCATCTCGATTCCATTCATCTCCGCGCTGATCTCTCGGCATGAGATGATTGCGGCGTTGGCGCTTATCGCCATCTCCTCCGCTTCTGACGGACTCGATGGCATCATCGCGCGCAGATTCAACCAAGTCAGCAAAATCGGGCAGATTCTTGACCCGGTAGCCGATCGCCTGTTGATTTTTTGCTCGATTCTGGCTCTCGGCATCGCCGGCGTCATCCCCTGGTGGATGCTGATCATTGTGGGTTTGCGCGACTTGTGGATGGCAATTCAGGTGCTGTGGCTTGCCCAATATGGATATGGTCCGTTGCCGGTGCATTTCGTGGGCAAAGCGGGCACCGCATTATTGATGATTTCCATCGTCAGCCTGATTTTCGCTGATCTTGGCACCAACGCCTTCTTCCACCTGCTCTATCTTGCCGCGCTTGCCGCAGGGATTTGGGGCATTGCCATGTACTGGTTGGCCGGATATATCTACACCAAGCAAGGTGTGAGCTTGTTGCGCAAGGAATTGGGGGAGCGGCATGGAGCCTGATTCCACAGCGCCGGTCTCATTCCCCGTACCAGAAGAGAATGAGCCAGTACGCCGTCGTGCCATTTTTTCCCGTGCATTTCGGTCTGTGAAATCCCACCATGCGTTGTCTCCCAATGATGCCACGGCCGTTCGCGGACGCCGTCGCCGTAAAACCAACGATGATTCCCTGCAACTCATCGACGATCTCGTGAACCGTCCGATGGATCCCATGTTCTCCGATTCGAGACTGGTCCATGAGCAGCGATCTGTATTTTCCATCTGGTTCAATCGCATTATCGTTTTCCTGATTTGCGTCGGTGTCGGGTTTGCGGGGTGCCTGTTCGTCCAGCAGCTGCAGTCCGATCCGCGCAAACAGGTGCGTCAGACGTTGGCCGACCAACTCGAAAACCGCAATGCGCAAATCGAACAGCTCACCAAAGATGTGAATGCAGTCAAGGCCCAAGTTGACGAGCAGTCGAAGAAGGTCTCCGGAAAGGTCAAAAGCGACACGCTGATTCAGGATGAATTGGTCACCGGTGCCGTGGCCGTCACCGGTGAAGGCATCACCATGACATTGGCCGATCCTATTGCGGCGAGCCAGTCCGACCAATCCACCTCCACCAGAGTGGGTACCACCAGCAAGATTCGCGTCGTCACGGATCTTGATTTGCAGCAGCTGGTATCGCTGATGTTCCAAAATGGAGCCGAAGCCATCTCCATCAACGGCAATAGGCTCGGTGCACAGACCTCCATCCGTAAGGCGGGTGGGCATATTCTCATTGGCGTGAATGCCATCGAAAGCCCGTACACCATTGAAGCCATCGGAGACAAGAACACGTTGGCCGAAGCTATGGGATCAAAGAATCTGGCAAGCCTGTACGATTCCTTCAAACAAGCAGGTATTTATCCGCAGGTAAACAAGTCCAATTCGATTACACTTGAGGCAGCAGTGGCTGGCGAAACCCAATACGCAGAGAGGAACGAATAATGGCAGCCGTCCTAGGTCTGATTATCGGCGTGGTAATCGGTGTGTTTGTCAAGCCGGACATTCCGGTCGTCTTGCAACCCTATCTGCCGATTATGGTGGTGGCCGCCATCGACGCACTGCTGGGCGCTGCACGCGCGTACTTTGAACGAAGCTTCTCTGACCGTGTATTCGTCATATCGTTCCTGGCCAACGTGCTGACGGCAACTTTGCTGGTGTTCCTCGGCAATCAGCTTGGCGTCGGCTCGCAGCTGCAGACCGCCGTCATTGTAGTGCTCGGCATCCGTATCTTCTCCAACGTGTCCGCCATTCGCCGGTTCATCTTCCGAGGCTGATATGGTACGAAGAGCTAAATCAAACAACATGCTGGACAAAATGCATGACCAGCATGCCCAAGATAAGGCGAACGACCGCATGGAAACCGGTTCGTTCCCCGCTATACGCAAAAAGCCGCGTAAGAACCTGAACCGGAATTCCGATCGTTCCCGACTGATATCGTCGATCTTCATCATGCTGATGTGCGCATTGCTGGGCTTTGCCTACATGAGTCAGATCAACAACACCAAATCCACCTATGAAACGATGGATGAGAACGAGCTGGTTCGTCTGCTCAACGAGTCGAACACGCAGATATCCAACCTCGAGCAGCGCAAAACCCAGCTGACCAGCCAGCTGAACTCGTTGAAGTCGGCTGCCAACGAGCAGGAACAGGCGCGTAAGATCGCCAAGCAGAACGAGGAAACCAGTGGTCTGATTTCCGGCCGGCTCCCGGCCAAGGGCAAGGGTATTACGGTTACGGTCAGCCGCGGTTCGACATCCAGAATCGACGCTTCGATCATGTTCAACCTCATCGAGGAGCTGCGCAATGCCGGCGCCGAAGTCATTGCCATCAACGAGGTTCGCGTTGTCGCATCGACCTATATTCAAGATGCTGACGAAGGGCTGATTTCCGATGGCATGGCCATCAAACCTCCGTATGTGGTCAAGGCCATCGGCAATCCGCAGGAGCTTTCCAACGCAGTTGACATCGCCGGGGGAGTGGGTGCCCAGCTGCAGGTCAAGTATGGAGCTAATGTTAATGTCGAAGCCTCCGATAACGTCATTATTGATGAAGTGCGTGAAGCTACGCAAAATAAGTATGCAAAGACGGTAGAATAGGAAGCTATGACTGATCCGATTCCTAGCGCAGGCGAAACCACCATCATTGGATTGCCTGCTATTAACGTATTGCCCGTTACCGCAACCGGCGACCGTCCTCTGACTCAGGAGGATTTGGACACCATTACACGCCTGTCCGAGGGGACGGCGTTGCTTATCTCGACCAGGGGAGCGGTGTCTGGTTCGCGGTATCTGCTTGATGAGGATGAAATCACTGTTGGTCGCGATCCCCGAGCGGATATTCTGCTGGACGATTCCACCGTATCCCGGCAGCACGCCGTGTTCCGCCGGGTCAATGGCCAGTATTCCGTTATCGATGCCGGAAGCCTCAATGGCACCTATGTGAACCGCCAGCGCGTTGATCGGGCGGTGCTTAAAAACGGCGATGAAATCATGATTGGCAAGTTCCGTCTGGTGTTCTTCACGAAATCTGCCTTTGTCTCCCAATAACCGACACATTGTGTGGGGTTACACTTGGTGAAGAATTGCAATCGTGTGATTACACCAGTGTGAGTTAGGGGAGTCAAGATGGGCGAGACTGAGCTGCATCTTCATATTCCGCTTGATGAGCGTGAAGATCTCAATGATGGCGCTATCCAGGGGGAGTTGTTCGCCAACGCCGATTCCGAGGAAATCAAGCGTGGATATCGCGGTACCGTGGCATCCAAGGTTGCGGGCATCACGTATCGTCAGCTCGATTACTGGGCACGCAAGCAGATTGTCGAACCGTCCATCACGCCATCGCACGGATCCGGCTCCCGTCGTTTGTATTCCTTCAAGGACGTGGTGATTCTGGCCGTCTCCAAGAAGCTGTTGGATGCTGGCGTGAATCTGCAGAACGTGACTGCGGCCATCGGCTTCCTTACCCAGCACACCACCGATCAGCTGGCCAACGTGACCATCATGTGCGACGGCCAGAACGTGCATGAATGCACGACCAGCGAGCAGATGCTTGAGCTGCTGCAAAGCGGCAAGGCCGTGTTCGCCGTGTCGGTCGGCTCACTGTGGCATCAGATTGAAACCGCTCTGGAGGATGAGGATTACGTCGATCTTGATGACAAGCCGATGACGGTTTCCATGAATCGTCCGATTGACGAATTGACCGCCATACGTATGCGCAAGAAGCTTGAGGCGCAGCGTCTACAGCGTGAGGCCGCTTGATTTCGCAGCAGGTTTGTATGATGGCGACTTGCCGGGTTTCCGGCAGGTCGTTTTTTCATTATGGGCGTGCAAAGATCGAGTAATCTTGCAGAACACAGTGCTGAAGGATGATGCAATGGGTATAGTCATTGGGTTCCTGCCAATCGTGCTCTGGCTCGTCGCCGTCATTATGGCTGTCGCCATTATCACGTTCACGATAGGTCAAGGCCACATATTCACGCCGCGGGCAAAGCGTCCGGCGACTGAGCCAGTTGACTGGTCCATGGTCAAAATGCATTTTCTGTCGTTTGTAATGGCGCTGATACCGTTTCCTGTATTCGTTTTTCTCGCGGATTCCATGGATGCGCGTCTGAGAGATTTCTGCGACGCAGCGCAGTTGCCCGCAGCTGTCATCGTATTCGTTCTGGTGTTGCTGGAGAACGTCGCCATGTATTTCCAGGCGCGCAACGCTTCGGAGACTGCAATGGATCGGCGTATTGGTGCCTCTGTACGTAAGAACGACGATGACACTGGAATCCGATAATGTACGTTATGTCAGATTAGTTATCCTTGACGAGGATTCAGTCGCCTGTATCAACTAGTCCACCACGCATACCAGGCCGACAGCCAAAGGAGCACCGGAGCGACCACCGCAATTGCAAGAATCGCCGTGCCTTTCAGCCAATCCTTGTCATTTCGTTTCCAGTGGAATGCTCGCCAAATGAACCATATCAGCATGGGAATCTCATACAGCGACAGCAACGGCAAACCGATGAAAACCAGGTTGAAGCCCGCGGCGCAGGCTTCAACGCATCCCATCATGAAGAAGTCCTCGCCGTTGTGTTTCAGTGCGTTTGGAAATAACGGTTTACGGCTTCTTCGATCTGCTCGGGCTTCTCGATGATCTCGTAAACGCCGTGTTCTTCCATCTCGCCGGCCGGGGCGTAACCCCAACGGCAGCCGATGGTGTCCAGCCCGCAGGCGTGTGCGCCATCGATGTCGGTGTAGCGATCGCCGATCATCACGGCCTTATCCCCTGCCGAAGCATCAAAACCGATTTTGTCAAAGCAATAACGGATGACCTGATCCTTATCCAAGCGAGAGTTGTCCTTGGAAGCGCCATAAATGCCATCCAGCAATTCGGTCAGATGGAAATGCTCACAGATCGGAACGCATTGGTACTCGGGCTTGCAGCTGGCCAACGCCAGATAATAGCCGTCGGCACGCAGCTTGAGCAGCTGTTCGCGGATACCGGGAAACACGACGTTCACCAAGCGGCCGGGAACTTTGTTGCCGGGCTCGTTCGGATCATCGAACACGGCGCGATCCGCATAGTAGCTGCGGTAGATGATGACCGCCCGGTCAAGCTCCTCCTCCGGCACATGGTTGCGTCGCAGCGATTCGATGATGGCCGGACCAATGAAACGATGCAGCTCGGCATCGTCGGGAACCGGGCGACCCAATTCCTCGAACGTCTTGATGACGGATGCGATGATGCCGCCGTCGGACTTGGTAAGCGTGCCGTCGAGGTCCAGCAGGACCACGTTCCTCGGATGCTGTGCCATATGAGGTCCACTCCCCTGTTTCACTATGGTGTTCATGTTCGCAAGATTGCTTCAGCAATGATTATGCCCAGTCGGTTTGACTGGGCATCAAGTTCACGTGTTGTTGGCTCACTCGTAATCGGGAATCCAACCGTCGCGGTGCATCTGCAGACGCTTCTCGAGCAGCGTGGCAAGCTCCTCCTCGCTACGACGCTCCAGCAGCATGTCCCAGTGCGTACGGGTCGGCTTGGTGATCTCATCGGCCTCACGGTCGTCATCGCCTTCGCGATGGGCCACGGAACCGCAGCGGCACTCCCACTCGTCAGGAATCTCGGCACCTTCCGCAAACGGCAGAATAGTGCGGTGACCCTTAGGGCACACATACGCCACATCGTTTCGCGCGGCGAAATCCACGTTGTCATCGGACTCCAGCGATTTCGCGCCGATGCTCATGCCCCTGAGGCTACGTTCTGCCATATTGGCGTCCTCCTTGAAAAATCTTCGACCGTACTAATTTACGCAACAGTTCGGACTTGGCTTCTATTCCGCTGTTCGCTAGTGACTGACCGGTGTAGCCGGCCAAGCAAAGGTTAATCGACGCCGGAATAGGCCACGACTCCGCGGTTTACACGATCAGCCGCTTCATGGGCGATATCCGCCAACCGTTCTCCCCCATCGAACGGCAATGGCTGCGCCACGGCGATTTGCTGCAGTACGTCGGCCAGTCGTTTGGCGGTGCGCACAAAGTCGCCGCCGGTCATGTCCGTGCCGTACAGGCATGCACCCAGCGAACCGCCGTCGGCCCATTCGTACATGATGTCGACGATGCCGAAGTCCGGCTGGTGCATTTCTTCCAGGCTGTGATCCTCGCACAGGATGTTGATATCCGCACAGATGCCTTGCAGTTTGGACGATGCGATGGCGATAGGGCCGGAAATGCCGCCCGGATAATGCCGTGGTTCGCCGTCCGAGCCACGCCTGGCCTCGTACACCAGCGAGGAAAGTACCGCGGCCAGCCCGTTGGCATCGAGCTTGTCGAAAGTGCCGGCAAGCAGCGCCTCGCAGAGTTCCAGATCATGCTCGCTGTAAATACGGCGCAACAGCAGGCCTTTTTCGGTCAGGGTCACGTCGATACGGCCGTTGCCGTCATCATGCCGCTCCAGATAGCCGAGCTGGGTAAGGATGTCGCAGATACGGTCGAACTGACGTGCCACAGAGCCGGTACGCGAGTCATAACGATACTTCACCCGATTGAGTTCCCGGGTCTCACGGGCCCAGCGGTGCCCCCATTTGAGGTGCTGCTGGAGGTCGGGGCAATTGCGGCATGGATGCTCGTGCTCGGCCTTGCGCAGCTTCTGGATGCGCTTGTCGAGGTCCTGGAAAGCGCGAGATCTGTCCTGATCGGTCAGGAACACCTCGTGCTTGAGTTTGCGGCGGCCATCCTTCTCGATGTCGCTGAGCTCCATACGCAACGTCATGAACTGCTTGAAATCGCCATGATTGCAGGCGAACGCCTGTTCGTATCCGGCCAATGCATTGGTGAGCGTGTTGATCTGCGATTCCAGCTGCCAGGCGGATTCATTGGCTTCCCATTGGGCAAAAGACTGATCCAAGGTGATTCGTGCGGTCCCATAGTCGCTGGAATTAAGCAGATTCACCGCCATATTGAACGTCGGACGGAAGCTGGAATGCAACGGATACACACGCTTGGAAGACAATGCCGCGGCCGTGGCGGGCACGAATCCATGATGGTCGACCACGATGGCATGGCCGATGGTGTCGATGCCGCGTCGGCCGGCACGTCCGGTCAGCTGTGTGAACTCGCCGGGAGTCAAACCCACGTGACCGGTGCCGTCGAACTTCTCCAGCTTCTCAACCACCACGCAGCGTGCCGGCATATTGATGCCCAGCGCCAGCGTTTCCGTGGCGAACACCATTTTGACAAGGCCCTCTTCAAACAGGCGCTCGACAATTTGGCGGAACAGGGCGATCATGCCGGCATGATGTGAGGCGAATCCTTCTTCCAAAGCGAATCGGAACTTGGAGAACTGCAACGCCTTCAGATCCTCTTGGGTGAGCTGACCTTCCACCATCTCGTCCACGATGCGGCGAATCCTGGTCACTTCCTCATCGGTGGTCAGTTCCAGTCCGGCATTGATGCACTGTTCGACCGCCTGATCACAGCCGTTGCGCGAGAAGATGAAGTAGATGCCGGGTAGCATGCCCAGAAAGTTCAGCTCGTCGACCACGGCCCAACGGCGAGGCGTGTGTCGCTCCGGGCGTGGTACGCGATCCTTGTGCCCTTTTCCGCCCTTGCCTTTGAATCCCCTGCGCTTGTCGGGCCGTTCCTCACCACGGCGGCGTGCCGCCTTGCGGTCCAGTTGGTCGAGTCGGTTGATCAACTCGGCGTTGAGCTTCGTGGTCTGGTTGCCGTTGCCGTCCCTGCGATACAGATCCAGCACCTCCGGCTCGGTTTGTTCATCCGCCTGCACAATGACGTGCTGTTCAAGCGGCACCGGGCGATGCTCGCTGATGACCAGCTTGGTCTCGCCGCGCACGGATGCGATCCAGTTGGAGAAATCCTCCACATTGGACACCGTGGCAGACAATCCCACGATTTTCACCGTCTTGGGCAGGTGAATGATGACCTCTTCCCAAACCGGACCGCGGAAGCGGTCGGCAAGGTAATGCACCTCGTCCAGAATCACATACCGCAGTGCGGTGAGCGTGGTGGAATGCTCGTAGAGCATATTGCGCAGTACTTCGGTGGTCATCACCACGATGTCCGCCTCGGAATTGATCGAGGTGTCACCGGTGAGCAGGCCTACCTTATCCGGGCCGTATACGTCTACCAGATCATGGTATTTCTGATTGCTGAGAGCCTTGATAGGAGTGGTATAAAACGCTTTGACGTTGCGTTCCTGAGCCAGATAGATGGCAAAATCGGCTACCACGGTTTTGCCTGCGCCGGTCGGTGCGGCGACCAGCACATTGCTGCCGGCCTCCAATGCGTCGTTGGCTTCGGTCTGGAAATCGTCAAGATCGAACGGCAGTGTAGCGGCAAAACGAGCCGCGACCGATGCTCTGTGTTTATTGGCTTTCTGGAATGATGCGTATCGCTGGGCAGGACTAAGCGTTCGGGAAGAATCGCCTTCCTGATGGTGAGGGTGACGTGCAATGATGCTTTCCGACTAGTCGTCTACTTGTTGAACTGCTTCCACCTGTTCCAAGCCGCGATATGGCGTTCGCGAGTGACGTTCTTGCGCTGTATCACTTCTGCATGGGCGTCGACATAGCGTTCCTGCGCCACATTCAGCGGCTGCGTGAACAGCGGCGGTTCGCTCTCCTCTGTGGAATCGCCGGGCTCCCCCATTTTGGAGACGCGCTCGCCAAGTCTGCCGCCAATCTCCGCGATATCCTGCACGGCATGGAATCCATGTAGTCCCGCGTATACTAGTCCGGCCGCGATCATGGCCAACATGAACAGAACCAGAATCGGCCATATCCACCAAGGCATGACGTCTGCTCCTTACTTGTTTTCGCTGATGCTGAGCTCTCGCTCGGCACGGGCGATAATCATCGTGCGCAGCGTTTCGGGGGCGACTGCGGTGATGTGGCGCGCATGGGCGATACAGAATGCCACGAACCAGGAATCGGAGGACACAGTCAGATGCACCTTCTCCCCCGCACCGCACTGCTCCACGGTGGCACCGGAAAGGGTCTTGATGAACGGCAACTCACGCTGATCGGTGATGAACACCGCTTCGGTGCCGTTGTCAAAGCTCCACTTGCGCAGCTCGCTGACCGGCATGTTCGGTACGTCAATTTTCTTGGTCGGCTTGACCAGTTCGGCCTTTTCGATGCGTGCTAGACGCAGCACCTGCCAGGTGCGGGGTTTGCCGTTGGCCTTGTCGATGGTCTTGTCTTTGGAGACGTAGGCCTTCTTGTCCTTGGGCGCCGCGGAACCGACATCGGTGTAGACAGCCGCGTAATAGACACCCTCGTCGATGAAAATCTTGGAGGGAGCCACCAGCTTGCGGCGGGTGCGTCCGGTGCCGTCGGTGTATTCCATATCCAGCAGCGAGTCGGTGTTGATAGCGCGCTTGACCACGGAGAAACTGCGCGGTTCAAGCTCATAACCGGTAAGACTCAGCCACGGGGTCTGGCCGGGGCTCACATGCTGACGCAGACGCTCGTAAAGGTCTTCGGCCTGGGCGCGCTGCTTGTCAGGCAGCAACGGGGAATGTGCCAGATAGCTCACCGATGCGGTGAGCATGCTCAGGTACTGCGGTGAGATACCGGCAAGACGCTCAAGACCCAGCGAGTTGGTGGCGGACACGATGCCTTCGGCATCCAACAGTGGCCAGTCGATGTCGAAGAACTGGCTGCCGGCCATCTCCCCATCATCGGACACCGTGGTCAGTGTGTTGATGTCCTTATGAATGATGTTGACGAACTTCTTGAGTTCATCGTCGTTCTTCGGCTTGCCGATAAAGCGTTCGGCCAGCTCCCCCATGGAGAACTCTTCGCCAAGATGGGCGGACAGGAACAGCATCAGACGCAGTCGACGGTCGACCTCGCTGCCGGTCTGGAATGCGGAACCGTTTTTCTTGTTCTGGGCCTTGATGGATTCGGGATCACCCGGTTCGCTGATGTCACGGCTGATTGCGGGAGAGACCACCGAAGCGCTGACCGGGCTTGCGGACTCGTCGGCAAGCGTGAACTGACTGGCTGCGTGCAGACGACGATGATAGGCATCCACGGCTTCCTGCGGGCTGACGATGGTGGCACCTGGGTGTTCGAGTACGAACATGGCCAGATCATCGGAATCGGTGTATGCCACGTTCAGGTGTTCGCCGTCCACATCGATGGTCGCAGCGAATCGACGCGAATCAATGACCTTGACCAAGGTGTCCGGAATATGCTGGGTGCCGAGGCCTGGGGCGATGGAATCGAGACCAAGACCCGGAATCGGGGTCTGAGGCACGCGAGGTGTGGTGCGTGAAGTACGTGCCGCAACCTGAGCCTGATCGGGCTCGGAGGAGATAGACATGGAACGGGCCAGATAGTTGGCGGCGGCCAATACCGGCATATCTTCGGCTTCGAACATCAGACGGATGCGAGGTTCATCGCCCAATTGCAGGCGGTACGAGGCGAAATCCTGACCTTCGGACTTGGAGGAATATTCAGGCTGGCGCGATTCGATGGCAATGCCCATGGCGGCGAGCTTGGCGCGATCGCGTTGGAATTGCTTGGCGAATGCCGCCTTAGCTGCCTGATCGGCCAGCTCCCCATAGGAATCGGCGTAAGCCTTGACTCGCTGTGCGATTTGGCGGGAAGTAAGCCATTGCGGGAATGCGGATGAGAGTACGGCCAGTACATCCAGCTCGTGCTTGCCCCATTTGTCGGAAAAACGACGACGTCCGCTTGTGCCCTCTGCCATTAGTCCTCACGTGTAGTTACTGTTTCGTTATAAGTGTGCATGAGTTTGTCTCATACTCCCTCCATCTTAGAGGCTTTTTCCGCGACTGCACACCATTTCACGAAAATAACGTCGTTTTTCTTCCAAGATGCTTGCTGAAATCAGACCCAATCGTCCGGTTCAATGCCTTGCGGGCCTACGTATGCGCCATTCGGCACGTAGCGCGGCTCGCCCTGATCGTCGAGTTTGGCATCAGCGAACATGGTCACATCACGGCCGAACGTCCAGTCGCCTTGGATGGTTACCGAGTTGGCTGCGGCCAATGATGGCACGGCGTATGGGAAGCGTTCGTCGAAGTCATGGATGTTCTTGTAATAGCGCGGATCAAGTTCCACATTCGGGAAGACGTAGTTGCCGTCTTCCATTTCGTAGTTGTCCGTCAGATGGAAGCGATCGGAACGCATGATGAACAGATCGTTGGTGGTCTTCACCGGAAGAAAGCGCATACGATCCACCTGCACGCAGATGGCACCATTGAACAGGGCGATGGCCGCGCCCATCGCGGTTTCGAGCTGAATGACCTGCTCGGTATCCGGGTTGGTGGGATTAACGGTCTTCTTGTTGCGAATCACCGGCAACGGCAGCACTCCATTGTATTCAGCGAGCTTGGCCTTGAGTGCGTCAATGCGAATCCAGATGGAGTTCGTATTGAAGTACGGGTGCTTCTTGATGTCCTGAGCCGCTGCCTTATCGTCAGGATGCACCTGGCTCATCTCGCGCAGCATCAGTCGACCGGTGGACTTGTCCCGCACGATGTGGCCGCCCTTGCGGTCGGCCTTGGTGCGGGTGGCGACCTCCGCCATGAACGGTGCGCCGGTGTTCTCGAAATGCTGGGCCAGTGTGCGGGAGGGGCGAGCACCGAGATTATCGGAATTGGAGATGAACAGGTACTTAAAGCCATGCTCTTCGAGCACATCGAGCAGACCGGATTCCCAGATGGTGGAGAATAGGTCACCGTGACCCGGCGGGCACCATTCCAAATCCGGGTTTTCCGGGAAGCTGACGGGCTCGCCGGTGGCGGCGACCAGCTTTGGCTCCTGATGCTGGATGATTTCCATCGGGATTTCGTGCTGCGTGAACTTGCGGTTGTGCTTGAGCACCTTCACGGTGTCAGCCGAAGTGCGGAAGGAGTTCATGAAGGTCAGCGGCAGCTCGACGTTCAGACGGGTACGGGCGGTCAGCACCTGACCGATGATGATGTCGATGAAGCGCATTTGCCTGGCCTTGTGGCGGCGCACAGGCAGCAGGGACTTGGCGCATTCCAGACCCATGGATGTGCCGAGACCGCCGTTAAGCTTGAGGAACGCGGTTTTTGCAAACGCGTCCACGGCCTTGTCGTGATTGATGGTCTCGTAAACATCGTGGAAGCTGGGAACCTGCTCAAGCGGCTCCACATCGTCCTCTCGGATCCAGTTTGATGCCTCTTCGTGCTGCCATACGCTATAGAGATGATGGAATTGATTGATGGCGGTTTCGCTCATGCCTTTCTCGCGCATCTTGGCGGCGGAATGTGAGAAAACCTCTTCGATGTGGGCTTCCGCGGTGTTCTCGGCGGTGGCATCATCGTTTACGCTGAGCTGGGCTTCATTGTTCAGTTCGGTCAATTCAGGTCCCTTTCGTCATATTCCAAGGAACAAGTGTAACCCCGTATGGCTCAGGACAGTACACAAGGTGCGTGTTCACCAGTGAATAATCCATGAATTAGGCGGCTTTCTGGGCTTGCAGAATGGTATCAATCACGGTGACGACGCCCCTATCGTTGTTGCTCGGTGCCAGCCAGTCGGCATGCGCGTGCATGTGCTCTTCGGCATTGGCCACTACGCAGCCGTGACCGGCCGCCTCAAGCATCTGAATATCGTTGTAGGTATCGCCGAGCGCGCAGGAATCCGCGATATCCACGCCTAGGTATTCGCACAGGCGAGCAAGCGCCGAGCCCTTATCCACACCGGGATTCATCATGTCGATCCACATTTTGCCGGCGTTCGTTACCGTGTAACGGTCTGACCACGCATCGCGATAGGTCTCGCGGTAGACCTCTTCGGAATTGTTATCAGGGAAGAATACCGTGTATTTGTTTACATCGCGGTCAAGTTCGGTGAGGTCGTCCATGTAGACGATTTTTTTGTAGAACGTGCGGAAATAGTTGTCGTATCGCTCGTCGCATGAGCGGATATAGCAGGCTTCGATGCCGCAGACGGTTGGGCATCCGCGTCCGTCGGCCAGCGTGTAACGAATCATGTCCTGGTACTGTTCAACGGGAATGAGGCTCTCATAGATGAGCTTGCCGCGGCAGTAGATGGCCGCGCCATTGTCCGACATCAGCGCCATCTGGTTCTGGATTTCCGGGAACATCTCGGCCAATGTGTAGTTCGGACGGCCGCTTGCCGCACAGAACGTAATGCCTGCCGCATCGAGCTTGCGGATGAGAGCATCCATGTGGGGTGGCATGGAGCCGTCGTCAGCCAACAACGTGCAGTCCATATCACTGGCAATGACCCTGATTTGGCCCAGATCCTTGTCCTCGGTGAAATTTGCCAACATCGCGTACTCCTTGTCAGAGAAAAGGAAAAGTCCGGAATCATTAAGATTCCGGACTTAGAAAGTCGGGCCGGCGGGATTTGAACCCGCGACCCCTTGACCCCCAGTCAAGTGCGCTACCAAACTGCGCTACGGCCCGATGGTGCAAAAGCACCGAGTAGATAATTTACCACATGGATACGATTTGGCAAATCATCGTACGTCTTGCGTGTCCTGCGGTGCTGCGCCCATGGGTTAACGGAGACAACACCGCAAGGGATAACCACTACTTGCGCTTCTTCTTCTCTCGAATATTCACCGAGATCTGAATCGGAGTGCCTTCAAAGCCGAACTCCTCGCGCAGCTGACGCTCGATGTAACGGCGGTAACCGTGCTCAAGGAAGCCGGTGGCAAAGATCACGAAGCGCGGCGGACGCGTGGACGCCTGCGTGGCGAACAGGATGCGCGGCTGCTTGCCGCCACGCAGCGGGTGCGGGTGGGCGGCTTGAATCCTGCCGAGGAACGCGTTGAGCTTGCCGGTGGGAATACGCTGATCCCAGGATTCCAAAGCAGTGTTCATCGCGCGAGCCAGACGGTTGGTGTGCCAACCGGTCTTGGCGGACAAGTTCACACGCTCGGCCCACATCACGCGGTCGAATTCGGTGTTCCACAGACGTTCCAGACGCTGTTTGTCGAACTCATCCATCGCATCCCACTTGTTGAACACGAGCACGATGGCACGGCCAGCGTCCACGGCGGTGGACATGACCTTCAAATCCTGATCGGAGATGGGTTGCGAGGCGTCGAACAGAATCAATGCCAGTTCGGAACGCTCGATGGCGGCCTGCGTGCGCAGGGACGAATAGTATTCCGCGCCGGTGAGCTTGTGCTGGCGACGCTTGATACCAGCGGTGTCGATAAACAGCCAGTCTTCACCGTCGATGTCGACGATCTCATCGACCGGGTCACGCGTGGTGCCGGCCAAATCGTTGACCACGGCACGTTCCGAATGAGCCAGTTGGTTCAGCAGGGAGGACTTGCCCACATTTGGGCGGCCCACTAGAGCCACGCGGCGCAGACCGGACGGCGTGAGATAACCGGAAGCCTTCTCCGCTTCCTTCAGCTTGCCAAGGGCCACGTCCAACAGGTCGCCCACTCCCCTGCCGTGCATGGCAGAAATGGAGTACGGTTCGCCGAGACCGAGCTTCCAGAACTCAGCGGCAAGGTATTCGCTGGCGTTGTCGTCGATTTTGTTGACGGCCAGCACGACCGGCTTGCCCGAGGCGCGCAGCATCTTGACGATACGCTCGTCGGTGGTGGTCATACCGACCTGGCCATCGACCACGAACACCACGGCATCGGCCAAAGTCACGGCGACCTGAGCCTGTGAGGCGATGGCCGATTCGATGCCTTCGACATCGGCTTCCCAGCCGCCAGTATCCACGAGCTTGAAATCGGTTCCGGCCCATTCCGCGTCATAGCTCACACGGTCACGAGTCACGCCGGGGGTGTCCTCCACCACGGCTGCACGGCGGCCAAGAATGCGATTGACCAGAGAGGACTTGCCCACGTTCGGGCGGCCGACAATAGCCAGCACGCCGACCGGCTTGGGGCCGGACTTGCGGGCTCCGTCTTCAAAGCCACGGCCGGAAATCAGATCCTCGTCGCCTTCATCGAGATCGTAGCCTTCAAGATTGGCGGCATAGCGCTCATATTCCTGATTCTCGATGGCATCTTCGATCAGCTTGATCATCACATCCAGTGTGTGTTCGAAGTCCATGTCCGAGTTGTCGATGGTGGTCACACCGTCGGCGGCGCTCAGGAAGCTGGTGACCTTGGAATCGGCTTTATCTCGTGCGGCAACATCCTCGGCTCCCACGCCCTTGACGGCCTGACCGGTGCGGCGAGCCTGACGGACCTCCTCACGGGCGGTCAGTAGAATACGCACTTCGGCATCAGGAGCCACCACGGTGGTGATGTCACGGCCCTCGGCCACAACACCCAGTCCACCAGAGAAGGAATCGAGCGACGCCTCGCGTGCGATGTACGCGCGCTGCGCCGCAATGAGCACGTTCCTGACCGGAATGACGTTCGACACTTTGGACACGTGCGTGGACACCTCAGTGGAACGAATCGCCTCGGAGATGTCCTCGCCATCGGCGTACACGCGGGGATCGTCAGGATCCACGGAAATATCGAAATGGTCTCCGGTGAAGAACTCCCCCACCGTTTCGGTGATGACACGCTCATCCACGGTCTCGGCATCGAGGTCGATGCCGCTTTTCAGGCACCACCACGCGCAGGCGCGGTACATTGCGCCCGTATCCAGGTATGCATAGTTGAAGTACTTGGCCAGCGCCTTGGACGTGGATGATTTGCCCACGCCGGCGGGGCCGTCGATGGCAACGCGAATCACAGTCCGACCTCCTTGGACAGCGAACGAACCTCGGCCTGAGACAACACGCGGTATGAGCCGGGCTTTAACTCACCAAGCTTGATCGGGCCGATTTGGGTGCGTACCAGACGCTTGACCGGGAAGCCGATGGAACCGAAGATACGACGCACGATACGGTTCTTGCCGGAATGCAGCACCACTTTGACCATGGTGAAGTCACGGGAGGAATCAATGATCGCGCAGTGGTCGAGCTTAATCCATCCATCATCGAGCTGTACACCGGTGGTCACGAGCCTGCGGCACACCGTGCCGGAGATGCGGCCTTCCAGCGTGGCGATATAAGTCTTTTCCACCTCGTACTTGGGGTGCATGACGTGCTGCGACAATTCGCCGTCATTTGTCATGAGAATAAGGCCTTCGGAATCGTAATCCAGACGGCCCATGTGGAAAATGCGTTCATACTTGTCGCCCACAATGTCACGCAGCGTGTAGCGACCTTTCGGGTCATCCATGGCGGAAAGCACCTTACGGGGCTTGTTCAGAGCCAAGGTAACGTGATTTGGGTTGACCCGGACTCGGGAACCATCTACGCGAACCTGCTGCTTATGCGGGTCGACGCGGGTGCCGAGTTCGGTAACAAGTTCGCCATCGACCTCAACACGACCTTCGGTGATCATATCCTCGCACTTGCGGCGGGAACCGAAGCCCGCTTGAGCAAGCAGCTTCTGCAGTCGAATGGCATTGGAATCATCATACGCGCTTCTGGCGCGGGAATATGCGTTTGGCATCGTTCTCCCAACGTGGCCGGACAGTTTGAACGTTACTGTCAATTCTGATGGTGATATTTGATTGGCTGGCCGATTTTCTCAGCCAATTCCAACCTATATATCATACCGCAGCGGCGGACTACTGCTAGACTTGCAAACGTTTGTGCGGTTCGCCGCCTTTCGTATATCGATGAAAAGGATATTGAATCATGGAAGAAACCAAGCAACAGCCGCTGGGCCTGCGCGTGTGCGCTGAACTGGCCGGAAGTTTCCTGCTGTGCTTTGCTATTTATGCGTTCTCCACCTGGGGCTCCGCCGTGTACGGCGTCAACGTGGTATTCATGGCTGTGGCCACTGGCCTGGCCTACGCGGTAGTCACCGCCATCTTCTCCCGCATTTCCGGCGGACAGTTCAACCCGGCCGTGACTGTGGCCGCCGTACTGGCTTCCAAGACCAAGCTGGTTGACGGCATCCTGTATGTGATTGCCCAGGTCATCGGCGCCATCGCCGCAGGCTTTGCCGTGGTCAAGCTGCTGCCGACCTCCGAGCAGGTGACTTCGACCGTCTGGCTCTCCCCCGCTGTCAACGGATTCGAGAAGGGCTCCGTGTCTTACTCGCTGCTCACCCAGTATGGCATCACGTTCTCCATCACCTTGGCGATTGTCGTCGAAGTCGTTGCCTCGCTGATTGTGGTGGCTGCCGCCATGTCCACCATGGGCAAGAACGGTGAAGGCTCCGATCGTTATACAGCCACGATGGGCATTGCCTACGCCATTGCCGTGGCCATCAGCTACCCGGTGACCGGCGCCGGTCTGAATCCGGCCCGTTCCACCGGTATCGCCGTGGCCACCGTGAATGAGGGTCTGACGCAGAACCCGCTGCAGCAGCTGTGGGTGTTCTGGATCGCTCCGGTGCTGGCTGCTGCGGTTGTGGCTTTGGTGATGATCATCGTGCAGATGGCCACCACCGCCAAGCCCAAGGCTGAGCCGACTGACGAGGGCGACATGGCTGATCTCGAAGATGCCGATGAGCAGGCTGCAGAGGACTCAGCCGAAGATGGCGTTGCCGAGCAGGCCATAGAAGCTGAAGTACGTGATCAGCAGGCCGATGCCGAGAGCAATGCCGATGAAGGAATCGAACGCGACTGAGCGTACTTTCCAAGGGCTCTTCTCTCGCAATGTCAAGCGAATGAGCCCGGTAATGATGGCCGTCACAGCAATGATTACTGTGACGGCCATTGTGTGTCCGAAAGCGGCAACCACCGTGGCGACAACGACGACGCCAAGCACAATCCACTCAAACCAGGGCTTACCCTCGTGATCTTCGGAAACATATGGATGATTGTGCATTGTGACGGCTTTCTTATATGTGTTGTTCTCTTAATACCATGGCTCCCGCTGACGGGAGCTGCCAGCGGGAGCTGACTGGGGATGGTTCATGGTGGACTACCCCCAGTCTCGTTTCACGAGACAGCTCCCGCCAGCGGGAGCCAGAAGTACCGATCAGTGGAAGAAGTGACGGGTACCGGTGAGGTACATGGTCACGCCGGCCTGCTTGGCCGCTTCAATGACCTCCTCATCGCGGATGGAACCGCCGGGCTGCACGATGGCCTTGACGCCTGCATCGATAAGCACCTGAGCGCCATCGGCGAACGGGAAGAACGCGTCGGAAGCGGCAACCGCACCGGTGGCGCGATCGACGCCGTCAGCCAGTGTGTTGGCGCGGTCGACGGCCAGATGGCAGGAATCCACACGGTTGACCTGGCCCATGCCGATGCCGACCGTGGCCTGATCGTGGGCCAGCAGAATGGCGTTAGACTTCACGCAGCGAATTGCACGCCATGCGAACACAAGATCCTTGAGCGTGGCATCATCGGCGGCTTCACCGGCCACAAGCTTCCACGCATCCGGATCATCGCCAACGGCGTTGATTAAATCGGTGTCCTGCACGAGCAGACCGCCGTCAATCTGACGGATGGCCTCGTGGCCCTTCGGCGGCTCGGCCACCTTGAGGATGCGCAGGTTCTTCTTCTTGGTCTGCAGTAGTTCAAGAGCAGCCGGCTCATAGTCGGGGGCGACGATGACTTCGGTGAAGATCGGGCGCACGCTCTCGGCCATTTCAAGGGTGACCGTGGAGTTGCAGGCGATCACGCCGCCGTAGGCGCTCATCGGGTCGCAGGCGTGGGCCTTCTTGTGGGCTTCGGCAGCAGTGGCACCGATGGCCAGACCACACGGGTTGTTGTGCTTGACCACAGCCACGGCGATGGAGGGAGCCATATCCCACACGGTACGCCATGCGGCGTCGGCATCCACATAATTGTTGTAGCTCATCGGCTTGCCGCCAAGCTGCTCGGCGTGGGCGAAACCGGTCTGGTTGAGCGGGTCCACATACAGAGCGGCCTGCTGGTGGGAGTTCTCGCCGTAGCGCAGGGTGTGCGCACGATCCCATGTGCGGGTGAACTGGGCCGGGAACTTGGCGGAATCGACCTCGGTGCCCTGATCGTCCTTGTCCACTTCGACGGCGTCCAGGGAAGCCGGCTTCGGCCAGTGCTTGGCGGTCCACTCATTGATGGTGGCGTCATAGGCGGCGGTGTGGGCGAAGGCCTTGGCTGCAAGCCACTTGCGCTCATCCAGGGAGAAACCGGTGCCATCGGCCACACGGGCAGCGACCAGCGCATAGTCGGCCGGATCGGTGACGATGGCCACGGTGGCGTGATTCTTGGCGGCGCCTCGCACCATGGACGGGCCACCAATGTCGATCTTCTCGATGGTGTCGGCCTCATTGGCTCCGGAGCGCACGGTATCGGCGAACGGATACAGGTTGACAACCACCAGATCGAACGGCTTGATGCCGAACTCCTCGAGCTGCTTGGCATGCTCAGGGTTGGTCATATCGGCCAGAATGCCGGCGTGAATGTATGGGTGCAGCGTCTTGACGCGGCCATCGAGGCATTCGGGGAATCCAGTGACATCAGACACCTCAGTGACATGAACTCCCAATTCGGCCAGCTTCTTGGCGGTCGAACCGGTGGACACAACCTCGGTGCCTGCCTTCACGAACGCGTCGGCGAGAACTTCGATGCCTTCCTTATGAAAGACGGAAACCAGTGCTCGACGTATCGGCCGGTTCGTGTTTGTCATCCTGTTCCTCCTTGGATTCTTGTGATTGTTGCACGTTGACATCAGACCGTGTCTGACGGGGATCGACGGTTTGATGGGACGTGGTGCGAGAAGCCTTGACTCTCTCGATTATCCAGCCTATCGAAAAAACAAGCGTTGTGCCAACTACTGCGATGAGCCAGGCCACGGCAAGTCCCCATGCCATAGGATGGCCTACGGCACGCGTGGAGGCCATGACATCCACACCGACATGGGCGAGCCTATGCTGGCCCAATGATCCGTTGGAAATGGCGAACAGCAGCGTTGCGATCAGTGAGGTAAGCATGGCGCTCAAGCAGAACGAGCCAGCGGCATAAATGAGGGATGCCAATACGGAGCCGCGCTTGGAAGCATCTCGTATATTCAGTGGACGGCAGGCGAATCCCTGTGGCAGGATAATCATCAATAGGCCGGCAATACAGGCGATGCCCAGCGGAATTTCCAGCATTACTGTGCGCCATAGATTATCGGCAATGGGCTCAGGGAGTATGCCGAAGGCCGGTACTGCGGGCAGACCGTTGGACTGCCCCATCCAGAGTGTGAAGTTGGCGAGTTCGCCAATGGAGAATCCTGCTCCGAACAACCAAGAGATCGCCCATAGCATGAGATTCGGCAGCCAAATCAGCATGGCAAGCGTGGTGAGGATGCGCGATCCGTTTTCCATGCCGGACAATTCGAATACGGATACCACTGCGGCATGATTGCGTACGGTCCATGTGATGACGGTAATCAGACCGATGAGCAGGTTGATAGCGAGTATGGCGAATGCCAGAATAACGCCTGATTTCAGGCATCTGACCACTTGCTCGGAAACCTGCTCGCGCATCCATGCGATTGCCGCTTTGGCCCTATTGGACTGTGGCAGAGCGGCTCCAAGATACGCCACAGTGAATGTCGCGGCGCTCTTGAGCGATATCATCCATTGCTCGTCAACCAGACTCAGACTTACCTGCACCGATGAAGCGAATACCGCATTGATGGCCAGCCATACCACCAATCCCACAACATAGGAATGCACAGCGAATGCTTTGAATCGTGCTATGCAAGTGGCAATAAGCCATATGAGCAGCACGGTGAGCAGCAACGGTGTGATGGTGAGCGTGAAGGAGTCGGTGCTGAACCCCGATCCCTCGCTGAGCAGCACGATGGCCTGCGTCAGGTTAGTGGTGCCAGCGGTAAGATTGTCGCCACCCTCCTCCATGGAGATGACGAGCAACATCAGTGCGATGTAACAGCCCAAGGCGATGGCATAGATGGTCATGGATACGAGGGCGGCTGCCGCACCTCGTACCCATTGGCGAATCCTGTCTTTCATCACGATGGGTTGTGGCCGATCAGTTGATGGAAGCCTTGGCAAGTACGTCACGCATAATCTGGGCAGCCTGGCCCGGGGTCTTGCCCACGGGAGTGCCGGCCGCTTCGAGCGCGTTCTTCTTGTCCTGAGCGGTGCCCTTGCCGCCGGAGACGATGGCGCCGGCATGGCCCATCTGCTTGCCTTCGGGGGCGGTGAAACCGGCGATGTAGGCCACAACTGGCTTGGTCATATGTTCCTTGGCCCAAGCAGCGGCATCCTGTTCGGCAAAACCGCCGATTTCGCCGATCATCATTACGGCCTTGGTGTCAGGGTCGGCTTCGAAAGCCTGCAGCGCTTCGAGCAGTGTAGTGCCGACGATGGGATCGCCACCGGCTCCGAGGCATGCGGTGAAGCCGATATCGGACAGTTCGCCCATCAGCTGGTAGGTCAGGGTGCCGGACTTGGAAACCAGTCCGAGCGGGCCGCGGCCAACGATGCCATCAGGAATAATGCCCAGATTGACGCCCGGATTGCCGAGCGTGATCAGACCGGGGCAGTTCGGGCCGATAATACGCACGCCCTTGCGCAGGGCGAGCTCAACAAAGTAGGCGGAATCCGCTACCGGAATGCCTTCGGTGATGACCACGATAAGCTCGATGCCGGCCTCGATTGCTTCGACGACGGCGGACTTGGCGAACTTCGGCGGCACGAACACCACGCTGGCTTTGGCGCCAGTGGCTTCACGGGCCTCGTCGCAGGTGGCGAACACAGGCACATCCACGTCGGTGCCGTTCTTGGCGGCCGGGAACGTGACGGACATGCCTGCCTTGCGCGGATTCACACCGCCGACGATGTTGGTGCCGGCCTTGAGCATACGTGCGGTGTGGGTCATGCCCTGATGACCGGTCATACCCTGAACGATAACGGGAGTACTATCTTCAACGAACAGCATCAGCGAATCTCCTTGGACTGGGTCGACTCAGCGGCGAGTTCAGCGGCCTTCTGCGCCGCACCCTCCATGGTCTCGGACACGTGAATATTCGGATTATTGGCTTCGGCCAGAATGTGCAGGCCTTCGGCTGCGGCATTGCCGTCGAATCGGACGACGATGGGCTTGGAGCCGCCGAGCTTGGCGACCGCTTCGAGAATGCCGTTGGCCACTTCCACGCAGGAGGTGATGCCGCCGTACACGTTGATGAACACGGACTCGACCTGCGGGTCGGACAGCACGATTTCCAAGCTTTCGGCCATCACAGTCGCGGATGCGCCGCCGCCGATGTCCAGGAAGTTGGCAGGCTTGATGCCGCTCCCCTGCTCTTCGCCCGCGCCGGATACGGCATCCAGGGAGCTCATGACCAGGCCAGCACCGTTGCCGATTACGCCGACTTCGCCGTGCAGATGCACGTAATGCAGCCCATGCTCACGGGCGCGCTGCTCGAACGGGTCGGGAACGATCGGATCAACGAAACGGGCCCAACCGTCGTGGCGGAATGCCGCGTTGTCATCCAAGGAAATCTTGGCATCGAGCGCGCTCAGCTGCTTGGTGGATTCGTCATCCGGGTCACCGATTTTTGCGAGCGGATTGATTTCCACCAGTGTCGCGTCGTTGTCTTTGAAGCACTGCCACATCTTGAGCAGGATCTGCGCCGCCTGATCGACATCAGCATGGTAGAAACCAATGCTCGCTGCCATCTTGGTCGCAGCCTCGAGATCGAAGTCGTCGAGCGCATCGATGTGCAGACGCTTGACCGCCTCGGGATGTTCTTTGGCGATTTCCTCGACTTCGGTGCCGCCGTTGGCGGTCGCCAGCACGTCGAAGTCTCGGGAGGTGCGGTCCACGGAGATGGACACATAGTATTCGTGCAGGATGTTCTTGGCTTCGGCCACCAGCACGCCGGATACTTTATGGCCGTGGATGGTCATCGGCAGGATGGATTCGGATTCCAGGATGGCCTCATCGCGGTTATGCGCGATCTTGACGCCGCCGGCCTGGCCTCGGTGACCGATTTTTACCTGCGCCTTGATAACACACGGGTAGCCGATCTTATCCGCAGCCTCGGCGACTTCATGGGAGTTCTGAGCAAAGATGGCACCCGGGGTGGGGATGTCCTGCTCCTCAAGCAGCTGACGTGCCTGGTATTCGTAAAGATCCATGGATCCTTCCCTGACTAGATAATGAATCGGCCTGATGCGCGAATGCATCCATGCCGAATCCCGAAAAACTAACTATGCGAATTCTTAGGCCGGCATGGAGATCAACGAGCTACTTGGTGTCGAACCAAGCTTGCTCAGGCCGTCAAGACCTTCCAAACGCATCACGAAACTGAAGCCCACAACAGTGCCGCCGGCCTTTCCGATAAGGTCGGTAGCCGCTTTGGCCGTGCCACCAGTGGCGATGAGATCATCCACAATCAATACGCGTTCGCCCTTGGAAACGGCAGTGGTCTCGATTTCAACGCTTGCCGTGCCATATTCGAGGTCGTAGGATTCGCCAATGGTTTCGGGAGGCAGCTTGCCTGCTTTACGCACGGCGATGAATCCTTTGCCCAGATGAGCGGCCATGGCCGGGCCAAACAGGAATCCGCGGGATTCGAGGCCTGCGATGGAATCGAACTCGCTGGGTGGAACCGGCAGGGTCTGCTCAAGCGCATTGAGCAGAATCCTCAGCCCTTTGGCGTCGGCGAGCACCGGCATGAAATCACGGAAAATGATGCCTTCCTTGGGAAAGCCCGGCACGGAACGCACTAGAGACACCAGATATTCGGCGTCCTCCTTGCCTACCTTGTCCAATGCGTCGATGGTGATATCAGACTGTGCCATGCGTGCTCGCCTCGTATTTCTCGTACTTATGGGATACCGAATCGAACAGTTTACTTCGTCTCGGTCTCGTTGCCGCCGTCCGTCTCAGCATCCGTGGCTTCAGAGGACTCGATGGAAGCCTCAATCGGAACCTGGCTGGCATCGTCATTCGCGGGGGTCTCGGCGTCCTCGTCGGTCAGTGGGTTGCCGTTCTCGTCAACTTCGTCGTCAGACACGTAGGCAGGACGCACATACTCGCGGGCGATGGCATTGAAACCGAAGCGAAGCTTGGAGCCTTCGGAGTCGATGACGATCTCCTCGTACTGTTCATCGACTTCGACGACCTTGCCAATCACCTGTCCGATGGTGATGACTTCAGTACCGGGCTGCAGGTTACGACGAAAATCCTGCTTCTCCTGCTGGGCCTGCTTGGATTTCTTGGACTGCCACCACATCATGCCGCCGAAGACGACGATCATGACGACAAGCATGATGTAGGAAGATGACGAACCATCCATGGGCAAACTCCTTCAAAACGAACGGTTATGGCTATGAACCGTCAGGTGTGCAAACACGAAAAGTCTAGAAGAGCTTGCTGACATCATCCTTGGGCGTAATGCCCAGATGCTGCCATGCCTTCTCGGTGGCCACGCGGCCTTTAGGCGTGCGCACCATGAATCCCTCGCGCACCAGATACGGCTCACAGACGGTTTCCACGGTTTCCGATTCCTCGCCCACCATGGCCGCGAGGTTGTTCAAGCCGACGGGGCCACCGTTGAAATTGCGAACAATGGCGTTCAGCACGGCGATATCCAGCCGGTCAAGGCCTTCGGAATCAATCTGGTACAGCGCCAAGGCCTCTTTGACATCAGCTGGGTGCACGACGATAAGGTCATGCACAATGGCCCAATCCCTCACGCGGCGCAGCAGACGGTTGGCGATACGCGGCGTGCCGCGGGAACGCAATGCGAGTTCATGGGCGGAACCCTCATCAAGGTTGACCCCCAGCACGCTTGCCGAGCGTTCGATAAGCTTCTCCAACTCCTCATGCGGATAGAAGTCAAGATGTGCGGTGAAGCCGAAGCGCGCACGCAACGGGCTGGGCAACATACCTTCGCGGGTGGTGGCGCCAATGACGGTGAAGCGAGGCAGAGTCAGTGGAATCGAGCTGGCGCCCGGTCCTTTGCCCACCATCACATCCACGCGAAAATCCTCCATCGCGATATACAGCAGCTCTTCGGCTGCGCGCGGCAGACGGTGGATCTCATCGATGAACAGCACTTCGCCGGTATCCAGCGAACTCAAGATCGAAGCCAGGTCGCCGGCGTGCTGCACAGCAGGGCCGGAGGTCACGCGAATCGGGACTTCAAGTTCATTGGCCACAATCATGGCCAATGTGGTCTTACCGAGGCCTGGAGGGCCGGCAAGCAGTATGTGATCCGGCGGCACGTCACGTTTGCGGGCTGCGTCGAGAAACAGCTGGAGCTGGGCCTTGAGCCGGGGCTGCCCGATGAACCCCTCAAGCACATGCGGGCGGAGCTCTTCATCACTGACCGGCTCGTTGCCTATCGGTTGTGAAGACACCATGCGCAATGATTCTTCATTGGCTCCAGTGTTGGATGTGCCGTAGTTCATGTCCTTGCTCATCAGCGGCCCCTATCCATCAGTGCGAGTGCTAGGCGCAGCACGCGCGGCACATCGTCGGTGGCAAGCGGTGTCGGTATGTCGTTGTCCTCGCAGGCTTCAGCCACGGCCTGCTGGGCGTCCTGCTGACGCCAGCCCAGCGAAATCAGACCTTCAATGACCTGCTCCATGCCGGTGTCCACCTGCGCCTGAGCCTTGGCGCCTGACGGTGAAGCTCCCTCGATCTGGCTCAGGTCAATGGAGCCCTTGAGTTCGAGGATGATTTTCTGGGCACCCTTTTTGCCCAATCCCGGTGCCTTGGCCAGCGCGGCGGCATCGTTGTCGGCGATGGCCCGGGCAAGCTGGCCAGCCGTCAGTGTGGAGAGCAGCGACTGCGCGACCTTTGGTCCGATGCCGGATACTTTGATGAGCTGCAGGAACGTTTTCTTGGAGGCCTGATCGAGGAAGCCATGTAACGTGACGGCATCCTGAGAAAGATTCATATACGTGTAGACGCGCGCCGCCGTTCCGGTGTGCAGACGGCTGAGGTCGGTGGCGGACATACGTACCTCGTATCCCACTCCCCCGACATCAATCAATGCGGTATCGGCTTCAACCGATTCGACCCGCCCGGTCAGCATGCCGATCATACAGACGCTCCTTTAAGGCTTCGAACAACTGTTCGAAAGTATACTACATGCCTCGGTCGTGGTTCATGCGGCGGCGCGCGGAGTTCTGCGCGGCCTCGGCCCATTGACGTTGCGCGGCGGTCAGATGCTGCTCGCGCTCGCCGCCCTGCAGAGCTCCAGCTGGGCGCAGTGCGTGGCAGATAGCCAAGGCCAGGGCGTCGGCGGCATCGGCGGGCGTAGGCATCTTGGTCAGATTGAGAATGCGCGTCACCATGCGTTCGACCTGTATCTTCTGAGCTTGGCCATTGCCGGTGATGGCCAGCTTTGCTTCGGTCGGGGTATGCAGCGCCACGGGAATATTGCGTTGCGCGGCTGCGAGCATGGCAAGACCGGCGGCCTGTGCGGTGCCGAGCACAGTGTTGCGATTCGACTGGGCGAACACACGTTCGATGGACACGGCATCGGGTGCAAAGCGATCCATCTTCTCGGACAGGCCGTTATAGATGGCCAAAAGACGCAGATCCTGGGTGATGTCCGGCGAGGACCGCACCACGTCCACGTGAATAAACGAAAGCCGGCGGTGCTCGCCGGCTTCGATCACGCCGACCCCGCAGCGTGTAAGCCCGGGGTCGACGCCAAGGATAATCACGAGGATTACTCCTCGTCGAGCTGGGCCATCACCTCGTCGGAGGCGGTCCAGTTGGAGTAGATGTTCTGCACATCGTCGAGGTCATCGAGGTTGTCGATGAGCTTGGACACCTTGCGTGCATCCTCGAGGCTCAGCTCGACCTCGTTCTTTGGCTGCATGACCTGGTCGGCGGAATCGTAGTCGAAACCGGCGTCCTGCAGAGCCTTGCGCACGGTGAACAGATCGGACGGGCCGGTGATGACGGTGTAGACCTCATCGTCATCGGTGACGTCCTCGGCGCCAGCCTCGGCTGCGGTCTCGAACAGCTTGTCGAAGTCCACGCCTTCGGACGGAACCACGATCTGGCCCTTGCGCTCAAAGTTGAAGGACACGGAGCCGGAGGTGGCCAGGGAGCCGTTGCCCTTGGTCAGGGTGGAACGCACTTCGGCGGCCGCACGGTTGCGGTTGTCGGTCAGGCACTCGATGATGAGGCCCACGCCAGCGGGAGCGTAGCCCTCGTAGACGATGTCCTCGTAGTTGGCGGCACCGTCTTCGTCACCGGCACCACGCTTGACGGCGCGGGCGATGTTGTCGGCCGGCATGGAGGCCTTCTTGGCCTTGTAGATGGCGTCGTACAGGGACGGGTTGCCGTCTGGGTCGCCACCGCCGAGGCGGGCGGCGATTTCGATGTTCTTGATGAGCTTGGCGAAGAGCTTGCCGCGCTTGGCGTCGATGGCGGCCTTCTTGTGCTTGGTGGTCGCCCACTTGGAATGACCTGACATAATGCTCCTAGCAGTAATAAACGGATGATGTCAAACGAAACGATTGTAGGCCGTTAATCAGACATACCCGTGATGTTTTCGATTGTCTTTTTGAATCATGCGCTGGTTCGACCAGATGCGTGAGGGTATCGTGCCGGTATCAGACGAGCGGCAGATGGTAGTCGGAAGCCAGCTGCGCAAACGCTTTGGCATACGCATCCCGCTGATCGGACAGCAGAATCGGCATGGTGCGCGTTTGGGCGACGATGGGCATGAAGTTCGCGTCACCGTTCCAGCGCGGCACCACATGCTGATGCAGATGGGCCGCGACCCCTGCGCCCGCTACCTCGCCCTGATTGATGCCGATATTGTATCCGTCCGGATGGGAGACGGTCTCCATCACCTTCATGGCGAGGGTGGTGGCCTTCTCGAACTCGAACAATTCGGCGTCGTCAAGTTCGGTGATGAATCCGACGTGACGGTACGGGCAAATCATGAGATGCCCGACGTTATACGGGTAGAGGTTCATGATGGCGAACACGTGCGTGCCGCGCCAGGCGATGAGGCCGTCTTCGTCGGACTTCTTCGGTCCGGCGCAGAACGGACATTCCTTCGACTTGGGCTTGGTCGGACGATCCTCGCTGTTGCGCAGCACATAGGTCATGCGCTGCGGGGTCCACAGTCGTTCGACCGTGTCTTCCTGAGGCGGGAAGTCCGCCGGATCATCGACACGCACGTCAGCCATCATGTATTCCTTTACTCAGCTACAGCGGCGTTGAAGTCGTCGGCGGAGTTCACCTGGACGCGCTTGGCGATCACGGCGAGGATCTGCTCGCGAGCCTTGTCCACCGGCACGCCGTTGAGCTGGCTGCCGTCGCGGAAGCGGAAGCTCACCGCGTTGTTGTTCATGTCTTCCTCACCGACGATGAGGATGAACGGCACTTTGGACTTGGAGGCGTTGCGAATCTTCTTGCCGAAGCGGTCATCGGAGTAGTCGATCTCGCAACGGACCATCTCATCCTCGAGGGACTTGACGAAACCGGCCAGATGCGGGGCGAACTCGTCGGCAACCGGCACGCCGAGCACCTGCACGGGGGCCAGCCACGCCGGGAAGGCGCCAGCGTAGTGCTCGAGCAGCACGGCGAAGAAGCGTTCGATGGAGCCGAACAGGGCGCGGTGAATCATCACCGGACGCTGATGGGTGCCGTCCTTCGCGATGTACTCAAGCTGGAAACGCTCGGGCAGGTTGAAGTCGAGCTGGATGGTCGAGACCTGCCAAGTACGGCCGATGGCGTCACGGGCCTGCACGGAGATCTTCGGGCCGTAGAAGGCGGCCCCGCCCGGATCGGCTACGAGGTCGAGGTGGGATGCCTCGGCGACCTCACGCAGGGTACGGGTGGCCTCCTCCCAGATCTCGTCGGAGCCGACGTACTTATCCGGATCCTTGGTGGAGAGCTCCAAGTAGAAGTCGGACAGACCGAAGTCCTTGAGCAGGTTCAGCACGAAGGTCAGCAGGCTGGTCAGCTCGTCCTTCATCTGCTCGCGGGTGCAGTAGATGTGGGAATCGTCCTGAGTCAAGCCACGCACACGGGTCAGGCCATGGACCTCGCCGGACTTCTCGTAGCGGTACACGGTACCGAACTCGAAGAGGCGCAGCGGCAGCTCACGGTAGGAGCGCTGGCGCGACTTGAAGATCAGGTTGTGCATCGGGCAGTTCATCGGCTTGAGGTAGTAGTCGAAGCCGGGCTTGGTCACGTTGCCGTCCGCGTCGTACTCCTCATCGAGGTGCATCGGCGGGTACATGCCATCCTTGTACCAGTGCAGGTGACCGGAAGTCTCGTACAGACCACCCTTGGTGATATGCGGGGTCTGCACGAAGCTGTAGTGGTGCTTGCGGTGCATTTCGCGGGAGTAGTCCTCCATCGCGTTGATCACGGCAGCGCCCTTCGGATGGAACACAGCCAGACCGGGGCCGATCTCGTCCGGGAAGGAGAACAGGTCCATCTCGGCGCCGAGCTTGCGGTGGTCTCGCTTGGCGGCTTCCTCCAGACGGGTCTGGTATGCCTTGAGATCTTCCTTGTTGGCCCAAGCGGTGCCGTAGATGCGCTGCATGGTCGGGTTCTTCTCGCTGCCACGCCAGTAGGCAGCGGCTGAACGCTCAATCTTGAAAGCCTTGATGTAGCGGGTGTTCGGTAGGTGCGGGCCGCGGCACAGGTCCTTCCAGACCACATTGCCGTCACGGTCGACGTTGTCGTAGAAGCTGAGTTCCTTCTCGGAAATCTCGGTGGCGGCGGCCGGGTCGAGGTGTGCTTCCTTGTCTTCGATCAGCTCGATCTTGAAGGGCTGGTGGGCCTCTTCCTTCAGGGCCTCTTCCTCGGTCACGGAACGGCGGCGGAAGGACTGGGAGGACTTGATGATGCGCTGCATGCGCTTCTCGATGTCCTTGAGGTCTTCCGGGGTGAAGGGCTTGTCAACCTGGAAATCGTAGTAGAAGCCGTCCTTGATCACCGGGCCGACGCCGAGCTTGGCGTTCGGATAGACCTCCTGCACGGCCTGGGCCATGACGTGGGTGGCCGAGTGACGCATGATCGCGAGGCCGTCTTCGGAATCGAGCGTGATGGGCTCTACGGCGTCGCCGTCGGCAAGCGGCGTGTACAGGTCGCGGTTTTCGCCGTTGAGCTTGACCGCAACGATGTTCTTGTCTTCTGCGAACAATTCGACGCCGGTAGTGGTTGCTTCCACCTCCTTTGCTTCGCCGTTGACTGTGATGGAGATGGTAGCTTGCGCCATGATTTGTCCTTTGCTATCGGGGTCCGCGGTACTAATGTGCAGGCCTGGACTGGGTAATCAACGTAGGCCACGATAGGTTGGGTGTGCGACATTTGGCAAAGCCTGAACAAATACGAAAAAACCTCGCCGGAGCGAGGTTTTGGTGGAGCGGACAACGGGACTCGAACCCGCGGTCTCAACCTTGGCAAGGTTGCGCTTTACCAACTAAGCTATGTCCGCAAAGGATTCCGCCGTGAGAAGCGGATTCCAGTGGGCGATGTAGGAATCGAACCTACGACCCCTTCGGTGTGAACGAAGTGCGCTAGCCGCTGCGCCAATCGCCCGAAATCAATCGGTATTCAGTTATGCGAGCCGAATTGCTTCGGCCTGCGTGGGCGATACAAGATTCGAACTTGTGACCCCTTCCGTGTCAGGGAAGTGCGCTACCACTGCGCCAACCGCCCGGGTCATGCTCCTGCAAGCGAATTTCTTCGTCTGCCTGAGAGGTGGGTACGAGAGTCGAACTCGTCTATACGGCTTTGCAGGCCGCTGCCTAACCGCTTGGCTAACCCACCGTAAGGTCTGTCAACTCGTCGGACCTAGAGCGGACAACGGGACTCGAACCCGCGGTCTCAACCTTGGCAAGGTTGCGCTTTACCAACTAAGCTATGTCCGCATGTGCTTCACGAGGATTCCTCGCTCAAAGCACGAGTGTTTACTATACTCACAAGCGTGTAGTTCGTCCAGCTGCGGCGTGTCGTTTCTGGTGTGCCGTTCTTGACTCCTCGCTTATGGCTGAAGCAAACATATATGACATCAAGTCCACGTTACTCTAGAGGTATGAGTGAAGATGCGAATACCCCAAGTTCGGTGATGATCGCCGCTTTCGAGGGATGGAATGATGCTTGCCAGGCGGCTTCGAACGTCGTCCGTTATCTGGTCAAGCATTACGAATCCCGTGAGATTCGCCATATAGACTGCGACGCCTTCTATGACTATCAGGTGTCTCGTCCCATGCTGTGCCATGTATCCGGTCGCACTAATCTTATTTGGCCGCAGACTACGTTCTACGAGATTGTGCTTGATGAGGGGCATCGAATATTTGCCCAAATCGCGCCTGAGCCTAACTACCGCTGGAAGGAATACTGCAGCCAGAGTCTCGCCATCGCTGAAGAACTCGATGTGGATGGTGTGATTACTCTCGGCTCGATGTTCTCTGATTGCCCCCATAGCAGGCCTCTGCCCATTTCCGTGAGCGACGGCAATTGCCAGTGTGAGGGAGACCGGGAATACAACGGTCCTGTGGGCATCCCCACCGTGCTGGATATTTTCGCTGCGGAACGTGGCATGTTCCATGCCTCCATGTGGGTTTGCATCCCCCAATATCTCGGCAGCGACGAATGCGCGGCGGGCACCATGCGCCTGCTTGATGCTTTGGGGCATCGCATCGGTTTCTCTTTTGATGTCAGCGAGTTGGAACGCAAGGCTGAACAATGGAAATCACAGGCATCGGTACTAGTTCGTTGCAACGAGCAGCTGCAGGATTATGTGACCCATCTTGAGCATGATTATGACCTGAAGCAGAAGGCCGATGCCGAGGCCTCGCTGGGCGCGCCCCAAGCGGAACAGCTCGTCAAAGAGGCCGAGGCGTTCCTACGCCAAATGGGTAGCTGACCTGAGAATACAATAATGCTCCCGCCGGCGAAAGCTGTCGGCATAGCCGACTGAGGGTGGTCACTGGGCATTCCAGACAGAACCACCTTCAGACTCGCAAAGCGAGCCAGCTCCTGCCAGCGGGAGCATTATTGACGATGCAGTGTTTCTTTAAGCCGCTGCGGCCACTGACGGGTCGATGGCCGGCAACACACCGGCGATCAGCAGGAGGGCAACCACCACTGCCAAGGCGATGCGGTAGATGGCGAACGCCTTGTAGGAGAACGTGGAAACGAACTTCAGGAATCCGATGATCACGATGTAGCCCAGAATAAAGCTGATGACCATGGCGATCAGTGTGGGACCCCAGCCGGGGAACATCGCATCGGTCTTGTAGTCCTTGACAGCCTTGACGGCCTCAAGCAGACCGGAACCGAATACGGCGGGAATGGCCATCAGGAAGCTCAAACGCACAGCGGCCTCACGCTCATAGCCAAGCGCACGGCCCACGGTGATGGTGCCGCCCGAACGGGAAACGCCAGGAATCAGGGCCATGGACTGACCTAGACCAAAGAGGAACGCATCACGATACGTCATATCGTCCATGGTCTTGGTCTGCTTGGCGCGGGCATCCACAACCCACAGCAGAATGCCGAACAGCAGCAGCACGGTCGCGGTGATCCACAGGTTACGCAGCGTGGTCTCGATGACGTTCTGCAGAGTGAAGCCAAGAATCACAATCGGAATCGAGCCGACGATGATATTCCAGCCGAGCGTGGCATAGTTGTCGCCACGGCCCATGCGGGCCTTCCAGTCCTTGCCGTTCTTGCCGAACAAGCATGCGAACCAGTGAGTAAGAATATTGGCGATGTCATGGCGGAAATACAGAATAACCGCCAGCTCAGTACCAATCTGGATGATGGCAGTGAAAGCAGCGCCGGGGTCGGAGCCCAACATCAAATCACCGACGATGCGGATATGCGCGCTGGACGATACCGGCAGATACTCGGTAAGTGCCTGAACAATGCCGAGAACAATCGCTTGGAAGAGGTTCATAATTCCTCGAGATTTCTCTATACGTAATGTGTTATGACGTTGAACACCCTACCGGTTGGGGTGTAGAACAGCACTAGGAATTGGTAACATGCACGGCTTCTACAATGAATACGAGTGCAAAACGTCACAACCATGCTGGAGGGAACGGCTATGAGTACATATCGTAAAAGCAGGGCTTTTGCTCCTCAGGGATTCTTCGAATGCGAAGGACGCGGACTGCAATGGTTGGGTGCCGCGCATGCGCAGGGTGGCCCGCGTGTGGTGCAGGTCTATGACTGGGGCAAAGACTATCTCGACATCGAGCGAGTGAACAGCTCCTCCCCCACGGCCAAGGCCGCATTGGAATTCGGCGCGGCGCTCGCACGCATGCATGATGCCGGTGCCGAATATTTCGGTTCTGCGCCGGAAGGATATGACGGCACATGCTACTTCGGGCCATTGCAGGATCCGGTAAAGATGGATACCGGCGAATGGACCGATCCCATCAGCTACTTTGCTGATGGCCGTCTGCGCCCGATGGTCGAGCTTGGCGTCAAGCGCGGTGAACTTGACCAGCGTGATGTCGATCTGACGGAAAAGGTAATCGAGGCATTGCCTGACATCATGGGCCGTGCCGCCGAAGACAAGCCAGCCCGCATCCACGGTGATTTGTGGAGTGGCAATGTGATGTGGACTGCTGATTCCGGACAGACCGAGGCCGTGCTCATCGACCCGGCGGCACATGGTGGTCACCGTGAAGAGGATCTGGCCATGCTGCACCTGTTCGGTATGAGTTATTTGACGCAGATTACCGAGGGCTATCAGTCGGTGCATCCGCTGAAGGCTGGATGGCAGGATCGCATCACGCTCTGGCAGCTCTATCCCATTGCCGGCCATTGTGTGTTCTTCGGCGGCGGCTACGTTAGCGAATATCGCTCCATGTGCCGCTCACTGCTGAAATAGTTAGCGGACTTGGCATCCCTCTCTGAAGGGAGCTGTCGTCGCTAGACAACTGAGGGGGAGCTTGCGGATGTACCCGAGCTCCCCCTCAGTCAGCTTCACGGCCAGTTCCCCCCACCTCGGAGAGGGGCGCCAAGAACGAATCAGCTCAAGGCATCCTTTAACTTGCTGAAGAACCACCATTCACGGGAATGGCGTGATTCCAACGTTTCTGAGGGTTTCATACGGGCTCCAAAACGCTTTTGCCCACATTTTGCCCACATTTTTCCATGCCCGTCTCCACCTGCACTGCGGCGTCGAGCATACGGGCCACATCCATCAGGTCGCTGTCGAACAGATCCGCATACACATCCAACGTCATGCTCGCGTTCTTGTGGCCGAGCATCCGCTGCAGCGCCTTGACGTTCGCCCCGGCGTGCACGGCCAGCGATGCCGCGGTATGGCGCAGGTCATGCGGTGTGGGCCATTCCTCCTTCGGCCAGCCCAGGCGCACCAGCGCGTGATACCACCAGCCGGTCGTCTTCGCCGTGCTCTGCTTCATGATCGGGCCTCCCCGCAGGTCACGGAACACCCTTTCGTCCGGTTCGCGTTCCCCGCATATCGGTTTCAGCGATTCCATGACGATGAGAGGCATGGGCACGTCGCGTTCCTCGCTGTTCTTCGGAGTGCCCTCGACCCATCGTGCCCCGACGTACACGAGGTTGCCGCCCACATGCAGCACTCCCCGACCGAAGTCCAGGTCGCGGGCCTTCAACGCCGCCGCCTCGCCCCAGCGCAATCCGCAGAAGCCCAGTGTCAGCACGAGCGCCCGCCGCTCCGCTCCCAGATGCTTTCCCCTGGCGCATTCGTCGGCGAATGCGAGCAGCCGGGATATGGTCAGGTACACGCGACGGCTCTTGCGCCTCGGCAGTTTGGGGAGTTCAACGTTTTCACAGGGGTTGTCGAGTATGAGCCTGTCCCGCACGGCCATGCGGCAGATGCCGAGCATGGTCTGGTACGGGCGGCTCACGGATGGAGCACCCGAGTTCTCGATGATGTCGCTGATCCATGCCTGGACCTCGGCGCGGGTGATGGTGCCGATTCGACGATCGGTCCAACGCTCCTCGCAGTAGAGCCTCCATGAGTCGGTGGCGTTGACCCGTGTGGTTTCCTTCCAAAACGGCCATTTTTCCTTCAGCCACTGCTCATACAGGTCTCCGACGAGCCGTTTGCCGCCTTCCGGATCCACGTAGCTGTTGGTTGCCTTGGCGATGGTGACGTGCTCGGCCGCCCAGTTCTCCGCATCGATTTTTCTCTTGAACCCACGCTTGTCGGTCTGCGTGCCATCCGGCTTGCGATACCTCACGCGATAGCGTGCTTCGCCTTTTGATGTCTTGTATCTGGTGACATTCGCCATGAGTGCCTCTATTCCGATATATCCTGATAAGGATGGACGATGAATTCAAAGTGCCGCCGAAACCGTGGACCGGAGCAAGCATCAAGGCACTCCGAGACGAGATAGCGCGAGGCGGCGAGGAAGTTCCCGGACTGAGCTACCAGACCGTCTATGTCTGGTATTCGCGGGTGTTGCTCGATGTGGTGGACAGGCTTGGCCGCATCGACTATGTCGGAATCATCGGCGAGCAGCCGGAAATCTCCTTCAGGGTCAAAACGGTCGATACCCTGAGGGACAAGCTCATACGGCAGGACAGCACACCCTTGTATCGGATCCATGACATCATCGGCGCAAGGGTCACCGCCAGTATGACGCTCCAGCAGCAGAATGATCTGGTTCAGGCCATTGCCTCGCTGTTCCCCAAGCACCAGATATCCGATATGAGGGAGCATCCTCATAGCGGATATAGGGCCGTGCACGTCATCGCCGGTCTTCCCCGCGGCATATTCGCAGAAATACAAATTAGGACTCTCCCGCAGGACGCATGGGCCAACTGCTATGAGGCGATAGCTGACCGTTATGGCAGAGAAATAAGGTATGGAGAATACCCCGACTCCCCTAAGGGCAGGGAGCTTGTTCAGGCGATTCAGGGTACATCCGATGGGATAAGAAGCCTGGAGCTTCTTGACTCGGAACAGGAAATCGCAGTCGGGGATATCCTCGATAACGTGACCAAGATGATGCGTCATCTGACGGAGTATTATCATGCGCCGAATCCTCAGGAACTTGAGAAGATAATAAAAATCGCTAATAATACTGGTAGTCTGATGCTCAAATTGGGAGGCGAACATGGTCGGAATGGTGATCCGGTACAACCGGAAGACCGGTGACAGGATCGTGCGCGAATACCCCGGCCCAAACGGGTACGCGAATGCGGTCTCCGACCCCGATTTCCGCAAGGACATGGGCAAGCATCTTGGCGATTGGGAGCTGGCCGTCATCGGCTCCGACTCGTTCGATGCGATTCGCACCACGCACTCCCGGTATTTCACGGGACGTGACGTTACTCCCGTGCACGCATGATTAACTAGCATTTTCGGGTATGCTTCGCCCCGTGTAGGATAGTGGGCGAAGCGTCCTCCTTTCCATTTCTCTGGTGGGATTGGGATTCTTCAAGCCCTGCTGACGTTGCACCGTCAGCAGGGCAATTCTCATTTCATCCAGCGAAGTCTGCCGTCTGAGGCGACTCGGCATGTCAATATGTTACCGGCCGATGATGTGCCGGTTGAACCCTCGCTGCTGCAGAACGAGCCTCCGCGCACCGTTCCGATGGACGGAGGAGCTGTTTGCTGCTGTGCTTGTTGCTGCTCGGCCTGCTGTTGAGCCTGCCGTGCGGCTTCCTCGGCAGCGGCCTGCTGCTGTGCTTGTTGTTCCGCCTGTTGCCGAGCCTGTTCCTCGGCGGCTTTCTTCTCTTCCTCTGCTTTCTGAGCTGCTTCTTCCTCCGCTTTCTTCTTTTCTTCCTCCGCCTTTCTGGCCGCCTCTTCGTCGGCGGCCTTGTTGTGTACTCGAATCACGCCGTTGTTCGCTGACAGAATCTCCCAGTTCGAATAGAGAATGACCGATTTGCCGCTGTCGCTTTCGATCTTGTAGTCCGAGGCGTCATACCCTTCATCGGTCAGAGCGGTGATGGCCTTGTCCAGCATCATGCCTTTTTTGGCTATGTTCGGCAGGTCAGAAGTGTCTCGCTTCACTGTGAGCGTGATAGATGTGGAGGTCTTCTCCTTTTGCCCTGCTTCGGGCGTCTGTTCCTCGACTTTCCATTTCCTGTCTTTACCTTTGGTGTCGGGCGTGACGGTGATGGTTTTGAAGCCTTCCTTTTCGAGGGCAATCTTGGCTTCGAAAACTGTCTGGCCCACGACGTCGGGGATGGCCTTGGACGGTGTGAATATGTAGCCGATGACGCCGATGGTCAGCAGAACGATGATAGTTATTCCCCACCAGCGCTTGTACCATGGTTTCTTCGCGCCGTGTGAACCGTGTCGTCCGTTTCTTCCGCCATTCCCTCCGTCTCGGGGAGGCGTTGTCGGTGTGGCTGGCGGCTGCTGCAGCACTTCGGTCGGTGCCAGTATCTCCATCGGCTGTTCCGACGTGGTGGGCAGCTGCTGCGTTGGGGTTGGGAACGTTGACGGGGTGTATGCCGGTTCCTTTTGGCTGCCCATCGTCGTGTTCTTTCTTCTCGCCTTCTTTGACGGCTTGTCGAGCCTAGTCTCGTAGCTGATGCCGCTGCCGGGGATTATCGGGGTGCCGAACCGTGTGCCGCCTTTGCCTACGGTCACGTGCGGCGCGCCACGCTTGCCCATGGTCACGCTTGTTACTCCGCTTTTGCCGAGGTTCAACCGCAACCCCTTGCCGAGACTTATGCTCTTGCGAATCCTGAATCCCATGGTTCTCTTCCTTCTTTATGCAGCCACGCTGTCGTGCAGCCAGTTTTTGTATGCCCGGATTATCCAGGGCATGACGTTGAGTTCGCGTGCTATGGCACATTCGTCGCCGTCGAAGATAATCTCGGCGGACTGATATTCGAGCTGGTTGACGAGCATGCGTGCGGCCTCCATGTCGGCTCTCCGCTCGGTTGCGGAGTCGCATTTGCATCCTACGTCGTGGTGACGGGCATGACTAATCTCATGTGCGAGCACGCACCGGCGTTGGATTGGTGTGAGACGGTCGCTGATGAGTATGCGGTTGTTTGCCGCGTCGTAGCCGCCCTCAAGATCTGCCGGCAACGCCAGCTCGTACACGTTGGCCCATTTACTGGCGATGGTCTCCACGTCGATCATGGCATTTCCTCGTATGCTTCCTGCTCACGCTCGATATCACCATGCTTCGCGGCAAGATCAAGAGTCGACGGATCGATAGAATTATCGTCACGCAAAGTGGGGAAATAAATTGAACCATCGTTAATCATGTGGTCAAGGCATAAATCGATTTCCTCAATGACGCCGCGAGTTTCTCGCCCTCGCTTTTGGGGTGAGGCGTTCCGACCCGCTCGTTGCGAAGTTTCGTCATCGAGGAAATGACCGTATTTTAAAAGACAAATCGCAGCAAAAGCAGGGGCTGTAATATTAACCTTATTAGCCGCCCTTTGCTCGGACAGGGTTGGAGAATGGCGAACCATTTTATTACGTATCTCGTTTGGACCGTTAAGCGCGGTTGACACTAAATATTCTGAGACCTTTGCCATGATACTCGGAATCGAATTCAACAATGATTGATTGATTTGTTGTATTACTGGATCGTCGGACATTTTCTTCGGCGGTACGCCCAATAATTCGAAATGATTTCCATTAAGGGCTTTGCGGAGCTCCTCTCTACTAATTGAAGCTCCTCCATCTAATTTGATATCGCCTTCACCAGGAAAAAGATCGGAGAGAACAAGAGATTCTCCCGTCAGTGACTCCAATGACTTGACAAGAATCAGCATGTTGAACAATGAGGCTGCAGAAGCATTTCTTTTCATACCCGAAATGAACCCCGGTGTCCATGTTGCTCCATAGCGCCTCGCTTCAGTCGCGATTTGATCCAACGTCAAGCCTTTGGCGGCTCTCATTGAATCTATATAAGCGTAGATGGCTTCATTAATTCTCATGTTCTCAATTTAACAACACGACACGCCAAAAGGCAAAATACAAGTTGTCATATTGAAACTCTGTGCTATCTTGTTAATCACGTTCTCATAACGACAACTTGTGAAAGGAGGTTTTGATAATGCCGGCAATTGCTATGAGTCCGACTCTCAGCCCCAAGGAGGTGTTCGAGAACTACGGGCTCAAGCCCAATCATCTGGCCCAGCTGCGCTACCAGAAGAAAGGCCCCCGCTACATCCAAGCGACGCCACGAACGGTTTTGTACCGACAAAGCGACATCGAAGATTGGCTGACTGCAAACACGGTGGAGACCGAAGACAGCAAGGAAATGAAAAAGGCATCCGCCGCTACGGATGCCGAGATCAAATGAAAGAAGGTTCAAATGAACAACACCATTCTAACCGACAACAAGGAAATCGAAACCCTCGACCTCCCCTCATGGTGGAGCGACGACTTCCCCTGCGTAGCAACCTTGCTCAAGACCGGGTTCAAGGGGCACCGTCAGCTGTTCGCAGCTGACGTGGATGTCCTCCCCGGCGTCGGCTTCGCGTTCTACGAAGTCCAATGGCTCGACAAAGACGGGTCTTCCTCCGATGGACCCCTTACGACAATCGTTCCATTCAACAACATCGAAAGCATTGAACAGGTAGAAACCGTGGAAGCAGAGGACGGTGGTCTCAAATGAGCAACGCATTGCAGACCCTTCGTTTCGAAGATACGGAGGTCACCGCACTGGACTGCAACACCGACGAGCCGGTGTTCGTCGCCAGCCCCATCGCGAAGAAACTCGCATACGAGAGCGCGAAGGACATGTTGCGCAATCTTGACTCCGATGAAAAGGGTAAGCACATTGTGCCCACCCTTGGAGGAGAACAAGAAATGAGCGTCATCACGCTGCCCGGCCTGATCCACGCCTTGAACAATCGCCGCCCCGGCGCAGTCAAGGACGAGGCCACGCGCAACATGGTCATCCGGTTCCAGCGTTGGGTGAACCACGAACTAGTGCCGACCGTAATGCGCACCGGCAGATACGAGGTGCAGCGTCCGCAACACCTGCTTGAGGCGGCTCACCATGAGCGCATGATGCAAGTCGAACTGTTGAAGGCTTCGCAGGGCATCGTCCACCCGGATTTCCTCGAAGCGAAGACGCGCATCGTGATCGCACGGGAATTGGGGGAACTACCTGAGCTCGACCCGAAGACCCGTCCCCTGTACACACAGGACTATCTACGGGAGAAGAATCTGAGCGCCAAGCAGCTGCGATCGAAGAGTGGCACATTCGGCAAGAAGCTCAAGGCCGCATATCGAGAGCGAAACGGTCGAGACCCACAACGCGCTGATCTGACACTGCCGAACGGTCACATCATTCAGGTCTACGCCTACACGGAAGAAGATCGCCCCTTGTTTGACCGGGCATGGGATGAGCTCAGTCAGAAAGCGGGTGCGTGATGGCCGGCGCTCTCCCTGAGAAAAATCTTCGTCTATCTCTCACCTACCCTATCGTGTCGGACTCTTACAGACATTCCTTCCCCATGGAATTGGTATGTGATCCGAACGATGAGGCCGACCTGTTCCTGACGGTGTTCAAAGCGAAGGTTCCTATGTTCGACTTGTGGTTCGACCTGACGTATTCCACGTTCGACGGGGTGACCGGTTCGTTCTATCCCGATTGGAGCGAACAGACGTTCGGTGACCTGAAGGAAGCGAAGGACGTATTGCACTCCTATCTGGATTCCATCGACGTTCTCCGCGTTTTTTTTTGCGGACTACCTGCGGGTATTCGAGTGGGCGTCGACCGTGGACTGGCGCGGCCTGCTCGCCAAGAAGCGTGGTGAATCATGTCCAAGCAGATAGAAGCACAGGACGGTTGGCCCATTGGCAAGGTGGCGGAATTCCTGAATCTTTCGAAGAGCACTCTTTACATCTGGTCTTGCTACGACCGGTGGGGCGGGAAATACCCGCCGGCTCCGAAACGTATCGGCCGTCGTCTGGTGTGGGATCCACGCGAGGTCATCGATTACAGGAACAACAAGTGCGCGATCACCCGCAAGGAGCTGGTCTACGGCAAATAGGTTTCCCCGGATTCGAAAGCCGGGGAGAAGAAATAACGGTGCCGGCGTTGCACTGTCCAAGGTTCTGCGCCGGCGCCAACATCACCGATCACATTGAAAGGAAGACAAGTGATGTCAGGACACAAGATTACCGGAATCCACGCCATCGGCATGGAGATTCCGAAGGGAATGTCTTTCAAGGAGTTCATGGAGCGGCTGCTTGAGGGAGGAGAGGCTGAGTTGGAGAAGGAGTTGGACGGGGAGACGCGCCAGCCGGAGACCGGCAAGTGCGATTGTCCGGCGTGCGATCCGGACAAGGACACCGTGGAGGAAAGATTGTTCCATCCGGTCGATCAGTGGCAGCACGCCGTCGATGTGGCCAGTGACGTGCATGACGCGGCCGGCTCTCTCGAACACGCGCTGTTCGAGCTGGGTGAGAACCAGTTGGCGTTCGATGCGTCGATGATCCTCAGCCAGTCGCTGACCCTGCTGCGTGACATCCAACGCAGGCGCAAGGAGGTTGCGGAATGAGCATCGAAGCGTTGCGCAAAAAGCGGCGTATGCGTCGTCCCAAGCCACGGTTAACGGACGGGCAGAAATCGGCCGTGTTGCTGGCTCTCACGTTCTGCGAGGGTTGGCTGGTCGGTTTCGCCGGCACGCATAGTCGCATCCCAAGTCCGGTGGGTACGCCGCAGTGGATGATAACCGGCTCGCTCGCATTGGCGGTCGTATTGCCACTCGTGTTCGTGGGAATCCTGTTGAAGTGGGGTGGCGATGGAACAGCCGAGTGAGTTCACTCTTTGTCTGCCGGGCGACCCGGTGCCGAAGGGGCGTCCCCGCGTCTACAACGGGCACGCGATGACGCCGAAGCGCACCGTCAGGGCGGAGGAACGCCTGTTCGCCGAATTCCGGTTGAAATACCCGCAGGCGAAACCATACCAGTGCCCGGTCAGGTTGGAGGCCGAATTCTGGACGAGCCATCGCGGCCGCCCGGATCTCGACAACCTGCTGAAGCTGGTTTTGGACTCGCTGAACGGCGTCGCCTACGTGGACGACGCGCAGGTCGTCGAATCCCATGCCACCAAGCGCATGCCCGACCTATGGGTGTGCGGGGCCAAAGGCAAATACCGGAAACGCAAGAGCGGCGACCCGTACACGTACTGCGGGCACGAATACGAACCACATCTCTATATCCGAATCAAGCCGCTCCCCGAATGGGAGCCGAACAAGCAAGGAGAACAATCATGAGCAAGCCGATCAACGAACCCCGTCTGGTGCAGCAGGCGCTGATAGCGGACGAGGATCTGAGTTTCGAACTGGCGGCTTTTGGTGCCGCCGGCGAGCGGCATCACGAACGCGGCCAGCACGTTCATCGACCGGGCGACCAAACTGTTGCTGTCCGACAAGATCATACTCACCAACGAGCAGCATACGGCCGTCGTGACGGCCATCGCCGTCGCCCAACTGACCGTCAAGGGGGTGCGGCCGTGTCGAAGCTGCTGCGCAACCCGGACGCTTCGGCGGACATCATCGCCGGACTGCGACTCACCTCCAAGGACAAGCAGGATGCCCGATAAACGTCTTTGGATGCCGCGTTGCAGGACATGCGGCCCATTGGGTCCGATAGCCGGCCTGTCCGACGCGATCAGCGCCTGCACCCGGCACGCGAACCAATACCCGAACCATCAGACGGCGTGGTACCCCACCTACGCCCAGGTCACCGTGAAAGGAAAACCAAATGACTGCGAATGACAACAACGTGTTGACTCCGGATTTCAAGGAAATCGAAACCAAAAACCCCGACGAGGGCCTGCGACAGGGCCTGTTCGAGGCGCAGGCGGCGCGCATCGTCGAACTGCAGGCCGAGATCGCGTCCCGTCAGGAGGAGGTCGACGAGCTGAAGGCCCGTATCCTCGACTCGCATCCGGTCGGCACCTACCAGGCCGGCAACCTGAAAGTGCAGGTGAAACCGGGCGCGCGCCGCATCAACGCCGGCACGTTCGAAAAAGCCTACCCGGCCACCAAGTATCCCGGAGCCTACCAGTTGCGGCCGCGGCCGCTCAGCCAGTTGGAGAAACTGCTGACGGCGGACGCGGTGGCCGATTACGCGATGAGCGGCAAGCCTATGGTGGTGGTCTCATGAGCGCGGAACTGTCCAGCCTGGGCATCGCCCTGATCGTGGAAAGCGCCATCGCCGACTACGACCTGCACGACGAGAACGGCAACGAGCTGACCGACGACCTGTACGTCATCCGTTCCGAACGACTCGACGAGCTGGGTTTCGAGGTCGCAAAGCGCATCTGCAAGGCCACGCATGAGCTGGAGCAGAGCGGCAAGGCCGGTCATCCCATCCATTCGATGACCTTCGGCAGCGTACCGGCAGTCATCGCGAAGGACGGCGACCGCACCTACACGCTGCGCTTCGACAACTCGGACGAGGCGGTGGCTATTACACGGCTCAGCCAGACCGCACTGGGCGACATCAAGAAACAGATCAACGACTTTCTCAAGGAGGTGAAAACTCATGAGCACGACTGACGCGATCCTCGCCGTCGCACAAGCCCAACAAGGTGATGCGATACCCGTGGACATACCGCCTATGACGCAAACAGCGCCCCTTATGGGCAAGCCGCCAAGCACTCCGAAAACCAAGGTGGATACGGTGGAGGAACCACTGTTGTGGCCGAAGATTCGCCAGCTCATCGAAGCGGATATCGCCAACGCTCCGCGCGAACTGCAGCGTGAGATAGGCCCGTCAGAACTGGGCACGGATTGCGTGCATTGCCTGGCGGCGAAGCTGGCGGGCTGGCCGGAACGCCGTTCGCCGGGCTGGCTGCCGTTCATCGGCACCTGCGTGCACGCCCACTTCGAGCAGATGTTCAACGCGATGGACACGTGGATCGGCCCCAACAGTCAATGGCCGAATGACACTACGAAAAGGTTCGAGGCCGAGAAACGCGTGAGAGTCGGGCATCTGAACGGATTGCACGCTGGCTACCCAGTCACCGGCAGTATCGATTTGTGGGACAAGGAGACCCACAGCACCATCGATTGGAAGATCGTCGGCAACACGACGGTCACCAAGGTCAAAGCGCACGGACCCAGCCAGCAATACCGGGTGCAAGCCAGCCTCTACGGCATGGGACTCACCTATGAGGGCGAACTGGTGGAGCGTAATTGCATCTATTTCCTGCCCCGCAACAAGACCAGTCTGGGTGATGCGTTGCCCTGGGAGACGAGGTTCGACCCGGAGCCCGGCAAATGGGCGTTGGCCCGGGCCCAGCTGCTCGTCAACCTCATGGACATCATCGAGCAGTCCGACGGCGTGGACGTGCGCGACAGCTGGATAAAGCAACTGCCAGCGGCGGGCCCCGACAGGTGCTTCTCATGCAAGGGGCGCGTGTGGCCGGATATGAGCGCGCTTCCCGAGTTCGACGAGAAGCCGTGGCCGGACGTGCCCGACAAATGGCTCCAACTCATCCCCCTAATCGAATCCGAATACCAGTTCACCGAATAACGAAAGGAAAACAATCATGTTCGGACAGCCACAGCAACAGTATGGTTACCCGCAGCAGGGTTACCCCCAACAGGGGTATCAGCAGGGGTATGGTCAGCCGCCGGCGCGCCCGGCCGTGTCCATGACCCCGGAGCAGATGCTTGCCAGCATCGAATCGCAGAGCAGCAAGGGCGCGAAATTTGAACAGCCCGGCACATCGATCAGCGGAATCATCGAGAACGTGACCGCCAAGCAGATCCGCGATTTCAAGTCCCGCCAGCCGAAGTTCTTCGATGACGGACAGCCGCAGATGCAGGTGCTCGTCACCATCAACACCGGCGTCACCGATCCGATGGTGGAGGACGATGACGGCCGGCGCACCGTGTACATCAAGGGCTTCGGCCTCCAGCGCCGCGCATGGCTTCAGGCGTTGCACAACGCCGGGCTGAGGAAGGCCGCAGAAGTGCGGCCTGGCGACCGTTTCACGGCCACGTTCACCGGTTTCGGCGAGGCGAAGCCCGGCATGAACGCGCCGAAACTGTTCGAATACGTGATCGAACACCAGTCGCCGGCCGACCTCGCCATGAACCAACCCCAGCAGCCCGGCATGCAGCAAGCCCAGCCGGCATACCCGCAGCAGCAGTACGCGCCACAGCAGCCCATGCAGGCCCCGAATCAGGGATATGCGCCGGCTCCGGTCGACCCATGGAACCCGCCGGCACAGGCGCAACCCGCTCAGCAGGTACAGCTCGGCCAGCCGCAGGTGGATCCGATGAAGGTCAACCAACTGAAGGCCATGGGTAAGCCGCCGCAGGAGATCGCCGCATTGTTGGGCGTGCCGGTCGAAGCGGTCACCGCCGTAACCGACCAGGCTCAACCCCAATACCACGGGGGTTCCGAACAGATGCCGGAAACAGGTGAATTCTGATGGACGAACTGCTGAAACATCTGCAGAACCAATGGGTCGAACTGGTGAAGGACATGGATTCCCTCGCCTCCGATCAGGACGGTTTCCGTGACGTCGACTCGGAAAGCCTCCAGCTCATGAGCGTGAGACTCGTGCTCCTGGGCTGGCACAAGAGCAAGGATTCCGACAAGGACTGAGTCCAGTCCCGACCGCCGTAGCCGTATCCAAGCGGCCCGCACGAATGCAAAGGCGTGCACGGCACCACACATATTCACATCACGTCAAAGGAGTTTCAAGGATGACCGACATCTGCGGATACGCAGCAGCCGCACCCAGGTATCGCGCGGCCGGGTGGATGCAGGTCATCCCATTGCCGGAAGGACGCAAGACCCCGCCGCCGGCGGGGTTCACGGGGCGCAGCCGCAAGCCCGTCGCCGACGAACAAATACAGTTGTGGAGCCAAGCCAACCCGAACGCGAACACGGGCATCGTCATCCCCGAAGGCGTATTGGTGTTGGACATCGACGCCGCACAAGGCCATCAGGTCAAGGCAGACGGGGCGAAAGGCATCAGCGAACTCTCTCAGGAACTGGGCATGCTTCCGGCCACGTGGAGCAGCACGGCGCACGGCATCGACAGCCCGGCACGCCACCTGTTCTACAAGGTGCCCGAAGGCCTCGCGTGGAAGGGCGGCGCAATCGAGGGCGTCGACATCCTGCAGCCCGGCCACAGGTACAGCGTGGTCTGGCCGTCGATTCACCCTTCCGGCGAGATGTACTGCTGGTACACTCCCAGCGGCTCGACCACCAGCCAGATCCCCCATATCAGCGATCTGGCTACCCTGCCGTGGAAGTGGGTGGACTACCTGCGCAAACCGGAGCATACGACGCCGAAACCAGCCTTCAATACCCTGATTTCACACGAAACCGGCACATACGACACCCGTATGTGCAAAGCCATCAACACATTTTTGAACAAAACGCTGTCAAACCCGGCCAGCAAAGGCAGTCGCCACGACACCACGTTGCAGGCCGTATGGGCATTGGTGAACTTCGCGCAGGAAGGCCATCGCGGCGCGCTCGACGCCATCAACCAGCTCAAACCACGGTTCATCGCCGAGATAGCACCCGACCGTCCGGGCAAGGAGCGTGAGGCGGCACGCGAATGGGCGGCGATACTCTCCGGCGCGATGGAGAAGGTCAACGGCATACAGTCGCACGCGGACCCGTGCGAACAGTCGAAAATCGAACGCATGCTGCCCGGCGAGTTCAACGAACTCACCCAAAACACGATTGCGAATCAAATGGGGGAAAGTCACCCACAGCAGGTTCAAAACGTTGGAACGACGCCGGTTCAAAACGGTTCTGCACCCGCATCTCAGGTTCAAAACGGTTCAATGGAAAGTTACGAGGCAAACAAAAACGCCTCCTCCAGCTGGCGGTTCGAAGACCTCGCCCAGTTGGCATCCGGCATTGAACTGCCTCCCACCCCCACCGTGTTCCAGCGCGAGGACGGGCAAGGATTGTTCTACCGTGGCGCGGTCAACGACCTGCACGGTGAACCCGGCTGCGGCAAAAGCATGATAGCCCAGATCGCCACCGCGCAGGAATTGAAGAACAACCGTGACGTCATCTACATCGACTACGAGGATTCCGCACGCAATGTGGTCAAACGCCTCCTGCTGCTCGGCGTGACAGGCGAACAGATAATCAGCCACCTACACTACGTGCGACCAAGCGCCAAACCATCCAGCCCCACCAGTCTCGACGGGTGGCGCGAAACCCTCGACTACGCGGACACGGCCACGCTCACCATCATCGACGGCGTCACCAGCTGCCTCGCCTACGCAGGACTCGACAGCAACAGCGGCGACGACATCGCCGCCTGGTACAACACCATGCCCCGACTCATCAGCGCATGCGGGCCAGCAGTCGTATTGATAGACCACGTCGTCAAGTCCAAAGACAATCGCGGCCGGTACGCCGGTGGCAGCATGCAGAAACTCGCATTGATCGACGGCATCAGCTACTCGGTGGACATGACCAAGCCAGTCGGCAAAGGCGTACGCGGCGTCATCGTCATCAAAAGCGGCAAAGACCGCATCAGCGAAATCGAGGAGCACTGCGCCGTCAGTTGGGATTCGAACGGCTCGCACCTGCGCGAAGCAGCACGCATCGAAATCAACTCCACAGACCCGAAACTCATGCGCGTCACCATCGCACGACCCAACATGATGCCCAGCGAAGACCGACAGGCGAAACGCGACGACTTCCGGCCCACCGGACTGATGGAACGCATCAGCCGCATGCTGGAGGACTCACTCGAAGAACCGAACCAGTCCGAACTGTTCAAGGCACTGAAGGAAGACGGTTCCGGAGCGCGTACCGCCGTTATGAGCAAAGCCGTGAGCCTGCTCCTGCAGGAGGGTTTCGTCTCGAACCGCTCTGGACGCAACAATCGTTCGATATTCAAATCCGTCCGACCGTACCGGCAGATAGACGACCCGAAATCCGACGCCTATGTGGACCGTATGAGCAGGGAGGAGGCGAGTGAATTGGATGACGAAAACCACCTCGAAATCTAGTTTTTCCCGTTTTTCCCAGTTTTTCCGAGTTTTTCCCGGAAAAACTGAGCCATCGAGTCTAGTTTTTCCCCACACTCCCCGGACACACTACGTGTGTGTCCGGGTGTGGGAAAAACTACGGCTCGCCCCTCCGGAAAGACCAAAAACACCCCTCAACGACACTAGATTTTCCCAAACCAAAGGAGCCCAAAATGTCACTCACATTCAGAGAGCAAATCGAAGAGACCGCATGGGAACTCGGCAACGGCGAAGGCACAGTGCCCGAGTTGCGTCAGCGGTTCGACGACAATCCCGACACTCCGAACTTCGACCCGGCCAAGGCATTGGAGATGCTGCACATCCTCCAAATCGTCAACTACAGGCAAGTCCCTCAGCATCGAGGCAGACCAGCCCGCAGCCATTTCCTAAAACAATCCGAATACTCGGTACTCGATTTTGACATTCCGAAGCCAATCCCAAAGGACGAGCGGGAACGCCAGACGCGGATTCAGTGGGCCAAGGACTTTCGAACCATCGCCGACTGGCTCGACGCGAACTGTTACACGACCGAAAGCGAGAAAGCATGAAAGAATCCGTCACCATCCAATACCTCTGCGAGGATGTCGACACCAATCTGGTCGAAACCATCCCAATCGCCTCCATCGGCATCGACCAGTGGAGTCAAGGCCATCCCGACCTGTTCAACCTCGACCGGAGAGGCCATCACGGCCGCCGTATGCTCAGCGTACTCATCACCGTCTGCGAAGCGGTGCTGCATGAAATCCAGGACATCAAATGGGAGGACTGACCCATGGCCGGACCGATTGACGTGATTCAACGGGCGCTCAGCGCACTGGCCTCAGCGGAATTGGGCAGCGAGTCGCCGGCAGAGGCGTATGTGCTCGGCTACCAGGCCGGCTGGCGGGAAGCGCTCGACCTGTGCATACGAATCGAAACGGCAATCAACAACGAAACGGAGGAAACGAATGAGCATCATCAGCAGTGAAATCGAGGCACAGAAGCAGCGTGACCCGTCGTACATCGACAGTGACCTGCAGTGGGCGTGGGGACGAGGATACAAGGCCGGAGCGTCACGCGAAATCACCGAAGAGGAGATTGCCGCCGCCATGGCCGAAACCAGAAAGTTCATCACGCTCCCCGGCGCGTGGGTGGAGAACATCATCAGAATCGCGTTCGACGCGGCAAGAAGAAAGGCAATGGAGGAGTGAGCAGGCCACGCGCCCGTGAACGCAAACCAGCATGGCTTCGCGCGTTCATCCCGAAAACGAGTCCCCTCGTTGTCACCGTCTGCGAGGGGTGCGGCCTGTACGTCATCGAGGATCGCGAAACCGTGTGGGAGTCGTGGGATTACGGGTGTGTGGCGGGTGACGACCTGACCGTGGCGATAATCCTCGGCCGGCCGTTGACCCGCGTCACGTGGCTTCCCTCCGTCGGCCACCCGCTGCTCCGTAGCACCTGCGGAGATGCAGGCATCAGACCGGACGGCCAGTATCTGGCCATGCACATGTGTCATCTCGCCCGGATAAGCGTCAAACCGTTCAAACCGCCGAAACGGGAACGCCCGCCAGGCAAGCCATGGGGCGGGCCGAAACTGTCGAAGCAGGAGATAGCCGAATTCAAACGCATATGGAACATGCCATACAGCCGGCTCAAATACGAGAAAGCCCCAACCATGGTCGGCCAGGGCGATGAGAAGCAAACATTATTCTAGCCGACCAGCCGGAAGGGGCCAACGTGAACTGCCAGAACTGCAAAACGATAACCGAAGGGAGATATTCACTGTGCGAGACGTGCGAACTGCGTTTCGCCGGCACGCTCCTGCGACTGGCGCGCGACGTCACGCCGTTGCACGACTCGTTGGACGCGACCCTGCATCCGGGCGGGCATTCGCCCGTGCGAATCCAGACGGCCACTCCCCCGACTCCTATCAGGCTTGACGTGCTCGACCTGCTGGACATGCTCGATGCGACGGCGCGCGAACTGTGGCGTTGTTTGGATGTCATCGATGCCTTGGACTGGCACAGGGATCCACGCATGGAGGACCTCGAGGCCACGCTCATCGCATGCGCAGCCCATGCACGCCTTGCCACGTTCGCGGACGCAGGATTCTACATGGCGACCATCAACGGCATCGCCCGGAAAATCGACCTTGTTCTGGACCCGCCCGAACAACGCCGTGAAATCGGCACCTGCGAACTATGCGAGACCATGCTCACCGCAGGTGCAAACGACCAATGGGTCACATGCCCCATATGCGGTACCGAGCAGCGTGTGCAGACCGTCAAACTGAGACGTTTGGAAAAGCTCTGCTGGGATGACAGTCGGCGTGGCTCGGCGGCGGAGATAGCCAAGGTGTTCGCGGACACGGGAATCGCCATCAAAAGGCATACGCTCACCGTGTGGAAATCCCGAGGCAAGCTTGATGTCACGCCCCAAGGCATTTCATACAGCAGCGTCTACCGGCTCGTCATCAGTGGCGAACTTGACAAAGAGCTGACTGTGACCGCATAATGTCAGTGGATTAGTGTCGAAGAGCCCAACCAAACGGTTGGGCTCTTCGCATATCCAGTCATATCTCATGGGCTGAGAGTACTCCGCCGGTAGCGTCCAAAGCGCCGGTGCCAGTCGGCCCGCCACGGCTTGCGTACGGTAGAGGACTAACCGGTCATGCTGGGATAGCACGACAGGGAGTAAACACTGACACTCTCTCGCGAATTCGAATCCCGTCCAAGCCACCGAACACATCACAGTCCGACAAGGAGCGTCGCATGGCACATCCCATCAACATCGATATCGACGAGCAATGGATCCGTGACCGGTTCGCGAACATGCTCATCGACATGGCCGAGGAACTCAGCCCCGGGATACGCTTAGGACGCGCCGGCCGCCGCACGGGACATGTGGATGGTGGGTGCCGCCTAGTCTCGGTATGTCGGGATTCGATCACCCGGCCGGCCAATTCGGAAACAGGGTCTCAAAGGTCTTGTCCGGATTGATATATCGCCGCACTATATCGGATACCATATGCTTCACTTCGGTTTCATCGGCAATGCCATAAAAACAATGGCACATTTCCTCGATCACCGAAAGAATCGGCGCGCTGTCAGAACCGGGATATAGTTGTCGCCACAACCCCACACGGAAGACAAGAACCGACTTCGTGACGCCCAAGGCGTTCTCGTCGTACGTCAGAGAAAGCCCTGAACCCGGGATAAACACCAAAAGAGCCGAATTCCGTATCAGAGGCGGCCGTCTGTCGAACTCCTTTGCCATTGCATCAAGTGCGACGTTGATGGCGCCGCATTCATGCGGCAGAAGTTCGATCGTGGATCGCATGTCGATCCTCTCGGCAAGACGCCCGGGTATTCTTATCCCGTACATATCGATACCTCCGCGGACAAGCATGTTACTCCTCGCTTTCGTCCTCATGGTGTTTGCGTGGCCTGCCTCCCCCGACGCCGCGGCCGGGCCGGTTGGCGTTCCATTGGTCGATGGTCTCAGGCAGCCAGCCCCGAGTGCGGCCTATGGTCGCGTCGGGTTCGGGGAGTTTGAGGTTGAGCAGGCCGCCGCTGGTGATGCCGAGGCGTTCGGCGACCTGTTTGACGCCGAGGTATTCAGTCGTCATTCCCGGCCTCCCATCACCGCCGTGGCGATGCACCACAGTCCCGCGGCAAGCCCGAACAGGCCGGCCGGGACCGCCTTGCCCGCGAACCCGAGCGACAGCGACACCAGCGCGCATACGACGCCGGCGATCGCGAACATTCTTGTTGTCTTCATGATGCTCCATGAAATAGGATGGACCGGAGGGTTCCGGATACTTGGGATATTCGGAACCCTCTTGCGTCACCGCTTATGCTGTGGCGGCCTGCGCAGCGAGATGACTATCGCCACGAGCGACAGCACGTTGCTGACCACTGCGCTGATCGCGGTTACGACGTCCGTCCATTTCATGTTCACCTCCTTTCCTTGGCTGACATATCTATAGTAACACAACTACTATAGATATGCAAGTGGAGAACACCACGACACGCCAACAACCCCAACGAACACGAGGCAACAACAATGGCCAGCAACGGATACAACCCACGCCAGCGCAACGGGCACAGGCGCAGGCAGAACAGGGCGCGGGTCAAAGCCGCCAACACATGCTGCTACATTTGCGGCAGACCAATCGACTACACACTGAAGTCACCTGACCCGTGGAGCTACGTGCTCGACGAAACAATCCCAATCGCACGAGGCGGCACGCTCACCTACAACAACAGCGGAGCCGCACATCGATGGTGCAACCAGGTCAAAGGCACGCACACATTGGAATGGGCGCGCAGGGAAGTCGCCAATATTCTCAACGGCAAAGGTAAAGGCATGCAAGCGCGACCAACTTCAATCCCATTCACCCGGCTCGACGTGTGACCCCAGGGCGGTACACCCCACCCCACCGGCAGTGGCTCCCCCCGGCGCATAGGGCCGATATCTCCCCACGGTTTCGGTAACGGTAACGCGTTACGGCTCCGGCAACGGTTTTAGGAGGCGTCATGGCGAGGATTTGCACGGTGTGCGGCTCCCCGCTGCCCAAGGACGAGCGCGAGGGTGCCGAATACTGTTCTTCGAAATGCAAGCAAAAGGCGTACCGGCAGAGGAAGGCCGGCAACAGGCCTATTGAACCAAAACCGAAGGTGAAATCGAAGCCCGCGCCGCTGCCGACGAACCGCGAGCTCGAGCGGATGATGGACGAGCCGATGGAGGACGTGCTGCGCCACACGCGCGACGTGCTGAGGAAGGCGTTGGACGATCCCGACACCCGCACATCCGACCTGCCGGCATTGAGCCGCCAGTACATCACGGTGTGCCGGGAGCTCGAGGCACTGTCCGGCGGCACCGATCTGTTCGGCGACGAGTCCGTGGAATCAAGCGAGGTGGATGATGTCGGAGCGTCGATTGTCTGAGCTCGCCCGAGTGCTCTCCCAACCATCGGGCATCGTCTCCAGCGATTTCCCGAAGCTGCGGCGTGCGGCCACTCGCATGGGCATCTCCTACGACCTGTGGCAGCAGGGACTGCTGTATCTGATGCTCGGCAAACGGGAGGACGGTTTGTATGCGTGCGGCGAGGGCGGCACGGTCATATCGATATGCCGTCAGGTGGGCAAGACGTTCACCATCGGCTCCGCCGTGTTCATCCTGTGCGCCATGCAGCCGAACCTGAAGGTGCTGTGGACCGCGCACCGCACCAGAACCTCCGATGAGACGTTCCAGTCGATGTGCGGCTTCGCACAAAACAAATTGATGGCCGGGCATGTGGAGCATATCCGGCGTGCGAACGGCCAGCAGGAGATAGCGTTCCGCAATGGTTCGCGCGTCATGTTCGGCGCTCGCGAGCAGGGTTTCGGCCGTGGCTTCGACGCGGTGGACGTGGAGATCTTCGACGAGGCGCAGATCCTCACCGTCAAGGCGTTGAACGACATGATCCCGGCCACGAACGTGAGCCCGAATCCGCTGATTGTGTTCATGGGCACACCACCGCAGCCCGGCGACCCGTCCGAGACGTTCGCCGACAAAAGGCGTGCCGGGCTCAAGCATGTGGACGGCATGCTCTACGTGGAATTCAGCGCCGACCCCGACTGCGACCCCGACGACCGCGAACAGTGGGCGAAGGCCAACCCGAGTTTCCCGAAGCGCACGTCCGAGACCGCCATCCTGCGCATGCGCAAGCTGCTCGGCGACGATGACAACTTCCGCCGCGAGGGCTTGGGCATCTGGGACGGGGAGAACAGCATGTCGGCCATCGACCCGCAGCAGTGGGAGGCCGGCAATATCGAGCAGCCGGACTTGGATGGCCGGCTCGCGTTCGGTTTGGATATGCCGCCCGACCGCAGCGCCCTGGCCATCGGCATGGCCGTACGCCATGATGACGGTACGGCGCTCATCAATTTGCAGGAATACCGTGACGCGAAACAGTCGGGCACCGCGTGGGCGGTGGACTGGCTTGCGGAACGCTGGCCGAAGACCAGCGCGGTGGCCATCGACGCGCAGTCGCCGGCCATGAGCCTTTTGCCCGACCTGCAGAAACGACACATCAAAGTGATCGTCACCCAGTCACGTGATCTGGGGGCGGCGACCGGAAGGGTGCTTGACATGATCCACGCCGGAACCCTGCAGCATCTGGACGCGAAGCACCAGCCGCAACTGAGCATGGCCGCGCACGGCGTCACGTTGCGTGACATCGGCCCCAACGGGCTGAAGGCATGGAACAAGAAAGGCTCCGACATCGACATCAGCCCGTTGCAGGCGTGCACGGTCGCATTGCACGGGGCGTTCGTCAGCAAACGCAAACCGGGCAGGAAGCAGAGGGTGATGGTCTGATGGTCAGCAGTGAAATCGTGACCGCCGCAGGCGGCAAACCGTTCCTCGCCAGCGAATCCCTTCCCTCCATTCGAGCTATAAAAGGCATCGATGAGGCTGATTGGGACATCATCGAGCGTCTGTTGCGGGTGTGGCTGCAGAAGCAGAACGGCAATATTCTCCGCTCGCTTTACTATTCGGCGCACGAACGGGTCAAGGATTTCGGCATCAGCATTCCCGACAAGATCAGGTCGAACGTGTCCGTGATGATCGGCTGGCCGGCCAAGGCCGTGCGCATGCTCGCCGACCTGAGCGCGTTCGAGGGCTTCAGTATCGACGGAGGCTCTGATGAGGGCTTGGCCGCCGACGTGTCCGGTGTGTTCGAGTCGAACGCCCTGGATACCGTCGTCTCGCAGGCGGTGGTGAGCGCCTACACGCATTCATGCGCGTTCCTCACCATCAGCCGCACCATTGGCGGGGTGACCATCATTCCCCGTTCGGCGGATTGGTCGGCGGCCATATGGGATTCGGTCAATAACCGGATCGGATACGCGCTGACCATCACCGACGCCGACGAGCATGGCGTCATCACCGGTTTCAACGTGTGGCTGCCGAACCGCGTCTACGTGTGCTCGAACAGTATGGGCAAGTGGTCCGCGGAACGCCAGGACACGAATTACGGCAGGCCCACGGTGGTCTCCCTGTGCTACGACCCGCAATTGAACCGACCGTTCGGCCGTTCGCGCATCACGCGCCCGTTGATGTCCCTGACCGATATCGGCGTGCGCACCATGCTTCGAATGGAGGCGAACGCCGAATTCTACGCGGCCCCGAAACTCTGGTTCCTCGGAGCCGACCGCGACGCCTTCAGTGAAAACACGTGGAAGAGCCTGATAAGCGCCATCAACGCAATCAGCAAGGACGAGGACGGCGACGTGCCCACCCTGCAGCAGGTGCAACAGGCCTCGATGCAACCGCATTCGGACATGCTCAAGACCATCGCCATGCTGGTGGCCTCCGAGACGAACGTGCCCGTCAACGATCTGGGCATCACGATGGACAATCCCGCATCCGCTGAGGCCATGGCCGCTGCGGAACGCAAGCTCAGCCGCGAGGCTGACCGTCAGAACCGGCTGTTCTCCCGCGCCCTGAAGGACGCGGTTGGCATGGCGCTGGACTTGGATTCCACCGAGCTCGCGCGCATCACACCGGTATGGGCACCGACCCGCGAGGTGTCGGACGCGGCCCGCGCCGACTCGTTCTCGAAGATAGCCGGCGTGCAGCCGGCGTTCGCCGAATCCGAGGTCGGCTGGCGGTACGCCGGATTCCCCCAAAGCGATGTGACACAGATCATGAATGCCGTCAATGCGAACAAGGCCGGCAGCGTGCTCGACCGATTGGTGAACGGAGGCGTCGATGGCACCCAGCAGAAGCCGAACGCCCAGCCGCAATCAGGTGGACAAACTCAGCCAAGCGAACCAGTCGGTGGTGGCCCAGGCTCAGAGCGAGCTTGACAAGGTGTTCGAGACCGTCATCAACATGTATGACGATCCCGCCGACCAGCGTGACGCTCTGCTGGAGCTCGTGCCCGCCATAGCCCGCAAATACGGCAACATCGACAGCGTGGCCGCCGCCGAATGGTATGAGAAGGTGCGCCACAAGTGGATCATAGACGACGACTACACGGTAGACAGCCGCTACGACCCGGATGATGCGCCGATGAGGAAGACGGTGCGTCGTCTCGCCGGCCACCTTTGGGACGACGAGAAAAACGGCCGCGGCCCCGATTACGATGCCGCGAAACGCGGGCTGCACGCCAGCATGGACCGGTGGGTGAAGGCCGGTGGCCGCGAGACCATCATGCGCGCCTCCAAACACGACCCGTCGAAGCCCCGGTACGCACGAGTGCCGTCCGGCGCGAAGACGTGCGCGTTCTGCGCCATGCTCGCCAGTCGAGGCTTCGTGTACGCCAGCGAGGACAAGGCCGGCGCTCTCGGCCAATACCACAAGGACTGTGATTGCGAGATCATCCCCAGCTGGGATGGGAAGAACCCCAAAATCGAGGGCTACGACCCGGACAAGCTATACAGGGAGTATCTCGAGGCCCGTGATTCCGTGGAATCCGAACAGCCCACGCTCAAGGAAATCCTCACGGCCATGAAATCCCAGCCCGGCCGGTACAACGACTCGTTCGCATCGTACAAAATCAGTGTCGCCAAGGAGTCGGATTTTGCCGCGACCATAGGTTCGCGGCATGTTTCGGCGTTGAACAAGCTGCTGAACGATTCCAAGCATCGCGACACGGCCGAGCTCTTCGCCAGAGGCACGAACGCGTACAGGATACTCGACACGAAACTACCCAATGACACCGAAGCCCATTTCAGTCCCTCGGATGGCGGCATATATCTGAATCTCGCCGCCGTCGGAAAACACCAGCCGGGCCACCCGCCATACAACACCCTTGTCCATGAATGCTCCCACATGCTGGATTGGATACTTGGTGACGATAAGGCCCAGATGTATTTCTCCGCGCTGTCACGCGAAGGGCAGTCCTTCGCCCTCATGCTCAGCACCGATGCGCGCCAAGCCTTCAACGAGCGTCTGGCGAAAGTCCAGGGAGGCAGCCTCAAGGCCAGACGAGAGGCCGCACTTGGGCAACTCTATATGGACGTCGCCGCGGACCTCGAAAAGAAAGGGGACCACTCCATCCATGACATGTTCCAGGCCGGCCTTGGAAGCCAAGGAGACGACTACGCCTATCTGCTTTCCCGTTTCGGACACAGAAAAGGGTATTTCCAATCCAGCGGGAACCAGGAGGCCGAAGCGTTCGCCGAGATGATGGCGGCGCAGATAACCGATGAGCATTCATGGGAGATAATGGAGAAGTATTTCCCCAACGCCACGAAAATGTTCAACGGGATGGTCAAGGAGGCGCTGAATGGCAAAGCCCTGGAGTGACGAAGTCGATGCGCTGCTCGACGAGTACGCCCGCAGATTCCACGATATCTATTTCCACTTCGGCGAAACATATCCGGACGATGACGAAAAGCTGAAAGCCGATATCCAGCATTGGCTCGATATCGGCAAACCGCGCCCATGGACGGATTTCCCCGGAGACGTTCTCGTTTAAGCGAGAGCGACATTTTTTTGTGACCACCCGCACGGGTGGTTTTTTTATGCCCGAAAAGGGCCCGTCAACCCATAAGGAGAACAATCATGGCCGAAAACCAACAGTCCGGACAGGAGCCGAACGGCGGATCGCAGGACATCGACTACAAGGCCAAATACGAGGAGGCCATCGCCCATTCACGCGAGTGGGAGAAGCGTGCCAAGGCCAACAAGACCGCCGCCGACGAGCTGGAACAGCTCAAGCAGTCGCAGATGAGCGACGCGGAGAAGGCCGCCGCCAAGACCGCGAAGCTCCAGAAGGAGCTCGAGGAGCTCAAGGCGGAGAAGCAGTCGAACGCATGGCGTTCGCAGGTCGCCTCCGAAACCGGACTGCCCGCGAACCTCATCACCGGCTCCACGTTGGAGGAGATGCAGGCCAACGCGAAGTCCATCAGCGAATACGTGGCCGCTCAGACCGGCAGGAAGCTCCCCGAGGTCAAGAACCCCGGCAAGCAGCCGGACGTGGCGCCGAACGACCTGCTGCAGTTCGTCTCCAACGTGTTCTCCAACTAGCAACCAACCATTTCACAGTAAGGAGCCAATATCATGGCTATTTTCGGTACCGGCGGCATCGCTGCCATGCCCAACCAGATCGCGGACGGCATCGTCGACCAGGTGCAGTCCGGCAGCGCCGTAGGCGTGCTTTCCCAGCAGAAGGCGATGCGCTTCGGCGAGACCAGCATCGTCACGTTCGAGAACCGTCCGAAGGCGGAGTTCGTGGACGAGGGCGTGCAGAAGTCCAGCACCATCGGCTCGTTCGGAGTGGTCAAGACCGCACCCCACAAGACGCAGGTCACCATGCGCTTCAACCAGGAGGTGCAGTGGGCCGACTCCGACTACCAGCTCGGCATCGTCAACAAGCTCGCCTCCGAGGGTGCCAAGGCGCTTTCCCGCGCGCTCGACCTCGGCCTGTTCTACTGCCTCAACCCGCTGACCGGCAAGCCTATCAAGGCCTGGACGAACTACCTGAACAAGACGACCAAGCGCGTGGCCCGCACCGCCAGTCCGGACACCGACATCGAGACCGCCATCGGCCTGATCCTCAACGACAAGGAAGGATGGGACGTAAACGGCATCGCCATGAGCCGCTCCTACGCCTTCGACCTCGCCACCCTGAAGGACACGCAGAAGCGCCCGCTCTACCCGGAGCTGGGCTACGGCGTGAACATGAACTCGTTCAAGGGCATTCCCGCATCGGTGACCACCACCGTCAATGCCCCGGAGTTCGTCGCGCCCGCGGGCGGAGATGACTACACGGTGCCGAAGGTCGGCGCGATCGTCGGCGACTGGAAGAACGGCATCTACTGGGGCGTGCAGCGCAATCTGCCGTTGGAGACCATCACCTACGGCGATCCGGACGGGCAGGGCGACCTGCGCCGCAACAACCAGATCGCGCTCCGACTGGAGATCGTCTACGCCTGGTACGTGTTCACCGACCGCTTCGCTGTGGTCGAGGGCGACGCACCCACCGGCAAGGCGGCCAAGTGATGAGTCAGGCAGTCGAATTCCACCACCTGACCTCAGGGGTGGCGAACACCGCCCGCCAGGCGGTCATCGAAACCCAGTTCGTCGACGATAAGGGCAAGCCCATCGACCTCAATGGCGGTTCGTCCACCCCATCTGCGGGCAGCGTCACGCCGGCCAGTCTCGGCGGCTATTCCGCCGCCGCCGGCCGCGGAAAGGTCGTGCAGGTCAAGGCCGATGGCAGCGGCTTCGACTTCGTTGCCCCGGTCACGGCCCCGACCGCCGACACGCTTGCCGGTGCCACCGATACGGGCAAGAGTCTGCTCAAGGCGGCTGACGCTGCGACGGCGCGCAAGGCCATCAGTGCCGGCACCAGCTCGTTCAGCGGCTCGTACGACGATTTGACGAACAAGCCGACGATCCCTGCCGCCTACACGCTGCCCGCCGCTACCGCTGCGGCGTTGGGCGGAGTCAAGCAGGGTGCGGCCGTACCGGACCTCGCCACCGACGCGAATACGACGACCGCGAACGCCAAGATCAACGCGCTGCTCGCCCAACTGCGTGCGGCCGGTGTGATCGCGGCCTGAGGGGAGGTGCGCTCATGGCCGATGACGCTGATCCGGGCATGACCGTGACCAGTCCGCCGTTCGCCACCGCCGACGACCTCGCCTCACGCTGGCATGAGCTCACCGATGACGAACGGTCCAAGGCTGAGACGCTGCTGGCCGACGCGAGCGACAAGATCATCACCGACTGCCCCAATTGGGCTCAGGCCTCGGAGACCACGCTGCGGCGTATCTGCTGCGCGATGGTCAAAAGGGCCATGCTCAACGAGGACGTCGCCGGGGTCACCCAATCCACGCAGACCGCGAACGGTTTCACCGAGGCCAACAGCTACAGCAACCCTGACGGGGATCTGTATCTGACGAAATCGGAGAAACGCTCGCTGGGCTGCGGCGTGCAACGCATGTGGAGCATCGACCTGTCCGACGGGAGCGTGAACCCATGAGACTGCATGGCGAAACCATCACCGTCACATGGCGCGTGCCGACCGGCGAGGTGGATGGGGGCAACAAGCCCGTCTGCAGGACGGAAACGGAGACCATCGACGACGTGCTGGTCAAGCCCGGAGCCGACGAGAACGCCGCCGACTCCACACGGCCGGCCGGTATCACCGCCGCGTTGACGATCGCAATACCGAGGGTCTGGACGTACCGGAGCCTCAGGAATGCGCTGGTCACCATACGCGGCCACGACTATCGGGTGATAGGCGACCCATTGCCGGTCGACGGCGGGATTACCCCCACCCGGTGGAATTTGAGCGTCGAACTGACGGATACGGAGGGCTGACGCATGTCAAGCAACGTGAAACTGAATCTGCCGGCGTTCACCGCGTTCCGCCAGTCGCCGCACGTGATCGGTGCCGTCAATGCGGAGGCCGAACGGGTCGCGGCGAGGGCGAACGCGCTCGGCCACAACTCGCATGGTGGCAAACCCCAGTACGGGGTGCTGCCGGCGATTCCGTCGAACGTGGGCACCATCGCCCTCGTGCAGGCCGAGAACCATCAGGCGTACGTAGACAACGCGGCCCACAACACGTTGGCCAAGGCGTTGGGAGGTGGTGGCTGATGGCCGTGAACGCGGAAAAACTCGTCATGGACTGGCTCAACGCGGACCCGACGATCAGGGCCGAATGGCCGGCTAGTTTCGACGTGCCCGCCGAGTCCAGCGCCACGCATCCGATACCGTTCGTCACCGTCGAACAGGTGGGAGGCTCGGACGAACGGTTCCGCAGCCTGCCGCTTATCGCGGTGCAGGTGTGGGGCGAGTCACGCTGGCTGGTCTCCGAAGCTGCGGCGAAACGCATCCTCCCACGGCTGAAACGCATCACGGAACTGCCCGAGGTCGCCGCCATCGACATCACCGGCCGCACGCATTTCCCCATGCCGGACGGGCGGCCCCGTTATCAGATACTCATACAACTCACCGTCAAATCGGACGACTAACGAAAGGTCTAAATCATGGCTGATTCCACAACCAACGATTCCACCATGGTGTCGTTGGGCAAGTTCAAGGTCGGCGGCTACGCCTACTGGGCACCCGCCGGTACCACGCCGCCGACCAATGCCACCACCGCACTGCCAGCGGCATTCAAACTGCTCGGCTACCTGTCGGAGGATGGTCTGACCATCACGACCGACACGGACACCACCGAGGTAAAGGACGCGAACGGCACCACCGTCATGAAGGTCATCACCAGCTACGCGGAATCCTACCAGTTCGCCATGCTGGAGGTATTGCGCGCCGAGGCCGCGAAACTGCGCTACAACGAGGACGCGGTCACTGGCAGCGACAAGAGCATGACCATCAAGCACCAGATGCCCTCCGACAATGGCTTCGTGCTCGTGTTCGAGATCGCGATGACCGGCAATGTGAAGGACCGCCTCGTGATCGGCAACGGCACGCGCGCCGAGTTCGGCGACCGACAGGTGCATGTGGGCGACGCTCAGGTGTACGACGTCACCGTGTCCGCAAACGACATGGGCAACGGGGTCACCGCCATCGAATACATCGGCGTCGCGGCCAGAGCGTCCGAGAGCAGTGTCAACGCCGAGGCCCTGACCGGCAAGGTCGTGGACCAGGTCAACGCCGAGGAGACCGCCGAACCCGCCGAGGAGGTTCCGGCCGCCGAATGACGGTTCTTCCCGCGTCGCGCTTCGAACGACTTCCCACGACGCGGGAACCTTTTCTTCGTTCAACCGTGGAAGTCGTTTTCACTAGTCTTTTGGAGAAGTCATCATGTCACGAAACCGCCACCGTTCCGGCAACCCCGCCAACAATGTTCCCGGCAGCCGTCCGCAGGATCACAAGCCCGCGCAGGGCAAGCCACGCACCGTCACCGTCAAAGGGCTCGTCCTGACACTGGACCCGGCCAAGCTCAACGACTGGGAGCTCATGGAATCCCTCTACGACCTCCAGTCCGACCCACAGAACAATGCGCTGAGCGTGGTACCGTTCCTGCGCGGCATGTTCTCAGCCAAGGACTACGGGCGCATCAAGAACCGTCTGCGCGACCCCGAAACCGGACGCATCACCGGAGACGCCATGGGCGAGTTCCTGCAGGAACTGTTCGCGCGTCTGAACGAGGAATCCCCAAACTCCTGACGCTCGTATACCTGCTGCATGCCTGCCCCGACCAGTTGGCGGCGGACATGCGGCGCGTATACGGGCTTAGCGTCTATGAGCTGGATCCATTGGAAGCGGCAGCGCTGGCGGTGAACCTGCCTGCGGGCTCACTGGTGTGGCAGAGGCTGGACGTTCCGGCCGCCTGGACGCTCGACCAGTATCTGATGGCCGCGCGGATCGACCAGATGAACATGTGGATGTGGGGCAACGCCGACCCGAAGAAACGCGGCCCACAACCCGAACCGCTGCCACGACCCGGCAACGGAAGCGGCCATGCCGTCGCGAACCCCTCCAATCCTGAGGACTCCGGGGAAGCAACGCGCAGGACGCGCACCATCAAGCCCATGGCCCTGACCGTCGCCGAACTCGACGAGTTCATGAGCCGCGACTTCACGGACGTGGAGACGAAACCCTTCACCCACAACGAATAACCGAATAGAGAGGCACGGTCATGGCATACCAGCTGGCTCAGGCGTACGTGCAGATCGTGCCCAGCATGAAGGGCGTGGGCAAGGCCATCGAAAGCGCGTTCGACGGGCCATCCAAATCGGTCGGCCAGAAAGCCGGCGACACCGCCGGCGGCGGCTTCTCCAGGGGATTCTCCGCGAAGCTCGGCGTGATCAGCGGCGTCGCATCCAGCATCGCCACGAAGGTCATCGGCGTGTTCTCCGGCCTGTCCGGGCAGATCCTCGACGCATCGGATTCGACCCAGAAGTTCGCACAGACACTGGACTTCGCCGGCGTCGGGGCCGACCAGATCAAGAAACTGACCACGTCCACGCAGGAGTACGCGAACAAGACCGTCTACGGCATCGACGACATCCGCAACACCACCGCCCAGCTGGCCGCCAACGGCGTGCCGAACTACGACAAGCTCGCCGAAGCGGCCGGCAACCTGAACGCGGTCGCGGGCGGCAACAGCGAAACGTTCAAAAGCGTCGCGATGATGCTCACCCAGACCGCCGGCGCAGGAAAGCTGACCACGGAGAACTGGAACCAGCTGGCCGACGCGATCCCAGGCGCTTCGGGCAAGCTCCAGGAGGCGATGCTCAAGAACGGCGCGTACACGGGCAACTTCCGCGACGCGATGGCCAATGGAGAGATCACCTCACAGGAGTTCAACGACGCGCTCATGCAACTGGGCATGAACGACGGTGCCATCAAGGCGGCGGAAAGCACGCAGACGTTCGAGGGCGCGTTCGGCAATCTCGAGGCCACCATCGTGGACGGTGCGGCGAACATCGTCAACACCGTCAAACCGTACATCACCGGAGCGGTCACTGCGTTGGGCGACGGCATCGGCAAGGCGATGCAGTGGGTGAACGACTTCACGGGCGCGCTCATGAAAACCGAGGGCGTGCAGACGTTCGCCAACGGGGTGAAAAGCATCGCCGGCGCGGTCGGTTCGGTCGTCGGCCCGTTCGCCGGCGTCATCGGCAGCCTGCTCGGCTTCACCGGCGGCGCGTACAGTGCCGGCGGGGCCGCCCAGCAGCTCTCCAATATTCTGGGCAGCATCGGCGGCATGCTCCAGTCGGTCGGCACGTTCGTCCAGCAGAACGCCGACTGGATGCAGGCGCTCGCGGTCGCGGTCATGGCGGGATATGGCGCGTTCAAGCTGTTCTCGATCATCACGACCGTGGTCGGCTTCATCAAGGCGTTCAGCCTCGCTGACACCGTCGCCGCCGCGAAGCAGTGGCTGTTGAACGCGGCTATGAACGCGAACCCAATCATGCTGGTCGTCACCGCGATATCGGCGCTGGTCGCCGCACTGGTCTGGTTCTTCACGCAGACTGAGACGGGTCGCAAGGCGTGGGCGGCGTTCACGTCGTTCGTCTCCTCTGCATGGCAGAAGACGGTCGATGCCGTCACCAGTCTCGGCCAGAACATCGCGAACTTCTTCACGCAGACGCTTCCCAATGCGTTCCAGTCCGTCGCCCAATGGTTTCAGCGGCTGCCGGAACGTATCGGCAGCGCATTGTCGAACCTGCTCACGGCTGTGGGCGAATGGGCCACCTGTCTCGCGCAATCCGCGTGGACCGCCGGGAACCAGTTCGTGCAGAACGTCGTGTACTTCATCACGCACTTGCCTGAGACGATTGCCTACTGGCTGTCCTATTCGATCACGTTCGTGGTCGCATGGGTCGCGCTTATGGGTCAGAAGGCCATCGACGCTGGCACACAGTTCGTGCAGAACGCGGGCACGTTTATATCCCAGCTGCCAGGCAATATCTGGAACTGGCTGGTCGCCACCGTCACGAACACGGCCAATTGGGTGGCGCAGATGGCCGGCAAGGCCAGCGAGGCCGGAAGCCAGTTCCTCAACAACATGGCCACGTTCATTTCCCAATTGCCCGGCAGGATATGGGCGTTCCTCGTGAACGTGCTGACCGGCGCGGCCAACTGGGCAGGACAGATGGCGTCGAACGCGGCGCAGGCCGGCAGCAGTTTCATACGGAATGTGATCCAGTTCGTATCTCAGCTGCCCGGATGCATCGCCGCCTACCTGCGCGGCGTGATATCGAACGTCGGGGCCTTCGCCGGTCAGATGGGGCAGGGCGCGCTCAACGCCGGACGACAGTTTTTGAGCAACATCGTCAACACGCTCGCCTCGATACCGGGCCGTGTGGTGTCCATCGGACGCAACATCGTCGAGGGCATCGTCAGCGGCATCATGGGCAGCATGGGCCGGGTCGGCTCGGCGATTCTCGGCGGCATGAATGCCGCCATCGCCAACGTGAAGCGCATGCTCGGCATCCACTCCCCCTCACGCCTGTTCCGCGACCAGATCGGCATGATGATGGGCCTTGGCCTCGCCAACGGCATCGACGCTTCCGCACGCTATGTGAACGCCTCCATGGGCAGCATGATCGGCGGGCTCATGCCCGACATCAACGACCTGCTGCCCGCCAACCGCACGTACGACGCGGCCACGATGAACCGGCGCATAGTGTACACGCCGTCCACGGACGCCATGCAACCGCAAGCGGGCGCGTCGAACGTGAACATCACCAACTACTATCCGCAGGCCGACCCGTGGCCACTCGCCACGAACGACAGTCTCGACAAGCTGACGGTCGGAATCTAAAGGGGGTTGCTTATGGCCGGTGTCGATTACGCGCTCAACGGCGTGGCCCTCGACTCCCAGTATTGCCGGGTCACGTTGGGCAGCACCCTGTTCGCTGGGGTCTCCGTGTCCCGCAGCAAGGTCAGCGCCCCGTTCCGGCATGGCACGATACCATCCGGTTTCGCCCCATCGTTCGAGGAACGCAGCGTGACGCTCAAGGTCACCGCGTTCCGTGCGGGAGCATTGGGCCGCGCTGATGCCGCGGGTTTGGATTCGAGCCGCCTGGCGCGCCTGTGCACGGCACCAAGCCTGACATTGGGCCGTCGGGTCAACGGGCGGAGACAGCAGGCCGTCGTGGAGCTCGCCAGTCTGGAGGCCGACGACGGAGGCACCGTGCTGGACAGGCTCACCCCGTTCACGGCGGTGTTCGCCATGCCCCAAGTGTGGTGGCGCGATCCGGTCGCGTATGACCGTCAGGTGGCGGCGAACACAACGGACTGGCTGTGGCCGTCAGCCGTGCAATGGCGGCAGGAATACTGGACGCGCTGTAGTGGCGCGGCGAACGATTCGACCAGTCTCATGGCGGATTTCGTGACCATGTGGATTGGTGAGCCGAACAATTCGCCGTCGCTGCTGATCCCGTTGTCGTCGGGCATACCGGATGGCATGTTCGGTGACGCGCCCGTCACCGATCCGATAATACGGCTGCCCAAGGGCGTGAGCAGCGCCTCGGTCACCGACCCCACGTCGAACACGGGAGTCATCTGGCAGGGCGCGGCCAACGCGAACGCCTACACGTATGTGGACGTGGGCAACTGCCTCGCATGGCAGTCCACGTCGGACCACCAGTGGACGCAGGCTGGCACTGACGTGACCGGCGGCATGGATTACCCGGCCAACGGGCTGCTGCAATGCTGTCCGAACCCGGTGGACAACGGCTACCGGCTCACGTCAAAGCTCACCGGTTCGGCTGAGCCGCTGCTCGTGCACGCGCGCCGCGCATGGTGGTAGACCGTATTCCCCTTCTATGCAATTTCTCCGGCGTCATGCAATTTCCGCGCCGGTTTTTAACGTTTGGAGTCCACCATGGTCAAGACCTTGCATGCCCGTCTCGTCGCCTACCTGCCCAACGGCGGCAAGCTCGGCAACCTGCCCGCACCGCTCTCATGGGACGCGAGCGTCGTCAACAACGACCTCGGAGCCCTCAAAGTCACCTACAGTCGTCGCGCCATCGGCGGCGGAATCCTGAAACGCGGCCTCGAACAGGGGCTCGAAATCGGACTCGAAGTCAGCGACGGCGGAACATGGAGCGAACCCTACAACTGCCGCTACCTGCTCATAGGCCGCTCCCGCAACGCCGAAGACGTGTCGGACACGGTGACGCTCACCTGCCAGAGCATGGGATGGCTGGCCAACAAGATTCTGAACAACGACACCGCGCATCTGATAGCGGACGGCGACAACAAGGGCAAGCGCGCGTTCCTGTCGAAGAACCCCGGCACCATCATCAGAACGATTCTCGATGAGAACAAGGCCCGCAAGGGTGCCGGCCTCGTTTTGTCCCCCGGTTTCGACACCGGCAAGGACGCGGCTGGCGCGAACTGGAAGAGCGTGTACACGCTCTACTACTCGTTGGGCACGAGCCTGAACAGCATGCTTTCGAGCATGGTGGGCGGCGGTGCCATCGACTGGCGCACCGAGGGCCGCACCCTCAGAATCTGGAACGCCGACAGCACCAGTCTCAGCCGTGACCTGTCGGGCCGCGTGCACATCAGCATGGCGCACGACATACTCGAGGCACCCGAAGAGGAAAGCATCGAAGACCTCTCCAGCGATATCCTCGTGGAGGGTGACAACGGGCTAATCTTCCGCGAGTCGAATCCGGCGGCACCCACGCCGTGGGGTGGCTGGGAATCCTATGTCTCTCAGGGTGGAGTCTCGGACGAGGCCACCGCCAAGGCATTCATGCAGACCACATTGGCCAGCGCGGCCCGTGTGCGCGGCCAGTACACCCGCTCGCTGCTCGTCACCAACGCCGAATCATTGCCGTTGGTGGACTACCGGCCCGGCGACTGGATCACCGCGCCCACAGTCCAGCACGGCGAGAAGGTGCGAATCCAACAGGTCACCGTTTCGCTTGACTCCAACGGGCTCAAGGCCAGCATCACGCTCAACGACAAGGTGTACGACTCGCAGGTGCGAGCCAACAAGAAGATTCAGGGCATCACCGGTGGCGCAACGTTGGCCGGCAGCGAGGGCGGTACGACCGCCTCCTCCGACCGTGACCATCGCGTGCCGAAGGCCCCTCTCGGTCTTGTGGCGAGGACCGATGCGTACATCGGCGGCGATGGCTACGCGCATGGTCTGGCCACCGTCTCATGGTCCGCCGTCACGCAGGCCACGAACAACACGGCCATCGAGATATCGTCGTACCGCGTCGAATGGCGCAGGCACGTGGACGGCGCGCCGTGGCGTTCCGCCGGCGTGACCGATAAGACGCAGCTTGGTTTCGGCGGCTTGGATTGCGGCACGCAGATCGAGGTGCGCGTCAGGGCTGTGCCGACGTATTCGGACAGGCTCGGCGAATGGTCCGGCGTCATCGTGGCCACCGTCGAGTCGGACGTGACGCCGTGTTCCGTACCGTCGAAGCCGGTATTGTCGTCTGAGCTTGGCGTGGTGACCGTCCATTGGGATGGCAGGACAAGCACTGGCGCTCAGATGGAATCGGACTTCGACCATGTCGAGGTCGGTGAGGGCGTCAATGCGTCCGGCATGACCGTCATCAGCGCCACCCAGTCCGGTCGGGGCGATTATCTTGTGACCGGTCTGACAGCCGGTTCCCGGCACTCCTATGCGCTGAGGTCGGTCGACCATGCGGGCAACCGGTCCGGCTGGTCGGCCATCGCCTCGGTGACGGTCGCTTCTGCGGTCTCGCCGGAAGAGGTCAAGCAAATCCAGCAGGATTTGGCTGACAACAAGACGGCTTTGAGGGATAATACTTCGAAGCTGACGCAGGCGCAGAAGGACATCCAAGCCAACAAGTCGAATCTCGACACGGCGAACCGGACGCTCACGCAGGCCAAGGCCGATCTGTCGCAGGCCCGGAAGGACATCGCGCAGACCAAAAGCGACCTGACCACGGCGAACGGCGAGATCAGCAAGGCGAAGGAGTCGGCTGCGCAGGCGTATGCCGAAGCCCACTCGAAGAACCATACCTTCCGTGGGCCTGACATGCCGGACGCCTCCAAAGGGCTGATCGTCGGCGACCTGTGGCTCAAGACGCAGAAGTATTGGACACGCTGGCAAGGGGAGAAGAACGCAAGCCCATCACTGCTCGCGGACTTTTACACGTACTGGCAGGGCGCTCCGAACAATTCGCCTTCCGTGCTCGTGCCATTGGCCGACCGCGTAATCGACACCTTGGTGTGGGACGGCTCCAAGTGGAACCGCATGGGCTATGCCGACGTGGAGGACAACAAAAGGCAGATCGAACAAGCCAAGTCCGACATCGCGGATAATGCCGCGAAGACCACCGACGCGAAGAAGGCCGCTGAGAATGCGGCTGCCGCAGCGAAAAACGCGCAGGGCACGGCAGATACGGCCAATGGTGCGGCCAAGACCGCTCAGGATACCGCCAATGCGGCCACTGCTGCCGCCAAGAGCGCCACCGCCACCGCCGGTCAGGCCAAGGACGCCGCCAGCGCGGCGAAGACCGCCGCCGAGAGCGCGAAGAAGACCGCCGGCAACGCGGAGACGCTGGCGAACACAGCCAACGCTTCCGCCAATGCGGCCAAGTCCGACGCGGCTTCGGCCAAGACGGACGCTTCGGATGCGAAGGCCACCGCCGCGAATGCGTCAAGCGTGGCCACGCAGGCGAGGGCCACGGCCGACAGCGCGGCGCAATCCGCGACCGACGCGGCCACCGCCGCGAGGAAGGCGAACACTGCCGCTGCCGCCGCCGCTGGCGTGGCTAACGGCAAGGCCGACGTGCTCATCCAATCCACTGCGCCGGACGCTTCGATGCGCAAGTCCACGACACTGTGGATTGACACGACGAATGGTGCGAACACGCCGAAACGGTGGAACGGGTCGGCTTGGGCGGCGGTGACCGACAAGGCCGCTACAGACGCGGCGAACGCCGCCGTCAAGGCGAATGATGCGGCCAAAACCGCTCAATCCACCGCCGACAAGGCCGAGACCGCCGCCGCCAACGCCGCGTCACAGGCCAATCAGGCACAAGCCGCAGCCAAGAAGGCACAGACCACCGCCGACGGCAAGAACCTCATCTACCGTGGCCCAGACGAACCGAATCATGATGGTCTGAAGCCGGGCGACATGTGGTGGCGCACCCAGAAGTATTGGACTCGCTGGCAAGGCGGGAAGAATAATTCGCCGTCCATGCTCGCGGACTTTTACACGTACTGGCAGGGCGCTCCGAATAATTCGCCTTCCGTGCTGGTGCCGCTGACGGACCGCGTGGTGGAAGTCCTGACGTGGGATGGAACGCGATTCACGCCGTTCGACCTCGTGGCGAACAACATTCTCGCGGCCGGCACGGTGAGCGCGAAGCATCTCGCCGCCGACTCCGTGACCGCCGAGAAGGTCAAGGCCAACGCCATCACCGTGGACAAGCTGGCGGCCAACTCGGTTACGACGGAGCAGCTTGTGTCCGATGCGGTGACCGCTGGCAAGCTGGCGGCGAACAGCGTGCAGGCGCGCAACATCGTCTCGCTCGCCATCACCGCGGACAAGCTCGCGGCCAATTCGGTGACCACGAGCAAGCTCAAGGTCACTGAGGACATGACCGTCGCGCTGCTCAACGCGCACAGGATACAGGCCGGCGACATCGTGGCCGGCGCCGTCACGACCGACAAGCTGGCCGCCAACAGCGTTAACGCCGACAAGCTCGCCGCAAACGCGGTCAACGCCGACAAGATAGTCTCCGGCGCGATCACCACGGACAAGCTCGCCGCAAACGCGGTGACTGCTGTCAAGATCGCGGCTGGCACGATCACGTCGGATAAGGTGGCGGCAGGCCAATTCCATGGTTATGTGTTCACCGGCGCGATATTCCAAAGCTCCGACGCCGAGAACACGGGCGTGAAACTCAATTCGACGGGCCTGCGCATGTGGGATTCGAACCACAACCAGACCGTCCTTCTGGACGGCGAAGGCAACGTGAACCTGCTGACCGGCACGTTCCAGACGAGCCTCACCGGCAGACGAATCAGAATCTCACCGACGTTCCGACAGTCGCTTATCGGCGGCGATGACAGTACCGAAGGCTCGGGCATCGAATTCAAACACGGGCGCGACGGTCACGACGCCTACATCGCGTCGGAATCCAGAACCCAATCCAAAGGCGAAGTCTCCACCATCGTAATCAACGGAGGCCGGTTGAGCGACACCGATCCGGGGTCGTTCATGCGTGTGAGCGAATACAAGGCTGCGGACAACGCCACCAAAATCGGCGAAGCCTTCCTAGCCGCTTACCGTGATTATTCCAAAGGCAGCCAGAACGGTTTCGCGCAACTGTTCTTGAGGGCCGACCCGACGCTCAAATACCATACATTCGCCGAACTCTCAGCGGCAGATCCGAACGGCCGCGTTGGCGTGGAGGCGGACATCAACTCCGGGTATCTGTTCCTCGGCGGGTTCCTCGGCCTGCTCAGCGAGGGGCGTGGAACGTTCGTGACTTCCCATCCTCGTGGCGGAGTGGTCAACGGTGGAGGGGTGGTAACGCAGACGTACACGTATGGTTCCCCGGCCAAATTCGGCTTATACCATGCGCATGTCTCCGCCGACGCCTCGGAGCCGGTCATGGTCGGCTCGAAGGGTGATTCGCCGAGCGGCTGCGGCCTGTGGGTGCGTGGCGCCGGCAACGGCGGCAGAATCCCATACGGCTATCAGATACTCGCCATCCTGACCGAAAAGTAGGAGGTGCGATGGAAACGAACATCTACGGTGACGTGTTGGCCGTGACCTGTGACGACGGGACGGGTCATCTCATCCCGTTGGCCGCGATCGCCTCGTGGGGCGAGCTCCTCGGCTGCGACACGGACACGGAAGCGGTCGCGGCGATCATACGGGTCCGGTCGAACAGGTCAGACCCGGGCGTCATCGACCCGGCCACCGGACGCAACGCTTGGACCAGCGCCTACGAGCAGGTGGAACGCGACGAGTTGGCGGACCGTCAGCAGACGCGCATGGCCGCGTTGCATCCCGTGCTCACGGCGTCCGGCGCGTTGTCGCCGGACGGTCGCGAGGAGACCCGTCGCCTGCTCGGATTGGACGCGATGCCCGTCATGGAGGATGCGGACGGTCGGCTCGCCGCCACGCTGGCCGGCGTGGCCGACCGCATCGCCGTGGCGCGCGACCGGTTCCGCCGACAGTCGATCGATTATCTGACCGACCATCGGCGTTGACGCGGGCCGGACGGACGGCCACGCGCATCGACTCCGCCGGGATGACCGGCGAAAAAAGGGAAACAACACAACAGCAAAGGAGTAATCATGACAGCATCTGACGTCCCGCAATCCAACGTACGACCGGCGACGGATGGCGTGCTCGACCTGCGTCCGCCGAAGGAAAGCCTGCGAGCGGAACTGTGCCGGCTCGGATTCGAGTATTCGTCCGCCGACCAGACGGGCGAATCATGGCGCGACTACCAGCGCGGCGTGCTCGCCACGTTCGACGGTGACGGCACGTCCGTGACCATCGCGGACGTGAAGACGAATCTGTCCGCCACGTTGACTCTCGAACAGTTGCGGAAGGTCACTCGCATCGACACGATGACCGCCGCCGACTAACCCCTGCTTTTCACCTATTTTTTCAACCCCTGCAATCCAATCGGATTGTGGGGGTTTCGCATTGAAAGGAGACTTATTTTGACTCAGATTCCAGCCGACGCGAATCAGGTCATCGACCAGCTCGCACAACAGATCGGCACGCTCAACAAGCAGATCGCAATCCTGACTAGTCAACTCGAAACGGCCATGAAACTGATCCCGAAGGATGTGCTCGACAGTCTCGACAAGGAGGACACGAATGCAGAGGATTAACTGGTTCCCCGATCCGAACATCACCGGCACCGCGCCCGTCGGAGTGGGCAATGCGAAGGTTGACTACCCAATCGTTAACAACCGCAAATGGATACGTGCGACCAGCACAGGCACGGGAGACCCCCACGCTGATTATGCCCTGTCCGGCTCGCAGATTCCGCCGGCCGGCTCGTACCATGTGCACGCCCTTGCCTACGCGCAGAAGGCCACAGCCTATTTCATTGTCTCCGTCAGGGTTGGCGGCTCATATCAACAACTGCTCACCGTGCCGGTCGGCGACGGCCAGACCGTCATGGTGGACCAGACCATCACCATTCCGGCCGGCTGCGATCGGCTGATCGTCCGCATCGGTCCTAACAGCCAAACGGTCGGCGTGATAGGCATGATGAGCGATATCCTCATCGAACGCGCCGACACGTATGACACTGCCGTTGGGGGGGGGGCTTCCGGGCTTCTTCTCGGGGGACACGATGCCGCTCGCATAGGAGCGTCCGTCGGACGGGTGGTGTCCGATGATGGTGACGAACTGGCACAAGCATCCGAAAGGGGACATCGCATTTGGCAGGTGGAACGATGTGACCGTCACCGTGAACGGGGACGGGACGAGAACCTACTCCACCGCCAGCTTCGGATCGTTCTTCCCCTTTCAGAACATGAGCGGGACCAAGATCATACCGTCCTCGTTCGTCGTTGCCGTCCGATTCCGGGAGGCGCGTGCGGATCAGGTGGAACGCGCCGTTGCCGTGCTGCGCAATGGGGAGAAGGACGGTATCTGGGCATACCGTGTCACCCAAGACATGGCGGGGGAAAATATGACGTATCCGGCTTTCGTTCTGGCAAAGGGCTCTCTGACCCCGGTCGCGTTGGCGATTTACACGCCCGAAGACTGGGAGAGATTGCAGTCAATGGGAGTGACGTTGTTCGACGGGGACACGATGCCGTTCGCCTAGCCCTCATGGGGGTGGTGGCATGATGCGCGTTAACATGTATCCCAATCCGCGGTTCAGCCCTGACGGCGCCTCGACCGGCGCGTGGCATTTTGACTACGCGAACGACATGCCCGGTGACGGCACGCTCCGACCGTCGAACTCTCAGGGGTACGACGAGCTGCGCATCCCCGAGCTGGAACCCGGCGTCGAGTACGTGTTTAGCGTCAGGTCCGAGAACCGCCTCGGCAGTGGCATGCTGGTTATCGCCGATAAATACTCCCAGCGAGCCGTCCCGGACGGCAGCGGGCTGATCGTCGTCCGGCTCACCGCGCCCGCAACGGGAAGTCAGCAGGAAAACCGCGTCGTTTTTGATGCCCCCGGAGTGTACTCGCAACCCCAGTTGGAGCTCGCCTCGACGTATGACGCGGCGCTCGGGGGGGGGTATCCTCGCTTCTTCACCGGCGACACGATGCCACTCGGCTGACGCCGCGCACCGGGCGGGTGATGCCCGATGATGGTAACGAACCTATGCACGAGCCCATCCTCGACCATCGCCCTGAAAGCCGGCAAGTGGGTGGATATCACGAATATTCCGAACAAGCCAGGGACGAAATATTATGTCAGTGCCTATACGAACGTCACCGGCGGCACTATCTCGATGAGAGGGTATGGCGACCTCACTGCAAGCCAACGTGTCAGCTACGCGCTAACCGCCAGCGTTGCCGGTCCGATGTCAATGAATTATTCCGTCAAGTCAGGCAATCCGACCGTCACCGTGACAAATATTCTCATCTGCACGTGGGACGAATATCAGGCGAACAAGACCCTGCTCGACGGCATCGGATATTTCACCGGGGACACGATGCCTCAAGCCTGACCCTCACGGGGGTGATGGCATGAGCCTCATCACCAACCTATATGGCGATCCAAAAGCCTTGCAGCCACTCAACACGTGGCTGTGTTCTAGCACGCAAAACCACGACGGCAAATACACCTACACCAGCGACCGCAACTACTGGTCTGTACTCCTTCCGGAAATCAAACCAGGCTATGTGATTGCGGTTGATTTCGACACGACCAGACGCGACGCCTTCAAAATGGAAAACTGTTCCGCGATATACAGCGGTCACACGACATTGGCCGGCATCTACAACAGTGGCAATTGCTCGCTGTTCTGCAGCAACGGCAAAGGCGTTTCGGTGACGATCAACCGGATCGGCATATATTCGCAGGACGATTGGAACCGCTTGCAGCAGTACGGTCTTGACTGGTTCGACGGCGACACAATGCCGCTCGGATGATGGTTTTTCCAAAAAAGGAGGAATGCGATGTGATCCAGACATTTCTAGCCGGTTTCGGCGGGGTGGGCGGCGCGTGCGCGCTCATCACCCTGTTGCTCAGGATATGGCCGGGCGCTTTGGACGCGTTGGCGACCGGCCTGTACTCGCACGTGCGGCCCGAACGCCTGCCCTATGACAGTCCGCTTTCCCAGCATTTCGCGAAAACACGGACTTTGGGAGAGCGGACATCGAAAATCGACGACCGTATGGACGAGCTCTGCCGCGACACCATCAAGAACACGATCATCAGCCTGATCTACGGCGACCAGTCGCACGACCACAGCGAGGCCGTCCGATACGAGCTCGCCAAACTCGAAAAACTCGACGCGCAATGCTGGGTGGTCAACGCAGCCGAAAAATACTTGGAGGACCGGCAATGGCGCATTTCATGATCGCAGGCGGCATATACCTGCTGCTGCTCGCGCTCGTCCTCGTGTTCAATTTTGGCGCGCATAGGCATTGATTTTCACACTTCAAAGCCATCCCATTTCGGGATGGCTTTTCTATTGCCCCTTGACTCGGGGCGGGAAGGACAAAGAGCATGACAGGCGCTAGTTTCGCGCGATGGCGCGGCAGCCCGAACCACTACAACGGGCGCAACGGCTACGCCATAAGCCACATCACCTTGCATATCATGGTCGGCACCCTCGCCGGCACCGACAGCGTTTTCCAACGCGCCGGAGGCGCTTCGGCCCACTACGGCATCGGCGGCAGCGGCGAGATTCACCAGTACGTGAGCGAGAGCGACGGCAGTTGGAGCGACGCGAACTATGCGAGCAACAACGGCACGGTGAGCATCGAGCATGAGGGCGGCATGGCCGGCGTGCCTTGCACGCGCGCGTGCATGGACGCTTCGGCCCGCCTGTGCGCCGATATCGCGCGCCGCCAAGGCTGGGGCCGCCTGTGGTACGACGGCCTCAACGGCAACGTGTGGCTGCACCGCGAGATACCCGGCACCGACCATTACGGGTGTCCCGACAAGGCCGTCAACGGCCTTGACGTCAACTATGTAATCAACAAAGCCAACGAGATATTGGGAGGTAACGACATGACAAGCGCAGGAGACGTTTGGAACTATGGTCTTGGAGCGGACGCCACGGCCGGGAAAGACAATCTGCCCGCGTGGATGCGCCTGAGCTGGGTGCACCACGACACCGCCGCACTGTACAGCATCCTTACGCGCACCGACGACGGCGGCACCAAGGACGGCAGCAGCGGCGACATTTACACGCGCGTCTGCTACATCGACAAGCGCGTGCGTGAAATGAGCGCCACCGTCACCGCACAGGCCGCCGCCATCGAAGCACTATCCAAGGCGTTGGGAACCAACCCGGCCGACATCGCGGCCACCGTGGAAAAGGCCGTGAAAGCCAAACTGGACGCCTTGGACATCACCGTTACCGCCACAAGCGGGAAGGAGGATTGACCACATGACAAGCACCGAACCACAGCACGCCGATGGCTACACGCCGGTGTTCGACGCGACCGTGCGCACCATCATCTACGTCGTGACACTCATCGCCGGTATCGTAGGACTCGGCGTCAGCGCGTTCGGCGACCCGCAGGTCGGAGCGTTCATCAGCAGCGCCGCAGGCATCATCGCCGCCGCATTCGGAGTCACCTACTCCCCCATGCGACTCGGCACCAAATAAGACGGCAGATTTTTACCGTCCCGAAGTCCCAGCGGAACGATCAGCACCCTGATTCAAAATTCGGCCCCGCCCGGCATCGCAGACAGCTCGCACAGAGCTTGACTGCTGCCGGACGGGGCCGATTTCGCGTTGTGGCAGAGGGCTTCGCGGGCTCGATTTCTGCCCACATTTTGCCCACATTTTGCCCACATTTTTCGTAAAAACAGGTTAAAAACCGTTAAAACCGGTTAAAACGAAAAAAGCCGCTCAGCCCTACTCCCGCAAGGCAAAGCGGCCATTTTCCAACCCGTTCTCAGCTCAGTGCGTCTTTTAACTTGCTAAAGAATCCCTTCTTCTGACCGGTTTGCGGACGGGAAGCCTGGGAGACGTGCGTGGCATCGGAATCATGCGAGGCGGCGAACTGTTCAATCAGTCCCCGCTCGGACTCGCTGAGCTTGGTGGGAATCAGTACGTTCACATGGGCAACCAGATTGCCGCGCTCATCCTTATTGCGAATATTGGTAACGCCCAGACCCTTCAACGTCACCGTGTCCTCAGGCTGGCAGCCCGCCGGAATGGATACGGTCTGCTCGCCGTCAAACGTATCAATGGACAGATCGTGTCCGAGCACGGCCCAGCTCATCGGAACCTGAATCCAGCAATGCAGGTCATCGCCGTCGCGGGTGAACTGCTTATCTGCCTTGATACGAATATCAATGTACAAATCGCCGGCAGCGCCGCCGCCCTCACCGACTTCACCCTGGTTGGCCAAGCGCAGTCGAGCATTGTCGTTGATACCGGCCGGCACAGTGACACCCACATTACGCGTGGTGCGAACGCGGCCGTGACCCATGCAGCTCGGGCATGGATTCTGGATGATGGTGCCGTGACCCTCGCAGCGCTCGCAGGGAGCGGAGGTCATCATCTGGCCGAGCATAGTGCGCACGACCTTTTGCATGAAGCCCTGTCCATGGCAGTCCGGGCAAGTGACCGGCTGGGCGCCGCCTTGTGCGCCGGAGCCACCGCACTCCTGACACAGGGAGAACGTATTGATCTTGACGTGCGCCGTGCCGCCGAATACGGCGGTTTTCAAGTCGATGGAAGCGGAAGCCAGCGCATCGCGTCCAGGCTGTGTGCGCGGCACCGGGCCCTGTGAGCCGCCACCGAATGCGGAACCAAAGAACGTGGAGAATACGTCTCCCATATCGCCGAATCCCGCGCCGGAGAAGCCGCCAGCACCGGCGTTCGGATCGTTGGGGTCAACGCCGGAATCATACATACGGCGCTTATCCGGATTGGACAGCACATCGTAGGCGTTGTTCACTTCCTTGAACTTGTCCTCGAACTCCGGTCCCGCGATATCAGGGTGATACTTACGGCTGAGCTTGCGGTACGCCTTCTTGATCTCGTCGTCGCTCGCGTTGCGGTCGATGCCCAGCGTCTCGTAATAATCTGTCACTTGTTTGTTCCTTTGTATTCGTTGGTCTGCGGGTCATTGTGCCATAGCCTGCGGTCAGTCGCCGGAGCCGCTTTCCGAGACAAAAAAAGTGAGATACCTTGCCACTGCCCTGACCGCGGCCATGGTAGCCGCATAATCCATATGGGTTGGGCCGATGGATCCCACAAAAGCAATGGGTTCGTTGGTGCCGTCCTGATCGGGCGATGTCTCGTTGCGTTCCGAATCGTTCGCTACGGGCGAAGTACTGCGTCCGTAACCGCTACTGACCACTGAGGCATGCAAGAGTTCAGGTGTGTGGCTTTCGGAGCCAATGGATACGCCTACGCCAGTGGCGCTTGGCTCTTCGCTGAGGTTGCTCATCAGTTTCATGAGCACCACCTGCTCTTCCAGCGCGTCGAAGAGCGGTGCCAGATCGGTCAGAGAACGGGAATGCGCCAGATGCGATGTGCCGGACATATACAATTCGTTGGCGCGCTCGTCCAATGCCATCGATGCGAAGGCGTCGGCCAGGGCGTCGGCCGCCTCCCGCACTGTCTCGAATCCGGTGCCGCAACCAAGGGCGCGCACGGTTTCGGATGCGGATGATAAGGACTGACCGTTGCATTGTTCATTGACTGCACTGGACAGGCGGTTGATGTCGTCGGCCGTGGGCATGGCCGAGACGATCAGTCCGTGCTGTGCCACGCGACCGGTATCGGTGATTACCACGGCAAGTAGCGTGCTCATGGCCACTGGTACCAGCTCCACGTGGCGTAACGTCGCCTTGGATAATGAAGGCGATGCGACTATGGCAACTTGACCGGTGATTTCCGAGAGCAGTCGTGCGGAACGTTGCAGTGCGTCCTTGAGGCTGACCGAGCCGGATAGGAAACTATTGATACCGCGGCGTTGAGCTTCGCTGAGCGGCACAACCGTAGCCAGTCGATCTACAAAATAACGATATCCCTTTTCGGTGGGTACGCGACCGGCGGACGTATGCGGCTGAATCAGGTAGCCTTCATCTTCCAATGCGGCCATATCATTGCGAATGGTGGCAGAGCTGACGCCTAAATCGCGTTCCTTGGACAATGCCGCGGAGCCTACGGGCTCTTGCGAACGAATGTAATCTTCCACCACAGCGCGCAGTACCAGCATGCGACGTGATTGCGTCATGCGCGCCTCCTTATATATACATCTACAGTATGCAATCTGCTCTCTCATTGTATTAGCACTCATTGGTTTCGAGTGCTAATACGTTCGTTTGCGGCGAAGTGATGTGAATTGTGAACGCTAACAGAACACAAACTACCAAAACACGCCAAAATTGCACCATAACGTCGCAAACCATCGCTAGCATGGTAAGCGCAATGTGAGGGCGTCAAGCGCCCGGCACAAGCCGGATACGCGGCCCGACCAATTGGAAGGAAAGTAATCCATGACCGAATTCAAGGAGACCGAGCTCGACGAGCGCGCCATCAAGATGGCGAAGGCCCTTTCGGCTGACGCGGTGGAGAACGCCGGTTCCGGCCACCCCGGTTCCCCCGTTTCCCTGGCGCCCATCGCCTACACGCTGTACCAGCATTTCATCAAGCACGATCCGAACGATCCCAACTGGGAGGGCCGTGATCGCTTCATCCTTTCCGGTGGCCACGCCTCCCTCACCCAGTACGTCCAGCTGTACTTCTCCGGTTATGGCCTGACCCTGGACGACCTCAAGCACTTCCGTGGTGGCGCTGACACCCGTACCCCGGGTCACCCCGAGTACGGCCTGACCCCCGGTATCGAAATGACCACCGGCCCGCTGGGCCAGGGCTTCGCTTCCGCCATCGGCTTTGCCTACGGCGAGCGTTTCCAGCGTGGTCTGCTCGATCCGGAAACCCCGAAGGAAGACTCCCCGTTCTACCACAAGATCTGGGCTATCTGCGGTGAAGGCGATATCGAAGAGGGCATCTCCGGCGAAGCCGCTGCCCTTGCCGCCAACCAGAAGCTCGGCAACATCACCGTGATCTTCGACGCCAACCGCATCCAGATCGAAGGCGACACCAACCTGGTGCTGGCCGAGGATGTGCTCAAGCGTTTCCAGGCTTACGGCTGGTACACCGACGAGTTCAGCTTCATCCAGCCCGACGGCTCCTACAAGGAGGACGTCGAGGGCCTGGCCGACGTTATCGCCAAGGCCGAGGCCGCTGCTCCGGATCAGCCGAAGCTCATCAAGGTCGACACCCTGATTGCTTGGCCGACCCCGGGCAAGACCAACGATCCGTCCTCTCACGGCTCCAAGCTGGGCGCCGAGGCCGTTGCCGGCCTCAAGGAAGTCCTCGGCTACGATCCGGCAGAGAACTTCCACGTTGACGAAGAGGCTCTGGCTCACGCCCGCAAGGTTGCTGAGCGCGGTCTCGAGGCCCACAAGGAATGGGACGAGAAGTTCGATGCATGGCGCAAGGCCAACCCGGACAAGGCTGCCCTGTACGACCGCATCAAGGCCGGCGAGCTGCCGGAAGGCTTCGACAAGGCCATCGATGACCTTGAGGCTACCTTCGAGGTCGGAAAGGGTGTCGCCACCCGTGGCGCCTCCGGCTCCGTGCTCAATGCCATCGCCGCTGTCATGCCGGAACTCTGGGGTGGCTCCGCCGACCTCGGTGGCTCCAACAAGACCGACCTCAAGGGCGCTGCCACCTTCGCTCCGGCTGAGTGCGCCACCAAGCAGTGGCCGGTCTGCAACGAGTTCGGTCGTCAGCTGCACTTCGGCGTGCGCGAGTTCACCATGGGTTGCATCACCAACGGCATCCTGCTGGGCTCCCACACCCGTCCGTTCGGCGGCACCTTCTTCATGTTCTCCGACTACGAGCGTTCCGCCGTTCGTCTGGCCGCCCTCATGGAGATCCCGAACCTGTACGTGTGGACGCACGACTCCGTCGCCGTCGGCGAGGATGGCCCGACCCACCAGCCGGTCGAGCACCTTGCTTCCTTCCGTGCCATCCCGCAGCTTGAGGTCGTTCGCCCGGCCGATGCTTTCGAGACCGCCGAAGCCTACCGCTACTTCTTCGAGAAGAAGAACACCCTGCCGGCTGCCATGGTGCTGTCCCGCCAGGGTGTTCCGGTGCTCGCCGAGACCGCTGCCAAGGCCAAGGACGGTGTCCGCAAGGGCGCTTACGTCCTGGTCGACACCGAAGGCACTCCGGATGTCATCCTGATGGCCACCGGTTCTGAAGTCCAGCTGGCCGTCAAGGCCGCCAAGACCCTCGCTGAGGAAGGCGTCAAGGCCCGCGTGGTCTCCGTGCCGTCCCTCGAATGGTTCGAGGAGCAGGACGCCGAGTACAAGGAGGCCGTGCTTCCTGCCGGTGTCAAGGCTCGCGTCTCCGTCGAGGCCGGCGTTGCCATGCCGTGGTACAAGTACCTCGGTTCCTACGGCAAGCCTGTCTCCATCGAGCAGTTCGGTCTGCAGGGCGACGGTGCTCAGAACCTCATCGACCTCGGCATCACCGCCGAGCACGTGGTGGAAGCCGCCAAGGCCTCCATCGCCGAAGTCGAAGCCGCCAAGTGATTTCACTGCCCTCCCTCACTAGAGGGAGGGCTTAACAAGATTTGTTCCATAACGGAATATAAGGAGAAAAATAAATGACTGAAGCAACTCAGCGTACGTCCGACAACGGCGTTTCCATCTGGCTGGACGACCTGTCCCGCTCCCGCATCGAGTCCGGCTCCCTGCAGGACCTCATCGCCAACAAGAACGTGGTCGGCGTTACCACCAACCCGTCCATCTTCCAGAAGGCCCTGAGCCAGGTCGGCCCGTACGACGCTCAGCTCAAGGAGCTCGGCAAGGTTGACGTTGAGACCGCTGTCCGCGAGCTCACCACCACCGACGTGCGCAACGCCACCGACATCTTCCGCGAGATCGCTGAGGCTACCGACTTCGTCGACGGCCGTGTCTCCATCGAGGTCGACCCGCGTCTGGCCCATGACACCGAGAACACCGCCAAGCAGGCTGTGGAACTCTGGGAGAAGGTCAACCGCCCGAACGCCATGATCAAGATTCCGGCAACCATCGAAGGTCTGCCGGCCATCACCGCCACCCTGGCCAAGGGCATCTCCGTCAACGTCACCCTGATCTTCTCGCTCGAGCGTTACGAGCAGGTCATCGACGCCTTCATCGAGGGCATCGCCCAGGCTGACGCCAACGGCCACGACCTGAAGCACATCGGCTCCGTCGCTTCCTTCTTCGTGTCCCGCGTGGACACCGCTGTCGACAAGCTGCTGGAAGCCAACGGCTCCGACGAAGCCAAGGCTCTGGAGGGCAAGGCCGCTGTGGCCAACGCTCGCCTGGCTTACGAGCTCTTCGAGAAGAAGTTCGCTGAGGATCCGCGTTGGGCCGACCTGGCTGCCAAGGGCGCCAAGGTTCAGCGCCCGCTGTGGGCTTCCACCGGCACCAAGAACGCTGCCTACTCCGACTGCAAGTACGTTGACGAGCTCGTTGCTAAGCACATCGTCAACACCATGCCGGAGAAGACCCTGAACGCTCTGGCCGACCACGGCAACGGCGCTCCGTCCATCGAGGGCACCTACGAGGAGTCCCACGCCGTCATCAACAAGCTGGCTGAGCTGGGCATCAACCTCAAGGACGTCACCGACAAGCTGGAGGCCGACGGTGTCGCCGCCTTCATCAAGTCCTGGGATTCCGTGCTGGCTGACGTCCAGTCCGGCATCGACCGCGTGAACGCCTGAGATTATTAGTCGATGCGCCTAGCGCATTAGCTGGTTAGCTCACAGAAGCCCCGACCCCAACCGGTCGGGGCTTCTTGCGTTTGTTGCTACAGTGGTACGAGCACATGAGAGAAAGGCCGAACCCTAATGAACAAACTTGTCGCACGCCAGCGGTTGGTCATGACCTTCACGTTCTTTTCGATGTTCTTCGGCGCGGGCAACCTAATCTTCCCACCATTCGTCGGCGCGCAGGCCGGCTCCGCGACCATACCGGCAGCCATCGGCTTCATCGTCTCCGCAGTCGGTCTGCCGATTCTCGGCGTGCTGGCGGTCACCTTCGCCGGCGGCTTCGACAAGCTCGCCGGCCGCGTCTCCCCCAAATTCGCCCTGTTCCTCGGCGTGGCCATCATGCTCACCATCGGCCCCTGCTTTGCGATCCCGCGTACGGCGACCACTTCATTCGAAATGATGGTAGCTCCTTTCGTGTCATCCTCCTACAGCTGGCTGGCCCAACTCGTCTACTCACTTGTGTTCTTCGCGCTGGCATTCCTGTTCGCCCAGCATCCTGAGAAACTCTCCAAAGTACTCGGCCGGTTCATGGGACCGTTGCTGCTGGTGCTGATCGCCGTCCTGTTCATCGCCTGCCTGATCCACGGCATCGGCACCCCGGCCAAACCGATGGGCGACTACTCCACAAACCAAATCGCACGCGGCTTCCTCGACGGCTACCAGACCATGGATCTGCTTGCCGCGCTCTACTTCGGCATCGTGATTTCCGCGAATATCCGCGCCCAGCAAGTCGATGACGAATCACAAGTGCAGAAGGAGACCGCCTACGCCGGGCTCGGCACCGGTGTACTGCTGATCGTGATCTACGGCGCGCTGAGCTACGTGGGCGTGGTGTCCGGCGCCATCGCCACCATCAATCCCGCCAAAGACACGGGCGCTACCGTGCTCACCAACCTCACCTCATCCCTGTTCGGCACGTTCGGTACCGCGTTCCTCGGTATCGTGTTCGTCATCGCATGCCTCAACGTATGCACCGGGCTGATCTGCACCTGCGCCACCTACTTCCATACTCGATTCCAGACCGTCGCCGGACGAACGCTGAGCTACCGCACTTGGCAGATCATCTTCACCGTGTTCAGCTTCATCGTGTCCAACGCCGGGCTGAGCGCGATCATCAAAGTCTCCGTGCCGGTGTTGTCCGCGTTGTATCCGATTGCCATTGTGCTGGTGTTGCTGGCGCTTACCCATAAGAAGCTTGGCGCGCGATTCCCGCGTGTCTACTTCTGGACTGTACTGCTGGTGGGCATCGTCTCCTTCGCCACTTGCATCTCCAGTCTGGCCGCCGTCTTCGGCGGTTCCATCGGTTGGCTGGACGCGGCACTGGCCATGCTCCCCTTGCAGCAATACCAACTCGGCTGGGTTATGCCGGCCATCATTGGTTTCGCCATCGGCATCGCCGATGCTCCCCGGCGGTAGTTGCCCGGTTTGTACGGAGTTTGACGGTCGGCCAGTGATAGCGGTTGTCATGTTAGCTGTCACAGCATCACGCCTATAAAGCGGCATACAGAATTCCTGTATACTGCTGGCCTTCGCTCATCTATTATAGTCATACTGGCATCATCGATAACGGCATAAGGCGGGGTACATCATGAACACCAGTGATAGGCAGATAACGGAAACCGGCCGGAATCGCGAGCTTGGATTGATTCCGGCCATGGTGATGGCGATCATTGCGGCGCTCAGCGGTGCTGGCGTATCGTTCGCGCCACTATATGAGCGAATCTGGGGCGGCATGATGCTGCATCCGAACTGTCCGACGATTGGCAGAATGACTTATTATCTGTCTGGCCAGGCAACTGATGATTACGGAGCCTGCGTCACCTCGCCACTGTGGTTTCTGGCAGTGACTGCGCTGAGCGTCGTTGCAATCATTTGTCTGACTGTTGCAGGAGTACAGGGCTTTGCTCGTCATCGTCTTCGCACGGTCATCTGTGTTTTTCTTGCGGCAGTGGCCGTTGCGTTCATATTGGTGCTGAGTGCGAATACCAAAATTGCAATGTTGTGGGCGATACATGCGGCAACGTGGTTGGTTTACGCCATACTTGCCGCCTATTCGCGCAACAGCACTAGTATCCAGCAGCAGCATATAGCCGATCTGACTAATCTGACGGGTTCGGATAAGTCTGCCTCCGAGCGCGGTGGTTGGTCTCTGGTGACGCGGCTGCTGCTCGTGTGGCAAATTGGCGTGATGCCGGTGCTCGTCACCGAATACTCGGTGTCCGATGAGGTCAATTCCACCGGCGGTGTGACCATCGCTTGTGGACTTGGACTTGCGGCATATGCGCTGGTGCATCTCATCTCTATCGATATTCCACGAGATAACGTTGGTTCAGCACTGCCGACGATTCGCGATATACGACCTGTATCTGTGCATAAGCTGTTTCGGGTTATCAGTATCAATGCGTCTGCCGTAAGTCATGTATCGGTTCCTCTTGGCCTGTTTTGGGCAGTAATCACATTTCTGACCTACAGTTACGGCACTGGCGGCCATACCGATTTTTGCCCCGCGCTGGCAGCAACGAACAATGCAGGACTTATTGCTGTTTGCACCGGTTCAGGACCTCTCATCGTACTAGCCGTTTTGCTGTACGTGCTGCCAATATTTTCCCTCGTCTCGGCCATCGCAACCGTTATGGCTACCACAGGCAGCATGAGCAACAGTCATAATTCGGCTAATTCAGCTGGTTTTCAGAATAAGGCCGCGATATTCTACCTGCTGTTAACAACTGTACTGTCCGCCACTGCGTTCATCATCGCCTTCACCTTGGCATAGCCCGATTCAGTTGCAGGTATTTCGGTACTTGTTAGCGGCGTTGCAGGTATAAAGGTGCAAGTTACGGCGCACAATCGGCTCTAACTTGCACCTTTATACCTGCAATCTATGGAGTTGAGCCCGAATAGCGCTGTTCAGATACTCCAAATCGACCCTTTATACCTGCAAACCATACGAATCAAGGCCGGCTTCATTGTCATTGCAGGTATTTTGGTGCGATAAAGACCTCATGTGGAGACGGTCCCACTCGGGCTCATATTTTTATTAGTTTCGGCGTTACGCCCCCACGCTCAGTCGATGGCATCGACAATGGGATGTAGATTTGCAGAAAGACGGGGTGCGTCGATGGTTACGGTGCCGTACAGTTCGTCGACATCGATATTCACATAAAGATATGCCGACGAGTGCGCATTAGTGGACTCGTCGGCATTGAGAAAATCAGCTCTGCCAGTAGTAGCTGAGGAAGTCGGAGAGCTTGTTGGTGGCATCCTTGAGCACTTCGATGCGTGGCAGGTAGACGATACGGAAGTGATCCGGCTCGTGCCAGTTGAAGCCGCCGCCGCGCGTGATGAGAATGCGCTTGTCATGCAGCAGATCGAGGGCGAACTGCTCGTCGTCATGTACGTTGAACTTCTTGATATCGATCTTCGGGAAGATATAGAACGCGGCCTTCGGCTTGACCGCGGTGATGCCCGGAATGGAGTTCAACGCGTCATAGATGTAATCACGTTGGTCATGGATACGGCCACCGGGCACGATATAGTCGTGCACGCTCTGATGGCCGCCCAGCGCGGTCTGCACAATGGACTGCGCGGGCACGTTCGAACAGATGCGCATGTTGGTGAGCATATTGATGCCCTCGATGTAATCCTTGGCGATGGCCTTGTTGCCCGACAAAATCATCCAGCCCACGCGGTAGCCGGCGATCATATGCGACTTGGACAGGCCGGAGAAGGTCACGCAGAACAGATCCGGAGCCATGGAAGCGATGGAAATATGCTCGAGCCCGTCCATAACCAGACGATCGTAGATTTCGTCGGAGAAAATCATGAGCTGGTGCTCACGCGCCAAGTCGACAATCTGCTGCAGCACTTCCTTTGGATACAGCGCACCGGTCGGATTGTTCGGATTGATGAGCACGATGGCCACGGTACGATCGGTGATCTTCTTGCGCATATCGTCGATATCCGGGTACCAGTCGGACTTCTCGTCGCACAGGTAATGCACGGCGGTGCCGCCGGCGAGATTCACACAGGCGGTCCACAGCGGGTAATCCGGAGATGGCACGAGCACCTCATCGCCACTGTCGAGCAGCGCGGACATAGACAGGTTGATGAGCTCGCTGACACCATTGCCGGTGTAGATGTCTTCGATGGTGACGTTCGGAATGTTCTTGAGCTGTGCATACTGCATGATGGCCTTACGCGCGGAGAACAGGCCCTTGGAAGCCGAATAGCCTTCGGTTTCAGGCAATTGTTGCGCCATGTCGTAGACGACCTCGTCCGGCGTACGGAAGCCGAACGGTGCAGGGTTGCCGATGTTGAGCTTCAGTACGTGGGTGCCGGCCTGTTCCATGCGGGCCGCCTCATCAACCACTGGGCCGCGAACATCGTAGAGCACGTCATCAAGCTTGTGTGATTTGCCAAAGGTACGGCGGCGAGCAGCAGGAATTTCCGTTTCTGCCGACGTGGGGGCTCCGCTCGGTGTGTCAATATGGGAAGCGGTTTGTGCGTCGGAGTTCAATTTTGTTTCCGAGGATTGGCCACGAAGCCAGTTCGCATCGACATCAAGTTCGTCAGCCAGAAACAGCAGCACATCCTCTCGCGGCATGGTCTTGCCCGCAACATATTGGCTGATGTGGCTTTTGCCCATCTTGACACCGCGGCGTTCGGCGGCGTGCACCAGATCTACCTGCTTCAATTCCCTACTGTTCATCGCATTGCGCAGTCGTTCCGCAAACACCGATACGCTCATAGTCCTATGCCTCCAACCGGAAGTTCAATTGTCTTGTTGAACAACGGTTCAAAGCATACGCCTAGTTCAATATGTGTTCAATTTTTGGCGTGTTTACAGTGTTCGAACGGCACAGCAATTATCGAAGCTGTGACTCGATCCACTGAGCGACGCCATCCTCGTTGTTAGGAGGGCAAATCTCGTCGGCGATGGACAGTACTTTTGGATTCGCGTTGGCCACGGCCACTCCTCTGCCAGATTCGCTCATCATATTTATGTCGATGAGATCGTCGCCGAAGGCCGCAGTCTGCTCAAGCGGGACATCGAGACGATCGCACAGCAAGCGCAGCGCATGCTCCTTGTTGGCCTGAGGATTCATGAGCATCCACATCACGCCTTCGCTGATGGAGATGTCGAAGTCCGGCGGAATCAGCGCACGCAGTTCATTCCATTGTTCCGGTTCAGGGAAGATGGTGATTTTGTCTGCGATTCCATCAGGAACGTCATGGAAGTTCGTGTATTGGAAAGCCTGAGTCTTCCAATACACGCGCACATCGAAGTTGGTGTAGCGCACGTCGTTCATCACGATGCCGATTTTGAGGTTTGGCATACGGTCGAGCAGAAACAGGCAGACTTCGCAGGCGCGCTGTGAGGAGAAACCGATTTTAATGAGATGATTCTCGCTCTGCTGTGATGAGTCGGATGTCAGCATATCGAAATCGGAATTGGCCGGGTCGAAATCGATGAGGGCACCGTTGAGATAGATCACAGCATCAACGGGCAGTTTCTCGGCAAACTGCAGTCCGGTACTCACCGGTCGCGCGGTGGCGATGGCGAATTTCATGCCGGCGTCGTGAGCCCGAGCGATGGTGTCGATGCTGCGCTGGGTGATGAAACGATCCTCAAAGACCTCGGCGTCATGCAATAGAGTGCCGTCGAGGTCGGCGACCAACAGTTCGGGGCGAGTTGTCGTCTTGATGGTTGTGGTCACAGCAGTCCCTTGCAATGGTCTCGGACGAGTTCGGCGGAGTGATGCATTTTGGCCATTTCCTCGTTGCTTAGTTCCAGTTCCACGATTTCATTGGCCCCATTGGCACGCAGTTCGGTGGGCACGCCAAGGAACACGTCATGTTCGCCGTATTCGCCGTCCAGCAGCGTAGAGACGGGGACGATGCGACGCTCATCCCACAGAATGGTCTGCACTATGCCGGCCACGGTGGAAGCAATGCCGAAGTTGGTGCCGCCCTTGGCCGCCACGATTTCGTCGCCGCGGGTACGGGTCTTTTCCTCGATTTCGGCGGTGGATACGGAGGCGAAGCGGTCTTGGTTGTCAGCCAGGAAGCGAGCGAACGGCTTGCCGCCGAGCGAGACGGTGGACCATGCGGTGAATTGGGAGTCGCCATGCTCGCCCATCACGAAGCCGCCCACATTGCGCGGATCAAGGCCGGTTTCCTCGCCGATGATGGTCTTGAGGCGTGAGGTATCGAGCGCGGTACCGGTGCCAAGCACCTGGGTGCGCGGCAGGCCGGAACGTTTCCATGCGTACCAGGCCATTACGTCGACCGGGTTGGAAACCATGACGATTACGCCGTCAAAGCCCGAGGCCATGACATTGTCGACCACTTCGCCCACGAGTCCGACGGTGAAGCCGAGCTCGGCCATACGGTTGGAATTGGCCGGCGGCTTACGGCCCACGGTGATGACGACGATATCCGCGTCCTTGCAATCGGCATAGTCGCCGGCACGCACCTTGACGTGACGATCCTGGAACTCGCTGCCGTCATCGAGATCGCGGGCCTCCCCCAAAGCTTTGGCGGCAAAATGATCGATGAGCACGAGCTCATTGCACAGACCATGTGTAACGATGCTGAACGCCGCGGTCGCACCGACCTGTCCGGTGCCCACAATGACGACTTTGTTGCGGTTCATAGTAACCATAGTGCACTCCTTTGCAAGCCATGAACGATGGAAAAACTACGACCCATGACCGGTATGTCGGTCATGGGTCGTGAAAAAGTCTGCAAAATCAATCAGCCGAGGTTGAACTTGGTCATCATGTCGAGGCCGATAATCAGAGCCACCCACACGAGGGCGATGATGACGGTCCAGCGGTTCAGGTTCTTTTCGGCGACGCCGGAGGTGCCGGCATTCTGGGTCAGACCACCGCCGAACATGTCGGACAGACCGCCGCCCTTGCCCTTGTGCATAAGGATGAGCAAGGTCAGCACGAAGCTGAGCAGCACGACGATGACTTGTAGCGTGATCTTAAGAGCGGTCACAGGGTACCTCCGAGTTGAATTTACTGTTTATAAGCATAGCGCACATATCGGAAAACCGGTGCATTACGACCGTGAAGATGTTGTTTTCAGCGCAAGACGAGCGGTTTTGGACAGTTCATTGACGTCCAGGGCAGCGCCGCCGATGAGGAATCCGTCCACATCGGGCTGGGAGATGAGTTCTGCCGCGTTCTTTGAGGTGACGGAGCCGCCGTACAGAATGCGTACGCTGTCCGACACTTTTTGACCGAACGTGGTCTTCAAATCATCGCGAATCGCGTTGGCTGCGTCCTGAGCGGATTGCGGGGTGGCGACCATGCCGGTGCCGATGGCCCAGACCGGTTCGTAGGCCACGATGAGTTTGGCAGCTTCCTCATCGGAAAGATCGCGGGTGACATCACGCACCTGGCCGACTGCGAAGTCGAGCTCAATGCCCTTACGGCGTTCCTCGTAGCTTTCGCCTACGCACAGTATTGGCTGCATGCCGGCGGCAAGTACGGCACGCACCTGATCGACGATATTGGCATCGTCTTCAGGATGGTATTTACGGCGCTCGGAATGTCCGACAATGACATACGAGCAGCCAAGGTGGGCCAGCATATCGGCGGATACGTCACCGGTAAAGGCTCCTTGCGTGGTCACGGATACCGACTGGGCACCATAGGTGAGGCGGAGCTTGTCGGCTTCGACAAGCACCTGCACGCTGCGCAGCGAGGTGAAGGACGGGAAAAGGGCGACCTCGCAACGCTTGAAGTCGAAATGAGCGTCGCGCAGTAGCCATACCAGCTTCTGTACAAAGTACGTGGCTTCCAGATGATCGAAGTTCATCTTCCAGTTGCCGGCTACCAAAGGAATGCGCTTGGACACCATGATTTCCCCTCTCATTATCGTTCCTTGGCTCCCCTCAGCGAGGGGAGCCGTCAGCAAAGCTGACTGAGGGGAGCCCGACATCGCCGTAACTCCCCTCAGTCTCGCTACGCGAGCCAGCTCCCCTCGAGGAGGGGAGCCAGAATAAAACTTACTCGAGCACCTTCAGACCCGGGAGCTCCTTGCCCTCGAGGAACTCGAGGGAAGCGCCACCACCGGTGGAGATGTGGGAGAAGCCATCCTCCGGGAAGCCGAGGTTGCGCACGGCGGAAGCGGAGTCACCGCCACCGACGATGGTGAACGCACCGGCTGCGGTGGCGTCGACCAGACCCTGGGCCACGGCCTTGGTGCCGGCGGCGAACTCAGGAACCTCGAACACGCCCATCGGGCCGTTCCACACGACGGTCTTGGAGTCGACAATCTTGTCGTGGAAGAGCTTCTGGGAATCCGGGCCGATGTCCAGACCCATCTTGTCGGCCGGGATGGCGTCGGCGGCAACGACCTCCGGGGCAACCGGGGTGTCACCGGCCGGGAAGCCGGCGTTCACGACGACGTCGGTCGGCAGCACGAGCTCAACGCCGTTCTTCTCGGCAGTGGCGATGTAGCCCTTGACCTTCTCAAGCTGGTCCTCTTCGAGCAGGGAGGTGCCGACCTCGTAGCCCTTGGCCTTGAGGAAGGTGAACACCATGCCGCCGCCGATGACCAGACGGTTGGCCTTGTCGAGCAGGTTCTCGATGACGCCGAGCTTGTCGGAAACCTTGGAACCGCCGAGCACCACGGTGAACGGACGCTCCGGGTTCTCGGTGGCCTTGGACAGGGCCTTGACTTCCTTCTCGACCAGCAGACCTGCGGCGGCCGGCAGATCGGCGGCAACGTCGTAGTTGGAGCCCTGAGCGCGGTGGACCACGCCGAAGCCGTCGGAGACGAAGGCCTCGCCGAGGGCGGCGATCTTCTTGGCGTAGGCGGCGCGTTCGTCGGCGTCCTTGGAGGTTTCCTCCGGGTTGAAGCGAACGTTCTCGAGCAGCACGACGTCGCCATCGTTCATGGCGGCGACCTTGGCCTGGGCGTCCTCACCGTAGGTGTCCTTGGCCAGCGGCACGTTGGTGCCCAGCAGCTCGCCGAGGCGGGCGGCAACCGGGGCCAGGCTCAGCTCAGGGACGACCTTGCCCTTCGGGCGGCCGAGGTGGGCCATGAGGATGACCTTGGCGCCTTCTTCGCGCAGGGTCTTGATGGTCGGCAGAGCGGCCTTGATTCGACCGTCATCGGTGATGGTGGTGCCGTCCAGCGGAACATTGAAATCAGCGCGAACCAGAACGCGCTTGCCCTTGAGATCTCCAAGGTCCTTGAGTGTCTTCATGAATATCCTTTCCTTGACGAATTTCACGTCAAAGTGGCCAATTTTTGCCACTTTGCATATTACAGGCATTCCAGAACAAAACACCGCATTCGTCTGATGACTGAATGCGGTGTTTCGTAAGTCGTTGCATATGCTGGACGATCTTGACGGTTTGCCTCTTACCGTCCTTCGGCAGCCCGGGCCTTTTCGGTTTTCTCGGCGAGCTGGAGCAGTCGACGGATACGGCCTGCGATTGCATCCTTGGTGATCTGCGGTTCGGCAATCTTGCCGAGCTCCTCGAGGCTCTTGTCCACGTGGTCGATGCGCAGCTGGCCGGCTTGACGAAGATTGTCCGGAATGTTGTCGCCCAGCACCTCGAAGGCATGCTGCACCTTCTCGCTGGCCTCGGCGGCGGCTTTGGCGGACCTGCGCATATTGGCATCATCGAAGTTGGCCAGACGATTGGCCTTGCCGCGGGCTTCGCCGTCGGAACGCTTGCCGGTCCATTCGCGGGCGGAACGGGTGGCACCCATGAGCTTGAGCATGCGCTCGATGGCGTCGGGATCTTTGAGCGTCACGCGTTCGGAACTGCGCAGGGTGCGATGCTTGGCCTGAATGCCGAGACGACGGGCCACGCCGCACAGGGCCATGGCGGCCTCTTCGGTGGGGCAGGCGATTTCCAAGAAGCTTGCTTTACCGGGGTCGGACAGGAAGCCACGGGCCATGAAAGCGCCACGCCATGCGGCCTTAATCTGGGCGATGGAGCCGTTGACCACTTCGGCGGGAAGTCCGCGCACCTGCTGCTTGCGGCGGTCGACCAGACCGGTCTGCAGCGCAAGGGCCACCACGTTGCGGGTGACAAGCACCACATAGGTTTCCACCGGACCATTCGGAGTCTGGCGGGTCAGGTGATTGACCTCTGCCTCATGACCGAATACGTTCTTCAGGGTGTTTTGAAGCCACTCGGCTGCATCCAATGAGGTAAATACGGCTTGAATCACATACGCGTTTTGCACAGGACGCAAACCACCGCCAAAACGAATCATGGCCGCTGCTTGGGCCTTGATCGCGGCAGGCGAGTCACCTTCAAAGGCAGCCAACTCGCTTTTAACATCGTCCAGAAGAGCCAAAGATCCAACCTCCTACAGTCCCGTTCTTCTCAATGCCTTAGGCGCCTCGGCCATCAAGCAGTCGGAAGCCATCGGCTTTCTGTGATACCTAATCTGGTGGACAACCGAACCCGTTTGATATATATTTTGGGCTTTGTTTTCTCGCAGTGTGGTCACTCAGGATGAGCGTCGATGGTGTTGTTCCCGCGCCGAAACGGTGACGTTCAGGCCGTGTGCGCGTAGTCGGCGAGCCAGTTCTTCGCTCATCGCGACCGATCGATGCTGGCCTCCGGTGCAACCTATGGCAATGGTCACAAAGTGCTTGTCTTCCTGGGCATATCCTTCGATGGCCGTTTCAATGGCGCGTTCATAGGAATCAAGGAATTCCTTAGCGCCTTTGCTGGACAGCACATAGTCGGCGACGGGTTTGTCGGCTCCGGTAAGCTCGCGCAGGCTGGGCACCCAGAATGGATTGGGCAGGAACCGGACATCGGCCACGAAATCGGCATCTATAGGCATGCCGTATTTGAATCCGAAGCTGAAGATGTGCACGGCCACGGTGGTGGGCCCGGATCCCAACATTGTCTCGTAGAGCTTGGTGGACAGCTGATGGATGCTCAAGGAACTGGTGTCGATGACCCAATCGGCCCGCTCTTTGAGGTTTTCCAGTAGATGGCGTTCCTCGAGAATGCCATCGATAAGACGGTTGCCGTGCTGCAATGGGTGCGGGCGGCGGACGGATTCGTATCGTTTGATAAGTATGTCGTTGCTGGCATCAAGGAAAAGGATGCGGGTTTTGACACCGAGATCATCCAAGTGGCCGAGCACGGCTGCCAGATCGTCAAAGTAGCTGCGGGAACGTACGTCAATGACTGCGGCGAGCTTGTGAACGCCGCTGTCTGACCCGGAGGTCGTCATCATATCGACAAGAGGAACCAGCAATTTAGGCGGCAGGTTGTCGACTACGTACCAGCCCATATCCTCCACCGAATCGGCGGCACGGGAACGGCCTGCGCCGGACATGCCGGTGATGAGCAATACCTCGAATGCGTCGGCCGGATTGGGCTGATTATCCGCAGCGGCGGAATCGGAATGGGTGTCGACCTGATTTTCCGAATCGTGGATGGAAGATGGCTGACTCATCACAATGCCTCCTCGAGCGCGTTGCGCATCGCGATTTCCAGATGATCGTCCTCGGTGGTGGTGCCTTGCAACCGCTTGTCGGCGTCACTGGGCGGATCGTCGTCCCATATGCCGGTCATCAGCAGCACTTGGATAAGTGCCTGATACAGCAGCATTTCCTCGCCGCCAATGGCGCGGCCACCGTGGGCCCGCCATGCTTGCATGAGTTTGGTGGGACGTGGATTGTATACCACGTCCAGCAACAGGCCAGAATACGGTTCCGCGTGCGATGCGCTGTCTGTGTTGATGACATTCGCGATGCCGTTTGCCGCCAAACCGGGAATGGTATTGATGACATAGGTGGCGGTGCGTGCGGCGTTGAGCAGGGCCGACGTGTCGCTCAGTTCGATTTCGTCGTACGGGTTATGCGTGTTGATGAATTTTTCGGCCACGGGCTTCAATCCGGCGTTCTTACCGGGATGCCGTGCGGCGACGGTGATATGGCCGATCTCCGGCATCATGCAGCACGCAGCCAATGCCGAGGTGGCGGTGTTGCCGTTGCCGATGATGAGGGCCGTGCCGGCGCGATCGCCCGCATGATGGTTGCCGAGCTCCCGGTTGATATGGTCGAAGGCGAGTTGGATGCCGATGACATCGGTGTTGTACAGTTTGATGGCCGGCTTTCCGTGAGGCCAGGCCGGATCATCGGTGATGTCATTCCAGTCGAACACCGCGGTGTTGGCCACCCTGAGTTCCTTGGCCCACAGGTTCTCCGGGGTGCCGTACGGCTGGATGGTGCGTTTCAGTGGCATGGTCAGGCTCAGGCCGGCCCAAGTGGAGTCAAGACCTTTGAGGAAAGCATCAAGGTCATCCTCCCCCACCTCGTGCTTGTCATACAGCCAATCATTGAGATTCAGCGACCGGTAGGCCGCGTTATGCAGTACCGGAGACAGAGAATGCGCAATCGGTTTGCCAAGTACTGCGCAGCGATGGTTGGCCATATCCCCTCCTTGAATATCTTCTCCCATGCTAGCCGACATCTTGTCGTGGTGTTGTCACGCTACGCAATCCGTAATCGAAAATTCATGCCGAGTGGCGGCACCGGCTCCGGGAAGGAGATTATCGCGACTGTGTATGGGAAACTGTCATGGGCTGTTGCCGCACTGGCTCCCCACAGAAGGGGAGCTGTCACGAAGTGACTGAGGGGAGGTCCCGAAGAGAATCAGCTGAGTCTGCCTACTCGTCATGCAACGCGGCACACAACGCCTCGGCCTTGGCGTGGCCAACACCTTTGACCTGCTCGAAGTCCTCGACGCTGGCCACACGCATGGCTTTGACCGAACCGAAATGATTGAGCAGCCGTTTCTGATAGCTCTCTCCAATACCCGGAATCTCATCGAGCGCACTGCGCAGCGCGCCTTTGCGGCGCTGCTGGCGATGGTAGGTGATCGCGAATCGATGCGATTCGTCACGTACGCGCTGCAGCAGGTACATGCCTTCGGACTGGCGTTTGAGGATGATCGGATAGTCATCATCCGGCACCCATACCTCTTCGAGGCGTTTGGCCAAGCCACAGACGGCCACATCATCCACGCCGCAATCCTCGAGAGCCTTGGCCGCGGCCATGACCTGCGGTTTGCCGCCATCGACCACCACGAGATTCGGCTTGTATGCAAAGTGATGACGATTCGTGTTCTGCTGGACCACTTCAGACGAATCGGCAAATGATGAGGCATCGGCAAATGATGAGGCATCGGTAATTGCTGCCGGCGCCGTACTGCTGGTGCCATTTGCATCGGATACGGATTGTTCCTGCTGTTGCTCAGCCTTGGCCGCGCGCTGCTCCGCGTCGATGCTCTCGCCGGAATCCCCGGCGATATTGCCATGCTTGAAACGTCGCGTCAGCGTCTCGTAGAGCGCGGAGAGATCGTCCACTGCTCCTTGCCCGTCCTTGCCGCGAATGGAAAAACGACGGTATTCGGATTTTTTGGCGATGGCGTCCTCGAACACCACCATGGAAGCCACCTGGAAGGCGCCACCCACGGTGTTCGAAATATCGTAGCATTCGATGCGCAACGGCGCCTGGTTCAGGCCCAGGGCCTTGGCCACGTCGTTCATGGCCTGGGTGCGTGCGCCCATATCGGAGATGCGGCTCATCTTGCTGCGCTGCAACGCCTGGCTGGCGTTCTCATTGGCACGATCCATGAGCTGCTTCTTGTCGCCTCGGGAGGCCACGCGAATGGTCACCGTTCCCCCGCGCTGGTCGGTCAGCCAGCTTTCGAGTTCCGCACGCCGGGAGGGTTCGATCGGCACGATGATTTCGCGCGGCACCGGCGCAATGGGAGCCAGCAGATCCGCGCGCCCAGTGGTTTCCTGACGAGTATTGCGCTCGCGAGTGGCTTGGGCTCGGGCGATTGCGTCCGTGGCCGTAAGGGTTTGCGTGGAGCCGATGGCTTCGCGACTGGTGGAAATGGTTGCAGCGCCACCCCCAGTCACGCTTCGCGTGCCAGCCCCCGACAGCGGGAGCACGGCTGCATTTTCGCCCCCGCTAGCAGGGGCTGTCGGCGCAGCCGACTGGGGGTGGTCATTCCCTGCCTCATCCGAATACACCTGCACCAGAAGATCCGCCATCAAGTCAGTATCAGCGATGTCCTCGACCCGTTCGACGCTCCAGTTGCGTTCGCCACGAATCGAACCCGCGCGTACATAGAAAGCGTGCACGGAAGCTTCCAATTCGTCGCTGGCAAAGCCGAACACGTCGGCATCCACGTCCTGATCGAAGACGACGGCGTTCTGCTGCACCACGGTCTCCAACATCTGAATCTGATCGCGCAGACGTGCCGCCTTCTCGAATTCAAGCTCGGCGCTGGCCTCTTTCATGTCGCGGGTCAACTGCGCGATATACGGCCGTCCAAGGCGTCCGGTCATGACGCCAACAAGTTGTTCGCACAGCCGTCGATGTTCGTCCGCTTCAATCTGATTCACGCAGGGAGCCGAGCATTTGCCGATAGAGGCCAGCAGGCAGGGCCGGCCGGTCAGCTGAGCTTTATGAAATACATTCGTGGTGCAGGTACGTACCGGAAAGGTGCGCAGCAGCCGATCGAGGCTGTGCCTCAGCTCCCACACCTTGGCGTATGGGCCGAAGTAACGAGTATCGCGGCGTTTGCGCGACCGCGTGACCCACACGCGGGGAACCCGCTCCCCCGTGCTGACCGCCAGATACGGATAGGTCTTGTCGTCGCGGAACTGCACGTTGAACCGCGGATCGAACTCCTTGATCCACGTGTACTCAAGCGTCAACGATTCCAACTCAGTGGCAACAACCGTCCACTCCAGACTGCGTGCCGTAAGCACCATGGTCTGTGTGCGCGGATGCAGCAGATACAGTGGCTGGAAATAATTGGTAAGCCTATTGCGCAGGTTCTTGGCCTTGCCTACATAAATGACGCGCCCTTCCCCATCGCGCCACTTATACACACCAGGCTTGGCCGGAATGTCCGAAGTCTTAGGCCGAAACAGATCACGAGAATCCCCCAGCAAAGGCGCCCCATTCGCATTCACCTTCGCCGCAGCTGCGCTTTCTTCGGCTCCTGCACTAGAGCTTTCCGGCATCAACGCCGCCGCAGTCTTGCGCCACTCGTCCGGACTATGCCGCTCGATATCGTTCGTCATAATCCTCCTCTCGCAAGTAGCAGCAGATAATTGATTCAGGATTGGGTGGGCTGGGGTGTGCGTTGCTGGACCGTAAAGACTTGGCCTGAGCAGCCCGGAGCGTGTCCAGCGACGCACACCCCAGCCCACCCCAAGGTCAGCCGTAATTGAAAGGCTATAGCATCGGTTTCAGGAACTTGCCGGTCCAGGATTCGTCGCATTCGGCAACCTGCTCAGGAGTGCCCTGCGTAACGATGGTGCCGCCGCCGTCACCGCCTTCCGGACCAAGATCAATCAACCAATCGGCCTCCTTGATCACGTCCAGATTATGTTCGATGACAATAACCGTATTGCCCTTGTCCACTAGGGATTGCAGCACTTTGAGCAGCTTGTTTACATCTTCGAAGTGCAGACCGGTGGTCGGCTCGTCGAGGATGTACACGGTCTTGCCGTCGGAACGGCGTTGCAGTTCGGTGGCGAGTTTGACGCGCTGCGATTCACCGCCGGACAGGGTGGGCGCGGGCTGGCCGAGCCGGATGTATCCGAGGCCGACGTCCACCAAGGTCTTCAGATATCGGGAAATGCCGGTGTAGGCCTTGAAGAAGTTGGCTGCCTCTTCGATGGGCATATCGAGAATATCGGAAACGGTTTTGCCGTTGTACGTGACTTCGAGGGTTTCACGGTTGTATCGTTTGCCGTGGCAGGTCTCGCATTCCACGTAGACGTCTGGCAGGAAGTTCATTTCGATCTTCAGCGTGCCGTCGCCGTGGCAGGCTTCACAGCGGCCTCCCTTGACGTTGAAGCTGAATCGGCCGGGGCCGTAGCCGCGCACCTGTGCTTCGGGGGTTTTGGCGAAGAGTGCACGAATCTTGTCCCACACGCCGGTATAGGTGGCTGGGTTGGAGCGTGGAGTGCGGCCGATCGGGTTCTGATCGACGTGGATCACTTTGCGCACCTGGTCGACGCCTTCGACGCGCGTATGCTTGCCGGGCACGATGCGTGCGCCGTTGAGCTTGTCGGCGAGCACTGGGTAGAGGATGGAGTTGACAAGCGAGGATTTGCCGGAGCCGGAGACACCGGTGACCACGGTGAGCACGCCGAGCGGGAAGCTCACGTCGATGTTCTTGAGGTTGTTCTCACGTGCGCCTACGACCTTGAGCATCTGGGTCTTGCGCACCTTGCGGCGCTTGGCGGGCACGGCGATTTCGCGACGGTGGGCGATGTAGTCGCCGGTGATGGAACGCTTCGCCTCGATGAGATGCTTGGCTGGGCCGGAGTAGATGACTTCGCCGCCATGCTCGCCGGCTCCGGGGCCGATGTCGACCAGCCAGTCGGCCTGACGGATGGTGTCCTCATCGTGTTCGACCACGATCAGCGTATTGCCAAGGTCGCGCAGCTGGTGCAGGGTTTCGATGAGTCGTTCGTTGTCGCGCTGGTGCAGGCCGATGGAAGGCTCGTCGAGCACGTACATGACGCCGACCAGACCGGAGCCGATCTGCGTGGCGAGTCGGATGCGCTGCGCTTCACCGCCGGACAGGGTGGCTGCCGCGCGTGAAAGGGTCAGATAGTCGAGTCCGACGTCATTGAGGAAGCCGAGGCGCGCCTTGATCTCTTTCAGGACTTCGCCAGCAATCATCTGTGCCGAGCCTTCGAGCTTGAGCCCGTTGACCCAGGCGAGTTCGCGCACTACGGGCATATCGCACACGTCGAAGATGGATTTGCCATCCACGGTGACCGCGAGCACTTCGGGCTTCAGGCGGCGGCCTTGGCAGACCTGGCAAGGTACCTCGCGCATGTAGGACTCGTAGTATTCGCGCATGGACTGCGAGTCGGTTTCGTCGTGGCGGCGCATCAGCGTGCGCACCACGCCCTCAAAGCCGGTGGAGTATTCGCGCAGGCGACCCCAACGGTTGCGGTAGGAGACGTTGACTTTGAAGTCATGGCCGTAGAGGATGTCGTGCTTGACGTCGGCCGGCAGATCCTTCCACGGGGTCTTCATGGAGAAGCCCATTTCCTTGGCCAGACCTTCAAGGATATGGCCGTAGTACTGGGAGGTCATCTTGGTGCCGCTCCACGGCTCAATGACACCGTCGGCCAGGGATTTATCCGGGTCGGAGATCACGAGCTCCGGGTCGATTTCGAGTTTGAAGCCGAGACCGGTGCAGGCCGGGCAGGCGCCGTAGGGGGCGTTGAAGGAGAACGTGCGCGGTTCGACCTCATCGAGTTCGAGCACATGACCATTCGGACAGCTGCGGTGTTCGGAGAACGGGCGGCGGCGCGCGGGGCTGTCTTCCTCCTCGTCCACGAAGTCGATGACGATGCTGCCGTTGGCGAGCTTCAGCGCGGTTTCCACCGAGTCGGTCAGGCGCTGGCGGATGCCGTCCTTGACCACAAGTCGGTCGACCACCACTTCGATGGTGTGCTTCTTCTGCTTGGTGAGTTTGATGTCGTCGGACAGCTGCTTCATTTCGCCGTCGATGAGCGCGCGGGCATAACCGTCGGAGCGCAGCAGTTCAAGCATATCCACGAACTCGCCTTTACGGCCCTTGACCACGGGAGCGAGAATCTGGAATCGCGTGCGTTCCGGGTAATCGAGCAGGGTGTCGACGATTTGCTGCGGGGTCTGGGAGGCGACCGGCTCGCCGCATTCGGGGCAGTGCGGAATACCGGTGCGGGCGAAGAGCAGTCGTAGGTAATCGTAGATTTCGGTGATGGTGCCGACGGTCGAACGCGGGTTGCGGTTGGTGGTCTTCTGATCGATGGAGACGGCTGGGCTCAGGCCTTCGATGAAGTCGACGTCGGGCTTGTCCATCTGGCCTAGGAACTGGCGGGCGTAGGCGGACAGGGATTCGACGTACCGGCGCTGGCCTTCGGCGAACAAGGTGTCGAACGCGAGCGATGATTTGCCGGAACCGGACAGGCCGGTGAACACGACCATGCGGTTGCGCGGAATCGCAAGATCCACGTTCTTCAGGTTGTGCTCTCGTGCGCCCTGAATGGTGATCTTGAGGTCGTTTGGGATGTGCGAGATGTCCGCTACCAGCGAACCGTCATGCTCGACGAGCGGCGCTTTTTTGATTTCGCGGCTCAGGAATGAGTCGCTGGTCATCACCTTTTCCACGATGACTTCGCCGTTCTTGCCCTTGCCGGTTTTCGCGCCCGCTCCGCCAGTTGCGCGCTTTGTGCCAGTCTGCGCTGCCGCCACAATCCCCGCCTTCCGTCTCGCTGTTTTCCACGTGCATCACACCGCACGCATCAAAGCCTGCCCCAAGAATACCCGAACACACGACCAAATTCGAACACATGTTCGATGGGTGTGTCCGGCGCGGCAGATGGCACAAAACGGAACATGGTGGTAGTAGTGGGATAAGCATCAGTACGTATATACGAGGAGAATGCCATGATCAATGAGGAATACAAGGCCATGCTTGGCGGCAAGTCCGTGATTCGCGAGCTGAGCGAGTATGCCACGAGCCGCGGTGCCGAAATCGGCTACCAGAATGTGTTCGATTACAGCCTTGGCAATCCCTCCGTGCCGGCCCCGAAATCCTTCGCCGACGCCATGATTGACCTCTATGAGAATGGCGACCCGGTGGCCATCCACGGCTACTCCCCCTCGCTTGGCATCCCGTCCTTCAAAGAGACGGTCGCTGAGAACCTCAACGAACGTTTCGGCATGGCATACACCGGCAACCACATCTTCCCGACCACGGGCGCGGCGGGCGCGCTGTCCCACGCGATGCGCGCGGTGACCAAGCCAGGCGACGAGATCATCACCTTCGCCCCCTACTTCCCCGAATACCAGCCGTATGTCAAGGGCACCGGCGCCAAGCTGACCATCGTGCCGGCCGACACCGAGAACTTCCAGATCAACTTCGAGGCGTTCGAGGCCGCGCTCAACCCGAACGTGCAGGCCGTGCTCATCAACACCCCGAACAACCCGTCCGGCGCGGTGTATTCGGCGGACACGCTCAAGCGCCTGGCCGCGATCTTGACCGCCAAGCAGACCGAATACGGCCACGACATCTTCCTGATTAGCGACGAACCGTACCGTGAGATTCTGTTCGACGGCGGTACCCAGCCCTATCCGGCCAGCTTCTACGCGAACACGCTAACCTGCTACTCCTGGTCGAAGTCACTGAGCCTGCCGGGCGAGCGCATCGGCTACGTGGCCGTTAACCCGGACGCGACCGACGCCGATCTGCTGGTGCCGATGATGGGCCAGATCTCGCGCGGCACCGGCCACAACTGCCCGCCGAGCTCGATTCAGCTGGGCGTGGCCAAGGTCATTGACCAGACCGCCGACCTCAACGTCTACGAGACGAACATGAACCTGCTCTACGATGCGCTGACCGGCATCGGCTTCGACGTGGTGCGTCCCAGCGGTACGTTCTACATCTTCCCCAAGGCGCTCGAGGACGACGCCGTGGCGTTCTGCATGAAAGCCAAAGGATACGACTTGATCCTCGTGCCGTCCGACAGCTTCGGCGTGCCCGGCTACTTCCGCATGGCCTACTGCATCGACACCGAGAAGGTCAAGCGTTCGATCCCCGTGTTCGAGAAGTTCGCCCACGAGGTGTATGGGCTCTGAGGGCTCAGACCGTTAGTTTCTTGAATCGTCCGGTGTCGTGAAGATGCCGGACGATTTTGTTATTCCGCGTGCATTATGGACACGAATGATTGAAGTCACTAATAACTTCGTGAAAAGGTATCGCCTTTGCGTGGAATCATCGTTAGATTGGCGAGAGGAAAATCTGTCAATCATATAAAACGGAAAACATCGTGACCGCGCCGAACACGCCCGCCGAAACCTCCGACCAGCCCAGCAAACCCGCCAAATCCGGCAAACTGGAGGTCTCCGACCTCATCACCATCGGCATATTCGCGGCCCTGTACTTCGTGATGGTGTGCATCGCCACGCTGGTAAGCACCCTGTTTACCGGCGGCTTCGGCTCCATCTTCCTGCCTGCCATTGCAGCCCTCATCTCCGGCTGCGTGTACATGCTGCTGGCCGCGCGACTCGGCAAGTTCGGCGGCATCACCGTCATGGGCGTGATCATCGGCCTGTTCCTTTTCATTTCCGGACATTTCGTGCTTTCGTTTATCGCCAGCATCATATTCCCGGTGACCGCCGATCTCATCGCCAGCGCCGGCAAATACAAGAGCAAGGCGCTGCTGCTCGTCAGCTATGTGGTGTTCTCCTACGGCCTGACCGGCCCGATTCTGCCCCTGTGGTTCATGAAGGACGCCTACGCGGCGAGCCTTCAGGCGCGTGGCAAGGACGCGGCATACATCGATGGCGTGTTCGACAACATCAACACCGGCACGTTCTTCATCTCCATGATCGCGATTCTGGTATGCGCGATTCTCGGCGGCTGGTTCGGTCAGCGCATGATGAAGAAGCTTCATCAAGGCCGGTATCGCCTGATGAATTCTGCCCGCCGGTTGGTGCGACTGCATCGTCAATCTTGAAACCGGCCATTTCGATGCCGATGGTTCTAACGTCGGTAACTCCATCAACTCTGCAAACTCCACCAACGTCTCTGAAAGAAACAATCAATGACTTCCGCAACCGCCACGGATTCCACGGCCTTCGACATCACTGACTGGCTTGGCGAATGGGAAAGCTTCGAGCATTACATCGACTCGGGCGACGCCACTATCCAACAGACCTGGGAAGCCGACGAACAGGCGGTGCTTGCCAACCCGAAGACGGCTCTGATGGCCGCACGCGGCATCAAAACCTTCTGGTCAATGGCCTGCTCCACCACCATGTGCGCTAATGAGGGAACCGCCGAGGACCGCTGCGCCATCATCCGAGCCCTGCATCACTTGCAGTAAATAGCAGAAGAGCCACCGGGCGCCTATACGAGGTTCCGGTGGCTCTTGGCTGATTATTCTGACAGTCAGCTGTTGCGATTGATTTCGATGTCGGTGACGGTGAGGTTGGCCTCGTTGATCAGGTTGAAGAGGATGACTTCAGCCAGTGGACCGGGCTGCATGAAGGTGTGCTGCTTGTCTTCGGAAACGTAATCGTGGCTGTCGCGGTAGAAGGCGGTGTCGATGCCACCTGGATAGATGGCGACCACTTTGACGCTGGTGCCCTTGTATGCGGCCTGCAGACTCTTGGTGTAGCCCTTCTCGCCCCACTTGGTGGCGCAATACACGCTCTCGTTCGCATTGCCACGCGTGGCGGCGGTACTCATGATCTGGGCGATTTTCACGTCGCGTTCGCCGCAGACCTTGAGGGTTTCCACGGTCCACAGGATCATGCCTTTAAGACCCTTGAGGCATTTGTCAACGTCGGCGGCTTCGTAAGCGGTGGGTACTTTGAACGAGGGCTGACCGGCGTTGTTGACAAGCAGGTCGATGTGGCCAAGTGAGGCGATATCCGCCACGGATTCCTTGACGAACGCTTCATCCGTGATGTCGCCGATGTAGGCACGGTAGGAATCAGCGGGCCATTGTGCGGTGAGCTCGGCCTGGCGTTCGGCGTTGAAATCGATGCCGGCTACGAGCCAGCCTTTGTCGATGAGCTGGCTGGCTAGTTCGTAGCCGAGGCCCAAGGCACTACCGGTGACGATGGCGATGTTCTTGCCTGTTGTGGTGGCCATGGCAGGTGGCTCCTTTGCTTTTCGTTAGGTCACTCCCCTCAGCGAGGGAGCCAAGATGGGACTATTCTTCGGCAACCAGATCCAAATAACTATCATTCCAGAGGTCTTCGTCGCCGTCAGGCATGAGCAGCACGCGCTCGGGGTTCAAAGCCTCGACGGCACCCTCATCGTGGGTGACGAGCACGATTGCTCCCTCGTACTTGGCGATGGCCTTCAAGATCTCCTCGCGGGAGGCCGGATCAAGGTTGTTGGTGGGCTCGTCGAGTAGCAGCACATTGGCGCGCGAGGTGACCAGCGTGGCCAAGGCCAGACGGGTCTTCTCACCGCCGGATAGCACATGAGCCGGCTTCATCGCGTCATCGCCGGAGAACAGGAACGAGCCGAGAATAGAACGGGCCTGTGTGTTGTCGAGCTCGGGAGCCACGTGTTGCAGGTTCTCTAATACAGTGGCGTTCAGATCCAACGTATCGTGCTCCTGCGCAAAGTAGCCGATTTTGCAGCCGTGACCGTATTCCACAGAACCGGTGTCCGGTTCCTCGATGTGGGCCAGTAGACGCAGCGTAGTGGTCTTACCGGCGCCGTTGTAGCCGAGAATCACCACACGTGAGCCCTTGTCAATAGCCAGATTCACGCCGGCGAACACGATATTGGAACCATACGCCTTGGAAATATCCTTGGCCATAATCGGCGTACGACCGCACGGTGCTGGCTCGGGGAAGCGAATATCCGCCACCTTCTCGGCCTTCTGCGCCTCCGAGGTGTTCTCCAGCAGTTTCTCGGCGCGGCGCATCATGTTCTGCGCGGCCACCGCCTTGGAGGCCTTGGCATGCAGACGAATGCCTTGCTTCATCAAGCGTTCGGCCTTCTTCTCCGCCACTTCACGCTCACGGCGGCGACGCTCCTCATCAACCACGCGCTGGTGTAGATAGGCCTTCCAGCTCAGTGAATACATGTCGATCTGGCCGAGTTGCGCGTCCAGATGCCACACCTTGTTCACCACTTCATCCAGCAATTCCGTGGAGTGGGAGATGACCAGGAAGCCGCCCTCGTACTTCTTCAGGTAGCCGCGCAGCCATTCGATGGAGTCCGCGTCCAAATGGTTGGTGGGCTCGTCGAGAATCAACGTATCAGCGTCGGAGAACAGGATTCGCGCCAGTTCGATACGACGGCGCTGACCGCCGGACAGGGTGCCAAGTTGCTGTTCCATGACCTCCTGCGGTAAGCCAAGCGAAGTCGCCATGGAAATCGCCTCGGACTGTGCCGCATAGCCACCGGCCTTGTCGAAGTCCTGCATGGCCTTGTCGTAACGGTTCATGGCCTTGGTCATCACGTCCGGATCCGGGTCGGTCATTTCCTTCTCGGCCTTGCGGATACGGTTGATGATGGTGGCGATGTCACGCGCGCTCATCATGCGGTCGAGCGCAGTCTGCGTGGGATCGGAAGCGTGCGTGTCCTGAGGCAGGTAGCCAAGCTTGCCGGAAACACGTACTTTGCCGGCGGTCGGCAGCATGTCGCCGGTGATCACACGGGTCAGCGTGGTCTTGCCGGCACCGTTGCGGCCCACCAGACCAATCTTGTCTCCCTTGGCCACATGGAAATTGGTGGGATGGAGCAGGGTGCGCGCGCCGATCTGAATCTCCAGACCCTGTGCCTCGATCGCCATGCTTCACCTGCTGCTTTCCGTATAGAGTCCTGTTAAACCAACAGACCATAGTAACGGAAGCCATGAAGAAGGTGGACGACAGCATGAATGTTCATGTTTGCTATCGGCGTGACTCGGCAAACGGGCTAAAATCAATGGTGTTCGTTCGTAAGCACCGCAAAGGGGTCTGCCATGGAATACGCCGATGACGTCGATCGCCGTGAACTGTTATTGCATAGTGCCTATGACTCCGGCACGGTGCGGGATATGGAACGTCCGCTGCTGGATAAGGGCGTGCCGCTGATGCGCATGGCCGCACAGGCCACAGCCCATATTGCTGCCGGCATGCTGGATGACGAGGATCTGGCGCTCGAGGATACTTCCATCGTGCTGCTTGCCGGGGCCGGCGACAATGGCGGCGATGGGCTGTTCGCCGCCGCCGCTCTGGCGCAGGAGGGGGCCAAGGTTACTGCAATAGCCGTGGGCAAGTCGTTGCATGAGGCCGGATTCGCCGCATTCGTTCGCGCTGGCGGCAAAGTCTTGGTACTTGACCCGGCCGCCGAAATTCCCGGCTGTTCGTCCGGCTTCTCCGCTGGCGAGGCGGGCGAACGCCTGCAAACCGCGGTGTCCGTGGCTCAGCAGTCGCATCTCATTATCGATGCGATGACCGGCATCGGCATCGAAGACGCATTGCGTGGAATCCCCGCAGCGTTGGCTTCCGCCTTGGGTCTTGACGGTGAGGTCCCTGATGAGCCGGCTCTTCCCAACCGCGAATCGTCCGGTGACTTTCCGCTGGTGCTCGCGGTGGATACGCCGTCCGGCATCGGGGTCAACGACGGTTCGTTGCCCGGCCCGTACATTCCGGCTACGGTCACGGCGACGTTTGGTGCGATGAAACCGTGCGCCGTGCTGCCTCCCACAACGTTCTCGTGTGGTCGAATCGAGTTGGTCGATTTTGGATTCGATATTGACGAGCGTGAACCTGCGGTCGAAGTCGTGAACAACACCTTCGCCGCCGACTCGATTCGTCTTCCTCGTTTTGAGGATGGCAAGTATTCACGCGGCGTGGTCGGATTGGTCACTGGTTCGCAGTCCTATCCGGGTGCCGCGGTGCTGACGTCCCGTGCGGCCGCACGCGCGAATACCGGCATGGTCCGCTATCTCGGACCGGAACGTGCCCAGAATATGGTGCTTGCCGCGCTGCCGGAAGCCGTGATCGGCAAGGGACATGTACAGTCCTGGGTCGTCGGCTCCGGTGTACCGGATGCCGATGCCGATGGTGCCGGCACGGATATGCAACGCGAAACCATAGCGGCCTTGCTCAAGCATTATGATGCGTCTGCTGAAGACGATGCCGGCAATGCTTATGACATGCCACCAATCGTGGTGGATGCCGGCGCACTTGACTTGTTGCCCGAACGTGTGCCAGGGCAGGTGGTGATTACGCCTCACGCCGGCGAGATGGCCAAGTTGCTGAATCGGCTGGAAGCGCGGCAGGATGCGGCCGAACATGCTGAGCCGCGTGAACCTTACACCGTTGACGATGTGCAGATTCATCTGTTGGCTTGTGCTCTGCGTGCGCATGAGCTGACCGGTGCGACCGTGCTGCTGAAGGGCGCGGTGACCATTGTGGTGGACGAGGATCATGTCTATGTTTCTGGCAGCGCGCCGGCATGGCTGGCCGCCGCTGGTGCCGGTGATGTGCTGGCAGGTCTTACCGGTGCCTTGCTCGCCCAGCAGGATGCGTTGATTACCACAGCGGAGACCGTCGCCTCCGCGGCCTATCTGCATGGCATGGCCGCCGCAATCGCTTCGGAATCCGAGCAGCAGGGCTGGCAGGAACCGGAACTGGTGGGCCAGGAACATCATCAGCGCTTCATGACGCTCGGACACCCGATTGTAGCCGGTGACGTGATTCGCGCGATTCCCGAAGCCATCGCCGACGTAATTGCGTAGTTCTTGGCCTCGCCGAATAATATGACCTCCCTCTGATGAGGGAGGTGGATCGGCGAAGCCGAGACGGAGGGAGAGAAAAGCCTGGCAAAGGTTGAGCCAAGAATTAAACTCCATGTACCCCAATTTCGGGCAATCAACCCGTACACTAATTACAGGAACCACTGAAGATAGCCCACAAACCAAGGAGCATCATGGCCAACTCCCCCATCACCGATGTGATTTTCGACTTCTGCGGCGTGCTGCTGGACTGGAATACCCGCGCATGCCTCGAAGGTAAGTTTCCCGACGACGTGGTGAACCGTATTTGTGCCAACGATGATCCATGTGGCTTTTTCCATTACGAGGATCGCATGGATGCCGGCGAGGATCTGGCCGATATCCTGCCCGACGTCCGTCGTGAACAAGGCGATGAGCTTGCCGCGATCTTTGAATATTACATCGCGCACTATGATGACGCGCTACCCCGCACGCTGCCGGGCATGGTCGAGTTGCTCGAAGATCTCAAGGCCCATGGCTACGGCGTGTGGGGGCTGACCAACTGGTCTCACGAGACGTTCCATCTGGCATTCGAAAAATTCCCGCGTCTCGAGGAACTGCTGCAGGGCACGGTGGTCTCCGGCGTGGAGAAAATGCACAAGCCCAACGCCGACATCTACGAGCTGGCTTTGAACCACTTTGGCTTGACCGCAGGCAACTGCGTGTTCTTCGATGACACCGCCAAGAACATCGTCGGAGCCAACGAAGTCGGCATCCACGGACTTCTCTTCGAAAACGCGCTGCAGGCACGCGAATCGCTCGCCCAGCTCGGAGTACGGCTATAAACCCTTCTCCCGACTATCCCTCAGGCTATAAATAGACCTTATGACACTGCTGCAGCTGAAATACATCGTCAAAATCGTCGAGTGCGGCTCGATGAACGAGGCATCCCACGCTCTGTACGTCTCCCAGCCGGCCCTGAGCTCGTCGGTCAAGGAACTGGAGAACGAGCTGGGCATCGAGATTTTCACCCGCTCCTCGCAGGGCATCGCCCTGACCGTGGACGGCGCGGAATTCCTGACCTACGCCCGTCAGGTGCTTGATCAGGCCGATCTGCTCGAAGAGCGTTACAAGCACGCCAAGCCGCGCAAGCAGCTGTGCCAGGTCTCCACCCAGCACTACATGTTCGCCGTCGAAGCGTTCGTGGAGATGATCAACTCCATCAAGTCCGACGAATACGAGTTCACCATCCGCGAGACCCGTACGCGCGACATCATCAACCAGGTCGCCAACATGCAGTCCGAAATCGGCATCATCTACCTGTCCGATTTCAACAAGGATGTGATCGGCAAGCTCCTGCGCGAGAAGCACCTCGAATTCCATCCGCTCTTCCGCGCGCCGCTGCACGTGTTCATCTCGCGCAACAACCCACTGGCCTCCAAGAAGGTCATCACCATGGAGGACCTCAAGCCATACCCGTTCATCCAGTACGAGCAGGGCGAGGAAGGCTCGTTCTACTTCTATGAGGAAGCGGTCTGGCCGGAGTACTCCCCCAAGCAAATCAACGTGACCGACCGTGCCACAATCCTGAACTTCATCATCGGCCTCAACGGCTACACAGTGTGCACCGGCATCGACAACGGCGACCTCAACAACGAGAAGATCGTCACCGTGCCGCTCAACACCGATGAGACGATGCTGGTCGGCTGGATCACCAACGAGCGCTCCAAGCTCTCCAAGGCCGCCGAAACCTACCTCACCAAGCTCAAGTCCGTAGTCGCCGATCACGGCTACAAACTCATTGATTAGGAGTAAGTAAAACAGGCATGGTCAGCAGTGAGATATACCGCGATTAAGCCAACCCCGCTGGGGAAATGGAAGTAAGAGCCGGACGCCCTGAGTATCTCAGGGGCCGGCTCTTGCGCTATTGAGACTGAATGGCAAAACCAGTTTGATGGCCTCCGACTACTTGGCCGAGATTACCGACGTGGCGGCTGTCGCGGCGAAGCCTTTGAGCACTTCGATCATCACGTCGCGATCTTCGACATCAATGTTGCGGGCCGCGGCGAGCATAACCGGCAATGACTGTGTCAAATGCGAAGTGAGGTCGCCGAATGTGGCGTATCCGCCGGCCTCGAAGATCGCGAACAGGTTTTCGATGAACTTGCGGCGATGCTCGTCGTCGTATTTTGCCATCCATCCGTTGATCGTGCGTGCCAGGTATTGCGCGCTACTTGTCAGTCCATCAGCCTGTACGAATTGGCCATGATCGACTTGCCAGTGCAATGCGAAATGCTGCATGATGCTGGCTCCATCGCTGCTGACCACCGTATAGCCGTCTTCCACATGCTCACGAGTCTCAAACAGCATGCCGATAATCGACGAGCCCGGTACCGATTTATGGATCTTCGACGCAATGCGTACGTACCCGTCTTCATCGAAGAACGCCTCATCGAATCCAGGTCCATCGTGCGAATATACGACCGCGATGCGTTCCTGAATCTCGCTAGGCACATTGGCCGCCGCATACACCGCCAGATTGCCGCCTTTGGAATGGCCGCCGACCATAATCGGCCCGGCCCAATGGTCAGCCAGCTCGGTCAGATAACACGCGGCGGCCTCCTGCGAGGCGACCGGGCGGCGGAACGCCATCATGAAGTCCTCTTTCCACCCGACGATCGAGCTGTCGGTACCGCGAAAAGCCACATAGAGCGTGCCGTTACCCAGTTCGAACACGCAGGCCGAGAACTGCTTGGTGGTTTCGGCATCGAATTCGTCCACATATGCGCCTACGCGTAGGTTCCTCCAACGTGGGCTCTCGCTCATCGCACGTAACAGATCGACGTTCATCGAAGGCGACCACACCTTGCCGAACATGTCGTCATAGCATTCGGCACGCAGCAAATCGTGAATCGGAACCGTGACGATCATGCCGTCAGCGGTCTCTGCATTCTCGTGATAGCGCGGCACGTTATCCGGCATGCGCGCATAGGCCAACTGGGACAAAGCGAGGCTATCCGCCTCGGTGAACGGCAGTTCGGCGAAAGTGTCGAAATGTTGCCGAATATCGTCGGTGATGTTCCCCATAGCGGCCTTCCTTGTTCGAATGCAACGAACCTACGGTAATTCTACGCCGCGCGGGTTTTCATCACAGGCGACCCGGTTCCGGAGTTTAGAACCCTATCTCGCTTTCAAGGGGCTGATTTGGCCTTCTGGAGACATCTATCTCCGTTTCAAGGGGCTGTTCATCCGTCATATCCCGAGTATGAGCGGCATCATACCAACGTCATTCCGCCATTTTCATGCTACTTCTACTTGGGCATCAGCCCCTCGAAACGAAAGTAGACCTCTGGAAACCACGACATCAGCCCCTCGAAACGGAGATAGCATCAATTTAGGCCCAGATTGCCCGTTACAGCATCGGGTAATACTTGCCGTGATCGATTTTGGCGGCGATATCACGTAATTCGGCAGCATCTCGGCGGTCTTCTTCATTACCTTGCGACAACTTGTTCGCTTTGCTGTCCAGATGATGCTCGATACCGAAGTAACTGCATATCCCCACGAGCACAAACAGCCCTATACCAACTAACCAGTTCATAACACGCTCCTTGCCAAAGCTTTTGCCTTAATATGGTGCTGCTGTTCATGAATCGTAATAAAAAAGCGGGATCGCAAGCCCGCTTTTGGTTTTAGATTGAAGACGATCAGGCGCCATATTCTTCGAGGTAGGCGGCGGCGCGCTGCTGGATGTCGTGGCTGAGCAGCGGGGTGCTGTCGGCGTTCTTCATCTTGGCAGCGGCGTCGAAGATCTCACGTACGTTGGCGATGGCAAGCACCGGGAAACCGAACTCGGCTTCCACGGCCTTGACGGCGGACAAGTCGGAGTCCTTGGTCTTCTCCATGCGATCCACGGAAAGTACCAGACCCACGACTTCCACGTTCGCCTCGGCCTTGAGCTTGGGGATGACTTCACGCACGGCGGTGCCGGCGGTCATCACGTCGTCCACGAGCAGTACCTTCATGCCGTCGGTCAGCGGGGTGCCGACCATCCAGCCGCCGTCGCCGTGGTCCTTCTTCTCCTTGCGGTCGAACGTGTAGCCGACGGTCATGTTGTGGCCGGCGGTCAGTGCGATCGCAGTGGATACAGCCAGCGGAATGCCCTTGTAGGCGGGGCCGAACACGGTGTCGATGTTGCGGGGAATCGTGTTGTGCACGATGGCCTGGCTGATCTTCTCGGCGTAAAACGCGCCGAGCGTGGCGATCTTCTTGCCGTCGTCGAACGCGCCGGCGTTGATGAAGTACGGGCTCTTACGGCCGGACTTCAGTGTGAAGTCGCCGAACTTCAACGCATTGGATTCCAGCAGGAATTCCGTGAAACGATGTGCGAGTGTTTCTGCCATGATTTACCTCCAGGTCTGTCCTGCGGCCAGTTTAGCAGCGAGTTCGGGACGGCTGTCCAGCAGGTCGTCCAGTTCGCGGGCGACGCGCAGCGGGGCTACCGGGTCGAAGAGCGCGGCCGCGCCCACTTCGACGGCGTTCGCGCCGGCGTACAGGTATTCGAGCGCCTTCTCGCCGCTGTCGATGCCGCCGAGTCCGATGATCGGAATGTCCGGCAGCACGGTGCGTGTGTGGTATACGGCGGCCAGGCCGATCGGCAATACGGCCGGACCGGATACGCCGCCGGTGACGTTGGCGATGATCGGCTCGCCGTTACGAATGTTGATGCGCATGCCTTTGAGCGTGTTGATCATGCTCAGGGCGTCGGCGCCATGTTCCACGGCCGCACGGGCCGGCACGGTGATGTCGGTGACGTTCGGCGTAAGTTTGACGATCATCGGCTTGTCGGTCAATGGGCGCAGACGGTCCATCAGATTGGCGAGGGCCACCGGGTCGGCGCCTACGCTCATGCCGCCGGCGGAGACGTTCGGGCAGCTGACGTTGATTTCCAGCATGTCCGCGTCGGAGTCGGCGAGCTTTTCCACCACTTCGGCATAGTCGTCGTCACAATGTCCGGCGACGTTGGAGATGACGAATGCGCCCGCGGCCTTGAGCTTGGGCAGGTCTTCGGCCAAATAGTGGTCGACGCCGGGATTCTGCAGGCCCACGGCGTTGATGTTCGCGGCCGGCGATTCGGCGGTGCGCGGCGAGGGGTTGCCTTCCCACGGCACGGGCGATGCACCCTTGGTGCATACGGCGCCGAGCTGGCTGACATCGTAGAACCAGCGGACGGCGGCGTACTGGAATGTGCCGGAGGCGGTGCCGACCGGGTTCTTCCATTCCAGGCCGGCCACCTTAGTGTGGTGCTTCCACACGTGGGGTTCGTACAGGTTGATGTGGTTGTCGTTGCCCTGCGCGGACTGGTTGTTTGCGCTCACCGTCACTCCCCCCATCCGAGCTGTTCGCGGGTGAATACCGGGCCGTCGGAGCAGACTTTGAGTCGGCCGTCCACGGTGTCGATGGTGCACAGCACGCAGGTGCCGTAGCCGCAGCCCATGCGCTGTTCCATGCTCAGCTGCGCGGGGATGTCGCGTTCGGCGGCCCATGCGGCCACGGCTTTCATCATCGGCAGCGGTCCACAGGACAGGATGATCGGTTTGCGATCGTAGGCTTTCAAATCGTCGTCCTGTTCGAGCTTGTTGAGCAGGTCGACTACGTTGCCTTCGGCGTCATCGATGCTCCACGACCAGTCCGCGTACCGGGAAACGTATTCCTCGGCGAAGTGGTCGTTGCGATAGCCGAAGACGGCGGTGGCGAAGGAGGCGTCGTGCTCGGCGAGCCTCTGCGCGGCGTAGATCAGTGGTGGTACGCCAAGACCGCCGCCGACGAGGATGTAGTTGGCGTCTTCCTTGAGGTTGAAGCCGCGGCCGAGCGGGCCGAGCACGTCCACGGTGTCGCCGGCCTGCAGCTGTGCCAGCTGTTCGGTGCCGTGACCCACTACGGCGAAGATCACGCTAACCTCATCACCGTTGACCTCGCTGACACCGAACGGACGCGGCATGAGCATGAAGTCGTCGTGCGTGAACAGGTTAACGAACTGGGCGGGCTTGGCGTGGGAGACGATGAACGGGTCGCGGAACGTCAATCGCATCACGCGGTCGGTCAGTTCCGCAACCTGTGTGATTTCAACATTGTGACGCGGCGGGAAGAATCCGGCCGCAGTCGCCTCCGCAACCACATCATGAGTGGGGGTGAAAGTTGTCATGTTGTTCCTATTCAGCATCTGCATTGCTCCCGCTGGCGGGAGCTGGCTCGAGAAGCGAGACTGAGGGTGGTTTTCTATGACCACGACTGGCCGCCCCCAGTCGGCTTTGCCGACAGCCCCCGCCAGCGGGGGCGGGAGTACACTCGTCTACTTACCGGTATACGGCAACCCGCAGATTATCGCGCATGTCGAGTGCCGCCTGGCGTGCACTGTCCGCCACCAAGCCAAGCGCCTCGTCGGCGGTCATGGATTCGGAGTATTTGCCGCTCTTCTTCCACGCGCCGATGATGCCGCGCGACGAGTTGACGACGGCGCCGCTGCCCTGCTCATCGAACATGCCGGCCACATCCGCGGCAGTACCGCCTTGAGCGCCGTAGCCCGGCACGAGGAAGAACGTGTGCGGCATGCGCGTGCGCAGTGCCTTGCCTTCTTCCGGATGTGTGGCGCCGACCACCGCGCCCACACGGGAGTAGCCGTGGTCGCCAATGGTCTCGGCACCCCAGCCTTCCACCAGATCGGCCACATGTTCGTAGACTTTCGTGCCGTCGGCCAGATCAAGCATCTGCAGTTCGCTGGAGGACGGGTTGGAGGTGCGCACGAGCACGAAGATGTCCTTGTCCGCTTCGGTGGCGGCCTCGACGAACGGGGTGATGCCATCGGTGCCGAGATACGGGTTGACGGTCACCGCGTCCTCATGCCACGGGTCGAAATCGCCCACGCCGTTCAGGTGATGGGCGTAGGCGGCCGCGGTGGAGCCGATGTCGCCACGCTTGATGTCGCCGAGTACGTAGAGGCCTTGCTGGTTCGCATATTCGCAGGTCATTGTGTAGATGTCCACGCCGGCCGGGCCAAGCGCCTCATACATGGCGATCTGTGGTTTGACGGCGGGCACGATATCGGCGATGGCGTCGATAATCGTGCGGTTGTATTCGAAGTAGGCGACGGCCAGCTGAGCGGATTCGAGCTCTTCCGGAGATTCCACGGAATCGCGTACCTCGTCGGCAAAGCTCGCCACGACCTGCGGCGGCACCAACGCCTCGGTGGGATCAAGGCCCACGACGCTGGGGTTCTGGGTGTTGTCGATAGCTTCGATTAGGCGATCCATGCTGCTCCTTGTGTTGTCTACAAACGGCTGAACATCAGCTTGGAGCCGATGATCGTGGCGAGGGGACGTCCGGTGACCTGCCAGCCGCCGAAGGGGGTGTTACGAGCCTTGGAGTGGAACTGCTCGGGATCCACGGTCCATTCCTCGGCGGTGTCAAGAACCACGAGGTCGACCGCATCGGCATCGTCCACATGACTGAAATCAAGCAGCCGGTTGACGCCTTCACGCTGCGAAGCCCCGGATTCGGCGGCGTCGGCCACCTGCTCCCCCGCAATCACACCATCCGGGTCTTTACCGGTAGGCGCGGGTTCCGCATAGTCTTCGACCAGCGCAGCCACATCGGTCGGTGCATGGCCCATGAGTTCGGCCGGCCCCACGGACATGAGCTCAATCAAACGCTCATCAGAGATGAAGCCGCCGTCCACCAACACCTTGTGGCACACGCCGTACGCGCATTCAAGGCCGATGATGCCATTGGGCGCTTCAAGGAATCCGAGTTCCTTCTCTTCCAATGTATGCGGCGCATGATCGGTGGCCAGCAGGTCAACCGTGCCGTCCGCGATGGCCGCGATGGTGGCCTTGCGATCCGCTTCAGAGCGCAGCGGCGGGTTCATCTTGGCCAACGTGCCGTACTTGAGCAACGCCTCATCGCTCAATGCCAGATAATGCGGCGCGGTTTCGCAAGTGATCGGCAGTCCTTCAGCCTTGGCCTTACGAATAGCTTCAAACGAAATCGCGGTGCTCACATGCTGGAAGTGCACGTGGACACCGGTGCGGCGGGCCGCTTCGGTGTCGCGAGCCACGATCTTGAGTTCGGTGTCTTCCGGAATGCCGGGTACGCCAAGTTCGCGGGAAACCGGTCCCTCGTTGACGGCACCCGTATCGTGATGCTCGCAATGTTCAATCAGATACAGATCGGAAGTCTTGACGTTCTCCAGCACCTGATCCAGAATCTTCGGGGTCACGGCAGAACCGTCATCGCTTACTGCGGTGACAGGGTGGGCCAGCATGGCGGGTGTCTTGGCGTCGTCCTCAAAGCCGGGCACATACTTCAGCCAATCGGCAACATCGCTTGCCTCGTGACCGGCACGATCCTTGGACGCGCACACGCACAGGTCGTAACGGACCGGCAACTTCACATTATGCGCGGCATCGTACTGCTGCAGGAAGTCGATGACGTTGTCGAAGCCGGCGTCCAGAACTTCCTTCGCGCTGGGAGCGGAAGCATCAGTAACGGTCTGGCCGTCCAATGCCGGCAACGTGTTCGGCATGATGAGTACGTTCGTGTATCCGCCGGACGCCGAAGCACGGCAACCGGAGACCATCGATTCCTTGTATGTCTGGCCGGGGTCGCGGAAGTGGACGTGTGGATCCTCGAATCCGGGAGCCAAGGTCAGACCGGTGGCATCGATGTCGGCGCCATCAACCACGGAGGAAGTGTCGGCGAAGTAGGCAGCAGCGGTCCCGGGCACCACGAGGTCAATGATCTCGCCGGTGTTCCAGACCTTGATGTTGCGTAGGGTTATGCTCACAGTTTGGCTTCCTCGTCGCAGTAGTCGCAGCGGTATTCGAGTCGTTCGGAGTGCACGAGGTGGAACATCTGCTTGATGCCAGGCTCGGTGGTGGTCACGCAGCGCGGGTTCACACAGGAGATCACTCCCACGATATGTTCGGGCAGGTTCGGCTGTTTCTTTTCGACGATCTTGCCACCGCGCACCACATCCACGGTGGCCTGACGGGCCACGAAGCCGAGCACGTCGAGGTCGATGTCTTTGTCATCTTCGATTTTGATGATGTCCTTGGAACCGTAGCGCTTGGAGTCGGCGTTCATGATGAGTGCCAGCTTGGTTTTGGATGGGTCGATCTTCAGATAGTCGAGAACCTTGAGCGAGGTGCCAGCCGGCACGTGATCGATGATGATACCGTTCTGGATGCTGGTGACTTCCATCAGGCCTGAACCTCCTTGGGGTTGAGCGGTTCGTATCCGGGCAGTTCGTCGCCCACCACGGTGCTTTCGAGGGCCATGCGCACGAGCATGCCGTTCTTGACCTGCTCGAAGTAGGCGGCACGCGGATCATCGTCCACGTCCACGGCGATTTCGTTGACGCGCGGCAACGGGTGAAGCACGGCCATGGACGGCTTGGCGAGCTGCAGCTTCTCTTCGTCGAGAATGTAGGTATCGCGCAGACGCAGGTAGTCGTCTTCGTTGAAGAAGCGTTCCTTTTGCACGCGGGTCATGTACAGCACGTCGAGGTCGCCCATCACGGAGGCCAGGTCACGCACTTCCACATAGGAACAGCTTGGCGTGGCGTTGATGCGGTCGATCACATACTGCGGAGTCTTGAGCTCGTCCGGGCTGATGAGCACGAAGCGCACGTTACCGAAGCGGCACAGGGTCTCAATCAGGGAGTGCACGGTACGGCCGAAGGTCAGGTCGCCGCACAGACCCACGGTCAGGTCGGTGATGCGGCCAAAGCGCGACTGTAGCGTGGCCAGGTCGGCCAGCGTCTGGGTGGGGTGCATATGACCGCCGTCGCCGGCGTTGATCACCGGCACGGAGGCGGCGCGGGAGGCCACCAAAGCGGCGCCTTCCTTCGGATGGCGGATGGCCACCACGTCCACATAGTTGGACACGGTCTTCAAGGTGTCGGCAATGGACTCACCCTTGGTCACAGAGGCCAGCTGCGCGCCGGCGAAGCCGATGACCTTGCCGCCGAGACGCAGCATTGCGGTCTCGAAGCTCAAACGGGTGCGGGTGGAGGGCTCATAGAACAATGTGGCGAGCACGCGTCCGTCACAAGTGTGAGCCACTTCCTTACGATGGCCGTCAATATATGCGGCCTTATGCAGAATATCGAGGATCTGGTTTGTTGACAGGCCGTCCAGCGTCACAACGCTTTTGCCGACCATGGGTGTTTCTTCAGACAAGGCTCACCTTTTCGCTCGTGGTTTCAGGTGGCCACTCTTGTGTGACCTAATTTAACTTACGCCATTTTTCGGACAGCCGCGTTCACGGAGTGTTCACCCTTGGGAACAATGAATTATTGAATTTGCGTGGTGAAGCATGCAGAAAAAACTATTCATTAGGTCGATTTGCCGTTCATTAGGTCAGTGTTTCACTTCATACGGTGTTGGAATGGCACCATTCCAACACCGCTCTACAGAAGTAACCGACCTAATGAACGGCAAATCGACCTAATGAATGTGAAGCTTGTGGCGTTCACCGCTGTGCAAGGCGTCGATTATGCTCCAATCGCGGTGCCAGCACATGCATACGCGTACCGCCGCTCTGGGCATCTTCGTCAACCTGACCGTAGAACAGCCTCTGGCAGACGTCACGGCACTTGCGCATCACGGCCAAAAGGTCGTTCTCGAAATGCTGGCCGCGGTGGGCGCCGTAGCCGAGGTAGACGGCGATGCCGCCCAGCGAATAGATGTCATCAGGCAGAATATCGGCCTGGTTGGCGCGCCCGCTCCACAGATAGTTGCCGTTGCGGGCCGCGGTGCACAACGTCCATGCCTTGCGCAGCTGAATCGCGTCGATAGCGCTGATGAGCTTCTTGGCTTCCAGCACGTCCAATGCCTCCAACGTGCCGTTGACGCGCAGATCTTTGATATCGCCGGCGTGCTGGAGCTGCATGAGCTGCACGGTCCATTCCACGTCAGACAAGCCGCCCTTGCCGAGCTTCAGATGACGTTCTCGACGCACGCCGCGCGGCAGACGCTCGGCCTCCATACGGGCCTTGAGCTTGCGGATGTTCTGCAATTCGGCCTCGGTCAGCTCCGTGGTCGGGTAGCGCAGCGGGTCGGCGATGTTGATCAGGAAGTCTCGCGCCAGTTCGGCGTCGCCGGCTGCGTACCGGGCGCGCAGCAGTGCCTGGCGCTCCCAGGTCGAGGCCCAGGATTCGTAGTATTCCTCGCAGGAGGCGTAGGAGCGCACGAGCGGACCGTTCCTGCCTTCCGGGCGCAGGTCCAGGTCGAGTTCGATCTTGGGCTCCAGCGTCGTCGGGCCTTGCAGAATGTTGCGCAGGTCTTCCACGACCTTTTTGGCGAAAGCGTTGGCTTGGCCGTCGTCGGCGTCGTCTGCCGGACGGTAGATGAGGATGGCATCCGCATCGGAGCTGAAGTTCACTTCGCGCCCGCCGTAACGGCCCATGGCGATGACGGTGATGCCGGCCGGCGCGGTTTCGACGCCGAACGCGGCGATCTGGTGGCGCACGGCCCAGGTCAGGGAGGCGTCGATGATCGCGTCGTACACGTCGGTCATGGCTTTGAGGCTGTCGGAATCGCTGATTACGCCGCTCATCCAGGACAGGCCGATGCGTTCGATTTCGTGGCGGCGCATGGCGCGCATGGAGGTGGCGAACTCGTTGATGTTCGAGCCGAAGCGTTCCAGCGCCGAACCGGTCTGCACGTCCAAGGCCTCGCGCGTGCGGGCCTGCAGATTGTCGTTGTCGCCAAGCCAACTGATCGATTCGACCGACTTGTTGAGTGCGTCGCCCAGGAATCGCGAGTTGGACAGGATGTGGCACAGGCGCTGGGCGGCGGAGGTGGAGTCGCGCAGGAAGCCGAGATAGCCGGATTCGGTGCCGAAGTTCTCCTCCAGTTTGCGCCAGTTGAGCAGGCCCATGTCCGGGTTCTGGCCCTCGCCCAACCACTGCAAGACGGCGGGCAGGATGATGCGGTTGATTTTGGCCGCGCGCCCCACGCCGGCGGTGAGCGCCTGCACGTGGCGGATGGCAGCGTCCGGGTCGCCGAAGCCGATGGATTCGAATCGCTCCTGTGCTGCCTCGACGCTCAGGACGATTTGGTCGTTCTCCATCTGGGCGTTGACCGGCAGCATCGGGCGATAGTAGATGTCGAGGTGCAAGTGGCGCACTTCGCGGCGGGTGTCGTCATACTTGTCGACGAGTTCTTCCGGGTGCAGGCCGAATGCGCGGGCGAGTCGGCGCAGCTCCTGGTTCTGGTTGAACTCGTCCACGTCGATGTCGCGCTTCTTTTCGAGGCCTCCGACCGAGGCCCGGCCGAGGTCCGGGAACAGGTGCGTGCGCTTCAGGGACCAGATCTGCTGGCGATGTTCCATCACGCGCTCGAAGCGGTAGTCCTGGGACATGCGCATGGCCTGTTTGCGCGATACATAGCCGCCTTCGGACAGGCGCTGCAGCGAGTCGAGCGTGTTGCTGCAGCGCAGCGATTCGTCGGTGCGGCCGTGTACGAGCTGGAGCATCTGCACGGTGAATTCCACATCGCGCAAACCGCCGCGGCCGAGCTTAATCTCGCGGTCCTTCAGGGGTGCGGGAATCAAATCCTCCACGCGCTTGCGCATTTTCTGGCAGTCGTAGACGAAGTTCTTGCGCTTGGACGCGCTCCACACGAACGGCCGGGTCATGTCCATGTAGGCCTGGCCGAGGTCGGGGTCGCCGGCCACCGGGCGGGCCTTGAGCAGCGCTTGGAACTCCCAGTTCTCGGCCCACTGCTCGTAATAGTTCTTGTGCGAGGAGAGCACGCGCACCAGCGCGCCGTCCTTGCCTTCCGGGCGCAGGCCGCCGTCGATCTGCCACAGCGGCTGCTCGGCCACGCCCATGATGGCGGACTGGCAGACGCGCTGCAGCATGGTGCCCATCTTGGTGCCCACGCGAATTAGCGTCTGATGGTCCACGTCCTTGTCGACCGGTTCGACCACGTAGATGAGGTCCACGTCGGAAACGTAGTTCAGTTCCTGTGCGCCGAGTTTGCCCATGCCGATGATGGTGAAGCGCACATGCTCGCTGCCCTCGGTTTCGTGACGGGCGATGGCCAGCGCGCCTTCGAGCGCCGCGTCCGCGAGGTCGGACAGTTCGCGGCTGATGGTCGGTTGGATGGAGGTCGGGTCGTCCGCCACGGCATCCTGGGCGATGATGGCGGCCAGTTGGTTCCGGTAGCTGGAACGCAAGGCCGTGGCCGCTTCGGCCAGATCCTTGGAGGCGACGGGCATGGCCGGTTCGTCCGGGTCCGCGCCGACCGCCTTGAGCAGACGTGCACGGCGTTGCGTGTGATTGAACAGATGGCTGTTGCAGTTGTCGACTGCTGCGGCCTCCACAAGCTGCGGCTTGAAGCGCATGAACTTGCCCATCGCGTCGGAAACGCCGAGCACCGTGACCAGACGCTTCAGGGCGTTGTTGTCGGGGATGACGTGTTTCAGATCGCGCTGGCTGGATTGCATCGCGTTGACGATATCCACGAAATTGCTCAATGCCACATCGGGGTCGCAGGCGTGGGCCAGCACGCTCAGCAGTTCGGCGCATCGCTCATCGGGAATGTCGTCCGCCTTGAGCTGGTCGAACAAGGTGCGGGCCTTGTCGAGGTCTTGCAGACCTGCCCTGATGAGGTCCATGGAGCTGGGTGTGAACATCGACGATTCCATAAGATTCCACTATATACGCTCATGCCCTTCCGAATGGGGCATGAGCCGGGAAGGAGTCATCGAGCGACGCTGATGAGCTCCGAGGAATCCATATCGTAATCGGCCATGGCGTAGGAACGGATGGCGGGGTCATCATAGGT
>OKWA01000020.1_pt1 | contig 145210 bp, 144 predicted proteins | sample 1606861 | NCBI WGS metagenome assembly OKWA01 (sample SAMN03281007, study PRJEB24777) | human gut metagenome | isolation source: fecal sample PR166 from 1 month old female Malay infant, vaginally... | reverse complement strand
AGGCTGTAGATCAGCATCGAGCCGTGACCGTTGGACAGCACGAAGCGGTCGCGATCGGCCCAGGACGGGTTCTGCGGATTATGGTTCAGGAAATCACGCCACAGGACTTCGGCAATGTCAGCCATACCCATCGGGGCACCCGGGTGGCCGGATTTGGCTTTCTGTACTGCGTCCATGCTCAGCGCACGAATAGCGTTAGCAAGCTCTTTACGTGAGGACATTTTGACTCCAGATCGGATAATGAAGGCCATGCCCGCAGCGACTTGACGACAGCGCGTTTTGGGCTACGCCGGAAAAAAGTGTGAACAATGTAACCTAAGCGGCAAAGCATGTACATGGAGCATCCTTTTACCGTTTAAGAAATCTCTGGAACACGTTGTGCTACGGCGTAATCCTCTCGCCCGCATTCTCATATAGTATTTATAATTTGCACAGGATACGGCAGGTCAGCCATCGCCGTTTTTTCGGATAAAGAACCATAAGATTGTGGATGATAAAAAAATGAAAATTCGCTCAGCTCTTCTTGCCCTTGGGATCGCAGCAACGCTTACCGGATGTCAGAACATGGACTCCAATGGTCTGCTTAGCTCCGGCGCAGAAGCTTTCCAGGCTTATTCACTCAGCGATGAGCAGGTCAAAGCCCTAAGCGACAAAGCCTGTCAGGAGATGGATGCGAAAGCGACTATCGCGCCTGCCAGCAGTGAATACAGCAAACGTCTGAGTAAAATCGCCGCCGCGCTGGGGGACAACATCAACGGCCAGCCGGTGAACTATAAAGTGTACCAGACCAAGGACGTTAACGCCTTCGCCATGGCTAACGGCTGTATCCGCGTTTACAGCGGACTGATGGATTTGATGAATGATAATGAAGTCGAAGCGGTTATCGGCCACGAAATGGGTCACGTCGCGCTGGGCCATGTGAAGAAAGGCATGCAGGTGGCATTAGGCACCAACGCGGTACGCGCGGCGGCGGCCTCCGCTGGCGGTATCGTCGGCAGCCTGTCGCAGTCGCAGCTGGGCGATCTTGGCGAGAAGCTGGTGAACTCACAGTTCTCCCAGCGTCAGGAGTCCGAGGCGGATGACTACTCGTACGATCTGCTGCGCAAACGCGGAATTAATCCTGCGGGCCTCGCGACCAGCTTCGAAAAACTGGCGAAGCTGGAAGCCGGACGCCAAAGCTCAATGTTTGATGACCACCCGGCATCGGAAGAACGCGCTCAGCATATCCGCGATCGCATGAAGGCCGACGGGATTAAGTAAGCCCCGGCGGACTCTCACTGTTTATAGTGAAGAGGAACGCCTTGCGGAGTCCCCCCTCTCCCGGTAAGGAGAGGGTTTGGGCCCTCTAGCCGGGCGTTTTCCCCGGAGGCGGCATGCGGGCTCGCCGGCAGATTAGTACAGCGTCTTTTGCGGCGGCCCGGCAAAACGCAGCGCGCCGATCTGGCCCATCTTCACTTCCACCACCGACGGCCCCGGCATCGCCAGCGCTTCAGTCATCACCGCCTGGAAATCATCCGCCCGATCGACGCTCCAGGCCTGCAGACCGATGGCCTGCGCCAGCAGCGTAAAGTCCGGCGTATGCAGCTCGTTATAATACTGGCGGCCGCCAAAGTACTTATCCTGAATACCGCGCATCACGCCGTAGCCGCCGTCATTCATAATCAGCAGCGTCACGTTAGCCTTCTCCTGTGCCAACGTCGCCAGCTCGCCGAGGTTCAGGCTCAGTCCGCCGTCGCCGACCAGCCCCACCACTTTACGCTGCGGATTAGCAATTGCGGTGCCGATCGCCATCGGCAGCCCCATACCGATAGCACCGGCCAGAGAATGAATATTCATCAGCGGACCGTGGGCGCGAAACAGGCGGCTCCCCCACAGGCTGCCGGACACGGTAATATCGCGAACCAGGATACCGTTCTCCGGCAGCGCCTGCGCGATAGCGTCATTTAATCTGGCGTAATCACCGCACTGTTCGCGCAGCCCCTGCTCCGCCATCGCCACCGCTTCTTTTATTTGGCTATCCCAGCGCGCGTCGCCCCATATTCGCCCCTGCGCTCGTTCCGCCAGCGCGTCTAAAAACGCGCTGCAGTCCGCCACCAGCGTATTGTCCATCAGATAGTTACGGCTGGCCGCCGCCGGGTCGATATCAATCTGTACCCGCGGCGCGGGCAGTTCCAGCGTCCATGAGCGCGTTTCGTTACTGCGCAGACGTGAACCAGCGACAAGTGTGAAATCACATTGTGAAATCAACGCTTCAACCGATGGGGAATTGTGAAATGCGCGCAGGCTGGCGCGGTGGCTATCCGGCAGAATACCGCGGCCATGGGTGCTGGAAATCACCGTCATCCCGGCATCGGCCAGCGTCTTCACCGCCTCGCAGCTCTCTAAAGCGCCGCCGCCGAGCCACAGCAGCGGCCGCTTCGCCTGCTTAAGCTGCGCCCACAGCGCATCAACCATTGCCTCTTCAGCTTCCGCCACCGGTGGCGTTTTCAGCGGCGCGGTCAGCAGCGAAAGCGGAATTTTCACGCTTTGAATATCGATCGGAATTTCAACCGAGACCGGACCGCACGGCGGCGTTTGCGCATCCTGAATCGCTTTATGCAGGAGCGCTACCGCCTGATTGGCGTTACTGATACGGTATGCGCGCTTTGAGCTGGCTTTCAGGAAGGTCAGCTGATCGCGGGTTTCGTGAATAAACCCGGTGTCGGCATCCAGCCAGGCCTTTTCGACCTGACCGGTCAGGTGCAGCAGCGGCGTGCCGGCGTTCATTGCCTCAACCAACGCGCCGACGGCGTTGCCCGCCCCGGCGCCGGTGCTGGTCAGCGCCACGCCGAGCCCGGAAAAACGCCCGTGGGCGTCGGCCATGGTCACCGATCCCGCCTCCCCGCGCGCCGGGACGAAGCGGATTTTTTCCCGCTGGCCGACGGCATCGGCGATCGGCAGATTGTGAATAGAAATGACGCCATATATGGCTTCAACGTGATACTGCTCCAGCGTTCTGGCGATGGCGTCGCCGACGGTTATCATTTCACTCATTGCTCACCCTTCTCTCAATCACACCAGTGGTTGACGCTATTACCCGTCGCCAGATAAATACTCTTCTGCTGCATCCAGGCCTTCAGGCCCTGGATACCTTTTTCGCGGCCCAGACCGCTCTCTTTAAATCCCCCAAACGGGGTGGAAATAGAGAAAACCTTGTAGGTGTTGATCCACACCGTACCGGCCTCCAGCTGTTCGCTCAGGCGCAGGGCGCGGCCGGTATCGCGCGTCCAGATCCCCGCGGCCAGCCCGAACACCGAATCATTGGCCTCGCGGATCAGCGCCGCTTCGTCGCGAAAGCGCATCGCCACCAGTACCGGCCCAAAGATCTCTTCCTGACAGACGCGAGCCCGGTTGTTGAGTCCCTCGACGATCGTCGGCAGGAAGTAGCTGCCCGCCGCCAGCGCCGGATCCGCCGGGATCTCGCCGCCGCACAGCACGCTACCGCCTTCGCGCTTCGCCAGCTCGACATACTCCAGCACGCTCTGACGATGCTTATCGTTAATCAGCGGTCCGACGTGGGTATCCCCGCTAAACGGGTGGCCCACCCGCAGCCCTCGGGTTAATTCCAGCAGGCGGGCCATTAATTGCGGATAGACTTTTTCATCAATGAACAGACGCGATCCGGCGATACAGGCCTGGCCGCCGGAGCTGAATATGCCGTAGCAGATGCCCCGCGCCGCCTGTTCGATGTCGGCATCTTCCAGCACAATAGTTGGCGATTTTCCGCCCAGCTCCAGCGACGCCGGGATCAGCTTTTCCGCCGCCACGTGCGCCAGATGCCGCCCGGTAGCGGTACCGCCGGTAAAGGAAATTTTGCGCACCTTAGGATGGCGAGCCAGCGCATCGCCAATGACCGAGCCTTTTCCGGGCAGAACGCTCAGCAGCCCGGGAGGTAATCCGGCCTGTGCAAAAATCTTCGCCAGCTCCAGCGCCATCAGCGGCGTCGCTTCCGCCGGCTTGAGGATCACCGCGTTACCGGCGGCGATGGCCGGAGCCACCTTCTGCATTTCGCTGGCGATGGGCGAGTTCCACGGCGTAATCGCCGCCACTACGCCCAGCGGTTCATAGCGGCTCAAGGTCAGCAGATCCGCCTGACGCGGCGTCGGCAGCTCGCCTTCCAGCAGTTCGCAGGCGGCGGCAAAATAGCGCGCGGTGCCCGCCGCGCTCATGACCAGGCCCCGCGCTTCCGCCAGCGGTTTACCGTTGTCGCGGCTCTGTTTACGGGTTAACTCGTCAATTTGCGCTTCAATCAGATCGGCGACGTTATGCAGGATCTTTGCCCGCTGATGCGGCAGCATGGTCCGCCACGTCGGTTCCCGCCATGCGCGATCGGCGCAGTCGATCGCCTCCTGCAGGTCGTCCAGGCTGGCCGCATATAATGAAGCGTTAAGCGATCCATCCGCCGGAAAGCGGCTGTGCATCAGGTTGCCGCCGCCGCGCCGCCACTGGCCGCCGATAAAAATGTCTAACTCGTCCATCTCAGCCTCTCTGCGTTATGTCAGTTCGCAGCAGGCGCGTACCGCGCTCAGTGCCGCCAGGGTCGACGTTTTGGGATTGCTGGCGAGCGGCAGACCGCTCAGCTCCAGGTGAAACTCGCCGAACAGTCCTTCGGCGTGCAGCGTATGGGTGTTGCGTTGGGTCGTCGGATCCACCATCAGCTGCACCCGGGTGGCATCGAGACCAATACCGCCCAGCGCCACGGTCGCCGCCACGTTGGCATTCGCCGGAAACAGCCGCGCCGCTTCGCGGGCGCTGCCTTCAAAGAAAATGCGCGTTTCATGTACCGCGCTGAGATCGATAAGCTGCTCAGCGTAGCTGCCGCGCCAGCTGGCCGGGCTTTTACGCGACTGATAGGTCACGCGCTCAAGGCCGCCCTCTTTCGCCGCCGCCAGGCCATCAATACCGGCTATCGCGCCCGCCAGCAGCGTGAGCTTGCCGCCCGCCTGGCGAAGGCGCTGTTCCAGTTCGCTATCCGCCAGCGCGCCGGTGGAGATCACCGCCAGATGCCAGCCGCGGGCCAGCACCGCCTCGGCGTACTGCGCTACCGCCTGCTGGCTGGCGCATTCAAGCACCAGATCCGGCGTCCGATCGCACTGCTGCGGATCGCTCAGCGGCGTAACCGCCCCGGCAAACTGCTGGCGGATCGCCGCATGATGCGGCTCGCGAGCCACGATCCAGCCCAGCGACACCTGCGGCGGTAACCGCTCAATGACCGCCTGCGCCATCGCGCCATAGCCGATTAACATCACCTTTTTCATCATCTTTCCTTACAGGTGACGGCAAAAGCCGCCGGACACATCCAGCGCCGCGCCGGTGGTAAACGAAGCCAGCGGCGAAGCGAGAAACAGCAGCGCCTGCGCCGGTTCCTGTGGTTTGCCAAGCCGCGCCATCGGGATCCCGCGCTTACGGGCGATGTCGGCGGTCCACTCTGACCAGCTCTGGCTCTTATCGCTGCGGTCTGCAAAACGGCGCTGCCACTGCCCGGATTCGACCATGCCCAGCAGAATGGAATTGACGCGAATCCCTTTGCCAATCAGATCCTTCGACAGGGTCAGCGTCATATTAAGCAGCGCGGCGCGGGCGGCTGAGGTGGCGATCATGTGCTCTTCCGGCTGCAGCGCCAGCAGCGAGTTCACGCAGGTAATTGAAGCGATGTCCGACCGTTCAAGCTGCGGCTGGAACGCCCTGACCGGATTAATCACCCCGAACAGCTTCAGTTCGGCTTCGTGCAGCCAGGCCTCGCGCGGCGTATCGGCGAAATGGGCGACATAGCCCTGGCCAGCATTGTTTATCAGCATGTCAGCGCCGCCAAAGTGGGCCCCGACCGCATCTGCAAAGGCCTGAACCTCTTGTTCGTTCAGAACGTCGCAGCGCCAGGAAAACACGTCTCCTGCGGGATATTCGTTTAACAGCGCCGCGTGAGCGCTGGCCAGCCGGTCCGGGTTGCGGCCGCAAAAGGCGACTTTCGCCCCTTCGCCCAATAGCAGGCGCAGCGTTTCGAAGCCAATCCCTGACGAGCCGCCGGTGACCACCGCGACGCGTCCTTCAATTTGTGCATTCATCGCGCACCTCTTCCCCTATGCGTAAAAGCTGTTGGTTAAAAAACGTAGCGTTATCGAGATAGCTGGCGTGCCCGGCCTGCGGGATGGCGAGATACGGCATGCCGTAGCGTAGCGCCACCCCTTGCACCAGCTCGGGCTGGGTGATGGCATCCTGCTCGCCGCACCACACGGCGAAGCGGCCGCGATACCCGGCAAGCCAGCGGTGGATGTCGTCGTGCGCCAGCATCCAGGCGGCGGCGAGATAGCCTTCACTGCGCAGCCTGCGCATGCCTGCCGCGACCGTCGCCACATCGGCTTCGCGCGCGCCGGCGCGCAGCAGCTTCGCCGCCCGCCCCTCGGCCATCGCCTCGCCGCCCAGAGCCATTTGCTGCTGACGTCCCTGCCAGATTTTTTCCCGCTGCGCGGCCTCCGCCTGGCCGTAGCCCTGGGCGACGTCGGCCAGCACCAGATACCGCACGCGCTGGGGATATCTGGCGGCGAAAGCGGCGGCGACCAGCGCGCCCAGCGAATGGCCGAGCAGAACGGTTTTCTGCACCCCGGCGCGGTCAAGCATCCGCGCCAGCGCATCGGCGTAGGCGCCGGCATCCGCCCTCGCCGTCGCAAGCATCGGGCTTTCGCCATAACCGGGCATATCCCAGGCCAGCACGCGGTAGCCGGGAAGCGCCATCTGTTTATGCCAGGAGGCCGCGCCGGAACTGATGCCGTGCAGCAGCGTCAGCGGCGTACCGCTTCCTTGTTCACGAAAACCCGTCATCATCCCCCCTTAGCTACGCTTCACTTTCGACAGCGGATGATCTTCCGGGTAGGTCGGAATATGCGGCTTTGGCGTACCGAGCATCACGCACATCAGCGCTTCTTCCTCGCCGTGGTTGAATAGCCCGCGATAAATCCCGGCAGGAACAGAAATCAGATCGCGTTCGCGCAGAACGGTCTCGGTGTAGTTGTCGCCATCCTGAATCATCAGGGTGATCTGCCCTTTGAGCATGAAGAACACCTCTTCCACATCATCATGCAGGTGCAGGGGGCCTTCGCACTTGGACGGCAGTACCATGGTGGAGAAGGTAAAGTGTTCCGCCTGGACGGTATTGCTATCGCTGGCGACGCCGGTCGCGCCGGTGCCAATGTAGCGCATCTGCGCGCGACGATATTTCGGGTCAAAATCTGCCTGGAACTTCAGCGCATTCCAGTCGTATTTACGGCCTTCAAAGCGCGCGATACGCGACTCGACCCACTCTTCCATCGTCAGATGTTCAGGTTTGAGACTCGGTTTTGCAGTTACGGTTGAATCAGTCATCGTTTTATCCTCAGTAACGTCTTAGCAGCGGCAGTAACAGGACGCAGCCCACCGCCGCCATCACCGCCAGAAAAATCAGCCCGGAATCCATGCTGTGGGTGAAGGCGATCAGCGCGCCCATCACCGCCGGCGATAGCGCCCCGGCAAAGTTTCCCAGCCCGTTGAAAATCCCGCCCGCCGTGGCGCTGACTCGCGGATGGGTTGCCTTGGCCAGCAGCGCAAAGATATTCGGCGCGCCGGTCCCCCACATAAAGGTGCTAAAGCTCATCGCCGCAATCACCGGCAGCGGGGTGGTGAAATGCATCACCGCCGCCAGGCCAATGCCTGCGCCCGCCAGGGAAATAAAGCAGGCGGCGGCGCGCTTATCGACGCGGTCAGACAGCCAGGCGCCGATGATTTCGCCGAGCAGCATGGCGATAAACGGCATCGACGACAGCCAGCCGGCGTGTTCGAGATGAATGCCTTTACCCTTAATCAGGTAGCCGGGCAGCCAGCCGTTGATGCCCCACAGATAGGCGAGAAAGGCGATGTTGAAGATGCAGATCATCCAGAAGTGCGGGCTGACAAACAGCTCGCGGCGCGCGCTGCGGCGTGCCTCCTGCGACGTTTGCCCGCCGCTGGCTTTTGCCTCCAGCGTGATGCCGCGCAGCCCGATGCGCACAAAAATCAGTACCGGTACCGTCAGCATCGCCATTACAAAGAAGGTGCTCTGCCAGCCGAAGGTGTTGAGCAGCCAAATCGATAGCGGGAAGCCAATCGCCGCGCCGACCGGCGTCCCGAGCAGCCAGAGCATGGTGGCGCGCGCCTGCAAATGCTGGGGAAAGGTATGGCGCACGATAGCAAACGCCAGCGGGAACAGCGGCCCTTCGGCGATACCCAGCAAAATTCGCAGCGTCACCATCAGCGTATAGTTATGGGTAAAGCCCATCACCAGCATCAAAACGCACCACACCGCCATCATTCCGGTAAGCAGGCGCAGCGGCGCAATACGGTCGCCCAGGCCGCTTAGCAGCACCGAAGAGAATCCATAGCTCAGCAGGAAAGCGCTCATCAGTATGCCCAGACGGGTGGTGTCGAAATCGATCCCCATCGCCTGCTGGAAGTGGCTATCGGAAAACAGCGCGGCGATGCTGATTTTGTCGAAGAACGCCAGCAGTACGCAGGCCAGCAGCGACAGCGGAATGGCCCAGCGAACCGCTTTTTCAGGCGTGCGGATGCCCTCGCCGCTCGCCTCAGCAGGCGCGGCGTTAGTCTCTAATGTGGTCATTTCTCCCCCTTAAGGGTGCGGGTTAGCTATCGCAACGACATCAGTGAAAAAGCCGGGTCGGCGAGCGGGACATCGGAAAGATCCCTCCCCGCCGCCATCCAGCGCTTCGCCAGCTTGACGGTGCGCGCATCATTAAACGCCACCAGCTGCGTCAGCCGCCCGTTTTCGTCCAGCGAGAAGTACAGCGAATCTTCACGCGCTATCGTTCTGCTGCCCGGCTGCGGAATACCGAGGATCTGGATATTGTGCTGATATTGATCCGACCACAGCCACGGCGCGTCGTCGTAGCCTGGCGCATCGGGGTTGAGCATCGCTTTTGCCGTCGCCACCGCCTGATTCTGGGCGAAGGCCCAGGACTGGATGCACAGGCCGTAGTGATGATGCTGCGCCACATCCCCGGCAGCAAAGATGAACGGATCCGACGTTCGCCCCTGGCTATCCACAACGATCCCGCGCTCGGTTTTCAGCCCCGCGTCGCGCGCCAGTTCGAGATTAAGATCGACCCCGATCCCCACCACCACCGCATCGAAGGTTTCCCGCCGGCCGTCGCAGTGCAGCGTTGGCAGAGCGTTATCCTCTTCCAGCTCCAGCGCGCCGCAGCCGCAGCGAATATCGACACCCTGCTCGCGGTGCATCTGCGCCAGCGCCTGCGAAACTTCCGCGCTCACCGAACGCATGCACAATGCTGGCTGCTGCTCATAAAGGGTTACGGCCACGCCGCATTTGCGCGCCGAAGCGGCAATCTCAAGGCCAATCCAGCCGCCGCCGACTATCGCCAGTTTTTGACTTGCCGCCAGACGACTTTTCAGACGCTGCGCATCCTGCCAGTGACGCAGGGTATAAACCTGGGGATGCGCCGCCCACGACTCGTCCGGTAGACGCGCTCGCCCCCCGGTGGCGATTAAAAGGACGTTGTAACTCAGGCGTTCGCCGTTGCTTAAAATCACCGTTTTAGCTAGTCGGTCAATCCGCTCTGCACGCAGCGGACGGTACCAGGTCAGGTTCAGCGCCTGCTGCGCCTCGTGCGAAAACAAGCGCGGTAGCTGCGCATCGGTATCCAGCAACGCGGCTTTGGACAGCGGCGGCCGTTCATAGAAATCCCATTCCTCTTCCGCCACTACGCAAATCTCGCCCCCGAAGCCCTGGTCGCGCAGCGTTTTCGCCGCCCAGCCGCCCGCCTGGCCGCCGCCGACTATCACGATCCGCGCCGTCATACCGCCTCCGTTTTTTTCTGCTGGCGGCGGGTATCGTGGTCGATTCCGCCTTCCACCGCCCACTCGGTAAAGGAGACCAACGAGTGCTCCAGTTCGCGCGGCTGCCAGTTTTCCGTCAGATAATCATCGTTGGTGTAGTACTCGAAGGCGCCGCCGGTGGGGCTGTTGACGTACCAGAAGTAGGCCGAGGAGACCGGGTGGCGACCGGGGCCGATGAAAGTGCTCCAGGCATTTTTGTTCATCGCGATGCCGCCGCCGATCACCTCGTGAATATCGCGGACGGTGAAAGCAACATGATTCAGCCCGCGCTTACGGTTCGGCAGCTGCAGCAGGAAGAGGTTGTGATGGCCACCGCGCGCGCCGCAGCGCAGGAAGACCGCGCGGTTAATGTAGCGGTCTGACACCTGGAAGCCGAGCACCTCGCGATAGAAGCTTTCGACCGCCGCCAGCTCTTCAACGAAGAACACCACGTGGCCGACGTTGATCGGCTGCGCGTGGTCGTAAACCGGACTCGGCGTGTCGATACGACGAATATCGCCCCACTGATTAATTGGCTCGACGTTCAGCTCCACCGCCTTTTGCTGGCTGACCTGCACTCGCAGCGTCATGCCGTTCGGGTCGAGGCACTCCAGCGCGCCGTCGACCCTGCGGAAGCCAGGCTGACGTTCCAGCTTTGGACGCAGCGCTTCCAGCGCCGCCTGGTCCGCTACGCCCCAGGTCATACGGCGCAGCGTATTGCCGGTTTCAAAAGCCGGCGGCAGGTCGGCAGCCTCCAAAGGGTTAAGCTCAATGCGCGCGCCGCTGAGGGTGGTGAACACGCGGCCGCTGGCGTCGCCAGCCAGGCCAAAATCGTGCATAAATTTGGCGCTATGGTTCAGGTCATCTACGCCAAATTCCAGCTTTTCAATTCCGGTAATACTCATTTTTCGTCGCCTCTTTACCGTTCAGTCGCCCGAATTTGGGCGTAAAACATGCCCGACGCACTCAAGCGCCTGCCGTTAAGTGTTTGATTTAACTTGCCTGAGACAAATATCCCAGGAAACCGGAAATTTTGTCCGCCGCCAGGCTGACGTCGTTCTGCAGCCGCTCGCGATCGCTTTGCGGGATCTCATCGGAGGGCACCAGGATACTAACGACTCCCGCCACCCGGCCGCTGCGGTCATACACCGGGTAGACAATCGACGAAATGCCGTGGCGAAAGAAAGACTCGCCAATCACATAGCCGCGGGCTTTATCCTGCTGCACCATCTGCCACAGCGCTTCGCGATCGTGCAGCTGGCCCGGGGTGTTGCCCGGCAGCCGCTCGTTGGGGAACAGCTGTTCAAACTCGCTGCGTGAAACATCGGTCAGCAGCATGCGGCCCAGCGAGGTACAGTGCACCGGCAGCCGGGTGCCGACGCTGACCTGGTTTATCCGCGAACCGGCCGCGCTGACGCGAGCGATGTAGATGATGTCCCGGCCATCGCGGATTGCCAGATGGCTGCTGCACTGGCTGACATCACGCAACTGCTCGATAACCGGCTGACCTACCTGGGCGATATCCAGCGAGGCAATATATTCAAAGCCCAGCCGCAGCACGTTCATCCCCAGCGAAAAGGTATTGGTGCGCGCGTTGCGTTCGAGAAAGCCCATATACTCCAGCGTTTGCACCACGCGATAGGCGGTCGCTTTCGGCATATCCACCAGCCGGTGCAGCTCGGCGAAGGTCAGATCGCGATGCTGTTCGCCAAAAGCCAGCAGCAGCTGCAGGCCGCGCTCAAGCCCCGGCACCAGATACTTCACTTCCTGCTCGTTCGCCATACCGCCTCACTTATTAGTTAAAAACAAAACCGCCGTTGACCGGGATCAGCTGGCCGGTGATAAACCGCGACAGATCGCTGAGCAGCCAGACTACGCTGCCGGTGACGTCTTCCGGCTGCTGCGCGCCGCTGAGCGCGCGACCGTTTTCATACAGCTGATGGCGTTCCGCGGGCACGTATTCCGTCGCCTCAACGCGGGTCAGCCCCGGCGCGATGGCGTTTATGCGGATCCGTTTCTCCCCCAGTTCGCGGGCCATCGAGCGGGTCATCGCGATCACCGCACCTTTACTGGCCACGTAGGCCATCAGCCGCGGCGCTCCCCACAGAGCGGTATCCGAAGCGACATTGACGATCCCGGCCCCTTCACGCAGCAGCGGCACCGCCGCGCGGGTCACCAGCCAGGTGCCTTTGACGTTAACCGTCATCACCCGATCCCACAGATCCGGATCGTAATCGAGCATGTTTTTCCCGCCGACGCCGGTGGCCATCGCCGCATTATTCACTAACCCGTCGATCGCCCCCCGCTCGCCGATAGCGCTGAATACCCGGTCGATCGACTCGCTATCGGCGAGATCGATCTCATGGGATTCAATGCAGTAGCCCTTTTCCTGCAGACGATGAGCGCTTTCCGCCAGTTCGCCCCGAAGAATGTCGCACATCACTACCGCCGCGCCCTGCCCGGCACAGGCTTCGGCGAAGTGATAGCCCAGGCCGCGCGCCGCGCCGGTGACGACGATACGTTTTCCGTTCAACAGACCGTTCATCAGGCGGCTCCCTGCTGCTCTTCCAGGGCCGCCAACTGCTCTTTTGCCGCTTTCTGCATCATGCGGCGCAGGCGGGAAAGGCCGACGTCGTGCTGATAAAGATATTCGCGATCGCGGGCATTCGGCGCCAGGCTTTCCAGCACCACGCGATCCTGTTCGAGCACTTCCCAGTGCAGTTTTTCCAGGCGGTTGCGGTACATAAATCGCCATAGATCGCGCTGCCAGCCCTGTACGCCGCGGATGCGCCAGAAGAAGACGCGGCAGTTGTCGTTATCTTCCGGCACCACCATGCCGACAATCCAGAAGTGGCCGCCCGGCCCGAAGCGCTTTTTGTACGGAATAGAGAGGCGCATCCAGTAGGCCCCGCTGCTGCCCAGTTCGACCCAGTCGAAGTTAACGCCAACCTGCCCTTTCTTCTCAAAAATAAACCCGGTTTTCGTCGGCTGCAGCACCATGTCGGCTTTGCGATCGCCTTCCGCCATCGAGTGCGAGGAGGAGTGAAGATAGGTGCCGTGCATCGGGTCCATCACGTTTTCCAGCGCGTACTGGTAGTTGCATTTCCACGCTGCGGTACACAGGAAGTGGCTAAATTTGTCGCTATTGGCCAGCTCTTCCGGAAAGCTCAGCTCATCAGGCTGCTGGTCGGCGGTGACGCCAAACCACAGGAAAATGGCGCCATGCGCTTCCTGAACGCTGTAGCTGCGAACGCACTGCTGACCCACCAGCGGGCAGCGGTCAACCGCCGGGACGTCTTTCACTTCGCCGTTACCGGCCACTTCCACGCCGTGATACCAGCAGGCAATGCGATCGCCCAGGTTCCAGCCCATCGACAGGCGCGCGCCGCGATGCGGGCAGCGGTCTTCCAGCGCCTGCACCTGGCCATCTTTATTGCGCCAGACCACAATCTGTTCGCCGAGGCGGGTAATCCCCACCGGCGCCGACTGCACTTCCCAGCTCGCCAGCACCGGATACCACAGGCCGCGTAATCCTTTATCAAGATAGTTTTGTACCGTTGTTGTCATCGCTGTGTCCTCAGTATCCGTTTACCTGCAGAAATGCCTGGAAGCTGCTCTCGCTCCACGGTTCCCCCTGCTGGTCGTGCATTCTGACGCCGTTCAGGCCGTTCACCAGCTCACCGAGGCTTTCTGCGCCCTGTTCAAAGAGCGTCTCGAGGGTGGCGATAAGCTGTAGCTCCCAGCTTTCCGGCACCCGGCTGCGGGTTTGCCAGATCAGATTGGTGTAGTCGCCGGGTTTGTGAATGTTGCCGTTTCCGCCTTCCACCGGCGGCGTAAACTGACGGCTTTCCGGCAGCGCCGGGTTAAAGTCCAGGGTTTCGCTCATGCCACGTTCTCCTCGATAAAAGAAATCTGGATCTGCTTGTCGTATACCCGCACCGGGTAGCGATGCAGGTTGCGCCCGCCGGGGCCGTGCAGACACTGGCCGGTTTTGACGTCGAATACCGCTTCATGCAGCGGGCACTCCACCTTGCCATCTTCGACAAAGCCCTGGCTCAGCAGCGCATACGCATGGGGACAAACGTCTTCCAGCGCGTAATATTCGCCATCAATCAGATAGATACCGATTTCTTTACCGTCGATACTGCCGCTATAGGGGAAATCTTCCTGTACTTGCTCCGCGTCACACACGCCAATCCAGCTCATCGCATTCCTCCGGGCTTTGTTTCATATATGAAACTCTGTTTCTTATTTAATACGGTCAATATAAAAGCGATGTATCTTTCGTCAAGCAGCAATGTGACCAAATTGTTAATGAATGGCTTTTTAATTAGCTAACTGTGGAATTGATCACGAAAAAAAGCAGCCAGATGAAATGATGATATTTAAAGCGCCCTTTCATTATAAAAAACGCTATCTCTTCAGAAACAAAATGCGCTATTGACTTCTTTTCATGAAGATCGTTAAAAATGAACAGGAAGGGAGCTTGCGGTGTTTCACATATGAAACAAAAAGAAAATTAAACCTTAATAAACAATGAGTTTCATAGGTGAACCATTTTAGTTAAGTGATTATTTCTGGCGTCAAAAAAATAATAACCAAAATGTATTAAATTTAAAAAGAGGTAAATCATGGCGGCAAGATGGCAAGGTACTATCGCATTACTTTTGTTAATAATTATTTCTTACGTCGATCGGGTAAATATCTCAGTGATGATTCTGAACCCCGAATTTGCCGCTCACTTTCATTTAAATGAAAACAGAATGTTACAAGGCATGCTGATGACATGCTTTCTTCTTGGTTATGGTTTATCGGCTTTAATATTAACTCCCCTTATAGAAAGTAAGCTCAACTATCGCCAGGGGCTGTTAAGCAGCGTAGCGATATGGGCGCTGGTTTGCGCGGTTTCTCCGCTGCTGGGCTCCCTGCTGGGAATGTTAATCGCGCGCATCGTTCTCGGCGTTGCCGAGGGGCCGCTATTCTCGCTGAAAACCCGCTTTATCAGCGATAGCTTCGCCGCCGATGAGGTCGGTAAACCTAACGCCGTGACCGCTCTCGGCGTTTCACTCGGGCTGGCGGCAGGCTTTCCGCTGGTCACCTGGCTGATGGCGCACGTCGGCTGGATGGGATCGTTTTACGCCCTGGCGCTGCTCAACCTGCTGCTCGGCGGCGGCTTAGTCTGGCGCTTTTTACCTGCTCCAGTCGTCAATGAACGCCGCGCCAGGCCCGGTATGATTACAACCTTGACCCTCGCCTGGCGCACGCCGCTGCTGGGCTGGATCCTGCTGGTGGAGATCGCCACCCTCAGCTATCTATGGGGCAGCAGCGCCTGGCTGCCGGCCTGGCTGCGCGACGAGCATCACTTCTCGCTACAGGCTACCGGCCTGCTGGCGGCGGTTCCGTTTCTGCTGAGCCTGGGTTCAAAATTTCTCGGAGGGGTACTTCTCGATAAAATGCGCCCGGAGCAGGCGCCGGTGCTGTTTATTATCGGCGGCCTGCTGACCGCCCTGTCGGTACTGGCGCTGATGCTCAGCCACCAGCAGGCAATGCTGGCGCTGTTTATGCTGGCGGCGAACGTTTTCTGGGGGCTGCAGGGCGCGGCGATCCCGGCGGTCGTGCAGCATCATGCGCCGCGCGAAGCGGTAGGCAGCGCCTATGGCATTATTAATGGCATCGGTAATATCTGCGCGGCGTTTATCCCGCTGCTGATGGGAATGGTCATGAAATCGGCGGGAACGGTAAGCTCAGGATTCTCGGTACTGGTGGTATCGCAGCTGATAACGCTTTGCGCCGGAGGCATGCTGCTGCTGCGCATGCGTCGCGCAGCAGCAGTCAGCGTCTGAGGCTTATTCGCCTTTTTTCGCCGCCTGAATGTAGAGCATTTCCAGGGCCAGCGTCGCCGCCGCCAGGGCGGTGATTTCGGACTGGTCATAGGCCGGAGCGACTTCCACCACGTCCATACCGACGATGTTCAGATCCTTGAGGCCGCGCACCAGCTTGATCGCGCGATCGGAGGTCAGTCCGCCGATCACCGGTGTACCGGTGCCCGGCGCAAACGCCGGATCCAGGCAGTCGATATCAAAGGTCAGGTATACCGGCATATCGCCGACGATCTGTTTCACCTGAGCGATCACGTCGTCGACGCTGCGGTCGTTAACCTGACCCGCATCCAGCACGGTAAACCCGTTGTCCTTATCAAACTCGGTGCGAATGCCGATCTGCACTGAATGGTGCGGGTCGATCAGGCCTTCGTTCGGCGCGGTATAGAACATGGTGCCGTGGTCAAATTCGCAGCCGTTGGCGTAGGTATCGGTGTGGGCATCAAAATGCACCAGCGCCATTTTGCCGAAGTGCTTAGCATGAGCGCGCAGCAGCGGTAGCGTCACAAAGTGGTCGCCGCCGAATGAAAGCATGCGCTTACCCGCCGCCAGCAGTTTTTCCGCGTGCGCCTGCAGCTTTTCACTCATTTCACGCGCATCGCCGAAAGCGTAAACCAGATCGCCGCAGTCCACGACGTTCAGCCGCTCGCGCATATCAAAGTTCCACGGGAAACGGTTATGCTCCCACGCAAGGTTAGTCGACACCTGACGGATCGCCGCCGGGCCATGACGCCCGCCCGCGCGTCCGGAGGTCGCCATATCAAACGGTACGCCGGTGATGACCCAGTCCGCATCGCTGTCGTACGGCATAAAATTCATCGGTAGACGCAGAAAGCCAAATGCGTTGGATACCAGGGAGTTATCGTATTGATGACCTAAGGTGCTCATGGGTATGACCTCTTTTACAGTCGTTGTATTGAAATACAAATATAAAAAAACCCCTCCGCGTCGTTAGGCCCGACGAGGAAGGGTTTGAATAAGTTTGCTGCTTAATTGGGCGAATTATCGCCGCAAATGTCTACGTGTTCAAGTGAGTCTGGCGAATGGCGTAATGAGCCTTCCCCTCTCTCTTCCCTCTCCGCTACGGAGAGGACGTATATCACTCGTCTTCCAGATAAGTGTAGCCGTATAAACCCGCTTCGAACTCTTCAAGGAACTGCTGCTGCAGGTCAGCGTCGAGATCGGTCTTTTTCACCTGATCGCGGAACTGCGTCAGCAGCGTGTTCGGATCCAGCTGGACGTACTGCAGCATATCCGCGACGGTGTCTCCCTCATCCGACAGCTCCACTTCGACGCTGCCGTCAGGGAAGACAAACACGTCTACGGCTTCCGTATCGCCGAACAGGTTGTGCATATTGCCCAGAATCTCCTGGTAGGCGCCTACCATGAAGAAGCCCAGCATCGGCGGGTTTTCCGGATCGTATTCCGGCATCGGCATGGTGGTCGCAATGCCATCGCCATCGACGTAGTGGTCAATTGCGCCGTCGGAGTCGCAGGTGATATCCAGCAGCACCGCGCGGCGTTCCGGTACCTTGTTCAACCCTTCCAGCGGCATCACCGGGAATAGCTGATCGATACCCCATGCATCCGGCATCGACTGGAACAGAGAGAAGTTGACGTAAATCTTATCCGCCATACGCTCCTGCAGCTCATCGATTATCGGGCGATGCGCGCGGTTGCTGGGATCGAGCTGTTTCTGCACTTCATGACACATATTCAGATACAGCTGCTCGGCCCAGGCGCGTTCCTGAAGATTAAAGGTGCCGGAGGAGTAGCCGATATGAATATCGTGCAGATCCATCTGGCTATCGTGCAGCCATTCGCGCAGCGAGCGGCGGTTGCCGGTTTCCTGCATCTCCAGCCAGGTTTCCCACATGCTTTGCAGCGGACGCGCGGCATCTTCCGCGGGCGGGGTCGCCTCGGTATATTCGTTACGCTCAACGCCGATGATGTTGGATACCAGTACGGTGTGGTGCGCGGTGACCGCACGGCCGGATTCGGTAATCACCGTCGGATGCGGCAGACCGTTCTCTTCACAGGCATCGCCAATTGCCCAGATAATGTTGTTGGCGTATTCGTTCAGGCCATAGTTCACCGAGCAGTCGGACTGCGAACGGGTCCCTTCATAGTCAACGCCGAGACCGCCGCCAACGTCGAAGCACTGAATATTCACGCCCAGCTTATGCAGCTCGACGTAGAAACGCGCCGATTCACGCACGCCGGTGGCGATATCGCGAATATTGGCCATCTGCGAGCCAAGGTGGAAGTGCAGCAGCTGCAGGCTGTCGAGATGCCCTGCGGCGCGCAGAATTTCAACCAGTTGCAGAACCTGGGTCGCCGCGAGGCCGAATTTGGATTTTTCGCCGCCGGAGGACTGCCACTTGCCAGAGCCCTGCGAAGCCAGACGCGCACGCACGCCAAGACGCGGCACCACGTTCAGCCGCTCGGCCTCTTCCAGCACGATGGCGATTTCCGACATTTTCTCAATGACCAGATAGACCTTATGGCCCATCTTTTCACCCACCAGCGCCAGGCGGATATATTCACGGTCTTTATAACCGTTACAAACAATCACGCTGCGGGTCATACCGGCGTGCGCCAGTACCGCCATCAGCTCGGCCTTCGAGCCGGCTTCCAGGCCCAGCGGTTCGCCGGAGTGGATCAGCGATTCAATCACGCGGCGATGCTGGTTAACCTTGATGGGATAAACCAGAAAGTAGTCACCGTTATAGCCATAAGACTCACGCGCCCGTTTAAAGGCGGCGTTAATTGAACGCAGGCGGTGCTGCAAAATCTGCGGGAAGCAGAACAGTGCAGGCAGGCGCTGCCCCTGAGCTTCACGCGCTTTCACCAGCTCGGCAAGGTCAACGCGCGCTTCCGGAACGTCAGGATCCGGGCAGACGCTGATATGGCCCAGTTCGTTAACGTCGTAGTAGTTATTACCCCACCAGGCAATATTGTAAGTACGTAGCATCTTGCTGGCTTCCTGGGAGCTCATCGCAACCTCCTGCATGGAACGTAGTACACCGTGATCGCCTGCTGACGAAGGCGAAGATAAAGACATGTCGTCAGACATAGCGAACCTCAAATTTTAGTAACAAGTGTAAAACAGTTGACTACTATCGCAATCCGAAGAAGCGATAACAACCCATAAACAGTCCGAAATCCCAGTAGATAGTGCTGGACTTGCGGCTGAGCGACCGGTTTCTTATTCATATCATCGTAAAACACGTACCCGAACGGAGTATGACAGTCCGGAGAAACCACGAGAAAACCCTTGCTATCGCAAGAGCGCCCTTGTTCAGTTTTCCTGTAGCCTGCCGGCCCTGGAATCCTGAGAAGCGCCGAGATGGGTAGAACATCGGCTGGTTTGCATGAGAGAGATGCGGATTGAGGAATAGTGACGCGCGACGGAACGACGCGACGAGTCAGGCGAAAAACGTGGGTTCATTATCTGGTATCACCTCCACACTGCCCCGGTACGGGCCAGCGACAAGCCAAAGCTATAGGTTCCGGACAGCCAGCAAAAACGCCGCTGCGGGACTCTGTCAATACAGACTGCTTAACCCGGCTGGAAGTGGCGTCACGAGGTGAGTGCTCGTGCGCTGTTTTAATGAGCCGCGCGCGGCGTTTTATACCGATAAGCGGGGTAAAAAGCAAAATAAAAATATGCGCGTTGCCGGGCATTGTCAGGAAAAATTGCCACCGCCCTTTTTCTATAAATGCGACGAATATCAAAAAAGGCTGGAAATGGGGTCAAGAACTGCCCTAAAATAGCCGTCCAGAAGTTAATCCATCTATACTGATTAACACTCAGACTGCTCGTGTCACTACCTGCAAGCTTTGGTAGAGTCATCCGTCAAAGCCATTCTACACAACAGTATGAGCTACCCGAATCGTCCACAGGTGAAATAAAACATGGCAAAACACCTCTTTACGTCAGAGTCCGTATCCGAAGGGCATCCCGACAAAATTGCTGACCAAATCTCCGACGCCGTGCTGGATGCGATCCTTGAACAGGATCCAAAAGCGCGCGTAGCATGTGAAACCTACGTCAAAACCGGCATGGTTCTGGTGGGTGGCGAAATCACTACCAGCGCCTGGGTTGATATCGAAGAGATCACCCGCAATACGGTCCGTGAAATTGGCTACGTGCATTCCGATATGGGCTTTGACGCCAACTCCTGCGCGGTGCTGAGCGCTATCGGTAAACAGTCTCCGGACATCAACCAGGGCGTTGACCGCGCCGATCCGCTGGAGCAGGGCGCGGGCGACCAGGGCCTGATGTTTGGCTATGCGACTAACGAAACCGATGTGCTGATGCCTGCGCCGATCACCTACGCTCACCGTCTGGTGCAGCGTCAGGCTGAAGTACGCAAAAACGGCACCCTGCCGTGGCTGCGCCCGGACGCAAAAAGCCAGGTGACGTTCCAGTACGACGACGGCAAAGTTGTCGGTATTGATGCGGTCGTTCTCTCCACACAGCACGCCGAAAGCATCGATCAGAAATCGCTGCAGGAAGCGGTAATGGAAGAGATCATCAAACCGGTGCTGCCGACCGAGTGGCTGAACAGCGCGACCAAATTCTTTATCAACCCAACCGGCCGTTTTGTTATCGGCGGCCCGATGGGCGACTGCGGCCTGACCGGGCGTAAAATCATCGTTGATACCTACGGCGGCATGGCTCGCCACGGCGGCGGCGCGTTCTCCGGTAAAGATCCGTCTAAAGTCGACCGTTCTGCGGCCTACGCGGCGCGCTATGTGGCGAAAAACATCGTTGCCGCCGGTCTGGCCGATCGTTGCGAAATTCAGGTTTCCTACGCCATCGGCGTCGCAGAGCCGACCTCGATTATGGTTGAAACCTTCGGTACCGAAAAAGTACCGTCCGAGCAGCTGACGCTACTGGTTCGTGAGTTCTTCGACCTGCGTCCGTATGGTCTGATCCAGATGCTTGACCTGCTGCACCCGATCTACAAAGAGACGGCGGCTTACGGTCACTTTGGTCGCGAACATTTCCCTTGGGAAAAAACCGACAAAGCAGCTCAGCTGCGCGAAGCGGCCGGCCTGAAATAAGCCCCTGCTCTTCTCGCTCTTAAGGCCAGCCTCGCGCTGGCCTTTTTATTTTCAACCGTATAACCGCAGCCTCTGCATCCAGCCCTTTGCAAAGCTTCCTATGGAAGCGATTACATCCCATGTGCAACATCCTTTTCCCCGACGTGCGCGAAAAATGTAATAACCCTTGGCTTTGTTACACAATATTTCAGCAAACTCTGATTAGCGCTTTAAATTTCTTGAGCTAAACTTTATTAAAATGCTGATTTAAATAAATTAAATGTGATTACCTTTCTTTACGATAGTGTAACCGATTACACCAGCGTGATTATTATCACATTTTTTTACTACGCATTTACCTACCCTATGCCTCGACAGAATCAATAACTCAACCGGAGGGCGTTATGCCTGACAACAAAAAACAAGGGCGTTCAAACAAGACGATGACGTTCTTTGTCTGCTTCCTCGCCGCACTGGCAGGCCTGCTATTTGGCCTGGATATTGGTGTTATTGCGGGTGCCTTACCCTTTATTGCCAACGAGTTCCAGATAAGCGCTCATACGCAGGAATGGGTAGTAAGCTCCATGATGTTCGGCGCCGCGGTCGGCGCGGTCGGCAGCGGCTGGCTCTCCTTCAAACTCGGGCGTAAAAAAAGCCTGATGATTGGCGCCATCCTGTTCGTTGCCGGTTCCCTGTTCTCCGCCGCCGCCCCGAATGTGGAAGTCCTGCTCATTTCTCGCGTGCTGCTCGGCCTCGCCGTTGGCGTCGCTTCCTACACGGCTCCGCTGTATTTGTCGGAAATTGCGCCAGAAAAAATTCGCGGCAGCATGATTTCGATGTACCAGCTGATGATCACCATTGGTATTCTCGGGGCGTATCTTTCGGATACCGCTTTCAGCTACAGCGGCGCCTGGCGCTGGATGCTCGGGGTGATCATTATCCCGGCGGTGCTGCTGCTGATTGGCGTGGTTTTCCTGCCGGACAGCCCGCGCTGGTTTGCCGCTAAGCGCCGCTTTGTCGATGCCGAACGCGTCCTGCTGCGCCTGCGCGACACCAGCGCTGAAGCGAAACGCGAGCTGGATGAGATCCGCGAAAGCCTGAAGGTAAAACAGTCCGGCTGGTCGCTGTTCAAAGAAAACAGCAACTTCCGCCGCGCGGTGTTCCTTGGCGTCCTGCTGCAGGTGATGCAACAGTTCACCGGTATGAACGTCATCATGTACTATGCGCCGAAGATTTTTGAACTGGCGGGCTATGCCAACACCACCGAACAGATGTGGGGGACCGTCATCGTCGGTCTGACCAACGTTCTGGCGACCTTTATCGCCATCGGACTGGTTGACCGCTGGGGCCGTAAACCGACGCTGATCCTCGGCTTTATCGTCATGGCGCTCGGCATGGGCGTGCTGGGCAGCATGATGCATATCGGCATCCACTCCGCCACGGCGCAGTACTTTGCCGTCCTGATGCTGCTGATGTTCATCGTGGGTTTTGCGATGAGCGCCGGCCCGCTGATTTGGGTGCTGTGCTCCGAAATCCAGCCGCTGAAAGGGCGTGATTTCGGTATCACCTGCTCAACGGCGACCAACTGGATTGCCAACATGATCGTCGGCGCGACCTTCCTGACGATGCTGAACTCGCTGGGCAGCGCCAATACCTTCTGGGTCTATGGCGGCCTTAACATCCTGTTCATCTTCCTGACTCTGTGGTTGATCCCGGAAACCAAAAACGTTTCGCTGGAACATATTGAACGTAATCTGATGAAAGGCCGTAAACTGCGCGAAATCGGCGCGCGCGACTAGTACGATACACGCTTCCTCCCCTCCGGGAGGAAGCTTCTTCTTGCTCTCCTCATCCCGCCGCACTATCCTCTGGCGCTATGAAAACGCCCCGAATTCCCATTGCCCTTCAACAGGCCGTTATGCGCAGCCTGCGGGAAAATCTTGCCAAAGCGAACCTCAAGCTGGGACGACATTACCCTGAACCGGTGCTGGTTTATCAGCAGCGGGGAACCTCCGCCGGTACCGCCTGGCTGGAGAAAAACGAAATTCGCCTTAACCCGGTGCTGCTGCTGGAAAACCAGCAGGCTTTTATCGACGAAGTCGTGCCGCACGAGCTGGCCCATCTGCTGGTATGGAAACACTTTGGCCGCGTGGCACCGCACGGAAAAGAGTGGAAATGGATGATGGAGAGCGTACTGGGCGTACCGGCGCTGCGTACTCATCGTTTCGAACTCGATTCTGTCCGTAAAAATACCTTCCCCTACCGCTGCCAGTGTCAGCAGCATCAGCTTACCGTTCGCCGCCACAACCGCGTGATGCGCGGTGAGGCCACCTATCGCTGCGTGCGCTGCGGCGACGTGCTGGTGGCGGAAAAGTAATCTCCGGAAATAACTGGAAATTTTCTGATCTGACTGATTGCATCAGACAATCACATTCGTTACGTTGCGGGCTCGTTTTGACACGGAGTTAACGATGTCCCGTATTTATATTTTTGCTGCCGCGTTTCTTAGCGCGGCGGCGTGTGCCCCGCTTGCTGCGGAGGGAATCAACAGTTTTTCTCAGGCCAAAGCCGCTGGCGTCAAGGTCAACGCCGACGTCCCCGGCGATTTCTACTGCGGCTGTAAAATCAACTGGCAGGGGAAAAAGGGCGTTATCGATCTGGAATCATGCGGCTATAAAGTGCGTAAAAATGAGAACCGCGCCAGCCGGGTAGAGTGGGAACACGTGGTTCCGGCCTGGCAGTTTGGTCACCAGCTTCAATGCTGGCAGGACGGCGGGCGGAAAAACTGCGCCAAAGACCCGGTCTATCGCAAGATGGAAAGCGACATGCATAACCTGCAGCCGGCGGTTGGCGAGGTCAACGGCGATCGCGCCAACTTTATGTACAGCCAGTGGAACGGTGGCGAAGGCCAGTACGGCCAGTGCGCGATGAAGGTTGATTTTAAAGATAAAGTTGCCGAGCCGCCGGCTCGCGCCCGGGGCGCGATTGCCCGCACCTACTTCTATATGCGCGACCGCTACCAGCTTAATCTTTCCCGCCAGCAAACCCAGCTGTTTACCGCCTGGAATAAGCTGTACCCGGTAACACGCTGGGAATGCGAACGCGACGCGCGTATTGCAAAAGTTCAGGGCAACCATAATCCTTACGTCCTGCAGGCTTGCCAGGCGCAAAAGAGCTAACCTACACTAGCGGCAATTGTTAATTTGCAGCTTCACGCTTCCCTCTTTAATGAGGGAAGACAATATCTGCGCGAAGAACGGAATATCAAGCATGCGCATCCCTCGCATCCATCACCCGGAACGCATCACTACGGGTAGCCAGATAGCCCTCTCCGACGACGCGGCCAACCATGTCGGTCGCGTTTTACGGATGGGTAAAGGCCAGGCAATCGAGCTTTTTGACGGCAGCAATCAGGTCTTCGAGGCGGTCATTGTCGAGGCAGGTAAGAAACATGTGCTGGTTGAAGTACAGAGCGGCAAAATCGATAACCGCGAATCCCCTCTGCATATCCATTTAGGCCAGGTGATGTCACGCGGCGAAAAAATGGAATTCACCATCCAGAAATCGATCGAACTTGGCGTAAGCCTCATAACGCCACTGTTTTCCGAACGCTGTGGCGTTAAACTGGACGCCGAACGTTTGCACAAGAAGATTCAGCAGTGGCAGAAAATCGCCATTGCCGCCTGCGAGCAAAGCGGCCGCAACGTGGTGCCGGAGATCCGCCCGGCAATGCAGCTCGAAGCCTGGTGCGCGGAGCAGGACGAGGGCCTGAAGCTCAATTTACACCCTCGCGCCAGCGCCAGCATCAATACGCTGCCGCTGCCGGTCGAACGCGTCCGACTGCTGATCGGTCCGGAAGGCGGGCTTTCGGCAGAAGAGATAGCGATGACCGCTCGCTACCAGTTTACTGATATCCTGTTGGGACCGCGCGTTCTGCGTACAGAGACAACTGCGCTCACTGCCATTACCGCCCTGCAGGTGCGTTTTGGCGACTTAGGTTGAAGCGTTAACGGAGAAGAACAATGATTAAGCTCGGCATCGTGATGGACCCCATCGCAACCATCAACATCAAGAAAGACACCAGCTTCGCTATGTTGCTGGAAGGGCAGCGTCGCGGCTATGAACTCCACTATATGGAGATGAACGATCTGTACTTAATCAACGGTGAAGCCCGCGCCCGTACGCGCAAGCTGAGCGTCGAGCAGAACTACGACAAATGGTACGAGTTCAACGGCGAGCAGGATCTGCCTCTGGCGGACCTGGACGTCATTCTGATGCGTAAAGATCCGCCGTTTGATACCGAGTTTATCTATGCGACCTACATCCTCGAACGCGCCGAAGAGAAAGGCACGCTTATCGTCAATAAGCCGCAGAGCCTGCGCGACTGTAACGAAAAGCTGTTTACCGCCTGGTTCTCCGAGCTGACGCCGGAAACGCTGGTCACTCGCAATAAAGCTCAGCTGAAAGCCTTCTGGGAAAAGCACGGCGATGTCATCCTCAAGCCGCTGGACGGCATGGGCGGTACCTCCATTTTCCGCGTGAAAGAGGGTGACCCTAACCTCGGCGTGATTACCGAGACCCTGACCGAGCTGGGCAGCCGCTACTGCATGGCGCAGAACTATCTACCGGCCATTAAAGACGGCGATAAGCGCGTGCTGGTCGTGGACGGCGAGCCGGTTCCTTACTGCCTGGCCCGTATTCCGCAGGGTGGCGAAACTCGCGGCAACCTCGCCGCCGGCGGCCGTGGCGAAGCGCGCCCCCTGACCGAAAGCGACTGGGCTATCGCCCGCCGCGTAGGCCCGACGCTGAAGGCCAAAGGCTTAATCTTCGTCGGCCTGGATATCATCGGCGATCGCCTGACGGAAATTAACGTCACCAGCCCAACCTGCGTACGTGAAATCGAAGCCGCCTTCCCGATTTCCATCACCGGGATGCTGATGGACGCCATCGAAAAGCGCCTCAATAAATAACGCGCTCATTCAGGCTATGGGCCAACGCCTGTAGCCTGAAGCTCGCTTCAGAGATTCACTTTCAGGCTCAGACAGGCAATGGCCGTGACGCCTGCAAGATAAAGTGAATCGACACTCTCTTGCTTTACCCGCATACTGGGTGCTGCTTTTTTGAACCAGGAACAGAACCTCTGACAATGAATTTACAGCATCACTTTCTGATTGCCATGCCTGCTCTCCAGGACCCGATGTTCCGTCGCTCCGTAGTCTATATCTGCGAGTATAACGATGACGGCGCCATGGGCATCATCATCAATAAGCCGATGGAAAATCTGCAGGTTGAAGGGATCCTGGAGAAGTTAAAAATCACGCCTGAGCCGCGCAATCCCGAGATCCGCCTGGATAAACCGGTGATGGTTGGCGGCCCGCTGGCCGAGGACCGGGGTTTTATACTGCACTCGCCGCCCTCTGACTTTTCTTCCAGCATTCGTATTTCCGATAATACGGTGATCACCACCTCCCGCGACGTGCTCGAAACGCTGGGCACGGATAAACAGCCGGACAACGTGCTGGTTGCGCTGGGCTATGCCTCCTGGGAGAAAGGTCAGTTAGAGCAAGAGATACTGGATAACGCCTGGCTCACCGCACCGGCGGATCGGAACATTTTGTTCAATACGCCAATAGCCGACCGCTGGCGCGAGGCTGCGAAGCTGATCGGCATCGATATCGTCACCATGCCGGCCGCAGCGGGGCATGCCTGATGAGCGGAACGTTTTTAGGCTTTGATTTTGGTACCAAAAGCATCGGCGTCGCCGTAGGGCAGCGCATCACCGGCACTGCCCGCCCCCTGCCCGCATTGAAGGCGCAGGACGGCAAACCTGACTGGAATATTATCGAGAAGCTGCTCAAAGAGTGGCAGCCCGAAAAGGTGGTTGTCGGCCTGCCGCTGAATATGGACGGTACGGAGCAACCTCTGACCGCGCGCGCGCGCAACTTCGCGAATAAAATCCATGGCCGTTTCGGCGTGCAGATAATCCTGCACGATGAGCGTCTGAGCACGGTGGAAGCCAGAGCCGGGTTATTTGAACACGGTGGATTCCGTGCGCTCAATAAAGGCAGCATTGATTCAGCGTCCGCTGTCATTATTCTGGAAAGCTACTTCGAGCAGGGCTTCTGATCCTGAATGCTGGCGCCACATCGCAGCGACAGGCGCCATCATCCTGATTCAGTTTTTAGTGACGCAGATGCTCATTCGCCCAGCTGACCGCCTGGGTTCGGTTCTTCACGCTTAGCTTACGGAACACGTTGTACAGATGGGTACGCACCGTGTTTTCGCTGATAAACAGCGCGCGAGCAATATCCATATTGGTCGCCCCGCAGCGAAGTTCATTAAGGATTTCACATTCGCGCTCGGTCAGCGGCGAACTTTCCACAGGCGCCGATTGATGATCCGCTGCGTACATAGCCGGGTGCATTACGCTCAATTCAGCCGTCTGTTCGCCGTTAAGCACAGCTTTAACGCCCTCAATTAAGCGCAATTCATCATCGTCGTGACGGAAAACGCCATAAAGCGCTGGCCACTGTGCCATTTCGTAGAGCTCATACTTTTGTGCGCTGTTGATAATCAATAAACGGGGGTTATCTACCTGCAGGCGAATAATATCACGCCACACGCTATTCAACTTTTTATTTGAAACCGCAATATCAAATAATATTACAGAATCTTTCACAAGTCGTTGCGCGAGGGGTTTGTTAATATTTTGCAGGATCACTGTAGCAGATAACCTGTCAGCCAGCCAGGTTGCAAATGCCTTGCTTTGAATTGAGGGGTGAGTAATAAAGGTAACCTGATGAGAAAGAACTAAATCCTCAGAAAAATTAATCACTTAAAACTCTCCTTAGTTGATACCCGCCTTCATAGCGGTTAAATGAATTAACAAGAATACCATCGCCGGTGTATTTATAAATAAAAACCAAATTTACACTTTGAAACAATATTCCATGGGAATTTTCCTATCCCTGTAAACAGCATAAATCGAATACCTTGAGAGAGTCAAAAGATTATCAAACTTTTTTCCTGGTTATGGGAGGTTTATGTCAATTCGTTTTTCATAGCCTACATTATTCGGCTTAATTCCATATGGTTCTTTGTAATATAAAATAATAATACCGAACATTAATAAAACATTATCATAACAAGCCATTGGTAAGATGTCTGAATATAAAAAATGCAGCTATAAAAGACCCGCTGCCGTACGTTGCTGAAAGCTTTGCGTAAATGTTTGCATGCCAGATTGCTGCCCGGTTTGCATCACGCCGGGCAGCTGATGCGTTTTTCCCTCCCGGATCAAATTCGCCACTGCTGGGGTATTAACTAAAAGCTCGTATAGCGCAACTCTGCCGCCTGCAGCATCCGGAAACAATTTTTGTGCCAGTACCGCGCACAAACTTCCCGCCAGCTGGCTGCGAACCTGCTCTTTCTCCTGGGCGGGAAAAACATCCACCAGCCTTTCAACCGCCTGCGCCGCGCCGCGCGTATGCAGCGTCGCCATAACCAGATGTCCGGTCTCCGCCGCCGTAAGTGCCAGGCGGATAGTTTCGCTATCGCGCAGTTCCCCTAACAGAATGACGTCCGGATCCTGGCGCAGCGCAGCGCGTAACGCCGCGGCAAAGGAGGGGCAGTGGCGGCCGATTTCCCGCTGCTGGATCAGGCAACGCTCGCTGTGGTGAATAAATTCGACCGGATCTTCCAGCGTCAGGATATGACCATTGAGGCGCTGATTAAGATAGCCCACCATCGCCGCCAGGGTAGTTGATTTCCCGCTGCCGGTGGCGCCCGTGACGAGGATAAGCCCGCTCTCCTCATTGAGCAGCTCGCTTAAGGCGGCTGGTACACCGAGCGCCTCCAGCTGCGGACAGGTTTCCGCCAGCAGACGCAGCGCCAGCGACAGACCGCGGCTGTGGGCAAATGCGCTGGCGCGAAGGCGCGGCCCGCCAGCCGGCGCTAAAGCGAAATCGACCTGCCCGCTGGCCTGCCACTGCGCGAGCTGCTCGGCGTTGAGCCAGTCATGGAGTATTTTGCTGATATCAGGGGAGGTAAAAGGCGCAGGCTCCAGCTTTCCCTGGCGACGCCAGCGCGGCGCTGAAGCATTGCACAGGTGTAGATCGGAGACGTTATGCTTTACACTAAGGGCCACTATTTCTTCCAGTTCCATAACTCATCCTCGGTATATGAACGATATTGCGCATAACCTGGCACAGGTCCGGGACAAAATCTCAGCCGCTGCCGCACGCTGCGGCCGTGCTCCAGAAGAAGTTACGCTGCTTGCAGTCAGTAAAACGAAACCTGCGAGCGCTATCGAAGAAGCGATGGCCGCAGGCCAGGTCGCGTTTGGCGAAAACTATGTTCAGGAAGGGGTGGAGAAAATCCGCTACTTTCAGGAGATCGGGGCAAGCGAGCTGCAGTGGCACTTTATTGGTCCGCTGCAGTCCAACAAAAGCCGCCTCGTGGCCGAACATTTTGACTGGTGTCATACCGTCGATCGACTCAAAATCGCCGCTCGCCTCAGTGAACAGCGCCCTGCCCACCTGCCGCCGCTCAACGTGCTGATTCAAATCAACATTAGCGATGAGCAGAGCAAGTCGGGTATTCCGCCTGCAGAGCTGGACGCGCTGGCGGCAGAGATCGCTAAATTGCCGAATCTGCAGCTGCGCGGTTTAATGGCCATCCCCGCGCCTGAGTCAGAATATGTAAGGCAGTTTGCCGTCGCCCAACAAATGGCGGTAGCATTTGCGCGGCTAAAAACGCACTACCCTACCGTCGATACGTTGTCGCTGGGAATGTCGGATGATATGGAAGCCGCCATCGCGGCGGGAAGCACTATGGTGCGCATCGGAACCGCAATTTTCGGCGCGCGCGACTACAGCAAAAAATAAGGAATCTGAGGAACGCCATGAAGACGTTGACTTTCCTGCTCTCAACGGTCATTGAGCTTTATACAATGGTCGTGTTGTTACGCGTCTGGATGCAGTGGGCGCGCTGCGACTTTTATAACCCGTTTTCGCAGTTCGTGGTCAAGGCTACGCAGCCTGTCGTTGGGCCGCTGCGCCGCATTATCCCGGCGATGGGGCCGCTCGACAGCGCCTCCCTGCTGGTCGCCTTTATTCTCTGCGTCGTGAAAGCTATCGTCCTGTTTATGGTCGTCACCTTCCAGCCGATTATCTGGATCTCCGCGCTGCTGATCCTTATCAAAACCGTCGGCTCGCTGATCTTCTGGGTTCTTCTGTTAATGGCGATTATGAGCTGGGTAAGCCAGGGCCGTAGCCCGGTGGAATATGTTCTGATGCAGCTGGCAGACCCGCTGCTACGCCCTATCCGCAGGCTGCTGCCCTCAATGGGCGGAATTGATTTCTCGCCGATGGTGCTGGTTCTGCTGCTGTACGTGATCAATATGGGTATCGCCGAACTGTTGCAGGCTACCGGTAACGTTCTGCTTCCGGGGCTGTGGATGGCGCTATGAGTGCTGTCCAGGCCTGCGCTGACGGTCTGGTCTTAAGGCTGTATATTCAGCCTAAGGCCAGCCGCGACAGCATCGTTGGTTTACATGGCGACGAGCTCAAAGTCGCCATTACCGCGCCACCCGTTGACGGCCAGGCCAACGCCCATCTGGTAAAATTTCTTGCCAAACAGTTTCGCGTAGCAAAAAGCCAGGTGCTTATTGAGAAGGGCGAACTGGGTCGCCACAAACAGATAAAAATCATTCATCCGCAGCAGATCCCCGACGGGGTCGCTGCGCTGACAGAATAGACAGGATCTCTTATGCAAAAAGTTGTTCTCGCCACCGGCAATCCCGGTAAAGTGCGCGAGCTGGCCTCGCTGCTGGCAGATTTTGGCCTCGATATCGTGGCGCAAACCGAACTGGGCGTGGATTCCGCAGAGGAAACCGGCCTCACGTTTATCGAAAACGCCATTCTTAAAGCGCGCCACGCCGCGCAGATTACCGGCCTTCCGGCTATCGCCGATGACTCAGGTCTGGCCGTCGATGCGTTAGGCGGCGCGCCTGGCATCTATTCTGCCCGCTATTCCGGTGAAGATGCGACCGACCAGCGCAATCTGGAAAAACTGCTCGACGCGCTACGCGACGTGCCGGACGATAAGCGCCAGGCGCAGTTCCACTGCGTGCTGGTCTATCTGCGCCATGCGGAAGATCCCACGCCGCTGGTGTGCCACGGCAGTTGGCCAGGCATCATCGCTCGCCAGGCCGCCGGCAGCGGCGGCTTTGGTTACGATCCGATTTTCTTTGTTCCGACGGAAGGTAAAACCGCAGCGGAGCTGAGCCGTGAAGAGAAGAGCGCCATTTCCCACCGCGGACGAGCGCTGAAACTGTTACTGGAAGGCTTACGTAATGGCTAATTTGCCGCCCCTGAGCCTCTACATTCACATCCCGTGGTGCGTGCAGAAATGCCCGTACTGCGATTTCAACTCGCATGCGTTGAAGGGCGAAGTGCCGCATGATGACTATGTCCAGCATCTGCTGAACGATCTGCGCGCCGACGCCCACTATGCGCAGGGACGTGAAATCGGGACGATTTTTATTGGCGGCGGTACGCCGAGCCTGCTCTCCGGCCCGGCGATGCAAACCCTACTCGATGGCGTACGCGCGGCTCTTCCGCTGGCGGCCGGAGCCGAAATCACGATGGAAGCCAACCCCGGCACCGTGGAAGCGGATCGCTTCGTGGAGTATCAGCGCGCCGGCATTAATCGCATCTCCATCGGCGTACAGAGCTTTAGCGAGCAAAAGCTGCAGCGTCTGGGGCGCATTCATGGGCCACAGGAAGCCAAACGCGCGGCAAACCTGGCAAGCGGTCTGGGACTGCGCAGCTTTAACCTCGATTTAATGCATGGTCTGCCGGACCAGTCTCTGGAAGAGGCGCTGGACGACCTGCGCCAGGCGATTGCGCTCAATCCGCCGCATCTCTCCTGGTATCAGTTGACCATTGAACCAAATACCCTGTTTGGTTCGCGACCGCCGGTCCTGCCTGACGACGATGCGCTGTGGAATATTTATGAGCAGGGGCATAGCCTGCTTAGCGCCGCGGGCTACCGGCAATATGAAACTTCCGCCTATGCAAAACCGGGATATCAGTGCCAGCATAATCTGAACTACTGGCGCTTTGGCGACTACCTGGGCATTGGCTGCGGCGCGCACGGTAAAGTGACGTTTGCGGACGGACGCATTCTGCGGACGGCGAAAACCCGCCACCCGCGCGGTTATATGGAAGGCCGTTACCTGGAGCGCCAGCATGATGTTGAGAACGCAGATAAACCGTTTGAGTTCTTTATGAACCGTTTCCGCCTGCTCGAAGCGGCGCCACGGGATGAATTCAGCCGCTTTACCGGCCTCGACGAGCGGACGATCCGCCCGCAAATCGATGCCGCTATTGCCCAGGGCTACCTGACGGAAGATGAAGGCTGCTGGCAGATTACCGAGCACGGCAAGCTATTTTTGAACTCCCTTCTCGAATTATTCCTCAGCGAATAAACCTCTCCCTGATTATCCCGTTATATAAATAGCGGGATAATTAATTATTCGTTTTTCCCGAAATATTAATATCGTAATTCCCGAAGAATCTCAGTTCAGAATTCTTAATAAAAATTAATTCACATTCATTTATAGAAAATAAATATAACCTAACGCACAAAAATACGCATTTCATCGTCTCATTGGGAAAAAGTGTGAGTCAGACAGCTTAAAGGTGTACGACAACCAGGATAATATGTCATACAGAAACAAAGAATAACTCTTTAGATATTGACCAATTAACCTAAGTGCATGGAGCCGACTCATGAAAAAACTCTCGTTTTCTCGTTCTCTGGTGTGTGTTTCTTTGCTTGCCCTGCTCTCAGCGGGCGCCAGCGCAGCTGAAAAAGTTACGTTAAAACTGGCACATAACCTTGAACGCAGCCACGTTGTTCATCAGGCGTTTGAGCAGATGGCGAAAGAGGTTAACCAACTTTCCAACGGCAATATGAAAATTCGCATTTACCCCAGTAGCCAGATGGGCAGCGCGCGTGAAACGATGGAGTTATTACAAAACGGCGCACTGGATATGACGAAAGGTTCCGCCAGCGACCTGGAGTCATTTGATAACGTCTACGCGATATATAATTTACCGTTCCTGTTCAAGGATCAGAATCACTTCAATAAAGTCGTCTTCGGTGAAGTGGGTAAAGAAATAATGGAGTCCACGAAAGATAAAGGATTCTTTGCCCTTTCCGCTTATGTTGCCGGGACCCGAAGTTTTTATGCTAAAAAACCCATTACTAAACCGGAAGATTTAAAAGGGCTGAAAATCCGCGTCCAGGCCAGTCCGACAACGTTGAAAATGATCGAATTAATGGGCGGTTCGCCAACGCCAATTTCGTTTGGTGAAGTCTATACCGCGATGCAGCAGGGCGTAGTGGACGGCGCGGAAAATAACGTACCTTCCTGGGTGCAAACGCGCCATATCGAAATCGCTAAGGTTTTCTCAGAAGATGAACATGCCTCCATCCCGGACTTCCTCGTTATCTCCAGCAAAACCTGGGACAAGCTGACGCCGGAGCAGCAGCAAATCCTGAACGAGGCGGCGAAAGCCTCAGAGGCCTATCAGCAAAAACTGTGGGACAAAATTGACGCCGACACCCGCGCGCAGGCCAAAGCCATGGGCGGCGAAATTATCAAAGTTGATAAAGCACCGTTCCGCGCCGCCGTTCAACCGCTCTTTGATGACTTCAAAAAAGATCCGAAGCAGGCGGCTCTGCTGGCCAAATTTGAAGCTGCTGCTGAATAACACTTAGCGGGCCAGCCGCTGGCCCCTTTCACCGGGAACTCAAAGATGATACTTAACCGCATAAAGCTGGCGGTGGACCGCACGATCGCCGCATTCTCCGTCGCCGTTATGATTGCGCTGGTGGTCTGCGTCGTCTGGCAGGTATTTAGCCGCTACGTGCTAAACCAGCCAAGCACCCTGACCGACGAACTGGCGCGCTTTTTAATGATTTGGGTCGGGCTGCTGGGTGCGGCATATACCGTCGGCGCCCAGCGTCATCTGGCTATCGATTTACTGGCGATGACGCTCCCTCCTCGCAGGCAGGCGCTTCTCAGCGTCATCATTAATCTGCTGATCTTTATTTTTGCTGGTTCAGTAATTGTGACCGGCGGCGTGAAGCTGATTGAGAAAACGCTATCGACGTCCCAGGTCTCAGCGGCGATGCAAATCCCCATGGGCTACGTGTATCTGATCCTGCCGCTAACCGGGATCATTATGATGTTCTACGCGTTGTGTTTTATCAGCACCGGACTGAAAAACATGAAGCACTCTGCAGCGGGGGCAAATTGATGGACAGCTATATCGCACTGATGCTATTTGGCTCTTTCTTTATTCTGGTTTTTATTGGCGTACCTATCTCCTTCTCCATTGGCATCGCTACCGTCGGTTCGATGCTGCTGATGTTCCCCTGGGATATCGCAGTGATTACCGTTTCTCAGCGCCTGGCAAACGGCCTCGATAACTTCGCGCTGCTGGCGATTCCATTCTTTATCTTTGCCGGAACCCTGATGAACAGCGGCGGGATTGCCATACGTTTAATCAATCTGGCCCAGGTGATGGTCGGACGCGTGCCGGGCTCTCTGGGCCACGTCAACGTGCTGGCCAATATGATGTTCGGCTCGATTTCAGGCTCAGCGGTCGCCGCCGCCGCCGCGGTCGGCGGCACGCTCAACCCCATACAGACGCAGAAAGGCTACGATCCGGCCTTCTCTACGGCGGTGAACGTCTCATCCTGCATCACGGGTCTGCTTATTCCGCCGTCAAACGTACTGATCGTCTTTTCCCTGACCGCAGGCGGCGTCTCGGTGGCCTCGCTGTTTATGGCCGGCTATTTGCCGGGCATCCTGATGGGCCTGGCTATTATGGTGGTCTGTGCCGTCATTGCTAAACGTCGCGGCTATCCGGTTTCCGAGCGTCCGACCTGCGCCCAGGCGGCAAAAGCGTTTTTCGATGCTCTGCCCAGCCTGCTGCTGGTCATCATTGTGATGGGCGGGATCCTTGGCGGCATTTTTACCGCGACGGAAGCCTCTGCCATCGCCGTGGTCTACACCTTTATCCTGTCGGTACTGATATATCGGGAAGTGAAGTGGCGCGATTTGCCGAAGCTGATACTGGAATCGGTAGTCATGACCTCTATTGTGCTGCTGCTGATTGGCTTTTCCGTGGGCATGTCGTGGGCGATGACCAACGCCGACATTCCCTACATGATAAGCGACGCGCTAATGGGCGTTTCTGAAAACCCGGTGGTGATTCTGCTGCTGATAAATATCGTGCTGTTAATCGTCGGGATCTTTATGGATATGACCCCGGCGGTGCTGATTTTCACGCCGATATTCCTGCCAATCGCGCAGGACCTGGGGATGGATCCGGTGCACTTCGGTATTATGATGGTCGCCAATCTGTGTATCGGGCTGCTCACCCCACCGGTTGGCAGCGCGCTGTTCGTTGGCTGTTCTATTTCTGGCGTCAAAATTCAGCAGTTGATCAAACCGCTGCTGCCGTTCTACGCCGCCCTGCTGATCGCGCTGATGATGATTGTCTATATCCCGCAGATTTCGCTGTTTATTCCGCAGCTGCTGGGGCTGATGTAGCGTTATTGCCCTGGAAAGGAGGGGACGCATTCCTGAGGAAGAATGGGCGTTAGACCTTGAGCTAACGCTTCTGCCGGGCGGCGGCTAGCGCCGTGCCCGGCCGACAAAAGCTTCAATAGCAAAATATTCTGTCATCCGACAAGCTCATACGCGCCAGGCGCAGCCGGGCCATTCCGAACCTGATCCGGCTACTTTAGAACCCCGTTGCGGCGCATCTTCTCCAGCCCCTCCTGCCAGTATTTTTCGTCGCGAGCCAACTCCCGGTAGCGGATCTCCAGCGCCATCAGCTGCGCGTTCAGTTCGCCTTTTTGCTTCTGCAGCGGCGCTATCTTTTTATCGCGCGCGGCCATCTCCGCTTTGATATTTTCACTCATCTCTTTATGCTGGCGATAATAGTTACGCTTCTGCTCATTCAGCACGGCATCGCGCTCGGCGCGCAGCGGCGCGGCATCGCAAACCGCTTTTTTCTGACAGGCGGCCAGTGCGGGTTCATAGAGAGTTTTGTAGTAATGATTCTCGAACTTCAGCGGATCGTTTTGCCGGTCTACTTCATACATTTTTTCCAGCATCGCCTGCTGCACGTCGCTGCGATCGAGCGGCTTGCCGTTCGCATCCGTACCCCATGAACGGTTAATCCGCTCCTCTAACGCGGCGATCTCGGTTTTCAGCGCATCCTGTTGCCCTTGCAGCGTCTTCATCGTGGCTTTGCTGGCGGCAAAGCTGGCGTCAATTTTGGCAAATTGCGCCATAAATTTGTGGTCATTGACGATCAGGGTTTTACTTTCATCCCCTCCGATTTCCTTAAAGGTTCTCCCGCCCCTCTTCGCCGCCATCTGCAGCGAAAAGAATTCGGTCTGCCAGCCGGAGTCTTTGGTCCCTACCGCGGTCATCATGGCGGAGAACTTTACCGGCCGCCCCCTGGTCCAGACTCGCTCATAAAAAAAGTAATCTCCCGCGACGCCGACGCGAATATAGAGATCTTCCGCGGCGGCCATATCGCCTTCCAGCATATAGGTCGCCTGATTTCCCCTGGCGTCGAGCTGCTTCAGCGTCACGTTTTGCAAGCGCATAATCCCGCCAGTCTGTTCAGCAAACTGCTGTTTTACCACGTCGTCTGTTGGCGTGTTGGCATCCGCCAGCACGTGACAAGGGGAAGCGATCATCAGGACGGTGAGCGTTTTCCATGCATATTTCATCAGCAAATTCCTTTTATGAATACAGCAGGCATCATAAGGAGTTCGCCACCGCAGGCAGGATAAATGAAATCTGATTTTGCTACCTGCGGACGCAGGTAGCGGAATAAAACTTACTTTAACGACCCCACCAGCGCTTTGCGGCTATCCTCAAGGGAAACCACGCGGCTGCAGACATCCTTACCAAACTGCTGGAAATCGGCTTCCTGATTTTTCCATTCATCCTGAATGGCGGTTTGCAGGCCGCCAAGGCTGCCGAGGATCCCCTGCAGCGGGTTACCGCCGCCTTTGAGAACCGCCTTCGCGCCCATCTCGTTGATGCTGTCCTGCAGGATGCCGCCCATCGCCTGGTTTACCAGCTGCTGGCCGTCGGCGCGCACCTGATCGATAGCTTTATAGTGGAACGTCAGGCCATCGTTACGATGTTCAATTATGCGGCTCATTTGCGCTTTCAGCTGCGCATCAAGCTTGGTCAGGCGGCTATGCATGCTGCTGCTGGCCCCTACCTGTTCGGTAATAATTTTATCCAGCGCGGCGCGGCCTTTTTCTACCCGCGAGCGTGCGCCTTCATCAATCCACGGCAGGCTGCTGCGCAGGCTGGCCTGATAGTCCTGAGCCTGTTCGCGCTGAGCGGCGTTCAGAGAATACGCTTTCCCGTTAAAGCTCAGGCTGCCGTCCGGCTTAATCACCAGATCGCCATTTTCGCCTTTCACCTGCACCTGCTGCGGGCTGAGGATGACATCGTCACGCGGTGTGACGCTACACTGGTAGTCCGCATGCGCGGACAAAGCGGTGACGGAAAGCGCCACAGCTAACAGCGTTTTGCGCATCATTTAACTCCCTTCAGACAAAACGGGCCGGCAGTTGCCGACCCTTGTCAAACTTAGTCCCACCAGATATCAAAAAGTTCGCTGGTGCGTACATCGGCCAGCCCGCGGTCTTCCAGCCATTTACGCACAATGGCCTGGTGCTCCTCGGTGCATTTACCGATTTCCTGCAGGCAGATCAGGCCTTCCCAGGAGAGATAGCCGCTGCCGTCAAAGGCCAGCTTATTAGGCTCAATCACCTCATCAATCAGATCGTTAACGGTCTGGTCGATCTGCTCTTCGCTGGTTCCTTCCGCGAAACGCCACGCGACGGAAAAACCCACTTCCTGAAATTCGTCGATATGCATTTTTTTACGCAGACGACGGCTACGATTCGTTGCCATTATTTCACCCTCTCGAACATTAAGTCCCATACGCCGTGGCCAAGACGATGGCCACGCTGTTCAAATTTGGTTACCGGGCGCGATTCCGGGCGCGGCACATAGTCGTTGCTTTCTGACCGGTTGCGATATCCTTCAAGCGAGGACATCACTTCCAGCATATGCTCGGCATAGGGCTCCCAGTCGGTCGCCATATGGAAAACGCCGCCCAGCTTCAGTTTACTTTTCACCAGTTCGGCAAAAGGCGGCTGAACGATCCGGCGCTTATTATGACGCGCTTTGTGCCACGGGTCAGGGAAAAACAGCTGCACCATGCTCAGGGAGTTATCGGGGATCATCGCGTGCAGCACTTCTACCGCATCGTGGCACATAACGCGCAGATTTTGCACGCCCTCTTCTTCAGCAGACGCCAGACAGGCGCCGACGCCAGGAGAGTGCACTTCAATGCCGAGAAAATTCTGCTGCGGCTTCTCTTTCGCCATCGCCACCAGCGAAGCGCCCATACCAAAACCAATCTCCAGCGTGATGGGCGCTTCACGGCCAAACAGCGCGGCAAAATCGAGCGGCGCATCGTTAAATTCAACGCCCATCACCGGCCAAATGGTGTCCAGCGCGTGCTGCTGACCTTTAGTCAGGCGGCCCTGACGACGGACGAAGCTGCGAATACGGCGCAGCGGACGGCCGTTTTCATCGAATTCCGGAGATATGACGTCGTTTTTCATAAAAGTTAAGTCTGCTTGTGAGAGTGTTCGGAAAACGGGCATTATCCAAAGTTACCCGGCGGATGCAAGGGTTTACAGCCTCTCGCCCTTGTGCTGCAATCTGCCACCTTATAATCGCTATCCCGGAGCCGTAGCTTTGACTTTTCTCGCCGCGCAATTTTCAGCCCAGGTACTGGACTGGTACGACAAATACGGACGTAAAACCCTGCCCTGGCAAATCGGCAAGACGCCCTACAAAGTATGGCTCTCCGAGGTGATGTTGCAACAAACGCAGGTGGCGACGGTCATCCCCTATTTTGAGCGCTTTATGGCGCGTTTCCCAACAATTACCGATCTGGCCAATGCGCCACTCGATGAAGTCCTCCATCTGTGGACCGGGCTGGGCTATTACGCCCGCGCGCGCAATCTGCATAAAGCGGCGCAGCAGGTGGCCACCCTGCACGGCGGAAACTTCCCGCAAACTTTTGATGAAGTCGCCGCGCTGCCGGGCGTGGGTCGTTCCACCGCCGGGGCGATTTTATCCCTTTCTCTCGGTCAGCATTATCCGATTCTCGACGGCAACGTGAAGCGCGTGCTCGCGCGCTGCTATGCTGTCAGCGGTTGGCCGGGGAAAAAAGAGGTTGAGAAACGCCTGTGGGATATTAGTGAGGACGTGACGCCAGCGAAAGGGGTTGAGCGTTTTAACCAGGCCATGATGGACCTCGGGGCGATGGTGTGTACCCGCTCTAAGCCCAAATGCGAGCTCTGTCCGCTGAATAACGGCTGCGTGGCCTACGCCAGTCATTCATGGGCTCAATATCCAGGCAAAAAACCGAAACAGACGATCCCGGAACGTACCGGCTATTTCCTGCTGATGCAGCACGGCGATGAGGTATTTCTCTGCCAGCGCCCGCCGGTGGGTTTATGGGGCGGATTGTTCTGCTTCCCGCAGTTTGAAGATGAAGATGCGCTGCGGCAGTGGCTGGCGCAGCGCCAGATTAAGGCCGATAATCTGACGCAATTAACCGCGTTTCGCCACACTTTCAGCCATTTCCATCTGGATATTGTGCCGATGTGGCTTACAGTGCACTCATCCGGCGCATGCATGGATGAAGGGGGCGCACTCTGGTATAACTTAGCGCAGCCGCCGTCCGTCGGTCTGGCGGCCCCCGTGGAGCGCTTGTTGCAACAGTTAAAAGCCGGAGCACCGGTTTAGCTTTCTGGCGATTAAAGAGGATTAAGAATGAGCAGAACGATTTTTTGTACTTTCCTGCAGCGTGAAGCCGATGGCCAGGATTTTCAGCTGTATCCGGGCGAACTGGGCAAACGTATCTATAACGAAATCTCTAAAGAAGCCTGGGCCCAGTGGCAGCATAAACAGACGATGCTGATCAACGAGAAAAAACTCAGCATGATGAACCCCGAGCATCGCAAACTGCTGGAGCAGGAGATGGTTCAGTTCCTGTTTGAAGGTAAAGACGTACACATCGAAGGCTATACGCCGCCAGAAAAACAGTAAGGGCCTGATGGCCCTTTACCACAACAAACACAACACGCACTCCCGGAATGATGAAAAAATACTTAGCGCTAGCGCTGATTGCGCCTTTGCTCGTTTCGTGTTCCAGCTCAACCAAAAAAGGCGCCGAGTATAACGAGGCGTGGGTGAAGGACACCAACGGCTTTGATATTCTGATGGGCCAGTTCGCCCATAACATCGAGAACATTTGGGGTTATAACGAAGTTCTGCTCGCCGGGCCGAAAGACTACGTCAAATACACCGACCAGTATCAAACCCGCAGCCACATCAACTTTGACGCCGGGACGATTACCGTCGAAACCATCGCCGGCACCGACCCGGCCGGGCGTCTGCGCCAGGCGATTATTAAAACCCTGCTGATGGGCGACGACCCTAACTCCATCGACCTCTATTCCGACGTCGATGACATTCAGATCTCAAAAGAACCGTTCCTGTATGGTCAGGTCGTGGATAACACCGGTGAGTCGATTCGCTGGGAGTGGCGCGCCTCACGCTTTGCGGACTACCTGCTGCAAACGCGTCTGAAAAGCCGCAGCAACGGTCCGCGCATGATCTACAGCATCACCATCAACCTGGTGCCGAACCATCTCGACAAACGTGCGCATAAATACATTGGCATGGTCCGTCAGGCGTCGCGCAAATATGGCGTTGATGAGTCGCTGATCCTGGCGATTATGCAAACCGAATCGTCCTTTAACCCCTATGCAGTCAGCCATGCCGACGCGCTGGGGCTGATGCAGGTGGTGCAGCACAGTGCCGGGAAGGATGTGTTCCGCTCGCAGGGGAAATCCGGCCTGCCGAGCCGCAGCTATCTGTTCGATCCGGCCAATAATATCGATACCGGGACCGCCTATCTGGCCATGCTGAACAACGTCTATCTGGCCGGTATTGCTAACCCCACCTCGCGTCGCTATGCGGTGATTACCGCCTATAACGGCGGCGCGGGCAGCGTGCTGCGGGTCTTCTCCAGCGATAAGATTCAGGCCGCGAATATCATCAATAATATGACGCCGGGCGACGTTTATCAGACCATCACCAGCCGTCACCCGTCCGCCGAATCGCGCCGTTATCTCTACAAGGTAAACACCGCGCAAAAAGGCTACCGCCGCAAGTAATCCTCTGCCAACGCCCTTGTTTCCTCAAGGGCGCCTTCCTTCTGCTATACACAATAGAGTTGCGCAACTGTTTTGCGATTTTCTGCGGCAGTTAACAAAAGTATCCACCCCATGAATGATAGAATCCAACCAAAATAACGCTACAAATGTTATTTAAAACACAAAAAAATTCTATATCCGTGAGGATCAAAACATGAATCTTAAGCTGCAGCTCAAAATACTGTCGTTCCTGCAGTTCTGCCTCTGGGGAAGCTGGCTGACCACGCTCGGCTCATATATGTTCGTTACCCTGAAGTTTGACGGTGCGGCCATCGGAGCGGTTTATAGCTCGCTCGGTATCGCTGCGGTATTTATGCCGACGCTGCTTGGTATCGTTGCCGATAAATGGATCAGCGCCAAATGGGTTTACGCCATTTGCCATCTGGTCGGCGCGCTGACGCTGTGGCTCGCCGCCCAGGTCACTACGCCGGGCGAGATGTTCCTCGTCATCCTGCTTAACTCGCTGGCCTATATGCCGACGCTGGGGCTGATTAACACCATTTCCTACTACCGCCTGCAGTCTGCGAACATGGATATCGTGACCGATTTCCCGCCGATTCGTATCTGGGGCACCATCGGTTTTATCCTCGCCATGTGGGGCGTCAGCTTCTCCGGCTTTGAGCTGAGCCATATGCAGCTCTATATCGGCGCGGCGCTCTCCTTGCTGCTGGTGCTCTTCACTCTGACGCTGCCGCATATTCCGGTGGCCAATCAGCAGAAAAACCAGAGCTGGACCGCCATGCTGGGCCTTGATGCCTTCGCGCTGTTTAAAAACAAACGTATGGCGATCTTCTTTATTTTCTCGATGATGCTGGGCGCCGAACTGCAAATCACCAATATGTTCGGCAACACCTTCCTGCACAGCTTTGATAAAGATCCGCTGTTCGCCAGCAGCTTTATCGTGCAGCACGCCTCGGTGATGATGTCGATTTCGCAGATCTCGGAAACCCTGTTCATTCTGACCATCCCGTTCTTCCTCAGCCGCTACGGCATCAAAAACGTGATGCTGATTAGTATCGTGGCGTGGATGCTACGCTTCGGCCTGTTCGCTTACGGCGACCCGACTCCGTTCGGCACCGTGCTGCTGGTGCTGTCGATGATTGTTTATGGCTGCGCCTTCGACTTCTTCAATATCTCGGGGTCGGTGTTTGTGGAAAAAGAGGTTCGCCCGGAAATCCGCGCCAGCGCCCAGGGAATGTTCCTGATGATGACCAACGGTTTCGGCTGCATACTTGGCGGGATGGTGAGCGGCAAAGTGGTGGAGCACTTTACCGTCGAAGGGATTACCGACTGGCAAACCGTATGGCTGATTTTCGCCGGCTATTCGCTGGTTCTGGCGTTTGCTTTCGTCGCGCTGTTTAAATACAAGCACGTTCGCGTACCAGCCGGTGCGCAGACCGTCGTACATTAAATAAACGGCTTCACCCGAGATGTACGAATAAAAAAAAGCGCCCCGGTGATATCAACGGGGCGCTTTTTTATGCTTTCAGCACATAGCCATACAGACGCTTAATGCCGTCAGAGTCCGTTTCGCTATAGACCCCCTGGAGCTCCGGCGAGAAGCCCGGCAGCATATTGACGCCCTCCTCCAGCGCCAGAAAATAGCGCAGCACCGCCCCGCCCCAGATTTCGCCAGGCACGACGCACAGCACGCCCGGTGGATACGGTAGCGCGCCCTCCGCCGCAATGCGCCCTTCCGCTTCGCTTAAGCGCACCAGTTCGACGTTACCGCGAATAAACTCGCGGTTGGCGTCCTGTGGGTTCATGACCGCCCGCGGGAAGCTCTGCTTGCGGAACATCTCTTTTTGCAGATCCTTCACCTCAAAGCTAACGTACAGGTTGTGCATCTCCTGACACAGCTCGCGGATGGTGTAGTCCCGATAGCGCACCGGGTATTTGTTAACGATGCTCGGCAGAACCTCGGCCAGCGGCGTATCCGATTCGATATGCTGCTCAAACTGGGCAAGCATCGCCACCAGCTGCGCCAGCTTCTCCTCGCTTTCGGCGGGGGTCAGCAGAAACAGAATAGAGTTCAGATCGCACTTCTCCGGCACGATGCCGTTTTCGCGCAGATAGTGGGCCAGAATGGTCGCCGGGATGCCAAAATCAGTATATTCCCCGCTCTGCGCATCGATTCCTGGCGTCGTCAGCAGCAGCTTACAGGGGTCAACGAAGTACTGTTCGCTGGCATAGCCCTCAAAGCCGTGCCAGCGCGCGCCCGGTTCAAAGCTAAAGAAGCGCCGCTCGCGGGCGATGGTTTCGGTGGGGTGATCCTGCCACGGGCGTCCCGCGACCATTGGCGGAATAAACGGCAGGATCATTTTGCAGTTAGCGATAATCGCTTTGCGCGCGTCAATACCCAGCGCCACGCATTCGGCCCACAGGCGGCGCCCGCTCTCCCCTTCATGGATTTTGGCATTCACGTCAAGAGCCGCGAACAGCGGATAAAACGGGCTGGTCGAGGCATGCAGCATAAAGGCGTTATTCAACCGCTTATGCGGGCAAAAACGCGCCTGCCCTCGCAGATGGTTATCCTTTTTATGGATCTGCGAAGTTTGCGAAAAACCGGCCTGCTGTTTATGCACCGACTGAGTAACAAAAATGCCCGGGTCATTCGGCGTCAGGTCCAGCAGCAGCGGCGAACAGTCGGCCATAATCGGAATAAACTGCTCGTAGCCGACCCAGGCCGAGTCAAACAGGATGTAATCGCACAGGCTGCCGATTTTATCGACCACCTGGCGGGCGTTATATACCGTCCCGTCATAGGTTCCGAGCTGGATCACCGCAAGGCGGAACGGGCGCGGCGTATCGGCTTTTTCCGGCGCCGTCTCGCGAATCAGATCGCGCAGGTATTTTTCATCGAAGCAGCGATCGTCAATCCCGCCGATAAAACCGAACGGGTTGCGCGATGCTTCAAGATAGACCGGCGTCGCGCCTGCCTGAATCAGCGCCCCATGATGATTTGATTTATGGTTATTGCGATCAAACAGCACCAGATCGCCGCGGGTCAGCAGCGCGTTAGTCACCACTTTGTTCGCCGCCGAGGTACCGTTAAGGACAAAATAGGTTTTATCGGCGTTGAAGACCTTCGCCGCGAACTTCTGCGCGTGTTTGGCCGATCCTTCATGAATCAACAGATCGCCAAGCTTAACGTCGGCGTTGCACATGTCGGCGCGAAAGACGTTCTCACCAAAGAAGTCGAAGAACTGCCTCCCCGCTGGATGCTTCTTAAAGAAGGCGCCGTGCTGATGGCCGGGGCACGCGAAGGTGCTGTTATCCATCTCTACGTACTGAGTCAGCGTATCGAAGAACGGCGGCAGCAGGTTCTCTTCATAGTCGCAGGCGGCGGCTTCCAGTTCGAGCCACTCCTGCTCTTTGCCGCTAACGATGGCCGTCACGCCTTCTGGTTTTTCGTGCTCAGCTTCGCTGAACAGATAGACCGGCAGGTTAAAGCCCGTGCGTTTCAGCAACGCAAGGATGCCGCTGCGGCTGTCCGCCACGGTAATGACGACTGCCGCCACATCGGTAAAATCAGTACTGTCCAGGGCCACCACGCGACGGTGGGTGGACAGGTGGGATACCAGCTCGCGGCTGGCGGCAATGTGCATTGATTTCATGAGCGCGAATACCCGTTTCCGGAGAGTAAAAGGCTTAGGCCAGGGCATCTCTGCTCTGGCCAACGAACTGTCAGGGTCTGGCTGGATCCCAGCTCCGACCGCCAGACATCAGTAAAAGCAGACCGCGTCCGATCTTACTGTTGTCCTGCAGTGAGCCTGCGTTACGCTCACCGCATGACGGGCAGAAGTTGCAGAGTAAGGGTAGCAAGACGAGGCAGCCTGCGCATCTGTACGCAGCGGCACTGGTGATGTAGTGGCGATGTCGTCATCCCGGCGGCCTCATTCAGGGGAGGAGAAAATTCGCGCAATCATGTCACCTTTAAATGTACCGTGCAAGATGAATTACGTATGCAGCGACCCCACGGATGCGCAAGCCTTTTGGCCAGCTTCGCGCCATAATAATGCAGTCGTTAGGGATAATTAACAGGAGTCATACTTTGGTTACAGGGCCATTTATTAACGCCGGTGCGGTCCTTCTGGGCGGCGTACTTGGCGCACTCTTAAGTCAAAGATTGCCGGAACGGATTCGTACATCAATGACCTCTATTTTTGGGCTGGCGTCGCTAGGCATCGGTATTCTACTGGTGATCAAATGCGCCAACCTGCCGGTGATGGTGCTTTCAACGCTGGTGGGCGCGCTGTTCGGCGAAGTATGTAATATGGAGAAAGGCATTAATACGCTGGTGAGTAAGCTTCAGCAGCTGCTTTCGCCAAAAAAGGGCCAGATAAAGAGTTCGGCGCATGAGTCGTATATTCAAAGCTACGTCGCGATTATCGTCCTGTTCTGCGCCAGCGGAACCGGGATATTCGGCGCGATGCGCGAAGGAATGACCGGTGACGCCAGCATTCTCATTGCCAAAGCGTTTCTCGACTTCTTTACCGCCACCATTTTCGCCTGCACCCTGGGGCTGGCGGTCTCGGCCATTAGCGTGCCGATGCTGGCCATCCAGCTGGCACTGGCGGCCTGCGCATCGTTGATTATGCCGTTAACCACGCCGATGATGATGGCGGATTTCAGCGCTGTCGGCGGGATGCTGCTGGTTGCCACCGGTTTGCGCATCTGCGGAATTAAAATGTTCGCCGTGGTGAATATGCTGCCGGCCCTGGTGCTGGCGATGCCGATTTCGGTAGCCTGGACGGCGTTTTTCGCCTGAAGATGCGTGCTTTTGACGCAATGTGGTGATAGATTGTTCAGTCTGCTGCGAAACAGATAAATTTCGTTGACGAGGTGCGGCGAATCAGGTTTAATGCGCCCCGTTGCCCGGATAGCTCAGTCGGTAGAGCAGGGGATTGAAAATCCCCGTGTCCTTGGTTCGATTCCGAGTCCGGGCACCACTAATTTTGCATCAAAGCACGCTGGTTAAGAGATGAGAACCTTAACGGGCGGTTAATACAGGGGCCGGTCATTACGGAATGTCCTCCGGTGTAGGCGTATCTGCACTGGTTAACGTTTCTGAATCAGTCCCTCAAGTGAGGGAGCCTGTTCGCGCAGGCTCCCTTCTCTCGATCACTGGCAATAATCCCAGTCAATCAGTTTTGTGTCAATAGTTGTAATTCCCTTTCTACACAGAGATCTGTGTGCAGGGACAATTCTTCTTCCAGTGTTTTTCCCACAATGTCCATCTTGAGTTCCACATATTCCATTGTTGTGCTTACGCTACGATGACCCAGTAAATCTTTAACCAGCTGAAGATTCCTTTCCGGTGCTTTCATCAGTTCTGTAGCCAGGGTATGTCTGAAACGGTGCGGCGAAACGGCAAAACCACATTCCTTTGACAGACGGCGAAAGAAGGAGCGGATCTTTTGATGCATCACTGTCACATCATTTCTGTCAAATTTTGCTTTTTTCCCGGCAATGTAAAAACTGACATCGAAGAGGTTATCTTTTGGCCCGGCTCCAGCCTCCGTTGCCCGTGTAAGAAGAAGCTGTAGCCGCAAACGCAGCTGCTTAACAACGGGAACGCGCCATTCCCTGTGCGTTTTACTCCCCTCAAGGCGCAGATCTATATAGCCTTCTGTCAGATTGACGTCCCTGAGCTGAATATGCAGCAGTTGATTTTGCCTCATTCCCGTATATCTGAGCGTATCCAGGACGGTTATCCAGAACCAAGCCGGGTAAAGCGCACTCCGCCCGCCACGTGCGAAAATTTTCCGGTTGGATTCAATTTCAGCCTGCTGCATTATCAGATAAAGGCGGGTTAGCTGAGAGCGGTTTAAAGTCCGTTTTTTCTTTCTGTCCCGCTGTACAGTGCAATTGTTAAAAGGGTTTTTGCCCGCAGGCAATAAACCACTTTCCATAGCATAGTTATAGAGGGCCCTGAGATGTGCAATTTTATTGTTCCAGGTCTGCGCCGATTGTTGTTTTTCTCTGAGTACATATCGCCGCCATCTTAGAACTTCATGATGAGTAACCATTGATGGGGTTATGTCAGCCCCCGTAAATTTCAGGAACCCCTTTACAACCTTTGCGTAGCTCCATTCTGTTGCAGCGCGCAGGTTTCGGGCGAAGAAGTACTCCTCAAGCAATTCTTCCCATGTCGTATAATGGTTTTTGTCAGACATACAGCATTTCCTTTTTCTAAATCAAGCTGCCCTTAAGGGCCCTCATGGACTGCCCCTCCTTCACAGGAAAGACAGAAGCCCGCTGTCTTCAGGGGAAGACGCTCCTCTGAAAAGGTGTGTAGTCTTGACAAGATATCCACTTACAGGTTTAAACGTGCCTTCTTTGCCAGGAGAGTGGTACAGTTTCGCTTTAATAAAACGCTCTCCCCGGCGCACCTTGTGAATATGCAGCTTCTCAAATTCCATTTGTATGGTATCCCTGCTTAGCTCTGCTCCGCTTTCTCTGATGTAAAGATAAAATATGTCCGGAACCCTGAGAAAGATGAACCCTGCAACTGCATGCGCCCTCGAATCAGGCTGATTAATGTCAATTCGCTTGCTCTTAAGTCCTTCAGAAAGCCACCTGAGAAATTCAGTGCCAGTCTGTTTTTTTATCACTGTTTTTTGTGCGTCAATGTTAATGCTGTGTAAAGGGATGTTATCCTCTACAGCGTGTTCAGGGAAAGAGTCTTCTGCTACTGTCTGATTTATCTCAGGCTTATCAGCATCTGGAAGTAGTTTATTAAGGGGAGAAAATTCTGGCTCATTTTCTGTTCTCGTACTGATTGAAGACTCTTCATCACATGCTTCAGTCCCGGTCATATCAGGCTCTTCAATGGCACTGAAAAGGCTTAGCAGCATCTCTGTATCAGCCTTCTCTGTTTCGTTTGGATCACATTCCGTACTCTCGCCTGCCTTTTCATTGCTGACGAGATTGCTGCCATCAGCCATCGGCACCGGTGCAATAGAAGATGCGAGTTGAATTCCCTGCAAATCTGCAGCTTCTGGCGATGTAGTTTTCAGTGTTGTTTTTACTGACGGTTCTAATTCAATCTCTTGATCAGACGGCGTTTGCGGAACTGAAAGAGCCGGCTCTATGAGGGTGTTAACTTTCTCATTTGCCCCGGATACCTCCAGCGAAGGCGATTCCACCTTTTCGGCGGCTTGCTTCATTAAGCTTCTGATAAGTGGCATCGCCGGATGCTGATTCCATAAGGAACCGGCAAGATTTCCCAGAGCTTCGGGATTTTCTGCCAGCCAGCCTGTCGCTTCCGCTGGCATAAGTTGTCCGGCTGCCAGCGCTGCAAAAGCTGAGGAGTTGTCAGCTTCCCGGAAGCGAAATCGATAAGGTGAGTCCGGAACGGTTATTCCCGGAAGCCAGCTTTTACCATCAAGCAGCTCACCCTCCAGAGACGCCAGGAGCGGCAAATGCCAGAACAGTGCAGACCAGAAAATGACCGTATTCCACATCACGTTTTGCTCTGCCTGCTCTTCTGGCGCAGCGCCGGGTGGAAACATGTATCCTTTGGCCAGTCTGACCGCACAGGTTGTGAACTGCAGCGTAAGGTCCCCGAAGCCGTCTGACTGCGACCACCTTCCCTGCTGTGTTGCCGGCACATTCTGTACCTTGGCCAGTAAGCCATGCAGTGGCGTTATATAAAACCGGTGATAAACATCCGCCGGAAGTGAGCTGTTTTCCCATATTTGTTGCAGGCAGGTTTTTCTCAACGGGCTACAGCACAGCGTATCGACCGTACGCGGAGCGTGGTAGCCGGCAGGGGTGACAGCGGATACATGACGTGCTGGTCCCGGTTCACCTTTTGAAAACAGAAACCTCAGAGTCCTGATTCTGTCGCGCATGATTTTCTCCTGGTATAGGGCTGTCCAGTGTTGTGACACTCCCCGCGCTTCACCATAAAAAACCAGTTACTCACTCTCAGAAGTTTTTCCCGTTTCTTCATTCCTGTCGGCGCTCTCTCCATTTCCGTACGGTACGGTTTCGTGCGTCGTCTCGCAGTTTTTCCCGCCTTCATCGCTCAGCCAGCGCATCAGTTCGTTAAGCACAAGCGTTCTTCTGGCCCGGGTGACAGCCACGTACAGCAGGTTAGTCTCATCCTGCCGCTCATCCTGCGAAAAAAGCGGGTCGGTAATGTCAGTAAAATCCTCACTCAGCATTACCACCGGCCATTCCAGCCCTTTACTGCGGTGTGCGGTTGAAACCGTGACTTGGGCGTCTTTTTCATGAGTGACGACCTGACGGCGCATAATGGCCAGTTTTTGCGGAAGCGGGAAAAAGTCATCGAGCAGGCGAATAGCCTGATTCATCTCCACGTCCTAGGTGGCCTTTGCTATCGAGCAAAATTCATCGAAATCCCGGTAGTCCCGGCTGAGGCGCGGAGACTGCATCTTTTCAGGCATATCGGCGGAGAACCAGTACAGGTCTTCCAGCTCCTCCGTTTTGTAGCCTTCAATCCCGCCGACCCAGAAGACTTTTTTCTCCATGAGACTTGCCGTTAAAGCACTCCCAATCACACCGGATACCGTCCGGCTCAGTACAGCAAAGTGCTCAGTACCCTCCGGAACACGGGGCACCACACTGTCTTCACCCCCGTTGCCTGTTACCTGTTTTTCTTCTCCGGCACGGTCCAGCAGAATGTTGGCCACACGCGCGACCTCAGGGCCAAAACGAAAACTCGCCGTCAGCCACAATCTGTCTGCCTGCGCCAGCTGAGGGGCATTGAATCGCCACGGGTTTAACAGACACCTCAGAGTCATTTAAGATGGCTTAAAGAGAGGTGCCCATGAGCGGTAAGCGTTATCCCGAAGAGTTTAAAACTGAAGCAGTCAAACAGGTTGTTGATCGCGGTTATTCTGTTGCCAGCGTTGCAACACGTCTCGATATCACCACCCACAGCCTTTATGCCTGGATAAAGAAGTACGGTCCGGATTCTTCCACTAATAAAGAACAGTCAGATGCTCAGGCCGAGATCCGCCGTCTCCAGAAAGAGCTGAAACGGGTTACCGACGAACGGGACATATTAAAAAAAGCCGCGGCGTACTTCGCAAAGCTGTCCGACTGAGGTACGCCTTTATCCGTGACAACACCTGTTGCTGGCCTGTTCGCCTGCTCTGTCGGGTGCTGGATGTTCATCCCAGTGGTTTTTACGCCTGGCTTCAGCAGCCGTATTCACAACGCCATCAGGCAGACCTGAGACTTACAGGACAGATTAAACAGTTCTGGCTGGAAATATAGGGGCAAATCCACTATGGTTTTCGCAAAATCCATCTGGATCTGCGTGACAGCGGGCAACAGTGCGGAGTAAACAGAGTCTGGAGACTGATGAAACGTGTCGGAATAAAGGCTCAGGTCGGATACCGAAGCCCGCGGGCACGTAAAGGCGAGGCCAGTATCGTGTCACCCAACAGGCTCCAGCGACAGTTCAATCCGGATGCTCCTGATGAGCGTTGGGTAACGGACATAACCTACATCAGGACCCACGAAGGCTGGCTGTATCTTGCCGTTGTTGATGATCTGTTCTCACGCAAAATTATCGGCTGGTCCATGCAATCCCGGATGACAAAGGACATTGTCCTGAACGCACTGCTGATGGCTGTATGGCGGCGTAATCCCCAAAAACAGGTGCTGGTTCATTCGGATCAGGGCAGTCAGTACACAAGCCATGAGTGGCAGTCGTTCCTGAAATCACACGGCCTGGAGGGCAGCATGAGCCGTCGCGGTAACTGCCATGATAATGCGGTTGCAGAAAGCTTTTTCCAGTTGTTGAAACGTGAACGGATAAAGAAAAAAATCTACGGAACGCGGGAAGAAGCCCGCAGCGATATTTTTGATTACATCGAAATGTTTTATAACAGTAAGCGTCGGCATGGTTCTAGCGAACAGATGTCACCGACAGAATATGAAAACCAGTATTATCAACGGCTCGGAAGTGTCTAGATTATCCGTGGCGATTCAGCGTAGTATTAAAAACCAGTCATCTCAGAAGCGAATATCCTCTGATATAACTCATTGTAAGAGACTGATGCTATCCTTTGGTATTAATCTCAACGATGGAGACACCGATGAGCCACAAACATGAGCCAGCACATATTCGCCGTGAGAAATTCAGGAATATAATCAGGAGGTTTATAGTTTTGAAGAAACCTGTAAATATTTCTCGCGTAGCTCGGGAAGCGGGCGTTAGCACTTCATTGATTCACAACTACTATCCAGATATCGCATATGAAATCAGGAGGATAGCAGATAATACCCCCCGGCGTTCTCGGGCAACATTACGTGAAAAGTTAAAGGATGCAAATGCCAAAAACAAAGTTTTACAGAATGAGATCCAACAACTTCAGCTTCGAATATCAAAGCTGACAACCATCAATGAAATGCTGAATTACAATCTAAAAAATAAACTTTCTCGAAATAAATAAAAAAATAAACCAGTACTCAGTTAGCTAACCATTTTCCATAGGCATCAATGTCAATCATTGGCACAGTGCCACTAAATTGAAGCTGTGCAATAAGTCTGAAAAGAAAAGCAGTAGCTGGCTTATTTCCTGGTTCAAAATTGAATTTTCCATCAATGTTATTGAAGTAAAAATGCCCATGTGATGCAACACAGCCCATATCAAGTCGTCCATCTGATAAATCCCCATTGAGAGCTTTGTCGAACGCCCCCCCCAATGCAGGACTCCAGTCACTTTCAAAAGTAAGTAACCCTCCCAAAATTGGAATGAGTGGTTTTGCTGGATATGTCCCGCCAGCATGCGGAATTGGAAGGCTGGTACGATGAAGTCTGCGAACACTTGCAACTTTTCGCTGTGCATAAGCAACAAGCTCTGCTGACGCTGATTGCTTCGCTTCAAAAACCGCATAGACACTTTCTGCTGGAACAATTATTTGATCATTAAATTTAAAAATAAATGGAGAGTACTGCCTGTCAAAAACGACCACATCAATCTGATCACTAAAATTACCCAAACTATCAACTACAAAAGCATTAGCTGCCTGGTAGCGTTTGGGAAGATATGTATCGAGCATTTCAATCCATACTCCTTCACTGGCATCCCCTTTAGCCCCTGGATGATGGAAAGCTTTACGTGCAGTTCCCAGTCGAAGTTGAATATCTTCATGTAACGAAGCAAATAGTTGAGAAAGTGACCAATCTGACATAATAGATTCCTTTATTCAGTAATACTCATACGTTGCATAATTATGTATGGCCCATAATACTATTTATGGGCATTTATCTTTACTATATTATTAGCGGTCAATAAATGCAGGTGTTGGTGTCATTTTATTGACTACCTGCAGTGCTGAATGGAGTGACACTGCACTATATGGATAGGCTGCAAGAATTATTGATGGAATTAGCCGCTGGGTAATATCTGAGAAAGTAAATCCCGGCGAATTCGTGTCCCTTGGACCGGTTAACCTGACTAATTCTTCTATCGCCGTAGAATTTAATCCCAACCCCGTAAGTTTTGAACGCAACAAATAGTCTCGTTGTTCATCATTTGGCCGGGAGAAAGTCAAAACTTCAGCAGCACGACGCTGGACGGCCGGATCGAGAGCTTTCAGCCGGTTAGTACACATAAGAACTGCCGCTGGTAGTTTCTGATTGGCGATCCGGTCTATTCCGCGAATAAAAGCGTTTACACCAGCACGATCCTCATGGTGCATCTGAGCATTTTCCCGGGATTGAGCCAATGCATCAGCTTCATCAATCAACAGCAAAACCGCACCACGAGCTTTTCCATTCGTGTTTTTTAATTTATCTGCAGCCTCAATGGTGTAATCAAATGCAGCTGAAACCAGCTGAGTCATTTCGCCAACTCTACCCTGCCCTCGGGTAGCAAGGCTCAAAGGATACAACGTAATATCAATATCTTCCTGCCGGGCAACAGCATCACCAATGGTTTCCGCCAGTTCTGTTTTACCTGAGCCCACATCCCCAGCCAATACAACTAAAGGTGGCCGTCTGAGTACTGTATCAACAGCCGCACGAGCATCTGGATGATATTTTTTGGCCCATTCCTGAATCCCATAAGGGTTTACAAGCAAACCTAATATTTTGGATAATCGATCTTTGTGCTCATCAAGACCAACTAAACGAGCCAGACGCTCCTGAGGCTCAAAGTCAGGGAAGTTAATACGCCGCTCAAACAATTCATCAAGTGATGGTTTTACGTTCATACATAATTCCTTACGCTAGTGCGAGTGAGGGAGCGACCACCGGCCGAATAAGTCTTATCATTTTCGAGGTAGCCATTAATCCCTGGAGACTGGGCACCAACCCGTTTGAATGGTAGATCTTTCAAAGCAGTATCTTTTTCCGATTGAGTAGCATTCAGATATTTCGAGCTATAAGTCATAAAACTGTAGAAGGATGCACCCGATACATCTTTTCCTGGGCGGATTTTTCCAGGATCGTCATCTGTTCCTGAACCAAGCAAGTCACCTGCAGTATATCGAAGGGTCGGCTCGATCCAGTTATTATTTTTCTGAAAACCATAAGAGACCTCCCCCAAATAACCAGCCTTAAGAAACACAACCAATTCTTCTTCGTATGCTTCAATGTCGGCATCACTGGGGTAACCATAAAAACGCTGCATCCGCCGCAAGTCAGTTGCAACTTTAGCAGCCATGTGACGAGCGTGGGTTACGCTGAAAGTTTGTGTCTCTGCTACCGTATAACTATAAGAAGACATAATGATTTCACCCCTGGAATGAAGAACCGAAAACTTTCTGCCAATAGGTTACGGTTAATTGCTTGGTTGGTGCATAGAATGCAGCATCAATAGCGTCACCGGCATCCATTGCGGCGTCAATGATGGCGTCCACATTAGACTGCGTATATAAACGAGCAACATTATTTACAGGATTAACGGGATCAATAATCTGCACTAAGTCTGACAACTTGCCTATTTTTGACGCAGGATAATTATCCTCGAAGACAATGCGTTCACGTAATTCAGTGCTCACCAGATAGGTAAAAAATGCCTGTAAAGCTTCCGGATAATTCGAGAAATCCACACCATTATCCAGTAATTTTGCAAGAATCAATTCAATCATGAACGATTTAAAGCGAAAATTCGGTCGCTCTTGCTTCATTAAACGAGCCCAATATTTCGCTAAACGGACAACCTGAGCAAAATGCTTCGGGGCAGCACGCTTGCGGGCTTTAATGAAATCAAGGTGCAGAGGAATACTGGTTTCAAGGAACGAGCCATCTTCCTGGCTTATCAAATGACCTCGCCAGTCAGGTAACCCCGAATACAATACAGGGACAATATCGACATCTAAGCCAGAGCCCCGGAAGGAAACCGTTACAGAGTATGTCTGGGGTTTAACCTGATCAGGACTAAAGTTAGGAAATGCTTTACGCAATCTATCAGCAAGATAGTCAAGTAACTCACGTAAATCCTGTGGTGCATCAGAGCCGCTGATATACACAGCCACATCAATATCGTTTAACGAGCGAAGAGCAGTCCCTTTAGCCAGACTACCTGATGGAATCATTCGCTTTAATGAAAAGTCAGGATGATCGGAAAGATACCCTTCCAGTTTGTTCTGTAACCGCTTGGCCTGTTCCCTGAATTCATCAGCCTTTGCTTTTGGAAGATTTACCTTATCCTCGGCAAATCGCGCTATAGTTTTATGGTCGACATGTTCTGTAGACATCTCATCCTCACTAGAAGTCTTCACTCTATCCAAGCCGGACGACATGTCATGTTCATCTTCGTCGGCCATAAAGTTCGGTATAGCGAACTTTTTTATAGAATGAGTGCATTTTTCATACTTGTCAAACTTTTTGTTCGGAATAGTGGTACAATGATGAAAGAGATAAATGAGGAGATGTAGAAATGGCAACCCGTCTTGGCGAAAAACTTCGCGATTTGCGTAAACAGCGTGGATTAACACTGGAAAAACTCGCTGACATGGCTGGACTGAGTAAAAGCTATCTATGGGAGCTGGAAAATCGCGAGTCTCAACGTCCTTCGGCAGAAAAGCTCACAGCCCTGGCAGATGCACTGGGAGTTGGGACTAGTTTCTTTTTAGAAGATGATCTTCGAGAACCGGAAGAAAGACATCTTGATGATGCTTTCTTTCGAGGCTATAAAAACCTTGAACCTGAGGCTAAAGCACAGTTAAGAAAAATATTGGACACCTTTAAAAAGGACTTTTAGTTATGCCAGAAAAAGAGATATGGACGCCTCAAAAAGCAGCTATTCGGCTAACAAAAATTTGCGATACTTTCAGTGAGATTCACGGCACAGAACGATTTCCTGTTAACGTTGGTGAGTTGTCTCTGGGGGCAGCAGAGTTATTCCAATGGGCTGACCCTATAGTAAAAATAGAACCCGTTGACATCAAAGGATTTGATGGTGCATTAATTGCCAATGAAGCCCGCAGCCGTTGGATGCTACTTTATAATAACGGCTTAACGTCCCCGGGGAGAATTCGATTCACTCAGGCACATGAACTGGGACATTACATACTTCATCGTCTAAATCGTGATGAGTTCAGATGTAGCAGTGATGATATGCTATCCTGGGAAGATAAAAATATTGAATCAGAAGCAGATTTATTTGCTTCTTACTTACTGATGCCATTCAATGATTTCCGGAAACAGTTGACGCCAGACATTGATATTGAAGTATTACGTCTGTATGCGATCCGTTATGGGGTATCGCTGACAGCAGCTACATTGAAATGGCTTGAATGTACTGAAGAAAATGCTGTATTCATTTTATCTCGTGACGGGTACATGAAATGGGCCTTTTCCAGCCCCGCGGCTCGCCGTAACGGAGCCTTCTTTCGCACACAACGCAAGGTTGTAAGTATCCCGGAAGGATCGCTTGCTGCAAACCAGAACATTTCAATGGAAAGAGCAGGAATGAAGATCCCTGCATCAATTTGGTTCCCTCATGCAGATAAAGACGCTTCAGTTCGTGAAATGAAAATACAATCAGAGCAATATGAATATGTCATCACCCTTCTAATCCTTTCCCGAAAAACAACTGTATGGCCTCCCTTTCATGGGGAAGATGCGTAAAGATCTTTTTCATATAAAGCGCCATGCATGTTTAGCAAGAAAAATAATTAGTTGAAATCGTCAGCATAACCCATTGATATTACTAAATTTAAAAAGACATAACAGTTAACATGGGCCCATAAGGCGTGAAGAACTGCCCCTGTATTTATCACCCAGCTCCAGCTGCATGAAGACGCGCCCCAGGAAGTCCCCGGGCGCGTCACCCAGCCCGTTAACAACGTGGGCCAGCAGCTGCGCCATGCGCGTGACGTCCTCCTTTTCGTATCCACCGACTATACGCAGATACTTTTGCTCCCGCACTTCACTGAAATGAAGCCGGTTTTCCAGTGCGATGACGCTGCAGCTGATGAAGTCTCCGAACACTTTAAACCGGTGATGATACCGGGCCGTCTGACTGAACAACTTAACAAAGGCTTTTTCGTGGTTAATCATGCCAGGCATGCGTTTCTCCATAAAAAAGGGACACGCACCCTGAGGGTAAAAAGCCACGGCAGTGCCGTGGCCGGGTTAAGGGAGGAGCAGGCTTTTACCCCCGGACCTCACGATATGATGCAGCGTCCTGAGCCGGTGAAGCGGGCTCATCGCTGACGAGATAAAGCACCTGTCCGGGCTGAGACGCGCCGGACGCGCCTTTGTGTCCGTCAACATGCTCACCGCCGTCATAGCAGCCGTAACCGCTGAGACCGCTCACGGGCTCGCTGTAGCTGTGACGCACCTCGCAGTCAAACACCGCTGAGATTTCCCCGACAACCTCACCTGACGGCGGCAGCCAGGGCGTATCCATCTGCAGCGTAAGACTGTTTGGCGAATGCCGCTGCCAGCTCACATTGTGCCCGGCCGGCCACTCCATGCCGTACTGCCGGCAGTAGAGGCTGGTTGTGGTCGACACACCGGACATCAACCCCCCGGGGCCGTTCAGCTCTGCTGCCAGCCGCGTAGGTATGACGGCCAGCATATCGCAGGGCTGGGAGCGTTCAGGATACTGGCTGAGCCGCTCCCAGGCAGTTGCGACATCTGATTCATCGCCGGCGCTGACCAGACCAAACCAGTCGGTATACTGTCTGGCAATCAGCTCCGCCATAACCTCACGTGCCGGGTCGGGAATATTCTCCCATTTCAGCGCGCCCAGACCTGACTGGTGATAAAGCCGGTCCACAGCTCTGATGGTTTCCGCATCGAGGACAGCATCCTTCAGCAGGATCGCCAGCCAGCTTTCAAACGCCTGGTTGGCCGCAGTGGAAAGCCCTGTGCCTGCACGGACCAGCCCCTGACAGGGCGGATACGACGAGGTCCGCACCGGCTTGAGTATCCCCGCCGCGCCGGCCAGAAACAGCTGTATGCTCTGCTGTACGGCATGGCGGTGACGTGGTACGTCAGTGCCGTTTATCCACTGCAGCATGACATCGATGCAGACGGATTTACCGGTGATTTCCAGGCGGTTATGACACCATTCGGACATAGTGAATACTCCTCTTTCATAAAAAAAGAGGACACAGCCCCGTGAGGAGCGGTGTCCTCACGGGACGGCGACAGTTATGGAATAACCGTCACCGGATAAGTTAATTACGCCGCCACAGCCTGACTTTCAGGCAGTGCCAGCAGATATTCCGACGCTTCCCGGGCATGCCGGCAGGCACGGAACAGGGCCTTTTTGTCAGATTTCAGCACCTTCAGCCAGTGGTCCACATAGCTGTCGTGCTGAACCTCACCGAACACGCCGAGCTGAGCACACAAAAACGCGCTGCCCATTTCGGCGATGAGCTCCTCAAAGGCATACACCGGGTCCCCGAACATCCGGGATGAGGAGGTTATCCCCTCCCGGTTAAGTCGTTTCACATGACCGGTACTGTGTACCAGCTCATGCAACAGCGTGGACCAGCAGTCCGCTTCCGTAAAAAACTGCTCAGCCATCGGCATCACAATTTCATCCGTCAGCGGGCGGTAATAAGCCCGGTTCTGAGGCAGCATCCGGTGTTTAACCCCTGTGGCGTTAAACATCCGGATCACCCTGTTCATCACGTCCGGAGAGAGTATGCCGTCCTCATCCACCGTCGGTGGTTGCTCAGGTGAAGCCGCAACCTCTGCCGGCAACTTCTCACACTGCTCAGCGTTGAACAGCTGCAGGGGTTTGAGCATCGGCACGGTTTCCGTCAGCGGTTTACCGTCACTGTCATAAAGGCGGTTGCCTTCACGATCCTCCGCCTGCTTCGTCCAGTCCTTATAAACCACCGCCAGGGTGGCTTTCTCTCCCTTACGCACCTGCCCGCCAGCCTGCTGCGCCTGCCGGTAAGTCATCCAGCGGTTATTGCGAAAACCCTGCTCTTCCGCTGACATCCAGAGAAGCAGGACGTTCACGCCGCTGTAGTGACGTCCGGTTGTGGCATTCAGGGGCAGACCGGCCAGACCGCTGCCGGCAGCCGCGCGCCACGGCTTACGCCAGGGCGCGACGCCGTTTTCCAGCGCGACAACAATGCGGTCGGTGATCTGGCGATAAAGGTCAGTCTGTTTTGCCGGACGGCGGGCCGCCTTGTGTGAAGTCGTTTTTTTCATGAGATATACCTTTAATCAGAGGCATACCCCTGCGCCGGCGGGCGCAGAGATACGCCCGTCGACGGGAAATTCAGAAGTCAGTTACCATGCGGCATAAAACCACAGGTATTCATGTTCAAAGTCAAAATCACTGAGCAGGCTTTCCAGCCTGTCACGCAGGGTAAAAACGTACTGCAGCCGGCGCTGAAGAAGCGGATTATCCTCATTACCCTCTGTAAATGTCGCAATCGCACAGTCCAGCCTCTCTTTCAGTTGCTGAATATGCTCGCGTGACAGTTCCAGACAGGTCGCGTTTTCCACCTCACCGACATGCTTATCCACCCAGGTAATCACTGAAAAATCGCGGCTCAGTTCACACACCGGATGATACGGTGCCGGTACTGCGACGATCTGCCTGTGCTGGCTGTAGAGAAAAATATCCAGTCCCATACGGGCCTCCTTCGGTTCAGAAAGAGGCAGGAACCTTTCCGGCAGGAAAAGTCCCTGCCGGGGTGAGTTAACGTCCGGTTATTCGCAGCGCCCCCTGCGGGGTCACCTGCGATAACCTTGCCTGCAGCCTGCCACAGGCGGTCAGAAAGGCTTGATGATCTTCAGGCTTCGCCCGCTTACAGCTGATGAAGGCCGCCTGCGTCAGCAGACGCACGGCGTTTTCACGCCAGCGGCAGAGTTCATCAGGCCCGACACAGGCACTGAAGTGACAGACTGCACTCGCCAGAAGCTGATCGGCCTTCTGGCGATACTGCGCCACTTTCACCCGGTCAGTCGCTGCGGTGAGCACCTGTATCTGTGTGTCGGTAATCAAGATCCTCAGGTCCATCCTGCCGGACAGTACAGAGGTGGCGATCGCGTCGCTTATCGTCAGTGATTCAATGAAATCATCGCAGCCGGCAAGCAGGCGCGCCGTGTCGTACCAGTCCTCATTTTTCTGAGGGTGACACCCTGCGGCATACGCAATACGCGGCACCGGATCGTTGCCCTGCCAGGCACCGGTGGCCGGCATCAGATAAACACCCTCATCCTTTGCCAGATGAAGCTGGCCTCCCTGCATGCGGGCGGTCAGCAGGACGTTCGTCAAATCTTTGTTGTCGAAAAAACATGGGGCTCTCCTGTAAAAACGGGAGAGCCGCTCCGTCCGGAGTCATCTCTCCCGACGGGGTTAACGTCATTACTATTTAAAACGAGTCAGATGTTTCCGCGACCCGCTTCAGTTCGTACAGATGGAATTCCGCCAGCACGAAGGCATTCCAGTCCTCATTGCTCAGCACCCGCTCACCACCGGAGAGCAGCTGCAGGAGCAGGGAATCAAACGCGCCCTCTCCTACCGATGTTTTCAGTACCGGCTGAGGCGCGGTCAGCGTCGGCTGCTCAGGCAGGCCGAGATGTTGTTCAATCCAGCGTAACGGTAACGCCCAGCTGCGACCCTCGTCTGAAGAATGTATCCGGAAGCTGCCCGGACACAGGTTGTGCAGCAGGACCATCACAATACGCGCAAAGAAATCGCAGGGCTGATGCTGAAAATCCAGCTCCTGGATACTCAGCGTATTGTGGCTGCGCTCCCGCTCAATGGTCATGTTGACCGGCCAGAAACAGCCGCCTGAATCGCCACAGAACGCCATGACATCAGCAACCGGAAAAAGGTCAGCCGCGCGGTTAAGCGACGGCAGATACATATTTCCTGGACGCAGACGCACCGGCAGTTGCCAGAAGGTTTCGGTTACGGCCAGAACGAAAGCATGCCAGTGACGCAACGGAACCGTGCTGACTTGCTCGATGGTGTAGACAACCGACATGGAAGCCGGGGAAGAAGACAGGTCTTTCATTGATAAATCCTCCGCGAAGAAAAAGGGGGATTTATCCCCCGGACGGGAGTGAATCCCCGTCAGGGTGTGTTCTGTCTGCTGGTTACATCCGTTCGAGGGCCGCTATAGCCCGATCACACCGGGCATCCTGGATACCTTCATCCACGGCCTTCTCCCAGAAGGGCCGGTTAATTTCTTTTCCCAGCTCGTCCAGCGTGAAGAGCAGATTTTTAGACGTATCAGGCAAAGGCGGAATATCGCCTTCACCGAGTAAAAAGACAAACCAGCCATAAGCTGTGCCGGTCCCAATGATGGAATCTTCCAGAAACGTCAGTTCATTCGGTTCATCCCGGTCCGTATGTAGATCGAGACGCTGAAATGCCCTGATGCTCAGGAGTTCACTCTCAAGCAGGCAAAGCCAGCTGAGCGTGTCCAATGGAGTTTTAAGCGTATAAACGTCTGTGTGCATGGGTATATCCTCAGGTAAATAACGGGATATTCCCTCCGACGGAGAGATATCCCCGTCAGGGTCCACAACATTTTACGGTCACGGCCTTCATCAGCCGATCAGTTCAGTGCATATGAATCAGATTGCTCCTGATACACATATTCAGGATTAAAGCGGAGGCGTTGCAGCACAGCTAACGACAGTGGATCGGTGAAATTTATGCCAGAAACGGCCACACCATCCAGTATGTTGCCTGCCTTAACCCGGGAAGAATATCCGTAATACTGACACCAGACGCAAAGTTCGGGGTCAGCTGGATCACAATCACCGAGCGGTGCGACAAAAACCTGTTCGCCACAGGAGACGTTATCTCTGAGGAATTCGCCCCGGATGAAAACGCCACTTACGAGGCCATACTGAGCGGGACATATATCCCGTCGCGTCTCAGACATCGACAGAATACGGAAAGTGACATCGTGCAGTGCTTCAGTCATGAGAATGCCCTCCGGAAAGAAAACGGTAGCGCAGGTGTGCCAGATGCTGTGCCTGACGGCAGGCATGGCGGTATGCGTTTCGACGACCTGTTATTCCCTCAGGAAAGGAGACCGGCAGGCGGTGAAAAACATACTCGGCGCGGTGGCAACCTGTACGAACGGTAAGAAAGACGTTAACGCCCTGGTCTTTGACAGAAGAGATATGCGCACGGACGGCATAATTGCCCGAGCCGTTGACATACCAGCTACTGTTGCGATGCAGATAAATGAAAGATTTCAATTTCCGGACAGCTGCGTCAGTAGACTGCTGAAGCTGAGTAAGGAGATGTTCAGGGAAAATCGCAGAAGAGATGACAGACATTGTGTTTCTCCATAAAAAAAGGAAACACCTGCCCGACCGGGAAGTGTTTCCCGTCGGGGAGTCAGAAAAGACAACATTCTGACTGTCTGGTTAGTACAGAAGGAACCTTTATCGTCGCGTCATAGTGCGCTTACATTGACGATATCTGCTCTCAAAGGTGTGCAGATTTACCAAAGTTTGCTCCCTTTCAGGTTGCAGGAGCTTTTTTGTAGCCACCCGAAGGCGATTCTCGCAGGCTACTGAACCATTGGTGGTTGCAAAAGCAACGTATAAGCCTGTTCATTTTCAGAGCAAATGGAGCTTATGTCAATATGTTATCAAATGGGTATACCTATTAAATACCATGAATCACCACGGGTTTAACAGACATATCAGAGACATTTATAGGGCAGGATCGTCTACGGGAGTTAGGTCAGTTCAGTCCACATTTTATGGCGAGCACATCACAACATTACTGCATGAAATTCCTTAAATACAGCAATCTCTTCTTTCCTTGAGCTTAAAACCTTTCTAGAGAAAAACTCTTCACGCAAAAATATCATGTAACTTTACCTGTTTCTTGTGATAGCCTATTTCATGACTCATATGAAGTTACATGATTTCGCTTTTTGATACCAGCTAGCCAGATCCTTTTGCGCCCTCGTATCAATAAAGCAACTCAGACAAAAAGTTTGGCGTTAAGCATCGATAAATTTCTTAACGTCCGGTTTCATAATCAAATCATTTCTGGACTGATTTATGACTGTATCGCTCAAACGTCGCATGTTGTGCTTAACCGGTACACTGGCTGTCATCGGGCTGTTCCTTTCAAAACAGAGCGTCATACCCGGCGCGTATGCACTTGAGACATCAAACTTTAAAACGGTGCGAACTACGTCCGCAGTTGTTCATACGGTAAACGACTGGGCCGAATTCTCGGGAAAACTGGAAGCCACGGATGAGGTCGCTGTACGTTCAAAAGTTACAGGCTCGATTGTTGATGTTAAGTTCAGGGATGGTCAGTTGGTCAGGAAAGGCGATATTTTATTTATTATCGATCCAGCCCCTTATAAGACTGAACTGTCCCGGGCTCGTGCAGCATACGCGCAGGCAAAAGCGAAGCAGGACCTGGCATTGCTGGATCTGTCCCGGGGTAAAAAACTTATCGGGACCCATGCTATCTCACAGCGCGATTATGACGTTCTGAACAATGCCGCCCGGGAATCGAAAGCAGCCAGAGAGATTGCTGAAGCTGAGGTTGAGAGCGCCAGGCTCAGCGAAAGCTATACCAGGATTACCGCACCGGTAACTGGCCGTATTTCCAGAGCAGAACTGACAGTCGGTAATCTGGTCGCAGCCGGTATTGACAGCCCTGTTCTTGCATCCATTGTTGCTCTTGATCCCTTGTATGTTGCTTTTAATGCGGATGAACGAACCTATCTTAATTATATCGACAAGCTTTCAAATAAAGATAAACCTGAAGTGCTGGTAGGACTGGCCGATGAAAAAGATTATCCACATAAAGCCATTCTTCATTCTGTGGATAATCACCTCAGTACTGAAACCGGCACTATCAGGATGCGCGCACTTCTTGATAATCCATCATCAAGGTTGCTTCCCGGTTTACAGGCCCGGGTCAGACTCCAGGCAAGCAAATCTTATACAGCAGTATTGATTGACCAGACACTGATCCGCACCGACCAGGACAGACGCTATGTTCTGGTAGTCGGGAACAATGACAAAGTTGAATATCGCCCCCTCGAACTGGGAAACAGACAGGGGGAACTGATTGTTGTGAAAAAAGGCCTCAATAAGGGTGACAGAGTTATTTCCGGTGGGGCGCAGTTGGTCAGTCCCGGTGAAACAGTCGTTGTCAGCAAAGACGAATCCCCTTCTTCAAAATCCCGGGAAGGAAATAAGTCATCATGAAAGTATCAAAATTCTTTATCGACAGGCCGGTTTTTGCTGGAGTGCTGTCTGCGTTGTTCATTCTGGCAGGGATTATCGCCATATTTCGTCTACCGGTATCGGAATACCCACCGGTTGTCCCCCCATCCGTTATCGTTCATGCCCAGTATCCTGGAGCCAATGCCACCACGATTGCACAGACGGTTGCAGCTCCAATAGAGGAAACTGTGAACGGCGTAGAGAATATGCTGTATATGCAGTCACTTTCAAATGAGGATGGCAATCTCTATCTGACAGTGACCTTCAAACTGGGCACAGATCCCGATCAGGCTCAGCAATGGGTGCAGAACCGGGTGTCGCAGGCTCTGCCCCGGTTACCTGAAGATGTCCAGCGACTGGGTGTCACAACGAATAAAAGCTCGCCGAATATTACACTTGCCGTTCATATGATATCGCCTGATGGCAGATATAACGATAATTACATCAGTAATTACGCCATACGTAACATCAAAGACCAGCTCTCGCGTATTGAGGGAGTTGGCCAGGTATCAGTATGGGGCCCCGGTGGTTACGCGATGCGAATCTGGCTTAATCCTGATGCTATGGCTGCTCGCGGACTGACGACATCAGATGTCGCCTCTGCTATCCGTGAACAAAACGCCCAGTCACCAGTGGGAAGCGTTGGCGCAGCCCCTATGGCAGAAGAAACACCGTTACAGTTGTCAGTTAATGCCAGCGGTCGGCTTAAAACGGCTGAAGAATTTGGCAACATTGTGCTCCATGCCCGACAGGATACCAGAACGACATTATTGAAGGATGTCGCCCGTATTGAACTGGCCGCTGAAAATTATGCCATGCGTACTTACCTGGATAAAAAGCCTGCGGTAGCGCTGGCCATACAGGAGTCTTCGGGTGCAAATGCTCTGGAAATTGCCTCACGGGTAAGTAGCACAATGGAAGAACTGAAAAAACAGTTCCCCGAAGGACTGGATTACCAGATAGTTTACAATCCAACCAAATCAGTCAGGGCGGGTATAGAAGCTGTGCTTCATACTCTTTTTGAGGCCATACTCCTCGTGGTACTGGTTGTTTTTCTTTTCCTCCAGACCTGGCGCGCCTCAATCATTCCTCTGCTTGCTGTCCCCGTTTCGATAACCGGCACGATGGCATTTCTGTACATCTTTGGTTTTTCAATCAATGCCCTGACCCTTTTTGGCCTCGTCCTGGCTATTGGCATTGTCGTTGATGATGCCATTGTTGTTGTTGAAAATGTAGAAAGAAACATAGAAAGAGGCATGACGCCATATCATGCCGCCTGCAAGGCTATGCAGGAAGTCAGTAGTCCCATTATTGCGATCGCGCTGACGCTGAGTGCCGTCTTTGTTCCGCTGGCTTTTATGAGTGGCCTGACCGGGAGGTTTTATCAGCAGTTTGCAGTGACAATAGCAGTTTCAACGATTATCTCCGCTATTAACTCCCTTACGCTCTCACCGGCTCTCTCTGCCATGCTGCTGAAGCCACGTGATTCAGACAGCGACTGGCTTACGCGCATTATGCATCGTAGTTGTGGACGGTTCTTTACTGTTTTCAACCGCCTGTTCAACAGTAGTGCCAGGCGATATGAAAAAGGTGTTGGCGCACTTGGCCAGCGCAAGATTCTGATTATGGTGATTTATGGCATTCTGCTGGCAATTACGCTGTTACTGGGCAGGTCTGTACCCGGGGGGTTTATCCCTGCTCAGGATAAAGAATACCTTATCAGTTTTGTTCAGCTTCCTGCTGGCGCATCATTGTCCAGAACAGACCGGGTACTGGAAAAAATGAATGAAATAGCACGAAGTGAGCCAGGAGTATCTTCCACATCTTCTTATGCTGGATTGTCCGTAAACGGCACCACCACAAGCCCTGGTTCCGGCCTGACATTTGTCCTGCTCAAGCCTTTTGAGCAACGGCCTGGCATCAGCGCAGATGATGTTGCCGCCTCTCTGAATGCCAGATATCAGTCACTTCCTGGCGCAGATTTTGCGGCCGTTTTCCCGGCACCACCCGTTATGGGTCTGGGTTCCCTGGGGGGATTCAAATTGCAGCTTGAAGACAGAGGAAATATCGGTTATGACGGAATGGCCGAAGTACTTCGACGCTTTCAGGCAGAAGCAGCTAAATCACCTGTGCTGACGCCACTTTTTTCAACATACCAGAATAATTTTCCACAAATTAATGTCGATATTGACCGTAATCGCGCCAAACAACTTGGGGTGAACATCAGTGATATCACTGAGACATTACAAACCTATCTTGGCTCATATTATGTAAATGATTTTAATATTATAGGTCGTGTATATCAGGTAAGAATGCAGGCTGACGCAGAGTTCAGGGCGACCCCGGAGGATATACTGAAACTACAGACCCGAAATGCCGATGGCAATATGGTTCCGCTGTCTGCCATAGCCCGTATTGAGCCGACACACGGTCCTGAGCTGGTTACCCGTTATAACGGTTTTACAGCGGTCGATCTTAGTGGCGCTCCTGCTCCAGGCTATTCTTCAAGTCAGGCGATGGAAGAGATTGAACGTATAGCGATGAAAACACTTCCACCCGGCGTAGAATATGAGTGGACAGACCTGACCTACCAGCAAATTCTTGCAGGCAACAGTGCCGTCTGGATTTTTCCACTCTGTGTATTCCTGGTATTCCTGGTGCTGGCTGCCCAGTATGAAAGCCTTACGCTCCCTTTGGCTGTCATTATGATTGTCCCAATGAGTATCCTTTCTGCACTTGCCGGGGTGTGGCTGACTCATGGGGACAATAATATCTTTACGCAAATTGGATTTATCGTCCTGGTCGGGCTGGCATCTAAAAATGCCATTCTTATCGTTGAATTTGCCCGAGAACTTGAGCTTTCAGGTAAGTCTGCCTGTAACGCAGTGAAGGAAGCATGCCGTCTCAGGCTGCGTCCTATTCTGATGACCTCACTGGCTTTCATCATGGGTGTAATCCCCCTGATGGTATCGCATGGAGCAGGCGCTGAGATGCGTCAGGCTATCGGGATATCGGTATTCTCTGGAATGCTTGGCGTCACCCTTTTTGGCTTGTTTATGACCCCCGTGTTCTACCTGTTAGCCCGACAAATATCAGGGAAACCACTGCACTCGGCCACTTTACCGGACGCGCCTGAGGAACGGCTAGTAACAGAACAGGCTTCAGACTAAAATTTATGGTGACCTTTCAACAGCCGGACATTATATGATGCCCGGCTGTTGAATTTATTTATGTTTAAGGACTTCCGGCACAAGCTTATCAAGGGTAAGTTCAGCAAAGCGGTTCGTAATCAGACACCTAGCCTCTTCAAGCGTATCACTTATTTCATTGTTAACTGCATCCTCTATCTGGCATTTGTCATGCTCAGTCGCCCAGCCTATTGAAAAAAGTTCAGTGCTGCCAATAGCGTGGAAAACCTGAAGGAGAGTGATGTCTCCGAGAGATTTCTGGAGTGTCCAGCCACCTCCATGCCCTTTTTCAGAATGAATGATACCCGCCTGTTTGAGCCCCTGGAAAAGGCGTCTGACCACGACCGGATTCGTATTGATCATCAATGCTATATCTTCCGAGGTAACGGGATCGCGTATTTTATCCATATGTATCAGCACGTGTAATGCACGGGACAGCCGGTGGTCTTTTCTCATTTTTTATCCTGTTTACTGCGAAGCTTCTTATGAAACTTTCGTTGTTGCATAAGCGGTGCAATTTCATGTATCTTATACTATTACATGAAATCCATACAGAGAGTATTTTTTATGTCATTCGATAATGTGTCAGAACAGTTATGGGTCTGCCTCGTCATTGCACTGATGTCCAGTTGCATTTCAATCACCGTCACACAGCAGGAAATGTTTCGCCCGTTGCGTGAATGGATGGTCAAAAAAAATGCCATGGCAGGTTACCTGTTCAGTTGTTTTTATTGTTTTAGTCACTGGGTGGTTTTTGCCGGTGTTGCAATTTACAGGCCCGTTCTTGTTCATTCAGGATTCTGGTTAATTGACCTTGCAGTTACGGCATTCTTTACCATTGGTTTAACGGCCATGTTCAGCGGGATCATTCTGAAAGTGATGAGAAACGCTATTGCCAAGGCGATTGAAGAAAAAGAAATGAAAGACAAGCTGGGTTTGTAACTCGAACGGGCCTGAAAACCTGGTGATGAAAGCAGGACGGTTAGCCCGGCAATCTGCGCATATAAATGGCACGACTGCTTTACGCTTTCACACCAGGTTTTGCGATGTTTTACGTTCGTCTTCCACGCAGTTCACAGAGGTACAGGTACATACTGGTTCTGGCTGCCGGTGTTGATGTGCCGGCAGGTGTAGCTGACATTTTTGTTACGAACGAAAATCCTACAGGTTATTCAGATAACCTTCATATCAGCATGAACTGTTAGCGTCCTGGCGTCTCAGTCCGGTTTACAGTGAACATTTGCGCATGAATATCGACAGTTGCAGATTAGTGTGTCGACGTCGCTGCTTCGAGTTGCGCAGGTTCCATCAGTGCGAATGCTGTGCGCATTTTACGTGTCTCCTCTCCGGGGCTGCGACCAAACAGTCTTTTGAACTCCCGATTGAACTGCGACGCACTTTCGTAGCCGACCCGCGCAGCTGCCCCTGCTGCAGTAACGTTATCCCGTATCATCATCAGTCGCGCCTGATGAAGACGCACTGACTTGATGTACTGAATGGGAGAAGTCGCCGCCACGGCTTTGAAATGCGCATGAAAAGCCGGAACGCTCAGGCCAGCTTCGTGCGCAAGTGAAGCCACATCCAGTGGACGGGCGTAATCGAGGTGGATACGCCGTAACGTACGTGCAATACGTCCAAAGTTGCCATGACAGGCCAGCGCAGCACGAATGGCTCCGCCCTGTTCACCCAGCAGCACACGAAAAATCAGCTCCCGCACAATCCCCGGCCCCAGAACCCGCGCTTCAAGTGGTGAAAATAATACCTTCAGAAGACGAACTGTCGTATCTGCCAGCGTGTCGTCAAGTGGTGTGGAGACAATGCCAACGGGTGAACCTGATGCAGTGGCATGGTGATCGACAGCCATAACCAGGTCTGCCACAGCTGTCATATCCAGACGAATGGACACAGCAAGCAAAGGCTCTGCCGGACTGGCATCTGTCTCGCTTGAAAATGGCAGAGGTACTGACAGCACCAGGTAGTGCAATGGGTCGTAGTGGTAAACCCTGTCGGCCAGGTAACCTCTTTTGTGCCCCTGACAGACAATAACAATGCCTGGTTCGTACAACACGGGGGTACGCCCCAGCGCGCCGTCAGCACGCATCAGACGCACGCCATCCAGCAACGTACGGGTGTGACCTTCATGAGGGGCGAGCTGGCAAATCATAGCCGCCATTTCGGACTGTAGAGATATGGAGGGCAATCTTTCTGGCATACAGCAGACCTGCTAATTGAATTTAATGATTATATTTTCACTCCCCGCGTGCTTAAAAATCAATAAAGAAAATAGGATTAGGCAATGATGCAAGAGTGTCAGGCCTGTCGTCGTATGTGCCCTCTCTTTATGATACCTGCCTGTTTGATATTCCCATGACATTCCCTGTCCCGCCCGGTGACAGGCAAGGAGGAGTGATGAAAACAGTGGTATCAGAAACGTCTAAAGTGGTCATTCTTACCGGTGCCAGTAGTGGTATAGGTGAGGCCACAGCCCGTCATCTTTCCCGGAAGGGGCATCATTTGTTTATCGGTGCCAGACGTATTGAAAAACTGACCGCACTGGCGACAGAGTTGCGGGCAACGGGGGGTAGTGTTGATGCCATGGCAATTGACGTCACGCGACCAGAAGATTTGCAACGCATCGCAGCCAGGGCGCTGGAGAAGCACGGACGTATTGACGCGCTCATAAATAACGCTGGCGTTATGCCACTCTCACCGCTGGCAGCGTTGAAGGTCGAAGAGTGGAACCGCATGCTGGATGTCAATGTTCGGGGCGTTCTGCACGGGATAGCCGCCGTCCTGCCGATCATGCAGGAGCAGGGTTATGGTCACATCATTAATATTGCCTCCACAGGCGCGTATACGGTCTCGCCCACAGCCGCTGTCTATTGCGCCAGCAAGTTTGCCGTGCGCGCTATTTCTGACGGGCTTCGGCAGGAGAGCGATGCGATCCGGGTGACGCTGGTCAGCCCGGGAGTGGTCGAGTCAGAACTTGCCGATCATATTACGGACGAAACCGCTCGGGCTGCCATGCGCGAATTCCGGCGCATCGCCTTACCTCCGGAGCCCGTGGCGCAGGCAATCGCCTATGCCATCGAACAACCCGCTGGCGTTGATATCAGCGAACTCATCGTCCGTCCTGTGGCCAGTCCTCATTAACCGTAAACATGTTTTCATTTATTCAGGAGTGTTCATGTCAGAGTCAGGCTCTTTTTCCAGGGCTATGCCCTTTGCAGGCCGTGTTGCGATCGTCACCGGTGCCGCCAGCGGTATCGGCCTGGCGACCGTCGAACTGTTGCACCGCCAGGGCGCACGTATCGTCGCAGTTGGCCGGGGGGATAATGTCAATGCGCTTGCACGTGAAGGTATTGTCCCCGTTGTCGCCGACGTGACTCAGGAAGCCAGTGCGGAACTGGCCGTGCGGACTGCAATAGAACAGTTCGGTCGCCTCGACGTCTTAATCAACAACGCTGGCATCATCATCAACCAGCCGGTGGCAGAAATGACGCTCAGGGAATGGAACCAGGTCATGGCTGTTAATGCCACGGGCGCATTTCTTTTCTCAAGGGAAGCCATGCGCCCAATGATGGCGGCAAAATCGGGTGCAATCGTTAATATTGGTTCTTACGCCTGTTATCAGTCTTTTCCCGGTATCGCCGCCTATGCAGCTTCCAAGGGGGCGCTGGCACAGTTAACCCGTACACTCGCGCTGGAAGCTATCACTCACGGTATTCGTGTTAATGCAGTCGGCTCCGGAGATGCGGTGACAAACATCACGAATACAATCCAGCCCGACGGGCAGGCATATCTGGCAGAGCATGGTCGTAAAGCGCCGGTTGGCCGTGCAGCCCACCCCGATGAAATCGCAGAAGTCGCCGCCTTTCTGGCGTCAGACAGGGCCAGTTACATTGTCGGCGCAGTAGTTATGGCCGACGGTGGCATGAGTGTCGCCATTCAGTGATGCAATTCATTTTTCAACAACAGGAGTCTTCATCAATGCAACAACAAACCTCCCCTGCAAAAGTCTGGTTTATCACCGGCGCTGCTCGTGGTATTGGCCTTTCGCTGGCACGCCAGTTACTGGCGCGAGGCGATGCCGTAGCCGCAACCTCCCGCACCCTGACCAGTCTGCGTCAGGCATTCGGCGACGATAACGCGCGACTGCTGGCGCTGGAGGTGGACTTGGTGAACGAAGCCAGCGTTCAAAAAGCCATCGACAGCACCATTGCCGCCTTCGGGCGCATTGACTGTGTGGTCAACAACGCAGGCTACGGCCAGCAGGGCACCATTGAAGCATTAACCGACAGCGAATTGCGTCGCAATTTTGATGTTAACGTGTTTGCTCCCCTGCATGTTCTGCGCCATGCCCTGCCGCATATGCGTACGCGGCGCAGCGGACATATCTTCAACGTGGCGTCGATCGTGGGCTTTCAGGGCGGTTACGCGGGCTGGGGCAGCTATGTCGCCAGCAAATTCGCACTGGCCGGTCTGACCGAAACCCTGGCGGCCGAACTGGCCGAGCTGAACATCAGAGCCACAGTGGTTTATCCTGGACCGGTGCGCACCGGGTTTCTGTCGAAAGAGACGCTGGTCGTGGCCCAGCGCACAATCGCTGACTATACCGAAGCTCAGGCCTCGCTGGACCTCCATCTGAACGGTCTGGACGGCAAACAGGCTGGCAATCCTGATAAAGTCGCTTCTCTGATACTGCAGGCGGCCTTTGCTGACGCCCCTCCCGTGCATCTTTTTGCTGGTAAGATTGCCAACACCCTCGCTGAACAAAAAATGCATGCAGTGAGTCAGGACCTTGATGTCTGGCGAAGCGCGTCAGACGCCACGGATTTTGAAGAGTAATAACCCCCGGGGACATGTGAACCACACTGTCCCTGATTTTCTTTCTGGAGGATATCTCATGCATGACAGCCTGCCTGCGGAAAAAGCGTACCGTATTCTTGAAGCTGGTCCCGTTATTCTGGTGTCCACCAGGGGGACAGATGGCCGGACGAATCTGATGACCGCAGGTTTTCACATGATGATGCAGCATGCCCCACCGCTGGTTGGTGTGATTATCGGTCCCTGGGATTACAGCTATCAGGCGCTGTCAGATACCGGGGAATGTGTTCTGGCTGTACCGCCAGCCGGGATGGCAAAGGCCGTTGTGGACATCGGTAATTGCTCGGGAGAAACAGACGACAAATTTGCGCGTTTCGGCCTGACCCCCGTTGCCGCGCAATCGGTCAGAGCGCCTCTGGTAGATAAATGCCTGGCTAACCTGGAGTGCAGAGTGGTGGATGACAGCCAGGTGCGGCGCTATAACCTGTGGGTGCTGGAAGTTCGGCGGATTTGGCTTGACAGCTCATGGCAGGAACTGCGCCTGCTCCACCATCAGGGCGATGGCCGTTTCAGTGTCGACGGAGAGACGCTTGACCTCAGTGACAGAATGGTAAAATGGCGCGACCTGATGGATTGAATGTTCTGCCATGCTAACCAGAATTGGTTAATGGCGATACATTACCGAACATACCGGAAATGTATCGCCATGAATACAGGCGTTCCTCTTCCCCATACCCTGTATGTGGATCATCCGGCAGACTGAGAGAAATTTTTCTTAACTCAATTGGTTAATCAATTAAATCCTTCAAATCCCCGCTTGCATTATGGCTTGAGTAACTGCTGAGCTGCCCGAACAGCGGGTCCCATTGCTGGATATCAAGGTGGGCAATAAGGCCTTCACGTGCAAAAGGGTCCGCACCGATCATGGACTGGACTTCATCGCGCGTCTCAGCCCTGAAAATAAGAAATCCCGCCCGCAGTGGCGTGTTTTTGAGCGGACCGGACGCTAACAGTTTGCCCTGTTCTATCAGACCTTTCAGATAAATCACATGCTCGCGCACAAAGGTATTCCATCCGCTGCCGTCCGGATGGTCCATTCTGACAATATAAATGTGCATCGTTTTCGCTGTCCTGTTCATGAGACAAAAAATAAGCATAATAAGTATTAGCAGTTTTTAAAATTCGCCAATATTGAGTTCTGAAACAACCAGGAGTAGCGAATGCTGGATAAACTTACCGGAATGCGGGCCTTCGTGGTTGTGGTTAAGACAGGCTCTTTTGTCGCGGCCGCAGACAGACTCGGTATGTCGCCTCAGATGGTGGCCCGCCATATCGCCACACTTGAGAAGCAGCTTGAAACGCGCCTGCTTAACCGAACGACGCGCAGGCAAAGCCTGACGCCGGCAGGCTCGCTGTACTACAGGCGTTGTGAAACAATTTTACAGGCCATCGACAGCGCTGACCGGGAAGCAAGCAGTACGAGCGGAGTTCTTGCAGGTACGCTGCGGCTGAATGCGCCGGTAACGTTCGGCCGTTATGTCCTGGTGGATTTTTTGAGCACATTTCTTGAGCGCTACCCGAAAATGCGTATTGAACTTGTTCTTACTGATGACGTTATTAATCCTGCTTCAGAAGATTTTGACCTGGTGATACGAATCGGCGAGCTTGATAAGAAACTCCGGCTTGCGGCAAAACCGTTGCCTGCATACCGATTTATTGCATGTGCTGCTCCTCAATACCTGACAAAGTACGGTCATCCAGAACAACCTTCTGATCTGAAACATCATGAGTGTCTGGTTTTTGCACCCTGGTCTGCGGGGTTAACCCATTACTGGCCTTTTGCCAGCACTGAAGGTCCTGCTGAAGTGATGGTAAACTCTCGCCTGGCGATTAACGACTGGGGAGCAATCCTTGAGGCGGCATTAAGAGGCACAGGTGTGCTGATTGGTTATGAAAAAGAGCTCAGGCGACTTATCAACAGGGAAAAACTCGTTCCTGTCCTGGAGAACTTCACTATTCGGGGTTCTACGCCGGAACCGCCGAAATTTCCGGCATGAGCCGGGACGTAATGCCCCGGATCATACTCAACAATGAGGAACAAAGTTATTCTTTATAACAGTGTTCACTGGCTGGAAATGAACCGTTTTTTACTGCGGAGACATAGGATCTGATTGCTGCGCCAATACTCTCCTGCCCGGACATAAAGTTGCGCACAAATTTAGGTGTATGACCGGATAAACTGAGGCCCAGCATATCGTGCAAAACCAGGACCTGCCCATCGGTATCAACCCCGGCACCAATACCAATAACGGGCACCGATACGGTTTTACTCAACATTCTGCCAACAGAGGCTGGAACTGCTTCAACCAGGATCATGGCCGCTCCTGCGTCTTCCAGTTTTTTGGCTGTAGTGAGCAAATCATCAGCCTGCTCCTGGCCTCGCCCCTGAACCTTAAACCCACCGAAAACGTTAACGGATTGTGGCGTGAGCCCAATATGAGCACAGACGGGTACTCCCTGTCGGGTCAACTGGCGGATTACGTCAGCCAGCCATTCGCCCCCTTCCAGTTTGACCATCTGTGCTCCGGCCCGCATTAACTTTCCTGCGTTACACAATGTTTGTTCGGGGGATATACTGGACATGAATGGCATGTCAGCGATGATAAAACTCCCGGTATTACCTTTCCTCACACAATCTGTGTGATAAACCATGTCATCCACAGTGACAGGCAATGTGCTGTCATGTCCCTGTAAAATCATACCTAATGTATCGCCGATGAGCAGCATATCCACACCCGCTGTACTGGCTACGTGTGCAAATGTCGCATCATAGCAGGTCAGCATGGCAATCTTTTCGCCCTGCTGTTTCATCAGTTTCAGTTGTGTCAGAGTGGTCTTTGCCATATTCAGCTTCCTGGTTAACTTTTATTAACTGCCATTACACATTTATTCAGTCCGTCGGACATCAGGGACAATTATTCGCCAGACGCCCTCAATCCCCGGTGTTCCGCAGCGTAAATACAGGCCGTTTCGTTTTTGCTTTAACTCCGGAACAGGAAGCTGATTGCCACATATTTCTTTCATTGCGGCCGGGATCAGCAGGGTAACATTATCAACGTCGCGTACGCCGGCAAGAAACGAGGGGTAATAATCTGTGGTTCGCCATAGCAAATTTTCTCCGCCCGCAAACAATATCGCCAGCGCAGTTACAATGCAGGGGATCATAACGGTCTTCATGCCTGTTTCCTCTGCATATGGGCTGATTGATGATGACAGCGAAGAGCCCGCGTTTATATACCCATTCATTTTTTCACCCCGGATAATATCGACGGCGTTCTCATTATTCGCGACATAAAATACCCTATCAGCAGGACCACAGCGGTGGGCAACAGCCAGCTCATCTGTTGATCTGAGAGAGGTAAACGGAGGTAAACGGATGGTACCCAATTAGTCAGTCCTGCCGCATGAAGACCATCAAGAACTCCGCAAACAAATGCGACAGCTGTTGCCGGTGCGATCACCTTCACCGGTTCCGGCAAACGCTCTTTGAAGAAACCACACACGATTAATGTAATAAACGGTGGATACACCATAATAAGTACCGGGATGGAGATCCGAATCAACGCATTCAGCCCCATGCAGGAAACCAGGAAAGATAATGTGGCGAAAAAAATCACCAGGGTTTTATAGCCGAAGGGAGTCAGTGTACTGAAATAACTTGCACAGGAGCATGTCAGTCCAATTGCCGTGACAATGCAGGCCAGCGACATCAGCACGGCTAAAAAAAGAACTCCACGGTCGCCAAAAACATGTTGCACGAAGGCATGTAATACCTCAGTACCGTTAGCCGCATCCGGTATCAGGGAAACACTTTTCAGCCCAAGCGTAAAAAGACTCAGATAAGCGACGGCCAGGCCGGCACCGGCAATAATTCCGGCCCTGGTTGTGTAACGGGTAATATGGTGCCGGTCATGAAGTCCCCGGGCACGGATGGCATTCACCACAACAAGACCAAACGCCAGTCCGGCCAGGGTATCCATCGTCAGGTAGCCATTCACAATCCCACCTGAAAACGGGGAAGTGATGAATGCATTTCGGGGGGCCGGTGCGGGAACATCCGGCAGCCAGAAGACGGCACAGCACAATACGATAAGGGCTACGATCTTCAGTGGTGCCAGCACCTGCCCCACGGACTCCAGTAATCTACCGGGGAAAAGAGAAATCAGTGCCGCCAGCGTGAAATAGCAAAAACTGTAGATAACCAGTGCTGACTGGCTATGACCAGCCAGAGGTGCCAGCCCCAGTTCATAAGCAACTGTTGCCGTCCGGGGAGAGGCAAAAAGAGGTCCAATGAAAAGGTAGCAGGCAATAATGAGCAGATTCCCCGCCACGTGGCCTACCGGACTGATGATATTCCCCAGATCACCTCCCGCCCGGGCGAGTGCGATAATGGCCAGCACCGGCAATCCTACTCCCGTCAGCAGAAAGCCTGCAGCCGCCGTCCAGACATTGCTCCCTGCCTGAATACCGATAAACGGCGGAAAAATAATATTTCCGGCACCCAGAAAAAGTGCAAATGCCATAAATCCGAGAGCGATCATCTCCCGGAGATTCAGTTCTGATTTCATAAACAGTCCGCAGATATTTTTTAATTCTGTTCAGTTGTGTGTTGTCTGAGTTCGTTCGAACTAAATAGTGCCAGTCAACAATGAGCCGTTTGCGTTCATTTCCACTGTGAGTTTAATAATGTGAAAGTTGACGATATAAAAGGAAGGCACCGAGTAATAACATAATGATCCCTGACACCCGACCAACAAAACAGGCTGCCGCCGGTCGGGTGCTGAGTACGATGCTTGCGCCATAACCCACGAGCATATAGACGACAGAACAGCTGACGGTATAGACCATTCCGAGCGTGAAAAGCTGAGTCGGGATCTGCCAGGCGGCGTCTGAGACGGTAAAGGGAGGGAGGAACGCCAGAAAGAACATAAAGGCTTTGGGATTCAGCCCGCTGACGAGTGCACCTTTCATTGCTGCCGAGCGCCAGCTGATCTGGCCTACCTCTTCTCCGACAGCGATGGGGGCCGGAGGGTGACGGAGCATACCAATGCCAAGCCACGCCAGATAGAGAGCCCCCATGACGGTGAGTAATGCCATCGCCGCTGTGTTACCTGCAACCAGGGGACCAATTCCGGCCGCGACAACGATTGTCAGGACAACATATCCGAAGACCAGCCCTGTTACTGCAGGAACCTGACGTCCCCGGATTCCTGCAGTAATGGCATATGCCCAGTCAGCACCTGGTGTCATAACGAACATAAGGGAAAAAAACCAAAAGGAAAGCAGGGTTGCAGCACTCATCGAACCTCCCCGTTAAAATCACTGTACGAGGAACAATCGCGATAGCTGTATGAAAACAAGACGGTTTCGTGGTTGTCTTTATGTGAATTGCAGGTGTAATTTGTCATGGAATTTATACATCTGTAAGCAATAACTATGGTGAAGAAAAACGGGTTTACAAGAGATAAACAGAGAGAGGTGATTGCCACCCGTTTTTCATACGATTCTGGTATTCGCCCTGAATAATCAGCCCCCCGGTTACGGGTGCAGGGACAACCCTTTGATAACCTTATCCACGGCTTTTTTAGGACCGCGTATAGCCAGCCCAACCAGATCAAGCTGACTGGCATCTTCTTTCAGAAAAACTTGTCGGTTGGCTTCATCATGTCCGGTGGAGAACATGGCATGGATATAAGGGATCAGAACCAGCTCACGCTCAAGTCCTTTGCTGTGTGCTTTCTGAAGTCCGGCAAGGTCTGCTTCAAAAATAAGCATGGGTTGCCCGGACATGTTCCCGTAGCGGCGTCCAAGCGAATCGACGTAGGCTTCCCCCATGATTTCAGGCGCAGCCGAAGCGATACCTGTGGCCAGAAAGGCCACGACATTGAGGCGCTGCCAGGTGGGCAGGTCATTACGGACAATAAAGGCAATTTTTGTGTCAAACATGAGCAAAAGCACTCCGGGTGTCATCATTTAATAAAAGATGATCGGAGATCTTCAGTCTGTCAGTCTAGAACGTTTGTGCACAGGCGCTGGTAAGCCGCCGGGGACAACCGGTATGCACGCCGGAACCAGCGGCCCATATGGCTCTGGTCAGAAAAACCGACCAGAGAAGCCACCAGGACAGGCTCTTTTCCCTGTGCAAGCAATCTGCGGGCCGTCCGAAGTCGCAACCGGACAAGATAGGCATGAGGAGACTGCCCGAACACATTCTTGAACTGCCGGCTTAACCTGAAGCGATCGAGGCCACACTGCCGTGATAACTCTTCCAGACCCGTATCCTGAGACATATGATCATGAAGATAATCCCTGAGCTGATAAATTTTCCCCAGTGAATCATTCAAAAAAGACTGAGGGCGGGTATCAATATGGCGTGAGAGAAGAGAAATGAGATGATCCAGACTTTGATCGCGCGCAAGGCGTCCTTCACCATGGTGAACAGCCATAAACGCCAGCTGTATTGCGCTGATAAGCAACGGGTCATCCGTTAACGTATGACGAAATACCGCCTCCAGAGCAGAAACATCACCCAGACCTCGCCGAGCCATCATGTCAGAGACCCATACCTGAGGAAGATACAACATGGAGTAGGTGAAACCTTCATCTTCCGCCGCATGGCCATCATGAACTGCGCCAGGTTCGATCAGTATGGCACGCCCCGGGTGGCTGGTATGGACAGCACGACGACAACTGAAACGCTGCAGTCCCTGCTGAGTGATACCGACCAGAAGCTCATCATGGTCATGTGGATCGTAAGCATGGCCATGAAAGTGAGCACTTATGCTTTCTATACCCGTCTCGTTATCACGGCAGAAATTAAGCCAGTCCTTTTCCCCGGCAGATGTGCCTTTACAGAATTGCGGATCAGGCTGAATCAACATGCCCGCCCCCGGGTCAGGGTTCGGTAAACGGTAGGACGTGATACAGAAAACAATTCCGCCAGATCGCTGATTGAATACTGCCCGGTATCGTGCATACGGCACAGCTCTTTTTGTTGTTTATCAGAAAGTTTGGGTTGTTTTCCTCTCAACTTACCTTTTTCTCTGGCTATAGCCATCCCTTCACGGGTACGAAGGCGAATCAGATCGCCCTCGAATTCAGCAAAAGTGGCCAGCACATTAAAGAACATTTTCCCCATCGGGTCTGCAGGATCATAAAGACTGGTCCCCAGTGCCAGTTTAATGCCTCTGGCCTGTAATGCATCGGCGATCTCCCGCGCGTCAGGAACTGAACGTGCCAGCCGGTCAAGTTTCGGTACAACCAGAGTATCTCCGTTACGTACGGCAGCCAGGGCCTGATCCAGTCCGGGGCGTTGCCGGTTTGATCCGGTCAGCCCTTTATCGACATAAATTCTGTCCGGGGAAACACCGAGTTTCATCAGAGCCTCCTGCTGAGCAGTCAAATCCTGCCAGTCTGTGGAGCACCGGGCATACCCGATCCGTATTTCAGTCATAAATGTGTACGTTTAAGGGGCCATGAAAGAGATTGATATCGTACCAGCTATATGAGACAACGTCAGCAGTGATTTTCCCTGGATGCAAAATTTCATTTTAACTGTCCGCAGAGCGATCCTCTTACGGACATGATTAATCGGGGTCAGGATGACTACTCGTGGCAAAGCGACAGGCAAAAGTGAACGACTGGCTGTTTTAAATAATGCCGAACAGGAGGCGCTGTATGGTCTCCCTGATTTTGATGATGCACAGCGGCTGGAATATCTTGCTCTGGATGAATCTGAGCTGGCACTGGCCTGTAGTCGTCAGGGGCTTCACGCTCAAATTTATTGCATCCTCCAGATCGCTTACTTTAAAGCCAAGCACCTGTTTTTCCGCTTCGGGTGGAGTGATGTTAAGGATGACTGCAACTTTATCCTGAGCCGTTATTTTCACGGTGAGTCACTTCCTGAACCGTTCCCCACTAAGCATGAGCGCTATGCTCAGCGGGAAAAAATCTGCGCCCTGTACGGTTACCGGCCGTGGTCATCTGCACTGTCTTCACAACTCGAATATCAGGCTCTTCAAATTGTTCGTCGTGATGTGACTCCAGGCTTTGTCGCCACAGAGCTGATCATCTGGCTCAACGAACATAAAATCATCCGACCCGGTTACACCACGCTTCAGGCGCTGGTGAGCCGGGTCCTTTCTGATGAAAGGCAGCGGCTGGAGCGTATTCTGGCGGAGCGGCTTGATGACACGACAATTGCCGGGCTGGACAAGCTGATTGAACGTGATGATACGCTTTCCCGGCTCGCCGTCCTCAGGCAGGATGCGCGTGACTTTGGCTGGCGCCAGATGGTCCACGAACGGGAAAAACGGGCCATCCTGGAGCCACTGCACCGCAAAGCCTGTGACGTCTTACCGGCGCTGAATATTTCTCAGCAAAACCTGCTGTACTATGCCAGCCTGGCAAATTTCTATACCGTTTACGATCTTCGCAACCTGAAGCCCGGGCAGACCCGCCTTTACCTGCTGTGCTATGCCTGGATTCGCTATCGCCAGTTCAGCGACAACCTGGTGGATGCGATGTTTTTCCATATGAAACAGCTTGAGGATGAGAGTCGCAGCGTGGCTAAACAGCTTATGGCTGACGTGCAGGAAAAACACCGGCGAGAAACCTCTAAAATCGGCCGTCTGCTGTCGCTTTACGTTGACGACAGTGTTCCGGACCCTACCACTTTTGGCGAGGTCCGTCGTCGCGCCTGGAAAATCATGCCACGGGAGGCACTGAAAAATACCGCGCAGCGCATGAGTGTAAAACCCGTCAGCAGACTGGCGCTACAGTGGCAGGCCGTGGACGGTATGACAGCATTAATCCGGCGTCACCTGCGGCCATTATACCTGTCACTCGACCTCACCAGCGTGGTCCGGGACAGTCCGTGGGCTGAGGCGCTGCACTGGCTCCGAATGGTGTTCGGCAAAAAGCAGACACTTTCGCAGCGGTCACTTGAGGAATGCCCGCCTGAAACGTTACCCGCACGGCTGCGTCCATATCTGCTGGAATACGGTGAGGATGGTGAACCCACAGGCCTGAATGCCGGACGCTATGAGTTCTGGCTCTATCGCCAGATAAGAAAGCGTTTTCAGGCTGGTGAATTCCACCTCAATGACAGTCTCCGGCACCGCCATCTTTCTGATGAACTGGTACAGGAAGGGGAACAGGCCGCCGTACTGGCTGAAATGAACATCCCATTTTTGAAAAAGCCGATAAAAACGCAGCTAAAGGTGCTGGAGTCCGAACTGCACCGGCAGTGGAAAGCCTTCAACCGTGAGCTGAAGCAGGGGAAGCTAAAACATCTGGAATACGATAAAGAAACGCAGAAGCTGACCTGGCATAAATCAGTGGTCAGTCGTAATAAGGAGCAGAACAAGCGTTTTTATGAGCAACTTCCATTCTGTGATGTGACCGATGTTTTCCGCTTTGTTAACGAACAGTGCCGATTTCTTCATTCTATGAAGCCGCTACAACCCCGTTATGCCAAAAAAGAAGCGGATGCAGACAGCCTGATGGCGGTCATCGTTGCGCAGGCGATGAACCATGGTAACCATGTCATGGCGAGAACCAGCGATATTCCGTTCCATGTTCTGGAAACCACGTACGAACAGTACCTTCGCCTGGCGTCGTTGCTGACGGCCAATGACTGTATCACCGATGCCATAGAAGCACTGCCGGTCTTCCCGCTCTATTCGTTTGATCCGGAGACTCTTTATGGAGCCGTTGACGGGCAGAAATTTGGTGTTGAGCGTCCGACAGTGAAAGCCCGATATTCACGTAAATATTTTGGTCGCGGTAAAGGCATGGTGGCTTACACACTGCTGTGTAACCACATCCCAATCAACGGATGCCTGATTGGCACAAACGAGTACGAAGGCCACCATGTCTTTGATATCTGGTACCGCAACACTTCAGCCGTGAAGCCTGTGGCCATTACCGGAGACATGCACAGCATCAACAAGGCCAACTTTGCGATCCTGCACTGGTTTGGCCTTCGATTTGAACCTCATTTTACTGACCTGAACAGACAGTTGTCGGAGTTGTACTGTACCAGAGAGCCCTCGACATATAAGAAGTGCCTGATTCAGCCTGCCGGACAGATTGACCTGGAACTTATTACCCGTGAAAAAAGCAATCTCGAGCGCATTGTCGCCACGCTGGGGCTGAAGGAAATGACGCAGGGAACGCTGATCCGCAAATTATGCACATATACAACGGCTAATCCGACAAGACAGGCAGTATTTGAATATGACCGGCTGGTTCGCAGTATTTACACCCTGAAGTATCTGCGCGATCCCCAACTGGAACGAAACATCCGCCGCTCCCAGAATCGGATTGAATCTTATCACCAGCTCCGTGCTGCCGTCGCCAAAGTCGGTGGAAAGAAAGAGTTAACCGGAAAAAACGACATTGAAACAGACATCAGTAATCAGTGCGGGCGGTTGATCTGCAACGCGATCGTTTATTACAACTCAGCGATCCTGTCGCGATTACTGGAACGGCTGGAAGCAGAAGGAAACGACAAGGGCATTGAGGCTTTGACCCGGATATCGCCGGTGGCCTGGCAACATATCTTGCTGAACGGACATTATACCTTCCAGAGCAGCAATGAAATTATTGACCTGGATGCACTGGTTGCTGGGCTGAAACTGAGGTAACGGAAATTTCGGCGGTTCCGGCGTAGAACCCCTATTCCCTCACGGGAAATGCATTTGCTCTACGACCCTTCACGGGTAAATGAAAGCAGGTATCAGGTACTTATTGACGAAATGATTGATTATCTTAGCTAATTACCCTGGAAGTTCTGAAAGAACTATCATCGCTGCCTCAGGTGTCATTGCTTACTGTCAGACTCACACAGTTGATTGAGTTCTACCCTGGTCCAGCATAGCTAAGGTTGTTTTACAGAAATAACCAGTTAATTATTACCGTCAGTTAATATCCTGAAGACCCACGCAGGCTCGTTTAATCCTGATAGTCTGTTTCAGAAAAAAATGCAAGCATGTCTATCTCTTGTAATCTTACAGCGAACCTGCAATTTTATTCTGGAGCAAAAAATGGAGCTACGCCATTTACGCTATTTTATCACCGTTGCCGAGCATAAAAGCATTCGCCTGGCCTCTCATTATCTTCACGTCACTCAGCCCGCCATTTCCCGGCAAATACAGGACTTAGAAACTGAAGTTGGGGTCAAACTTACTGATTGGAAATTTAAAAAAGCCACAGCCCTGAATGAGCTGTGGCTCTACATCCTGAAAATTCAGTAGTGATACAATCTATTCTGTTTCCTTACGGAAATAAACTTGTTTGATATAACGCCCCCGGCCATCTCCATGGCCCAGATCCATTGAAACTAATGCCTCGGCTTCATCGCGACTCATTCCATTTTTAATATGATGATTTACAGCATCTCGTGAATAAGCATAACGTAAACTGTGCGGCGCATTTTTACCATTCATCCCTGCCTCTCTTACAATATTTCGGTAGCGATCAATTGCGGTATGCAGAGAGGGTTTATCAATCAGCTTTCCGTTATGTTCACTGACATATTGAATTGCTTTATCAAGAATTGATAAAACTTTTTCACGATTGAAAACTGTTGTTTCTCTCGGCCTCCCGCCTTTCGTCCCAAATACAATGCGGACACGTTCATGATTATTAATCAATGCTTGTCTCCATGTTTTTAAAGACTTTGCAGACTGAACGGTTTCTTCTGTTCTCAACCCAAGATATCGGGAAAGTTGCACAGCAAGAGCTACGCCTTCGTCTTTTCTTTGAGCAAAATTGACTACAGCGTTGAGTTTTTCGTCTGTAATAGGTAGTTTCGTACCATCTCTGTTTGCTCCGGAAATTCCGAGCGCATGATTGCTCAAACTAATATGATTAGGGTCAGCAAGCTTATTTCTTCCGGCTGATAGCAAGATAGATCTGATTGCGGACATTTCATTCTGAAGGGTTCTGAGAGAAAGGTTGTCCGTCTTCCTGCTTTCCATATATTTTTCAATATGTGAAGTTTTAATGTGTTTCACGTCCCTAATCTGAATATTCAGATCAGACAGTCTCTCAGAAAATCGTTCTGCAATTCTTGAGCGATCAGCCACAGTTTTATAACTTCCCCGTCCCTGACGAGCAAGAGTGACAAGTTGTTTGCACAGCTGTTTACTGAATCTGGACATTTCAATATCTCCACAGGCATACACGTCACTCTGCTTGTAAAGAAGCAGACGGATCTGTAGCCCAGCAATTCATTCCCCGACGACACGGTTGCTTTTGCGCTTCATGCGTCTCGACTGGTATCTGTGCATCGGGGCGGCGAATTGTTGAGTTCTTGCGAGGCACCCCAGATCTCTGATCTGTTTGCTGCTTATGCAGAGCTGACTTACGTCAAGCTGCCTCCAACACTACTCTTCGTAGTGTCGCCATCGATACCGAGTCGATTTCCTCCTTACTGATAGTTGAACGTTCAGACGGCCTCCCGTCGTACTTACGTTGATGTAAAAAAGTGAGTTTAATACAGTACTGACACGGATTACATGTTGGTCAGATGGTAGTAAAACGTTGAAATCCACGCCGTACGTGGGTTGAGACGTTATGCGCTGCGCGCGTCACTTGGTAGTGTCTTCGCCACTTCACAAGTGACGCCGCGCAGCTTCGTGCTCCTAATGCAACTCCGTAAGCGGCCAAATGTACCAAATGGCCTTATCCGTCGATGCAAAAGTCGTACGAAACTCAGGGCGTATCACTGCAAATGAGAAGACGTTGAACTGATGCCGTTCACAGAACGGAAGTGAATTGAAACTGGCAGATTTGCTACACAGTAAACCTTCATCGCCGCGTCATAGTGCGCTTTCATAGACGATATCTGCTTTCAAAGGTGAGCAGATTTGCCACATTTTTCATGTACTCCCTTTCAGGCTTAGAGAGTTTTATTGTGCAGTCACCCGAAGGCGCTCCTCACAGACTGCCGGAACATTGGTGGTCGCAGCTTAAGTGCGACTGTAGCCACCCAAAGGCGCTCATCACAGGCTACAAGAGCATTGGTGGTCGCCAGTGCGACAGTACAACAGTTTGATAGTACCAACAGGGAAATACGACGTCAAATGGATGTAGACATCGTTTTTTGGGTGAGTAATATGTAGTTTTCTCCGATGAAAGTGGTTGATATGGATATTTTAAAACAACGCCTTATGATTCTGATTTTCGGATTATCTAACTTTTTATTCTTTTATTTATTATTAACCTCTATTGATCTAAATATATTCTTAATGACTAAATAGCTGCGCGGAATAGTAGATCACTGAAAGGGAACTCAGCCCGGATTGTGCGATCTGATCAATCGCCAAACCAACCAAAACCACCAACCGGACTGAGCGATGCCGATCATAGCACCAATACCCCGTGGCGAACGACGCCTGATGCAGAAAGCTATTCATAAAACGCGCGATAAAAATCATGCCCGCAGACTCACGGCCATGCTGATGCTTCATCGGGGTGAACGGGTCAGCGATGTTGCCAGAACTCTCTGTTGTGCCCGTTCTGATCCTACCCACGTAATGAGGACAGAAACTTCCCTGAAAATATGGACATGGAAAGCCATGCCAGGTTACGTCCCCTGACGCGTATGTGACTTTGCTCCACCGTCAGATGGTTAAGCAATGGTACAGATATTCCGAAACCGAATCCCATAAAAACGCCCCCAGTGATAAAAATAGGGAGAGTGGAAGAGGCGTAGAAAATAAGGTGCGCTAAGGAGTAGCATATCACCTCTGTTCAGGTGGACAAATTCAGTAAACCACTACAATCTGAGATAGAAACCTCAATTAGATAAAAAGTTGAAAATAGAAATAGATACAATTAATCCATTATTTCTGAAGAAATTCTCTATGGACGTTATTGGTCTTAACGCTTTAGGAAGCTAGCCTTTCAACTTAGGGTAAAACCGGTTAGCTGAGAGACCCGGTTTATGCCATGTCACATGGACTGATTTTTGGCCGCGTTTAAACTGGATTTACCCTTCATCGTAAAGGCACATCCCGACCTTGACGTACATCTGTTGGAGAACAGTTAAACTCTCGGCGAAACATCGTCGAAAAGTGGTTACTGTCGCCAAAACCACAGCGATAAGCAATATCTGTGACGCTGTCGTTACTATAGCGTAGCATATGACGTGCCCTGGTCAGACGCAGCCGGTTGAGATAACGCAGGGGCGAAAGGCCAGTACACTGATTAAGCTGGCGATGTAATGTTCGTAACGATAACGTGAATTTCTCCGCAAGTGATTCCCAACACACATCCTCAGCAAAATGGTCTTCAAGCCAGGAAATGAGCTGATTCAGACGCGCATCGTTACTTACAGCTCTTTCCTCCAGACTACTTTTGCGCAGCAGAACCAGCAGTTGCATAAATAAAATCTCACGGTTGGCGGAAGTAGTCACATCCATATCTACACCAAATGTTTCCATCTCTCTGGCGATACAGCGTACCTGCTGCAAGGTACGCTGATTCACACGCCAGTGCGACGGGTAATACCCGTCTTGCTCCTGCGGAAGTAATGCATTCAATCCGGTCAAAAATGCAAATGCGTCCGGTGACCTAAACAGCACATTCGTCAGGCACAAATTGTCAGTATGTTCATATAAGTGTCGGTCGTGATCACGAACGAAGAATACCGTGCCCCCACTAATTGTATAGGACTGATCGTTAAAAACGTGGATGCCGTTACCATGTTCAACAATAACAATCTCATGAAAATCATGATGATGCTCAGGAAATGCTGCCTGAGGAAGGCGCGGCTCAATAACGACAGGCATCGCGCCAGAAGGGAAAAAATCCACACTGTGTAATACGGTCAAAAAAGCCTCGTCTATCAATGATCAATGTTCTCAAATAGTAATTTAGAGCGGCGATGCATGCCTTAAATTATCGCATCTATAACAGATAAAACATGTCGTAATTTTAAGAAGGAGCTTAATCACTGTTGTAAGTGCGGTCCGCTAACCGGAGGAACAAGGCGACACCAGAAAGTGTGATGTGCATCACTTTCACCTTTAACTTCCCGCCAGTCTGTATGAACGGTTGTCTTAAACAAGAAGGTTATAAATACGCTTTTTTTCTAGACTTGTAAATTAACACTTACAAGGATCGATTAATGACATTTCGCCATTGTGTCGCAGTAGATTTAGGGGCTTCAAGTGGACGCGTGATCGTGGCGCGCTATGACTGCCAACAACGTACACTGACGCTTCATGAAACTCACCGCTTCGTTAACTGCTTACAAAAAAACAACGGTTTTGACTGCTGGGACATCGACAGTCTGGAGGCAGAAATTCGGTACGGTTTGCAAAAAGTTTGTGATGAAGAAATTCTGCCAGACAGCATTGGAATTGATACCTGGGGTGTAGATTTTGTACTGCTCGACCAGCAAGGAAATCGTGTGGGAAACCCCATTGCCTATCGCGACGACCGTACTGACGGTGTAATGGAACGCGCCATGAAAACCCCTGGAAAACACGATATATATCAGCGTAGCGGGATACAATTCTTACCTTTCAACACGCTTTACCAGTTGCGATCTTTAGCTGAACAACAACCTGAACTGATTGACCAGACCGCTCATGCGCTGTTGATCCCTGACTACTTTAGCTACCGCCTGACAGGTAATCTTAACTGGGAATACACCAATGCAACGACCACACAAATGGTCAACATAAACACCAACGACTGGGACAACGCACTGCTGGAATGGGCTGGCGTTCCTGCCGATTGGTTCGACAAGCCTAATCAACCTGGCAATGTTATTGGCCACTGGAGTTGTCGGCAAAGTAAGTGTATTCCTGTAGTTGCCGTAGCCAGCCACGATACTGCCAGCGCAGTCATCGCCTCACCACTCACCGATGTAGATGCGGCATATCTCTCGTCGGGGACATGGTCTCTGTTAGGTTTTGAGAGTAAAACCCCTTTCACAAGTGGGAATGCGCTGGCCGCCAATATCACAAATGAAGGCGGTGCTGAAGGTCGTTACCGGGTGCTAAAGAACATTATGGGGCTGTGGCTCTTGCAACGGGTAATGAAAGAGCAAGACATTACTGACTTGCCCGCCCTGATTGCCAGCTCAAAACAACTACCCACTTGCAGTTATCTCATCAATCCTAACGACGAGCGCTTTATTAACCCTGAAAATATGAGCGCCGAAATTCAGGCAGCCTGCCGGGAAATGGGGCAGGTTGCACCGCAGAAAGCCGAGGAGTTGGCGCGATGTATTTTCGACAGCCTTGCACTGCTGTACGCTGATGCGATTAGAGAGTTGGCAACGTTACGTGGCAGATCATTTATCCGCCTGCATATCGTCGGTGGAGGTTGCCAGAACAATTTACTTAATCAGCTTTGTGCCGATGCCTGCGGCATCTCGGTCGTCGTCGGGCCTGTCGAAGCCTCTACCCTTGGCAATATCGGCGTGCAACTGATCTCGCTAGGTGAACTCAGAAATATTGATGAGTTCCGCAAGGTGGTAGCTACCACACAACATCTGAAAACCTTTACCCCAAACCCTGACAATGAAATAGTCCATCATATGGAGAAATTTCAGAAAATATTGAAGGGAGGAGGGCATGGCAAATGAATGTGAAACCAGAATATGATTGTTTGTAGCGCTTCCTCGCGGCCAGTACGGTCAGAGCATCACTACTGCGGTATACTGATAAGCGGTGACTAAAGCGTACTTACATAATAAAAAAAAGGCCATCCTGGCCTTTTTTTTATTATGTAAACCAGAATGGTTGAATCTGATTTACATTTTCACGATGTTATCAAATGACTTTATAGGTTATCATCTAAACCATCGGCAGCCGTGTGCTCTTTATCGCCCCCTAAAAAACAAAGACCTTGAGAACGGTTATGTCGTTTCTATTTTTTAAAGTTCTAGAGAATTCCACCATTTGTTCTGATGACATCTTTATACCAGAAAAAACTGGCTTTCTTGTGCCTGGTAAGATCACCTTCACCATCATCATTTCGGTTTACATAGATAAAGCCATACCGTTTTGACATTTGAGCCTTGGATGCACTTACAAGATCAATAGGACCCCATGCTGTATATCCAATTACATCAACGCCATCACATATTGCGTTGCTAACTTGCTTCAGGTGACTACTTAAGTAATCTACACGGTAATCATCCTTGATTGTACCATCAGCATCAAAAGAATCTTTTGCACCTAATCCGTTTTCAACAATAAAAAGAGGCAGTTGATAGCGATCATGCAACATGTTAAGCAATGTTCTCAATCCGACCGGGTCGATCTGCCACCCCCATTCAGAACTTTTCAATGTAGGATTAGGTATAACATCAATAATATTGCCTTTTACCTTACCTTTCTCTCTCTCATCTGAAGACGCGCAGCCTGACATGTAGTAACTGAAAGATATAAAATCTACTGTATTTTTTAAAATCTCAACATCATCATCAGTTATGCTGATAATGATGTTGTGCTTAGCAAAGTACGCAAGCATCCATGAGGGATATACCCCTCTTGCCTGAACATCACCAAAGAAAAGCCATTTTCTATTTTTATTCAAAGTCTCGTACACATCAGATGGATCAGGCGTTAAGGGATAGAGAATTCCCCCTAAAAGCATACATCCTACTTTAGCTTCAGGGAGCATCTGATGGCAAAGTTTAACAACGGTTGCACTAGCGACTAGTTGATGATGGATGGCCTGATAGATTTGCTGTTCTGAGCTTCCATCACTGATACCAACGCCAGTAAATGGCGAATGAAGCGACATATTGATCTCGTTGAACGTTAGCCAATACTTGACCTTACTCTGAAATCTCTTGAACAGTGTTGTGGCATAATTCACAAAAAAGGTAACTAATTTTCTTTCGGACCATCCGCCATAATGTTCGACAAGGTACCATGGCATTTCGTAATGAGACATCGTAATTACAGGTTCAATATTTTTATCAAGAAGTTCGTCTATAAGACTGTCGTAAAAACGCAACCCTTCTTCATTTGGAGTTAATTCATCACCCTTTGGAAAAATCCTGCTCCAAGATATTGATATCCGGAGACACTTAAATCCCATTTCAGCAAATAGTGCAATGTCTTCAGGATATCGATGATAAAAATCAATCGCGATATCTTTCAGTCCAGAATTATCAGCATTCCTGGGTTGTAAGGGACCAAAAATACCGTGAGTCTGAACATCAGATGTAGAAAGGCCCTTACCCCCTAAATTGTAAGCACCCTCGGTTTGACTGGCAGATATTGCACCACCCCATAAGAAATTATCAGGAAAATATGACATTTTATAACCTTTTAGTTTTATTACCAAAAAACTTCACCTTCGACGCCAAAACTAACTTGATAGTTTTTTCCGTCGTTAAATTGATGATTATCGATTTCATTTTCAAGCGCTTTCAGATAAGTCGAATAAATTCGTATTTCAGGTCTAGAAAGCAGACTAAAATCAGTCTTGAATGTATGAGCTAACGTAATTTTGTAGCCGGATTCATCATATGATGTTCCACTTGTTTTATTTGTCTGGTTAAAATAACCTACTTCAAAACCAGTTTGATTATTTTTATCCCATATGTACGACGGCCTCAATGCCATTCGTAATGAATTAAAATCAGTATGCGCACCAGTGTTATAGGAGAAAAGATCCTCCCCCCAGCCATATACTATTGCATCCTGCATGATAACTTTATCACTTAGATAAATCTCACCTTGGTTCATTAGGCGATAACCTGTACCGTTAGTGTGATTACCATAATACATTGATGCATACTCAAACATTCCCGTGGAGCCAGAAATGTTCATGTAACTGCTTGCTATTGAATTATTCGCCATCTGGAAGGATATCTCATTATTTCCTCTCAATACCGGCGTATTCACAGCTAACAAAAGTTGATAACTAGGTTTTACGTTGTAGTATTCTCCACTATCTTCCAGTTTTTTGTCTTTTGATGTTTTATTAGCCCACGCATACTTTGTATGGACGTCAAAGGTGCTATTATCAAATACTGGAATCTTTGAATACATAATATCAACCATATTGGTATTTACAGTCTTATAATCACTACTGTCCACACACGATTGCCCGAAGCGGAAGCAATACGATTTATAGTTATCGACATCAGCACGCATTACATCCAGACTAAGCTCGCCAGGACCTAGTTTCCAACCGTTAATTCCTACACCAGAACCGCCATCAGTGTAATAGTGTTTCCAGTCAAACATTTGAACTTCGCGCTTAATGGGAGCGTTTTTACCTAACCAGAACTCCGCTTCCGGCGCGAAAGGTAAAAAACCCTTGGTTGATAAATATAGCGCTGTAATGCCACCATATCCTCCCCCCATGTACCCACGATCAAACGACTCTCCGTTTCTGCGTAATCCAAGATCGCCTTCAAGATTGAAAGCTGCTTTTACTGATTTTCCGTCTTCCTCGTATAGACGTTTCATCATGAAGAGGTCGTACCAACCGTCGTATTCATTTCCGAAGCGCCCCAGTGAACCGGCAGCCCATGCGGTAGGGGCACCATTAATTGTTGAAGCCCAACCTGTGCGCATGTAGCCATGTGTTTCTATGCCAATATCATTTTTAACATAGTCACTTATCTGACTGAGAGTCAGATCGCCTGCTTTAACCTCTTTCTTCACTTGATGTGGGGTTTGAGCATCAGGTTGTACACTTTCAACACGAGGAGTTTCAGCAACTCCATTAGCCGATGGCGCAGCAGAATTAGCCACTGGGGTATCGAAAAACTTTTTGTAAGTATTAAGTGTCTCTTTCGTCTCCCGCAACTCTCTCTCAGTACTTATTTGTTTCTCCTGTGCCTGAATAAAAGCTTTTTCTAATAATGCTAGTCTATTCTCAATCGTCATTTCCCCAGCGACTGAGGAAAAAGGTATCGCGAGCGTTAATGCTGAAATTGTAGGGTACAGAAACGATCTCATGGTAAAACCTTAAATTAAGAAAATAAACAGTTAAGCCATTTCAATGAATAGCAAAATGACTTAATGTTTTATAATTATGTGCTAATACAATGTAACACTAACCTCATCTGTAATTCCCACAGGTTCAATTAGCATAAACTGTGATAAGTAATCTTTTTCTCGGTTAGCTAATGTATTAGTAACTTCAATTGTGATGAGGTTTTCACCAGTCTTAACTGACTTCGATAAATCAAAGGAGTATGGGGGGGATAATCTAACTCCAGTGTGAAGTCCGTTCACCCAAACCTCAACAACCTCTGATGCATCTTTTATGTCAAGTGAACATTTCTGCCAGTGCTCTTCTTCCATAAAAAATGTTGTTTGAAGACGGACTGTTCCTGAGAACTCCTTCGACACATCCAGTGTTCTGAGTTTTTCAGGACGCTTCAAAATGAACTCACCTGAAAAAGATGAGCCTGGATAGGCGTGTTTTAATGAGACTCGCCAATCATTTTCAAGATTATACTTATTCTTGAAGTGGCCGGAGAAACAAGCGTCTCCTACCTTAAGATCAGCATCATTTGAAAGTACATAAATCTCTGACTCATAGTGAGACATATCCACGGGCAGAGTGACGTCGTCACCTTTAGTACTTACTATGACTGGGGTGAGCGAGTTGTTGAATGCATCATACTTATATACATTCTCAAATTGATTTGAAAAAGTCACTTCAGTCGTAATTGAAGAACTCTTGTTCTCATTAAACAGCATGAGTACCTGTCCGTCATCGAAGTTGTATTGATAGGCTCTCAAATACGGTTCAAAGGAGGATGTGGATAATCCCTTGTAACCTAGTTTCAACAGAGTACTGACAAGAACCTCTAGGTTAACGCATGTATGCAACAGAGGCAGTTCAGATAATAAAGCATCATTATCAATCCGTTCTTCTGCACTTGTTCTGTCCGGGTAGTCATTTATGAAGATGACCTTAAAACCAGATTCAGAAAATGTGTTCAACTGAGTTAATAATGAAGCCGGTAATGCCTGTGAGTAGGGAATGACCAGATATTTAAAGTGATTATCATTGATACTTACAATGCCATCAACAGACTCAGCTTGCAGCAACAGATCTACAGGCAGGATGTTAAAGTCGATCTGAGAGCGCATGAGTTTTCTGGTTACTTTCTGGAAAGGCATATACTCCCCAGACCATTCAGATTCCGCATGGTACAGTACCGCAACTTCAGATTGGTGATGTCCATCAGACAGTAAGTGACTGACTCGATTAGCATAGTTCATTAGCAAATGCATAAACCTGTACTGATGATCTTGCCCGTCAGCATAAAAGTGCGGAGGGCAATCCGGATCAGGAAATGCTTTTAGACTGAATGCATGCGGAACAAAATTATTAACCCCTCTGACGAGCATATGGTCAGTCAACCACTTCATCAGCTTAAGGCCTTCTCCCCAGCCATATGCCCCGTACATTTCACAAAGTGTACGTCCTTTCTTTTTTGGATCCAGATGACCCAGCGACGATCCAAGCTTAGCGAGGCCATAGTGGAAAAATTCTCCATCCCAACCTGTGGATGTAAATGATTTGAAATATCCTTGATCAAGGCCGGGATGAATCTGGTGTAAAACCACATCAATTCCGGCCATGTCCTGGCCCCACAAACTCCGGAAGTAGTGGCCTGCGCCGTAACCCAATCTGGAATGCGCGTTGTTATCTTCAATAACATGGCCAATATACTCAACCCGTTTTGAACGACACCAGTCACCGATTTGCTGAGTAAAATTCTTAGCGTAAAGCGAAGAAACTAAATCCATATAGTCGTATCTAATATGACGGCCCGCTGCTATATCGCCCAACCAGAGCAGTGGCAAGTCTGCAGATACATTTTTTCCTTGCTTTTCTGAGAGCAGTTCTAATAGGTCGTTGCGCCATGGTAGAGGCATTTCCAATCTGCCAATGCTAGCCTCAGGCCCCTTGATGTTGCCAAAACGAGGTTCATCGGAGAAAAATCCAGCTATAGTGTTTCCAAACTCATTAGCATAGTGCTGATAGTGGCTCTCATAAACCGTGTTAATGAGAACTTTGGTTGCTTTAGGGTCGAGCGGATTCAGATAACCCTGCGTAGCAGCTTCTCCACCATGCATTGTTTTCAACGTAACATAAATTCGCCAATGTCCTTCTGGAAAATCCCAGACCAACTCATCGCCAGAAACGAGGGCCGTCAGTTCTATAAATGTTGAATTGCTTACGGATCCGTCTTGGTCAACCTTTGCCGCTACGACACTAATGATCTCATCTTCCGGTAGCCCGTCATTAGAGACTGCTGATGCCTTCAGATATTTGAGGAATACACGTCCCTGGACTTGAGGTCCAGCAAAATCTCTCTGATGCAATGTTATGAACTGTTTGCGCAGTTCGGGATAGTTTCTTTCAATCTCTCCAGCCGCATATCCGGTTGGAAAATGAGAGTCATCAAGAATCCATACTTTCATTGCTCTTTTTTTGCACTCGTCGAGTACAATATCTACATCAGCCCACCATTGCGCGCCAACGAAATCCGGATGTGGTCTGGACTCAATACATATGGCCTTCACACCAGTGCTATTGATGGCTGAAATATATTCTCTGATTTTTTCTTCACCATCATTGCCATGTAGCCAGAGAAACGGGGAAATATGATTCCCTTCATTCCCACTAAGTGCCTCTCTAATTTTAAGCATCTTACTTCCCTCGTGATTTAATTATATGCAGTGGTTTTATTGTCAACATTTGTTTTTGTGGATTTTGAAAAATATACAATCGCAAAGCTAATAATAAAACCAGCGATCATCTGACCTATGTAACCATAAAATCCTAAATCAAAAGTATTCGCTTTAGGATTTAATGCAGCAATTACACTGAATAACCCTTGTGCAGAAAATACATACACCTTGGACAGGCAGACACCGCCTACTGCTGCCGCAATGCTGCTTGCAAGTATGACTCTAATGAGTAGATTTCTATTTGGTACCAGAATTCCATATAATGCTGGTTCGCTAACTCCAAATAAACAAGTTACACTAGTAGAGTAAGCTAAGGTCTTTTGCTTTATATTCAGGGTTGCCAAACCATATGCAAACACACCACCGGCAATAGCAAATTGATTAGCAGCCAGAAGTCCCATGATTGGGTCATAACCTAATGTGGTCATGTTATTAATGAAAATCGGAATAAAAGCCCAGTGCAGGCCAAACATAACAATCAGAATCCAGGTTCCTCCAAGAGCTAATGCTGCTAAAACTGGACTAAAACTGTAAACCGAAAGCGTCGCGGTTGATATCCATTGGCTCACTTCCATGATAGATGGACCAATAATTGCAAAAGTAATCGGAGCAGCAACAACAAGAGTCATCATGGGGCATAAAAAATATGAAACACTAGAATGGATTAACTTTTCAAAACCCCTGTTAATAAATGATGCCATCCACACTGCGATGATTGCCGGGAAGACTGTTGTAGAATAATTCATTATTTTCAGCGGAACGAGGAAAAATGAGATATCCTTGTTCCCTGCCATGTCTATGATCGATGGGTGTATAAGAATACATGCCAGGGCAATTCCAATGTATTGATTTAAACCAAAATATTTGGATGCAGATACTGCTACAAAAATAGGGAAAAAATAAAATATAACATCAGCTATTACTGCTAGTATTTTGTAACTACTCGAACTTTCGACAACAATCCCAGTAACAAGAGAAATTGCTAATAATCCTTTTAACATACCGCATGCAGCAAGTACTCCTATAATAGGAGTAAAAATAGCAGATATTGCGACAGTAATTCTCTCCCAAACTTTTTTCTCAGAAGTTACAATATTTCGATTATCTTCATTATTATCCTTGCCACGGCTTTGTTCGACAGTACCGGAAATTACCTTATAGACATCGGAAACTCTCTTCCCCAAAACTATCTGAAATTGCCCTCCCTGATCGATGATCCCCATCACCCCCTCTATTTCCTTTAGTTCATTCGTTTTCACAAGGGAGCTATCTTTGAGATTAAACCTGAGTCTGGTAATACAATGAGTCAAGCCGATAATATTCTCATGGCCTGCTACCAAAGTTATTATCTTTTCCGCTAATTGCTTGTTATCCATGAAAACCTCGATTAAATGACTTTTCCATAATGATTCCATTATCATTGTTTTGGCTTATAATTTCAGCTTACAAGTCAGATGGTAATTTATTGTTAGGGATGATAACTCTGACAAAACTGTCCAAAAATGACAAAACCAAAAGATTGGAGTGACAAAAGTGTGCTTAAAACCAATCTCTTACTTTTTGATGGGATTCAAGTAACTTGCTGATAAATATGAGCTTTATATAAAATTGGTGATGTGCATCACAATATTATAAACAATAAATGACAAAACTATGCGCAACATGAGATTACTTTGATACCTCAATTGTATCTTTTAAGAACACTTAGATGAGCTATTCAGATCCTTTCAAGGTTAACGAGTGGATTTTTAAAATTACCGACAGGGAGAGTCGTTATCTGAAAAGTAAGGCGTTACCCGCGCGTTATCGTGAACTGAAACAAAAAGTCATCCTTGGTGAAAAAGTGTACGTATTCAACCACACTGATTCACCAGTAAACATAACTGTTAACATACACCCTCGATTTATAGCTGTACCTGCGCACATTCATGATTACATCGAGTTATCTTATGTCTATTCTGGTACATTCACACAGATAGTAAATGGTAAGAAAATCACACTTAGCAAAGGTGATATTATAATTGTTGATACCAGCGTTGTTCATTCATCAAGTGAAGCTACGCAGGAGGATATTATTATTAACTTGTTGATCCACACATCATTCATTTCATCCGAGATTTTAAAGAAATCAATCAGAAATAGCATGATTATGAAATTCATTCTGAATGCAGTATCAAGTGATAGAGATCGTGGAGGATATGTTGTTTTCAACACTCAAGCGAATGCCAGAATACCTTACCTTTTTCAGTCACTTGTAGACATAAATTGTTCCCCGAAGGAGTTGATGGAACCAGTTGAGAAGGACATAGTAAATAGCCACTTTGCTGCAATATTACTTCTGGAACTGTGTCGCGAATGGTCATCCAGAACTTTCACTAGCCATATACCTGAATCTACTGATGAGAAAGTTTTCACCGCTCTCAATTTGATAGAGGAAAATTTTACTAACATTAGTGCAGAGACTCTTTCCAAACGTCTCGGTGTAAGCATTAATTATATGGGGAGGTTGCTAAAACTAAATACAGGTAAAAGTTTTAAGCAACTTGTTCATGAAAAAAGGTTAATGCGAGCCTCAGTTCTTTTAAAAAGCACTGAAATGCCAGTTTATAAAATTTCAGTAGAAGTTGGGTATGAGAATGTTTCTTTTTTTTATGCGAAGTTCAAAGATAAATATAAAATGCTTCCTAATGAATATCGAAACAGTTAAAAATAATTTTACTTGAACATTTCCCTTACCTTATCAATTTTATCGATATATGAATCGCCGTGGATAATCTAGAAACTTTCTAACTGTTGATAATGCTGGTTTTCATACTCAGCCGGTGATATCTGATTACTTGAACCATGCCGACATCTACAGTTTTACAACATTTCTATATATTCAAAAATAGCACTGCTGACTTCTTCTCGCGTTCCGGAGATTTTTTTCTTTATCCGTTCGCGTTTCAGTGGCTGGAAATAGCTTTCCGCAACCGCGTTATCGTGGCAGTTGCCGTGACCACTCATGCAGCCTGATCTTACCCAGCAATAGTGGACACGCGACTAAGTGAGTAAACTCTCAACCAGAGGTAGCTCACATGACAAAGCCAGCATCAACCACAAAGAAGACGCGTAAGCAGCACACGCCTGAATTCCGCAATGAAGCCCTTAAACTCGCTGAGCGTATCGGCGTGGTCGCAGCCGCTCGCGAGCTCAGCCTGTATGAATCGTAGCTCTACAACTGGCGCAGTAAACAACAGCAGCAAATGACATCCTCAGAACGGGAGAACGAACTGGCTGCTGAAAATGCCCGCCTCAAACGGCAACTGGCTGAGCAGGCAGAGGAGCTGGCCATTCTCCAAAAGGCCGCGACATACTTCGCGAAGCGCCTGAAATGAAGTATGTCTTCATCGAAAAGCATCAGGCTGAGTTCAGCGTCAAAGCCATGTGCCGCGTCCTCCGGGTGGCCCGAAGCGGCTGGTATGCGTGGCTCAAACGTCGCCATCAACCCGGTCCACGCCAGCAGTTCCGGCTCATCTGTGATACTGCTGTCAGTCAGGCATTCGCTGAGGCCAAACAGCGCTACGGTGCGCCGCGCCTGGCAGATGAACTCCGGGAGCAGGGTCTGACGTATAACATTAAAACCATCGCATCCAGCCTGCGCCGTCAGGGGTTGCGGGCGAGAGCCGCACGCCGGTTCAGCCCGGTCAGCTACCGTGAGCACGGTCTACCAGTGTCAGAAAACCTGCTGAAGCAGGACTTCAGCGCCAGCGGTCCAAACCAGAAATGGTGCGGTGACATCACTTACCTGCGCACTGATGAAGGCTGGCTGTATCTTGCTGTGGTCATTGACCTGTGGTCACGGGCAGTTATCGGCTGGTCAATGTCGTCACGGATGACAGCACAGCTTGCCTGCGATGCGCTGCAGATGGCTCTCTGGCGTCGTAAACGGCCGCAGAATGTTATCGTTCATACCGATCGAGGAGGACAGTATTGCTCAGCGGATTATCAGGCATTGCTCAAACGATATCATCTGCGCGGCAGCATGAGCGGCCGTGGCAACTGCTATGACAACGCCTGCGCAGAGAGCTTCTTCCATTCAATGAAAGTGGAATGTGTCCACGGAGAACGTTTTGCCAGCCGGGAAATAATGCGGACAACGGTGTTTAATTATATCGAGTGTGATTACAATCGCTGGCGTCGCCACAGTACCTGCGGCGGCCTCAGCCCGGAACAGTTCGAAAACCAGACCCTCGCTTAGGGACGTGTCCACATTACGTGGGTAGGATCAAGGCAAAAGTGTAGCGGTATTAGGCGCAGCTATTTAGTGTCGCTGAAATTTTTTATGAACATCCCCCTAAGCGTCAGCAGCAAGCTGCCGCCGCTAAGGCCCCGGAAATCACGCCCTTTACGTCGTAAACGCCGTAAAGCCCGCTCACCGGGGTTAAAAGGGATTACTTTTACTTCTTCATTGCTGTGAGCGGGTTAAGGCTAATCAGGGCAGGGGGTAGGGTGGCAGAGTTTATAGCCAGGTAACCGGCTACGCCGGGCTTTCGGCGCCATTTCACTCCACAGACACTGTAACCTCATCTGGCGCCTCCATGCCGCTGACGCGGCATCCGAAAGTTTCCCGTCCGCTTTGTGCCAGGAGCGGACGTTACTAAAGCGAATCTATACTAACCAATGAGGATCATGTCAGTGCCGGACACATTAATGTGTCCGACACACATATTAATTAAATTTACTACATTTATTTAAGAAGCATAGATATTGCACTTATGCTATTTTACGGCGGCGCGACCAGTGATTTTCTACCAATATAAGAATAACTATGACCCCAACGATAGCTGCACCTAAGAATACAGTGGATGAATCTCCGGGTATGAACTCCATAAACGACGAAAGGAATTGACCGGAAAAAATTGCCATCGAAAGTCGTGCTAGATTTCGCCCTCTGACACTCATATGGCTTTGCTCAACGGTCATGTGATTAACAAGCGGGACAGACAATCCAAAACCGAATCCCATCAAGATACCACCCACTATAAATATCGAAACAGAAGAAGCTATGGAAAAGATGACGTGAGCCAATGTATAACACGCAAAAGCAGCGTAAAGAGTTCCAAGCTCATGAATGCGGTCAACTATTTTTGGCATCAATGCTGCGGCGCCAACTGCTACTAGTGAAATGAATGACAGATAGTAACCAGTTTCCGCTGAGCCTATGCTCATTTTGTGGAATTGTTGAGGAATCACTATGATTCCGGTGAAAAAACAAATCATAGAGAATACTGCTGCGATAAATACTGGCTTTAGGCTTCCGATTGTTTCTGGTTTAGATAAACCATCAAGCACCTCATTCATTTCAGAAACTTCATAAGATGGTTCAGGTATAAAAATGAGTTGCATAGCAAGAAAGAGCCAGCTGACAAGATACAATACAAATGGCCATTGCCAACCTAATGTAGCTAGTATCCCTCCAATGAATAGGAATATCACCCCTCCCAATTCAATAGACATGCCTTGCGAGGCAATCATTTTTAATCTAGGCCGTCCGCTGTAAAATGTAGAAATCAGCCCTGTTCCTGCTGACATTACAATTGCCGTAGCTCCCCCAAGCAGTAAGCGATCAATCATTACCGGCACAAGTCCATGAAGAAAAACTCCTGCGGTTCCCAAAAGCCCATAAAGGAAAAGGCCCCAAGTGAGTGCCTTATAGGCCCCGGCCTTGTCTATGAATTTGCCGGCTAATGGACCAAATACTACAACCCCTAGTGATGGTACGGTGACGAGCCAGCTTGCTGCAGACGGTGTGCCAAGATTTTCTGCGACTTCTGTCAGTCCGGGAACGATTACGCAGCCCACCATGATAGTAAGGCATGCAACCGCCAAGAGCGTAAACGCCCCCATTTTCTTCATTTCATTCATAACACCCTCTCAATTATCCGCATGATGGTCATGTAATCCGATAGGTGGTTGCATTTTCGGACTGCCGCGATTATTAGTCAACGATTGAAAGGTAAGTCGAATGTAAGCAAAATGAATTATCATTAATTAAATTGTGGTCAGATTTTATTTTTACACTATTAATCAATGAGTTGCTGTTTAATCATCATGTGGTATTTACCAAATTTAGGCAAAATAAGCTTTCATTTCGTCAATGCCGTCATTAAACTAAATCCTCGTGTTGTCCATATAATGGATGATAATAGGTGTGACTGAGGTTTCGCACTTGAACTGACGGGTGAGATATGAGCAGTGATGTAGAGAGTAATGGTTCTCAAGTTATCGCTAGGGCTGCGAAAATTCTTCATGCTCTTGAAGCACACCCGGGCGGTCGAACTATTTCGCAGCTTTCTCGTGAGACAGCTTTGCCTAGGACAACTGTCCATAGATTGGTCACCTCGCTGGAATCGCAGCAATTACTCATTGCAGGTGATTCAGGAGTTAGGTTAGGGCCTGCCCTAGCACGTCTCGCAGCTTCAGCACACACTGACATTATTTCTCTCTCAAGAGCATCCATTGAGACGCTTGGGCGAAGAACTCGTGAAACTGTTGATTTAAGTGTTTATAGAGGGAGTCACGCCGTTTCAGTTAGTCAATACACTTCAGACCAAGAGCTTAGAGTGGTTTCGGCTGTTGGCACTGCTTTCCCGTGCCACTGTACTGCTCATGGAAAAGCTATTCTGGCTAATTTTAGCGATAAGCAAGTATCTGATCTTATTGGAACGCGGCCGGATGTAAGGACCAAAAACACCCTTTCAACACTGCCAGAAATTCTTGAGGATCTGCGGGAAACACGCGAAGCAGGATACGCTATTGATTGTGAGGAGCATGCAAGAGGTGTTTGTGGAATTGGTGTTCATTTAGATATTGGCCTTCATGAACATTACGCAGTTTCAATTGCAGTTCCTGCAATCCGATTTGAGGAAAAGCTCGACCTTCTACTTAGCTCTTTGCTTCAATGCAAGGCTGAGATAGAGGCTTCAATAAAATAGGTAATTCAGCCAACTTACTGATAGTGCTTTATGTTCAGATAATGTCCGATGACTTTATCATGCAGTTCCACCGATTTTGAGAACGACAGTGACTTTCATCCAAGCCTTGCCAGATGCTGTCTCAGATTCAGGTTATGCCGTTCAATGCGCTGCGTGTAACGTTTGCTGATTACGTGCGGCTTTCCCTTCAGGCGAGACTCATACAGCGGCCAGCCATTGGTCATCCATACCACCCCTGGCCTGCTCCCCGTTGTTTCACACAGAATGCTGTTAGTAATGTCCGCTCCTCGCTCATAGCGGACCATTCAATTCTTCAAAGCTGAAGAATTGAAAAGCACGAAACTAACTAACACTTATCACCACTCAGATCATTATTGGATAGTACAACCACAGGTTTGCCACGGAGGTCTGGCCTGAAAACGGTTTCGCATGAAGCATAAAAAGAATTCACATCGACCAGCGCAAACATGCTCAGGCATACCGGAATTTGAAGGAGTGAACGAGATGACGTACCACACCAAAGACCACTGTTTCTATATCCTTAGTAAGGGGGATTGAAGAATAAGCTGGATTAGCCGGGACCAGAGCTGGTGATGGCAATAGCTGAAGCCTCTTACAGGTAAACTCCCCATCTACGGCTGCAATGACAATGTCACCGTGCTTTGCCTCACGAATACACTCCACTATTAGTAAATCACCGTCTTTAATCCCGGCATTAAGCATCGAATCCCCCTCTGCTCGCACCAGATAGGTACTTTCCGGATAGCGGATGCAAAGGTCATCGAGGGAAAGACGTTTTTCGACATAATCCTGTGCTGGAGAAGGGAAACCACAGGAAACCCCATCGCCAAACAATGGAACGCATGCCAGTGAACGGACACCATCAGGAATTTTGGCGTACGCCACCATCATCAAAGCCGGTACACTCGCATCATTTTTAACGGGAGGGTTATCTGTCTCCACCAGTTGCTCTAAAGAGTCTGCCATCTTAGTCCCAACCAAAAAGCACTGTTTATAAATACAGTATAGTGATTGAGATTCAGAGATTACAAGCCTTGGCTGGATAGTATTAAGCAACCTGATGAGTTTTAATAAATTAATTAGTTTTCTAAGGGATACTAATAGCCCTTGGTAATTGCACAAAAAATCGGCTATGGCTATAGTGGTCTTTAAGGCTTACCTAGTATGGAGGAATGTAATGCCTCAATCTCAAAAAAATCGAGCTTGGAATCGTGGAGCAAGACTTGCAATCCTTTATAAGCAAATGAAAGTTAAGCTCCTGAATCTTGATAAAATTTGCGTAACATTGGCAAAGAAAAATAGAATACCTACATGGATTGGCCATATACCCTTGATTCTGGTTTTTGCCGGCACTCTAGCAGGGCTTTTGACAGTGGGTTTTGTGATCTCCGCATGCCTGATCTTTCTTTTATGTATCACCTTCATTGCAAAAAATGTCAGCTCGTCAGCTCCTGACGATGATGATTCAAGCACAGGCCCCGGTTACAGATATGGTAAAGATGGATATGGTTATTATACGGGTTCTGATGACATTACGTCTGAGAAACTAGATTAAGCGAGGCATTCACGCCTCGCTTAATATGCCATTATAAACGAACACTTTTTTTAACTGAATCTACAGCTGCTCCCCCGGTTTCTTGAGGTTTAGCAACCCCAGTTTTAAGTGCCCCAGAGATTACATCGCCTATTCTTACTCCCGCCCAAGATAATGCTCCTAACCAAACGGCAGGCAGTACAATAAACATCGCTCCCATAACCAGATTCATAATAAGGTCATCGGTACTGTTCTGCAGCCCTGCCATATTAAAGCGGCTGTGAGTGTCTGAACTGTACAACGCGGTTAACAGCCAGCTGTCGAGCCAGCGCGCCAGTTCCCACCAGAATGTCAGGAAGTTAAGAGCAAATATCACAAAGGTCAGCGTAATAACGGTTTTGAATTCGTAGGCCGCAAATGCCAGGATCAGCGGCAGCATGACATATATTGCCATCAGCAGGATGGCCTGCACCATTGGCAGCGCCTGCCGCATCGCATCGAACGCCGGGAACGCGGCCAGACTGCCGAGGGCCGTACCGCCAATGGAGGCCACGCGCGCCGCGGCATTATCCAGGGTAAAATCGGCGTTGCCGCCATAGCCGGCATACACGTGACCATTCTGTGAGACCGTCAGGCTTTTCGGGCTGACCAGACGACGGATGACGGCTTCCTGATAGTCACTGTCGTTAAAGCCTGACATTTTCATTGCGGCCGAGATACGCAGCCACATATCGGGGTCGGCCTGGTCCTTCACCCGTGCTTTCAGTCCGGTGTCCGTACTGCTCCACCACTCGCTGCAGGTGGGATAGCCTCCTCTTCCTGTATTGGGCCGGCCGCTGTCCCGGCTGTCGGTCCACGGGAACGCAGCCCGGGGCAGTTTGGACTGCAACGAAGGATAATACCGGCTCAGGAATGTACTGCTGCCAATCCATTCGATATCACGCAGCGTGGATTTGTCCTTTGTCTGGCCCTGATCCTGTTGCTTCCACAGATACATCGCAACCGAATAGCAGTCGTTGGTGAAGTCCTGCAGTTCCTGCGCCAGCGCTTTGTTGTAGATACGCGTATGCTGCACTTCAAAGCGGATCTGGCGCATGTCAGGGCGGCAGGGAATGGTCGCCACGGCTGCCTGGGTTACCCCTTTTGAGAGTTTATGAATCAGCACCCACCATACCGGTGCTGCAGCCGTCTGGCCGTTGAGACTGGTGACCACGCCGGCATAGCCGCTTTCATCCGGCGCTTTTGGCGTCCACACACCACAGCTCTTTGCCCGGGTTGTGTCGTACTGCATCGTACTGAGGCTGACATTAATCAGCGGTACGCAGCAGGCAATCATCACCAGGAAACCGGCATACAGCGCGTTCTCAATACGAGGCAACGACAGCATCCCCTTGTTGCCTTCATCCTCCCCCTCTTCGCGGACCCTGAGCCAAACCCCCACCACCTTAAACGCCAGCGGCAGGACAAAAAGCCCGGTACTCAGCAGGACATTCCACAGGCCGTTATTGATCACCCAGCCGAGCAGCGTGAGAAAATACTCAAGATAGCTGTTTGTCGTCATCTTCAGGCTCCCGGACCGGTAAACATCGCGTACTCACATAACGCGATAAAAAGTACACTGACCACACTGATGCGCAGCAGTGGTCGCCTGTACGACTCTTGCAAACCCGGCGCATGCCGGATTTTCAAGAGGCCCCATGCAACCAGCGCATACAGCACCAGTCGCCATATCAGCCAGCCGTAGCGCGTCGACTGCATCCAGCTCCGGAATGCAGCAGCTTCAGTCGGATGTTTCATGGCGGTGTCAGCCACCATCAGTGAGACCACCATGAACAGCGCCATGCAGGCGAGGAAAATGCCGGCACGGGTCAGGACTTTCCTGACAGTCGTTTTTTTACGCATCCTTATTCCCTCATTCAGCCGACTGCGGCGCTGCCATCTGGTTGAAGCGACTGTCGGTATTGTCATCAGACTGGGTCTGCGGGTTGGTTTCGACGCGCTGGTTCTCCCTGTCGATAATGGTCAGCACCGAATTACGTGACAGTTCACGCTTCATCTCCATCTCGTTTTTCAGCGCCGCGATTTCCCGATCCAGCGCCTCAATACGCTGGCCGGCGGTATCAATGGCCTTTGGCTGAGCGGCAGCATTCGGCTCCGACATACCGGTAACCATCATGCGACGCATCAGCAGCGCCGTTTCCACCGTGTCAGACATGGCCAGCTCGCCTGCAAGGCGGGCGCTCAGGGCCGCGTTATCCGGATCACGCTGCAGGGCTTTAATCACGCCGGCCGTCACCGGCAGTCCGCCTGTTTTCAGCTTCGCCAGATTCGCGGCCGTGGGCTTTTCCGTACCGTTGACGAGCCTGACCAGCTGCTCAGCGTTGGCTTTGGTTGCCTCTTCCAGCAGTGGGGCAAAGCCGGTGCCGGCAACGGTCGTACCGGGCTGGTCATCCGCATCACCGCTGGTACATTCGCTCGCGTTGGCACAGGTGCGCATCGAACGATCGCCCAGCACCTTCACGGTCATGGCCGCCGCCTCTTCCGCGCTGCCGAATTTAGAGCATGCGCCACCGTTACAGCTGCTTTCGCCGACAGTCGAATTAGCGGTGACAGGCAGACCGTTCATCATGTTGTAGCCGGCAGCAACAAGGTCATGGGTGACACGGATGGCGGGCTGCCCCGCCCCCCCACGTTTCTGACCGCCAATCCAGTTATTGCCCGACGTGCCGGTGACTTTCCGCCCCGCCTCATCTGCACGAACCGCGTCAGTGTCTCCGCTGTTCACAACAGACTTGTATTCATCCATCATGGCATGCTGCGTCCAGTTACTGCTGTCGCTGAAGTCCATCATCTTTTTCGCCATGTTCTGGCAGTTGAGCTGCGCCTTGTCGAATGACACATTGGCCTGAAGCACGCCGTTTGTGAGCATGTCATACAGACCGGGGTTGGCCCGCTGAATGACCATCGCCGGCAGACTGGCCACCGCGCCGGTGGCCCCCTGAATCACATCGCCCATCAGGTTTTTAAAGCCTGATGTGACGCCGTTGAGCTGGTTGCCGACGGTGGTTTTCAGGTCAAAATTGCCGCACATCAGGTCACTGCTCCAGCCGGTATTCAGCCCCAGCTTCTGCATATTGCCGCGCGTGGCCGGCTGGGAAATGACCGAGCCGCCGCCGAGGGTGTAGAACAGTTTGTCTGACACCGCCCCATCCACGGACTTGCCGTAACCGATGGCGCTGTTGTTCACCTGCGGCAGGGACATGCCCAGGATGGTATTGTCATCATCGGCTGCGTGCGCGGCCGGGAGGACGGTCAGCAGGGAGCCGGTCAGCAGCAGGCTTACGCGAGCGGCTGAAAATGAAGGTGTTTTTTTCACGGTTTTCCTCATCAGATATCAGTGTTGCCCAGAAATGTCTGCCCGCGTCGTTTGCAGCAGCTGTAGGGCTGCCAGAACGCAAAGGCTTCGTTGTTGTCGCTCGCGGCGGTGTGGCTCCCGTCCGGGAAGACGGCACATGACTGTGTCATGTGGGGGGCCAGCCGCTGCCATTTGTGATTGCGTGTGCCGGTGTTTTCCTTAACCTCGCCCGGTGGCCAGTACCCGTCATGACGGTTGCCTTTGAGCACCTGATACACATGCGGCTGCCCGGCGCGGGTGATAATGTCTGCGACACGCTGTGCCACCACGGCAGAGGCTTTATCATCATCGGTCTGGCTGACAAACCCCGAACGGGGATAGACGTTGCCCCACATGTTTGCTGCGGCCTGACTGCCGATTTCCCGCTGGCCGGGCACAAGCGCTTCCGGATAGAGGGACTCCGGCACGCCCGTGCGCCAGGCCGCCGAATCCAGCGTACTCAGGAAGTAAGGCATTAACGGGGTGGCTGCGGTATCACAGGAATAGCCCGGAATACTGCCGCCAATCAGGGAGGTGGCCGGGTGGCCAATCGCATCGGCATATTTGAAACGGACGGCAGACTTGCGCTGGCCGGGATTTTTCATGTCGGCCGGATTGGCTCCTCCGGCAGAAACACCGGAAAGCCCGCTGGTCACAGCACTCTCTAACCCGCCGGCGGTCTGGCTGACAAACGCCATTTCCTGCCACGGGTTGCCGCCCGGAGCGACATAGGTCGAAACGACTGTCTGAGGAATGAAGTGGGTGACTTTGACCGATGTGCGCACCTTGCAGCCAAAGGGGGTGCAGAACAGCCAGTAACAGATGCCACTCACACGCCAGCTGATACAGTTTTGCGACACGGCGCTGGCAATAATCTGCGCGGTGTTAAGTGCTGCAATAGCTGCCGGCGCGGTTGCCGTACCCAGTACCGTGGCAACCGCCAGCGAGCACACCGTGGTTCTGATGCGGGAAGGTTTTGTATTCACTGACCACCTCCCCGGTTACGCAGGGAAGTGGCCACGGCCACATCCGTGGTGCCGTACACCACATCGCGGTCATCAAATACCACAGCCGGCACTTTTTTGATGCCCAGCTCCCAGGCCCGGACCACCTGCCGATAAGAATCGTTTAGTTGCAGCTGTTTTTGTTGCCAGGCAGGAGACGTCATAATCTGCCTGACCTGTGCTTCGGCCTGCTGCGGGTCTGCAGGCAGTTCCCCGAACATGTCGGCCTGCAGCCAGTCAGGACCATCAAGAAGGACCACCGGCACGTCCGGCGGCAGATTTGTCGGCAGATGTTGACTGTCGGTGAAGAAGACCGTGCCGGCCAGTGCGAATGCCGGCAGCAGAGCCGGCAGGAAAACAAGAGGGGTCAGTTTCATGAATCGGGACTCCGTCAGACTGAATCGTCTGTCAGCGTGCCCGCGGCCGTTCATAAAAGCCGCAATAAACTCATTTTCAGAACTCAAAAATTAATCTGCAAGTTTAGAATTTTCCTTTCCCACTGCTTTACCTGTTCTGACTGACCGCTGCGTGCCCAAGCCGTGTGAAAACTGTTTTGGTCGCTTAATCTGAGTAAAACGGGGCTGAAAACTACGCTCATACGTAAAATTTGGCTCAGCTAAACAGTCGAGTAATTACAGATTTTGCGTAGGTGCGCGAACTTCAGTTTTGGGTTAGGGCCCATAGCGCAGTCGGACTGACGGCTCGGTCTGAGGAGGATCCGGGGGCGGACTAAACCGGGCAGTGGCTGAAGTTTTGATGATCAGCAGCAGGCACTTTGGAATGCCCCCGCTTCCGCAGACAGTATCTGTCCTCACGGTGAGGCCTTTTCGAAGGCCTCCGGACTGACGCCTTCCAGGTGACTGTTAAACCCGTGGCGATTCATCCTTTTTGACTTACGCAGCATACACCAGATGGCTGATGCAGAGTTCATGGCAGGGATAATATGTTTAACCTGATAGAGGATCGTAATCCCGGTGAAGTAATACCCATCAAATCATTTATGAAATGTCCGCGCCTCGTGCGGGATGAAAATAAAGTTTAATACTAACTAACGGCAAAAGCCGCCTGGAACGGTGTTTTTTTGTTCGAAAAAGGAGGGGTTATCATCCTAAACCAGAGGCCGGGCGCACCTGCCGGTCGGATCCGTAGAAATAAAGTTTCATACTTAGCGATTAGAAAGCCTTAAAGGCATACTGGTACGCCAACGCTTGGAACTACTTAACCTGCTGTTATGGCGCAGTCAAGCTCCTGGCTGCCGACAATGTTAAACGTTTTCAGACCGCCCCTAAATGTAAAATCAACCATCGCTAAATCTGTTAGGAAGAAGCCCTTGAATCAATCACACAAAGGCTGCTGTAACCCCAGCAGCCATGTTTGTGGCAAATAATCTGAGAGCTCCCGCCCTAGAAATCAGGCGGCTCTCGATCTGAATGCCCACGATTTGCACGGCATCCACCACAGCCTTTTCAAAGACAGTGCACGTCCCTACGGGCTGCGGGGCATCGCTTGGTTGTGCAGGATAGGCTAGTGCCACTAGGTTGCATCCAGTAGCCTTGGAGAAGGCCAGGGCTTCGTAGATGTCAGCTTCACTGATGCGAAGCTGTCCCTTCTCCACGTGGCCCTTGTACTTGGCATCCAGCAGCATCTTGGGCCTTGTTCCATCGAGCTCAATTACACAGTCTGGGTACACTGAAAGCTTGCTCACAGCACCGGTAATCATCCTGATCTTAGTGCCTAAGGGATAGCCCTGTTGGGGCACTACGGCACTGCGACCAAAGCCCAATCGTGCGGCCACCGTTAACAGATCTTCCCACACGCGCCAGGTATTCACTAAGTAACCAGGTGCATGGGCCTGTCCCTGCTTGTAGTTAAGCCCCAGTCCTCCGAGCACATCGATAGACAGCTCATGCAGTGGCTTCCACGCTCGGTGCCGTGCAGGAATGGGGTTTCGACGGTTAGCAGCAACGTTCTGAGGCGAAAGGTCCTCAATCAAACGCACCAGCGAACTTGCGGCTGAAGGGTCACTTACTTCAGGGAGTAACTCCCTGGCCGCTGCCACGATATCCCCGTTCCAACCGTTCTTGCGATCAAAGCGAATGAGCTCTTGCTCAAAGCCATCAGGTGAAGGAAAAATGAGATCCACCGGATCAGGATCTCCATCGATGAAGAAGTCTGCTTCACGCACACTACGATAACTGCGCAGTGGCCGACGTTTACGGGCCTCGTACATGCTCGTGATGGAACGAGCTACTAGCGTAGACAAATCCCTTGGGGTACCACCTGATGCCGATAAGCGTTCGGAAGCCAAGAGCCGCCCATGACGTGAAAGCGTGGAGAGGAAAAAGAAATCTTCGCGCCACGCTGCATCTGTGTCGTCGAGTCCCAAAAACTTGGGAGCAACTTCCAGTTCCAGTGAAGGTGCCAGGCGAATGAGGCCCGCAAAATCGATGGCACGTGTGCCCTTGGCATCCACACTGATAGGGTTGTAGCTAAGCCTTAAGCTCGACGCAATCCGGCTCCCAGCCTCCAATAAAAGGCTGTTGGCCTTCGTGCGATCCACCCCAATCGCTTCAGCAATCGCACGGCTCAGGTCAACGGGTGTACCGTACTCAATAAGGGACAGCCGTGTTCGGGGGTTCACCACGTGCTACCCCCTCGGATTGGCAAATGCCCTGAGAGCTGCGTAGATATTGTTCTCAGCAAAATTCGTGGGCCCTTCAAAACGAAAGCGTAAATCATCCGCAAAAGTTGTCTCGGTGAGCTTGAACGGATTAAAGGCTGGCCCATCCAGCGCATTAAGAGCCGCTGCAATTCCTCGTGTGTCCCCGAAGAATACCTCTTCCACGTGTGCCCGCACCTTCGCCCACCCTACACACAGCGTGCCCAAAGCTTCATTAAGGCCCAATGTTTGCGGCTTCACATCCGACATCAGTACACCATGCCCGATCTGAAACTCGGGACCACGGCCCAGAGCTATTTGCGCGTTTACAGCAATCCAGGCACTCACCGAAGCCTCCAAGGCATCGTTCACGCTGGCAGGTACATCAGGCAATGCATTGACACCCTTGGCACCCAAACCGTAAAACGTCCGCAAAGCCGCCTCATCGGGCTCTAGGCGCATAGGTTCCCAACGACGCAAGAACGCGACATCCAAGGGCTCCACAGACGCATCGGCCTGATTCATCGCAGCCAGGATATAGAGGTCATGGGGCAGTGCGTATTCGATCACATCACCAGAGACGGGATCGAGCATTTCAAAGAACTGCGTTTCAGCAAGTTTGGCCCCATCAGAGGCCAAGCGTTTATCGGACTCAATGGCCACAATGGCACCACCGAACACCTGCACCGCAGGACCTCGGTTGATCTCATCAATGATCAACAGTGCAGCCCCATTGGCACCCTTCGCATGCTCACTGGCACGGTACAGAGTCCCCTTCACGATGGTGAAGTCTGGGTCTCCTGCTGTCTTGTTGACCGCAGGCGTGATGCCCGATAAGAAATCGCGGTACTTGGAGTTTTGGTGGAAGACCGTCCGAAAGACTTTGCGGTCCATCTTGGTGGGTGCAGGAATGTCTTTAACAACCCCAGCAGCAGGGGGAATAGGGATGCCGCCCATGGGGTTGAGCTGCGGTGGGCCACCTGCAGGAGCAAGACCAAAGGCTGTTTCAAAGGCCAAAGCAACTTCGGCCAAGAGCTTGGACTTGCCCGTGCCAGGTGCACCAGACACCAGCACGTTGCGCGAACGTGCGAGTAGCTTTAACACCTGTTTGCAGTTTTCACTTACCATTACAGAACCTACGCATGTTCGTGAAGTCGATATAGCCAATTACGGCTCGATTAGCAGCCCGCTGTGCATCCAAACAACTCAATAGCTCTTGAGCAACTGAAGGATCCCAAACGCCTTTAACACGAAGAGTTGCTTCTTCCGCGAAGTGCGGCCAAACCGACTGGTCATGAAGCTGAATCAGAAGCAACAAAACGCGATTCCCAATTCCCCCTGATGGCATTCGGTCCGAATCAAAACATGAAAATTTCGGCACCTGAGAAATCCATCCCTCTCTCGGCCGAGACTTTGTGGGTGACATAAACTCAGCTGCTCTTGATACAACCTGTGTTGAGTCCGGCTCGTTCCAAAAGAAGGTACCTTGATGTACTGCCTTTCCACCCCGGAGAATTTTATTGGGAAATATCAACTCAACAGCTGGCAACACCGCCTCGTAGGGAAATCGAAAGTCTCTTGCCCCCCCTCCAGAATCAGAGTCATTAGACTCCGCATCAGCTTTCCGTCGATCTCCCTCAACAATCTCCTTGTACAGAATTCGAGCAACCTGTCCCGCTCCATTAGCCATGAATTTTGGATCCTTCTTCTATTTCTTCGCCCCCCAGAGCGAACTCAGAGGGTACATAAGCAATCGCCCCCAGCGCGCGTGCCTGCATCGCACGGTGCGACCAAACTGTAGACAGACTTCCTGTGCGTTTTGCCATTGCAGCCAAAACATTATCTCGGGTAATTGTGGACTTGGCCTCACCTGGCAAGCCCACTTGGCCCCGATCCAAAAGCGGGAAGTCTTGGAGCACTAACTCCATGTCCTTCAAATCGAGCCCATAGGCCACGGCCACTTCCGCATCAATCTCCCCACGAAGCTGCGCCATGCGCTCGTAGGTTTCACGAGTAGCCCCCGCACTGTCAAGTGTGCGCAATTCGCGTGCAGCACTCACCAGCCTCTTCCATGGCAAACCATCTTTGGCGAGTTTTGGCATGGGCACGCTTTGCAGCAGGAAGTAATTCACCGTCGTAGTGAGCACACGCCGAAGCATCCAGTCAAAGGCAAAACTGTTAGCGATGGACACCCACACCAGCAGCCGTTCTTCTGATGGGTCTTCAGGGAAAAGGATCGTGGGCACCTTATTGCCACAGACCACCCCAGCAGGAATTAACGAGGCCATGAGCGAACGCTCATTGGTCTGACCCGCAATGTCGCAAAAGCCCACACGCAGCACGTCCGCACGGTGCTGGTTAGCACTGGGCATGTCGGAGAGACGAATCCAAAACTGGGGGGCAAGGCGTGAGTCTCCGATGGCATAAGCCTCCCACAACGCACGGCGACCAGTGCCTGACACGTGGCCTTTTACACCAAAGCGATGCGCCTGCACCATTCGACCTTCCACCAGTGGCAAAGCGCCAGGCGTGGCACGCCCCAGGAACTTAGGACGCTCCTTGGTCATATCAACTTCACGGCAAAACTTCGGGGTCCAGCCATAACCAGGCTCTTCCCACGAAACACCTGCTTCTCCGATCTTTGAGAAGAGCTTCCACTCAGACACGTTACGAACCTCGGGCAGGCTCAAATCGCCCCGAACACCCGCAAGTGCTGCACGCCCAATAGTGGCAGTTCCCGTAATCTCCAATCCCGTAGGGGTGCCCCGCTCATGCATGAGAGTGATGGGCTCACGCTTGCTCTTTTCAGAGCCAGCCTTAGTGAGAGCCACGGCCAGGAACTTAAAGCGTGTGTCGATCGTAAAGAACCGTGCACGGTTATCGATGATCGACATGGACACGCTTTGGCTCGCATCAAAGATTTTCTGCCGCATGGCGCGGGTACCTTGCGAGCGAATGAGCCCACCCGGAATTAGTGCAACCACCACACCCTGCTTTTTGCAGAGTTCAAAAAAGAGGTCCGTGAAAGCAATGTATAGGTCTGGCTCTCCATTACCCAAATCGGGATAGCGAGCCAACAGGCGACGAGAGTAGTTCGCTACCTCATTGCGCTGCTGGGCAAACAGATCCTCATCAAGCCCATGAATTTGGGCCCCGTAGTGGCGCTTGGTGCCTGAGGACTTCAAGAATTCGTGCCGTGAGAGCTTGACCTTTTCCCATGGTGGATTGCCGATCACCGCATCAAACCCCTCAGGGACCATGGCAGTCCAAACCTTGCGATCAGCCATCAAGCTATCGCCACAGTACCAACGGGCACGCATAGCCTTAAGAGTCGATACATCATCAGTGAACGAAGCAAGCGCAAGCAGTGCCGCACGCAAAGAGTTGCCAGAAAGATCCGCTGCATACACACCGTGAGCCAACCAATGCGCCGTCTTGGCTCTATCCATACCACACACTGCGTGAGTCAGCGCTGCTAGCAAAATTCCTGCACCGCAGGCAGGATCAATCACCTTGCTCTTGTGTGTGAGCTTGGGGGCTGCGAGCTGCGCCAGTCGTGTAGCCAGGCGAAAATCCGTATGGTAGGCGCCCGTGCTTTTTCGATCCTGCTCATGCAAGACCTCACGCGCCAAGACACTCAGTGCCAAAGCAGGGTGAATAGGTGAACGCTCGATGGCACTTGCTACAGGTACCGCAAGCTCCAAAAGATCTGATGCTGCGCGCTTGCTCTTGACTCCAAAAGCCTCATGAAACGCCGTTAGGTCAAACCCGCCAAAACGCGCTGATGCTGCCTCCAAAACTTGAAGCCGAAGCTCAAAGCTGGTTTCCCCTCCCACAGCCTGAGTGAGTGCCGCTTCTGCTGGGGCCAGGTACTCTGATTCAACAGGCCGAGGAGAACTCATGCATAGCTCCTCACGAGAACGGGTTTGATAGCTTTAACTGTTTTTGACTGGGCTTGGGGAAGCTGTGCCATGGACCGTTTCACGACCACCAAAAACTCATTCACATCGGACGCCGAGCTACTGGCTGCCTTGTTTGGCCGGTATCGACCAATGGCGCCCAAAGGGTACATTGTGGACGAGCCGATCTTAGAAAGCTCAGCCTTCATGTCCTGCATGCAGATGTGCCCTTCACTACTGTACGAGAGCAGTACCCTTTGAGCCTTCAAGCCATGAACCAGACGCGAGAGTGTTTTGAGAGCACGGCTCTTGTAGCAAAAGTCAGAAGCCAAGGCCTTCCATGGACGAAGTCCCGCAACCCCCTCCACCACAGGCTCATCGCCAAGAGCCACCGTTTCAAGGATGTGGTAATAGCTCGCGTATTGACGCTTGGTGTACGGGGGGTCCAAATACACGAGGTCGTGTGCAACATTCGGAACGTCGAACACATCACCCACGCTAGCCTCAACACACACTCCAGTTTCTTTGAGATCACGGCAACGCATGGCAATCTTGTTTTGAGATTGGCTTGTCCATTTGGAGAGGAAGCAGCCAAAAGTGCCCGCAATGTTGGCAACGCGGTTCAGTGCACTAAAGAGATCGGCAATCAATAGCCTCTCCTCAATTTCGTCAATATATCCGGCACCTTTCCACTCAACAATCAAACAGCGCATAGCGTCTATCTTAGCTGCATTTTCTTCGGTGAAGTACCTACGCTCAATTCCACACGTATCGATCGAAGCGGGGCTATAAGTGCGCCACATAAAATCATGCAATGGCTTAACTGCGTTTAGCTTGCTAACAGCACCAGAGTACCCACCAAGTTTTTTGAAGGTCACCTGATCATGGCTGATAAGACGTGCCCCAGCAGAGATAACAGCTGAGTACAAGCTATCATTAATCCGCACATTCCAACCATGCTCCGCAGCAGCCTCAGCTACAGCTCCAGTTCCACAAAAAGCATCCACAAAAAACGCGCCCTTTCTAGGCGGCCCAATGTGGGATGCTATCTTGTCGACGAGTCTAGATTTGGAGCCAATATAGCGAAAAGTCATATAGAAACCCCTACGTTTTTTTTACGGCCAGTTACTGCTCGACCCTGACCAAGTTCTTGGCTGGCTTCTGGGCTTTGCAACACAATGCCTTTGTGGTCGCAATAGTCACAAAGGAGTACCTCAAGCATATTCACCATGCTCCGCTGCTCATGCTCCGCTGCCTCCTTTAAGGCCTGTTTGAACTTTCTGGAAACTCTTAGATTTAAGGTCTCACTTTTGAGGTCAGTGAATCGCATGAAAACGCCCCGCATATGTCTGTGCAATTGCGTTATTGTATATGCACACATACTGAATAGATACACTATGACAGCGATTCTTAACCTTACGTACAATGCAGCACTTTTCACTCGCGGACCAGACGGCATCCTTCATGGTTTCTCCTACTCCGAAGGCGAGCTATAGGGAATCCTGACTGCTTAGCAATACATTTATCCAATTTTCGACGTATCTCGAGTCTTAATGTGCCAGCCATAACAAAGCCAACGTCCTGGTTGATATCATCAACATAGCGGACGTTGGCTTAGGGTGAAACTCTATTTTCAAGGAGGAAACTTTATTTTCATCCCACACCTCGCGCGTTACCGTTTTACTAAAACTCGCCAGTCATAAAAAAACCGGCCCCAGCGGCCGGCATCAAAAAAGCATTCTGTTCTTTTTGTTATCATGCCCCTGGTGAAGACAAGTTTTCGTTTTAAACGTCCAGCCCGTTAATCCACAGCATCAGATACGCCAGGTCGGCCGAATCCGGCACCGTGATATACCAGCGCGGATGCGCATACTCCTCTTCCTGCGGCCAGCTCGTCTGTCCCGTCACGGTGATAAGGATGTTCACCGCCTGCTTCAGCTTTCCCTCAAGATAGATGGCCACGCTGCTGCTGAGTCCCACCCGGTGCGGGTGACAGGTCATTCTGACCGGACCGGTCAGGCGCTGCCTGAGCATTGCCCGCAGCCTCACCAGGTGCTGATGGGTCGCCGGGAGCACACCGGGCTCCCCCTGAGGCGACAGGGTGAACAGGGCTGAGCCACTGTGCTCATGAATAGTGGGTTCAGGGTACTTCAGTGTCATCATACCGTGGCAGGCTCCTGTTGTTTCTCCGTCAGACCGCGCAGACGGTCCAGATTCAGTGCGACACGTTTTGCCGCCTCCAGTTCGCTGCAGTTAAACTGATTCATCAGCGCCCGGCGTTCGGCTTTCTCTTCTTTTTCCGTCATGCCCAGTGCCAGGAAGAGGCTGGGTGGCACGGCGCGAAACAGCGCTTCGATCCGTTTCGCCAGTACCACGCCCTCGGTGTAACAGCCCGATAGCTTACTGGCGGACATCAGCACCGACTCCTGCTCCGGCGTGAGCGCGCGAAAACGGCTGATATCTTTGACCTCTTCCGGAGGCATGGTCAGACAAATCCACCATTCCGCCATGTTAAGCATCTTTTCGGCAATGTCTGGGTAATCCTTAAGATTCTGGGTGGCCAGCCACAACCAGGCCCCGAGCTTACGCCACATCTTGACCACCTTGGTCATGTACGGCGACAGCAGCGGATTAACCGTCACGATATGCGCCTCATCCACCGTGAAGACAATATCCCGGCCCAGGAACTGGTCACGCTCCGCGATGTTGTTAATCATGTTGGTCATCGAGACCATGGTCAGGGCCATCTGCGCCTCGTAGCCCTCACGCGCCAGATGCCCCAGGTCGACCAGCGTCACGTCCGCTTCCGGCCACAGCTCCCCTTCACGGTTGAACAGCTCCGCTTCAAAGCTCCCGGCCTGAGTGAACATGCCTAGGGATTCCGCCATTTCCGCCGCTTTCGCCTTGCGCTGGGCATTGCGGACATTGATGACGCCCTCATCGTTGTCAGAGGCAATGTCGTACAGCGCCTTCTGCAGGTCAGACGGCAGCATCTGCCGCCCTTCCTTATACGTGGCATGTGCCGCCATCAGCAGCGCCTCACGTATCATCGCCCTGTCGGCACGCTTAAGGTCAGCCTCTTCTTTCGGGTCACCGCCGGTGATCATCATGCGCGCGGAGATTTCCATTTCACCGAGAACGTCACGCTTGTCATCCTCGCCATCGTCGTCCGTGTCGATATCCGGCAGGTCGCTCTCATCAACGGCTTGGGCGGCCAGGCCTTCTTCCACCAGTTTGTGAGCATCAGCAAACGGCGGCAGACTGACGCCGCTCCCGGGTTTGACGCTGATTTTATTCACCGTCAGCCCGAGGCTGTCAAAGAAGTCGGCCAGCAGGCCGAACGAATTCCCGGCCTCCGCAATAAACAGCCGCGGACGATGGACGGCCATCAGCTGGGAGAGCGCGGCACACAGCGTGGCCGACTTGCCCGCCCCGGTCGGGCCGAACAACAGCAGATGCGCGTTCTGGGTGCGGTCGAGCTTGTTGAGCGGATCGAATGTCAGGGTATCCCCGCCGCGGTTGAAAAAGCTGAAGCCGGGGTGCCCCGTGCCGGTTTCCCGTCCGGTTACCGGCAAAAGTCCTGCCAGATGCTGAACCCATGTCAGACGGGTATACCAGTGTTTTTTGTCGCTGTCCGGGTTAAAGCACATCGGCAGCGCCCGCAGCCAGCTGTTCAGCGGACCTTCTTCAAACTCCGGTCGTACTGGCTGCAAACCGGCCCCTAGCAATACGGTGGACAGATCCAGCCGCTTGCGCTTCAGGCTGGTCATGTCATCGCCGCGCAGCAGGAAAGTGATCCCCGCCCGGTACAGCTTGTGCCGGTTGCCCAGATACTCTTTTACCGTCTTCACATCCTGGCGGACGCGGCCCGACTCGGTATTCTCACCGACCGCATTTTTCGACAGCCGGTTAAACTGCTCTTCAAGCCGGTCCTGGGGCTGCACCACCACGGTCATGCACACCATGGTCCCTTCCGGAAACATATCCATCAGGGCATTAATTTTCTTCTCACCCCGGCTTTTCTCGCCGGTCAGGGTGCCCGGCTCCGGCGGTGTACGCAGTTTTTCCACCGCCACCGCGCAGTGCGGCTTGTTGTCAATCCACCACACGCCGTTTTCCGGGTCGGAGACCGGCGGCGTGAACCACAGGGTTTCGGCAAAATCATTGCTGACCGGCACGGTGCCTTCAGGTGTCTCGCGCGGGTCTGCGTAAGCAGCCTGCCGATAGAGCGTGGTTTTCTCCACCCAGTCCGGTGACGGATTGAACAGCCGCAGCAGCCAGCCATGCACCTGCAGGCCGTTCTGCCGGGTGCAGCGGATCCCCGCCCCGCCCAGGGCATTAACGACCCGGTCACACACCTGATTGAGCATCGCCACCGGCGGCATCGGATCCCGGCTTTTCCCCAGCCAGCGATAAACAACCATCCGGGTGCGGCGCTGCTGCCCGCGCCACGGCTGGCCGGTAATCAGCGAGTCAGTAAAAAGTCCCTCAGGCCGGGAGATACTGCGAATATGGCGCTCCATTTCACCCAGCCAGGCGTCGGTAAACGCCGTGCGCTGTGCATGTGGTTTGACATACCCGCGCAGCCTGTCCAGGTACGCGTCAGTGTCGTCCTCGTCCTGGCAGAAGAACTGCACGACCCAGGGATTCACGTCATGTTCATCAAAGCTGTCCTGCAGTGCATCCTCAACCGAGTCACGGATCTGCTCCAGGCGCTCTTCGGTTCGCCCTTCGGTCGCCACCGGTGTCACATCATAAACCGCCCCCACCGACACGCCGTCATCAAGCAGGAGACACTGCTCTTCATTGAGAAATTCTGCCCAGGGCAGAAAATCAATGATGGATGGGTTGGCGTGATAAACCTTCGCCTCATCCTGGCGCGTCATTTTCCCGGGGCGCTTCAGGGGTTGCCGGCCCTTCACGGCCGCGGTCAGGGTTTCATCTGCCTGAACGGACTGGCCGTCATCAACCGGCGTCTGCCGGTCGTTGGATTTATTACGCGTAAACAGTGAAAGCATTAAAGGGCCTCCGTACGCTCGCCAGGCATGGCATACTGCGTCTGGCTGTAGAACGGGAACACGGTGCTGTACCCCGGCACCGGCGTGTTACCGTCGGCCAGATGGGGATACAGGTACATCACCATGTCGGGGTTGGGCAGCCGGGGAAACTGCTGGGTGATTTCGCTTTCCTGAGTACGGCTGTAGCTGCGGTCGGCCTGCGCGTCCGCCTGCGTTTCGCTGCCCGTCAGCGGGCGTCGCAGCGTATCGCGGGCCGCCGCAGACTGGCGGGAAGTACTGCCGCCATCGTCCGCCCCGTTCCACAGTTCAAGCATGGTGTTATCGCCCGCCGGCAGCATTTCCTCTTTGGAGGTTGAGCAGCCGCTGAGCATCACACAACTCAGGGCCAGAATGAAAACCGTTCTGTACATTACCGGTATCTCCTTTGTGAGGCGGCCGGATCGTAACCGCCGCAGATAAAAACGAACGCACTGACATTCAGCAGGTGCCCCAGCTCCCGTAATGTCATACGCGGGCAGTAAAGCCGGCGCGGGATTTTCGGGCTGCGCCACGAAACGGCACACTCCCGGGCACTGAGCGGCAGGGAGAACCTGCCGATATCCAGTAAAAGCTGGCCATCGCGCCAGCGCAGTAAAGGTGCGCCGGCAGGCAACAGCGCTACGGGTCGCAGCAACAGAACCGCAGAAGACGCAGGGATCACGTCAATATGCCAGCCTGCACCGTCGCTGAACGTCCAGCACACGGATGAAAGAGGGAAAAACGTTATCTGTCCCGCCATGGTCGTGTACTCAGTCCAGTCCGCCGTTGTCACTGACGCCACCCGGCAGGGTGAAGTCGTAGCGCACCTTACGGCCCTTCTCTTCATAATCAATGGCCAGCTGACGGGTGATATGCACGGCAAGACGGGCACCGGGCGGCACATAAATGGCATCAAACGTCATCCCGTAACGCTGTTTGATCCAGTCGGTGGTTTCAGACATGCCGCCGGAGATGGCTTTCCCCAGCGCCGCCTGTCCGGCGTCGCCGGTCATGGTGGCGGAAATGCCATTCACGTTGTTCTGCGTCGTGTACTGCCCTTGGCTCATCGCTTCACCCGCCGCACCGGCAGCCGACAGGCCAAAGATGGTGGGCAGGTAGGTGGAGGCGTTGGACTTACGTTCGCCACCAATGCACGGGGTCCCGTTTTCATCCGAGATCCAGCCGATACCGCCACTGGTGCCGGTATCCTGTTTGGCCTGAGCGTTATTATTTTGCCCGCCGGCGTTGTTACTGGTGTCCGGTCTGGGGAGGGTGCGCACCGTACCGTCGGAAAAGACAAAGGTGACGCTGTTAACCTGCCCGCGCACGCAGGACAGCGTCCAGTCACCGCTGGCCGTCCCCGAAACAATCGCCCCTTCGACGTCCGGCAGCTCGATGCCGTTCGCCGTCAGGTTATCCTTACCGATAAGCACCTTGAACGGATAAGGATCGGTCACGGTGCCGTTGATGGGCACACGGCCAAGCAGTGCCGTCATGGCGCGGCTACCGACCAGCGTGGAATTTTCCGGCAGTGTGTAAACCGGCTCGGCGCTCTCTTCCGCCCCTTTTTCATTCGTCCGTCCCTTCACTTTCTCCTCAAAGGCCGCTTTCTGGTGGGTCAGCTCATTGTCACCCAGAAAAGAGGTCGGGAACTGAGGTGAGGCTTTGCCGCTGGCCGCATCCCGCGGACCCGTCTCTTTCTGGTCCGTCGGCGCGACCCACATCATGCCGTCGCTGCCCTGAGAAGCGCTCCCCCCGGTGCTGCTGCCCATTCCGTCCAGGCCCAGCCCCAGCGGGATATCGCTGTCCGCCGTTTTTTTCTCGCTGTCAGGCTTTTTGAGTTTGTCGGTCAGCTCCTGGATTTTCGCCGTCAGGCTCAGTTGTTCGTTCTGAAGCTGAGCCTGCCGTTTGTCGTACTGCTCGCGCAGACCATTAACGGCCTCATTCACCTGCCCTGAAACGTCCTGATTGCGCCGGCGTAACCGCTCGTTTTCTTTCACCAAATCCGCGTTCTGCTTATCCAGCGTTTTCTGGCGGTCACGCACATCATTCAGCCGGCCAATGAGCGTGCGCAGGGTGTCCTCCGGCGTGTCGCCTTCCACCCCCAGCGCCTTCAGTTCATCCGGCGAGAGGTTTTTCAGGGCACCGCCGCTTTGTTTTGCCTGAGATTGTTCTGCCGGTTCGTTTTTGCAGCTTTTGAGCCCCACGGCCAGCCCGGCAATCACCACGGCCGGCACGATAAACTTCATCAGGGCATTAGATTTAATCTGCATGGCGGGCCTCCTGTTTTACCACACGGCCCGCTTTACGCAGCGCAGACGGCTCAGCAATAAATGCGCTCTCCGGACGACCGGCGGTCACCACATACACCGTGGTGGTGTCTTCCGGCGTGCCGGCCGGACCGACCCAGCGGTGCTGGAAGGTGGCGGACACAAATTGTCCCTGCAGCGCACGCGGATCCAGAACGACTTTACGGCTGCCGGTGTTCGTGAGCCTTAGTGCCACCACGCTGCGGTTTGCCACGCCCCAGCCAGCCAGCGGCGTGACCGTTAATGGTTCAGAGGGATACAGCGTGCTGACGCGTCGGGGTAGATGCGGGTTGACCGGATGAATACCCGGGACCGCCTCGACCGTACGTGCCGGAGCATAAAGGCTTTGAGCGGCATAGCGGGTCAGCAGCACCGGGATGGGGGCGCTGTAGTGGATTTTTTTACGCTTTGCCTGGGTGCCGTCATCGCTGCCGGTGGGAGCAGATGAGCCTGATCCGGAAGCAGCCCGATCTGCACCACCTGGCTGACCGGCCGCATCGCCGGCGTGACTCAGCGTGCTGACATCACCGCTGTAGACCAGCCGGACCGGCTCAGTCGGCCCTTTTTCACCGGCAGCGATATCAAACAGCAGAACCTCGCCGCTTTCCACATCCTGCAGCTGCACCCGCGTCTGCGGAAAGGCGCTGTCGGCTTTCAGGTAGACGGCCCCGCCGGTGCTCTGCACACGGAGTTTACCGTTAAGCGCCGGCGGAAAACCAACGCGGACGTTTTTGTCCACAAAGACCACCCGCTCCTGCCCCACCTTCAGGGGGATCTGCAGCGGAATACGCTCCCATTTCATCAGCTCATCTGCGCCGGCAGGACGTGATACCAGCGTAGCCAGGGGCAGCAGGGCGAAGGACAGCGCCATCAGCCCGGCGCGGTAGTGGGGGTTTTTACTCATCACTGAAACACTCCTGACTTCTCCGGTTTAGGTGCAGGCGGTGCCGCCTCCAGACGCTGGGGCACACCGGCATAACAGTCCAGCGCCAGACCGAACGGGTTGCGCTCCGCATCACCTTCCCAGCGCACCACTTTCAGCGGATAACGCACCAGGGCGCGTTTGACCGGCTCGGCATGGAAATATTCATCGGCCACCACGTCCAGGCGGGCTATCCAGTGATCGCGATCCTGTACGGTCACGCTCTGTGACTGGTAACCGCGACCGGGCACTTCATACACCACGCGCACGCGGTCGGTGAGTTCCCCGGCGTCACCGCGTTTCTTTGCATCCGCTTTCAGGAAATCCTGACAGGACGGCGTCAGATACGGCGACAGCGCATTGATTTTGGCGGAATAATCCACCTCGCCGTTTTTCGGCCAGGCATTGAGCTGCTGAAAAATGTAGAACGCAAAGGAGTAGACCGTCGGGGGCGGCACTTCCCACCAGGGCCGCGTACTGCCGGTACGTAAATCCGGCGGGTTATGCACGGTCAGCTTGCTGGGTGCCAGCATCCAGCCTGCACAGGTGAATAAAAGGAAAAAGGCAAGCACGGCGCAGGCGATGCGCAGCGTCTGAATATGCTGGTCGCGGTCTTTTACCGCATGGCGAAAACGGCTCATGAGGCTCTCCTGTTACGTTTCACTGACCAGCCCCGGGCATCCACAATCAGTTTCGGATTGCCCATCCCCAGCCGGCGTTTTTTCGTCTCCAGTCGCTGCCAGAGCCAGTTCTCAGGCTTACCGCGCTTGAGCCTGGCCATCCAGCGGCCGCCGAACCAGACGAGCAGCAGCGGCATGACCAGCAGGCCGGTGGGAACAACAACCCAGCCGGCAAGCGGGATAAACGGCAGTGACAGGAGCAGACCCGCACCCGCGCCGGCAAGGGCTGCCAGCCCCATCTCATGGGTGGTGAATCCGCGAAACACCACGGGCTCACTGTTGAGACGGTCAGGTAAAAAACGAATGGTCTGCATCGTCGCAGGCTCCTACAGCAGAATGTCGGCAGACTTGCCGAGCAGCCAGATAACGGCAACCAGCAGCACCACACCCACCACCACAATGGCCCCGAATTTGGTCCAGGTGGCTTTCTCATTGCGGACTTCGGTGAAGGTGTGCAGGGCGGCAATGGCAACGTTGATAAAGGCAACGGCCGCCACGACCAGCCCCCCGATAACAATGCCGTCCTGCAGGTAGCCCTTGATTTGTCCGGACAGCCCGCTTCCGCCTCCGGACTCAGGCGCTTCAACGCTTGGCAAGTCCGCAAAGGCCGGTTTGCAGGTGAGCCAGCCCAGGAGGGCAAGCGTACCGGCGCGGGTCAGCGTACGACTGGCGAAACGGCGCAGGCGGGCAACAACAGACTTAGAATGGTGCATGGAATTCATCTCCTGACTTAACGTTCATAATCGGGTTAACTGGCAAACATCCAGATACACACAAGCAACAGCAGCACGGTGCGGACGGCAAATCGCCCTAGGGCCGCGTCCCGCACTTTGGTGTTACTCCAGCCGGTCCAGACATCCGACAGCGCCCACGCGGCCCATAAAAAAAGAAATGCCAGCAATGCCCCGATGCAGAGCAGATGAAGGATGTTCACATCAAGACTGCCGGAGCCGGCTTTAAACGCGTTCGTTTGTTCGGATGTCATGGACATCAGGGCCGCTCCCGCCGGTAATTACCGGCCACATAAGACGGGTCACGCGGTTGCGCGCGGGAGGGCTCCAGATAGCGGTCAATGCCGCTGCGGATGGTGTTGAGATCGGATGTGGCCTGACGGTAATCAAAGAAAAAGCGGCCACGGTCAGCCGGGTCGGCCTGTGCAGCCGCCATGCGGGCCCGTTCAAGCGACGCCTGAACCTGGTCCAGCTGACGCTGAACAGACGCAAGCTCGTCTTTCTCGGATGCCTGCGCAGCAGCTGATGCCAGAAAGGTCAGCAATACCAGGCCAGTGATGCCCGGGACACGACGGTTGCGCCGCATGGCCGGACGATTTGAGTTCATACGCACCTCCAGAAGGATTAAGGGGTGCGGACAGGATGCGGAAGAGGGAGCGTCGGGTCAGCGATAAACCCTAAACAGGAATTTCAAAATTAATTGCAGGTCAGTGCCGGTGGCAGGTTTAGCTGTAAATAAAGGTTCATTGTGATATTAAGAAAACTCAACGGTAAACAGAGGGAAAATGAAAATGATGAATACTGTTCTGAAGGCCACGTTAATCACTGCACTGATTACCGGCCCTGTTCTTGCTGCTGATGGCGCTGGCAAGGTCGAGCTGTCAGACCTGCATTTCGCCACTACCGGAAATGGTTTGCAGCAACTTGAAGGCACGGGAACAAACGTATCGAATAAGCCCGTGAAGTCTGTATTTGTCAAATTCAACTTGCTTCAGAATGGCGCTGTGGTAGGAAATACTATCGCAATGGCTGAAAATCTGGAGCCGGGTCAGCAATGGAAGATACAGGCACCCTTTAACAGCCTGTCCATCAAGCCAGACAGCTTTAAAGTGACAGAACTGACGGTATTTAATAACTGACACTGACGCGCCAGTAACGGTTGTTTCATGGCTTGTCTGCTGACGGCAGGCGCGCAAAACAAGTTTTGCACGCCTCCGTCCAGCCCTGATTTAAAGATACTTCTTGAACGACGCAGTGGTCACCGTTACGGCGATCCCCAGCAGAACAGCCGCCGGCAACAACAGCAGATTGGGGTAGACTGCCGTGGGCCAGGAAAGGTACAGCATGGCGGGCACCACAGCGGCCGGTTTGACCAGCTTCTTGGCATGATGATAGACAAACGAACTTTCATACCCCGCGCCGTACCGCCGCAAATCACGCCGCCCCAGCCCCTCAACCAGCGCCACCACCACGACCAGCACAAACAACGGCACGGACAGCACCAGGATGGTGACGCGTACCAGGGTGATAATGCTGATCCATACCGTGGCCAGCAGGTATTCACGCAGGTAGCCGGCAAGCCAGCCGCTCCAGCTGTTGATTTCCCGGGTGACGGCATTGTCACTGTGCATCTGGTGTGCATACTGCTGCCGGACCCAGTCCAGGAAGCCACTGTCCACAAAGGCCCACTGATAGGCGGTGCTCACCCAGCGCACAACCGTCACCGATGGCTCAGACAGCAGCAGGCTGCGGGTGAACTCTGTGGACAGCCACCCCAGCTCGGTGTTCATGACCGCTTCACTGTGCGCCGCCCCGGCTTCCGGCCAGAAGAAGGCGATGCCGATATATTCAATCAGCAGGCTCAGCAGCAGCGAGGACAGCACCACGCCCACCAGGGCCCATGGCCAGCCCCAGAGCAGATTATACAGAATGCCGTGCTTGCGTTCCGGCAGCGTCTGCTGCTGTGGGGGACGTTTTACCTCAGCCATTCGCCCCTCCTGTGACCGGCACGTTCAGGGCCGGACCGTCCCGCCACCAGGATTCGCCGCTGTGATAGCTGCGCCGCATCTCCTCCGCTATTTTCTCAATACTTTCCGGCATCAGCACATCATCAGCATCCCCGGCAGGCAGCGGCATGCGGATTTTCCACAGTTGCCCGCCTTCCAGCAGGGCAAACGCCTGCCCTTTTGGCAGCGTCACGATATCGGCCGGCTCCAGTAGCGGGACTTTTACCGTCCCGACGCGGTCCTGGGTGCTTGAGGTGAAGTCCTGGTCTGCATTGACATCCGCCGTGTCCTGGTGCCCGGAGACCAGCGTTTTGGTGTAAATCTCCACCTGCGGCAGCTGCGTGGTCAGCAGCTCGGCGGTGCGGTTCTCCCTGACGCGCAGCATAATCAGGTTGTTAAAGTTACCCTGTACCTGGGCCGTCTTGGCCGCATTCCCGATGCGTGCCTCAATATCAGAAGACGTCTGGGTATAGGCCGTCACCTGCATGCCGGCACCGCCCCCTTTGTTGATGAGAGGAATAAACTCATCCCCCATCAGCTCGTTAAACTCATCGCAGTGCAGATTTATCAGAGACTTCCCTTCTTTTCCGCCCGGCAGGCCCGCATTGATACCGTGTTTGTAGATATGGCCGGCCACGCTCACCAGATCGGCGAACATGGAATTGCCCACCGCGCTCGCTACCATACTGTCACTGAGCGCATCTAGCCCCACATACACCACGGCTTTTTTACGGATGATTTGCTCCCAGTCAAATATGGGCCGTGAGTCATCCATATCGAGATAGTCGGGAGCCAGCAGTTCAGCGGTTTTGCCGGTGGTCAGTTTTTCCAGCAGCGGCAGCAGCGACGCCACGATTTTGTCAAAGTAAGTACGGTCATAACGTACCGCTGAACGCAGCCCGTCAAGGATGGGATCATAGAGTTTTTTGCCCTCTTCTGAACTCAGCGCAACCTCAATGGCCCAGATACGTAAGGCATCCGGCTGACCCTGCATGTTACGGGGCACGTCGTCCTCTCCCAGCACCTGCTGATTATTCTCAATCTGCGTCTGCAGAGCCGGCAGTTGCTCATGAATGATTTTCTCGGCGTAGCGGATATAGAGATCGGCGATATTGTTCACGTAGCGCATAATCAGCGTATAGTCAGGGCGTTCCCCCAGGGCAACCAGCGCACGGGCGATGATGTTGACGAACCGCCATGCAAATTCACGAAAGGCGGCATTATTGCCGTCCCCTGAAAGCTGACCGGCCACGCGGGACGCCACCTCTGACACGCGACCAAAACGCCCGACGGCATTATAACGGGCTGAAATTTCAGGCCAGCCAAGATGAAAAATATACAGCTCTTCCCCGCGTCCGGCCCGGTGGGCCTCTGCCCAGACGCGTTTCATCAGGTCTGCGTCGCCTTTCGGATCAAACACGATGGTGACTTCACCCCGCCGGATATCCTGGGTGACCAGCAGCTCTGCCAGCCGGGTCTTCCCGACGCGCGTGGTGCCGTACACCACCGTATGGCCAACGCGCTCCCCCAGGGCCAGGGTGACGTCTTTTTCGTCGGGCTCGATGCCGTGCAGCGCCGGGTTTCCGCCCACCGGCGGTAACGGCCGCACTGGGTTCAGCGGCGTATCAGCACTCAGCAGCTTACCCAGCCAGGGCAGACGGTGCTCTGTCATCATTTCGAGCTGACGCGCCCCCAGGTAAAAGCGGTTTGGCTGCAGGTAACGGGCCACTTCAGGGCGCAGCGTATCCTGCAAGCGCTGGGTGTGTTTCTGCGTCCAGCGGAACCCCCGGCCGAGAAACAGGCGACGATGACTGACGGGGATCTGTTTAGTGCTCATGACATAGCGCGGCAGACGGCGGAGATTCCGGCGGTAGCGAATAATCTTCATCCCCTGATGGGTACGGGTGACAGCCAGCGCCGCAAACCCGGCAGCGGTGACATAGCTGACAGACGGAGCCAGGGCAACAGCCCAGGGTGCCTGCACACAGACATACGCCGCCATGCCCGATACCACGGCGGTATTCAGCTCAACGGCCGGACGCAGCAGGGCCTCAATGACATAACGGTTACTCATCGTCTGACTCCTTTATGATTTTACCGTCGGCCCTGAGGGTATACGTCCCCTTTGCGGAGCCGGCTTCCCTGCAGGGCTGAGAGTGATAACGCAGGGCATCCGCCAGTAAGCGCCAGAGCACATACAGGACATTCGACAGAATGAAAAAAATGATCCATACGGCCCGCAATGACAGCAGGTAATTGTTCGCCGCGGTTTCTGTGGAGACGGCAGTGACGGTGCAGGCTGCCGGCTTTGCCTCAGGCGGAGCCGCATTATCAGGCACCAGGCATTCCTCCCACATGTAATGTCCGGGCGGCGCGGTGCGCCATGCCGTTGCCTCCTTCTGCAACTGGTCGTTCAGGTCACTGACCGGATGGCCGAAAACAAACCAGGCGAGCAGGCAGACACCGCCGAAAGCCGCAGGCAGGACCACGGCATGACGGAATAAACAGAACACAAGCCACAAAGCGCAGCGCAGGCTGTTCAGGATGATGTGCATAAATGAATCCTCATAGATACTGCCGGACGTCCTGCCCGGCGAGAATGGTCAGCAGGCGTTGCCCGCTGATGATGCGCAGGCGCGGTGACGCCGTGCGAATGGCGCGGCTCATCTTCCCGGTACGGCCCGTGTGGACAAACAGACCGCGGCGGCCGGTCTGCAGGAGAAGCCGGTCAAAGTCCTCAACATGTGCGGGGGAAACAGCACGGCTGTACCGTTTGGCCTGGATAAGCCAGTATTCCCCGTCGATGATGACCTGGCCATCAAGGCCGCCGTCAGCGCTGTAGGAGGCATTACGCACCACGGTCAGCCCCTGACGTTCAAAGGCAGACAGCAACAACTCTTCAAAGACATAGGGGCTGATTTTGCGCAGATAAGTCAGGCGCTGCCCGTCTCCCGGCAGGCTGTTAAGCTTATTCAGTACCCGCCCCGCCGTTGCCCGGTATCGCCGGTGACGGCGGGTGCTGGCTTTCTCCCGCCGGCGCAGGTTCAGAAAGGCCATCACCACCAGGAACAGGACGACCAGTATGACCGCCACGTAAGGGTGCGCCATCAGCAGACCGTTGATATATGGCGCGCTCATTACGGCTTAACCTGCTGCGTCAGGCCGGTATTGGTGATAAGTACCGGATAATGCGCAATCTGCAGGCGACGGGCCAGCTCGCTGCCGGAAGCCGGGGCCAGACTGACACCGGGTGCCAGCTCGCGCAGCTCACGCACGGCAGCCATGTCCGTGACGTTGACTATCATCCCGGCCGCATGCTGTTCAGCCAGCGCGCCGGCATTAGCCTTCAGCCAGTCACGGGACAGGGCATCATCCCCGACCAGAAACAACGCCCCGATGCCGGGCAGCTGCAGCGGCCGGTCGGCAATGCTGCCCGGGCGCAACTCCGGCGTGAATACCGGCAGCATGGCGGCCTCGCCCTGCAGCACGGGTGACGGGGGTGAAGGTGTGGTGTCGTTTCCCGTGCTCATACCGGGCTGTTTATTAACGGCCTCAAAATACGGCGCAGCATCTTCACCGCCCAGATCAGCAATCACGTTCAGTTCAGCATGGCCGGTCAGGGGAAGGAGGGTAAACAGCAGTAAGGACAGCGTTTTCATCAGGGTTATCTCCCGGGTTCAGTCCAGACGAAGCCTAGATCGGGGGTGAGCGCAGCAACCGAACGGGGCGCTTCAGCTGCCGGCGCAGAAATGCGGAGTGCAGGGCTGATTTTTGCCAGATGCCCTCTCACAATGGCGCGGTAACGTGCAGCAGGCTGACCACCTGCGGGATGGTGGTAGCAGCCGGCCGCATCCAGCCAGCTGCCGGGCTTACGCGCCCAGCACTCACGCAGAATGGTGGCGGCGGCGTTCAGGTTGGTGTAAGGGTCAAACGCATCCCACGTCGAGGCAAAATGATGACCGTTCCAGCCCAGATTGACCTGGGCAATACCGACATCGATGCGCTTAAGCGGGTGACGCTTCATAAAGACCTGCAGCGCCTGCCAGGCCTGCAGACGCGTCTCATAGCGATACCCTTTGCCTGCCACATTGATGGTCCAAGGCCATGGACGCACGCCGCGGGGAAGTTTGCGCGAAGACTCGCTCAGTGAGACCGAGTAAAGCGCTTCCGGGGGCACGCCGTGCGCCATGGCCACGCGGACGTAACCCTCCGGCACCGTCTGGTCAGCATGGCCGTCAGGGACGGCCGCCATCAGTAAGCCCAGCGCCAGCGCGCCGGTCAGAATGCTGCGATTGCCCATTTACCGTCTCCCGCCTGCTGCAGTAAAACCGGCATCAGACCGTTACCAAAGCGCATCCACCGTCCGCCGTCGTGGTTAAGCGTGATCTGGCGCTTGCGGACCTTTTCAACGGGAATGTGATGGTCCCGCGCCCAGCTGCGAAGCGCATCATCACTGCCCTGGCTGTCGACCAGATAGATGTCCACCGGCCGGTTGTCAGCCAGCACGGCAGACAGTTTCGCGTCGCAGGTGGCGCAGTCTTTTGACCTGACGAACAGCGCCAGCCGGCCACCACTGTCGTGCGCCACGCCGGAGGCGTTCCCCATATTGACCGGCAGTGTGCCCGGATACAGGCGCTGCCAGGCCGCGTTCACCTCACGCTGGAAATCAAGCTCTTTCTGAGTGCGGGCAAACTCTTCCTTCACCCACTTTTCAGCAAACTTACGGCGCTCTGCCGGCGTCTGCGCCTCGATACCGAGGGTGGAAAGCGGATCGAGACCCGGCGACTGGATACCCCTGGGTCCCTTCATCAGTTGCTGATAACGCTGATAATCGTCGGCACTGAGTCCCCACTGACCGGCCTGCTGCTGCAGGTTTTGCTGTGCGGAGTCCGCCCGTTGTGTTGATTCCTGTCGGCTGACATCCGTCTGTCCTGGTGTGGTCGCGGCCAGGGTCAGGGGACTCAGCAGCATGGCGGCTAAAAAGGTATGTTTCAGTTTCATCATTCGCTCCGTTATTCTGCTCTGAGCACGGTCAGGCGGCCGTTAACCCGAAACGTCGCCTCACCATAACCGGCACTGACCAGCGTCCAGCCGGCCACGGTTTCACCCTCTCCGACCAGGGCCACCTGCGACAGGCTGCTGTAGCCCCGGGGCGCGATGGCAGCCCAGGACTCTGCCCCCCGCTTTTCCACGCCCGTCAGCACAAAAGGCGCAGTGCGGGCCACGCGAAGGGAGGGAGCAGCACGACGTGTGTCAGCGGGACGGGGCTTTTTTGCAGCAGGCTCGTTTTTTTTGACCGGTGCGGCGACAGGTGCGGCGGGTGCGGGTGCCGGCTGTGATTTCAGCGCTGTCAGCTGCTCAGTCAGCGCACTCAGGCGGGTTTCCAGCCCCTGCTGGGCGTCCTGAAGGGTTCGCAATGACTGACGCACCGCCTCGTCGCTGCCGGCCTGTTTCGCTGCTGCGCTCAGCTCCTGCTGCATCTCACCAAGTTTTTTCTGGCTATCCTGCAGACCGGCTCTGAGCGTGGTCACATCTGACTGCAGGGCCGCGACTGTCTCAACAGTGGCCGCAGTACTGCCCTGAGATTCAAGGCGTGTAAGGCGCTCATCAAGGTTCGATATGCCCAGGCTGAAGGCGGTGTAGCCCAGCGCCAGAATGCCGGCCAGCGCCACACCGCCGGCAGCGCCCCAGATGAGGCGGCGGCGGGGACGCCAGCTGAATCTTTTACGGGCCGGCGCAGGCTCCGTATGGAATGGTTGCTGTTCGCTCATTTTCTCAGAAACCCTCCGTTGACAGGTTTAACGGGGACGGACTGAGGTGCGCTGATGGCCGGTTGTGACACCGCTGACGGCGCAGGCGCGGACCAGGTGCTGACCGGCGGCGGAAGCTGGGAGACCGGCAACTGGTAGCCGTCGCGCAGGCTGTGGCAGACCACCCGCTGTACATCATCCACCTCAAGCTGCCAGGCCGGACCGGCCAGGACCTGCAGGGCAGTACGCAGGCGCATCGGGCCCAGCTGGTACTGGGCTGCCGGCAATGCCTGGCGGTAAAGCACGCCGTTGGCGGAGCCGGTCGCGCACAGGGAATAACCGGACTGGCGCAGGGCGTAACGCAGCGCATCCGCCACGGTAGGATGCAGGGATGACGGGATGCGAATATCAATAATCTGCGAGAGAGGGTCACGCTGGGCCGCCTGCGGATCGGTACTGACCAGCAGATAACGATCGTAGCGCACCACTTCCGGCGTCCGCGCATACTCGTCCGGAGAGACCGGCTGAACGTTGCGGGTGACGGTGGTGCCGGGTGTCGGGTCGGCAGGCGCACGTTGCTGCAACTTTTGCGGCTGGGAAACACAGCCCGCAAGGAGCAGCAGGGGAAGAACAGTGGCAAGCCTGCCTGGTGAAAATACGTTGTGAGAGGTGTTACGTTTCATCCGGATTTTTCCTGTACAGTGATAAAACAGCCCTCACTGTGCGGAATCGGTCCGGTTTCACTCAATTAACAACTGATTTTCCGTTGATGAAAAAAAACGCCGGCAAAAGCCAGCGTTTTTCACTAATAGCGCGCTGTCAGGCTACTTTATGGGGACGATGGGTCACATCGCCGCGGCCTTCAAGCAAACCCGCAACAGAAATGTCTTCGTCCAGCGCGTCCCAGTGGATACCACGGGGACTCAGTTCATAGCTGTTAAGCTGTTCAGTTGAAGCATGCAACAGGCGTGGAAACCATGCCAGCGGCACACCGATGGTACGGGCGTCGTTGAGTTCAACCCACATCGTGGCCTCATCGAAGCTGACCCGTTTAGCTGAAATAGTCATTCCAGGCCTCCAGAAACAATGCTTGGTTATCTTCAACGATCCCCGTCAGTTCTTTTAATACCCGTGAATTAAACCCATCGTTACTGGCCAGTACCACTGATGGCGTTAACCAGAATTTGGCTTCACTACCTGCTTTCATTACGTGAATGTGTGCAGGTTCGAGCGGGTTACCTTCATTAGAATAAAAAAAGAACCGGAAACCGTTGATCCTCAGTATAACAGGCATGTCAGTTATCCTTAAATGCTGACCGGATTATGTGTAAGTTCAGAGCAACTGCCATAAAGGCTGTTCAGAGTGCATGGATTGCCGATTTTGGTACTCCATACCCGAATCCAATGAACGGTATATCGTCATCGAAGTCCATCGGTGGCGCACCGGCACTGCTGCCGGAAGCCTGGCCACTGTGAGTCGGTCCGGAAGGTTGCTGAGGCTGGCCCCAGTCATTCCGGGAAGACGTATTCTGACCGCTGCCGGACTGCCGACCGCCAAGCATCTGCATGGTGCCACCAATATTGACCACCACCTCTGTGGTGTATTTATCCTGGCCGGCCTGATCGGTCCATTTGCGTGTGCGCAGCTGGCCCTCGATGTAAACCTGGGAGCCTTTACGCAGATATTCACCCGCAATTTCTGCCAGCTTGCCGAAAATAACCACCCGATGCCATTCGGTCACTTCTTTCTGTTCACCGGACTGCTTATCGCGCCAGCTCTCAGACGTGGCCAGCGAAAGGGTGGCAACTGCACTGCCGTTAGGGATATAACGAACTTCAGGATCCTGGCCGAGGTTTCCGACAAGAATAACCTTGTTAACGCCGCGTGAGGACATAGTCATTTATCCTGTAAGGAATAAAGAAACACCCCGCGAACGGGGTGTGTCAGGTGCGCATCAGAATGAGTTTTCTGCGTAGTCGCGTTGTGCGGCAGAGCCATTCTGTGGCGGCACGGAGTCAGATTTTTCAGTCTTATAAACCATGTCCTGGCCTATTTTGATCCAGTCCACCTTTATCAGGCGGGCTTTCAGACTGACACGCTGTTCGCCGGCATGCTCGCCCTTGTTCAGCGTAAATATGTCCGTGGACGGATTACTCAGGTTAAAGCCCAGCAGGACTTTTTTGTCTTCATCGACGGCTTTCTGGCAGCGGGCGATAAGGCTGGTAGCCTCTTTACCTGCGACAGAAATGTCAAAACGGACGTAGGCCGGATTGTCAGTCGGACCGCTCAGTGCATTGATTACGCAGCTGAGGAACGAGCCATTCTGATGGTTAACCTGGCGGATGTTGCTGAGATACCCGATGCCTTTGATAGTCAGGTTGAAGTACTCAGATTTTGCAGATGCAGAAGTATTGTTTGCAGACATGATGTTTTCTCCATGGAGGTAAAAATAGGTACGACGGAGAAACCATCTGCCCTGACGGGAGTGGTTTCCCGTCGGGGGTCAGGATCGGTTGAATCCTGAGAGTCTGGTATGTTGAAGGAACCTTCATCGCCGCGTCGTAATGCGCTTGTACAGGCGATATCTGCTTTCAAAGGTGCGCAGATGTACCAAAGTTTGCTCCCTTTCAGGTTACAGGAGCTTTCGCTGTAGCCACCCGAAGGCGATTCTCACAGGCTACTGAATCATTGGTGGTCGTATGAACGACGGTTTAGCACTTTTATAATTAAACCGTCCTCCCGGAATGTCAACGGTCAAAATGGAAAACGTGATCCGTAAAAATAAAAGGGCACCGTTTCCGGTGCCCTGGGGTCAGTGCCTTAACCTGCGGTCGTCTCATCTGTCTCCGGGGAATAATCCCGACGCGGTTTTCACGGAGTGCATGCGTCTTACAGGTCAGTTAGTGTGCAATAACTTCCTGCCAGGCCTGCTGCGGGTAAATCCCGTTAAAGTTTACCTTACAGCACCGTGGCCAGCGGGGCACCTATGCATCAAAGCCTGGCAACAATAGCAGAACCCGCCCCGGGGTTGTACAGTGAAATAGTTCAATACTGCGCGGATTATTCTGTTTTAGCCTTAACCGATGTTTTTTTACGCTTCGCTGCTTTCTTCTTACCTGTACTGATAATTCCCTCACAGTCCGGATAGCGTATGCACCCCCAGAAATCACCATTTTTACCTTTACGTTTACGTGTGGGCCCTTTGCATAACGGGCAGGGAGGCGTGACGGGAGCGGTGATTTTCACACTGTCCTGGCGGCCTTTTTCGACAAGGTGACGGGTCCACTGCAGCTGCTTTTGCATAAAGACCGCAAGCGACATTTTCCCCTGCGAAATATCATCCAGTGCCTGCTCCCATAATGCGGTCATGCCCGGGCTCGTCAGCGTTTCCGGCAGGGCCGCAATCAGCTCTCGTGCCATCTGCGTTGAGTGGATGTGCTTCCCTTTTTTCTCCAGATAGTGTCGTTTGAAGAGGGTTTCGAGTACTGCCGCACGCGTCGCCTCTGTGCCCAGACCGGCGTTATCACGCAGCACTTTCTTCAGCTTCGGGTCGCTGACGAAACTGGCCGCGTTCTTCATGGCAGCAATCAGCGTCCCCTCCGTGAACGGTTTAGGCGGACTGGTTTTCATATCCTTAACCTCAGCACCGGTGACAGCGCAAATATCCCCTTTTGCCAGCGCCGGCAGCGCCATACTGTCACCATCGGCATCCTCTTCATCGTCATCTTTTTCAGCCTGGAACAATGACTTCCAGCCCGTCACCACACCGACTTTCCCGCGTGTACGGAGCAGCTGGCCACCGATATTGAAAGACGCCTCTGTCACGTCAGATTCCTGCAGCGGAAGGAACTGGGCGAAATAATGCTGGCGAATCAGCTGGTAGACCTTCAGCTCATCGGCGCTGAGGCGCGACAAATCAAATGCCTGTCGGGTGGGAATGATGGCATGGTGCGCGGTGATTTTCTTGTCATTCCAGACACGCGAGACAAACTTCCTGTCCAGCTGATTCAGTACCGGGGCCACAGCGGGATCGGATTTCGCCACTGCTGCCAGCACGTCGGGAATTTCCTGCTGCATGGAGGTTGGCAGAAAACCGCAGTCTGTCCGGGGGTAGGTGGTCGCTTTATGGGTTTCGTAAAGTGACTGAGCAATGGCGAGCACATCATTTGCGCCCATGCCGAATTTTCGGGAACAGACCTGCTGAAGGGTGCCCAGGTCAAAACAGAGGGGTGCCGCCGTTTTCTCCCGCTTCTGTGTCACCTCCAGTACCGCAGCCCTGCCCTGCTGCTGACAAAGCTGTCCCACCGCCCGGGCTGCCTGAGGATTGATGCAACGCTTTTCCTCGTCACAGTACTGCTCAACGGGCACCCAGCCAGCCCGGAACCGGACGCCCTCTTTTTCAATAAACGCATGTACCTGCCACCAGGGCTTTGGCACAAAGGACGTGATTTCATTATCCCGGTTAACCACCATGGCAAGCGTCGGCGTCTGTACCCGCCCGACGGACAGCACTTCTGACACGCCTGAGTCACGGGCTTTGAGGGTATAAAGCCGGGTCAGGTTCATACCGATGAGCCAGTCAGCCTGGCTCCGGCCCTTGCCGGCATCATACAGCAGGGCTGTTTTTTCCCCCGGAAGAATACTGCTCAGTGCTTCCTTCACACTGGCCTCATCCAGGGCTGATAACCAGAGCCGGCGCACCGCGCCACTGTAGTGGCAGTATTCCAGCAACTCACGCGCGATAACTTCTCCCTCGCGGTCGGCATCGGTGGCGACGACCACCTCAGACGCCTTTTTGAGCAGCTTACTGATAACGGTGAACTGCGATTTTGTCTGCTCTTTGACGACCATTTTCCAGGCCTCAGGCAGCACAGGCAGGACATCGGCACGCCACGGCCTGCCATACTGCTCGCCATAGGCTTCAGGGCTGGCAGTTTCGAGTAAATGGCCGACCGCCCAGGTCACAACGATGTTACCGCCGCTGATAAATCCCTGCTCACGCTTGCTGATACCCAGCACGCGGGCAATATCCTTTGCCTGGGAGGGTTTTTCACACAGAAAGAGTTGCATGTGTTGCCTCCCGCGTCAGCGTTTTTCACCCGCCGCAACAGCGCGGACATCATTCATCAGCTTCGTGACGCCGGACCCGGCCAGACGCTGTGATGATGATAAACGATAGACAACATAGAGCCTGCTGCCGGACCCGTTTTTCTCGATTTCGATATCCAGGTGATCACGTCCGTTCCAGTCGGAGCCCATTTTGTAGTAGCTGCCCGGCATGGCGTCCCAGACGGGATGCGCATCATCTTCAGCCGCCGCTTTCCAGTCCCCGTCATTTGTGGCCTGCCGCAGTGCCTCAAGCTCCTGTGTGGAGATAAATTTGTAATGGCGCTTCAGGCGGGCCGCCGCGGTATCCACATCGACCGGCACGGAGAACGTTTTATCGACGGACTTCATGGCCTGTTGCCCCGCCGGGCTCATCAGCGGCATCCCACCACTTTCTCCGCTATCGTTGCCGCCTAACGTTTTTGTCAGGTTCGCAGCGGTATCGCTGACCTGTTTATTAATCGCAGCCCAGTCCGTTGTTGCGCATCCGCTCAGTAAAAAGAAGGAGGTGAGGAGGAACACAGGGCGAATCATATCATTCCTCCTCTGCTATGGTGTTTTTAAGCGGAGGTGAGAAAGAAGAACGTTTTTTACCGCTTAACACATCCGGATCAGGTTCGCCATTTCGCTCAATGGCAACAAGCCCTTGCGTGGTTTTTTCTGCAATATCGCGGCGAGTCACTGCAAGTGTTCGGTAAGGCTGAATCACGCCATAGACCTGACGAACAGCATGGCCACCATTGTCCAGGATAGCGTCACGTTGCGAACGCGAAATCAGTCCGTAATGAAAAGCCTGGAAAGCTTTCATTGCTAACTGATCATATCCAACCAGAAGCCATACGCACCGGTATCCTAACGGTGAACGGCTGAAAACGCTGACATTTAACGGATCGGCTGATTCAACTTCCGAGAGCGTTACCCCTTTGGGTACGGCTGACAATATGGCATCCAGTGAACTGACGTTTTCATTAATTTTAAGTGTTGCTCGTTGCAGGGCTTCTTCGAGCCGTACCAGAGCCATATCGGCATAGGGATTATCTGCCGCTGAGTCTCGGGAAGCATTACCAGCTCGCGCAATGGCTTGCGGCATGCTGATTATTTCAGGCCTCTTTTTTTTCACCCCTGTCTCGTCCGGAACATCACGTTTCCTGCCCTCCCAAAGCCGGATTGCATAATGTGTATGGAGCAGGATATTAACAGAGGACTGTAGGGCCCCCGCTCGTGAAGCGGTTGTTCCGCCCTTTGTTTTACCATCAGACATGTCTAACGCCTCTCTTTAGTGGGTAATGAGTTTTGACACGCTTGAGATAGTCCGGGCGAGAGGGGTATATGTACAACTTAAAACCAGATCGTCACCGTTACAAATTTGCAGAACCTTCATCTCTTTTATGGCGAAGAAGTATTGCCTGGCTTTCAACCAGTGTTGCCACTGGCAACAGTGCTTACTTTTTAGCCAGTGTTGCCACTGGCAGCAGCGCTCACTTTTTAGCCAGCATTTTGCTGGCAAAAGTGCAAGACTTCATGCTCCGCTGCCTGTAAAAATCTGCAATTTCATGAATTTATGATTTTTTCCCGAATTTTCTTCACCAGATCCCTGATATTTTCCTCCGATACCGGGCGGGCAGAGGCGCGTGGTTCGGGTTTCCATTGTTGCTGTTCGGGACGCTGAACTGTTTTTTGCCCGACACTGTCAGATATATCGCCACCCTGACGGGGCGCGTATAACCTGCCCTCACGCGCCTTCTTCATCACGGCCAGCAACCAGCCAACCGGGTTGCTGAGCTGCTGGCGTGCCATCACCTTTTGCAGGCTGAGCAGCACAAGTTGTGCCTGTTCTTCAGGCAGCGCCTGCAGCTGGGCGGTCAGCATGGCAATATCTTCAGCCGGCACAAGTTCATGCAGACTGTCGGGAAGCACAGGTTTACCCGGTACGTACGTATTTTTATTCACACTGTGTGTGATACTACGTACGTAATGGTTCGGTTTCCGAACCCGGTCATAACTGCCTGTTTTTACTGGCAGTACGGATTCCGAACTCAGTGAATTGTTGTATCTTTCTGGGCTGAGTTCGGTATCCGAACCCTGTTTTTTAGCGACGATTCCTGGCCGTTTATGACTGAGTTCGGTTTCCGAACCCGGTGCGGGACAGTGTATTCGGTGATGATGTTTCGCCATCTGGCTGGGCGTCTGTGGGCGGTCCAGACGCGATTCGATCAGCGCAAGATGGCTGCGATAATGGCGCATGGTGGGGTCGTTTTTTATATCGTCGAGCACTTCGCGGGCGGTCTGGCTGATAGTCCGGTTTTTACTCAGGCAGGCATCCGCCACCGTATCAAGGAAGCGGGGGTCGAGCATTTCCGCATCGCTGAATGTCAGGGGCTCATCGTGCTGAGCATAGATATTCCCCCGCACCCCCCCTTTATCATCCCGCACGCGTTTACAGAGGCTGAGCCAGCCGGTTATTCGCAGCATCAGCAGGACGCGGCTTACCGTTTCCCTTGAGGCTTTCCCCTTTCCGGGTGAGGCAAGCTGCAGCTGCAGTTCGTCATAGCTGGGGAAAACCGCCCCCTCATTATTTTGTGCATACAGCCGGATCATCATCCAGCCCATCTTGTCCAGTGGTGACAACCGCGTGTCGAGCAACAGCCGGCGGGGAATGGAATCATGCACATTTCCGGTAAACAGCAGGCCGTTACGTATCCTGCCATCATCCCGCCGGGGACTGGCCGCAAGGCGGGCATTCATTTTATCCAGCGTATAAGCAATCAGGCTTTCTGCAGGCAGACTCATTATTTTTCCTTTTCGGCCGCCATCACGGCCGTTCTGAACTGTCAGTATGCTTAGTACTGCACCCGCGTACGGGTGCAGGGTAAACAGGCTGTCATGCTGCTATTTCCGTATGGCGCTGTTATAGCGTTCGTGGCTGAGAAGAATCCATGTCCGGCCTTCGTTGCGACTCAGCAGACGCCAGAACGGGCCGAGATCGATTTTGTAGTAACCGCAGCCTTTCTCATCGAGCCGGGTGTAATTACGCGCCCCCTGCCGGAAACGGCGAACCTGACGTAACGCCTTCTGACAGCATTGCGGCGGCGTACCATGGGGAGCCCGCAGGCCCGGCGCAACCATTCTGTATTTCATGCCGTCTTCCTTACCGGCGTTCGTGCCGGAGAAGGCTGCCGGGTCTTGTGCCAGCCACGGACCGCATGCCAGACCGACGTCAGCGAGACGTTCATCTGTTCTGCAGCCAGCATCATCACGTCCAGCCCGTCAGCACTTTCCGCATCTTCAACGCCGGACTTTTGCCACTGACGCCACAGGGCGGCGTTTTCCTCATCACCCAGTGCGTTACCGCGCCCCGGCCGGACATCGATACCGGCAATGCGACGGCGGGCCGCCACGTCCGTACTGGAGAGCCCGAAGTAATTGGCCATCAGTTCAATGGAGCCGCCCAGCGCCAGCGCCCGATCGATACGCTGGAGTCGTTTCTGTTCCGTCCGGGCCTGCTGCAGCATGCGCACCAGATTGCCGTGATTGATGCCCACACTGATGATCGACACCTCACTGCCGGAAAGGTAGTGAAGCTCTTCGAGCGAGAGCCCCTGCAGCATCTGCATTTCCTCGCGGTTCAGTCCCAGCGATTCGCAGCGGCGGAGATAGCCACTTCTGAGATCCATAACCAGCTGCATCAATAATCCGTTTGCAGCCTGAGATAAACTGTTCATCATTCCCCCTTAATCCTGACGGTAACCAATGGCTGCCGGACCCCGGCCGCTGACACCCTGATGAAGACGGGCATTTTGTCCGGCTTCATACCCCTGATAACGTGCTGTATCCGCCCCGCGGCAGGCTTTCAGTTCACGGGTTGTGACTGTTTTCATACTGCGGCTTTCCAGCCAGTGGCTCATTACCTGCTGCTCCTCGCTGCTGATGTCAGTTGCCGATATCACCTCACGCACCCCACATACCCAGCCGTCACGGAACTGCTCCGCTCTCGCCCGGCGTGTGGCCAGTTTCAGCCGCTTACTCTGGGTTTTGAGATAAGAATTTGTGGCATCTTTCAGCTGGCGCGTCAGCACATCAAAGGCATAGGCTGCTATCTCAGGTTTTTCACTGAATCCGTAAAAGGTTACCGAACGGCGATACCCGGCAGAGGTCTGACGCCATGAGTAATAAGCCTGGCAGCCAAAGGCATGACAGACGCCCCGGACAAGGGTCACCATCCATTCCGGAACTTTTTCAGCATCCGAAGGGGCCGTGCGGGAAGACGCCTCGCGCACGGATGTAAGGCCGGCATCAAGCTCGCTGATACCGTATCTGGCCATCAGCTTCTGGGCACGCTGCAGGGCCAGTCCTGCCTCATGGGCATTACTGTTGCTGCGGCCCAGCTTCAGCAGTTTCCTGACAAGATTCAGTAGTCGCAACTGTCGCTGTGAGTTATTCATTACTGTTATCCTCCCCGTACGTCAGACCGCGTTGCAGCTCCCGAAGACGGCGCATAACGCGCATCAGGCGCAGCAGTTTCAGAGCATCTTCATCTGTCAGGACAGGTGCTTCCCCCTCACCCGGGCCGCCGGTGAAAAGCTCCGACAGACCACACACTCCTGCCGCAGGATGCAGCGCAGGCGCTTCGCCGGTCAGGCCCAGCAGAAATGCGGCGGCTTCAGAACACACCTCACCTGCCGCGACGTAACCGGCAGACATGTCGTTGTCGCGTTGCGGAAGAATTTCATCTTCGCAGCCAAGGACCTCACCCAGCTCCCATGCCAGACGAAAAGCGGTATTCTGCAGGTGTTCGATATCGTCCTGATGGGCCGGCACATGCCAGATGCTGTCATTAGTCACCGGCGCGTCATCCTGCAGGACAACTTCAGGTTCTGGTGTTAAAAGAGAAAGCAGGCCATCCTCCCCATCGTCCTCTTCTCCACCATTCTCTTCTCCGTACCCATCGGAGTGGGTAACCAGCCCGCTAACCTCCCCGCCCTCACCTAAAATAACCGGCGCGGCACCGTACATATCTGGCTGAACCTCATGCCGGGGGGGCTCATTAATCGGTGTTTCAGAAGGAGAAGACGCATTACCCGGAACGGGCGTTACAGCCCCTCCTGAGACCTCAGGACGTGAACTGGAGACAAGTAGCGGGACGCCTTCACTCTCATCTGAGCCTTTGGTATGCAGGGCGGGATCAGCATTAACAGGCTTGTTTGCGGCGGGAAAGGCAACCGTCTCCGGCTCGCCAAAGTGATGTCTGCGGTTGCGTTCTTTAGGATCGAGTTCCATCATCCAGCGGTCATAGTCCAGTTCCGGATGGGGTAACGCCTGCAGTAAATCACCAATAAATTCATCGCGAAACATCTCCAGAGACCACAGTTCCGGGGAGTTGAAACGGCCACAACACTGGCCAAAAACGTCGCTGAAGGATTTGTCGCCTGTGTCTGAAATCAGGCAAAACTCATCCCACACGCGTTCCGCATCATGCCGGAGCGCCAGCAGTGACGTTATTTGTGGCCTGCCAAGCCCGGACTCAAGCAGGTCTGGGATCCACGGATAAAGATATTTCAGCGCATCTTCCATACGGCTGACTGTTGAGTAATGGACTGGCAAACCTTCATGGGTCAGTAGCTCTGACAACTGACGCAACGAAACCGTCTTTCCCATCTGCTCTTCATATATAGAGCGGGCTTTGTGGATCCCCTGCGCTTTTTCAATAAAACTCAGCTCCCCGCGCACTTCATTCTCTGCCAGATGGCCAATAACACACTGCAGCCGTCCCGGCCACGGCTTGAACAACACATGGACGCGGAAAAACCGGTCTTCTCCGGTTTCCTGCCACAGTTCTGACAGGATCTGATAACGTGTATTACCCCCGTCGCTGAAGATGTACATATCGGGCTCACCATCCGGGTCACGGGTGACTTTGGGCACGGTGTCCAGCCCGCGCGAACGGATGGAAGCCTTGATATCGTCATAACGCGGATTGCGTGATGTTCGCGGATTATCAGGATTCGGGCTTAACTGGTCGAGCGTCAGGACCATGGGCATTTCAGCCGCCGGCATGACGCTGATATTGCCGGCCGCCTGCGACTGGCGTCCGGGCTGCAGCATGGCAGCCCCCACATTAGAACTTTTACGGCTCATGCCTGTTTCCTCCCGCTGCGGTAACCGAAGTCATAGCTGCCTTCCTGAAACTCCGAAAAGAGGGTGTAACGCCCGTCAAATTTGACTTTTACCGTGCCGGTTGGCCCCTGCCGCTGCTTGCCGACAATGATCTCAGCTACCCCGGCATCAGGGGTGCCGGGGTTATAAACCTCATCCCGGTAAATAAACATGATGAGGTCCGCATCCTGCTCCAACGCACCGGAGTCACGCAGGTCACCATTATTGGGGCGTTTATCGGCCCGCTGCTCCACCAGGCGGTTGAGCTGGGAAAGCGCCAGTACCGGACAGCCCAGCTCTTTACCGAGCGCCTTAAGCGAGCGGGAAATTTCCGCTATTTCCTGCGTGCGGTTTTCCTGCTCGGGGGAGCGGACAAGCTGCAGATAGTCCAGCATGATGAGAGAGGGTCTGCCGTATTTGCGGACATAGCGTCGGGCGCGGGCGCGCAGTGTGGCCGGGGTCTGGTAACTGGTATCATCAATGATCAGACGGTTTTTCCACTCAATAATGCGACCGGTTGCCTCGGATACGCGAGCCCAGTCTTCATCATCCATGTTGCCGCTGCGAAGCCGGGACAGTTCCACCCGGCTTTCCATCGCCAGCAGGCGCATCATCAGCTGCTCTGAGGGCATTTCAAGACTGAACACAAAGACGTGATCGTCAGGTTTTGCGCCCACGGCCGCTGTGCAGGCGGCCATGGCCAGCGACGTTTTCCCCATGGAAGGACGGGCGGCCAGCAGGGCCAGATCGCCGGGCTGGAGACCACAGGTCATAGCGTCCAGTTCACTGAACCCTGTCGGTGTCCCGGTGAGGCCGTCACTGGCGGACATGCTTTCCAGCTGCGTCAGCAGTTTATCCAGCGCCTCGTTAACGCCGGTCTCACTGCTGAGCTGCATGGCTCCCTGTTCGGCAATGTTAAACAACTTACCTTCGGCCGACTCAAGAATGCCCGCCGAGCTGGCTTTCGGGGCCTGCACATCGGAAAGAAGACTGTTACCCACCGTCATCAGCTGCCGCAGGCGGCTTTTCTCCGCCACCACCCCGGCGTAAGCCAGGATATTGGCTGCAGACGGCGTGTTTTTACTCATTTCAGCCAGATAAGCAAAGCCGCCACACTGTTCAAGGTCGCCTCTGTTCTCCAGCCGTTCCGTAATAGTGATGAGATCGAGCGGTAGCCCTTCTCCGGCCAGCTCGGCCATCACGCGAAAGACCATACGGTGCGGCCGGGAAAACAAATCTTCCGGGGAGATTTGCAGTATCACCTCATCCCACCGGTCGTTATCAAGCATCAGTCCGCCCAGTACGGCCTGCTCAGCCTCATAAGAGCAGGGCATCATCATCTCAGACATGACGCACCTCCCGGGTCAGAACGTCACTGAAATGGTTCTGCCACTCGGGGAACAGTTCAGACGCGAGGTCGTGCATGGTGACGGCTGCGGCCGGACCTTTGCGGCGTGTTTTGTATTCCAGACGATGCACGGGCTGCTGCTTGACGTGCCCCAGTTTGAAAATATCCAGCGCCTCGATACGGGTATCTAGTAAACGATAAACGTCACGGTTGCCCAGCGCAGAGGCGTCGTAATGTTTTTCGTTAATGATGGCGGCAAGACCGTCCATTGCTTCACGGTCAAGCAGAGTGTTTTCGATACAGTTGACGAGAATGGAAATATCAGGAAGGCGGATACCGTAATTTTCATAGGTTTTCAGGCGGGTAAGCATATGAAGGGAGCCGCGGATAAATTCACGGACATCCGGAAGGATGGGTTTAACAACGCCCATCACATTACCGGTAGAGGACAGGAGGGAAAGCTCGGTCATGACGCCTGTTGCGCCTTTCGAATCCACAATAATGACGTCATAACGGTTAAAGAAAGGATGCTGAAGTATGTTACGCAGGCGCAGACGGCCGTCTGCAGCGTGGAGCATAGCGGTCGGCAACAGTTCGTCCGGGTCGTTAGAGTAGATGACATCGAGATTTTTTATGGCGGTCTGCGAAATGCATTGCGTATGGTCACTGACCATCTGCATCAGCAATTCATAGAGACCGAAAGGGGATTCATGCTCCAGCGCGAAGATACTGCTGGCTGTGGGCTGGGAATAGTCTGCATCCACAAGAAGGGTGTTCAGGCCGGCATCGGCAAGAAAACCGGCAAGGTAAGCAGCAAACGTGGATTTGCCTTCTCCACCTTTGGGAGAGATAACGGGAAGTATTTTCATTTTGCACACTCTTTACAGTATGCAAATACGCCTGTTTACAAACTATTAACTTTGACTCAGGGATTGAAAATCCCCGTGTCCTTGGTTCGATTCCGAGTCCGGGCACCACTATTCAGAGAACCCAGCCTATGGCTGG